>Ga0315900_10000004_pt1 | contig 440738 bp, 309 predicted proteins | sample LakEriMetagenome_FD_203521 | JGI IMG/M metagenome (GOLD analysis project Ga0315900, IMG submission 203521) | Freshwater fungal communities from buoy surface, Lake Erie, Ohio, United States - Buoy 12 MA114 | ecosystem: Environmental > Aquatic > Freshwater > Lake > Lake biofilm | place: USA...
TATCCGTGGGAAGGTCTCCATCAGATGGATCTATCGCAGCGATCTTACCTTGATAAATGAGCAGTCGCCCGATGCGATCGAGGTTTTGGCTCGGATCGACCAGTCGTGCGTTTTCAATGAGCCACGCGGCAGAGTCAGACTGTCCTAGCATGATCCATTTACCTCACTGACTCCGAGCAGCAGTCGCAACGCTGCCATTCGGACAAAGATACCATTGGTTACTTGCTTTAGAATCACTGAGTGTGGTCCATCGGCCACTTCCGGTGTGACTTCGACACCGCGATTGATAGGGCCGGGTGCCATGATCAAGATGTCCGGTTTACTTCGTCGCATTCTTTCAGCGGTCATCGCGTATAAAAGGGCGTACTCATGCACCGATGGAAAAGGACGAGTACTTTGCCGTTCGAATTGAATGCGCAGCAGATTGAGCACATCGCAGCGCGGGAGTATCTCGTCCAGATTATAAGCAACTTCAACTCCCAGCTTTTCCCATTGCCGTGAGACCAAGGTAGCAGGTCCGCAGACGATCACATGGGCACCAAGTTTTTTCAGTCCCCAGATGTTCGAGCGAGCTGTACGACTGTGAGCAATATCGCCTACCAAGGCTACTGTCAGTCCATCGATACGTCCTCGGCACTGACGAATCGTAAGGATATCCAGCAGTCCCTGCGTTGGATGTTCGTGGGGACCATCGCCCGCATTGAGCACAGAGCAATTCAAATGCTTGGCTAATAGATAAGCTGTGCCGGGAGCTGAGTGTCGGACAACGACAGCATGTACCCCCATCGCTTCAATGGTCTTGGCTGTATCGATAAACGTCTCACCTTTGGAAACGCTGCTGCCAGACGAAGCGAACTCGACCGTATCGGCACCCAGCCGCCTCGCAGCGAGTGAAAAGCTGTTGCGAGTCCTCGTACTGTTTTCAAAAAATACATTGGCGATCGTCTTGCCTTGCAGTAGAGGCAATTTCTTACGACCGTAATCTGTGGCAGCGGCCAAATGTTCGGACCAATCCAACAGCGTGGTGATCTCTTCCGCAGTCAGACTTTCCAGATCCAATAAATGGCGATGACGCCAGGTGGCTGGAAATTCAGGTAACTCAGCGAGCGATCCAGTCATGTTCATTGCCTCAGCTGAATAGGTTTTAGATTAAGCCCGTACATCGTACCGAAAAAAAGAGGTTTTCCCAGACCACTCCTGGGCACAACTTTCAAAGCGAGCGAAACAGGCCAGCCCGTTGCCTAATCTAGCCATTCAGAGCCCTAGTTAAACGCCTGAAAAAGTGGGGCTATTTCTTCCGCTTTGTCGCAGTAAATACGTGCTTTTAGGATGCTTGCGGAGGAAGGGTGAGCTTCAGATGTTGATAGGCCTTGGGGGTGGCACAGCGACCTCGGGGAGAGCGAATCATCAGTTCGCTGCGAAGCAAAAAAGGTTCGACTTCGTCAACCAGTGTGTCAGCTGAAACATTCATGGTGTGGGCGATCGCTTCGATACCGGTTGGTCCACCCGAAAAAACTCGGATCAGAGTTTCCAGATATCTTCGGTCTTGGCGATCGAGCCCAAGTTCATCGATGCCCGTCATGCGCAGAGCATCTTGCGTGAGTTGCTTGGTTATCATGCCATCGGACTTGCTCATCGCATAATCGCGAACCCATAGCAAGCGATTATTGGCGACGCGCGGTGTCCCGCGACTGCGAGTCGAGATCTCGCGAGCTGCATCATCTTTGATCTGTACTTGGAGTTTGCGCGCGTTGCGGAGGAGGATCTCCGTGAGCTCATCGAGCGAATAAAAGCCGAGATGTTCGCGTATCTGGAAACGATCGCGCAAGGGACCAGAAAGCATACCGGCTCGAGTGGTAGCGCCGATGAGTGTGAATGGTTTGAGAGCAAGATTGAGCGTTCGTGCATTGACGCCTTCACCTAGGACGATATCGATTCGGAAGTCCTCCATCGCGGTGTAGAGATATTCCTCGACAGCTTTGGGAATACGATGGATTTCGTCGATAAACAGAACTGAGCCTAGTTCGATGTTGGTCAAGTAAGGGATCAGATCTTTGGGTGCTTTGAGACCTGGGCCGCTGGCCATCTGCACCGGTGCTCCCATCTCGCGAGGAATGCAGGTCGCGAATGTCGTCTTGCCCAGACCTGGAGGTCCATCAAAAAGGATATGGCCGAGAGGTTGATTGCGTTTCTTAGCTGCATCGATAGCGATGTGAAGAACGGCCATGACTTCCTTTTGGCCGATCATATCCGACATCCGTTTGGGCCGGAGTATTTGTTCGTTTTCATCCTCCGGTCCTTCGGGGATCGCAATCGTTTCTCGTGCCATTTAGTCCTATTCCTCCCTGCCTATCGAGATCTCAAACCTATGCAGCCCAGCGGATGGCATTATAGGTTAACGCCTCCTCGAAATCGTCTTGGTCAGCATCTTCGGTCTGCTGGGATCCCTGAAGTTCTTTTTCAACATGGTTCCCAAGTAGAGCGAGGAAGTCAACGAACCGAGTTTTAAAACGAAAGCGTTTCTCGCCTTGTCTGCAACACCTTCTGCTACTTTGATTCTACCCCTTTTTTTCTGTGAACAAAAGGACACATCTCTGCATCCTCAAGGTAATCGACAAGCTTTCCATGCTGGTTGGTTTAGCGAAAGACACCTTGGAGAAAACCAAAGAAAAATATAGCGAGCAAAATGGCTAATACGACACCGATGATGGTAGCCAACTTGCCGTAAGCAAAAGGTGCCGTGCCGGTCAATTTGCCCGTCTGCCCATTGATCACCACACGGTACAGTTTTCGTTTGTAGCGGAAGGCCATGACCCAAACGGGCAAGAGAATTGGATAGCTATGCATGTTCAAGATGCGCACGTTGACTTGTAGATTGCGGCAATTGCCTGGAACATAGGGCCGGCAGGCTTGTCGTTCGAGTTCCTGTAGCGAGCCGGTGGCAAGTGGTCGCGCCAATCGCCTGGGCATTTGAAATTCTTCCACTCGTAAATTGGTTAGGTCGATCGAATCAGGTGTTACCGTTTTGCGTAAATCAAAAGGACTGATCGCCGCAGTTTCCGATGAAGTCAGTGCCGCACTGGCTCCTACGAGCAATCCCTTGTAGTCGCTGCTGTGATTTCCTGAGACAGGACACCAATTGCCACGAGCACCCCACGGTACGCTTGAGCTATCAGCTGTCCAATAGGTTTGGGTTTGCGCTGAGAAAACCCAATAGGGAACATAAACGGCAACCATTGATTCGAGCATCGCCTGCTGACGAATATCGCTAGGACGCCAAAAGCCTTCATGCATCCAACTGCGTGTAAGCTCATCTGCTGCCTTGTGGTTAACAGCGAAGGGAACAATCCCTTCAGGTTTCAGGATGCGTGTGTCCTGCTTGCGCGACATCAGGACACTGCAGCAGAAAGGACAGCGTAGAGACTGCGCGGAAGCATCATAGCTCATAGAAGCTCCGCACTCGTTGCAGCGGAAGCTGTAAACGCTCACTTGTTGCGGAGGTAACTTCGGAGATTCCGTGCAGGGAGCTTCCGTTCCACAGTTACTGCAGAAATGGTCTTCCAAATCAAGCATGTTTCCGCAAATGCGGCAACGGTTTTGATTAGGAATCTGAGTTGTCATTTCTAGTACCTGCGTACGCATTAAAGATTTCTAGCGAGCTAACCATTTCACCGCGATCACGATGGCTGCGATCAAGACTAATGCAACGACAATTGCCGCGGCGACGCGACGTTTTGAGATTGGCTTCTGCCCTAGAACTTTTCCGGTTTGACCATTTACGATGAATCGAAAAACGTGGTCGCCGTATCGATAACTAAGGATATGTATCGGTAATAAAACCAAATCGCTATCGTGAGTCGTTAGGTTAGTATCAACGGAAAGACCCGATTGTGTATCACCGGGAAGAAAGTGGGCAATAGCCTGTTGTTCCCTGCGAAAAAACTCCGATTCGCATGCCTGCTGCGCATCGTTTCTTGGCACCGATTCGTTTTCGCACATCCAGCCCGCGAGATAATGCGGTCGATATCGTACTAGTGATGCAAGCTGAAAGGGTTGAATGCCTCGCGATTCCTCTTCGCTGAGCGATCGGCCAGCAGGCACCAAGTAACCGTAGTAGTATTGATGATGTTCGCCCGATAAAGGCCACCACTCTGTTTCACGAACTTGTCGGGTTCGAATCTCGGTTTGACCTTTTGAGTTGCGTACCGTGTAGGTTTCCGTGCGATACCAATACTCTCCGATCTGCGCTTGCCAGCGACTCTCGGCACCCATCGAGAAATGCCAAAAAGGAAGATAAACCCCACGCTGTTTGTCCAGCAAAGCACGGGCGCTTAAATCACCAGGCCGAAACCAACTGTTTTGTCGTAACCATTTGCGAAATAAATCAGCAGCCTTTTCTGGAGAAATGGCAAAGCCAATGATGAATTCAGGTGCATGGTCGGTTGCCGATTTGTTAGGTAACTCGAGCACATAGGTCGAATCGCAAAAAGGACAACGATAGCTGACTTGATCAAGCGACGTACTAACTTCGCTGCCACATGTTTGGCAACGAAACTGATGATCGGGCATCGCCAGTTTCTTGACGGGAGTCTCTTCGTCATCGGGTGTTTCCAGCGGCGCCCCGCAGGACACGCAAAATCGCGAGTCGCTCTGACGAGGTGTGCCGCAGCTGGGGCAGGGGGGCTTGATCTCTTCTGCACGCTGTAGCGGAACGGGCTTTCTATTTCGCTCTTTCGGAATCTCAATCGGTTCCACGATTTCCGCTTCGATAACCGGTGGCGCTGTATCTGGTGAACGATGCGCAGCAGCATCGGGCCTTGCCACTCTCGATTGGCGTCTTTCTTTGGATGTATTTTTAGAGCGTGTCATAGATACTGCTTCGACAAAGTCGATGTTCTATCAAGTTGTTCTAGACAACGATTCGTCAAACAGGACACAAGACTTTCGTGCCTTCCCCTATGAGTTGAATCGCAGCACCAAGAATCGAAATGCGAGTTGCGTTTCTTTGATTGAATCAGCAAGCTCGATTGAACTTCCCTGTCGCTGACACGGATCACCCAACGCCTTACAGGATGGGCGAACCGCATCAACGTTTCATTATTCTAGCAGGGATAAAAGGAGAATTTCAGCTTTCCAGTTGCAGTTTATAAATCGCCTGAATCATAGACTCAGTATCCTTGAATTTCTGCCCTGTTTCGACAGCCTGATCGACTAATTTACGAGCATCGGCTGGGCTATGACCCAGCACACAGAGGGCATCAAATGTGTCTCGCAGCACATCGATGCGCTCGTTTTCGCCACTGGCAAACTCGCGTCGAACCAGTAACGCGAACCGAGCCATCTTCCGTCGTAGCTTGGCAATGATACGTTCGGCGGTTGCTGGCCCGATACCTGGCAGTGCGGACAAGCCTTTCGCATCCTGCTGTTCAATCAAGACGGCAGTGTCCTGAACCGGTTGCGTCATCGCACGCAACGCCTTCTTCGTTCCCACACCATCTACAGAACAAAATAGCTCGAAGAACTCTTTTTCTACGGTGCTTAGAAAGCCAAGCAGCTTAGGTGCCAGTTTTCCACCCTGTGCGGGATTGCCTTCGATAAAGTAAAACGTATGAAGCGTGACCGTGTTGCCGATCTGCGTCTGCAAATGTCTCCGTGTGTATTCGGGAATTGCTACTTCGTAGTCGAATGGCGGCACCGAGAAAATGGCGGTCTCTTCCGTTAATCCAATCAATGGTTCCGTAATGCGAGTGATCATAAGGAAGATTCTTTCAAGGTGTTATTGGAGAGATCGCCAAGCAGTTTATGGTGTTGATGAGTCAAAGCGATCGCTAACGCATCTGCTACGTCGGCGGGCTCAAGTGGTCGGGATAGGCTTAACTGATGTTGGACGGAACGTTGCATCTGTTCTTTCGAAGCGCGGCCATTGCCTGTCATCAGTTTTTTGACTTTGGTTGCTTCGTAATGAAAGACGGGGACATTAGCTTGTGCAGCGGCAAGGCAGATAACGCCGCGCGCATGCCCCATGATGATGGCTGTGGTTGGACGATCGTAGTGTGAATAGAGTTGTTCAATCGCGAGCGCTTCAGGTTGATATTGCTGTAGCAACTCGTTGATTCCATCGAAGAGTTCCTGCAATCTCTTCTCGATCGCGCCCGATCGAGCCACGCGAATCACGCCTGCTTCCAGTAACGAAGATCGATTGCCACTCCCACGAATCACTCCATAGCCTGTAGTGATCATCGCGGGATCGATTCCCAGGATAGGTTTGACGACCGAGTTAGGAAGCGGTGGTTCACCGCTACCTAACTTCGAGTTTCCGCTTATTCCTGCAATTCCCATGTGGACCCATCCTTGAGATCTTGAATGCTGATCTTCATCGCCGTCAATCCGTTGCGAATCATATCCGCTGTGGCGAAGTTTTTTGTTTTGCGTGATTCCGCACGAATCTGCAACAACAATTGCATCAGGCCGTCGACCAGCTTGCTCTGATCGCCACCTTGCTTCTTGGCGGGTTTCATAAAAATACCGAGCAAGGCGGAGAGTTCGCGGAGAATAGCCAGACTTTCGCGAACCGCTTGTAAGTCGGAGGCTGTTCGCTTGGTTGCATCTTCTAAAGATGCTGAATCGATGAATCGATTAATCGATCGAGCCAGCTCGAACAGTTCACTGACCGCTCCACCGGTATTGAAGTCGTCATCCATTTTTTCAAGGAAGGCAGCGCGACGTGCGATGGCATCCTTTAGCAGCTCTTCAGCTCCTCCGGTCACCGAGGAAGTTGAAAGTGAAAATTGGCTGCGCTTTTGAGAGTATGGAATCGCATAAAAGGATTCGCCCGAGATACGTTCGTATCGCGCAAAGAGGCGATAAAAAGAATCTAGTGCCGTGCCCGCTTCTGCCAAGCCTTCGTCTCCGAAGACGATCGTCGAGCGATAGTGGGTGCGCAAGAGAAAGAAACGGATTCTTTCACCGGTTTGCTTTTCAATCAAAGCAGCTAAACCACCATCACCCTTGCTGCGCGAAATCTTCGATGAAGCATCTGCTGCTCCTTCACCCTCTTTCTCGCGTTCTGATTTCCCACCCACTTTGCCCGCTTGCGAAGCGGCTTTCATTAAGCCATTGTGCATCCAGAAGTTGACCATCGGTTGTCCGTGGCAACAGCGGCTTTGTGCAAGTTCGTTCTCATGGTGAGGGAAGACCAAATCGAGTCCACCACCATGGATATCAAAAGTTTTTCCTAATAAACGTCGGCTCATCGCGGAGCATTCAATATGCCAACCTGGACGGCCTTTGCCCCAAGGACTATCCCAGGATGGTTCACCCGCTTTGGCTGATTTCCACAAAGCAAAGTCGCCCGGCGAACGTTTTCGAGAAGCGGCTTCGCCTCCTTCACCTTGCTGAGAATCAACCGAACGATTGCTCAGTTGGCCATACTGCGGATCGCGCGTCACATCAAAGAACACATCACCATCGCTGGAGTATGCGATGTCTTTGGCAATCAACTCCTTGATGAAGGTAATGATTTCATCGATGTTGTCCGTGGCACGCGGTAGAAAATCTATTTGATTAACACCTAATGCTTGTAAGTTCGAGAGGTAGTCGGCGGTCATTTCCGTCGCCACTTGAAACATCGATATACCGCGCCGACGGCTCTCGGCGATTAATTTGTCGTCGACATCCGTGATGTTAACAACCCAAGTGACCTCGTAGCCTGAGTAGGCCAGAAAACGTTTGATCGTATCGAAGATCACCGGTCCAACCATATGGCCGATGTGCGCTTCTTTGTAGACCGTGGGACCGCATAGGTACATTCCCACTTTGCCCGGTTGAACGGTGACAAAAGGCTCTTTGGTTTTCGACAGTGTGTTGTAAACGCGGATGCTGGGGAAGGACTCCGTTGCGTTTGATCCAGAAGCGGCATTTGCCACTGAAGCCATAGCTTTCTCCATTTCAGCTTTTTCAATAATCGTGCTCGCGTTTTCGTCGGAGGCCGCAGCGAATTGGACCCATCCAACAAGTTGCGATTATAGGGTTCCCGCCCAATAGCTAAATGCCGATTTCTCGACCCAACTTCGCCAGAATCTCAATGATTGTACTTATTTCGGGTGGTTTTTGTCGTTATTTCTCGAGTAAAGCAACGCACATTGCCTGTAAAATCTCGCTTCGGCCTACTTCGCCGACTCCTTCCCCCGTTTTCCCTTTTAGTCCAATTTGGTCGGCGGAAACAGCCAAGAGTTTAGCGATTTGCTGGCGAATTTGTTCTTTATGAGGCGAGAGTTTTGGGCGCTGAGCCAAGACGACACAGTCCAGGTTGACCAAGTTCCAGCCCCCCTCGCGAACTTTTTGCCAAGCCAAGCAGAGCATTTCCCCGGAATCGCGTCCCCGATTTTCAGCGGCGTTATCAGGGAACAGTTGTCCGATATCGGGAAGGCCCGCGGCGCTGAGCAGTGCATCGGTGACGGCATGCAAGAGCACATCGGCGTCGCTGTGGCCGACTAAATGGAAATCGCAATCGATTGAGATGCCGCCCAGTCGCAGCGGTCCGCCGGCGGTTGTGCGGTGGGTGTCGTGGCCTAAGCCGATTCGAATAGGCATGGAGGTATCATCCTGTCGGCAAGACGAATCCAGATTGGGAACAGAAAATGGTGCAATCTATTTTTTACCATGTTCGCTTTGGGAATATTTCCCTTTTCGGTGGTTTCCACAAAAGGTCGGCTGTCTATAATCCCCCGCCATGGCAATCATCGAAATAGATCAACTGAGTAAATCGTACCGAGTCTATCAAAAAGGTGAGGGGCTGCGCGCGGCCATCTCAGGATTATTTCATCGCAAGTATCGCGAGGTCGAGGCGGTACGCAGTGTTAACCTGAAGGTCGATTCAGGTGAATTCGTTGCTTTTCTCGGACCCAACGGCGCAGGAAAGACGACCACCCTCAAGTTGCTCTCTGGTGTCATTAATCCCAGTAGCGGTACAGCCAAAGTGATGGGCTATGTGCCTTGGGAGCGAGACAATGAGTATCGTCGTCGTTTCGCTTTGGTGATGGGGCAAAAAAATCAACTTTGGTGGGATCTCCCTGCCCAAGAGTCTTTCCGGCTTCATCAACGCATCTATCGTATCGACTCAGTCGACTTTCAAAAAACGATGGATGAGTTGAGAGATTTACTAGGCGTTGGCGATTTGCTCAGTCGACCAGTGCGAGAGCTGTCGCTCGGTGAAAGAATGAAGATGGAGTTGATTGCCGCTCTCTTACATTCTCCCGAAGTTCTTTTTCTTGATGAACCAACCATTGGTTTGGATGTTGTTGCTCAGCATAACATTCAGCAGTTTTTAAAGTACTATCAAGAGCAACGCCGTATCACCGTGCTTCTCACTAGCCACTACATGAAGGATGTGGCCGCTTTGTGTCGTCGCGTCGTTGTGATTGCCAAAGGTCAAGTTCAATATGACGGTTCGTTGACAGGTATCGTCGATAGTTTCAGCGGGGCGAAAGTTGTCACGCTGCAATTAGCCGAAGGTGTTGTTCCGCAGGGATTGGAACGTTTTGGCGAAGTGCTTTCGATTGAGTTGCCAAGAGTGAAACTCAAGTGCACACGCAGCGACGTGTCGCAGGTGCTCTCTGGATTGCTAGAGCAATTCAGCGTCGAGGATATTGCTGTCGAAGATCCTCCGTTGGAGGAGGTGATCGCAGCGATGTTTTCGCGTGTTTCTGAAAACGACCATGAAGCAACCAAGTCAGGTGATGCGAAATGACAGCGATGGTTGCTAAATGGAGTTCGCGATGTCTTACGTGGTGGATCATCTTGAGGATCGCTCTGGAGGAGCGATTGGTCTATCGAGGCGATTTTGCGCTCGGCACTCTGATGCGTTTCTTGCCGATCGTGACCCAAATATTTTTGTGGTGGGCTATATTCGAATCGGTACCCGCGGCAGCGCAGGGTGAGCAGAAGACATTGGTCGGATATTCGTTCCCTGACATGGTCGCGTATTATCTGCTGACGATGCTAGGTCGAGCATTTTCGAGTATGCCTGGCTTGGCATCTGGAGTCGCACGTTCGATTCGCGAAGGTGAAATCAAAAAATATCTTACGCAACCCGTGGACTTGATCGAATTTCTGCTCCTGGGGCGCGTTGCCCATAAGCTTGCGTACTACTCCGTCGCCACGCTCCCCTTCGCGTTGGTTTTCTTTCTTTGCCGAAGCTACTTCACGCAAGGCTTTCCTGATGCATACACCATGACCATGTTTATCCTGACCTTGATCTTGAGTTTTCTGCTCGGGTTTTTCATGGAGATTTGCCTAGGATTGGTGGGGTTTTGGTTTCTTGAGGTTAGTTCGCTTCTGTTTGTTTACATGCTGTTTAACTTTTTTCTCTCGGGACACATGTTCCCTTTGGATATGTTGCCAGCACCTTGGAACACGATGGTCGAATATCTGCCGCTGAAGTATCTCGCCTATCATCCAGCAGCCGTGTTTTTGGGTAAGGTTCCGAGAGAGCAACTGCTGAGTGAGTTGGCAATCGAAGTAGCTTGGCTCGTGTTCTTTATTGTCCTCGCGCGATGGATGTATGCACGTGGACTACGGCGCTATAGCGGATTCGGAGGTTGATGTGAATCCAGAGACATCTCCGAGTGAACCAGCGAGTCGATTAGTGGGATTTGCCTACTACTGGAGCGTCGTTACGGTCTTTGCGCGAAACAGTTTGATTCGTGATATGACCTTCCGTGCGAACTTCGTAATGGAATGTATTTCGAGTGTAGCTTGGACATTGATGAACGTTGGTTTTTATCTGCTCATCTTTAGTCATGCTAATTCGATCGGAGAATCGACAGGCTGGGGCAAGTACGAGTTCTTTGTGTTCATGGCAACCATGTGGATCGTTAACTCACTGGTTGAGACATTTTTTATGCCCAATGCAGAAGAGTTCAGCGAGTTGATACGGACCGGAGGCCTTGATTTCGCTTTGCTCAAACCGATCGATACGCAATTCCTGATTTCTTTTCGCCGAATGGATTGGTCGTCGCTATCGAACTTGGTGATGGCTATTATCTTACTAGCGATTAGTCTTTGGGAATTAACGCATCGAGAAGTGAATCCGTTGCGGCTTCATTTCTCTATCTTGTTTCTCTACCCGCTCTATGTGCTGTGCGGTGTGGTGATTCTTTACAGCTTGACAATTGCCCTATCGGCCACCAGCATCTGGCTGGGACGCAATCAAACGCTCTATGATTTTTGGTTTTACATTACAAACTTCTCGCGGTATCCGATGGAGATTTACCAGCGGGGATGGGGAATGAGTTTGTGGGGAGTCTTTACGTTCATCATTCCTGTGCTGGTTGTGGTCAATGTTCCGGCTCGTTTACTTGCCCAGCCGCTTCATCCGAGGGCATGGTGGGAGTGGCCTTTGGCTGGTTTCACTCTACTGGCGACGGCTGTCAGCTTGATGGCCAGCCGCTGGGTGTTTCAAAAGGCACTGATGAGCTATCGCAGTGCTAGTAGTTGAGCGCGAGCAGTTAGACGCGAGCATGTTTCGTACTTCGTTACTGCACAACTCCGAGAAGCCTTCCGCGGTTCGATGTCTTCGCTCACAACCGAAGCGATTCAGTGTCTCGGCCGTTTAGGCAATCACCACTGAGCCAAAGAGGATTTCGGTAACTTCACTCCCTCCTGTTAGCAACTTACTCTTGGATAGGCAAGTTTTGCGAGATACAGAATTCGGCGAGTTTCAGGCCGGTGAAGAAGGGTGTGAGCAATCGGATCGGCGAACTAACTCTCTATTCGGGAGGGTCTTACGATCTGAATGTACCCTTTACCCCTAGTTGGTGTGCGGATGTTATAACCAAGGGAGAGCGAAGTGGTTTGTTTCGAGGCATGTTGTCTTGAGCGAGTCGTTTAGCCTGCGGTGAAAGAGAACTGAGAATGCATCGGCAATCGAGTCGAAAGAGTTACGAGGAATATCGCCAAGAAGTTAGGCAGCGGCCTCCCGACCGCTCCTATTCGCCACACGGATCAGGGCATACTGTGCCGAGTCAATCTCCACACGGTCATCACCGCGATGGGGAGTCGGAAAAGCAACGCCAGCGCGGATTTGGGGTACTGCTGAAGGAGTTTTGGCGTCTGCTCGCAGGGCATCATGTGCGGATTATCTTTGCTTTGGCAACCCTGACGGTCTCAACCTTGCTGAGCCTGTTGCCGCCCGCCGCGACCAAATTAGCGATCGACTATGTCCTGACGGTACCTCCGAAACCGATTCCCGATTGGTTTCCTCAATGGCTTATCGGTTCAACTCCGTGGAATCAGCTGGTCACGATTTCGCTGGCCGTCGTTACGGTGACCTTGATTCGAACGGCGATTCACTTATGGGGAAGATGGCAAGCGACGTTGGCGGTGAATCAGGTTCAGGCGAAACTGCGTCGACAGGTGATGGAACATCTTTTGCGATTGCCTTTGCATCGTGTTACGCAGTTGAAAAGCGGTGGAGCAACGAGCATTCTCCGTGAAGACGCCGGTGGTATCGCCGATCTGATTTTCAGCATGCTCTATAATCCGTGGCAAGCGATTATTCAGTTGCTGGGGAGTCTGGTTATCTTGATCGTCGTCGATTGGCGATTGATGGTGGGTGCCTTGTTCTTGTTGCCCGCAGTGTACTTCAGTCATCGTACGTGGATTCGTCGTATTCGACCGCTCTATCGCGACATCCGGAATCTTCGTCAGCGCATTGATGGATCGACTACGGAGACCTTCAGCGGCATTCGCGTGGTGCGTACGTTTGCCCGAACGCGTGCAGAACGCAATCGTTATTCCAACGGTAATCATTTATTGGTTCGCCAGCAGTTATTTGTTTGGTGGGCGACACGCTTGGTGGAGATTGTGTGGGAAGTTCTCATTCCACTGGCTTCAACCGGCTTGCTGGTTTACGGTGGTTGGCAGATTCTGCAAGCACAATTGACGCTCGGTGATCTGATGATGTTCTTGGTTTATCTTGCCATGTTGTTGGGGCCTATTGCTACGATCGCTGGAACCGCGGTGCAATTGCAGAATAATCTCGCTGGGCTAGATCGTATTTTGGATTTGATGGAACAACCGGAAGAAATGCCCGATGCCGAGGGAGCGATTCGATTGAATCGTGAGCAGGTTGCTGCTGAAATCGAACTGCGGAATGTCTCGTTCTTCTATCCCGAAACGAATCGTTCGGTACTTGAAGGTATTCAGCTTCATATTCCTGCGGGAGCAACGGTTGCACTAGTTGGGCGAAGTGGTGCGGGTAAGACCACGCTGTGTAATCTGATCGCAAGATTTTATGACCCAAGCAGCGGTCAGATTTTGCTGGATGGTCGCGACCTAAAAGAGATTCAGTTATCAAGCTATCGCAACTTACTGGGCATCGTTGAGCAGGACGTCTTTTTGTTCGATGGTACCGTGGCGGAAAACATCGGTTATGGTCGCAAGCAAGCAAGCCAGGACGAGATCGAGGAGGCTGCAAAGTTGGCGGCTGCGGATGGTTTTATTCGCGAGTTGCCTAAAGGATATCAGAGCATCATTGGCGAACGAGGGGTGAAGTTGAGTGGTGGTCAGCGACAGCGACTCGCAATTGCTCGCGCGATCCTGGCAGATCCTCGAATTTTGATTTTGGACGAAGCAACGAGTAATCTGGACAGCGAAAATGAGAAAGCGATCCAGGAAAGTCTCAGAGTGTTGATGAGAGGTCGGACATCTGTTGTGATCGCCCATCGCTTGAGCACCATCATGCATGCGGATTTGATCATCGTGTTAGATGGTGGTCGCATCGTTGAGCAAGGTACACATCAGGAACTGCTTTCTCGCAGTGGACTTTATCGAACCATGGTGGAATTACAGACATCCAACCAGCAGTAAGTTTAAAGAGATTTCAGCAAGAAGATAAAAGGTTACAGCTTCGATGAAAAAAGAGATTTACCGTAATCGTTGGGAAATGTTGGCGTTAGTTCGAGCAATCACTTTTGCAGGGTTTTTGATTGGATTGTGCGACGTCACTAACGCTCAACAGAGTAGCACGAAGGTTGTGGTTCACAAGCATCGAGCGAGTGAAGTTGATCCTCAAGCAAAGGAATATCCGGAAATCGATTTCGTCTTTACCGATGCTAAGGGAAAGCCGGCTGATGTGCAGCATGCTGTGCCACCTGTATCGCCCAAGCCCCGAGGTAAATTAGTGATATGGTTGATGGGGTACAATGCTGGCTTGTTCGAGCGATTAGCGGGCTATGGCTTTCACAGTATCGAAGTCCATTATGCCAACAAATGGTTTGGCAAGCTCAGCAAAGAAGCTGAGAAAGATCCTCAGGGGCTTGGGAATATTCGGTTGGAAGCGGCGACCGGGGAAGATGTGAGTGCTTTGGTACAGATCGAGAGGAACGATAGTATTACCGAGCGGACTCGCAAATATCTGCTGATGCTGAGCAAAGAGTATCCGAAAGAGAATTGGTCTCAGTTCTTAAGCAAAGACAAGTCGGAGGTGGAGTGGGATAAAGTGACTTTAGCAGGTATCTCGCACGGTTCGACCACGGCAGCTCGTTTTGCGCTGCATACGCGCGTCGATCGCGTAGTAATGTTTGCCGGTCCACGAGATAACAATCAAGTGTGGCAATCGTTATCGTCTCAGACTCCGAAGGAAAGATTCTTTGGATTCAGCCATACGCTCGATATGGGCTGGGACAAGGATCATTACTGTCGATCTTGGGAGTTGTTGGGTTTAAATCAATTTGGACCCTTGGTCGATGTGGATCAGACCGCGTATCCGTTTGGAAGTAGTCGGCGTTTGATCACATCGGCGGATGTAAATAAGAATGCTGATCGAGCGCACAATGCGGTGGTGCCTGGAGGCACAGCCGTGAAAGATGCGAAGGGAAATTACATCCATGAGAAAGTGTGGGAGTATTTGTTCACACACCCGATCGAAGCGGTAGGCAATTCTGTGCCAACCGATGCAGACTGTAACAAAGAGCCGCACTGAACCTGCAAATTTATTATCTCGTTAACTCTCTGTAGAGGATTCTACTAAAGATGCTTGCTGTAAAGCGAGCACGAGTCTCTCCCAAGGTATTCGCTCATCAGTATTCAATATGCACGATTGCCGTATTCTCAAAAAGGCCGAGCATAAAACGTTAAGAAGCTTCTGTGATCATCGTCATTCTCTGTGTGAGAGTGTCGAGCGATCGCAGAAGCTTCTTGCTAGTAATAATAGTTGCCCATAATTGAGCTAGAAAAGCGATAAGAGAAACTCAATCAATCCATGGATTTCTCTTCATCTTCTTCGCCTTCTTCCTTTTTCCCTTTTCGTTCTCGTTCTTCTTCGCTTTCCCCTTCCAGAATCTCAAGCCACTCTTGTTCATTAGCCGTAATATTTCCTGGAGCGGAATAATCGGGGTCTTCGCTGATCGTGATTGAATTGGTAGCGACGACTTGGCCATCGATCAGCAGGGCTACTTGGTAAGTGCCACTGGCGACTCGAGCGCCGAAGCGTCCACCACCTCCGCGACCTTGAGGAGCGGCAGTGGTACCTGCAGAGCGACGCATATCCCAGGTGAGCTTATGCAATCCTGCGCGGTTAACACCGGGTAGCAGTGCAATACGTTTTCCAGTGATATCGCGGATCTCAACTTCAACTTGCTGGACGTTACTGCTCAGCGAGTAATGGATAGCTGCATCACTGCTGGGGTTTTCACCAACGTAGCGACGTGTTCCGCTGCTACCAGTAGAGGGCAAGCGGCGCCATCGAATCACTTCATTAGGCTTGTAAAGATGATTGCCTGTTTTCACTTTTTCAGAAGTGAATTGGCGAAGTGCACTGACATCGGCAATCCACAAACTTCGGCCGTGGGTCGCAGCGACGATCTCACCTGAGGTGGGATGTTGAGCGAGTTCATGAACAGCGACCGTAGGAAGGTTGCTGTTCATCTTGGTCCAGCTTGAGCCGCGATCGATCGATACCCAGGTGGCCATTTCGGTTCCTAGATAGAGTACGTCTGGATTAAACAAGTCTTCTCGGATAACCCAAGTGATGCCGGTCGAATCGGGCAAGTTGGCACGAATACTTTTCCAAGTTCGTCCGTGGTTTTCAGTGACAAAAACATAAGGGACGTAATCATCGCTGCGGTGTCCATCAACGGTGATGTAGCAACGTCCTTCAGCGGCACGGCTGCATTCAATCGAAGAGATCCACATCGGTTTGGCGAGCAGTTCCTTGATGGGCTTGGAGCCATCATCTTTATTATCGGCAGGCGCACCATCTGTTGTTGGTTCGGCAGCGGTTCGTTCGGCACTGAAAGGAATCACAAAGGCTCCGGAGTTGATACTCACTTCGCCAGCGAGTTTGGTACCATCCAGTTTTCCGGTCAAAGATAGGGCAGCTCCGCCGGTTGCGATCTTTGTCTTAAGCGTACCTGCTGCGGCATCGTAGTTGATGTCTTGTAAGTTACCTTCCGCTTGAGTGGATCGGTAGATACCCTGCAGCTTGCCATCTTCACCAAGCGAGATGGTAATCCTGAAGCGACTGCGATCTGGAGGCAACATTTCACTAGTAAATTGACCAGCCCAATTGCCAACGATGTTCTTGGTTTCTGCTGCAGCAGAACCTGCAGATGCGGGGCCTGGAGGAGTCGAGGTTAGGTCGGGAGATTCAGCGCGAACGGTACCTGGAGGATCGTTGGCTGGATTTACTGCTTTTGTTTCTGTTGCGGTTGTGCTTGGCGCAGTAGCCTCGGCTGGCTTTTCAGCAGCTGTTTCGTTCGCTGTATTTTCCTGGGGTGTTCCACCAGGACGACCGCCCCCGCCACCTTGCCCACCGCGACGGCCACCCATGCCACGTCCACCGCCGAATCCTCGGCTACCACTAGCTCCGAAACCTCCGCCGCCAGGGCCACCCATGCCTGCACCACGACCACCTTCGGGTCTAGTGCCGTCAGGACGACCGCCACCGCGACCGGAGCGTGCCGTATCGAAGGAGGCTACTTTTTCAGGCTCTTTCCAGAGGTCGATCCAAGATTGTCCTCCATCGCGGGTAACCCACAATTGTCCGTCTGTTGTTCCGGCGTAAAGGACTCGTTCGCTCAACGGTGATTCAGCGATCGCGCTGCCGCTTCCTTTTTTATCGACGGTGATTTCGGGAGAGATTTCGCTGATATCAGATCCCTTCTTCACCGACCGAAAAACGTAGTTGCCGGCGGCGTAGTAGATCTCAGGATTGTGGTGACTGAGGATGAAAGGAGTTTTCCAATTGAAACGATATTCTTTACCTTGTGCTGCACGCGGGCGAATGAAGCCTTGCTCACCGGTCCGCAAGTTGCGTCGACCCATCGCGCCATTTTGGCTTTCGGTATAAAGTTGATCGGGATCGGTCGGATCGACTAAACAAACGAATCCATCGCCCGAGCCAACGTTGATCCAGTCGGTGTTCACTGGACCCGACCCATTTCGCACTACGGAAGGGCCACCCCAGCTTCCGTTATCTTGCAAGCCACCGTACACATAATAGTCGCGGTTGGTTGCAATACCGACATGATAGAATTGACCGATGGCTACGTGATTATGATGATCCCAGCTTTGTCCTCTCGCATAGGTAACGTAGATTCCGCCGTCGTTGCCGAGAATCACATGGCGACCATCGCGGGAATCGATCCACATCGCGTGATGATCCACATGCACGTCATCTCCATGTCCATCATTGGTGAAAGTCGTTCCGCCATCTTTAGATCGATATAGTTCGGTACCTAAGACCCAGATATGATTGTTGTCGCTTGGGTCAACACGAATTTGACTGTAGTACATTGGGCGTGGATTGAGCGAATTGATTCGTTCCCAGGTCGTGCCACCATCTTTGCTTCGATAAACGCCACCAAACTCCGTCGACTCGCTTCCCTGTTCATCGTGCATGTTGGGGTACTGGCCGCCAAGGTCTTGAGCGAAGGGACTTCCTTCGCGGAAGGTCTCGGTATCAAGTGGCGTTTTGGCTTCAGACTTTTTCTTTTCGAGGTCCACCACCTCGGGGCGTTTCGCCAATTCAATTTCGAGAGTTTGCGGTTCTTTATTTCGAATAATCTCTAATTTCGCCTTTGCGCCCGCAGGTTTGCGACGGAGCAATTCAATCATTTTGGCGTAGGAGGGAACCGTTTCTTCGTCGACACGAATTACGATATCGCCTGCGAGCAGCTTTGCTTTATCTGCGGGCCCATCCTTGGTGATCTCGGTGAGCTTAGCTCCTACTTCAGCATCTTCGCCACGAATGCCCGCGAATGAAGAATCGCTCGGCCATTGACCGATACGCTCTGTTTCGACGATGGCATAAACGAAGTTCGGATCTTTGCGATAGATGTTCAGACCGATACGACCAAGCTTGCAAGTTGGTAATCCTTGGCTCAATTTTTCAAATGTTTTTCCACCATCTTTCGTACGATAGATGGCCGCTCCAGCGCCGTAACGCGTCGCGGGATCATTACCGTCAAAACCATCTCGGCGACGTTGATAGGTCGCAACGAAAAGGGTGTTGGAGTCGGTCGGATGCATTTGAACATCGATCACTCCCGTATCATCATCGACAAAGAGAATCTTCTCCCAGTTCTTGCCACCATCACTGGTCTTGAATAAACCTCGCTCCGGATTAGGACCCCACAATCGTCCCAAGGCTCCCACATAAACGATATCGGGGTTGTTGGGGTCGATGGCAATGCGACCGATGTGTTTGGTTTCCTTAAGTCCCATGTTGGTCCATGTTTTTCCACCATCGACCGATTTGTAAACGCCATCACCCCATGATGCGCTATTGCGCGGATTGGCTTCACCCGTTCCCACCCAAATGATATTGGAGTCGCTCTGAGCAACTTGCACGTCGCCGATCGAAACTGTTGATTGACGGTCGAATTGAAATTCAAAAGTGATCCCGTTGTCAGTCGTCTTAAGAAGTCCGCCGGATGCAGTTGCTGCCCACCATGTGCTTGGATCTTTTTCAAAAACGGTGAGCGCCGTGATACGGCCACTCATATTCGCTGGTCCGATATTTCGCCATCGCAGAGATTCGATCCATGAATCAGGTAGAGCTGGTTCGGCGGTTGCGGGCGCGGCAGGTTTTGCAGCAGCGGGAGTTGTCGAAGCGGATTCTGCAGGTTTGGCTGTTTCAGCTGGAGCACTCGGTTTTGCAGCTTCAGCTTTCGCTGGTTCTTTCTCTGGCTGCGCTGGTTCCGATTTTGGTGTTTCCGTCTTTGGGGTTTCTGTATTGGAAGTTTCTGGCTTGGGTGATTCAGGTTTAGCAGGTTCCTGCGGAGCGGCGTCGGTTTTTGGTTTTTCCGATGCAGGCGGTTCAGCCGGAGTAGCTGGAGTTGCCGGCGCAGGTTCCGTGGGTGCTGGGGTCTCAGCAGCAGGCTTTGGTTCCTGCGCTGGAGCCGCTGGTGGCTCGGCAGCCGGAGTGGCTGGAGCGGGTTCTTGCGCCCGAGCTATCGAAGGCGAGAAGAGAGAAGAGGTTTGTGGGATCGATGCTGAGCTGAATATGAGAAACGTTGCAATCCAAAATCGCTTGCAGGACATCGAAAAAACTCCAATGGTCTTGGCGTACATCAAAGACAAAAATCAATCGTCAGTTAATCTGGGATTTCACAGATTAGAGAAACTGTCGCGCATCGAAAGATCGGAAGAGAAGGGCTGCGGCCTGTTTGGACCGTTTTCCGATCGACTCGTCGCGACGCTACGATTGTAATTGCAGGGCGAGTCCTGGAAACCTCGTTTTACCGATAAAAAAGGGCTATTTAAATCGAATCGGTTTAATGGTTAGAGCTGGTAGCCAAAGGCAGTAGAAAAATTGGGTTAATTGCCGAAATCCACTAGCGATTTTCAGCAGCCAAATGGTGACCGGGATGTCCATTATTTCGTCGGAGGTGAGCTCGGCTTAATGGCGACAGCTTTTTTCGAACGAACCAAGTCCTCCATGCCACAGCTATCTAGAGAAGATTGAACCTGACGGAGGCACCCTCGAAATAACCTATGACTTGGGCTGCCGAAAGATAATCCGACGATTGGCTTCCAGTCTTTTTTTCGCTTCGGGAGTCAGTTTGAGCTCAGTAGACAGAAACAGGGTTTTCTCCCGCGAAGCGAAGATATCCGCGATCTCGTCGCTCATTTCCCGTAAGCCGCTGAGATTTAGATTTCCTTTGTAATGGGAAAGATCTTTAGCCATCGTCACGTTGAGGGAACGAAGATTGTTCAGTAGCAAGATCGCTGTACCTTGTGAGATTTCACGAATCACTTCTTCTGGCATCGCTTCGACGCGTCGTAGATCGAGCATCGCTCCAGCGTTTTTGGTAAGTCGCGCAGCTAAGCGAGCATCCGACAATTCCTTCAGGCCAGGGAGATCGAATCGGCAAGCGGAATTCAGGAAGATTTCGATTTGCTCTTGGCTGATGCTTTCGATTCGCGGCAGAAGTAGTCGATCACACTGAACTAAAAGGCGAGCCTGTTCGTCCGTGAGAGTGCGAAGTCCCAATTGGTGATAGTTGGTTTTTGTTACCAATGCCGCCAAACATTCGAGTGATATGTCATCCGCAAGGGGAAGATTGATTGCCGTTCTTTGTTGGGCAAGTGTTTTAGCGAGGGCGACATGATGTAGTTGCTGCAAGCCCTCGAGCGACCATCCCCCCATATGCTTTGAAAGTTCCTCGGCGGCTTGGTCGGATAACATTGCGATCTTGTTCATTTCGATCAGTGCTTTCGAAGGGGCTAGCTGTTGAGCTGCTTCGGCGGTGATCGTCTTGATTCCATTGAGGCTTAGTCGGAAAGGGATCCTTGATAAGGAAGCAGCGGCCTGAGCGTCGAGTGATTCGAGAGAATCGAGTTTGAGAGTGCTGGAAACATTTCCCAATTCTGCAACCACTTGGTGATTTGGTTTGAGTTTATTCAGTTCGAGATAGCTTAGCTTCCCTAATGCAGAAGCGACTTGAGGCGATAGCTCAACCAAGCTGTTTAGACTTACAGACAGCTGTTTGTTACTCGCTAGAGCTTTAGCAGACACTTCGTCCAGTGTGGTCACGCCATCCAGTGAGAGCACGCCTTTTGTTTGTGAAAGGATGGTTGCAACTTCAGGGTCGATCTCTTGGATATGATCTAAATCGAGACCTAGCTTGAGCGTTGATTTTTTTACTAATTCGCGAGCCATTTCGGGGCTGAGTTTGCTTGGTAGCTTTTTCACCGGAATGGGTGCAGGCTCTTGGTTTTCGACCGCTTGCTGAATTGCAACGTTTTCAGGTGAAGGAGTTGCTGCAATTGCGCTGGGTGTTGAAAAGCGAATGAGCAAGAACGCTACAAAGATGAGAGAAGGATAGAGGGACTGCATGATGAGTTCAGCCGATTAGCGAAGCGTGGGCCGTCAAGTGTCGTCTTGCTGAAGTGATTCAAGTAGACAAGATCGGCTTACTAAACACCACGTTGGCTGTTGGGTTTCGTTATGAAAGGTTCAAATATTTTATCTCTCATCACTTGGATGAATCGTGATCCATCACAAAGGGAATGGCATAGAAATGTGATGCCGTTTCCAAGAAAGAGAGTTATCGCTGAAAGATGGGTAGAAAGCCTTTATCGAGTTGCAGCATGATGAGATTGCAGGCGGTCACATAGACATTGTGAATCTGGCCATTCCAAGAGCCATCGCTTTGTTGCTCGCTAACGATGCGAGCATAGAGTTGTCCGCGAAAAGGAATCCATTCGGCATTGCCCTGCCGATAAACAACTTGGCTGTAATAGAGATAGGTGTAATGCCAATGACCGAAGGCTTGATTTTCGGTTGCGATTTCATGCAAAGTTTTACGACAGTAAGCGAGCATTTCCGGAACATGCTGACTGTCGTAGTCGCCTGCGTTATAGAGAGCGGCTAGGGCTGCGGCTGTGATTGCCGGCCGCGATGTACCCATCTGTTTACTGCTGTAGCTGATGCCTCCATCGCTGGCGTTCTTGCACGAATAGATGTACTTCTTCGCTTGCTCGATCACCTCGCCGGTGACGGGAATACCTGCGTTGCGGCATCCTCGTAAACCTTGTACTTGGGTGATCGTGGTGGAGCCTTCATCATAGTTATTGCCATCGCGAGCGCTCACATAGCCCCAACCGCCGGACGGCGTCTGAGCTTTAATGCAGAAGTCGACTGCTTTTTCGAGCACACGGATGATTTCTTCTCGTCGGTCTTCGAGTCCTTCCTCTCCGAGTAGTTGGGAGAGAAAGAGCATCGAGAAACCGTGGCCGTATGTATAACGAACGTCGGCGGCTGGATCACCGATGAGCCCATTGTCGCGCGACTTCGAGATCAGGAAATCGGCTGTCTTGGCGATTTGCATCGCATAGGGCCCTTGGCTTGCCGTCGAACCTGATGCAAGCAGAGCTGTGCCAGCTAACGCGGAAAGCGCGACGCTGTAAGGAGGAGTGTTCCATTGGCCTCTGGAGTTTTGAGTGCGGGCTAGGTATTCCAAGCCTGAGCGAGTTGCTGCGTCCCAGCTTGGTTCGCGTTGGGAGTCGTCAGCACGAGAAGGCCGGACCGCCAAAACACCCCCCGCGCCCAGAGCGGCTAAGCCCGCCAGAAGATTGCGGCGCGAAAAAGTCAGCGGTTGAGACATTGAGTAATACTCCTCGGCTCTCAGTTTTAGTAAGCGATCTTCGGCAACCATCGGCAAAAGTTGAATCGTTTCTTGCAGGGTAGCTCCTTGGCAAGAACGGATTTTTCTCAAACGCTGACGATTCTGTAATTCAAGGCGAGCTTAGCGGGTCGGAAACTCTCCCGCCGATTACCATACCCTAATGGTGGGCTTCTGGCGCGGTCGCGGCAAGAGTGAAATCGAGTTGTGGCGTAAAAAACGATCAACCTGCGCGATCTGTCAGCGATCTACCTTACGCTCCAGGGGGGATAGGTTACGATAGAAAGGGTCAAGTGTAGTGGATCTGGGGAGAGATCCCTGCTGTAGCTTTTTAAAGACCAAATTTTTCAAATTGGCGAAAAGTCCAACATGCGTTCTAGGTCGGTTGCAGCTAGACACCGAAGATAGATTGGCAAAGTTGTTATTTAAATCATTTCCAACTCGTTAGTGATACGTGAAAGGGAGCACATGATGGATCCGCGAATTGATCTGCGGAGCGATACAGTCACTCGTCCAACGCTGGCGATGCGCAAAGTGATGGCTGAGGCCGAGGTGGGTGATGACGTTATCGATATCGATCCTTCGACGGAACGATTGCAACGAAGAGTGGCCGAGTTGCTCGGTAAAGAAGCTTCGATCTTCATGCCTAGTGGATCGATGACCAATCAGATTGCGATTCGTGTGCATTGCCAGCCTGGCGATGAATTTCTTTGCGAGACCGATTGTCACGTTTACAACTACGAGCAAGCAGCCTTTGCTCAGTTGAGCGGTTTGGTAGCGAGGACGATCCAAGGACAGTATGGACGATTGAAGCGAGAGCAATTCGTAGGAATGATTCGTCCAGCGGGAGACCATTTGGTTCGCACTCGCCTCGTCTGTTTAGAGAACACTCATAATCGTGGTGGTGGGACGGTTCAGCCCTATGAGGAAGTCGAGGCCATCTGCAATTGGGCTCGGTCCAATGGATTAGCGACCCACCTCGATGGGGCGCGATTATTCAATGCGGCGGTCGCCAGTGGTATTTCAGAAATGGACTGGTCCAAGCATTTCGACACCGTCAGTGTCTGTTTCAGCAAGGGCCTTGGAGCTCCGGTTGGATCCGTTCTCGCTGGGCCCGCAGATTTCATCAAACGAGCTCGTCGAGTACGCAAATTATTCGGTGGAGGTATGAGGCAGTGCGGTGTCTTAGCAGCCGCGGCACTTTATGCACTGGACCACCATCGTGAGCGATTGGTGGAGGATCATGCTCATGCGCAGCTCCTCGGCGGTGCTGTTCGTCAATCGCCTGGATTGAAGCTTGAGCCGGCTGAAGTTGAAACAAATATTGTGATCTTTCGTGTACATCCCAACTTGGGAACATCGGCTGAATTTGTTGCAGCGTTGGAACGCGAGGGAGTTCGGGCGATGATCTTTGGCCCACAATTGATTCGCATGGTGACTCATTTGGACGTCGACCGCGAAGCGATTCAAGCGGCGTGCGATGCGATCGAGCGGGTTGCTGGTCGAATGGCCGATCAGGCGGAGAAAGCTGATCACAACTGCGCTGTGTAGCGTGTGAACTGGCGAGTAAACAGTTTCGGGTAACTGTTTCAACAAAAAAAGAGAGCTACGCTGTGTTTTTCACCGCGTAGCTCTCTTGCTATTGGAAGCTTTCGTGTCGACTTTCCAGAACCGACTTAGACGGCTAAGGCAGCCTCAAGAATATCTCGGACTACCTTATTCGCCTTGTGCAACCGGCTCTTGACGGTTCCCTGAGGAACGTCAAGGATTTCGGCTAATTCCTTTTCCTTCAAGCCTTCGAAGTATCGAAGGTGTAGAAGGCTTCGAGTCTTTTCTGGCAGAGCTTCTAAGCATTGTCGTACGATTTCCGCTGTTTCGTTCGCGCTGAGTATATCACTCGCATCGATTTCATTGTCGAGGACTTGGTCATCGAATTCCAAGCTTAACTCTCCCCGTCTTTTCCCCTTGCGTAGCTTGTTGTACCCCAAGTTGAAAGTGATACGACGAAGCCAGCTGTAGAAAGCAGCTGGGGCTTCCAGCTGCTCTAGGCTTCTGAAGAGCTTGAACAGGACATCCTGTGCAAGGTCTTCGGCATCGTGCTCGCGCTTCATCAACTGACGAGCGAGGCGCATGATGTAGGGAGTGGCGATGAGCATCAACTGACGCTCAGCGTCCTTGTTCCCACCAACGGTTTCGTTGATCAGATAGGTCAAGATCAACTGGCTGTCTTCAAAGTTGTCTTTCATTTTGGCATCCTTCTGGCTGCGGTGTGGTGTTGGTTCGAGATCCGACGGTGGCGATCGTGCTTTTCGGAGGAGCGAAAGCAGATTTGGACGTAGGTTCACGAACCGAATGGGAAGCGAAAACGAGTCGACTAACCTTGCAATCCTCTTGCGTAGGCTAGGCTGGGCAGTGGTGGATCCGGGTGGCGAAGGATTCAGGTGCGGCTGAATCTATCAACTCACTGTGGCTCCGATCATGAATGCCCATGCGTGGAAAACGGTGGACACCGAGATGCGGAAAATCTTTTCGTAGGTTTCTTTAGTATTGGATTCGGGTTGGTTTGGTCGTCTAATTGTGTTTCATAACTTGTTCGCACTAATAGGTTTGCGGCAGAACTTGCAAGAGCGTCACTTACTTAGTGAATTGCCTTGCATTGTTCTTTCGCAACGCTTTATCGCCTGCGGATGGGCGACTGGAGCGACACTGTGGTGTGTCGCGTAAATCGCTTGCATCTGCATCGTTGGTTTACTGAGCCCCGTGAGGGCTCGCGTGACCAACGACAGGCCACAAGACGTTTCCAATAGTGACAGCAAATCGAAACGACCCGAACGTAGCGCAATAGGGGACAAAGAGTGCTGTTTGGGTTGTGCGTTCCAGCGGGCTACTCGAATCATGGTTCGCACCTGGGCGATCAAGTTCTGTAGACCGGCTGAATTAATTTCATTACGCATAACAACCTCCAGCGGCATTCCCGCGCGCTAAAAGAAAAAGAAGAAAGACGGACGAACCGAGTCTACAACAAACTTAGGTTTTGTAACCTTGAGTTTTGCAAACCTCGAATTTCGAACTCCTGAACTCCACCTGGGCTTCAAAGTTTCCATTGAACAATCGTTCGCTAGAGACGATGCTCAGGGCGAATAAGTGTCTGGATAACTCTTCGGCGCCAATTGCTCTCAACATGTCAGCGAATCAAAAAGTGAAATGTCTCCTCGATCTCTACTTATCGCTTTAAGAAAGAGAATCGCGTGAAATTACATCACCTTGATCATCGCTGGAGTCTGTCGAGTCATGGCGATATTCCGAAAGCTTTCGGAATATCCTGTTGGTGGAACTGAGCTTACGCATACCTTCGTATCGAAAACTCACGATCCAGTAGTCGTCGAACGAGTTCTGGTCACCCAAGGAGCGACTTCCCAATCTCCGCTAACCCAGTACTAGGGGGGATTTGCCCCGAAGTTCCGAATCCGTGGCGGTGTTTCAAGAGTCCCTGCAGTCGGTGTAGAACGGTCCGGTTAAACCGTTGCCTCATATTTCGCGTCTGGAGGCAAAAAGGCAAGTCGCACTTTTAACGAACTCCAAAGACGAAACTGACACATCGGTCTAACCGAAGGACACTAAAGGATTTGAAGAGTTCATTTTCTTTTGGAGGATTTTTTTGAACTGTCCAAGAGAAGTTGTCGTAGCCGAAACCGATCTCGCTCAAGAGGGTGGAAATTGTGGGTTTAGGTGGAATGACCCGTTCGGGCAGGAAAATAAATTTCACTGTTGGACTTCAGGATTTTTATTCCCAAATCAACAGCCTTTTGCTCGCTCCAGTTTCGCTCCCCTACGAACTGATCAGCCAGCACTCGCGAGAGAACTCGTTTGTACATGCGGAATTTAGGAAGGATGAACTCGAGTTTGTAAGCGTCGCTGTAGTAACCGATCAACTTGGTCGCTGGAACCGCTTCCATGCGGTGGGACAGGTCTCGATAAATGATGCTCGGTGTGTTGCTGTACCACCAATGTCCGAAAGGGATCACGTTGGGAAAGATCCAGGCGTAGCTAACCAGTTCCTGATTGGTGACGCTCGCAAGTACGGAAATGGGGAAGTAGACCGAAGGGAAGGCATTGAAGAGATGGCGGTATTCGTAAAGTGAAACTCGGCTATCGTACAAATCTTGGCCTTGATAAACGCCTGACGGATAGACTCTTCGATGGACGCCGATCATTAGGTCAAACGGCAGGCGATGCTGTTCGCATCGTTCAGCTAATGTCCAGAAAACAAATTGGCTAAGTGTCCTTTGAGCATCCTGGTCGACTGGGTTGTTTCCCGCGGTGAGGGTCTTGTCCCACGCGATTTGGGCGGCAGCGTCCGAAATTTTCTGAGGAACGAAATCGGGGGGGAGGGAAATTGCACAGGCTCGAGCGCCGCGCGACAAGAAATGACGAAAACGCTGTGCAATCGCTTGGCGAAGTCCTTCCAGCGATCCGATATCCATTCCGCTGCATTGGCTTAACCGCTCCCGAACGGTCGGCTTGGCGAGATGGAAAACCAATTCATCGGTTCGGAGGCATGGCATATAGCGAGCGGTATCGAATCCATCCAGCGGATCATCGAAGTCGTTGGTCAGCATCACTGCGCTGACGCGACATCGACGCAGCACCTGATCGGGCCAATCGGTTGCCGCCATTTTGCTTGCTGAAAGTTCAAGCAATTTACCGCAATTTGCCGGGGTTAATTCAGGTTCATCAAAACCGAAGAGGTCAGCGGCGATTTCATGGAGCCACTGAAGTTGAACCGTATTGCTGAGGGAACTAAGTCCTTCGACCAGTTGTTTGACGCGTTGATCGGGAGTCAGATCGGTGCTTTCGATACGTTCGCGTGGGGTTCCTGAGGAGTGAACCAGTTCGGTGTAGTAATGATAGCCAAGCAAGTCGTTTAGGTGCCGGCTGGCGGGTTGCAGCGGCATGATATGGGTATGTGGATCGATAATTTCCTGAGCATCCAGGAGAGTGAAAATCGACTCGGCAACAGCTTGCAGATTGTTGGATGGCATCTCGGGTGACCTTATGGCTAGGGAGTGTTCTGACTGTAACGGTGTTGCCGCTTTTTGTGAACGTCCCCAGCAAGGTTCGGAGGCATTTTATTTGCGTGGGGGGGAGGGGATCGAATAAACTAGAGGATGTCCGGAAGCTTCGCTGTAGTTTGAGTTAAAGCGAAACCGGTTTCACCCGCGGCGAACTCTCATGCTGAGGCATGTGACGATGAACGACTCGAATCCCTTATCGAAGTCGTCAGGCGACTTTGATCAACCGGACGACCCAGGTCGTGGGCCAGGGGCACAGTTTCCGCCCGCCTCTTCTTCCTCGGATCAGGTCGGTTCAATTCAGCCGCCGAAGGAACCCCCATTGGACGCTGCTCAAGCGTCGACGGGGAAACCTGTGGGGATACCGGCAAGTAGGTCATCGCAACTCGACGAACAACTCGAAAAACAGATCGAGCAATGGATCGATGCTTCAACTTCGATCGGACAATCGGATCTCGCTGAAAGTTATATGGAGACCAATCCACAGACTGATTTCGAGCAGTCGCCGCGCTCTCTAGAAACGGAAAGCCGGGTTGGTTCGACCAGTCCAACAGGAGAGGCTTTTTCGGAAAACCGGCGTTTTCAAGTTCGCCTGCAGCCTTCTTCGCAGCGTGAGTCATTATCGTCCGAAGCATTGAAACGCGAGGCGAATGATAACAGCGATGAAGATAACGCTGGGCAATCGTTGCGAGGTGGCATGCGGGCTGCTTTCCTGTCAACGCTGATGAGTTTATTAGTAGTGTTGGTTCTGCTACTAGCTGTTCGGCTTGTTGTGCCGACTCTCGTTGAAGAGATTCGATATGCCTGGTTTCGAGGTCAGTTGCGAGCGCAATATGACACTAGCGGTCAAGCATTGCAGCAGGTGTCGATGGGTGGCTTGAATGATGTTTCTAAATTGATCAGTCAAAAGGTTGGCCCTAGCGTTGTGCACATCAATGTGCGCGATGTAGCCAATAATCGTTGGCGCGATCTTCTCGGAGGCGAGCAGGCTCCGGAAGCCTTGATGTTGCAAGGGCAGGGGAGTGGTGTGTTGGTCGATGAGCAAGGCCATATCCTAACCAATTATCATGTGATTGAGTCTGGAACCGAAATAGAAGTTTCGTTAAGTGATGGAAGGCGTGTCCTGGCAAAGGTAGTGGGTGTTGATCACATTACGGATATTGCATTGCTGAAAGTGGACGTCGATCACCTTCTGCCGATTACTTGGGGTGACAGCGATGCGGTGGAAGTGGGGTCATTGGTTTGGGCTGCTGGTAGTCCCTATGGTCTGAAGAGTTCTTTCACTCTCGGGATACTTAGTGGTAAGCATCGAACGGACTTGAGGGGCAATCGATTTGAGCCAGCCGCTGGCGAGCGAGATCGAGGTGTTTATCGCGATTTGATGCAAAGTGATGTGGCGGTCAATCCGGGAAACAGTGGTGGGCCGTTGATGAACAGTCGCGGCGAGTTGATCGGAATCAATACGGCGATTGTGGGCGATTCCTATCGAGGTATCAGTTTTGCGATTCCGAGCAATGTAGCCAAAGGGGTTTTTGAGAGGCTACTGGAAAGTGGTTCGGTCGAGCGTGGTTGGTTGGGGGTACGGCTAGCGGATTATGTCGAAGATGAAGAAGGTGAGACGCGAACGGGGCTAGGAGCTTTGGTAAGCGATATTCCTCCAGGCGATGATTCGCCAGCTCGAAAGGGAGGTGTTGAAGTCGGTGATGTAATCGTTGAATTCAATGGTCAAAAAGTTCCCGACCATTTCACGCTCAAGCGATTTATTGGCGAGGCTGGTCCGAATGCTGAAGTGAAAATGGTGGTTGTTCGCCAAGGAAAACGATTAGATCTCAGGCTTACTCTCGGTGCTCGGCCCGACGAAGGCATCAATAAGTAGGGTGTTTTTCCCTTTCTGGATTGCCCCCATGCGATTCGTTCTCGGGGCAAGTAAACTATATTTCAGTAGCATGTTGTGAAATGCTCGTCAGAGAGATTCTCTCGTGGCCTCGGTTGTGCTGCTTTTTTAGCCAACGCATCCGGCGGAAAGCGAGCGTCGCAATGGCATGGTTGAGTGGGTCTTGGTTCAATGGGTCTAGGATTGGTTATCGTTTTTGCCGAGAAAGTTTTGTTATGAAGTTGGTAGTGGGACGATTGGTGAAGCGAAGTGTTGAGTGGTTTGGCGTTTTCCGTGTTTGTGTCATTCTGGCGATCTTGATGGCGGCACATTCTGTTGCTGTCTTGGCTAACGAGACCACTGCTTCAGAAGATAAGGCTGGCTGGTCGGATGCAAAACCTGCTGAAGGGCCATTCGTAGAAGTCGATGGTCGTTTCATGGTTCCTTACAAAGTTACTTTACCTGGATCGGATATTGAATTCGAAATGATCCCGGTGCCGGGTGGAGTTGCGAAGCTTGGGAGTCCAGAGGGTGAAGCGGGACGCAAAGAGGATGAGGGGCCGCAGTATGAAGTTGAGCTGGCGCCATACTGGATGGGTAAGTGCGAGATCACTTGGGCAGAATACAAAGTCTTCATGTCGATGTACAACTTGTTCAAGAAGATGCAGACTCAGGGTGTTCGCAAGGTGACCGAAAGCAATCTAGCCGATGCGGTTACCGCACCAACGCCGTTGTACGAACCAAGTTTTACATTTGAATATGGTGATAATCCAAAACAACCTGCTATCACGATGACTCAGTATGCCGCGAAGCAGTATACGAAATGGATGTCGGGGTTAACGGGAAGTCAGTATCGATTACCTTCGGAAGCCGAATGGGAACATGCTGCGCGAGCTGGTAGTGCAACGGCTTATTCTTTTGGTGATGATGCTTCGCAACTGGAAGAGTACGCTTGGTTTTCCGCCAATGCTGATGCGGGGGCAAAGCCAGTGGGAACTAAGAAGCCGAATGCTTTTGGCTTGCATGACATGCATGGCAATGTGGCTGAATGGACCGTCGATGCTTACAGTGAGGAAGGATATAAAATCTTCGAAGGTAAGAAACTCGATAGTCTTTCTGCAGTGAAGTGGCCAACGGCTGCGTATCCACGTACCGTTCGCGGTGGCAGTTGGGAGAATGATGCTGAGCAAATTCGCAGCGCTTCAAGGCTAGGTTCCAATGATGAAGAATGGAAGGATCAAGATCCAAATATTCCGCTGAGTCCTTGGTGGTTCACTACCGATCCTGCCCGCGGTGTTGGCTTCCGTTTGGTTCGATCAGCGAAGCCTCTTTCAGCTGAGGAAATGAAAAAGTATTGGGAAATCGACAACGAAGATATCAAGCTGGATGTTGATATCCGAGTCCAGGAAGGTCGTGGTGTTTATGGAATCTCTGACCCATCGTTGGCTGAAGAGTTGAAGAAGGCCAGCGAAAAATAACAAAACGGATTCACTGAGTTGACTTCACAAGAGCAAGGATCTCTGCCAGGTTCTGTTTCCCGCTGGAAGTTGTGGGGGCAGTTGATACGTCTTCCAACCTCGATGACGTTGCTGGCTGATGCGCTCGCGGCGGTAGCGGTCTCGCAGTGTGAGTATCCATGGCGAGCAGTCGGAATTTTGTTGCCGGCATCTCTGGCGATCTATTGGGCAGGGATGATTCTCAATGATTGGTTCGATGTGGCAAAAGATCGCCAGCAGCGAAGTCGTCGGCCGCTGGCCAGTGGAGCGATTGGGTTGAATCAAGCCGCAATGGCGGGTTGGGGCTTGCTTCTGTTTGCGATGATCTGGACCATCGCTGCTACAATTTTCGTAAAAGAAGAAGGATTCGATTCTAAGGCGTCCGGGACTGTTGTTCTGTGGTGCTTGAGTTTGATTGCTGCGGTTGTCCTGTATGATGGGCCTCTCAAGAAAACGATTCTCGCTCCTTGGCTAATGGGCGTTTGTCGCGGCTTGCACTGGATGTTTGCATTCTCGCTGATTCAGGTTGTCGGAGGAGCAGTCGGTTTGCAGTTACCGAAGATCGCTTATGTAATTGCGATCATCATGACTCTGTATGTTGCCGGTGTCACTTGGTTTGCGCGTCGCGAAGCGGATGCGAAGCCATCGACCTCGTTATTGCTTTTTGGCTCCACGCTGATGGTCGCCGCACTCGCGACGCTAGCCTCGCTTCCATGGTGGCTCAATCAATGGATTCCAGAAGCGCAGGAGAATTCGATGTTTGGGCTTTTGGTAGCGATGTCGGGTGTACTGTTGGGACGTCGTTTGCTGACAGCCATTGGCGATCCTCGCCCAGAGACTATCCAACTGGGAGTGAAGCAATCGCTACTGAGCTTGATTCTGCTGGATGCCTACTTGGGGTATTGGTGGTCCGGTTCGTTTTGGGGGGCTGGAATTGCGATGCTCATGGTTCCAGCGATTTGGCTAGGGGGAAAGTTCCGTACAACCTAGGCAGGTTATCTAAGCTGACAGACGATGTTTCCAACAGCAATGCTCAATTCAGCTGCTCCAGCAGGAAGGCGACCATCGTCTAGGACCCCTGTCTTTTCGGGGGACTGTTGGTACCTTGAAGCCGTCAGGCTGAACGAAGAATCTGACCAAAGGCTGCTGGACTTTGGGGAGCCAGATTGCATAGGATGATGCGTCGGTGGTTCTGACGTTTCTTGGTAGTTCGGTTTGCTATCGATGTGGAATTTGCTAAGCCAGCCGGTTGTACAGGCTGCGTTGAGTTTTCTTCTGCTGATGTTCGTGACTGCGATTGGGTTTCGCATTGTGTCAAGCTTGCGCGATTGGTCCAAAAAGAAGGACACCACGCTGCCTGAAACACTGGGGAAATTCGAAGAAATGCGGCGAGAGGGTGACATCAGCGAGGCGGAATTCCGAACTATAGAGGCTATGTTGGGAAGAATCGGAGCGAAGCGAGCGACCGAGGTGGAGAACAAGTCTGCAACGTCAGGCCCAACTTCATGAAGTCGTGAACCGCGAAACCAATACGAACGTACCAGTTCGGTTTGCTGTTTCTCGAAACCACCTTTTCTGCCGGTCTGGGAGACCGGATGGACCAGCAATTTTGGATCTTCCATTGGCTCGACTCCGCGGACACGGACGCCCCGGCTCGGATGCTGTTCTACCGGCACTGATTGCTGGTAGAAGGGCGTGCGAGACGACTCGAGCTCCCACTGCGTGTTAAGTTGGCGACTGTTGTGAACGATGAGCATGGCTCAGCCCCCACAGCAGATCGCAACAGAAGCTAAGGAGTCGTGTATGCCTCAGGGTAAGGATGTCATGGCCGGTCGTCGGAGCGGCGGTGGCACAACCAAGAAGAATGCTTTTTGTTCGTTTTGTCGCAAAAGCTATCGCGATGTAGGACCGCTTGTGGAAGGTCCTGGCGATGTCTACATCTGCGGTGAATGCATCGAGTTGTGCCAATCGATTTTGGACCAAGAGCAAAAGCGTCGTGGTCCAAGCAAGAAGTTGTTTAACGAGATTCCATCTCCCAGGGAAATCGTTACTCATCTCGATCAATATGTGATTGGCCAGCAGCACAGCAAGCGTGTGTTAGCAGTCGCTGTTCATAATCACTATAAGCGACTTTCTTCGGACTGGTCAGGTTCGGATGTTGAGATTGAAAAGTCAAACATCTTGTTGGTCGGGCCAACAGGTAGCGGTAAAACGTTGCTGGCCAAAACTCTCGCGAAGATGCTCAATGTTCCCTTCGCGATCGGCGACGCGACTACGTTGACCGAAGCTGGTTATGTGGGTGAAGACGTTGAGAACTTGTTGCTCAAGTTACTCCATGCTGCTGACTTCGATATCGAAGCAGCTCAGCGCGGTATTCTCTACATCGACGAGATTGATAAGATTGGCAAGACCAGCCACAACGTGTCCATTACTCGCGATGTGTCGGGTGAAGGTGTACAACAAGCGTTGCTGAAGATGCTCGAAGGAACTGTAGCGAACGTTCCACCTCAGGGAGGTCGCAAGCACCCAGAGCAGCAGTACATCCAATTGGATACCAGCAATATTCTCTTCATCGTGGGTGGAACTTTTGCTGGCGTCGATGAAATCGTTCGCAAACGATTGGGACGCAAAGCATTGGGCTTCGGCCAAGGCTCTTCCTATCGCGAAGAAGCTGAAGTCGCTCAGTTGCTGACTCAGGTTACTTCGGATGACATCTTGCAGTTCGGTATGATTCCTGAGTTGGTTGGTCGCTTACCAGTGGTTTCTGCACTTGCTCCGCTCGATGAAGCTGGGCTGATGAAAGTGTTGACGGACCCACGAAATGCGTTGATCAAACAGTATCAGGCATTGTTCGCGATGGAAAATTGCGAACTGAGTTTCTCGGAGCCAGCGTTGCGAGTGATCGCACGTCGCGCTCTAGAGAAAGGTGTCGGAGCCCGTGGATTGAGAAGTATCGTTGAAGAAATCATGCTCGACTTGATGTTCGATCTTCCCGAGCAAGAGCCAGGAACGACTTATGTGATCGAAGTCGACACGGCAACCGGCAAGTTAGTCCCTAACAAAGCGGTTACTGCCAGAAAAGAAAGCGCTTAGTCATTCGATCAATTGGATCGATATCAAGCGATAAACAAGTTCAAGAGCCCTGCTGATGCAGCGATCATCAGCAGGGCTCTGTTCGTTTTTGAACTGCATGTTGCGACCGAGGAGCGGGTAAGGCTAGTGGGGGGATGGTAACCTCGAGTTTTCTTTCGGCAATCATCGAGTTTTGTAGCCTACGGTGTGGCAGCGCGTTGCCATGGGCTTAAAATACGGTCGCCGTAAAACGATCGCCGGATCGTCACCGTTTCATGATCAGTTAGACCACATCGCGATGCTGAACTATGTTTGCTTTTGAAAACCCAGTGATGCAGCGCGAATTGATCACCAACTTGCGTACGCATCGCTCTTTTATCTTGATGTTGGTCTACCAAATTGCCCTAGCTTGTGTCGTTTTTATTGCCTACCCACAAGAGACTCGTCTGGATCTTTCCCAAGAGTCCGCCGCAGCTAAAAGATTGGTCGATTTCTTCTTTGTGGGGCAGTTCGTGCTCGCTTCGATGATGGCACCCAGTTTTGCAGCAGGTGCTATCAGTGGTGAAAAGGAGCGAAAGACCTATGAGATGCTTCTGGCGAGTCCATTGCGACCGGGTGCGATTGTCTTTGGCAAGATGGTCGCGTCGCTCACGCATCTGGTCATGCTTATCGTCGGTTCGCTTCCCATCGTGATGCTCTGTCTCCCCCTAGGAGGAGTTTCGATTTATGAAGTGCTCGCAGCTTACTTGAGCTTGATGGTATCGGCGATTCTTTTTGGAAGTATCGGTCTAGCTTTCAGCAGTTATTTTCGACGTACGGCTGCTTCGTTGGTTGTTAGTTACTTAGTCATATTGCCCTTAGTAATTTTGTCTGTCGCGATCTGGTTGGGTTTATCCAATCAGGGTGAGACGCGACTACTTTTTTCGGTGGTGATTTTTCCAGTGGCAGCTTTGGCAATCGCTACTTTTCTTTGTAGCAATACAGCTAGGCGGTTACTCTATCCACCCGACGTTGGAAGCGGTGGAGGCGAAGTGATTGATTTAGATCGCGAGCAACAAGATTCCGTCGGGTTAGTTTTGAATCGCGAGATGTTTCCCGATCGATTGTTTGCACCGCCGCGTCGCAATAAGCTGATGAAAGATAGCGCGAATCCAATTTATGAAAAGGAGATGCACGCGGAACTGTTCAGCCAAGGGACGTTGATGCTGCGAATGGTCATTCAGATCAGCATGATCCTATCGATACCGTTGATGATTTGGCTGCTATTTGTCAACGCTGAGAAGACTGGTTGGTACATGATCTATGTGATCATTTTCAACATGCTAGTAGCTCCAGTGTTTTCGGCGGGAGCGATCACCAGCGAACGCGAAAGACAAACATTGGATCTTTTGTTGACGACCGTGATCAGTCCATGGTCGATTTTTTGGGGGAAGTTGTTAGCTGGTTTTCGAGTCTCCTTTGTATTGACGATGTTTTTGCTGTGGCCCTATGTTTTAGCCGTGATTCTCAATGGCCTAGCTGATCCCTCGGGATACTTATCGAAGTGGCCATCGCTACTCACCTACGTCGCCATCATACTCATGGCATGTTGCTTCAATTCCGTCGTTGCGCTTTTCTGTTCATCAATTCTGCGCAAAACATCCGTAGCGATGATGGTGAGTTATTTGATTTTGCTACTCATCTACGCGGTACCGGTCGCCGCTTGGGGATTAGGTGAGGTCTTTGGTATCGGCTCGTCACAAATCGACACCATCCGTTGGTTTGGTGTATTGAGCCCATTGGTTGCATGCCTATCGGTACCCATGGATTTAGGTGGTATCGATGTGATGCTCGCTTCGAATCTTGCTCGACAATGGTGGCAAGTTGCAGGCTACGCTGTCGCTACGATTCTCGCCACGAGTGGCTTGGTCGGAAGCATGCTCTTGCTGTTCCGCAATCGCTGGACCTTGAGTTGGAGAGGCTAACGTTCTGCGGAGCGAACCCAATAAAAAGCTTACGAGCGAGAGGCTGGCTGAAAATGGCTAGTTCTGCTTCGTGAAATAGGCCGGCAGCATTCGCTCAAAGATACCTACGTTGTTGGCTCTCACCACAACATGGTCGTTCGGATTAAGCGAGTAGTTCTGGCCAGCATTGATTTGCTTTCCATCTTCTGAAACACCCACTTCGAGTACCAGGGGTGGTTTCTGCTCCCCCATCGGTCGAATCACGACGATTTCGAGTGTACCAATTCGTTTTTGTAATTGTGCTTCGTGAACCAAGTCCTCGACAAACCACGGACGGTCTGATGGAAGTGGAATGCGTTCTAGATGTCGACCGTTGTTGTAAACTTCCAGAATGATCGATGGCGACTGAGAAGCAGGCAAAGATGGCATCGAGCTCATGGAGCCCAATGCTTTAACATCATAGCCTTCGCGTTTCAGCGAGGTCGTATCGAATTGGCTCTTGGGTTTGTTCCAAACCAAAGCGGAACAACCTACGGAGGAAGCGATCATGCAAAAAGCCAAAACCGACAGAGAGAGTCGACTAAGCTGAGTCACCAGAGACTTCTTCATGGGATCCTTCCCGAGTTGCCAAAACGATGATCGCGTATTGTGATCCTTCACAATCTCATCCAAATCTTTCTATCGGCTCCCTTAAGTCTACTTCTTTAGGAAATTCTTTTTAATCGGCAAAGCTTGCCAGGACTGTGGGTTTGTTGATAGCTATTCAGGGGCTAGAGGCTAGGGGCTAGGGGCTAGGGGCTAGGGGCGAGACTGGCAGTGGCAGAACGTTGAGGAAGCTGCCACTGCTGTCTGGGATGGATGTGTGGGAATGAGGGGGATTCCCTGACTGGTCGCTGGCGACCTGATCAAGGAGGGGAAATCGACAGGGATTCGATGGTCAGGCGAGTTTCTGGGTCGTGACCTTGCAGCATGATAGGACCAGCTTCGACGCGGAGTCCTTTTCTCGGATTGGGATCAGGTTTACGAGAGTCGGTGAAATCCGCCATCGGAACGCCATTGACCCAAGTGGCTAGGTGGGGCCCTTGAGCAACGAGAGTCAAATAAAAAGGCTCTTGGACATTACCTAAGACGACTCGCGCATTCTGACGCCTGAAGATTCCACCGAGCCCACCATCGGCAGGTTTGCTTCGATAGTTTTCTAGAAAGCCCTGATGGAGTTGGCATTCGTATCCGTTAAGTGGTTCGCTTGGAATGCAGCGAAAGAAAAGACCTGAGTTGGAATGATCATGATCGAGAATGCCGCGCATCTGTAGAACGAAATCACCCCAAGCCTGTTTCGATTCGAGTTGCCCCTTACCACCTTCTAATCGCAGTCCACCTGTTTCGGTCACTGTAAATTTTGTCGTACCAGCCTGAGTGTTGATCCATTGAGCAAGATCTTTAAGGGGTATGAGTGACTGGAGTCCCAAGGGACGGATCTGAATGTTGCGGAAAGCGGCGCGGCCACTATTGAGTTGCAAGCCGATGTGGCCTGTCTTAAGCGGCTGTGGATCGGTGTACTTCAAAATCTCTTTGCCATCGAGCCAGATGGTCACTTCGCCGTGATCCAAGCGAGCGCGAAACGAATACCATTGGTCGGGTTTTGAAACCAAGACGAGATCATTGGCCATACGTTGTCGTCCTACAAGGCTTCCGGTTGGAAAGGGATTATCGCCGGGAGCGATATTCAGTTCATAACAATCCTGAGCGGGATTGGTTGGTTTACGAGGTGTTCGTAGAAATACGCCACTGTTAGTATTGGTATCGCTTTGGAATTCAAGTTCTAGTTCATAGTTATCCCACTGTGACGTGGTTGTAAGCAGACCTTTTTCACCGCTGCTTACGGTGATCGCGCCATCGACGATGCGCCAATCTGTTTGAGAATTGGTTTCCCAGCCAACCAACGATTGACCATCAAAGAGTCGAATCCAACCTTGCTGGAGCCTTGAGGTTTCAAGCTGGGCAGCAGATAACGCATCGACATTCGCTGGTTCTTGAGCGGAGAGCTTCGTTATGAATTGTGAAGAGGATGAAAACCAAACGCTGGAAAGAAGAGTCATCGTTAGTATCAGCGATTGTTTCATGATGTAATTCCTGGTTTATGTTTTGGTTCAAGGAGGAGTTGTATTGCAGGTGGGATTCAATGGTTTGTTTCAATTTGATGGTTCAAATAGCTCGTTTGGAATTGTGTCTGTCAAGCAGCGCGTTAAGACTCAAAGGGTTTAGGAGCCAACGCTGGCCAAACGATAATCGCATTAGACTTCGAGGGAACACCCTATCGAAGCACGCTGCACTACTCGCTTATTATGTTGGTCGAGACTAGTACTTTAATCGCTGGCAGAGTCGCTGTGTATTTCCAAGGCAATGTTTTCTAGGGGCCAGGGAGCGTTGTAAGTGGAGGGGGCTACGGCAGAGGGTGGCAATGAGATTCGCCAAGTTATCTGATTAAAGCGACGAAGATAGCTTGTTAGTTCTACTTCAATCGTAGCCTGGACGGGCAAATCGAAAGGTGGAAAGTCGTTGAGATGGATTGTGACCGAAGAAGGAACTGTTGTCCAAGTCCCGACCAAGAAGACTCGGTCGTTTGGCGTGAGATTCGAAGGGGCATGAAAGTTACGCGACGTTTCCACCATTCCTGCGTCGGCTATTTTTCCCTGCCACTGCGATAAGAGTCTGATGCGATGCATTTAGTTTCTATCTTTAAGTCAACTGCCTATGGTTGACTAGTGATTGGTGTTGGCCGAAATCGATAAGGAGCACTGTTGGAAGTGATTACCAAACAGCCAGAGTGCAAGAAGTGGCTCGCGATCGATTAGCCGTCAAGCATACTCGATTTCCGGAATGCAACAACAATCGCCATCTGGTAGGCGAACATTCTAGAGAACTGTATTGTGGAAACGGTAGCTTAGTAGCTGATGAATTCGCCTGTGACAGTTTCTTGGAAGAGTTGTCTTGTGGCGGGTTCTTCAAATCGCATCAACACTTTGATACTGCGAAGTGGGTCGGGAAATGGTGGACTGGTTTCCCATTCGATCGCATCATCGACTCCGCCAGGTCCGACGTTATCGATGCCATCGCGGCCAGTATCAGCCATTAGTCTCCAAGAGCCTGGGATCGGGGAGGGGAGTTGGACGGTACCACTGAGAGTTCCTGCGCCAGTGAGTTCTGTGGTGTCGCTCTGTAGGACACCATCGGACTCATAGGCATTGGTCCACGAGTCGTAACTCATTTGGCACCAAAACTGATTCACGGCATTTCCATCTTGAAAGACAAGTCCCGAGCGGTAAAGCGAATCGGAAAATGGTCGAGCGGTTCCAACACGTGGGAGAGATACACCGCTTAGGCTTGATTCGAATCGGAAAGGTAAAGGCATCGACTGCATTACCGTGGCGATTGCTCCAGCGTTGGTGAAACCGTTGAGCGTCTGCCGAACCCATCCCAGGTCGACGTATTCGCCAGTGCCTGCTAATCGAGTTGCTGGATTGGCCATTCCCGCTAGGCTAGCCACGGCGGTTCCATATCCTGGATCATTAGGTGAAACGACGATGTCATCAGAGCCTGCGGCTCCACCGCTGTATACTCCGTCGTTACCGGGGAGCATCAGCAGTGGTACATGAGGATCGTAGCCTCGGAGGTCGAAGCCAACACAAAAGGAAGCAATGACATCTTCGCCGATTCGATTTTCGTAAAAGGGGTTTCCGGCCGAACCATAGAGTGTTACCGATGGATCGGATCGGTTTTGTAGAACATATGCTTCGCTTAGAGGTCCAGAAAGATAACCGGCGTTAGGCGATTGGTTATTCAAGACGCTGTTCACCGCAGGGGTAGGCCTCAGGCTAACAGCGTATGCATTGTCCAAAGCCAACAGCGGCATCGAGTAGCCGTTACTCACTTTTTCCAGTGGTCGGACAAAGTGGGCGAATCGATTTTGAGGGAGCATTAGGTCTTGCAGAGAATTGGCCGCCACTCCATCGGCCACTGTACTGGATGGATCGACAACACGACGTATTGAAAGATCGCATTGTTGATGAGGCAAGTGCATACCGTAGTAAGGATCTTTGGTTGCGAGCATCCATGCTCCGGCACCTGTGTAACTGGGTAGCTTGCCGCTAACAACATCATTGAGGTCAGGGCGAATCAGCAGCACACGTCGATGAAGCTTGATAACATCAGGTAAGCCATCCCCGTTAGCATCATCGTAAGCAACAGAATCAGCCGCGTTGGGAATTTGTGGATCGTCGTGGGGGCGTGCAAACCAGATCACTTCGGCATACTGCGAAGCAATCACTTCGGGTTGTAGATCCGCAGGGTAAGTAGGGGTAATTCCCTGTTTCAACTTTAAGATGTAGCGAGGAACTTTGCCGGTATGCCAGGTGTCTCCAGAGCGTGTTGTGAACATGGCGATGTCATCGATATCACCGTATCGCGCGGCCGGTGCGTAGGTGAATGGGTCGCTGCTCGTCTTATCGCCCACGTAGGCTGAGGCGGTGTAGTCGCACATCGGGCCTTCGTAGTATTGAAAGTAACCTTGTCCGGTCGTTGGATTAGCCGGGGGCGTCAGTCGGACCGTGACTCCTTCTAAGTCTTGCTTGAGTCGGAACGCAACTCCGCGAAGACGATTGGAGACTTCTAGAGCTGCGCGGTTTTCCGAAATCGAATCGCCGATGCGTTTGAAGCCTTCCGTCAGTGCGGCTAGCATCAACAATGTGATCGTGGTCGCAATCATCACTTCAATCAATGTCAATCCACGTCGCCCTGCTCGTCGACGCTTATTGACTGGAGCCTCTTTCAAATCAGCTGCAACCTCAGAAGTAGGTTGAGAGAACTCAGCATCACTCGTTATCGAAATCGTCGGATGAGAATGCATGATAAGAAGCTTCTGTAAAAGAAAAGCGACTCGCCTTTAGTGGTACACTCTAAAGAAGGGTCGAGTTGGTTCAGGACGAGACTTTATTGTTCTACCGATGACCTTCGCAGGTCAAGCGTTTTGTGAATTAATTTGGGATTGCCAGACATCTTGGATGATCTGGGTTAGCCCAAAACGGGGTTGGTAGCCGATGGTGGACCTGATTCGGGTCAAATCGGGAACCCGCCGTCGGATATCCTCAAAGTCTTCATCGTACGCTTCGGCATAGCTTTGAAAGCGAATTTCGGCTGAAGGGTTAACGATGTCGCGAACCCCCTGCGCCAGGCTCAAAATCGATATCGGCGTATCGCTGCCGATATTGAAAACCTTTCCGTGGGCGGCGGGAGTCTCGAGCAACTTGACAACGGCATCGATAACATCGGCGACATGGGCAAAGCAGCGAATTTGCGAACCATCGTCGTGAACGACTAGTGGTTGGTGGCGGCGAGCGGCTTCGACGAATCTTGGTAGCACCATCCCATAGGCACCGGTTTGGCGAGGGCCGACCACATTAAAAAATCGGCCGACTACGATGGGCAAATCGATTTCGCGATGAGAGGCCAGCGCCAGGAATTCGTCGATCGCTTTGGACGCTCCGTAGCTCCAGCGAGGTTTGGTCGTGGCTCCAAAGACAAGATCGTCCTGTTCATTCCAAATCGGTTTGGGATTTTTGCCATAAACTTCGCTAGTACTGGCCAAGAAAAAGGGGACACTTCGTCCTCTCTGTTTTTCTTCGCGCAGGGCGGTCAGCAGCAGTTGGGTTGGATAGATATTTCTTTCGATGGTTTGGATCGGATGTTTGGCGATCAGGGCTACGCCCACGGCGGCAGCCAAATGGAAAACGCGGTCGACTTGGCGGCAAAGGGACTGAACCAAATCGGAATTCCCCAGGTCGGACTGGATCAGTTTCAAACGGGGGTTATTGGTAACCCGGGTAAGATTCGCAGGTTGTCCGGTGGAGAAGTCATCGACGACCGTAACTTGGTCGCCACGAGCGAGAAGAAGTTCGGTTAGGTGGGAACCGATAAAACCTGCACCACCGGTAATCAAAGAATGTACCACGGAGAACTCACTTCTCGGCCAAACTAGCTGTAGAGAACGCTATCTCTACGGTACACTACAGGGACTCAGGATTGAAGAGATGTTGCTAAATCATGCATGGAATGGGCGAGGTTAAGCGGCCGATGATAAGACGAAAGATGTTACCAGTCGTTTCTGGTGTACGCCAAGGATCTGTTGATTTGCCAATCACGAATTGCATCTTAGCAATCGTATTGGCTTTCGGGGTGCACTCTGCCGATTTGAAAGCGCAGCAGGGAAAAGCGACCGCCAAACCACAGGCGGGCGCAGGAAAGGCAGATACGAAAGAGGGTGTTGGAGGATCGAGCGCCGAGGCGTTGAGCATCTATGCCGATGCGGCCAACTTCCAAAACAATCGCGCTTATGATTTAGCGATCGCCGAATGGAAGAAGCTCATCGCGAAATATCCTGCCGACCCGATCATTTCCAAAGCACATCATTATCTTGGTGTGTGCTATATGGAGTCCGAGGTTCCCAATTATCAGGAAGCGATTAAAGCATTTGAGGTTTCCGTAAAGGATCCGAAATCGGAACTGCGACAAGAGACAATCGTCAATCTTGGCTTCAGCAACTATGCATTGGCGCGAGAGAGCGAAGGCAATGCGGCGGAGCAATTGCCTTACTTCAAACGCTGTCGCGATGTGATGGCAGCTTTGCTGAAGCAATATCCCGAAAGCGACTTCACCGATCAAGCGTGTTTCTATGCGGGCGAAGCTGAGTATGCGATGGGCGCGCGTGATCAAGCAGTGACTTGGTACAAGAAACTGCTCTCAACGGCAGAGCTCAAAGCCTCTCCCTTTCGCTCCGATGCTTATTACTCGATGGGTGTATGCTACGAAGAACTCAAGCAGCCCGGTGTCGCCGTCGAAACCTATGACCAATTGCTCAAGGAGTTTCCTGCTTATCGATTGGTAGACGAAGTGAAGCTGCGTAAAGCCGACTTATTGGTGCAGTTGCAAAAACTTCCAGAGGCTGAAGCGGCGTATGCTGAACTAGCAGCGAAGCAGGGATTTGCAAACGGGGCCTATGCGCTCTATCGACAAGCTTATTGTGTGGGACAACAAAAACGACTGGAAGAATCTGCCTCGCTCTATCAGCAAGTAGCGGACAAATTTCCTCAGTCTGATTTAGCAGCTGGTTCGATGTTGGCAGCTGGGCAAGCATGGTTTCGCGCTGGTAAGAAAGAAGAAGCGACCAAGAGTTTTGAAAAGCTCATTTCCAAGCAAGATGCCAAAGCGGCTGAAGCCTCTCACTGGCTCGCTCTAGCGGCGATTCAAAATCGAGAATATCCGCGCGCCGAGCAGTTAGCGAGGGCAGCACTTGCATGGCAATCACCTCCAGCAATCGCTACGCTGCTGAAAATGGATTTGGCAGATGCTCTCTACGAGCAACCAGACAAAATCGATGAAGCCAACCGGCTCTATGCGGAAGTAATCAATGTTGATCCCAAGAGTCCGGTGGCTGCGCGAGCCGCTTACAATCTTTCCTTCTCGAGTTTGCAGTCGCAGCAATACAACCGCGCGTTGGAATGGTCGGAGTTCTTTTTAAAGAACTATCCACAGGACCCACTTTTGTCAGACGTTGCCTATATCGGAGCCGAGTCAGCGTTGCTGAAAGGTGATGCGCCCGGAGCGATTGATCGATACACCAAATTACTCGAAATGGATAAAGAAAACCCTTCGAGAAATCTATGGGTGTTGCGTTTAAATCGTGCTCGTAATACGGCCGGTCAATTTGATAAAGTCATTCAAATACTTGGTCCGCAAATTGACAAGCTCCCATCGCCTACGTTGCAAGCCGAAGCGCATTTTATCGTTGGTTCAAGCTACTTATTCTCTAGCAATCCAGAGGCAGCTCAGCAGCAGCTTCAAGCGAGCCTAGAAAAGGATGCGAAGTGGGCGCAGGCCGATGAGGTTATGCTGCTCCTGGCGACCGTATTAGCTCAGCGTGGCCAGGTGCAAGAGTCAGCCAAGGTGCTACAGCGGTTGCTCACCGAGTATCCCAACAGCGCGATGCGCAGCAATGCCGAGTTTCGCTTAGCTCAGCTTTCGGCAGCTGAGGGTGATTTCAGTCAGGCTCTTGAGCGATATCGCAAGGCGCTAGAGGCGAAGCCTGATCCGAAACTGGTCGGCTATGCTCAGTATGGTAAAGCATGGAGTTTGATGCAGCAGCAGAAATATGACGAAGCTGTAAGCGAACTCGATGCACTGATTTCCAAAGGTGAGGAACCGGCAGTTGTTGTTGAAGCGAAATTGGCGAAAGGTATTTCACTGCGTCAAGCTGGTAAGCTGGAGCAAGCTGTTACTGCCTTGAATGATTTTCTTAATAGCAAACCGGAAGGAGAGCGGCTTGGTAATGGACTCTATGAGCTCGGTTTAGCGCAAACGCAAGCCAAGCAATTTTCATTAGCTGCGGACTCCTTCCAGCGTATTAGAAAAGAACAGCCCAATTATCCAGCGATGGACAAGGTGCTCTATGAACTTGGGTGGGCTCTGAAATCACAGCAGAAAGATGATGAGTCGGTGGCTGTGTTCTCGGAGTTGACCACTAGTGCTCCCAAGAGTCCCTTGGCGGCGGAAGCTCACTATCATTTGGCGCAAGTCGATTACGCTAAGGGTGAGTATGCGAAGGCGACAGAGCATTATCAGGCTGCGGCTGAGGCAAATGAACCTCTCCTGAAACAAAAGGCGATCTATAAGCTCGGCTGGTCCATGTATCAGCAGGACCAATTTGAGCCGGCAGGTGAGAAGTTTGCTCAGTTGGCCAAAGAGTTTCCTGAGAGCACGATGATTGTTCCCGCCTTGTTCATGTCAGGTGAATGTCGATTCCGGCAGGATCAGTTTGCACCCGCACTCGAGTTCTATCGTCAAGCGCGCGCGGCTCTCGAAAAACTTACCGACCGCAGTCCCGTTCCGGCTCAGGTGCAAGTTTTGACCTACTTACATGGAGCACAATGTTTACGAGAGGCGAAGATTTGGCCAGAGATGCAATCTTGGCTGCAGGTAATCTTGGATAAGTACAACGATTCCCCATTCATTGCTCAAACGATGTATGAACTCGGGTACTGTTACCAAAATCAGAATCAAACAGCGGAAGCGATCAAGGCATTCAGCGAAGTGGCGGACAAATATCGCACCGAGGTGGCCGCTAGGTCGCGGTTTATGCTGGGTGAGCTGTATTTCGGTCAACGAGATTTCACGAAGGCGATTCCGCAGTTTCAGAGAGTCATGTACGGGTATGGTGGGGAGAGCGCGGTTCCCGAAATCAAGAATTGGCAAGCCCGAAGCGCCTTTGAGGCAGGGCGATGCAGCGAGGTATTGATAGCGGATTTGAAAGGGGAAAAGAGGGATAAGGCGATAAAAATCGCTAACGATTTTTATCAGTATATCCTTGATAAACATCCACAACATGAGATTGCTGCTCAGGCAAAAACGCGACTTGAGGCATTAAAGCAACTATAATGAGAATCGGCGTTGGGCGCGGCATTCTTGGGAGATGCCCGTTTCAGGGGCTCAGGTAGACACCACCCAGGAGTTACGTGGGGATGCATCGCAACGAGGTTTATCGCTGGTTTGGCTTCTGCGCGACAGTCCTATTGCTGTTGGGGATGTCGCTTTCGCTCTCCGCTCAAGAGCCTGATGCAGCCGACGATGCTGCCCAAGAAGCGGGGATTGTCGACAGTGAGCAACTCACAGAACTGACCTCGGGCGACGCGAAGGATGGCTCAAAGGAGTTGTCGACGACCCAATCCTTAATGCAATCTGGGATCAATTTTTTCAATCTGCTCATCCTGGGTGGATGGATGATGATCCCGATCGGACTGATGAGCATTTTGGTGGTCACGATTTCGCTAGAGCGTTTTTTCGCACTTCGCAAAAGACGGATCATTCCACCCAAGTTGGTTCGCGGCCTGCAGGAGCTATCGAAGCTCGACGATTCCATCGATCCGGTTGCCGCTTACAAGTTGTGCCAAAGATATCCGTCGGCGGCAGCGACAGTTACTCGGACCATGCTTCTAAAGGTAGGACGGCCTATGGCTGAGATGGAGCATGCTGTTGCGGAAGCAAGCCAACGGGAAGCAGATCGAATGTACTCCAATGTTCGTTGGTTGAATATGGCGACGGCAGTGACCCCTTTGATGGGTTTGCTTGGTACGGTTTGGGGGATGATCGAAGCCTTTCATGCCACAACTCAGTTGTTGCCAGGCCAAGACCGTGCGGAGCAGCTTGCCGAGGGCATTTATATTGCGTTGGTAACAACCTTAGCTGGTTTGATTGTTGCGATTCCATCAGCGATTTCAGCTCATTACTTCGAAGGGAAAATTACTTCTCTGTTTCGTCGTATGGATGAGTTGCTTTTTCATTTGATGGCTCAAGTGGAGCGTTACGAAGGCAAGGCGAGGTTTGACGGCACGACAACTCGCGCGCTTCGCAAGCCTGTCGAAAATGCTAAGCCAACCTCGAACTCGACATCAACGTCTGCGACTGCTTCTCCTCCTCGCACGATTCCTGTATCGCCAGCAACCGGTACAGATCGAGCGAAAGGGAAAGCTTAATTCTTTGTCACCGTTACGACGGACTTGTTTTAAAGGTTGCTTGCCATGGCCGTGAAGCTGAAATCCAGCCAAGCTCTTTCGGCGCTCAATTTGACGCCCTTGATCGACGTTGTGTTTCTGCTTTTGATTTTCTTTCTTGTGACGTCGAGTCTCTCCGAGGAGGATCGCAAGCTGGATGTGATTCTTCCTTCGGCCAGCAGTGCTGCTCCGATGACCGCTGAACCTAGGGAACTGATCATCAGTGTCGATCAGCAAGGGAAGTTTTTTCTCGATGCGAAGGAGATCGCTGCAGATGAATTGCGTGAGGTTCTGCGCCGCGCGGTTGCTGATAATCCTGTGAAGCAATCGGTGATTATCCGTGGTGATCGCAGGGTAGAGTTTCAATTCGTAGTTACCGTGATGGATCTCTGCAATCAAGCTGGTATCTCCGACTACTCTGTGACGATCGAAGGGGGCTCCTGAGATGTCGAATGCTCCTACCTCGCGATCGCCAGTTGCAGCGAACAGAAACACCGAAGGAAAGAAATCTCGTATTGAGCAGTTTCTTTCCGAGGAACAGGTTGTTCGCAAAGAAACTTATTGGCCACTCGATGTGGTCATGGTATTGATGGGTGGCTTGGTTTTATGGATGGTGGTCAGCTACCTCAAGTTCAACGATCCACGCTGGCAATACAATGCTTGGACTTATCTGCTTTCAGTTCCGTTAATTCTAACGCTGCTTTCTCTAGTGCTGCGTTATATTGCCGGGCGGTTTGTTGAGCGTTCGATGCAGGTTGCGTTCCTGCTGAGTGTGATGGTGCATCTGATGCTGATGGTTGCAGCGGTAAAGGTTGTGATCTTTGCGAAGCTGTGGCCCGATGTTTACGAAGCGGTTTCCGAAGATGTGGCTAAGGAGCCTGCTGCGAAACAGTATTTTACAACAGCAAGCGCTAGTGCACTCAATGGAAAGTCTCCGTCGCGTCCCGACTATATGCGGGCCATTGAGACCAAACATGAAGCGAGCGAGGAGAGCTTGGCCGTCGATGGTGCGATGGAGTTAGCGGCACGCGAAAAGGCGGAGCTTCCAACGCTGCAACCAGAACTGAAGCAAGAAAAAGTTCAAGCAGCTCTGATGCCGAAAGCGGAAGCTGTCCCGACACTGACGAGTAATGAACCTGAGATGGCTGAATTGTCTCGCGCAGTTCCTGAAGTGAATCGTCAAGCAACTTCGCAAATCGATGTCCCAGAGGTGCCGCTTGAAAGAATGGTTGAGCCGGTACCAGACCAAAGTGTTAGCGATAGTTTAGCAACGGTAAGCAAATCAGATTTGCCAAATGATCCTGCGGCACTCCAGCGGCCAGATGCACTTAAGGTACTGCAGAATCCTCCGGTCGCTGCAGGGTTGCCGAAACCCGAATTGGCGGATCGCAAAAAGCCTGGCTTTAAACCAGAGGAAATAAGCAATGAAGTTCCTGAGCTCAAGCTGCAGAAGTCAGCCACCGTCGGTCGACGTGCGGGTGGCGCTCGGAGTGCACCGGTCGTTGAGCAAGTGGCAAAGGAAGCCAATTCGCAATCGCCCGCCGCTTCCTCATCTGAAGCCTTAGATGCAATAGCGAATATGGAAGCTGTGGCAGAAAGCCGATCTAGCTCGAATACTCAAGCGGTAACCGCGACAGATCTTCTTCGCAGCAAAGCGATGGAGAATTTGGCCAGCAATCGTGCGATGCCCAGTGCCGCATCGGCGTTATCTATCCCTAGGAGAGAACGCGATGCGATTGCCGAAGGAACGGCAGATGGTTTGGGAGGTGCAACAGCCTCACCTGTTTCACGCGGCAAGCAGCTCTCTGGACCTATCGTCAAGTCGCTTGGTGGAAATAAAAAGATCGATCTACCTGTGAAGGAAACAAGCGGTGAGAGCAAGGTAGGAGAATCGGGCGATTCCGGTACTGCCGATGTTCCATCTGAAATGGTGGCTGACGCCGATAGCCTTAACGGAATCGCGAATGAAATTCTTAGAGAGCAGGCGATGGAAGGTGGGCGACCTCGAAGTCCATCCTCTGGTGCGCAGCGACCGCTGGATGTGAAAGCAGAGGAAGGGCTTGGTGGTTTAGCGATGAATGCTCAGAAGGGAAATCGCATCACCGAGAAAGCCGAGCTACAACCATTGACGGTTCCTGAGGAACTGATTACTCAACGATTTGTTCGCGACAACGCGGGCGCGCTACGCGGGGGTGGCGCCGGTGGGCCAGTTCCTCGTCCAGCTTTTCAGCAGCGAATGGAGCGGACACGCCAAGGTGATTCGTCGTCGAGCGGATCTGCTGCTGGTCCACGAACAGAGGAATCGATCGAATTAGGTTTGGCATTCTTAGCCCAGTCACAGCGAACTGATGGACGCTGGCGATTGCAAGACTTTGATACGAAAGTGTTGGTCCGAAGCGACACAGCCGCTACGGCGTTATCGTTGCTTGCTTTCCAGGGAGCTGGATATACGCATCGTCAATTCAAGTATGCTTCAACTGTGGGCAAAGGCATTGATTTTCTTGTTGCCAATCAAAAGCCGGATGGTGATTTATACATACCTCAAGATCCTGCTTCGGATCAAAATGGTTGGCTCTACAGTCACAGTATTGCAACGCTGGCTTTGTGTGAAGCTTATGGTATGACGCAGGATCCCACATTGAAGGAACCTGCGGAGAAAGCAGTAAAATTCATCGTGGCCGCGCAAGATCCGCAACGCGGTGGTTGGAGATATCGGCCTGGTCGCGGATCCGATACGAGTGTTACGGGCTGGTTTGCACTGGCGTTGCAAAGTGCCCAGTTATCGGGCTTGCAGGTGCCCCCTACGACGCAGGAAGGTATCAATCGCTGGTTAACAGCTAGTCGCGGTTTGGGAGATGAAGGGTATCTGTATCGATATAATCCCAACGCGGCAGATACGCCCAGCCAGCGTCATGGCTTAGTTCCCAATCCCACGATGACCAGCGTTGGTATGTTGATGCGTTTGTATTCAGGTGCAAAGAAGCAGGATGCAGAGATTGTCAAAGCAGCTGACTATCTGCTGCAGCATTTGCCGAGTGAAGGGGATTCGGACAAATCACAGCGCGATACTTATTACTGGTATTACTCTACCCAAGCGATGTTTCACATGGGGGGAGATTACTGGGAGCAGTGGAATGGTAAGCTTTACCCGCTGCTAGTCAATTCTCAAGTAAAGAGTGGTCCCTATGTAGGCAGCTGGGAACCACTGGGTAATGTTCCCGATCTTTGGGGGCAATATGGAGGTCGACTCTATGTGACCACCATGAATCTATTGTCTCTAGAGGTTTACTACAGGCACTTACCTCTCTACGAAGCTCCAGAGAAATAAAAAGCCCCTCTGAATAAGCTTCTTACTCTCTGAGCGGGTTGTTTTATTGACTCGGCGACTTTCTTCTTGGATCGCTCTAGTCTTGGTGATCGCCGAGAGGCTGGGGACGCTGTAAACCCATCAGCAGGGGGCTCGCATCTGGGCGATTTTTCGATCATATTTCAATCATTGATCGGGGCTTTACTGGCCCTGAATCGATCACAGCCTTCCTGTCATTTTTTCCTCGTTCCCCCAACCTTCCATGAGGCAGATCACGTGCTCATTTTCGATGCTCATCTCGATATCGGTTTGAACGGTGTGGATTGGAATCGCGATCTGCGAGTCAGTCTCGATGATTTGCAGGTTCAGGAACGCACGCTGGGAATGACGACGCCCGGCCGTGGAACTGCAACAGTAACTTTTCCTGAAATGAAAGTTGCTGAGGTTCATGTGGGTATAGCAACGCTTTTGGCAAGACAAGAGCAACCGATCAACCATACCTTTGGCTACACAACCTACGAAGCTTGTTACGCGATCGCTCACGCGCATCTGGCTTACTATCGTGCGATGGAGCGTTTGGGTGCGATGAAAATGATTCGTACCAAATCAGATTTGGCAAGCCATATGGATGCGTGCCGCAAAGCGATGGATGCTGATAAGGTGCAGTCGCTACCGTTTGGTTACATACTCAGTATGGAATGCGCTGACGCAGTGCTGGGGCCAGAAAATATCGGCGAATGGTTTGACGCAGGTTTGAGGGCTATCGGTATCACTCATTACGGAACCAATCGTTACGGTGGTGGTACTAGAAGCGAGGTTGGCCTAACCCATGAAGCAATTCCGTTGCTAGAGTTGATTCAGTCGCTCGGCATCGTATTAGATATGACCCATTTGTCTGATCGTGCGTTTTGGCAGGTGGCAGATCGATTCGGAGGTAGAGTTCTCGCCAGTCATCAAAATGCAAGACGATTCTGCGATTGGCAGCGTCAGTTTTCCGATGATCAGATTCGCTTTGTGATCGAGCGAGGAGGCGTCTTAGGCGTTGCCTTGGATGCGATCATGTTACAACCAGGATGGGTGCGCGGCGTCAGTAAACCTGAAGTGACGATGGAACGAGTGGCAGATAATATCGATCATGTATGTCAATTAGCTGGCAGCCATCTTCATTCCGGTATCGGTAGTGATTTAGATGGAGGCTACGGTTATGAACAGACTCCAGCCGATTTGCAAAGCATCGCTCATTTGCAGCGATTGCCGGAAATCTTGCTACGTCGCGGATATACCGAAGAAGCGATCGCAGCAATTATGCACGGTAACTGGGTACGTCTTTTCTCCGAAGCCTTACCGAGTTGAAATCGATAGACAGAAACGGGATTCCGCTAGATTCGTATTACCAATACGATCGCTGTTATCATCTAGTTGAACCAAGTCAGTAGTTGAGCGAAGTCAGTATCGACGTGGAAGTTGTGAACATGAGCCAAACGGCTCTAGGGCATCGTTCTCACACTTCACTCATTTAGCAGATGAGTTCACATGTTGAAGCTTCATCCAAATCGTTGTAGCCAAATCACTGAGAGTCTCCGAGTGGTCAAAGGGAAAGACGTCGATGGATGAAGAGAACGGTTCAAACCGAGGCTCGCTGTTGCAATTCGTTTTGCTCCTAGCGGGACCGCTGCTCGCTCTTTTGACCTATTTGATCACGCAGGGAAATTGGCCGCATAGCGCAGCGGCGACAGCGGCGATCGCAGTTTGGATGGCTGTCTGGTGGATCTCTGAAGCGATTCCCTTGCCAGCGACTGCTCTTTTGCCCATCGTTTTGCTTCCAGTATTTGGAGCCGATGTTGGATACGCTCGAGTTGGTCAGGCCGTGGAGATCAAACAGGATGGGGAAGAGTTTACAGCGTTAGGTAAAGTGATTGGCGTAAAACGCCAGGGTGCGACTGTCGAATGGACCGATTCCAGTGGTAAGCGTATTACCCAAGAGGTTGCATGGTCCAAGGTTCGGCCAACGCAGAAAATGTCAGCCGTTCAAACCGCTACTGCTCCGTTTGGCGATTCAAACATCTTTCTTTATCTCGGCGGTTTCATCTTAGCGATCGCGGTAGAGAAGTGGGGGCTACATCGAAGATTTGCCATCGGATTGCTAATGTTGCTGGGAACCTCCTCAGCCCGAATCCTGCTGGGCATGATGCTATCGACGGGATTGCTGAGCATGTGGATTAGCAACACGGCTGCTACAACGATCATGTTGCCGATCGCTTTGGGGATTTGTCGTTGGTTGGATCAAGATGCAGCGACCAGTGAGTCTCCTAGCCAATCGCGACAATCGGGAGGTGCCGCTACGATGTTGCTGCTTTCCATTGCCTATTCGGCAACGATCGGTGGAATGGCAACGACTATCGGTACACCAACCAATGGAGTGGCGCTCAATGTTCTAAAGCAGCAAGGTATTGAGATTACATTTTTGCAGTGGTTGACCATCGCAGGTCCCATCGCGTTGATTCTATTATTTGCCACATGGGGAATTCTTTTGCTCTTTTTTCGCAGGAGATTGAATTCGAAAAGTGAAAACGCTTCTGAATTACTTCGTGTCGAATGGAAGAGCCTCGGGAGAATGCAGCGCGAAGAGTGGATGGTTTTAGCTGTTTTTCTCTTCACCGCCATGGCGTGGATTTTTCGAGGGCCACTGGAGAGTATTGCTACGGGAACATGGAAAGCCGTGATCGGTCGAGTAGATGATACCGTGATTGCGATCTTCGGCGCTTTGCTGTTATTCATTTTGCCAGTTCGATTGAGGGAGCGGAAATTTCTGCTCGATTGGAGTTCACTGGCATCGGTGCCTTGGGGAGTGTTATTGATTTTTGGTGGCGGTCTCAGCTTGGCGTCTGCGATGCAGTCCAGTGGATTAGTGTTAGAGATGGAAGCGGCGCTTCAGATACTAAGGGGATGGCCGATTGCTTGGATGTTGATCGTGGTGATTTTAGCTGTCGTATTTCTGTCGGAGATGGCGAGTAACGTGGCGATTGCGACAGCATTTACACCGGTTGTCTTCGCAATGGCTGTCGCGATGGAAGGTTCTCCTCAGCAATTGGTAATCGCGGCAACATTGGCGGCAAGTTGCGGTTTTATGTTACCCGTCGCTACGCCACCGAACGCGATTGTATTTGGCACAGGGAGGATTTCGCAGCAGCAGATGTTGCGAGTTGGGTTGATCTTAAATCTGGTTGCATCGGCAATCGTTGCGGTTGGTGTCCGTGTGCTTGTGACTGGATAAGCATAATCTGTCCAAGGGCTACCCTGCTAAACACAGTACCGCAGGCTCTCGATCGGAAAGCCTGCGGCACTGTTCATTGAATATGGTTTTCTAAACGAAAACAACCGCATTATTCAGGCAGCGGCTTATTTCTTGTTTCTGGAAGAAACGGCAAGATCACCAACCCGAGCAGGAAGACACAGCTCATCGTGATACCTGTCCAGCGTCCTGCATCGGGACCTTCGTACATCGAGTCAAGGAAGGTTTTGATGAGTGGTCCGCAGGCTGCGACGAAACGGCCTACGTTGTAGCAAAAGCTTGTACCGGTGGATCGCAATCGCGTTGGGAAGAGTTCTGGAAAATAGATTGCATAACCAGCGAAAAGTGAAAGCTGACAGAAACCCATGATCGGTACAAGGATGAAGATTTGCCAGAGTTCTTTCAATGAATAAAAGACGGCTACGGTGCTTAAAAAAGCAGCGATAAAGCAGATAGCAAACGTTGGTCGGCGACCAATGCGCTGCGCGAGGATACCGAATCCAAACATACCGAGGAAAGCACCGACATTGATCATCAACGATGTGTAGCTTTGCCAGCGAGTTAGACGTCCCTTGATGCGATCTTCGGCTTGCTTCTGAATTCCTTGTTCATCAGCTGTTAGTGAAGGTGCCTCTTTAGCTTTATCCAACACTTGAGCGATTCGATCGATCGTTGGTTGCCCATGCTTAACTGCAAGATCTGCAAGGACTTCCTGTCGAACCGCAGGTGCTTGAACCGAGCGAATTAAGTCTGGCGTGTAGAAGCCCACGGACCACAAACCTATGATCCCTGAGCAGCCTAGGATCAAGCCGAGAATTGCGTGTTTGCGATACAGAGGGTTACCGAATAGTTCGCTGTAGGAGCCAAGTTGTTTGCGAGCTACTTGGTCGCTGTTGGCCTTCTGCCAAGCCTCGGGTTCCTTTAGGTTGCGGCGAATGAGCAGTGCCAACAACGCGGGTAGTGCACCGATAATAAACATGATACGCCAAGGGCTCCAGGCAAGGCCTTCTTCAGCGGCCAGTCCGAGGCCAAGGTTGATAAAAGCCGCCGAGACATTGCCGACTGCCGATAAGGCTTGTAGGAAACCGAGGGCATAAGGACGGGCGGTCGAGGGCATCACTTCGGCAACCAGAGCGACCCCCACGGCGAATTCGCCTCCTACACCTAAACCAGTGAGGAAGCGATACAAAGCAAAGTCCCACACTCCCATTGAGAAGGAACTAAGACCGGTAAAGAGCGAGTACAATAAGATGGTGATCATCATCGTTTTTGCTCGACCGATACGATCTCCCAGCATGCCGAAAATCAGGCCGCCGAGTGCCCAGCCAGCAATGAAAATCGAGGTGGAAATATCACCGGCTGTTTTGCGCTGCTTTTCTAATTGAGCCTTATCCGAGTCTTTGTTGCCAGGGATTAACTCAGCCATGGCTGCGGGGCGAGCGAGGATGAACAGCTGTTGATCCAAGCAATCGAACAGCCAGCCGAGGGCGGCAACGATGAGCACAAACCAGTGGTATCGGGATAACTGTTTCCACCAAGCGACTTGTGAGTTGCCGTTTGGAGTCGGCGAGTCTGGGGAATCAAAAGAATGCATAGTTCACCATTCTATCTCTTGAGTTGTCAAAAGCGCTGAGGCTTCTAAGGGGTTTGCTAAAAGGATTTCGGCGAGATTTTTGGTCGATTAATAAAACGCTGGGAAGGACGTGTAGTGTGGAAGTATCGTAACCAGCTGCGAGGTCGATTAGGCTACGATCCCGAGGTGTTTGAAGAAGACACAATACAATCTAAATTTTCGAGTGCTGCAAGCGTAACAAGGTTTTTTTCAAGAATAAAGGGATCCGTAAGGAACGGCAGGACGTTTGGTATTTTCCAGAACATTTTTTGCTGAGAGTTTGCAAGTTTTAAGTGGTTTGAAAAACTGAAGGCTTGGCATTTAGGTGCTTGGGAATCCAAAAGCCCGGAAGGTGAATTGAGATAGTTCCTCATTGCATGTGGCTCAGGTAGCGACCACAATCTGGGAACAAGCCCGCCCTCTCTATTCTCCGTGAGACCCAGCCGATGACATCTGCTACTGAAGATTCCTCTACCGCTTCTTCAAGCAGCACCCCAAAAGGTGCTTACTTGGCTTTGACAGCGGCTTTGTTGGGCTGGATGTTTGATGGTGCCGAGATGGGGCTGTTTTCTCTCGTCGGAAGGCCTGCTATCCAAGACCTCCTTGGCCCGCAAAGCGAGACCGAAGTCGCTAGGTGGTTGGGGATTATCACCGGCTTGTTTCTGGTGGGGGCGGCTACGGGAGGTGTCTTATTCGGTTGGCTTGGTGATCGTATCGGTCGTGTACGAGCGATGTCGATCAGCATCGTAACTTACGCATTCTTTACCTCGCTGTGCGGCTTGGCCGATTCGACGTGGCAGCTTGGTCTGTTTCGATTTATTGCATCTTTGGGGATGGGTGGAGAATGGTCGCTGGGGGTCGCCTTGGTGATGGAAGTGTTTCCCAATCGATCGCGAGCTTCGATGGCAGGTTGGATTGGTGCTGCAGCAAATGTTGGTTACTTGATCGTTGGATTTATCGGATTAGCTCTCACTCAGGTTCTTGGTCAAATCGAATCGATTCTTCTATCCCTTGGATTGTCGCAGTCGTGGGTTGAGCATTTAACGGCCAATCAAGGATGGCGCATCATGATGTTGCTGGGGATCTTTCCAGCGCTGCTGACGTTCTTCATTCGTATGGGAGTTCCCGAATCGGAGAAATGGAAAGAGACGCAAGTCGCCGGTCAAGCATCCTTCTGGGCTACTAAAGATATTATCGGCGTGTTGATCGGCATGCTGGGTCCTGCCGTGATGGTGTATCTTTATGCGTTCGATTCCACAGGATCCTTTACACATACAACCACCGTACGAATCGTGGCGACGATACTTGGGTTGGTGATTGCCTTGGCCGGTTATCTTTATCCCGTTTTTCAGTACCAACGTCGGCTGGAACAATCGCAGCTTCATTCCAAGAAAGCTTTATCGAAAGATTCGCTTTCCAAAGGGACTGTACTTGCTCGCATGATGCTTGCAGCTGGACTCAGCGGTGTTGCATTGCTGGGTACCTGGGGTGCAACGCAACAGGCTCCATCTTGGGCTGACAAGATCAGTGAAACGAAATTCAATGAAACGAAAAAACAATTGTTGGAAGCTGGAGACACGGAAGGTGCAGCGAAGGTAGTAAGGACTAAAGCAAAAGAGATTATGCTAATTGTCCTTTCAGCAGGAGCGACGCTCGGCGCAATTCTAGCTGCATGGATGGGAGATTGGTTAGGGCGTCGCAAAACGTATTTCACTCTCTGTTGTGCAGCGATCGTCTCAGCTTTCTTTTTATTTCAGGGAAGCCGTGAATTCGGGCCGACCTTACTCATGTTCACTTTTATCGCTGGAGTATGTACCGCTTCCTTCTATGGATGGCTACCGCTTTATTTGCCGGAACTATTTCCCACGCGAATGCGGGCAACCGGCCAAGGGTTTGGTTTTAACTTTGGCAGAATCCTCGCGGCGATCGGTAGTTTTCAGTTGGGTGGCTTGGTGAAGTATTTTGAAAATGGTATCGATCTGGGTTTCATGCGACTTGCGGGAGGTTATGCCTCTGCATGCTTGGTGTTAACGAGCGTCTATCTGATTGGAATGGCGATCATTTGGCTAGCACCTGAGACCAAAGGTAAAGCCTTACCTGAATGATATGTCCTGTGACTGATGTCCAATCTATCATCGTAGGTCAGGACAGAATTTTTGGTTTCCCAAAAGGCTTTGCCATCTGTGATGATCCGTTCTCTCGATTTGTTATCCTTTTGAGAGTTCCTCGTTTCTGTTGAGAGCAGTAACATTTTGTTGATGGACTTTGCTTATCGATAGTGCTGGTCTTAAGCGATGATCACTCCATTAATTTGTGTTGAACCTTCTTCTGAACTGCTGTGTCTAAAACGGTAGGAAGGATTAGGTTATGAATTACGGTGAAGTATTTGATGCGATCCAAGCGGACCATCGCTATCAGAAAAATATTCAGTGGGGTAAGGCGCGTCGTGGACATCCTGAAGGAACCGTGGAAGCGCATATCGTTGAACTCGAGAGAAATCTGGAGGTGCTTCGTCCTAAACTGAGCGATGAGGATTATCAGAAGCTAAAGATTCTTATTCATGTGCATGATAGTTTCAAAGCGGAAGCAGAGTCGGGTGTAGCGATCACCGATCCACGTAGTCATGCCAGCTTAGCGCGAAGTTTCCTCGCGGAGTTCTGCTCTGATGCGGATTTATTGACGATGGTTCAGTATCACGATGAGCCCTACGCCCTATGGCTCCAGGTGCGTCGTGGGAGACCTTATAACCAAGAGCGATACGAAGCGCTGTTAGCAGGCATTGGTGATTGGAACCTTTTCAGCGCTTTCTTAATCATCGATAACTGCACGATTGGTAAGGGACGTGAAAGTCTTCGCTGGTTTCTGCAGAAAATCGAAGGACGCGTCCAATCGGAGATTACCCAGCAGGATATCATCGAGTCTGTTTAAGAAAATTATGCCGGTCATTAGACGCACTGGTAGTAAAGGACTTCTAGCGACAAAGTACTTCTTTGGTCGAAATGACCTTTCTGAGACTCGCTGAGTGTAAAAAATAAAAAGGGTCAGGGTGATAGTTCGCATCACCCTGACCCTTTTCAACCGTGAAAGATGGGCATTGCTCCGGTGAATCGGAGATCTAGTTGGCCGTCATACGTTGAGCGGCATTCGCCTCTAAGATCACGGTGCATCCATGTCTTCTTCAGGTTTCCGCAGATGGTTTCATCTCGGAAAATTTCGGCCGGCATCCTTGCTGCTGAGCACTTCAGCATATCGTGCCAAGCATTCGTTTGACCTGATGATAGATAAGTAATGCATTTGGTGTGCCAAACTTCGCGAGTGAGTTCGTGGATCTCTTTTTCTTTTTTTATGAGGACATGATAGGCCAAAAGCGGCCTCATAATGAGATTAAATGGAATGGTTAGGATGTTTGGGTAGTTCGGTGCGGCGTGTTTCCATGTAAGAATTACGAGAGAGTGTGAAAACTTTACAAAGCGTTTTGTAAGTATGGCGAAATTCAAATTCCTGATGAGTCGCAAGACAAATGATGCCGTTCTATTTCGCCAGTGACTCGATCAAGGTTTGGGACATAGCTTTGAAGACCATTTGCAGTCTATCAAAGTCACGATCTTCGGCTTGGCTGTGAATGAGCAGCGTTTCTTTCCCATTCTGAATGGCGATGAAGTGGCAAGTAACCAAAAGGTCAAGATAGTAAAAACGAATCAATTGCGCAGGATAGGTCTGTTTATTGATTTCCATTGACGCATCCTCCATTTCAACTTCATCGTAGTCCGACTTCATCGCTTGGACAGCTTCGTCGAGTACCTGCTGTGGCCCTCGCGAATCTCGATAGCGATTGATAGCAAAAAAAGCGCTATCGGGGCTTTCGGCGGTAACGCTAATGGTTTGTCCTTCTTCGGTTTCTTCGGAGATGGTCCAATTTTCTGGGTAGCGAAATTGGAGATTCATACCGCGGTAGATTCCAGGTTCCATAGCGACGAGCTTTCCGAGTGAGGGGGGATTAGTTTGTTCTTGATTTAGAACGAGTTTACCTGCTAGTGTTTTCTTTGGAATCCTCTTTGGCAATTGGTGAGGCTCCGTACAGAGCGGGGTATTGGATTGAAAATCGTGGGGTTTGGTACATCTCCCGGGGGGCACTTCAACCATTGGCTGTGGGCCGTGGTGGCGTTCTCTTTTTGTACTTTGCCAGGTTGTAGGATGTGGAAACGGCAACCTTTAGGCGAGTCGCTGGCCAGCGCCCGCCAGTTTTCCCTTCGCGGTGCTGAGGCGTTGCAGCAGGAGAATTGGGGGGACGCAGAGGGGTATTTTTCTGAAGCGCTGCGTCAAAGCGGAATGGATGAGCGTGCTCACTGGGGCTATGCCGAGGCGATGTGGGTCAAGGGTGACCGAGCTGCGGCGACGAGGCACATGGAGGAGGCTGTACGGTTATCTGGGAGCAATCCAGATTTATCGGTTCGTCTTGGGCAGATGCAGTTGGAGCAGGGTAAGTTAGACGAAGCGAGTCGTCATGCCAAAATAGCCCTAGAGAATAATCGAAGGCATCCAGGAGCTTGGGCTTTAGAGGGTGATGTTCTCGTAGCTTGGCAGCGTTGGGATGAAGCTTTGGCGGCTTATCATCGAGCGTTGGTTTATCAACCGGATTTTCCTGCGGTACAAATCGCAGTGGCGGAATTGTATCAGAGGATGGAGAGGCCGCAGCGTGCCTTGGCGACACTGGATCGTTTGGCCGATCAACACTCTTTGGATCGTATGCCAGTGCGGGCAACATGGTTGCGAGGCGAAGCATTAGTGAGTTTAGGGAGGACACAGGAGGCGTCTCAGATGCTCGATGAGGCAGAGAGACGACTAGGCCAGAGCGATGTCGAGATGATGTTAGCAATTGCCAAGACACGTTTTCGCATCGGTGATGCGCAAAAATCTATGGACTTGTTAGCTAAAGTCGATCGTATTTCTCCCGATGATCGCAATGCTGCTTTGTTGCGCGAGCAAATTCAATTCGCTAATTCCCAAGTGACTCCTGCGGGACTGGCGCGCCAGGTTGAGCCGCAGGATAAAATTCGCTAGCTCGTTTCTCAGTTTTCTCGCGGGTTTTACAGATCCGATAAACTGAATCGATCTTGATGACTGTAACGATTGTATCTCAAGCAGTCATTTTTCAGCTCGCGCTTTCTGGATGGATTTCAGTTAGCCGAATCGCGGCATTATTCTCGGGCGTTGCCAGTAGTGCATGCTACGCTTTCGATGGTTTTCAATTCTCCTTTCCAAAGACGAAGAAAGGTTTTGCTAGATGTCTAACTCCGCAGAATCCACAGTGACGATGCCATTTGTCGATCGCCGAGCTCCACGAGAAGCGGGGTCACCTGGTATGGAAAGACGACAGTTCGGTAACAGCTACCGAGAATTGTCGGAAGATGCAAAAGAATTGGCAGAAGCGATCGATAGTTACAAGGTTCGTCATCGCCGTCGCTATATTACCTTCGAAGAGATGCTCCAGGTGATTACTGAATTAGGTTACAAGAAAGTTAACGAGAACTTTTAGTTCTCATTAGGATGCGGTAAGCATCAAGTCGGCTAGTCGCCGATGAGTGACGATCCCGATCTGGTTTCCTCGTTGATCAACGACGCGAGCCAGATCGGAGCGTAGGTATTGCATTTGAGTCAGTGCAGAAATATGTGATTGCTCCGCTTGCAAGGTCGGGATCGGTTGCAAAGTGGGTTTCTGAGATGCGGTGAGGATATCGATAACCCGATAGTATCCAATAAGCTGACCATCTTGTCGGCGAACTCCTACGATGTTGTAGGTACTTCTGCGAATCGTCTCTAGCAAGTCGGATCGATCTGCGAATTCCTCGACCAGTGGCAGGCCTCTGAGAGGCAAGCAAAAATTGCGCAGTGGTTTGCCGCCGTAAGCGAGTAGATTCTGCGACATATCCTGTTGGATTTTGGCCAATACACCAGCTTCCCGTCCCTCTTCTAAAACACGTTGTAATTCTTGGCGGGCCAGGGCAGGGTGGATTTGCAAAGGCATCTTACCTAAGGCGGTTTGAATTGCGCGACTGACGAAGTACAGCACTAGGGAAATCGGCGAGAGAATGATCGTACAAAGAAGAAACAAGGGTGCGACTCGTCGCAAGAGAAGGTGTGGCGCGTGATAGAAGAGAGACTTGGGTAGCAATTCTCCGTAGATGAAAAGCAGTGGTGATAGAAAGATAGAAACCGCGACATCGAACCAGTCGCCAAAACCTTCGGCCATCCGTTGGCTGATGCGCACCAGGGCATTGGAAAAGGCATAATTTGCTAAGTTGTTACCAACAAGAACGGTTGTGACGAAGACTGCCGGGTTGTTGGTAAGCCACAGTAGTCCTTTGGCAGACCAGTTGCCAGACATTCCATCGAGCATCAGTCGCATTCGAGTAACGCGATAGAATCCCGTTTCGCTGCCGCTAAAGAAAAAACTAAAAAGAAATGCTAGGGCAAGAACGCTCAAGAGAATGATCATGGCTGATCCTCCTGAGGATGAGCCAAAGTTAGATGGACAAGCATTTCTCCTCGGCTTGGCGACTGAATCACTTCCAAATGAGCCCACTGCCACGTGCATTGATCGCCGGGCATAGCAAGGCGATGCAGGTGGTCCTGCAGGACACCTGCGATGGTTAAGGAGCGGCTGGGGGGAAGTTTCGTACCAATAGCTCGTTCTAGGCGACGGAGGCTAGTCATTCCGGTTACTTGCCACTGATTCTCCGCTAGAGGCTTGATATCGGGGCGAGCTAGCGATCGATCACTCGAACGATGTTGGAGATCGAAAGCGGCCTCCATGATACCTTCCATGGTGATCACGCCGATCGTTTCGCCATATTCATTGACGACAACACCGATGCGCCGTTCCTCATCGAGAAAGCGTTCGAGGATTGAGGCGATTGAGGCGCACCATGGCACATAGAAAACCGATTGTTGTTGGTTGGCTAGATCGCTGGCATCGCGCCAAGCGAGAAAGTTGAGTGCTAAGGTACCGAGGATTTCGTTGCCCGATGGATCGGTGACGAGTATGTAGGGAGTTTTCTTGTCCAGTTCAATCAAATCACGGAGTGAAACCGGCGCTGGTAATGATTCAAAGTCGCTTTTGGGTCGCATCCATTCATCGACGCGAATCTCTGAGAGTTGAAGGATGTTCTGCAAGACCCCTTGTTCCTGATCGACTAATTGCGAATCGGTTGTGGAAAGCAAAATAGCTCGTTCAAGATCCTGAATCTCCAGATAGTTCTCTGTCTTTAGTCCGGGCCAAATCAGGCGCCGAGATGCTTCGTTAAAGAAACGCAAGATTGGGGTGATTGGATCGGTTAGTTTCACAGCAATCGAGAGAGGAAAACTCACTAGGCGCGAGAAGAAGGGTGGATGGATGACTCCTAAGCTTTTCGGCGCTAATTCTCCCCCAGCGATCAGTAGGACCAGAGATAACACCGTAAAGATCGAACTCGCTGTTGCGCCGTTAGGTGTATTGGCAAGTTTTTGAGCGATGACACTAGCGACTGCAAAGTACGCCATATTGTTGGTGAGATTCCAGAAAAGAATAGCCGTCAATAAGCGATTAGGATTTCCTAGCAGCGACAGTATTCGACGATCTGATGATGAATGATCAGAAAGTTTTCGGTTGTAATTGGCAGGCAGGGAAAAGAAAGCCGCTTCACTCGTCGAGAAGAAAGCGGAAAGGGCCAATAGCACCAACAATACAGGCGACAAAGCTAAGGCGGGCCATATTGTTTCCATCAACATCGACCTCCGCACTCATTGCGTAGGACAAGGTTTTCTAAACCACAAATCACGTCAGATCTCTTCGTCAACGGTTTTAGCTCGACCGGTCGCGAAATCAAATTCGCTCAGGGCGGGTATCAGCATCGCTGCCGTTGCGAATCCGTAAGCCGCTGTGATAACAGATACCACCGTCAATTCCTGATTTCGTAGTACATAACTGGTCATCGCAAAGAAAGTCAGAAAGGGTAGTGCGAATGAGGCTAAGGCGATCGCCGGTGAGGGATTGCGTTGGCCGAGCGCCAGATAGAGTCCGGTTCCACCACCGAGAATGATCAGTAAAAAGGGTGCTAGTTGGCGTCCGAAGGAACCGCGGAAACTGATCATGATCAGCATGCAAGTGACGATTCCCAAGAACAAGAAAAAGACAGTCCCCAAGCTAACAGAGATCGCCGATCTCGATTGGCTATAAATCATTCCGCAGTGAATTCCAAGCGTACTGACGAAAAGCGTCATCACGATCCAGCCGACTAGGATAAAAATGAAATTCTCGAGACTTAAGCCACCTTGCGTTAACACGTAGAGGCAAAGCAGTAAAGGAAGAAGCACCATTTCCTTCGCTACGTACATGACACCGACGAGTTTACCGCAGAGGAATTCCCAGGGTGAAATTTCGGTCACTAGCAACAAATCGAGAGCTTGGCCGTCGCGTTCATTGGTGATGGAGTTAACGGCTAATGCATTGATGATCACCAGGCTGACCAAAAATAATGGTGCCAGGATTCGAGCACCTGAGGGAAGCAGTTCGTCGCTGAGCATACTTCTACCTAGAAGCTCACCCGATTGCAGTGATTGGAAAAGACCGAAGCCTACCATGGCTGCCAATAGAAAATATGCGATACGAATAACGAGAACTTTCTTGCCGTAGGCCCAAGTTCGAATTTCACGCCACATCACCGGATTGTTCCACATAGGACGTGGAGGGCGAACTTTCCATGATGCAGTGGCTCCGAGTTCTTCGCTGGCTAGGCGTTCTGCTTCATCATCGGTAAGTCGCGGTTGGATTTGGCGAGAGGGATTCCAGACTCGCAAACGTAGAATGCTAAGTGAGCACAGCAGCAGCGCGAGTAAAGAGGCGATAGCTGTGTAGGTTGCCGGAAGTTTCATCGACTCGGCTGCTTCTGTTACCGGCGGTTGACAAGCAAACCAAACGGCGCGAAGCGGGCTTGCAGCAGTCGCAATCCAGGATGGAATAAAAGGAAACCAGCCAGCAGCAACTGGTTCCCAGATAACGCACCACAATACTAAACCGAGCGTGATCATCGCTAAGGTTTGAAAAGTTTTTTCACGCCAAAAGGCAATGGTCGTTCCCAGGCTGGCACTCCAAAAAATGGTTGCAGCCGTGACTAGGCAGACGGCTAATACTTGCCTTGGTGCCACCCCACCGAGTAACGTTAGCAGCAGTAAAAGTGGAATGGAGGCGAGAAAGAGTTGCAAAACGTTTAGTAGACCCGCCAAGAATTTTCCGAGAACGATTTGGCTATTGGATAGCTCTGTGAGCAGCAGCAAGTCAAAAGTACGTCTATCTTTTTCGTGACAGATTTGATTGGCTGCAGCAACTGCCGCGAGGAACATCAGCACAATCAATTGGAACGGGGCTACGATTTGAAAAGCCATCATGCCGAACTGAGAAAAGTCTCCAAGGTTGCGAACCTGCTGAAGTCCGGCAAGCAAAAGCCACACGGTACAGACCAAGCTGAAAAGCGCTGCGACGTAAGCAATGCGCTGAGTGTAATGGCGTGTTCGTCTGGGGCTGCTAAGCCATTCGCGAAGGAAAATGGGTCCGAACATAACACCAAAAACTCAAAGGTCTCGAGCCGAGTTTACTAAGAAAAGTAGATGGCAATCCAGATCCTTAAACCGCTTTTAAAGCAATTCTCGGACGCTCAAGCCTAGCATGAAAGTTGATGGCCCGATACCGCCTATCCCGGATTATTCCCAACCCTCTTGGGAAGACAGCCCAGGGGAGGAAATTATGATTTCAGTGATGGCCTAAGTTAAAACAGTACGGCTGGCAGGCTATTCTCTGTTCCTGGACGAATGCCAAAGGATATTTTGATAAAACGGATTCCATAGTCGATATTTCAGGCTTCTGGTCGGTATCCAAGGCGAAAGCATCCCCCCGTCGGAAAAGGTTTTATTCCAGGTTTGTGCCGTGTTTCTCAAAGTTACGACTCGTTTAGGAATTCGGTCTAAGAAGTCAGTCTTTCCAGTTCATTGGTAAGAACCACTGCCTTGGTGATTGGATTGCTGTGGCTTTAAGTCGCGACGGCCTAGCGAGGTGCACCGCACTGTCGGCTAACAATTCACTCTAGGATAATTGTGACGATTGTGAGGCACCCCTTCTTACACATGGGGTGTTTGTCGTTTCGATTTCACTTTCCGAGGGGATATAGCAACCTAGATTTGTGCGGTTTGTTTCGTCCTGACGGTGTCTCCGTGTGGTTAATTTGCAAACGATGGCTTTGAGAACTCGTGTATGCTTCTGGAAAAAATCAAAAGATTTATTTCGGAAGAGGATGGTCCGACTGCGATCGAGTATGCGGTGATTCTTGCATCGATTATCGCGGTGAGTGTTGGAGCTTTTACTGCATTATCCAATGCCACGCGAGGAAGTTTTGATAAGTCAGCCAAAGCGATTGAGCAAGCGATAGCTAGTTGAGCAAGCAGCTAACAGAGTCGTAGATCTTGAGCTGTATTGGAGAGGACAAGAGCTTTCTCAAGATCAATGAATGGCACTTGTTTTAGGCGATATACCAAAAATTCTTGGTCAAGACAGTAATGATATTTAGTTGATTTAGTGCGGTTGAGGAAAAATAGCGATGATGCGGCGCCGGATTTGGATTGATAACTTAGTTCAAGGAGGATTGGTCAATAGGATTGTCATCTACTGGGTGTCGATTCTGGCGTATTTCGCAATTGGGCAATTGGTTTTCCAGTGGATCGATCGACCGGAATTGAGTTTTGAGGAGCACTGTGGAGCTCTGGTCGGCACCTTTGGGTTTTGGTTGCCAGGTCTCGTACTTCTTTTGCCACTTATTATCTTCGACATAGTCAAACTGAGCCATCGATTCGCCGGCCCCATTTATCGACTGAAAAAGTTTTTAGACAGCGTTGATACCGGCAAAGAAAAAGGGCAACTGTGGTTTCGCGATGGAGATTTCTGGTCGGAGTTAGTTGATCCGATCAATCACATCGTTGGTCGCATGTATACCGCCGAGGCAAAAGCGACCGAATTGAAGATGCGGCTCAACGTTGTTGAGCGAGAGAAGCAAACGCTTCAATATCAGTTCGATCAGCTGAAAGCGAAAATGAAAGCCTCTGGAGAACTCAAGGGAGATGTAAAGCCAAGCTTGGTTCCTGATGCGATCTTAAAGGGAGTTTCAAGCATGCCAGGAACTGCCGTCCAAAGCTAGTTTCTCTGAGGCCTTACGGAACCTGAAATGCTCAACATTTCAGGTTCTGTAAATGGATGCCTCGTTGGAAAGTCTTCCGAGCATAACTTCTAGATCGGTGCGGATGCGTGACATGAGAGGGTCGTCGACTCCTTTCGGAGGTCGTTCAGTAGAGACTTCGATGGCATCTCCCACTTCGATGACAACCTCCAGATTTTTAGCAGGTCGATTTCGATCGGTAAGATCTTCTTCAAAGCGTTCCACTGTCTCTAGCAATCGTGTGACAGTGACTGGAGTGTCGAGATAGTCGGGTGGATAGGAGGCCACTTGTTGAGCAAGGTAGAGGTTCGCTAGTTCCTTCCAGCGAGTTGTTCGATCCGTCGCTTCGATCGTCCCCTGGATCATATCGGGGATGATTTTCATTCTTAGGGCTTTGATTCGAGGGATGATCGCACCATGTTGCGTGCGCCCGATCCATTTTTGTTCGACGGGGTGAAGCAGGTGATCGATCAATCGTTCTTGACGTTCAGTGATGGTACCGTGCTGTGGTCGACCAAGATGTTCGATTTCCTTCAGGCAGAGCAGTCCCAGTCCTACATTTTGAATTCGTTTAATCAGGCATTGATCCCGGACGACATCCCAGGTAAGGCGGTGTTCGATATCGGTTAGGATCGGATGAAGTGTTTCCTGGATATTACCGTGAAAAAGATATTTCAGTGCGATGGGATGAACGACGACTTTGCGATCGGGATTGTCTTTAGCGCGTTTTTTCGCTGCGGTTCGAGCGATAAAGGAAACACCATCTAGCAGGGCTTGCAATTTATCGTTGGAGCGAAATACGGCACCCTCAGGAAATAGTACCAAAGGGCGTTTGGCTTCAGCAAGAATATCGATGGCGGTGTCGAGCGATTGGCGATCAACGCCTTCGCGATAAACGCTAAAGGCTCCCATTTTTTGAATAGCCCAAGGGATGAATTTTCCTTGATGAAAGAGATGCCAACTGGCCATCGCATAGACATGGGATTGAGTTGCTCGAGAAAGCCAGCCTATGACCAGAGGGTCTGCATAGCGACAGTGATTTGGGGTTAGCAGGATGCCGTGGCCTGCTTGCAGAGAGGCTTTTAGTTTTTCCGTTCCACGAAGCTGGTACTTTTCAATGCCCTCATTGCGTCGCAGATAGCGATCGACGAGTCGAAACTTCTGGATGATCGTAGGCCAAAGGTTTCCTCGATGAGGAGGGATGAAGCGGTAAGGTTTCTCAATGATTATGTTTTGCATGATGTAGGCCTGCGGTAAGTTACCTATCTTCTCGGTCGCTACCGCCGCCATTGTAATCAGGTCGTGCCGGTGCGATATCCCTGGGGGTGGGAGCGATGCCACTGCCAGGCGGTCTCGATGATAGACTGAATCTCAATATATTTTGGATACCAATTCAGCGTTTTTTGGGCGCGACTACTGTCGGCGATCAGCAGAGCAGGATCTCCAGGGCGTCGATTTTCGATTTTTGCTGGGATCGGATGACCTGTTACACGGCGACAGGCCTCGATGACCTCTAAAACACTATGCCCCTTACCGGTGCCCAGATTTAGCTGGAAATTGCTACCATGCTCTAGCTTTCTTAAGGCTGCCAAATGGGCTGAGCCTAAATCATCCACATGAATGTAGTCACGGATGCAGGTTCCATCGGGGGTCGGGTAATCGGTTCCATAGATTCCGATGAATTCTCTTTGACCCAAAGCGACTTGCAAAACAATTGGAATCAGGTGCGTTTCTGGATCATGATCTTCGCCGATGCCTCCTAAGGGACTTGCACCTGATGCATTGAAATAACGCAGAGCCGCACATCCAAAGCCATAGGCGCGAGCATAGTCGGTCAATGCCTTCTCGATGACCAGTTTGGAAAAGCCGTACGGATTAATAGGCAACTGGATGGTGTCTTCGGTGATCGGCACTTTCTCCGGCTGACCATAGGTAGCCGTAGTGCTTGAGAAAACGATTCGCCACACACCTGCAGCTCGCATCGCTTCGAGCAGTTCAAGAGTGGCGATAACATTATTGCGATAGTACATCGCTGGATGCTGCATCGATTCTCCAACGAGGGCAAATGCAGCAAAATGAATGACTGCATCGATCTGATGTTCCCGGAATGTGTCGATTAGCTTTTGACGATCTTCCAGCTCACCCTCGATCAATGGAAAACCGGCGGCTGCGGCGCGGTGTCCGCGCGAAAGATTGTCGTAGATCCAGATCTGATGACCTTCTTGCTGCAATAGTCTGACGGTATGAGAGCCGACGTAGCCAGCACCACCAATCACCAAGATTTTCATTCGGTTATCCTTCGCAGCTGAAGTACCCTACAATCGATACAAGCCTTACTTTCGTTATCGGAAATCCTAAGCTTTTCGTTTTTAACGGTGCCGTTAGATTTTTAAGGAATTCCCGCGGTTCCGTGGGCGAACCTTACTAACGAACCTTAGTTCCTATGTCACAGTAAAGCAAGAAAACAGCAAACCAGAACAAGACGCAACGCAACAAAACCATTTATCGCGGGGCAACTATGGGTCTCAGTAAGCTTCGGCAAATTCGCCAATCTAAAACTGAACCGACACCAAAAGCTAGTCATTCATGTCGGCAATGGGTGGACCGCTTCGTCAGTTATCTCCGCACGGAATGCCATTTAGCCGAGAACAGCGTAGCCGCGTATCGACGCGATCTAGAGCGATTTTGCATCTGGATTCAAAATCGTTCAGTAACCGCACTGCGTATTGCAGACCTGACCGATTATGTTGGCTGGTTAGGCCGACAATCACTGGCATCTTCTTCGGTCTCTAGGCATGTCGTATCCACTCGCATGTTCTTTAAATTTTTGCAGCTCGAGGGAGCTATCGTTGATAACCCCGCTGAACTGCTCGCCACACAGAAAATGTGGCAGCGAGTTCCTCATGTATTAACGATCGGGGCCGTTGATCGGTTCTTAAAAGCTCCCCAGGCGTACGATTTATACTGTTTGCGTGATCGCGCGATTCTTGAGTTGCTCTATGCGACCGGTTGTCGCGTTTCCGAGGTCAGTCGTATGCTGGTCGCTAACGTACGACTATCCGAAGGTTTCTGTTTATGTGAAGGTAAGGGAAGCAAGCAGCGAATGGTTCCGCTTGGAAAAAGAGCCATTGAAGCGATTGATGAATACATGAGAAAGACTCGACCTCAACTCTCTCGGGGAAAAACGTTACAGGAGATCCCGTGGTTGATCTTATCCAGAAGTGGTCGACCTCTTCGTCGCGAAGCGATCTGGGAACTGGTAAAACGTAGTGCTCTGCGAGCAGGAGTTGATCCCGATATCAGCCCCCACACACTGCGGCACAGTTTCGCTACACATCTTTTGGCTGGCGGCGCAGACCTGAGGCAAATCCAAGAAATGCTCGGCCACGCCTCTATCCAAACCACGCAGATCTACACGCAAGTCGAAAGCTCAAGGCTGCAGCGTGTCCATAAAAAATATCACCCGCGTGCCTAAAGCTTCCGAGTTATTCGTGGAATGCTTAGCAATCGTATTCAACCAGTTCGGGTTGCTCGTAAGCAAAAAAAAAAGAGAGAGCAAATCTTAGAGTTGCTCTCTCACTTAAATCATGTGAACCCGTAAACTAGTTCTTACTTTTTGTTAACCCAAACCGACCCAGCGTAATTCGTGGTCAAGCGACTGCGAGCGTCGGTAGCTCGTTGGGTTTCGTTGAGTGACGGCCAAAGCTGGCTCAGATAATAGAGAGCTTCAGCATGGTTGCTTGGATCGCCAGAAAATAGCAAGTCGGTGTGAAGATAGGCGAGCACAGCTTCATTGGTTTTATTGAGCTTTTGGTAGCAAGCGCCCTGCGTATTGTAAAGCTTGCCGAAGAGTTCGATGTCGGTGGAATCACCTTTAGCGACGAACTCATTAATCTTGGTCAGGGCACCTTGGGCATCGCCTTCGATCAGTTGGCACTGGGCCAAACCGACTTCTGCCAACTGTTTAATTCGAACATCTTTCGGTGAGGATGCTGCTGCGCCTTGGATCTGCTCCAAAATCGCTTTGGCTTCTGCCGTTTTACCCTGCATCAGCAGAGTTACACCTTCCTGGTACTTCCCTTCATTTTTGATTTCCGGGTAGGTCGATTCACCGAGTCGTTTGAAGAAAGTTAATGCGTTGTCATAGCGAGCCATTGAGCCAGCAAGTTGGCCAAGCAACTGCGATGTTTCCCAGTAGTGGTAGCCATTGGGATTGTCTTTGTCGTAGGCGACTAAAGCTTTGACGGCAGCAGCTTTATCGCCCTTTCCTGCGAGTGCCAATTTTCCATCGTTATAGGCGAGCAGAAATGCTAAATCGCTTTTAGCATTTTCGTTCTTGATCGAGCCGGCGTCGACCTTTTGCAACTCGTCCTTGGCCTGCTCGTACTGACCTTGCCGGGTCAGGTCGCGAGCTCGTTCCATCGTTCGTGGCTCGTCTTCAAAAATTACCTTGGAGATATCAGTGACAGGAACATTCTGAGGAGTACCACGAACTTCGATGACGATTTTGTCGCGATCGATCTCATTGATGATGCCTGACAGCGCGGCTCCCTTTAGAGGGAAAACACGATCTTGCGCGCTGACATTGGCTGCAAGGCAAGGGATGAAGCTGGCAGCCAGAAGAACTTTAGCAGTAAACCATTTTCGCAGATTCATGATGGTCGTTTCACAGGGTTGAATGGAGGAAATCATTTTAAGCCTTTCAAGCCAGTATCTTGCTGTTTAAGTTCCCGCTGGATCTCGCGGCAGAGTTTGTCAAATCGTTCGGTGAATTCAGGGCCACCGAGTTGTGGATAATTGAACAAAGTTTGACCTATATCGGATTTCGCTCGCTGCAAAAGTTTCTCACGTTTCGCTGGGTCTTGTTCTAGCAGACCTTGCCAGTAACGACAGCGGGCGAGTTCCAGTCGAGCTTCGAAGAAGGTCTTTTCGAGATTCGGTTTACCTGCAGTCGCTACAGAAATCCTTCCCCATCCCCAGATTGCGTTTTGGCGATTCTTGGGGCTTGGGAGATAGCCATTGACTGCCTTTGTCAGCTGTTCTGCCGTCTTTCCGCCAGACCATTGTTGGAGCATGCGAGCTGCTTCAACCTGAACATCGAGCATCGCGGGATTTTGCGAAAGAATCTCTTCCATGATGGCCATCGCTTCTGGGTACTGTTTGTTGTTCTGAAGTGACTGAGCCATCACAAAGCGAACCTTGACGAGCATATCGGGTGAAGAGTTGGGGTCTTTCCTTAGTTCATCCAAGGCGGCCACTGCTTCTTCGTTTAATTTCACCGAAGAGGCTGAAGGGGTGTCACCGTTACCTCGAACCGCTTTAGCGATACCTGCCAGAGTTTGTCCCACCCAAAGCTTGGTTGTTGCATCCTTAGTCGAAGATCGCAGTTTGTTCAGAACAACTCCGATGCCACTAGCCATGCGATCGCGAGCGGCCGGATCTTGATTGGCCTCCAGCTGTTGCTGGAAGTCTTTTGCCAGTCGATAGAAAACAGCTGCAAGCTTTTTTCGACCTTCTTCATCTTCACCTGCGAGAGTGCCAAGCTTATCGACCAGTTGCTGGACTCTCTCAACGGCTGCACCATCAGATTGAGTTGCCAGTTGGGCGATATTCACTTGCAACGCGGCCTGAAAAGCTCTTAGGGCCGTTGTTCCTTGGGAAGCGAGTTCTGGATATTTCTCCAGCAAAGTCAGCGGCCCTTTATCTGCCTGACTGAGCAGGTCTGCTGACTCAGCAACTTTCCCATCAAGCATCCAAAGATTGATCAGAGCCAAAGGGGCTTCGACGGAAAGGATATCTGCTTCGGTAGAGACTCCTCCATCGATCACCCCTTCCTTTAGAGTTGCAAGAGCGAGTTCTCGAGCAGCGGTGATCGCAGGATCATTTGGATTATCGCCAGCTCCAGCAAGTTTCTTGCTGTAGGACTCCCACAAGCTGAGTCCGAGTTGCCTTCTCAGTTTGCCACCGACGGCAGTTGAGGCTGGTACCAATTGCATGTACTCGCGAGCTTTTTCGAAATTGCCTTCGATCATTGTGAGTTGAACGAGCAAGCGAGCAGCCTGCTGCGACTCTTCAGCGGCTGGCCATGTCTTGAGAAGGAATTCAGCAAGTTGTCGAAGTTGTTCGAGAATGAAATCCTTGCGAGGTCCGTCAGCTTGTTGGAGCATACGTTGATAGGAATTCAAGCAGATCATGCCTGATTGAAGTCCCCAAGATTCCCCGGCTGATGACTTAGCGGTAAAGCCGGCTGTTGCAGCCGCTTCCCACAGCAGGTCACGTTTCAAGTAGGTGTACGAGAGTAGGTAACGCGCTTCCTGTAGCTGGCTGCGGTTATCTTCTTCGGTGTAGAGTGATAAGGCTTTGACGAGAAGTTCACCGATGGCTGCAACCTCTTGTTTGTTATCGTCTTCAGCTTGTTTGATCTGCGAATCGAGCTTTGCTTTCTCTGCTTCGTCTTTGGTTTCCTCTCGCTGCTGACGAAGTATTTCAAAGGTGAGCGAAACCGATTCCGATTCTGCGAGACGAGCATTGGCTTGTTGCAAAGCGTCGGTGAATGTCTTGACGGGTTTATCTTCGATCGAAGCACCAGTCGCTTCAACGCCGATCTGAGCTAAGAGATTTCTGGCTCGATCTTGATGATCGCCGACAACTCTCATTGTCGATTGTAAGCCGCGGCGAGCACGATCTTCGAGATTCTTGATCGCTGTTGCTCCACCGTTGCTGTCTTTCAGTTTCTTAGCTGCCAGCAATTGCGCTTCGGCCAGAGCGATTTGTAATTCAAGCCAATCGGTTTCCTTACCTTCAGCGCTGGTCATTTTCTCGACCCAGTTTTGTGCCGTTTCGACCGCCGCTTCGTACTTGGCTTGCGCAGGATCACAGTACAGTTTCACTAATTCCGTAATAGCTCTCGTCTTCAGACCACGAAGTTCGTCTGGAACGTCGACGAGGTCAGCGATGCGCTGAAAGGAATCAAGTGCTTCGGCAGGTTTGCCTAGCTTGGTTTGGATTTGTCCGCGATAGAACAAAGCCATATTGCGGAGGCCATCGGCGCGCGTCTTATTCAAATAAAATTCGGTAAAGAGTTTTTCGGCAGCCTGCAATTCCTTCTTTTGTTCTTCGCTGCCTGCGGGTAGGCATTCCGCGAATCGCTGATGCGCGTAGGCTGCGAGCAACTGCGCTTGGCTATACTCACCGCGATAACGATTTCTTAACTCGATCTTGTCGGCTTGGTCATCAGCCACTCGAGCTCCTTGCAATTCCTTGAGTTTCGGACCTAGTTCTTGCAAGGTGGAAAGAAAGAGTTCTTCTGACTTTTTGAAGAAGCCTGCAGCTTCCTGAAGTTTGGCGGCATTGGTAGGTGGATTGCCAGCGGAAGCGGCACTTTTGTCTCCACGTGTTAGCAACAAATTACCCAAGCCCATCTTCGCTTCGCTTCGACGTGGATGGTCGGGCTGACTGGATAGGAATTGCTGGAAGGCGGTTTCGGATTGAGTAAGACGTTCCCCCTTGGCAGCTTCACCGCGTTGAAAAATCGACGACTGCTGCAACAGCAAAGCTCTCTCTAAACCTAGAGCATTGGTTTGTTCGACGGTCAGTCCGCCAAGCTGAGATTGTTGTTCTAAGTAAGCCAGTGCTAAATCAAATAGTCGTTCTTCTTTCAATCGAGTAATAAATCGATCGAAAGGTTCTGCTGCCTGAGTTGTTGGCGCCACGCTACTACACGAGATGGCTCCGACAAAGATTGCTGCGGAAAGCCAACGTTGACATTTCCAGACAGGAAAAGTTTCTGAAAACATCCTAGGGAGTCGTCGAGGTAGATGGTCAGTCGTCTTATGGCGTGGCCGAAAACTGTCCATACGGAACTTTCTCCTAATCGCACAATTCAATCCTCTCATCATTCCAAGCTACGTTCTGATTTCGTAATTCGATTAGCAATCAGCAACGCTTGCCGGGAACAACAATAGATCTACATGGTCGTTGAATCTAAATTGGTTTTTGAGAAGTCAGTGAAGTAGTCAAGATTGGAGTCTCTGACGACTTCGTTGCAAGAGATGGATCATCCACCGGTACGCAATCAGATAAGTTATTGCGGGGGGATTCGGGACTCTCTCAGCCCTTGCCAGCTATAGTTTACGATATAAACCGGGGAGTTGTACAGCAAGTAAGCCAAGGTGGGTAAGGAAAGAATCCAAGCCGCGAATTGCTAGGTTTTTCTGGATAACGGCGAAGCTTATCTAACAACGAGGCCAAAAAGTAGGGGCATAATTAGGGTTTGGCTCGAAAGCGCACTTTCTGAGGCGATCCCCCGGTGACAGTTCAGCCTGGATTATCGCTAGAGATTTCCCAAGTGGAGTAGATTGAAATGGATCGGCGTGATAGCGGAATCGGGCAAGGCTCAGTTACAGACAAGCTTCAACGCGAACTCAGCGTCCAGCCGCTTCAGAGCCCGCTCCGAACGTATCCTTCTGATCGCAAAGCCCGAAAACATTACCGACAGCTAGGATGGATGATCGTCATGTTAGTCTTGGTCTTCTGGGCAATGCAAAAGGCTTCCAATCCAAAACTCTATGAAAGTTTTTTTAAAGCGATCGGCGTTCCGCTAGCGCCCTCGAAGGGGAATGGAACTGACGAGTCGTTACCAAAGACCATCGAGAACAAGCGAACGCAGGTTTCGCTATAGATACCAATACGCCAGCCGTATTGGTATGGATGAGATACTCGAGGGAAAGCCCGATATTTACTCCAAAGGCTTTCGATAGTAACTTGCACCGAGAGATGGTTTGGTTCTTTGTCGTCTTCATCTATTCCGTGATCATCTATGTCGTGATCGCAGAAAGCTCACTACGGTACGGCAAAGAAGAATGCCGTAGCGGCGACACCTTGTGCGGTTGCTGCATCTGCTCGGAAAGGTGGACGACGGTAGAGTGCTGGCGCACAGGTTCCAGGTCGGTAGGAGCCTAAGCTGGACTGTTCACACCAAGGACGATTCATCTGCATGGAATAAGGCAACATCGCGATGTTACCGAAGAAATGAGCTCCCGAAATCATCGGTTGCAGACAAGGGAATCGTTGTTGCCCGTTGCGTTCCAGCATTGGCTCTTCGAAGTACAGTGGGAGATGGCAAATCGAAGATGCTTGCCAATTGCCTGATAGCCTAGTCCAGTCACCCTCTCTTTCGGTTCCAACAGGCAAGCTGCGTTCCTCGATTTGGAAGCCTTCGAGAGCATCTTTCGGTATAAGTCCAGTGCCAATTCCTTTGAGGTTTGTGTTGGGGGCTGCCAGCTCGGGGATCTTACGAGCCGGACTCGCTGGTTGCTGAGCTGGTTCAATGATCGCTTTCGCCTGACCATCCTGCACCGTTAGCTGTTCCTGCGAAACAACGACCTGCACGGCCTGTTGCTGCGGAACTCCCGTTTCTGTGTACGGCAAGTTGGCTTGCACAGGTAAATTCTCCTGGCGAGCTTCAGTACCAGGGAATCGATAGAGAACAGCAGGTGCCGGATTTACTGTCGAAACTCCTTGGAAAGGTCCAAAAGTCTCTCGCTCGGATGTTTGAGCGTGAAGCGAAGTCGCCATGCATAACACGGAACTCACCGCAAAACAGGTTTTCAGGAGAGAGATTTGAGACCACATGGATAATGATTTCCCATAAATCGTGTTAGCGAGCTGCTAAAGCAAACAGGTTCGCAACCTTCCATAGGTTATTCGGCAGGTTCGGAAGAACCGCTGTAGACGGTCGTAGGTATCCTTAGTAGTACTAAAAAGAAGTTGATTCAAAATCACTACTCTCCGCAGTCATGCTGAAATCGGCGAGGTTTTACCAATCGTTAAAATTTAACAGTAGAATCAGGAATCCAATTGACATCGCTCTCGATTTTTACCGCTTTACATTGATTCGTTGTGGCGTAAAGCAGAGTTGGTTGCTAGTTATTTCGTAAAGGTTATATGGAAGATGGATGGTGTTACCCTCGCGGGCCTTGTGAAAGACTATGGGCGGGTTCGCGTGTTAGATCATCTGCAGATGGATGTCCGGCCAGGCGAATTAGTTGTGTTGCTCGGTGAAAGTGGTTGCGGAAAAACAACAACACTTCGTTTGATCGCGGGTCTCGAACATCCCACGCATGGAACCATTCGTCTTGGCGATCGAGATGTTACTCGACTCGAGCCGCATCAGCGTCGGATCGCGATGGTATTTCAGCAAGATAACCTTTATCCCCATTTGACTGTCCGTGAGAATCTCGCTTTTCCAATTCGACGGCAAGGACTCACAGTCGCAGAGATATCGCACCGTATCGAGGCGATGGCTGAGAAAGTGGAGTTGCGCGGTTTGCTGGATCGAATGCCAGATGAATTATCTGGAGGTCAAAAACAGAGAGTCGCACTGGGGCGTGCCCTGATACGCGAACCCTTGCTGTTTCTTTTAGACGAACCACTAAATCATCTCGATCCGCGCTTAAAATTATCGCTTCTGCGTCGCATTAAGGAATTGCAGCGCGAATCGGGAATTACAATGATTTATGTGACACATGATCGCTCCGAGGCGATGTTGTTGGGAGATCGAATCGCGGTAGTAAATCAAGGCCGGGTGGAGCAGATCGGAGAGCTACAGGAACTCATTGAGCATCCCGCCACCGATTTTGTTGCCGCGTTTATGGATTGCGGATCGATCGATTTCTGTCCGGCCACACTGCAATCAAGCGGCGAAGGACTATCGATTTCGCTTGCTCAACATCCGTTTCGTTGGCCCGTAAATCAAGAAATGCCCGAGTCAAAAGTCTCGAGCATTCGCTGTGGTATTCGCACCAACGATTGGATCATCTTCGCGGAAACCAAAGCGTCGTCATGAACTTTGGTTCAGCGGACTACCGAACTCGTTTATCTTCGTAAGTTCAAGAGCTCATCGAAGAGCTGCTGAGTTGCGGTAATAACTCGCGAGTTACTGCGATACTGAGTGGACGCCAACACGAGGCTCACCAAGTCGGCACCGATGTCCGTGTTGGAGAGTTCCAAGGCGCCTGACACAACCGAGCCGATACCGTTTTCACCAGGGCTACCTTCGATAGGCAAACCGGTGTTAATACCCTGGGCGTACAAGTTCTGACCACGTTGTTCCAAACCTTCCGGGTTGGTGAAGCGAGCTAAGCGAATCTTACCAAGGTCTCGAGACACACCGTTGGAGAACACACCGCGAATCAGTCCGTCTTCGCTAATGATATAGCTGGAGAGCACACCAGGAGGCGAACCGTTCTGTCTGGAGGCCACCATCGAAGGTTTCTCAACTGCCAAACCGTTCATCTGGTTGAAGTTGAGGTTGAATTCCAACGGTGAAATACTCGGAAAGTTAGAGCGATCCACTGCAACTGTTGAATTGGTAGCTGCGACGAAGTTACCCGTACCATCGAAACGGATCAGACCTGTACCCACACTGATTTTAGAACCGCTTGATGGAGCGTTATCCGCAGAGTCCGCATACCAACGATAAATGGTTTCAACGTCCGTTCGATTTTCCAGAACGGCAGTCACTCGCATACGAATGGGAAGACCCAGCGAGTCGTATGCGATGTAGTCGGCCACCGTGCTTTGTCCAGTTGCTTCTTGTAAATTACTGAACCCAAGGTTTGGCGTCGTGATATTACCAAGTGAGTCCGTCATCTTGAATGCGGATAAATCGATATCAAGCGCATTGTCCACACCGTTGTTCGATACGAAACGTATCTTTCCATCTTGGAGGTAACCCCCCGCCGCCAACGTTCCCGACTCGCCAGTAATCTTGTTGAGCGATGTGGCGATGGGATTGGTAGGATCGGTGTCTGGCGTTTGAATACCCATCGAATCCTGCATGAAACGCATCAGGTCTTGGACCGTAGAGTTCGCTGTCACCGTAAAGATTCGATTATCCAGCGCACGCCCACCTTTCTTTGCTTTGTATTCCAAGGTTCCTTCTTTGAAGATGTTCTGATATTGAAAGCCATCGCGGCGCACAACATCGACCAGCAACGTGTTGCTGTCCACGGTAGGACCATCTAAGTTGACTCGCTTGTTACCCGGAGTCGCTAAATTGCTGATCGTGGTATCCGACTTGCTATCGGTATAAGTTTGCCCCAAGCCAATCGTGTCGACTAGGAAATAAGAATCCTGGTTGTTGGCTAAGTTACGATAGATGCGAATACCGTCATAGTCGGGTATACCAGGTCCTGGAGCAGGAGGGGTTGGAAAGTTGCTCAACTGAATTCGACCGTTCACAACGTTCTGCGGACCCGCCAAAGGAGAAGGACGAGTTTCTGGCTTACCTGCTTTGTAGTAGGTAATCATGTAACTGTAGTTTCCATTCAACGCTGCGGTATTGAGCGGAGTCGATGACAACGGAGTACTATTGTTATCAACGTAGCTTCCCCCAGTTGCCTTCTGAGCCAAGAAGAAGAAGTCACTTCCGCCAGCTGCCGTGCGATAAATGCGCATCTGACTGTACTGAGCTGAGGTTGGGAGATTGTTCAGCGTGATACTATTGTCCGCTGCACCATTTCCAGTGGGAGTTGTCACCGTAACCTGCGGACTCGCAACGCTCTCGGTGCCTGTAGCATCCACAAATACGACCTTATACCTGTAGGTCGCATTCTCAGGATGAGTTCCTCCTCCGTCGGTATTAACAACGGTAACGCCTGCCACATCGGGCACTGCTGCCGTGGCTACCACCAGTCCTGTCGAATCAGGACGAGGTAATGAACCGTCACCCAAGACAGTACTCTGCACAACCGCCGCCGTATCGGCCACATCGCCACGAGGGGTCAAGGTACCTTCCATCGTAACTTCGGTCGTCGCCTGAGCCACAGCCTCAGTACCTAGCGAGATCGTTAATGGTTGCAGCTGGGTCGTCTGAATATTGTAGTTTTGATCCACACCGAATCCGAGCAAACGATTACCTGTCGGTGTTACCAACTGGTTTTCACTATTGAGCTTGAAGATACCTGTTCGTGTAAACAGTCGCTCTTTACCAGCCGCTTCAACCATGAAGAATCCGTCACCCTGAACCGCCATGTCCGAGGGCGTGGAACTGATTTCGATCGTTCCTTGGGTAAACCTAGGTGTAATACCAGCGACTTGAACACCCAAACCTGTTTGGCGAGGGTTGGCACCACCGTTGTCGGCACTAGGTGCAGCACCCAATGACAAGGTTTGCAAAAACTGAGTCGCAAAGATGATGTCAGACGACTTGAAGCCGACCGTCTGAGAGTTCGCGAGGTTATTACCCAAAACGTCAATCTGCGTTTCCGCAGCGTTCATGCCTGTCAAGGCAGTACTCAACGATGATGCTAAACCCATCGTTCCATCTCCGACTTCTTGAAGTTAACAGCATCTCGTCGAAACGAGATTCCTAACCTATTCCGAAATCCGGAGATGACTCAGAACCAATCGATTGATTGGCCTCATTGATAGCTAAAAAGCTGGATTGGCCGATGTTCAACTGGCTGGTCGGATCTCACGGATATTCTTCATATCGACTGTTTGATCTCCAACATGAACTCGAACTTGACGATTATTCTGATTGCGCGGATCAGATATGACTGTGATCTTTGAGACCTCTCCAGTTACATCTTTTCCTGCATCATCAATCGCGTTGATCTCTCGACCAATCAAATTGCTAGCAGTCGAAAGACTACTCCCTGTGGTCATTGCCGACAGCGATTCGGTCAACTGGTTGGTCGCACCAATCTCACGAATCTGACTAACCTGCTGTAAGAACTCGCTGTTGCTGGTGGGATTCAACGGGTCTTGGTTTTGCATCTGAGTGATTAAAAGCGACAGGAACTGGTTCAAGTCGACGTCGCGAAAGTCATTCCCTTTGGTACCCGAACTACTTGTGGTACCCGATGCACCGGTAGAAGTGATGCTATTGTTCGTTGGACTGGTAGTGATTCGCGACATAGGTCACCCTGCCTTAGCCATGGGATCTGTAACGTGCAATTCCGAACTCTATGTAACGGATCTTGCCGATAAAGCCCACATCAAACTCGAACATCAAACCCTCTATTTCCCAGGTAACCCGTTCCTCGATAGGCACCCGAGACCCCACCGGCGACCTCTGGTCTTATTCCCCCAGGTCTCACGGATTCCGAACGGCGTGGAATCGATCGCTGTTGCCAATCGCTCGATTGATTTGCATTTCCAGTGTCTTGACCTCTCGATTGACCACCCATCGAGTTGGACTGACTGAAATTTGCTTCTCTCTCAGCCACACGGACCTCGAACCTTTCGATGGTCAAGCCATTATCAGCTAATTGCTGCTTCAATTTAGGTAGATTGTCCATCAAAGCCTGTTTGGCTTGTACGGTCTCGGTAGTGATTTCGGCCGATAGCGTTTTCCCCTCGACACGAACATTCATCGCTAAACTGCCTAGCTCCGGTGGGTGCAGGCGCAATCGAATATTGCCTCCTTCGGCGCTGAGTCTTTCGAATCCTCGCGCCACACGCTGAATCAAGCGAATCTGCTGACGCTGATCGACGGCCGATTTCTCGCGAGTCTGCTCGCCGCGGTTGGCTTGTTCGGTTCGATTGGTCGATTCGTTTCGTTCGGAAGCAACTTCACCCCGTGGTGTCGTTGCAGTCGTTCCCTGTGGTCGATCTACGCCACGGTTTTCCGGTGTGGTCCCTGCATTGCTCGATGGGGCAGGGGGGGCGTTGGCTGATGGAGGAGGCGCTGCTGTAAGTGGTAGTTCTGCCCGCATATCAACTGGCGGGGGAGCTGATAAATCAGATTTCGGTTGATTGGTATCCGCTTTGGCCGTTACACGTTCAGCGCTGGAAGCTGTATTCTCTTCCAAGTTCAAGTTACCTGATTGCGAATTCTCAGTTCGCTCAGCCAATCGTTCTTTGCGTGAACGACGATTGGATCGAACGTCCTCTAATTTTTCTTGGGGCTTGAATTCATCGCTGATTTTGGCCTCAACCTTCACCTCTTTCCTATCGTCGGAATCCTCGCGAGAAGGACCGCGCTCTTGCTGATTAGCTGCTTGCACGATAGGACCATTTCTCTGGGATCCTTGGTCCTCGCGATGGCGGCCTTCTTTGCGTTCGGTATTGGGCGCCTGTTTGGTTTCGGTGGGGAGATCCGACTCGGCTTGTTCGGTTTGGTCAGAGACGGTTGTTTGCTCGGCCTGTTGAGTCTCAACCTTTTCTGTCGACGTCGTTGCCTGGATTTCGACTTTCTCTTGGGGACCAGTGATTTTTTCTTCGGTCGCAGTAACTTCTACGACTGGAGCATCTGTTTCTTCGGAAGCTTCCTCGGATTTTATATCCTGTTGGACTGATTGAATTTCCAAGGCTTTAGCTCGCTGCGCAGCGACCTGCTCAGCGCTACTTTCTCCCTTGGCGTCTTGGACGTTCTCATCGGATTCTTGTTTTTCGTCAGTTTCCTGACTCGATTCCGTAGATTGATCAGGCTGTAAATCGTCGGTGAACGAAGCTTCTTGTGGATCGGTTGCTTCCCAACTGATTCCGTTGAGCAGATGTTCAAAAGTTGCCTGTTGCTTATCGACGATCACGCTGGCATCGCGAGCGTTGGCGCCACCCAAAGGAGAACTGAGCGTATTGTTCTTCCAGCTATTCGATCCCTGAGTGCTAGATATGTTGACGGACATTTGGCCTCCCCTCCGTTGCTAAGCCCCCATTAGCTCGCCGGCGGGTTCCATGTCCTTTTTGTTTAAGGAGCGGGTGCCGGTGCTGACAACTTCGATTGATCGGTCGCTTTTCGACCTTCTTCAATCAGCGATGCGGTCGGCTCTCCATCAAGGAACATTGACAGCATTTCGTTAAGAACGAGTCGCTGTTCCTCGCCTTCAAACTCCCCCATCACCTTTTTTCTCTTATCGATCGGCATACCCTTCAGAATCGATACAACATCTTTGTTTTGCCCGTTTTTCCACATCCGCAAAAGCTGATCCTTCGACTGATCAGGCGGTAAAGCTTCTAGAGTTCGCTGAACTTCCCCAAGACTCGTATCTTGAAGCCCCTTAGATAGATCATTTAATTTGCCTTCAAATGCCAAGCGACGGTCATCAAAGAGTTTCTTTTCTGTTTCCAAGGTTTTGCGCAATTCATCCAATTGCGAGCGTTCTCGCTGAAGGGCCATGGAGCGATCATCGAGTTCTTTGATTTTCGCGGCGCGAGCATTGACGACTTCTTCACGACTCGGAACGGGAACTTCCTTTCCCTGAGCTATAGCCTTCTGCAGTCGCTGACCACTGATATCAATTCCATTGAGCAGGGCGATCGTTTGTGTCACATGATCTTGGGTTAGGTTTCCTTTCCAGAAGCCCATGGCCAGAATTGCCATCTGGGCAAGTACCGTGGCTACACAAAACCAAATGATCGTCGTTCCTATGATTCTCATCAGCAAACTCGCTCAATCGCCGGTTATCTCTGGTCTTGATTCTGTTTTCCGCGCAGTGCCGCCCATTCGTCAATCTGTTTTTGATCTGCGGCCAATTGATCCATTTCCCATTGCTTGTATTGTTTCTCTTCCAGTTTCTCGAGAACTCGCAGTTCTTTTTCTGCCTCGAGCAAAGTGTATCTTCTTCGTTCTTCCTCTTGCTGCAGCAGTTCCAAGTGAGCTTGAATTTGGTCTCGCTGTGATTCCAGCATGAATTGATGACGCTGGACTGTTAGCAAACGATCGACACGAATGGCTCCACTGGAGGCCGCATGACGGAGGCGTTTCGCTTCTTGAATCTCCCGATCCAAATGGCTGATTTGTTCCCTGACGATACGGATCGATTCTAGTACTGCTCCGAGCGCTTCGGCAGCTTTATCGCGTACTTGGGTACGCAATTTGGAAACTGCCTGTAATCGGAACTTGAAGGCTCTCATCAACCGATCCTTACCTCTTGAAAGCTTACGTTTTTAATCGATCTGGTGCGGAATGCTTTCCCAACTCGATAGGGTGCTATCACCGTTTTGGCGATGGGTTATCTCTAGGTTGTTCTTGCGGAAGCAGTTGTAGCGGCTGTAGCGGCCGATGGGCTGAGTCCAGCTGCTTGTCCCGCCCGCAGTAAATGCTCCATCATCATTTCAAAGGGAACTTGGGTATGGGTTTCTTGCGCCAGGAATTGTTCCATTCCGGTACGCATCGCGATAGCGCGATCGACAACAGGGTTGCTACCGGTTTTGTAAGCGCCAATCGAAATAAGGTCTTCGTTGTCGCGGTAGGCAGCCATTAATTGTCGTAAATCGATAGCAGCCTTGGCGTGCATCGGAGTTACTAGTTGAGACTGAAGTCGGCTGAGGCTTGGAAGGATATCGATTGCAGGGTAGCGTCCGCGAGCGGCTATAGATCGCGAAAGATGGATATGGCCATCGAGAAGGCCTCGCAGTGCGTCACTGATCGGTTCGTTTGTGTCGTCGCCATCGACGAGAACCGTATAGATACCCGTAATGCTTCCTGTGCCACTACGTCCCGCTCGTTCAACTAATTGCGGCAACATGGCAAAGACGCTTGGTGGATAGCCGCGTGTTGCAGGTACCTCGCCCGATGCTAATCCGATCTCGCGCTGAGCCATCGCAAATCGAGTTACGGAATCCATCAGGAGCAGAACATTTTTTCCTTGAGCGCGATAGAACTCCGCGATCGAAGTTGATGTACGAGCAGCTTGAAGACGACGTAATGCAGGTTGATCGCTAGTCGCGACCACGGTCACCGAGCGCTTTCGTCCTTCTTCACCCAAATCGCGTTCGAGAAATTCGCGAACCTCTCGACCTCGTTCTCCGATCAAACCGATGACGACGACATCTGCTTGAGTTCCTCGAGCAAGCATGCCCAGCAGGGTGCTTTTGCCCACCCCAGATCCAGCAAAGATACCAACTCGTTGCCCTTTTCCTAACGTTAAAAAAGCGTCGATGGCTCTGACAGAGGTTGGTAAAATAGTATCGATAGGAGGACGTTCCATCGCGGCTAGCGGTTCCCCCTGAAGCGAGATTTTCGCGTGCGCCTGAATCGCTTGGCCCATATCCATCGGTTTACCATCGGCATCGATCACGCGGCCTAAAAGGTTATCGCCGATCGAAATAGATCGGCAACCCGACTTCAGAATCACCCTATCGCCAGGACGAATCCCTTGGCTGACATCCATAGGTGCCAGCAAGGTTTGGTCTCCTTCAAAGCCAACCACTTCAGCCTCTAGGCTTTCACCTGTACCGCGGTTGATTTCGCATACGCTTCCAACCGGAACAGCCAATCCGGCTGCCACGACCGTCGCCCCACGAATCGACCAGACTTTCCCTTCGACCTTAGGGGAAACCGCCGATTTAAGGACCTCACGAAACCAGGCCGCCTTGAGCGGTGGCTGAAAGATCGTATTTGAGTTTTCCGTGGAGTTTGATTTCATTTGATTATTGGCCGCGAAGCACCGACGAGTTTGAATTGCGACTTAGTGAAAGATCTCATCTCATACGACCCTTCTTCGCTTAGCGAAGTTGCTCAGCTAGCGATTCAAGCTGAGATGAGATTTGCCAGTCCATCGATCCCAAGTCTGTTTTGATCAAACAGCCGCCCGCTTCAACGGTTGGATCTTCCACGATGGAGCAATTAGCGTTTTGCCGAAATGGCTTCAAGATATCTTCGACACGGTTGAATAAAGAACTGTATTGATGGGGCGAGAGCCGGATCTCGATCCGCCTTGCTCCATTCCAAGCTGCAGTACTTTCGGATAGCCAACGCATCACAATTTCCTCTTCGCGTTGCACTCGCTCTCGCACTATTTTGCCAGCGATAGCGAGAGCAAGTTCCAAGGTTTGTTCCCGCCATTGTTGCAACCATGTATCGGTTGCAGACTGCAACTGCGAAATGACATTCTTTAAAACCATGGTTGCTTCGTTGGTTTGCTTATCAGCTAGCTCCTTAGATCTCTGTTGGAATTTTGCTTCCATCTCCATGAGAGCTTCGCGGCGGGCAGTATCTGCTGACTCCTTGCGAAGTTTTTCAGCATCCGCTTTGGCTTGTTCGATCAGTTGCTGCGCCTTGATACGCACATCTTCTAGTTGACCCTTTGCCAATTCCTCAACATCGTGCAAATTAAAAGCGATTGGCGTTAACCCGCCAGCCATGGAATTGATTTGATTCGCTTTAAGAATTCCTGCCATCGAATACCATCCCGCAATCTGCTCTCAGGAAACATTTTGTTTCCAGTAATTCGTTCTCTGATAAACCGGCAAATAGTCTTTCACTCAATCACTAATTGTCATGATGCGGTCTAGGCGGCCTTAGCATAAGTCTCCGACTCAGATGTCTTGATCGACGCTTTGCGGTGCATGGTTTCGTCGATTAAAGACTGAGCGGCATCAGCGACGAAACGTCGCGCCATGATTTGATCATCAACGGAGATATTACCTAATGTCCGTAACCGGTCTTTCAATCGCTTCCAATCACGCGGTGAAAAGAGCAGCGAGATTCGCTGCATCAACTCATTGTCGGCACCAGATAGCGAGATAAGCAAAGCTCGAGGATCGCAGTTTTGCAGTATCGTTGCGAGATCATTGAGATCGATGCGTTTTAAATCATCAAACTCAAAGGTCGCGAAGGCCGCATCGAAGTTAGATTGATCCGAGGTAATTTCGGATCGATCAACACGCCGAGGTGATCGACTCATACTTTCGGAAGTACCCTTCCAAGCACTGCCATCGTCAGGCTGATGCAGCCGTATGTCTGACGACTTCGTTCCAGGAGTGACGCTGCTGACTACTCCTGATTTGGCGAAATCTTCCGACGTATCAGTAGCGAGAACAGTTTCACTGTTTTTGCGATCCGCGCTGCGTAGTTGCTCTTCGAGCCACATCTTTAGGGAGCCATCGACTTCGCCTGCTTGCTGAAGAGTCTGGCATAGTTCGGTCTTCAGTTTTTCGCCACCCGCTTCAAGAATTGATTTAAGTTTTGGAAGACCTAAGTCGCTCTCTAAAGTCTCTGCGGGTCGTATTGTAGCCAACTTGTTTTGTAGTTGTTCCTTGATGTCTTGCAAAATATCTGCATCGATATGCTGAAGTCGCGACAGTTGCAGCAGGACGTCGGTCTTCAGTTGCGATGGAAGTTTGCTAAGGACTTGATTAGCGGTTGGAGGATCGAGTTGACTGAGGACAACCGCAACGACGGTAGGTCGTTCGGTCACAAGACAATCCAGGATCTGTTCGGTAGAGTAATGGCCCCAATCGCTTTGAGAGAGATTGACTGAGGTGGATGGTGACGAGAATCGCGGGTCGTTAATGGATGAGGTTTCATTCGTCTTTAGACTTGATGCGGGCGATTCCACGCGAGGAGTCATTGTGTCTGACTTCGCTGGCTCTCCTGTTCGCCGAACCGTGGAATGAAAGGCAGCTAGAACCGCTTTTTGTTCATTGCTATCGATGCGACCCAGTTCGACCATCGCTTTGCGCACCGCTTTTACCATGGTCGCTGGCATCTGCTGCATCAATTGACGTGCAGTTGCCGAATCAACACTTGCTAAAAGTATTGCCGCTTGACGGATTCCCGAGGAAGCCTGATCCAAAGCCATGGCGTTTATTATCCTTCTCCAATTCTCGTCGTGAGACCTGCCGACAAGTCATCAGCGAGGGAGGTTTAACGTTTTCGGCTCCCTCTGTCGAGATCGAAATGGTTTCTACGAAGCCTCTAGGAAAGGACCTTGAAACGCTGAAAGGCAGGATATTGAATAGCTGCCACCACCGGCCGAGAGCGAACCAAGCTGGAAATGGCAGCGCAGAATGGTCGTGCGTGAACACGCATGCAAGAAGTATTCGCAAGGGATTAAGGCTAATACCTATTTGCTGGCAAACATCTACTCGACGTACATATCGTGTGGTTGGAAATGATGAATTTACAAGCAGAATGGGCCGCTACCTGAACCAACCAAAAACGATAGGTTATGCAGCTTCGCCAATCCATGTTCGGATTAGGTTGACGGCTGCATCTGGGTTTTCCTGAATCATGGAACTCAGGTTTTCTTTCAGTTCTTGGCCGGTCACTTCTACCTTGCGGCCTTTACTTCCAGGAGCGGAAGAATCTGAGGAATCGCCGGTTCGAGCTTCACCCGTTTCAGCATCGACACTGATATCGAGATTATCTTTGATCTTATCGACCAGCGCGATACCGAAGCCGTCTTTAAAGGGATCATCGGCAGCAGAATTCTTATTGCGAGACATCGATAAAACCATACCCATGGAGATGGTTACCACCATCAGCAAGGCAAGCGTTTGCCATGAATCCTTTAGCCATTGCACCATCTGACTGGTGAAGGTGGGGAGTGGCGGAACTTCAGGAGCGACTTCGGTATAAGGATAAACAGACACCAATTCGAAGCGGTCATCCCCGGCAGCTACCGGTGGCAAAATAGCGGCGATAGCGGTTTGGATGTTTCGTTGAATATCCTTAAAGGCAGTGTCGATTTCAGCCTGGGTTGGATTAGGCATTTCCGTGATCGGTTTTCCTGGGTTGGACTGAACCCAACGAGCAGCAATAGCTTTGCGAATGTAACTTTCAGGTAAACCCACGGAAGCCGAAACACGTTTGGGAATCAAACCTGCTTTTGCAGTACGCGTCACTTCTTGACCCACAACACGGCGTTCGTTTTCTGAGGTCTCTTTGGTTTTGCTCGACTGATCGGCTGTCGCTAATGTCGCTGAACGGTTACCCAAAGCATTTGGTTCCGTTCCCGGTTGACCTCCTGGGTTTGCTTTTGTCGATTCCAAATCTTTGCGGCTTGAAGTCATCTCGATCGTGGTCGGCTGCGTATCGTATTTCAGTTGTTGCGATTCACTGACTACCGTATCGTCGAGGATCACACCAACTTCCAAGCGGATGTCACCATAAGGAGTCAGTAACTCGCGGATGCGTCGTCGATAGGATTCCTCGGCAATACGTTGCTGTCTGAGATAAGGATCATCTTCACCACCAACCACCCCATCCGTAGGTGCCGTGCTTCGACCGCTTGAAACATCCATCACCCTGACATTTTCAGGCTTCAGACCGGCGAAACTGGCTGCGACCATTTTGGCGATCTCGCGCAGGCGATCTTCTGACAATGGATAAGCGGCAATCGGTTCTACAACAACACTTGCCGTTTGCACCATCTGTCGCCCGAAGCCCTGACGCTGTTCGCTGTAATCCACGGTTGCCCAATTGATTCCCGGAAGTTTACTTACCCAGCCAGCAATCTCTTTTTCTTTGCTCTCTTTGACTTTGATTTCTAGCATGCGATTGGAGTCGAGAATTCCAACGCTCTTAAGGCTATCACCTCCAGCTCCTGGTAACACAGGTAAAGCATCGGCATCACTGAGCGCTTTGATGTATTGATCGCGAGTACCAGCCGGAACTTTGATTCGACTTCCTATGACTTCGTAATCGCGCAGTGCCGCTGAGCTGAATGCGACTTCAAATCGTGTGATCTCAGTATCGCTGAATGCCTTCCCGCTAAAGAGATACTCGGTGGCCACAGTGCGGCTACCCTGAAAGAGAAAGCCTATACTTACCAGGATTGCAATCGTCAGTAATCCCGTCACGACTCGAGCAGCAGGTGTCAGCGACATGAACATGTCGCGCATCTGATTAGCAAAATCGAGAAGGAATTTCATACAACAGATACCTCTTTAGCAAACACGGATCAAAGCGTTTAACGTCTGACAAACAAGTGACAGTGTGAGAGTTCTTTTAGAATCTCATGGCATTGAGTTCCTCATAGGCCGACAACAGTTTGTTGCGTACTTGCGTGATCAGACGAAAAGCCATCTCAGATTTCTGAACGGTGGTGAGAACCTCGGCGGAATTCACATCAGCTCCGGTGAGTAGTTGATTAATCGCATCGTTGGCATCGTGCTGCATCGTATTGACTTCGGATAGGCCCTGCATGAGAAATTGCCCGAAGTTGACTTTGTCACCACCGGCAGAGGTCGAGCCAATCTTCATTCCAGTAGCGGAAGGATCCGCTTGGATTTTCCAGGGCATCATGCCGGGCGATATGGACACACTCATTGCTTAAACCTTGTAAAGGATCGTGTTAGGTTTAGGCGATCAAACTCAACGTCTGCCGCGAAATACCCTTTGTGATTTCCATCACACCAACGTTGGCCTCATAAGCTCGTGTTGCTTCCAAGGCATCGACCATCTGTTCCGTCAGATTGATATTTGGATAAGCAACATATCCCTTCCACTTACCATCCTGGATCGCCAGGGGATGATCGGGCTGATAACGATACAGTGGCTCGCTCTCTTCGGTTTCTATTTTTTCCACCTTGACCCCAGCAGTTCCATTATCGCCGATCATGTTTTCATCAGCCTGAAATATGACATGCTTCGGTTGATATGGCTTGTTCTCCCCCTTTTCATTGCGAAGCGTCGACATGTTGGCAATGTTGCTGGAGATCGTATTAAGACGAGTACGCTGAGCCACCAAAGCACTCGTGCTTACATCCAAGGCACTAATCATCGATCGCGCTCCTTTATCGGGTTACTCTTAAACGTTCACGTTTTCTGTAATTGCCATCTGCATGGTGCGAAACTGAGCTTTGAGCAGAGCGACAGCGGTGAAGTGCATCGTCTGGTTCTTCGCCGCTTCCGTCACCTGTTCTTCTAAGCTAATATCGTGTCCATCATGAAACAGGATCTGCTTTGATATATCACGAGTTTTCTGCCACTGATCACTGACTTCATCAAGGGCTGATGCGTTACCCGATGATATTTCGCCCGGCGATATTTCACCCGGCGAACGGGTACGTGACTTCGCGGGCTCTTCGATCGCTTGACGCAGTGAGTTTTGAAATCGATCCACATCCAAATCACGCGTTTTGTAATCAGGAGTGTCCATATTCGCGACATTGCTCGAAATGAGCTCATGCCGTTTTTCAGTAAACTGCAGGGTTTGAGTCAGGGCATTGATCGAGGATTGCCCAAGTAAAGATGACCACACTTTGAAGCTCTCCTTATTTCAAAATCCTCGATAAAACTCATTACAACCGACGCGATATATCCTGCGAGTGCCAACGATCAGTGCGTCAGCTTACTCGCTGCTTAGATCCAACGTGCTCGCTGGTTCTGCGGAACGTTGACTGCTGTAGGCCGCGTCAATCGAACTGCTGATCGCCATACTTCCAAGTTGCTCTGCAACCAACAGTCGCCGTTCGCTAAGCCGACCGATACTTTCCTCTTCCATCGTTAGGATCTTCTTCATGCGTTCCCCGCACTTGTCCACCAACTGCCGACATTCGCTCCGTCTCGCTTCGCTCGACCAAACTCGTTGGTCCGGATCTACCGTCAACAGCGGTTCAAGTTCCCGACGTAACTCTTCTAGCTGATCAAAGACGCATTGCTTGTGATTGAGTATCGCGAGCAATTCAGCCACATCTATTCCTTCTAAGCACTCCATCTGCTGGCAGGTTAATTCGAAAAGCTGTTGAACCAAATCCATTTTGGCTTCGATGCAATGAAGCAGTCGCTCGGTTTCTTCGCAATCGTTGCTTCCCATTGGTTCGATTCCCACAGACGATGACAGCAAACGGATCAAGTCAAAAAAGTCGTTTCAGCTCACCGGCTTCCGCTGGTAGGTTGCCCTTTTAACCATCGCACCAGGCGAGGATCGGTTTACTAAAGGCGTTTTACGGACCCACTCGTCGCGATGCTAAAACTGACCGTCGTCTTCTAGCGAAATTCGACGATCGTGGCGACGGCAAAAACTTGAAGAAATTTCCAGATTCCTCAACTGTTTTCAGAAAAAAACGTGAGGTCGATTTGATAGCAATGTTGATTACCAGGTTTTCATCCAGGCGAGAGCATCTTTCCATTGCTGGCGGTCATAGCGAGTTCGTTTAGAGAAGTCCTTATCCAGTTCCGGTGGAATTCGGGATAGAACTTGTTCAGCCTGTAAGAGAGTTCGCCGCGCTTCGTCGGCTTTCAGAAGCTTTTGCTGGCAAATCGATAACTGTACCAGTGCTTCAAGAGCTTCAGGACGATTCAGAAAGCGACCTGCAGTGCTACGGTAAGCGTTGATAGCATCTTCGTATTTCTCTAGTTGAAACAAACAATCGGCTTCACCGAAATAGGCACTTCGGAGCAATCCCATTTGCAGAGGTGTGAGGCTTTCCCGTTCTTGTCTCTCATTGAGTCTCAGTTTTAGATCGCGAAATTCGGCGAGTCCATTTTGGAGTAGGTCGCGACTTTGCTGTGCTAATTGCCTTCTTTGTGATTCCAGTGTGATCCATCCAGAGGCGATCATCGTTTGTGGCCATTTGGCGGCTTCCATGAAGGCGCGACCAGCGAGGTATTGGCTCTGCAGACTGCGTGAATCCTCTCGATAACGAACGACCGATTCTCGAAGGCGATCAGCGGAGTCCATCATGCTTTCAAAACTTTCTCGCAGTACTTTGGCTCGAGGATCGCTTGCATCCTTCCAAGGTTGTGGATCGGAGGTTGCCTGTAATCTTGCAAGATCTGCTTCGCGGTAGAGCAGTCCACCCAATTCCAATAAGCTTTCTCGCCAAACATCACTTTCCGGACTGAGGTCGCCGTCATAAAGATTTTGCGTAAGCAGTTCGGCTGATCGACTGAGATCGCCACGTTCGCTGAAGATGCGGGCCCCCAGCAAGCGGCCAGAGTAGGCCATTGGGTGTCCGACATAATCTCGCAGCATCGTCTCCATTGGAAAGACGGCTTTATCGAGTTCACCTAAATCGAAGTAGTTTGATGCGAGTTGATAAAGGCCCGTTGGCTGAAGTTCTCGACGAGCTGATTTCAAAAATTTTTGTAGCCACTCGTTGGATCTTGGGAGATCTTCTGCGTAGCGGAAACTGAGCGCTGCTTCCCATGCGAGTTCCGCATAGTTGGGAGCAATTAGTTCCAAATTGGCTAATTCGGCATATGTCTTGCCAGCTAGTCTCCAAATGTCTTGGGGCATTTTTTCGAGAGGATCCAGAACGCCGCCAGGTTGCTTCAATCGCTCTTCTAAATCCAGGGCCCAAGCCTTGTATCCTTCGGCTTCCACTTTCACGGCTTCCGAGGGAGAGATCAGTTCGTTGAGTGATTTACCCATGCGGACTAGATTTTTAAAGTCCTTGGCTGCTTTCAGTTTATCAGCGATCGAGAAAAGCCGCATTTGATAGTCGTGTCTGGTCACATATTGCTGTTCGAATTCCCCAGCAATCGTGCAATCGCGAGCGACATCCTCTAAGGTTTCAATTGCCTTCTCTGGTTCACCTGAGGAAAGCAGTAGTTCCGCTTCCTCTATTCCGGCCGCAATCGCTTCGGGCGTTTTGGGACTACCTTGCCGGATTGCTGAAAGTGTTCCTAACGCCTCTTTATTGGCTCCGTTGATGCGTAAAATACAGCCGGCGAAATAGCTTGCTTGTCGTTTGATATTTTCTTCGTGAGCACCTTGCAGGAACAGGTTTCTAAAAAGTCGTAAAGCTTCTTCAAGTTGATCGTTGCTTCCTGTTTCAAGCCCTTCCGTCTGAAGTTTCTTGACTCCCTTGGCAATCAGGATCCTTCCTCGCAAGATTTGGGCTTCGGGATAATGAATCGAGTCCTCGGGAGTATCGTTGGCCATTTTCTGTGCTAAAAGGATCTTTTGGTCGCGGAAATAAATTTCTGCATCGAGCAAGTTAATATGTCGGATGCTCTCTTTGGATAGCGAAGGGATCGTTAACCAGTTTTTGATCAGTTCATGCGCCTTTTCAAACTCAGGTACCGATTGATTAAGATGAACTTGAATGAGCATTTCCATCAACTCGGCTCTGCGTTCTGGGCACAGTTCGATTGCATGTTGAATCGCTGCAATCGCAGGAGTCCACTGTCGAGTGTGAAAGTGGGACCATGCGAGCAGATAAGCCCCAAGTTCGTTATGTCCGAGGGGAAAGCCGACTTTTTCGACAGCAGCCATTTTCCTAGAGGACTTGAGCAATAAATTTTTGGCGTCAGGATGTTCGCGGTTTTCGCGGATCTGTAAAATTCCTGCAGCAGCCTGAAGATAATCGACGGTGTCCTGCAATTCCTCAGGAAGAGTTTTCTTTTGCGAAGCGAGTTCCTCTGCAACCGCTAACGGGACATCCCACCGTTGTTCCTTGAGCAACAGATCGGCGCTGATCGCAATCTTTTGCTCGGGCGTTAATGGTTTGTTGTTCTGCGCGTAGTAAAACAATCCACCTGCAGTAACAAGCAGGATCGCGACAGCACCTAAGATTAAAGGAAGCAAAATACCACCACGACGCCCCTCTGAGTGCCTGGAACGTTGGTGTGTAGATTGATCTTGGAAAGCAGCCACTGCTTTCATCGAGAATGTTTCCATATTTCCGACAGATAAAGGTGCGAAAGGCGTTCTTCGCTTTGTCGGAAGCTTAAGATCTGAACCCGGTCCAGAGCGAGCTAACCTCTAAAGTCTCACGAGGCTGATAAGACAACTTGGAAGGAAATTCGGATCTTAACGATTTTAAGGCCCATTCCATCTGAAAGCTGTACCTGCAAAGCTTCCACTGATGATGCGTGCGGGTAACTAGTAGATAAGATGCAGGCTCACCTCAAAGAGTTTCGTGTTGCCGTCTGCTCTGCAAATCACGAAAAAAGGCGAGGGAATACGTGACAGTTGCTGTAAGCCAATGCGGTTGGTTTTAAAGCCAGCACAGGGCAATTAATTGCGACCGGTCAAGCCACCCCAGATACATTCTTGGGAAGGGTCTTGCTGAGGTTGGTTGGTTACAATCTCCATCAACCAACGATTCATGTCGCTGAACATATCCATGTAGAGATCGTCTCCACAGTTGTAGCTGCGGATGGCTACTTTTAAGGCTGCGGCCTGGAACAGAGGCAGGCTCTCGGCAACAGCCTTGTTACCGCACTGTTTCGAATTCGCTCCAATGAGCCACAACGAACGAAGTTGTCTTGCTTGTTTCAAGGCTGCCAACGGACGATGTGATTTAGGAAATGCGCCACCTAGGGAGACCACGCCAGCGAATTGTCGCGCGTTGCGCAGTGCGATTCTCCAAGCCATGGTACCGCCATCGCCGCGGCCAGCTAGAAAAATTTTGTCCGATGAAAGATTGAATTGCCCGCTCGCTTGTTCGATCGCATCGAAAACTAACTCTTCTGCAAGAGCAATTGAGGCAGGAGATTGGGACCAATTGTAGCGATGCCCGCAAGGGTCGGCTGCTTTAGTGCCTCGAGGTGCAGCAGCAACATAGTTGCGAATACTGACACAAGGCATTACCTCTTCCAATTCACGTTCTGAACTTCCGCTGCCGTGCAACCACACAATCAGTGGATAGCCATAGCGGGCTTCATAATGCAGAGGCGAATACAATAATGGGCTGGGAACACGAGCCCGAGACGAATCATTTTCCGAAGCTGTAAAGGCTTCAACACCTCTTACAAGTCCTTGGTTCGCGAAGCTACCCGAGGAAGAAAACGATTTTTTTGATTCAAAGCCATTCAGGCCGGATAATCGATTCATTGGCAATACGAGTCGTGTCTGACTTTAAGCACAAATTGAACCGGCCCCTGTTGGCCAGCACGTAATTCAGCCAGGTTTGTAAAGCTCTCCACAATGAAAGTCAATCCCAAGTCGAGAGCCATTTCAATTTACAAAATGCTTGCATCTCCAAGAAAATTTTAAGAGAAAAAACTTGACAGGTTGAAGATAGATCCTGATTGGCAAATCGATAGGCGAAGGGAATGATTTCGACTTCTTAATGAGAAAGGTCAAGATGCGAGTCCAATATTTTCTTTGTCGTTGAGACTGGTAGTTTGCAATGAGAGAGAAAATTTAGGAGTCAATACGACGTTGGATCAACGCGTCGTTCGGAACGCATGATTATGATTCTTGCTATGATAGATTTCAAAGTGAATCGAAGTGAAGAATTGTAGGATGCGAGGAATCATTCAGAAGCTTGGGAAGTTAGCTTTTATGAGGAAGAACGCTGAACGTTCCTCTGTTATCATAAGACGTAGTTATCCGTAGGCTGTGCAAAGGCTCATTTGACAACGCTTGTTATGAAAGGGTGCGATATGGCGACTCGAATACCTGGACCAGCTGGCAAACTCAATACGACAGCTGTATCGAAACCGATGGATAACGGTACATCCATTCGCCAAAATTCACCCACTCCGGGTCCTTCGGGCTACGGAGCTTCGCATCCTGACACGCCTGATCTTTATGACAAAGAACTGCTCGAACTGGGCTTAGATTTAATACAGATGGCTTTTGATTTGGCTGGTATTATTGATCCAACACCGGTGTCCGACGGCGCGAGCGGTCTATTGGCTTTGTCGCGCGGGCAGTGGTTGGATGCCGCCCTGTCTGGTTTGAGCATGGTGCCTTATGTCGGAGACCTTGCTAAGGCAGGTAAGTTACCTCGTTATCTGAAGTCTTTGGAACGTGCCGTAGAGCTTGCGAATCGATCAGCAAAGGCCGCCGAAGCGTTATTGCCTGGTCTGCGAAAAATGAAAGAAGTTCTCGATTTGATTCCTTCGGGTGCCAATGAGTCGATCGATAAAATGAAGCAAGTCGTCAACTCGTTTCTTAGGCGACATGGTGCAGAGGCTGTGGCCAAAATCCTTCCTGACATCAGCAAGCAATATCAGTATCGAACCTACGAAAGTGCCGATCGAGTTTACAAGAGCGTGAGTGGTCGCTTAGGAGTGCCGGGATCGGTTATGCGACATCGAAGCACCTCGGCCCAAAGAAGCGTATCGGGTGGTACGGGAGACCATGCCGGCCATCTCGTCGGTGATCGCTTTGGAGCGTCGGGCGGTGTCGAAAATTTATCCCAGCAAAACTGGAAAGCGAACTCCAACGGAACGTTCTATCAACTTGAGGATATGTGGGCAGATAAACTCAGCAAAGGTTCCGGTATCGAGGTTCAAGTAATAGATGTTGCGAAAAAGGGAGAGGATCGTCCCTTCATGCGGCATGTCGAATGGATAGAGATCACTCCCGAGGGAAAACGCTTACCGACACAGAAGCTTGAATTTGCCAACACACACACACCCGAAAGCCGAGTGAAGCAGGGTATTGCACCCACTGTATCAACACCGCCAAAAGATAACGTGATCAATGTCGATTTTGTTAACAAAAAGAGGTTGCCTTAAGCGGGAGCAGAATTAGTCGCGAGAGTATTCAACGATGAACGACGCACAGAATCGACGTAGAGTCATTTGATAAAGTTGATATGTCAAGCAAAGTTGAAGATGCAAGCTGTTCTAATAGGAAGATCTGGCTTGGAAGTCATCATGAAACTTCAGTATTGATGATCGTGATTCCAGTTGCGAATCAGCGAGGATCATTGCGAAAAACCGGAGGATCAATTCAAGGCGAGCCCCTGTTTCGGCTACTTCTTCCCTGACGACTCTCGTTGCTGCATCAATTTCTTTAGAGAGTCAAATTGGCTCTTTAGAGCTTTGGGAGGTGCAACGCGAGGACCGGAGTCTTGTAGGTTTCTCATCTGATCTTGATTGCCTTTGACAGCTTCTGCTTTCGATTTGGGAGGTCGAAGCCCCAAGCTGCGAAGATCTTGTTCAGCCTCTAGTCGCTGTTGCTGGTCACCTTCGAGGGCATCTTGTTTTTTCTGCCAACGTTCAAGAAATCGATTGAGGTCTTCTTTCGTCCAGTTCAATTCTTTCAGCAGTTCGGGATCAGGTTGATCTTTTTGACGCTGTAAATATTCCAAAGCCATGTTGGTTGCATTCTTTGCATATTCCAGGTTTGCTTTTTCAGCGACTTCATTGGGGTTCTCTCCCTGGGAATTATCGCCTGCCGAAGAACCTTTTCCGTTTCCAAGCGGTGGGCCGCCTTGCTTGCCAGCAGAGGACCCTGCACTATCGTCGCCCGGTTTTCCTGATTCGCCTTGAGTTGCGTCACCCGATTTCGACGAGGAAGGAGAGCCGGATTCGCCTTTCGATGAATCGTTTTGCATCTCGGATCCGTTCTCAGAATTCCCTTCCTTACCAGCGGACTGCGAACCTTGTTTGCCAGAGGGTTTGCCATTCTGTTTTTCGGAACCGCTTTCTGACTCGCTTCCTGATTTGTCATCGCCTTGTGACGAATCTGTTGAAGTTTGATCTTTGTTGGCGTCGCCCGATTTGTCTTGTGAATTTCCTTTATTGCCGCTGGCTTTATCACCAGATTTTTCGCTTCCTGCTTGTTTATCATCTCCCTTGCCATTGCCATTTTGTTGATCGCCAGCATCGTCGCCCTTGGATTCGCCTTTTTCGGACTTGCTATCTGCTGACTTACCATTGCCCTGCTTGTTATCTCCCTGTTTGTTATCTCCCTGTTTGTTGTTTGGGGAGTTCTTTCCATCTGGTTTGTTTCCTTCGCCAGATTTGTTATCTGAGTCGTTTGTTGAGTTTCCGTTTTCCTTGTCAGGATTCGCTGACGAGTTATCTGACTTCTCGCCCGGCGACTCATTCGATGACTGATTCATGTTGTCGGATTTATCGTCTGGCGACTTGTTTCCAGCGGACTTGTCCTTGGATTGAGATGGGTTGGGCTTTTGATTCGATTCGGAATTAGACTCATTGGCTGGTGAGTTCTTACTTGATTCGCCGTTTTGTTTCGGATCATTGCCCTGGGATTGATCTTTTTTGGATGGATCATTCTTGTTGGCTGATGGATCGTCGGACTTTGGTGAATCGCTGGGATTCATTGCCTGTTTGTCATCCTGAGGTGATTTCTCCATCTTGTTGTCTGACGAGGTTGAATTCTCAGAATCCTGTTTTTGAGATGGGTTATTATTCTCGGAAGGATTCGCATCCTTAGACGCATCTCGTTTGCCGTTCTGGTTTGGCTGCGCGTTAGGTTGCTTGGATGCTTCCGGGGTGTTGGAAGAGTTGTTTTGATTTTGCTGAGGCTTATTCGGTTGGTTATTGCCGTTTTGTGGTTCTCGATCTCGCATCATTTTCTGAATGCGTTCGATGACATCGCCATCGTGTTCAGGAGGTGTTGAGGGTGACTGATCTGAGGGAGGTTGCGAAGCAGGATTGTTGTTAGCTTTGTTTTGCGATGGATTCTCGCGACGATTGCCGGAACGATCGGTTGCGGGATCGGCTGAATTATCCATCGAGTCGTTGTTGGAGTTTTCAGCGTTATTATCTTCGTTGTTCTTTCCAGAGTTGTTCTTGCCCGGCTGTGACTTTTGGTTTTGTGGCTTCTGATTCTTGGAATCTCCCGTTGAGGATTCGTTCGGAGTAGATTTGTTATCAGCCATGGACTCATCGTCGCTTGTAGTCTCTTTGTTGCTACTCGACGAATTGTTTTCTGCGGAGTTGGATTTGTTCTCGGAGGACTTCGAACCCGAGTTGCTGCTAGAGCCGCTATTCCCATCATCCTCAGAGTCGTTTTTATCCGAGGGCTTGGAGTCATTGTTCTGGGGATTTGAGGAGTTTGAACCGGAGTTGCTATTGTCCGAATCATTCATCGATTCCTTCGATGAGTCCTGATTGTCTTGACCGTTTCGCGATTCCGATTTAGACCCGGAACGATCGTTATCTTTCTTACCATCTTCTTTGGAATCGCCCTGCTGCGGATCTTCGGTAATCGGATTATCGTTGTCATCTGCCGGATTGGATTTATCGGGATCGAGGTTATCAGGAGTATCGATGATTTCGATTTCGATCGTGGAAGAGCGAGAAACATTTGGTTCTGGTTTTTCGATTCCAATGGCACAGCGGTTATCTTTGGCAACAGCCGTTAGAAGCACCTTGTCACCTGGTTGAAGTCGCCAACGTGAGAGTTTCAATTGGAATCGCTGCGACCAGGGGTTGCGTACACCTTCCTTATTTTCGAGGAGTTTTAGGTCTTCGATCGGCAAGGAGCCTTTGCTCACCTCCAGGCTAACTTCGGAGAGTCCGTAGTCGGGATCTAGGGCATTGATCGTCAGCGCGACCGAGCCGCGCGGAGAGCTTTTCAGAGAGGTTTGCCCGCCAGTTGCGGTCAATTGAATTTCAGGGGCGAAATCAGCTTGGACTTTGACGTTGTAGGAGATTGGGTCTGGCGAAGTGTTACCGGAAGCGTCGAATGCCTTAAGGCAATAGGTTTCGAGGGTTGGGTTTTCTTTGGAGCCATTGAGTCGCAGGTCCCATTCGGTCGAGCCGGTTTGTTCGCTTAGTTGTAGCGGCAAAGAGCGAATGACTTTTCGCGAGGTGTTTTCTGTGGAGCCGTTTTGGAATTCGACAACCGCTTTACTAGCGCTGCCGCTTGAAGTGGCTTTCAAGGTAACCTTAGTTCCTTCAACCGCTTCGATATTCCCATCAGCAATCTGCTCAACAGGCGGGAGCTTGGTGTACTTAGGAAATTCGAGTTTCACGCGATCGAGAGTAAGCTGAGGAAGAGGAATCGTGTGAAGATGATGTGGACCTGACAGCGCGTCACCTGCTTCGATCCAATACTCGACATCTTGCTGCAAACCTTTCCCATCGGTTGTCAGTAGGCCAAGATAGGTGAGGCTGTCGGTGGAGGGGAGCAGTTCGATACGGCGATCGATGATTTGTTGATCTGCGGAAGTGAAGCGAGCGAAGATTTTTTCATCTTTACGCAATCCCCGCACTTTGATTTCCAGTGGGCAAGGTAGCGATTGAGGGACCGAGGCGGATCCTGGGGAGACGCTTTCGATCTGAACACGGGCTGGTGGAAGAATCTCACGCCAGGGAAACAGGACTCTTTCAGCAGTTGTCCAAGCACTGCGAGGTGCTGAGATGGAATAGAGGCCTAAGAGTACCGACAGGGCGATAGCGATGGCGATGGAGGTTAGCATCGGTCGACTATCGATGAGGGCCGAGGTGTCATGTGTTCGCAAGTGAGCGACTGCTTGTCGGCCAACGGCGGCGACAACGCCTCGAGGGGCAGAATCAGATTGGTTTTTTAGTTCCCACCAGCTGATGAGTCGGTTCTTTAGTTCCGGTAAGGCTTGTTCAACAGCTTTAGCGGCGTAAAGCGGGTGGATTTTGTAAATGAATAACGGGAGGACACGGCGGCCTATCCAGTAGAGGCTTAGCCCGACCCAGATAGCCCAGAAAAGATATCGAGCCCAGGTTGTTAAACTCCAAACCCAGTGATCCAAGAGTACCGCAGTGGCCAGTACGGCAATCAGTGTGCACCAAAACCAAGCGAGGTTAGAGGTAGCTTCTACCCACTGGATTTGGCGTATGGTTTTGCCAAGTTCTTGATGCAGCCAATCCGACAGCGTCGCTTTATCGCCCCGTTGATCGCTCCGTCCATCGAGCGAACGCTCGGTGTCGCTCAAAACTTGGGCAGAGGAACTGGATGGGGATGGATTTGGCATAGGCTCGAGCCGATCGAATCGAGGCCCCTGGAAACGATGAAAAGTAGAAGGACCGGGGACAAGCAAGCACCTAAAAGGCTGCTCGTAAACTCCCCTGTAAAGCTGCTAAGCGTTCAGAAGTGAATTATAGCCATTGGGAGCAGAGGCGTATCGATCAATAGCGCAGGAATTTCCTGGAATCGCGAAATCGTCTGGTTTCGCCCGCAAATCCTGCGTATGCTCTTCGCTGTAGGCCTTTAGTACTCTTGGGAAAACGGTTGCAGAAGTTCGGTTGACGGGATTTGAGAAGCCCCGTTTTTAACGTTTACTGGCCACAGGGAGGCAGCGTTTGGAGCTTTCTGCGCGGCCTACCGAGGGGTTAACATAAAGTTTGTTTCCGGTTTTGGGGTTCGCCGATTTCGGGTTTCGCAATTTAAAGTTTTGAGCAGGATTCACATGGCAGGTGCAACAGCTGGGGGTGGTGGGGCAGGCGGTAAGTTTTCCGGAACTCGTGCAGGTTTCGTGCGTTTGCATCCCAGCGATCCGCTGGTTGTCGTGACGAAGCCATTTGCCAAAGGGGAAACTTTGCAAGTGGATGGGCGTAGTGTTGTGGTCCGCGACGATGTCCCAGCAGGTCATAAATTGGCGGTGACTGAAATCGAATCCGATCGACCTGTTTTCAAATATGGTTGGGCTATAGGGCTGGCGACTCGAAATATCGAAGCTGGTGAGCACATTCATAGTCATAATTTGCGGTGCGAGCACAAAGTCGATATGGAAGCGTTGGCTACGGAGGTACCACCTGCGCCTACGCCACGTCCAGGAGAAACCTTTCAGGGTTATGTGCGAGCCGATGGTCGCGTGGGCACAAGAAACTATTTAGCGATTATCTCAAATGTGAATTGCTCCGCTTCTGTATCTCGCTGGATTGCTGAAAAGTTTTCTGGCGATGCATTAGCCAAGTATGGGAACATCGATGGTGTGATCGCATTGAAGCATGAAGGTGGCTGCGCAATGGCCTATGACGGCTTGAAGCATCAAATGCTCAGTCGTGTTTTGGGCGGATATGCGAAGCACCCAAACATTGGCGGTTATCTTTTAGTTGGCTTGGGTTGCGAACAAGGTTCGCTGGGACATCTGATCTCGAGTCAAAAACTTGTTCCTATTCGCCTTCCCGATGGTTCCACAACGGGCCATTCCGTGGGAGGTATCCCGGTTCTCTCGATGCAGGATGAAGGGGGAACAAGAAAGACGGTGGAAAAAGGAGTTGAGATTGTTGCTGGTATGTTACCTCGTATCAATGACATCAAGAGGCAGACTGTCAGTGCGAGCCATTTGGTTGTAGGTCTTGAGTGCGGTGGCTCGGATGGCTACTCAGGTGTCACAGCAAATCCCGCTGTTGGCGCTTGTGCCGATCGAATCGTAGCAGCAGGTGGAACTGCAGTGCTCGCTGAGACCACCGAGATCTATGGTGCAGAGCATCTACTAACGCGTCGCTCGCGAACTCCAGAAGTCGGGAAAAAGCTTTTGGGTTTAATCGACTGGTGGAAATGGTATCTTGGAATCTTCGGACAAGAGTTCGACAACAATCCATCGGTCGGCAATAAAGCTGGTGGATTGACAACGATCGCGGAAAAATCTTTAGGGGCCGTTGCGAAGGGTGGCTCAACGATTTTAGAAGATGTTTTTGGGTATGCCGAACCGATCACTTCCAAGGGCTTTGTGGTGATGGATACGCCCGGATATGACCCGGCTAGTGTTGTTGGAATAGTCGCTGGGGGGGTTAATGTCGTCTTGTTTACCACCGGACGTGGTAGTTGTTTTGGGTGCAAGCCCGTACCGAGTTTGAAAATCACTAGCAACACGCCATTGTATCAGCGTATGATCGAAGACATGGACATCAACGCCGGAGAAATCCTAAATGGTGTTTCGGTCGATGAAGTAGGTGAGGAGATCTTCCAGCGAGTTCTTAAGACCGCTAGTGGAGATTTGACCAAGAGCGAAAAGTTGGGCTTCGGCGATGACGAGTTTGTACCGTGGACCGTCGGTCCCATGCTGTAATAATCCCGTCCCAATATTTTTCTAATTGATAGTCGGCGATATCCTGCTTTCTCATATTTGCTCTCTGTTGCTGCATAGCCCCGGACATTCTTTCAATGGCATACGATGTAACACTTATTACTGGTGATGGAACAGGCCCTGAGCTTTCTGAGGCTGCTCGCAAATGCGTGGATGCAACCGGTGTGAAAATTAACTGGGATGTGCAGGAGGCTGGGGTTGATGTGATGGAGCGTTTAGGTACGCCGATTCCAGACAGCACCATCGCTAGTATTCGTCGCACGCGTTGTGCGTTGAAAGCTCCGATCACAACACCCGTGGGAACCGGCTTTCGCAGTATCAACGTATACCTTCGCCAAGAACTCGGGCTTTATGCATGTATTCGCCCTTGCAAGCTCTACAAGGGTGTTCGGACTTACTTCAAAGATGTCAATGTTGACTTCGTGATCGTCCGCGAGAATACAGAAGATCTGTATGCGGGCGTTGAGTTCGAAGCGGGAAAGCCAGAGACTCAACAGTTGATCGATTTCATCAATGGCCTTCCTTCAGATCGAAAGATCAAGACCAAAGGCAATGAGACTGGCGTTTCGATTAAGCCGATCAGCGTTTCAGGTACGGAGAGAATTGTTCGCTGCGCTTTCGACTACGCTGTCCAAAACAAGCGAAAAAAAGTGACAGCGGTTCACAAGGCGAACATCATGAAGTACAGCGATGGGCTTTATTTGAAAACCGCTCAGAATGTTGCCAAAGAATATCCAGGCATCGAGTTCGAAGAGCGTATCGTTGACAATATGTGTATGCAATTGACTCAGAAGCCAGAGTTATACGATGTGCTGGTATTACCAAATCTATACGGCGATATCGTCAGTGACTTGGGGGCAGGATTGATCGGCGGACTGGGAATTGCTCCCGGAGCGAATATCGGTCCCAACGGCGCTGTGTTCGAAGCGACTCATGGCAGCGCACCGAAATACAAAGGGCTCAACAAAGTAAATCCGACCGCGCTGATTCTCTCAGCGGTCCTCATGCTGGAGCATCTCGGTGAAAAAGATGCCGCACGGCGACTTGAGAACGCCGTCGCCGAGGTCATCGCGCAAGGAAAAGATGTTACCTACGATCTCAAGGCTCATCGCGATGATCCAACTGCGGTCGGGACAAGTGAGATGGCTGATGCGATCTGCCGGAAGCTATAGTTGTTTGGCAGTACAATCATGAGTAAAACACAAGCTGCGTCATGTCGCAGCTTGTGTCGTTTTGTTTCCATTCCTTCCAGCGGTCAATGGCGAGTTGTCCCACATGAAGTCAGCTCATCAGTGGATCGGTTGGATCGATGGATCGCGGCGCGGTATTCGTGTCATGCTGCTGCGGTGGCTGCTCGCCCTAGCTAGCTTGATTTACGGTGTGATCACTTCCATCCGCAATCTTCTGTACGATCGCCAGATACTGTCGATTCGCCGCTGCACTGCTCCGGTGATCTCGGTTGGGAATCTAACAGTTGGAGGTACTGGAAAGACTCCCGTGGTCGCTTATCTGGCAGAACAGCTGCGGCAACGCGGCATACGAGTCACGATTGTTAGTCGTGGTTACGGAGCGGTAGCAGGAGCGGTCAATGATGAAGCGCTTGAACTGGAGCGGTTATTGCCCGATGTCCCTCATGTACAAAATCCGGACCGCTATGCGGCAGCGCAAATGGCGGTCGATGAGCTAGCGGCTCAAGTGATTCTGCTGGATGATGCTTTTCAGCATCGCAAACTGCACCGAGACTTTGAAGTCGTGCTACTTGATGCAACCAATCCTTTTGGTTTTGGTCATTTGCTGCCGCGTGGACTCCTGCGGGAATCGATTCGTGGACTTCGCAGGGCTGATCTAATCGTTTTGACCCGAGCCGATTTAGTTTCGCGAGATGAACTGAACCAAATTCAATCGCGAGCGGAAAAAGTCGCTGGGACAAGGTCCTGGATCGAGACGACCCATCGACCGAAAAGTTTACTGCACTGGCCCGATCGTCTTGAGCCGATCGAAAAGCTTCAAGGGAGCAGAGTCCTTATCTTCAGCGGAATAGGCAACCCTAAAGCTTTTTTGCAGACCGTAAAGAATCAAGGGGCTGAGGTTGTCGAGGAGTTGAGATTTGAGGATCACTGCAGTTATCAACGAGAAGATGTGGAGCGGTTGCAGCGATGGGCAGAAGGGCTATTGCGCACCCAAACTATTGATTTCTTGGTTTGCACTACCAAGGATTTAGTGAAACTGAGGCTCGACAAACTGAACGGTATCACTGTGGTTTCCTTGCAGATTGGGCTAGAGATTGTTTCGGATCGTGGGCCGATTGATACTCTGGTCGAAGAAGTGATAAAGATGGTCCCTGAGGACGCTTGGTAAAAGAAGAAGTTTCCTAGCAAGAGATGGTGGGATCTGGCAGTAAGGTGGCAATAACGATCTGGCTAGGAGATCGATTCCAGAAACTCCCCTTTTCTGCTTTGCGTATCTTCTCGATCTTTCCTGTTTTATCGCGGTTCTTATCTGCGGATGCCTGCAGTCTGATTTTTCTTTTAGAACCTAAGGAATTGTTTGGTTATCCCACGACGTCGATTTGATTGACAACTGAAATTTCACGAGAGGATCGCAGGATGATCTCTTGGGCGAGTTGTTTGTGGTAGTACGATTTGACGCGACCGTGGAGATACAGCGAGTCGCCTATGTGTTCGACGCGAATCTGCCGCAGATCCCAGATTGGGCTGTCGGAGAGAACTTTTTGGATTTTAACTAGTAAATTATTGGGGCCTGCATCGATCATAACTCGTTCCTTCCTCAACGAGAACTGCTGGGGCGTTTGGCCCTTCAGTTTGTCCGGTGTCGGTCTTTTCAATACTGCTCGTATTCGTGGGGCCAGTATTGTCGGTTAAGGTACCTTTGATTCCGTTGTCAGCAACAAGGTCGTCGAACTTTAGCATCGCGACCTTGCAGTGCTTCATTCAATCATTCCGTGCGTCTGAATCGCCATAGTTCTGAGGAAAGTCATCTAGCAGCTATCGAGATCCGATTTTTGACTTCCGGCTCGGCGTTAACCGATCGCATCCTATTTCTGTCGTCGCCCACCTCCGAAAAAACCTCGGCGACGAATCATTACGCTCAAGGTATAGCTCAATCTCTCGCTTTGTCAAGCAATATCGGTACAACCTTCACAATCCATACCCTTTACTTGGCAAAGGAGGAGTAAAGCGACAGATTTTTTGACAGCATATCTTCAGCAACCTACCGTCCCGTAGTGGCGGAAAATATCCGCGGGTTCGATCCTTACTGGTCTTCCTTTCTTTTGATGTCGAATGATTGAATTTCTCTGCACATTAGCTGGAACTGTTATGGGCCTTGGCCTGGGATTTGTCATATCCCAGCAGCTTCGGCAACAGACTGTTGCCAATTCAAAGCTTGAAACAGAACAACTTCGGCATTGGGTTTCACATTTGCGGTCGATCGCAAGTTCGATGTCTGCTGGTGTTGAAATTCACAACGACCGGCTGGAAAACGTCAATAGCGCTTTGGTCTCGTTAGATACTGGAAATCCTAAGGTTTTAGGGCAAGCGATCAATGCACTGCTGGAAACCAATAAGTTCATGCAACAAGAGCTGCAGGCTGCCCAAAGCCGCATTGCTACACAAGCTCGTGCGATCGAAGAGGTTACTGCTCAAGCCCGTACAGATGCCCTAACGGGAGCCGCGAACCGTTTGGCATTCAATGAAGCTCTCGATGACGCAGTCGCCGATTTCGTAAACGAACAACGTACGACGACACTAGCCCTTTTAGATATCGATCGCTTCAAGCAGGTCAATGATACCTATGGTCATGCGGTCGGAGATAAAGTGCTGATCGCAGTCGCTAAGATGCTTCAGGATAAGCTGCGAGGCCGTGGTTTAGTGGCACGTTACGGGGGTGAGGAATTCAGCCTGTTGTTTACCGGTTGTCCTGCCGCCTGGATGGTTCGTGTCATGGAAGAAGCACGTAAAGCCATTCAAGATATCCGCATTCAAACAGAACTTGGTGAGTTGCGAGTTACCTGTAGTGTCGGTATGGCTGACCTAGGTAGTGGTGACAGCGCGACAGGCATCATTGCTAGAGCAGACCAAGGGCTTTATCAAGCGAAACAGCGTGGGCGTGATCGAGGTTACTGGTGCTCGCAAGGCGAGTGGTTACCTATGGACAGTCAGCCCGCCGCCATGCTCTGGCAGCCTCTTCAGTTAGAGGCCAAGGTACCATCGCAAGAAGTTAGTAGCGATACGGCGAGCCAAAAGAAATCAACTGCCGATGATTCGCTCTTTCAACTTGCTTCCGAATGCCTCGATATCGCTTCCTCCGCAACCCAATCTGCTGAAGCTGTTAATGATTCAAACGGCACTCCTGTCAAATGGGTGAAGCCCGAAGAAACAATGTCAACGCAGCCAGTACTAAGCGTCGAGGAATTCACGGAAAACCTACAACGATCTCTCCTCACGATTGAGGAATCGCGGAAGAATCTTTCGCTTCTCTCAGTGCGAATCTCAAACCGAGAGGAAATTCTTTCGCGGTTCGGTCAAAATGGACTCGACGAATGCGAAGAGACTTTGCTGCGATCTGTACGTTGCAGCCTACGAGGTTACGATTCCATTGGTCGAACGTCCGATGGGAATTACCAAATGATCCTCATCGGTCTGGCACTCGATGCTGTCTGTTACCGAGCCGCCCGAATCCAACTTGGAATCAATTCGGCAAGTGATGGCGATACGCTACAGCCAGTTGCCCATTTGAAAATCCAACTGGCTACAACCTTCACTTCGGAAGCCGAAGATGCCAGTCAGCTGTTCTCTCGGTTGGAGGAGGCCTTCCGTTTCGAAACCGAACGACAAACGCCTTGCGTTTTAGTTCATGATGGCAACTCAGTAAAAGTTGAATTGCATCCCCTGCTGGTTTACTAATTCGCTGTATCGAGAAAACCGTTGGTTCATTATACCCGGCGACTCGCAAACGATTTGCTAGCACTTAAAAAGCCCATTTTTTACTGTTGTTTACGGCATCAATCCAAAAGCGACAATGAATCTCAAAAGCTTTTTTTGCCTTTTCGAGATATCTAAAAAACTCGCCTTGACCTTCCCTTCGCTCAGTCTCTATTCTCCTCCCTGTCGACGCTGAACAACACACAGGTTGCTAAGAGTCGACGGGTGAGTCTTGAAGCGGAACTGCATGAAGCGGTTCAAAGAGAATGAACCTGAAACGGATTTTTGGGATAGACCTCTCTTAGCAGAAAAGATAATCTCGGTTTGTGGTGACAATCACAGGATGTGAGAGTCACCCTCCTTTAACAAAAAAACTAGCTCCCGGAAATGTCGCGCGCAGTCCTCCGCCCCCCTGGGACTCGTTCACGTCCGGGAGCTTTTTTTGTTTCTCTTGATCCCTCTGCTCACTCAGGGGACAGTCCTTCCGCCATGCGATAATTTCTTGATCGTAAACTTCACTGAAGCACTAAGCGGATAATCGAAATAAGCTCATAAATAAAGATAACTAGCCTCCTTCGATGCCTCGAGTGATGCGGGCCTTCCCATAACCCTCTGCAACCTTATAGATTTTGCGATCCATCGATTTTGGTTAACCCGCAAACTCTACCGAACCACCATAACTCCTTTACGCCTCACGCAGATTCAGGTAGGTATTGAAAAAGTTCGATCCTGCTAAGTGGCTGCCTACTTCTGGATAGTCACTCTCCCGTGAATGGAGATGGCGCCGCGCGGGGAATCGAAAACAATGCCCGAACTATCGATATCCAAAACGATCAATCGCTCGGCGATGGATATCGCTCTTCCTATTATTTCTCCGTTTTCCCGGTTACTCGTTCTCGGTGCATTCTGCTGCTTCGCAATAGATTCTAGCTTGGTCCACTCGGCTGAGACAGCGATTCAGCAATTCGATCAAGCGGCATCGAGTCCCAACCCAATTACTTTAGAAAACAGCGCACAAGAAAATTTCCTGCGCTGGGACTTTCAGCACGTTGCGACACTGGCCGCCAGTAACGATCCGATCGTTGAGATACTGCAACGCGAACGCGCTTTGTGGGGTGCTAAGACGCAGCAATCAGGTAAGGATTGCAGGCTGGAAAGCTGGATGATTTCGCTTTTGGATCGGCGTATTGATCACCGAAAGCAGGAGCTGAAAGCGGATGCTTGGAAACTGCACTTCGCTTTAGCTGGTTTGCAGGTTCAGTGGCCCGTACTGAGCGACTTGAGAGCGATCCATCAACGTTACCAGGAGGTTGCCAAGAAGTTCAAAGAGGCAGGGTTAGACGCTGAACTGCTACAGTCGAAACTGCGAGAGTTAGAAGGGCAAGCCAGGGAGAAAGAGAGTCTGCTGGCAATGCAGCTCCAGCAGCTTCGAGTTGGGCTCAGATCGCTTCTTCGCCATCCAGATGCAGAAGCGTATTGGCCCACCGAATCGCTCGATATTCGCTTTCATCAAGTGGATCGTCAGCAGGAGCTTCAACGCGCTCGCAATCAACGCGCGGATGTCCTCGTATGGGAATCATTTCCTCGACTTAGCGGTGATCGTGAAGAGATCGTAACGCTACAGCAAATCCTTTCGGCGGCCGTCCCTGCTGTACCGCTAGCCTCGCTGGCAAGCGGCAAAGGTGCCATCGCTGTCTCAATCTTTCACTCGCAGGACCTGCGACGAGAACTCGGGCAGCGCCAGCAGCAAATCGGTTCTGTGGCAAAGCTTCAGTCAGAGAGGATGGAGATGGAGGTTGCCATGCAGGTGATCAAGCTTCAGAACAGTTATGCGTTAGCCCAGCAATCGCAGGAAGCCAAAGATGCCGCGCAAGAGCGATTGGAAGGTGAGCTGCGGTTGGCCGATCTAGGAGCAGCTCAATTGAGAGTACTACTAGAGAGTCAATTAGAATATCAGAAGCTTCGGTCCTTGACTTTTCAGCGATTCAGCGAAGCGAGGCAAGAAGAGATTGGACTTGCTTTAGTGACGGGGGATCGAGAGCCTTGGATCACTCATGAGTGGGTTAATGCGAATCGAATCGACGCTCCAGATCACGATGGAACCGCGCAAGGAAAAGCACCGACCGCGGAGCAGGGGCCACTAAAACAATGAGGCTGGATCGGCAGCCCAGAGTCGGCGCACGGCAAGTAGTCCGCTGAAGCAACACATCAAAAGCGTGAGTGCGAAGACCGAAAAGATACGCACTGCATTGAGTTCCATGATCAAGCCCGAGAACAAGGTTAGCAAACGAAAGAGTAGTTCGGTCGCTATCAGTCCTGGTATAAAACCGAGGCAGCCTAAGTAAATCGCTTGGCAAAGCACAAGTGCAACAAAATAATAGCGATCGTAGCCCATCGCTTTCAGCGTAGCGAACTCAGGGAGATGGTCGCTGATATCGTTATACAAAATCTGGTAGCAGATAATGGTACCCACGGCTAACCCCATGATCGTACCGATCGCAAAGATGATGCCTATCGGCGTGTTCGATCCCCAAAATCGTATATCACGAGCTGCCAACTCTTCGGGTGTGAAGACGTTAATTGTTTCGGGAGCTAGTTCCGCGATCGCTTGGCGCACGGACTCGATTTGAGAGCGATTGGTCAAGCGAATCAGGCCCAGATCGATTTTTTCAAGTGGTTTACCCTCCGGGTTGCGCATTGGAAAAAGCTCGCCTAGATCGGCTGCGGAAAGAATCAGATTGCCATCATGTACGAAGTCGGTGCCAATAGGAATTTGACCAGCGATTTCAATTTTGCGATTGGCTAATTCGATATGCTGAGCTTGAAGTTGTTCGGGTGACTTAAGATCGAATCCATATTCTTTTTTCGATCGTTGATCCAGGAGGACTTGCTTAGGACGCTGGAGTAGCGCGAGCGACCGCTGTAATGCTTTATCGCGAAAGACCTCGATTTGCGGATTGACCGCGATGACGCGGATGGGGCGACTCGGTTTACCTGAAACACGGATCGGCGACGCGAGTCGTTCGAGATATAAGGGCGTAACTTGCTGCAGATTTGGTAGTAAAGAAATACGCCGAAGTATTTTCGAGTCGAAACGAATTTCGGTGGCTAAGTTATAACGCGCGCTGCTGACAACAATTAGATCGCAATCGAGCAATCGAATCAGTCGAACGTTACTATCGAACAGGCTATTGCGAAAGCCATTTTGTACAAACATCAGCAAAACGGCGAAGGCAATACCGAGGAGCGACCATAGGAACTTGCGCGGGTCGGCAACAAGATTCATCCAGGCGATCGGTGTTCGGTAACGAAGCAAGCTATTTAATCGCATAGTTTCAAGTGACCACTTTCAGTGTCCTGAATTTTTCGTCCATTAAAACAACGAAGCTGGCTCAGCTCGCTGAAGTTTTCTGAGAGCCACGATGCCGCTGAGGACGCATATCAAGATACCGGCTACAGCGACGAAGATGATTCTTTCATAGGTCATCGTAATATGAACGCCCGCAGCCCAGGTTGTGATTCGATACAGGGCTTCGGCCAAAATCCAAGCCGGCAGAAAGCTGAGAAGAGCTAGGTAGAGAGCTTGGGTGAGAACGATCTTGCTGAGAAAGAAGGGGCTATAGCCCATCGCTTTTAGCGTTGCATATTCGGGCATGCGATTAGCGATATCGGTGGCGAGAACTTGATATACCACGGTGGTTCCGACCATCAGCGCTAGCAGCACACCCATCTGAAAAATAATCCCGATCGGCGTTTCGCGAATCCAGCGACGTGTTTCTAGGGTGATCGCATCTCTGCGAGTGACGAATTCCACCATGCCACTACCGTTAGTATTCCCTTTAACTAACGCATTAAGTCGACGTACAACAGCGTCTGCATCCGCTCCAGGACGCAATCGTACCAAGCCCAAACTGACTTTTTTCTGAGCATTCCAGGCTACACTCTTTGCAAAACCATTATGGCTGATCAACGCTTGGCCGTTGGTAGCTAAGCCTGTTCCGATGTCGGTCAGGCCGGCGATACGGACTCGTTGATTGTTGAGCATCACTTCAGTGCCGATATCGGCGGCGGTATAACGCTTTCCATTTTTGGGGCCGAAGTCTTTGCGTGTCGCGGAATCAATTAGCAGATTCCGCGGGTTATGCAGCCAATGCGAGTTGTCTTCTCCGGTAGCCGGATCGACGAGCACTTTCGCCGAGAGAAAGACCGGTTGATCCAGTCGATAGCTCAGCAGCGCGATCGCTCGAAAGCGATGGTCGACCGGATTCTGCCAGCGCATCAGATCGATCCAAAAAGGTTTGACCTCAGCGATATCGGTTTGACCCTTACACCACGTCAACCAGTTTTGATCGAAGTTTCGCGTCTCATACAGATGCAGGTAATCGGGTGAGCGAATAACGATATCAAAGTCAAGTTGGTTGTAAAGAATGGTTGCCGTATTGGATACGGCGCCGAGAAAACCAAGTTGCATAAAAACCAGTAGCAGCGCAAATGTCACGCCCGCTGCTGAAACTGCAGTTCGCACAGGAAACTGTAGGACGTTAAGCAGGGCCATCGGTGTGCGGCGAAATATCGATCGCATGCGATTGGACTCCAGCTTTTATAATGAAAAAAGGGATAGCGAAAGCAACGGTTTTGCGTATCAAGAAACGGCTTCAGCCTTTGGACGAGTCACAGAGAATTCCTTTGCGAGAACGTTAGTAAAACAGAGATCAATCCGTGTCTAGCAAGTTCTATCCAAGGACTCGCGACCGCTCTAGACCCGGTTAAATTCAAAGAGCCGTATGCCTTCGCGATTATCCTTGTCGCGATCAGTCATGTTGTCAGGGTGTTGCACTCTCATTGCTAACCACATCGATCGTTACATCGACTTGCAATTGAATGAATTGACTAGCAATCTTGGCGCTCTGATCATCCAGTTCGATCGTGACGCTGATGACTCGAAAGTCGACTGGAGCCAATGGGTTTGAGGGGCGGAACTGCGGCACACCAATAATCGGTTGGATGCGTTGCAGCGTTCCGGTCAATGGACTGGAGAGGGCAGGGGAGGTCATCGTCGCTTTTTGTCCAACCTTCAGTCGTTGGATATCGATTTCACTGACCTCCGCATTGCAAACCATTTTGGAGATATCGGCGAATTCGATAACTGGCGTGGTACCAACGGAACCACCTGCAGTAGCATCGACACGTAATATCTTTCCTGTCGTAGGGGCTGTTAATTGGGTCTGTTGGAGTTGCAGTTCAAGAAGTTGTAATTGCTTGGTCAACGATCCGATCGGAGATGACTGAATGATAAGTTGCTGGCTTTGACGAGTTGCTTCTAGTTTCTTCTTCGCGGTTTCGACTTGAAGTTCAGCCAGTTTTACTGCTCGTTCAGCCGATAGTTCAGCGGCCATTTGCTCGCTTGAAATCTGCTGCTGTTGTAGTTGCTGTTTTTCCACATCGTTGCGAGGGATCAGCTGTGAAGTGGCGGGGTCACGCACCAGACGCTCCATGCGTTCGATTCCTTTATTGGCAAGGTCGACGGAGGCTTTAGATTTTTGGGCAAGCTCGAGTTGTCGAGTCGCGCCTTGCAACTGGATATCAGCAAGTTTTTCCTCTTGCTCGGCAGCCAAGATCTGGCCCTCGAGTTCTAGCTTCTTGGAGGCGAGCGTTTGTTCCGCTTCTTGCAGTTTCTGTTTCGCTACATCGATTTCCATCGTGCGGAGTTCACGGCTAGCAAACTGAACCAATACAGTTCCTTTGTCGACTAGATCTCCCGCTTGCACGCGTACTTCCGAAAATCGATCTCCCGGGGTTCCAGCGATACGAACGATTCCTGAGGCTGGACTCAATTGCCCCTGGGCGGCTACGCGAGCTCCGCGGGTTAAAATTCCCCCGCCTGTCGTCGGGGCATTACCGTTTTGTGTCGAAGAATTACAGCCAACGAGAAGGACGACCATTGCAGCCCAAAGGGGAACCCCTTTGACAATGGAAAAAACTCGCGAAAGTACAAGTAATCCAGCTTTTGCTGAATGGGTTGAGGCTATTTTCAGTGTTTTTTTCGGTGTCGTTTTTGCTGTCGTTTTCGGTGCCATTTTATGGGGCGACTTGGTCGGATGTCCCGCGACAGCGAGCGAATGGATGTCTGAGTGGCGAATCATGAATTTGGGACTACCCGCTTGGAGCCAGAGCCAATGGTCGAGCCAATGATGTTACATTGGTTGGTTAGACTAGCACTCTGCCGCGTTGCGATCTATAGGGACTTAAGATCTCTACAGACAAGTTCCGCAGAGAACTGTAGAAGCCTAACTGCGGAGCGATTGGGAGAATCCACTTTCGTGGTGGGGTATCGTTGTTGAAGGAGTTTGGGAGGGGAGTTCAGGCATGGTTGGTCAGGAAACATCGCAACGCAACCCGCTTCGGGCTACGGCTTTTAATCCCGAACTGCGCCGCAAAACAGCCGGCCAGTGGCAGCCCGCGATCGCCGTACGAAAAGTCGATCATTTCTATGGTGAAGGTGAGCAGCGAAAGCAGGTTCTGTTTGACAATAACTTGGTCATTTATCCTGGCGAAATCATTATCATGACCGGACCGAGCGGTTCGGGAAAAACGACATTGCTCACTCTTCTTGGGACACTGCGTCGAGTGCAGCATGGCGAATTGGAGGTGCTTGATGAGCCTTTGCACCGGGCGACCGACAGTCAATTGCGGCAATTGCGACAACGGCTAGGGTTCATTTTCCAAGCCCATAATCTATTTGGTTCACTGACGGCGACTCAAAATGTTCGTATGGCTTTGGAGTTGGTTGAGCCCGATCTCCCCAGGGCCGAAGCGACCAAGCGCGCTCAGGAAATGCTTGCATTAGTTGGCTTAGGGGCTCGCTTGAATCACAAGCCGAAGCAGCTTTCGGGAGGGCAGAAGCAGCGAGTCGCCATTGCTCGAGGGTTGGTTCATCGTCCCCGGTTGGTATTAGCGGACGAGCCTACCGCAGCGTTGGATGAGCAGAGTGGTCGTACGGTGGTGGAAATGTTTCGCGATCTAGCGCAGCGCGAGCAGGTGACGATTATTATCGTGACGCACGACAACCGGATCCTAGATGTTGCCGATAGAATCGTCAATTTAGTCGATGGTCGGATCGTCAGTGACGTTTTGGTGAAAGAGGCATCGATCATCGGTCAAATGTTAGCATCATGCAATGTGTTTGACGGGGTCACGCCGCGAACTCTCACGGAGGTCGCTGACAAGATGCAAGTAGAGACTTGGAGCGCTGGACAGCGCATCATCCGCGAAGGTGATTTGGGTGATAAGTTTTATTTGATACGTGAAGGAAGAGTTGCTGTGAGGAGAGGTGCTTCGGAGGCAGTGATCGCGGAATTGAAAGAGGGGGACTTCTTTGGTGAAGCGGCGTTGATTACCGGTCAGCCGCGCAATGCTCATATCGATGCGACAGAGGAGACGGTTCTTTACAGTCTATCGAAGGAGCACTTTCAGAAAGCGATGCAAGATAGGGCGACTTTGGAAGACGAAGTACGCAGCAGTCTGTTCGATCGCGGCTGATTTTAAATGGCGTGACATTTCAGTATTTCGAAGACTCGCGAGTTGACTAGCGATTTCACGTTGGCTGTGTACAGACTCAGTTGGCTGGTTCACTTACGAATCGATAGCCTGCATCGCGAAAGGTCAAAAAGTGCTTTGGGTTTGAGGGATCTTTTTCGAACGCTTTGCGCAGTCGACTCACGAATTGATCGACGGATCGAGTTTGTACATCGCCAGGCATATCCCAGACTTCGGCCAGCAGTTCATGTCGGCTGATCACTCGACTTTCATTGTCGGCGAAGTATCTCAGGAGTTGTAATTCCTTTTGAGTCAAACGAACTGGTTCATCGCCAACGCGGGCTTCGAAGGTTTGGAAGTTTACGTAGGCATCGCCGAATTTTAGTTCATTCATGTTCTCTCGAGGTTCGCGAGGAGGTGTGGATCGACCTCGTGGTGAGAGACGCAGTAGATTCTTGACACGGCTGAGCAATTCATCGAGATCGAAGGGTTTAGTGAGGTATTGATTCGCGCCGACATCAAAGCCACGAGTGCGATCTTCCGATAAGCTTCGAGCGCTGAGGATAAGAATGGGCATATCATATCCTGCATCGCGTAGGGTTTCACAAACCGCATAGCCGCTCATGCCTGGTAGCATCAGATCGAGAATCATCAGGTCAATACAATGATCGCCTTGCACGATTTTCAATGCGGTGGGGCCGTCATTGACCAACGTGACTCGGTAGCCTTCCGCTTCGAGGTTGTATTTGATACCGACCCCGAGATGCTGTTCATCTTCAACGATTAATATGTGTTTACGTGAGGTCATCGGTGTTTATGGTCAAACAGTTGAGTCTGTCATGACTTAGGTGATGGGTGACTTGAGGGTGAACTGGGGGATAGGTGAGAGGCTAATTGCTTTTGCTTCGTCGCTTCTTCGGCTGAGAAGCAACCCGGCAGCTGAACCACGATTTGTGTTCCTAGGCCCGAAGGAGCATCTTGGATTTGGATGCGACCTCCGAATCGTTTTACCAAAGTGCGAACGATAAAGAGACCAAGCCCTGTACCCGGTTTGCTTCTTTCAAGTTCGCTACCAACTCGATAGAAGCGACCGAAGACTTTCGAACGGAAATGTTTGGGAATACCTGGTCCATTATCGATCACTAAGATACGACACCAATCTTTACCGGTAACGCTTTCAAGATGAATAGCGACTTGAGGTGGAGTACCCGCATACTTGACGGCATTATCGATCAAGTTGCCAAGCAACATGTTCATGTCGTGTGCCGATGCCATGAGCGCAAGGTTTTCAATGCTTCGATGAACGCAGTCGGTAGAGACGTTGTATCGTTTGCAGGCGCTTTGAACAGCTTGCTCGACAATTTCTTTCAGCGAAACCATTTCGGTGTCATTGGAATATTTTGGACGCTCGATACGAGCGGCCTCTAAGAGGTGATTGATCAATTGGTCGAGTCGATCGACATCGGCCATCATTGAATGATAGAAGTCGCTGCGCTGCGTTTCTGTGACTTGTCGTCGATCGAGTGTTTGCAGATAGAGTTTTAGGGAGGCAATCGGGCTTTTGAGTTCATGGGTGACGCTATCGATAAAGTTTGATTGGCGGCGGTTGAGATTGATTTGCTGGATGCTCAGCCAGAGGTAAAAAACGATTCCAACAATGATACAAACGAAGATGGCGGAACCTGCCGAGAGGAGGATCCAGTAAAGAGTTGCCCGTTCGCCGTTGGAGTAGGCGCCGGCCACATTGAGCAAAACCCAGCCAACGGCAAGCGCGATCAGCAGCACGATCATAATGACCGCGATAGTGATAGGCCAGCGAAGCGATCGGCGTTCGAACATTGGCGATTTCTCTGAAAAAAGGGCTATTTTGAGGCACTAGATTTCAAATTAGGTTTTTGCTTTAGCCGGTTTCCGAGCCACTAGGGGCAACCGCTTGTAAGGAGGCAATGAGCTCTAGGAGAGCCTTATTGCAGTGGATATGCAAAACCAAAAAAATGCTTGCTGCTACAAGAAATCAAAAAAACATGCTATGGCACGGCTTTTCTCGACTCTATACTAACGCAATGCTCTAAGGCAGCCAACTGATGGCTAGCATGGGTCTTCCCATTTCATCTGAGGTCAAATTTACAGCAGGGAGTAAGCTTTTATGACTTCCGATGCCAGCCATTTGCAGTTTTCCGAACAGATTTGGAGGACTGTAACAGATCACGCACAGCAGTGCTTAAGCAGCAAGGAGTTTAATCCTGAGCACTCGCGTGTGGACAATCTTCGTTGTGTCTTTTTTGATGCCGAAACCGACGACAATTATGGCCGGCAATTCTGGTTCTTTGAGGCGCTCGGGCCTGATCCTTGGGGAAATGTCCACCACTATTATGGTGCCTTGGAGTATTCGCTGCAGTACGGTTTGTTAGAAAACTGTCAAGCTGCGTTGTTTGAGGAAGCGGAGCATCGCCTCCGGGCGCTATCTGCTGCGACCGAGCCAGTTTCGACTAGAGTCTGGTCGCATCCGACGACTGGAATTTGGGTGCGATTAGTCATTTTGGCGGTCATGGTGGTTGTCGTCGGATGGCTTTTGATCTTAGCCGGTATTCTGGCCCCTTAGACGGCCTCTGAGTTAGCCCATTTGCTGCAAGGTTTGCTGGCTTTCCGGGAGATCTCGGATGGGTGCCTGAGCGAATAACAACAAAATCCAGTAAACTTTGGTTTCTCCCCGAATCCGACCAGCGTCGAATTGGGTACACTTTCTTGCATGCGGCTTGCTGAATCACCCGCAATCTGCGAAGCGCTTGGCCATCGAAAGTGAATTCATGAATGCTGTCCCCGTAATCGATGTACTTGGTCTCCAGAAATCGTACTCGGAAGGTTTACTGTTTCGTCGCAGTTTTCACGCGCTTCGCGGCGTGACCTTGCGAGTTGATCGAGGAGAAGTGTTTGGTCTGTTGGGTCCTAATGGAGCCGGTAAGACCACATTGATCAAAGTCTTGCTCGGCATCATTCGTGCAAGTCAAGGCGATGCTAATCTGTTGGGCCTTCCTGCCGGCTCAAAAGCGGCTCGCTGCCGTGTGGGCTATCTTCCTGAGAACCTGAATGTTCCCAAACATCATACCGCAATCGGCGCATTGAAATTTTATGGCAGGCTCAGCCGTTTGGATGAAAAGACGATCCGTCTGCGATCGGCCGAGTTGCTGGAGCTAGTTGGACTCAAAGGAAGAGAGAATGAACTGGCTCGAAAGTACAGCAAGGGGATGCGGCAACGACTGGGTCTAGCGCAAGCGCTATTGCATGATCCCGATCTATTGATATTAGATGAACCCACCGATGGTTTGGATCCACTAGGTCGTTCGCAGATTCGTCAAATATTAGCCCATTTGCGCGAGCAGGGAAAAACGATCTTCCTCAATAGTCACATTTTGCAGGAAGTAGAACTGATTTGTGATCGCGTGGCCATCATGGCCAAAGGACAGCTGAAAGGTGCTGGGCGAATTCAAGACCTTATCGCACAGTTCTCCCAGTCGCTAGAGGCGCGAGTTCGATTGGAAGTTGCCGGTACGCCAGAGGTAGTCGAGTCGGTTTTGTCGAAGAGTTTTTCCGTTGTCGTGATTCCTCTAGGTGATGCTACCTATTGCCGTGTCGAATTGCGAACCAATCGGCAAGTGGATATTGATCGCTGTATCGACCTGCTGCGACAAGCAGGAATCAGTATCTTGCGTTTGGATCCTCATCGGCCAAGTCTTGAACAGGTTTTCTTAAGCGCTGTCGACGAAACCGATGGCGATGGTAGCGCCTCGACGGTCGCGAATCCTTTTGCGGCCCAAGTAGTTCCTCCTTCTGCACAATAACGTCTGCACAATAACGTCTGCACAATAACGTCTGCACAATAACGAAAGAGCGATCTCTAAGTTTATGAAGCCCTATCTTGCAGTGCTGATCGATTCCTTCTCTGAGGCGCTTTCCTCACGCGTCCTCTGGATTTTGCTTGCGGCTTGGACATTGATCCTAGCGGGACTCGCTCCGTTTGGTTACATCGAAGAACAGTCTTTCGAAGTAAAAATCGCAGATATCAAGGATCGCGAAGGATTTATCAAGCAACTTGATACGGCTGTCAAAGGTCAAGGAAGCGATGCGCAAAAGCGTGTTGGCGAGCGATTGCCACAAGAAGCAAAAGATGAGCTCAAGAAGTACTTCGAGAAAAAGGGTGAGGATAGAAAGTCATCTCAGCGTGGTACCATCGACTCGCTGGTAAACTCGATGAATAAATTGCTTGAGGATCGCGAGCTTTATAAGGCTGAAGCGTGGCCATCTGCGGATAAAAGATCCAATACCAAGGACTTGATTGCAACGGGTACCGCTGCCCTAAATGAAGGGCAAGTCAAGGAATTGAATCGACGATTGATAGAGAACGCTTTTTCTAGCAGCATGAAACCGACCCAAGGAATGGGACTATGGATTGGTTACGCTGGATTCAAAATGGGTAATTCGCTACCGATTACTCGCTCCCAAGCAAACCAATTTGTCGAAATTTTCGCACTGACAACGATTATTAAATTGGGTCTTGGGTTGGTGGCGATCTTTGTCGGTATTGTGGTCACCGCTCCACTGATTCCCGATATGTTGCAAGCGGGCTCTCTTCATCTATTGCTCAGTAAACCGATCTCTCGATCTCTTCTGTTTCTCTCGAAATTCCTTGGTGGTTGTATTTTCGTTTTGCTGAATATTGCTTACCTGTTAATCGGTTTATATTTCATCGCCGGTTTTCGATTTGATATCTGGAACGAAGGCTTGATCGCCATCATTCCTGTGATTGCGTTTGTATTCGTCATATTCTTCAGTGTCTCTTCATTGGCTGGAGTGATTTGGAAGAACGCGATCGTCTCGGTAGTTATCACTCTTGTCTTCTGGTTGGTCTGTTTTATTGTTGGCACTGTTCGCGAAGGCTTCAGACCATGGGCTCAGCAGTTTCCGCAGGCGGTGCATATGCAGGAGGTCAATGGAAAGTTTCTCTCCGTTTCTCAAAGTGGCTTTATGCAGGTATGGGATGAAGAGAAAGGAGTCTGGATTCGCGCGATAAATAACGATGGTGATGCTGGGCGCAAATTGCTAGGTCCCGTTTTGATTGAATCGAGTGGGCAATTGGTTTATGCCACCGCGGGGCGAGGAGGTTTTGGGTTTCGAGGTGCTCGTGGAAATCTCACCATTGTCGATACCAAAAGCAAAGCTTCTGTGACCGATGCGGATCCTAGAAGGCATTTTCTTTGGAGCGATGATCAAGGACCTGAAGTTCCCGAGGGAGTGCGACAGGTGTTTTCCTGGAAGGGAACTATGTTAGCGCTCGCAGAATCAGGAATATACAAGCTGGATGCCGAGAAACTCGAGGCAACACAAAATGTTCCTTCATCTTTCTTCGGTATTTCTTTACCGACCAAGGCAACCAATCCTTTCGTGCGTGTTTCCACTGCAGGTTGGGGTAGTGAACGGCCCGATTCGATGGCGGTGACTGCCGATGGCGAACAGGTATGGATTTATCATCGTGGTACCTTCGAAAAGTTGCAGTGGAAAGAGAAAGAGTTTGTATCGGAGCAGATCGAAAATTTGGAAGGTGAAGCATCGAAAATCGGTGTGATCGCTGTTGGCAAGACGCGAGGCGTCATCGTCCGTGAGGGTGAAGCCCCTCTCGTGTTTAATTTAGATAAACCTGAAGTACGAACTTCGGCGACAGGTATCAAACCAGAAAGTCCCCGCCAAATTTGCAGTATTGGAGCGAGCGACCGTTTTGCCATTCTCTTTCAAGATGGACGAGTTGGAATACTTGATGCAGATACACTCAAGTACGAGGAACCTGCTATTACCGGCCAGGGAACGGCAACGGCAATTGAAGAAGATGCATCGGGCAAACTCTGGGTCGCTCATTCAACGAGATTTTTTGAGCAATGGGATCTCGCTGCCGGTCAAAGCGTAAAATCGTTAACTGTACCTAGAACGACCTTGCAATACATTTATGACTTTGCCGTCAATCCGCTGTATATCATCAATCCCAAGCCAGCCGCGCTCGATGAAACAACTCAGTATCTGCTGCAAGGTAAAGAGACTCTTGGAATCTCACTTGATACGACCGATGTTGAGCAGGCACGAGCAGAGTTGGATCCGTGGACACCGCTGTGGAGCAACGCGATTTTCGTCGCTGTCCTCTTGGCGATTTCTTGTTGTTACTTGGTAAGGCAGGAATTCTAGAGTCTCGATAGCAACACGCGACAGCTATCTGTCTTTATTGTTTCGTGCGATTGATCACCCAAGCCAATGATGCTAGGTAGCCTTTTGTCGATATTTGGCAGTAGCTTCTGGAAGCGGATACTCGGTGATAGAGATAGGGCCTGAAGCTCGCTGTATTTCTAGCAATCGCTGGTAGCCGCGGGTTAGTAGCTTGGTGCGCTCTGCGACAAAGATCGGATCGAGTAGCCGTTTGTCGGAGTCGCCACTGGCAAAGATGTTGGCAAACCTTTCCGCATCGATGAATTGAGCCAGTGCTGGATTGCAAGCGAGATGTCTTTCCGGAGCGATATGAAGTCGCTCCGGATCGAGCCAACCGATTGTATAGCGAAGATAGAGTTCGCTATCGCTTAACTCTTCTACTTCGCTTCCGCAAACAACGCAGAGGTAGCCTTTCTCACATTTGGCCATCGAGCTTGTTCACTGAAAATGGGTAAGGAAATCGAAAAGGGTGTTCTATCGACTCGTTGATTTATCCAAGCCCTAAAACATCGGTCATCGAATAGAGTCCAGGCGGCTTTCCTTGGATGAATTTCGCAGCAGCGAATGCGCCTTGCACATAGCAATCGCGATTGGAGGCTGCCACTTTCAATTCGATCGTTTCGCCAAGCAAACCGAATACGATGGTATGTTCACCAGGATTGTCACCAGTACGTACCGCGTGGTAACCGATTTCCTGTCGAGATCGCGCGCCGATTTGACCGTGACGTCCATGAACCGCTTGAGGAAGATTCATTTCCTCAGCAATGATTTGTCCGAATTTCAAAGCGGTACCGCTAGGGCTATCTTCTTTGAATCGATGGTGTCTTTCGATGATCTCAACATCCACGCCGCTGGAAACATTCTTCAAGACCTTGCCAGCTTGCTGAGCCAATTTCATGGTCAAGTTCACAGCTAAACTCATACTTGGCGAGTGACACACCGGAATCTTTTCCGCGATCAAGTGCAGTAGTTCATGGTGTTCTTTCTCGAGACCTGTAGTCGCCAGTACCAGTGGTAGTCCTAGCTCGCTGCAGCGTTTCATCGCCGACAGTGCACCAGCAGGGCTCGAGAAATCGATCACTGCAGCGATCGATTCAGGCGAGGGCCAAGTGCTGGTTACGGGTACTCCGAGGTTACCAACGCCAGCGAGTTCACCAGCGTCTTTGCCGAGGTACATCGAGGAAGGGTGATCGATAGCGGCGACGATTCGGAAGTCGGCATCGTGAGCCCCTAGAGCTACCAACCGTCGACCCATTCGCCCAGCTGCACCATGGATTGCCAACGAGATCTTTGACATACAACGCCCGTTTGAAGAAAGGACTAAAAAACAACATCTTGATCAACGGCGAGCGTAGTATCTGTTGGCCAGATGTGCAATCGGGGGGCTAGCTGTAAAGCTGGATCGCCTTGATGATTGCGTCTAGTTCATTGGGAACCGCGACGGCACGGTTGGCAAAAGTTGCTCGAGAAACGCCTCGGCTACCGAGCACTTCGTTGAATTTGTCCTGGTCGGTGGTGTGGTAGGCAACGGTGGCTGTTGGGTCCTTCAGTTGATGTCCGGTGAGGATGCAGACCACCCGATCGCCGCTGGCAATCACCCCTTCTTGCCGCAAAAGTCTGGCTCCCGCCACACTAGCAGCACTGGCCGGCTCGCATCCAATCCCTCCAGCTCCTACTTGGGCTTTGGCATCCAGGATTTCCTGATCGCTAACACGCCTTACAACGCCATCGCAAAACTCTAAAGCTCTTAGGCATTTCTTCAGATTCACCGGTCGATTGATTTCAATCGCGCTGGCAATCGTGTCTGCTTTGCGACGCTCGCGATCGAGTTCGTCGTAGTAGTAACAAGCGATTTCCATCGGAGCCTTTCCCTGATTCCATCGCAAGTTACGTTTTTCGTAAAGCTCGTAAAGGGTGTCGGCTCCTGCGGCATTGATCACGGCGAGTCGCGGTATGCGATGAATCAATCCGAGCTCATAGAGTTCCATGAACGCTTTGCCAAACGCGCTGCTGTTTCCTAAGTTGCCCCCCGGTACCACAATCCAATCGGGGCATTCCCATCGCAGTGCTTCAAGCACTCGGAACATCACGGTCTTTTGTCCTTCCAGACGAAACGGGTTGATGCTGTTGACCAGGTAAATACCGAGATCTTTGGCAACTTCCTGAACTCTCTGCATCGCATCGTCGAAGTCACCGGCGATCTGCACGGTTAGCGCACCGTACTCGAGTGCCTGCGATAACTTGCCATAAGATATCTTGCCGCTGCCTATGAAGATGATGGCACGCATCAATTGCGTCACGGAACAATACATTGCCAGGGAAGCGCTGGTATTTCCAGTGCTCGCACATGCAGCGCGGCGGGCTCCGATCTGGCGAGCATGGGTAAAGGCAGCGACCATGCCGTTGTCTTTAAAGCTTCCTGAGGGATTCATCCCTTCGTATTGCAAGAACAGTTTACCTGGTTGCATGCCAACAAACCGCCCTACAGCATCGGCTTGTTGAAGTAGCGTCTGGCCTTCGCCTGCTGTGATGCAGCGATCAATGGCGGTGAAGGGGAGAAGTTCATGGAATCGCCAGACTCCGGAGAAACGCATTGGATGATAGCGTTGGCTCCAGTAGGTTTCGAAGTCCGCTAAACGACTCGGTGTGGGAAGACGTCCCCAGTCGTAAGCGACATCGAGCAAATCCCCGCATTTGGGGCAGGCTGTTCGGACCTCGTTCACGCCGCAAGTTGTATCGCACGCGGGATTGATGCATCGCTGAAAGGCAGCTTCGGTGGTGGAGCGGCTTGGGGAAATGATTGCATTAGAGGCCGAAGTCATAACTCAGTTCCTGGCATCTTTTCTTAACGTTAGCCGCTTCTGGGAATATCCCATTGATGGGCGGATTTACCACTGGGTCAATATCGCATTGGAAAAGAGTTGTTGGGGATAGAGGTTGTTTCGGAATACAAGTCGTTGAGGAACAGTGGTGTCAGCCGGTTTCGGCTATTTTGTTGACCAAGACTATCAAAGTCCCTAATATAGACCCCTTACCTGCCTTTGAATTCCAGTTCTCTGCCGGGGTGTTCCACCTCGAAGAGAGCTCCCGCCTTACCCATGACGTCCAGTTTCCCACCTCTCAAGCAGGGGCCATTGCGGCTCTGTTTTGAAGGTGAAATCGCGCAGAGGCGTCTCTTGGGGAACATTAGTTTAGGAGAATCCATCGATGCAAGTCCGAGACTTGGAACATTATCGGAAGCTATTGCTGCTGCTCAAAAGTCGCATTCTGGGGGATGTAAAAATGTTGACTGCTGAAGCCTTGTCTGATGAGAGTGGGATTGCGACGGGTGGTTATCCGACGCATCCAGCAGATTTCGGTACGGAGAATTACGATCAAGAATTTACTTTAGAATTATTGGAAAATAACGGAAATCGATTGGACAGTATTGAAGCTGCTCTTGTCAGGATTTCCGAGGGTGAATATGGTTCCTGCACGCATTGCGGGGGTCGCATTGCGAAGGCTCGGTTGGACGTTCTTCCGGATACCCTTCACTGTGTCAAGTGTGCTCAGCAGTTACAAGGTTGAATCAATTGTGGCGCCGATCCCGATAAGTCGCTGGATTGCCTTTATTGCATTAGCGATATTCGGTACCGCCGCTGATTTGCTTTCCAAGCAATGGGTTTTTGCATGGCGAGGTTTGCCGGGCGAGAATCCTCCCTGGTGGATTTGGGAAGGCTATGTCGGCATTGAGACGGCGGTCAACACGGGCGCGTTGTTTGGTATGGGGGCGGGTTACGGTGGTCTTTTCGCAGGCATGTCGATTGTCGCTGCTGCGGCGATCATGATATGGCTTTTTGGATTTCGAGCCGCCAATAGCTGGTTTCTAACCATCGCTTTAGGCTGTGTGATGGGTGGGATTATGGGGAATCTCTACGATCGACTTGGTCTGTGGTATTCACCCGATATGCCTGTTCCTTGCGGTGTCCGCGATTGGATCCTATTGAGATATCGCCATTACACTTGGCCAAATTTCAATATCGCCGATTCGTTGCTTGTTTGCGGTGCGATTATGCTCGCTTGGCAATCGATCTTTTCGCCATCACAACCCGTAGAAGCAAAGAGCTGAGCAGCGTTTTCCGATTGGATACGCAGCAAAAGTTTTTCTTCTTCACTTGCTGATCGACTTGCTCGCAAGCATCGTATTTGCATCTCTCCAACGGCTATCGTGACATCGACAGAGCCGCTTTTCACTCTTGCTCAGTTTGACCTACATTTTCTTGCAGGGGCAAACGTTTTCGGCATCGCCCCTACGTTCATGAAGTTGTATTTGTTAATGTAGGTATACAAGATGGGCATTACCATCCGATCGCTTTTCTCCAAGAGTCACTCTGAATAAAAAGTGCGACAATCCTTTTATGTCCGAAACGAACGATCCCGATCAGTTACCCGCAACTTTTTCTCACGTTCATCAAGGTCGTTGGCAGGCGGCCGTTGATTGGGCTAGGCAAGCTGGTCGGAAAACACTTGAATATTTTCAGCAAGATCGACTGGAAGTAGTTCGCAAGAGCGATGCGTCGCCTGTGACCATTGCCGATCAGCAGGCTGAGCAATTGATTCGTAACGCCTTGAGCAAGCACTTTCCTGAAGATGGAATACTCGGTGAAGAGTATGGAGATCGCGAAGGGACCAGTGGCTATCAGTGGATTGTTGATCCTATCGATGGTACCAAGTCCTTCATTTATGGAGTGCCTCTGTATGCGACGTTGATCGGTTTACTCTATCAAGAGACCCCGATTGCTGGCGTCATTTACATCCCAGGTATGGATGAGTTGGTACATGCTGCGATTGGCCACGGAGCTTTTCATGAAGTAGCCGGTCGCAAGACTCGCCGCGCGTCGGTCGCTCTTTCCCGAACCTTGGAGCAAGGGTTGTTTGTTACTTCGCAGGTTGACACGTTTAATAAGCGTGGGGCAGCGAAGGTGTTCGAAGAGATCCAAGCTAAAGCCTACGTCACAAGAACATGGGGCGATGCTTATGGTTACTTGTTGGTCGCCACGGGTCGAGCCGAAGTGATGGTTGATCCGAAGGTGAGTCCTTGGGATGTAGCCGCAGTGTTACCCGTGATTGAGGAAGCAGGGGGCCGCTTTACTGATTGGAAAGGTGAGCGTACCGTACATGGTGGCGATGGGGTTGCAACCAATGGGGCATTGCACGAGCAGATATTAGGATTGCTACAAAGTTCGTTGTAAGGTCAACATTCGAGGCAATCAAGGATCGGTCCAAGGGACATGATCGGTGTATCCTGCAACGTTCTTCAGCCCTTCAGCTTGCATCCATTCAATCAGCTTCTCATCGTGTTGAGTTTCGAATTCACTGCGGAATGTTTCAGCGTTGGTCACGATAGAGTTGCTCCAGCGACTTCCTTGCCCGATCCAGAAGACGCGGCTTTGTGAATTCAATTCCCAAACGCTGTCGATGCCCACAGGAGCCTTATCCAAACGCTTAGCTTGTTTTTTTTCAATCCATTGGTTGAAGGAAGGGTCGCCGGGTTGCTGGCCGAGAATGATCACGCGATGATTTTCGTGCGTTAAATAGTGATCGATTTTCTCCTGCCACGGTGAGCGATGGAGTAAATCGGTTGCCGGGACGATTAACCAATCAGCCTGATCGATGGATCGGTCTGTGGCGCGAGCATCGGCGTATTTGTTTAAAAAACTGAAGGCATTGTTAAGACCATCGGGTGCTAGAGAACTCCAGTAATAGCGGCGTTCGCTGAGTGGTTCCAAGCACCAAATCAGGGAGCGATCAGGTTCACACTGGTGGGTCAGTGATTGTACGTCGTTTTCATTTGATGTTTGTGATGCTCCTGCAGCCCACAGCGCGCTTTGCAGCCATAGTCTGCGATTGTCGGCGTAATTCAAAAACATGCCGCCGATACAATTCTGATCGCCGATAATCACAAGGCGTCCTTGGCCGATCGTTTTTGCGCCGATCACTCCAAGGGGACCGCTGACTTCATCGAGTTGCTGCTGGAAGTCGCCGTAGAATCCTAAGCTTGTCCCTTCACCAAAGGGTGGAATGCTCCCTTCATCGCCCCAGCTTTTATTACTCGTCCAGGCGATCGACAGTTTGGGATCGACGCTTCCACCGGATTGAAAAGCAATTTTCTGCAAGCCGTCGGTAACAGGATGTTTGGAAAATGATTCGATCGCAATCCAACCGTTGCCTTCGGCTATGGTAAAGGGAGGCTTTTCGCAGGCGAGATGGTTGGTAAGAGTGACTTCCAATTCATGAAACCATGGTCCTAAGACATGATTGTGGAAATAGCAATTGGTGTGGTCGGTGATCACAATGACTCCCCCACCACCGAGTAGGTAGTCCTTGAGTGCTTGGATTTCGGAAATAAGAAAGGGAGGGCGATCCGCGGAGACCAAATTGAATACAATGAGGTCGACATCTTCCAGTGCTGCTTTTGACCAAGGTTCGATCTGCGTATCAACTTCCCAGCCGAGCATACGCAATGCTTGGGCAGCGCGAGCGGGACCATGTAGTTGGTGGTAGTTATAAAGTTCTGGGCAAGGGGGTTGGGCAATCCAAGTGTTGGAGTGATAAGTATCAAAAAGGACGCGAGTTATTTTCGTGTCGCGTTGTTCCTCTTGCGCTGATGTGAAGTTAAGGGTGGTGAGAACCATTACGAGTGCAAGACCGTAAATGGCACTCGATAGTATGGATGGGAATTGAGGCCAAAAGCCCTTTGCTGGAATCTGCAATCGGATCTGTTCCATGGAGGATCGCTTATGAAAATACCAGAACCAGAACGGAATGGTCAGGGAAAGCAACAGCTAGGTCGACGAGGTTGCGACAGCGACACTCTGCTATTTTCATGGTACTCTTGGCTGATACCAGTTGGTCGAAAAGATGGATCAACTACCGATAAAACCGGGCATCGCAAGCGTTAAGCTCCCGATAAATCGAATGATCGGAACATAAAAGGGGAGCGTCAATGAGTTTCACTTGGCGAATAGGTCCTACCGCCGAACCGACTGCCACTTGTAAATCGATTCGACGATTCAGCCATTAGCTTTTGGGCTGCTCACTGTGAAGCGAGGGTTTGAACATTTTTCTGCCGAGTGTTGGGTTGTAGTTGGTCCAGCGGCTGTCGCTGTTCAGGTCAGCTTTGATCCATTCGCTGGTTGCATTCATCTTGGCATCAAGGTCATCAAGATGATGTAGCAATACGGCTTCAAGGGTCATTGGGACTCGAGGGCTTCCATGTTCCAGCGAGCCATGATGGCTGACGATCATGTGTTGAAGTCGCCATAGCAATTGCTGGGGGACGGGATGTCCCTCAGCTTCGATGCGGTCGACCAACTGCTGCAAGATATGTGTACCTTGCACGAGATGACCTACGAGCTGCCCGGGATCGGTGTAGCTCAATTCACCTTCGAATGCGAGTTCATCAATCTTGCCTATGTCGTGCAGCAGGGCGCCGACCATGAGCAACTGTCGATCGACGTACGGATAAGCAGGAGCGACCGATTGAACGAGATTCATCAAGTCGACCATGTGTTGTAGCAAGCCGCCAGGAAAAGCATGATGAGTTTTTACGCCGGCGGGAGCTGCAGCGAGTTTCTCTTTGAGAGTTGCATCGGCCAGGAATGCATCTGCTATTTTTCGTAGCGATGGTTCATCGATGAAGGCAAGCAGATTGTTAAGGCGTTCCCAGAGAGCTTCTGTCTTTTGAGTATCGATGGCATTGAAATCATCTGGATTGACGTGTTCGCTTTTGGCGGGTTCCAAGTCATTGATGATTAATTGCATGCCGCCGTTGTAAAGCTGAGTCACACCGATCACTCTGGCAAATCCACCTTTAATGAGCGATTCGTAAAGGCGTTGGTCCGCGTTCCATCGCATGCCGGCGATTACACCGGTGCGATCGGCAAGCTGTATCAAGATGTAGAGATTCCCTTGGCGATTAGGTCTGAGCTGTTTGTCGACGATACGATAGATCTCATCCACTTCTTCGCGTGGTTGCAGTTGGGCAATGAACTGTCGTTTCATGAAATGCAAACCTTCGGAAGTGGATGAGGCGATGGATTAAATAGAAAAAAATTCACCAACGCCTAGTCCGATCGGTGGACCAGACGCGTTGGCTTGGTCGTTAGTGGCAGCAATGGCAATCGCTATTTAGCCAAGGGTTCGTCCGAGCGCCGTAGCGATCACGCGGCAACGCTTCATCATGTCCTCGAACTGGCTGAAGTCGAGCGACTGATAACCATCGCTGAGAGCCTTTTCAGGATTCGGATGGACTTCGACGATCAATCCATCACATCCGGCGGCGACACTGGCAGCAGCCATATCGGGAACTAGGTAGGTATGGCCGGTGCCGTGGCTTGGATCGACCACAACGGGCAAATGAGTCTTTCGATGTAGGTAGGGAACCGTTGCTAATGGTAAGGTGTAGCGGGTATGGGTTTCGAAGGTTCGAATACCGCGCTCGCACAGCATCACATTGGGGTTTCCTTCATTGAGGATGTATTCGGCGGCGAGCAACCATTCATCGATCGAAGATGCTGGGCCGCGTTTCAACAACACGGGGCGGGGCACTTTGCCTACCGCTTCGAGCAATCGATAATTTTGCATATTGCGAGCGCCGACCTGAAGAACATCGGAGTATCGTGCAACCAATTCGACATCTTCGGTGCTCATGACTTCGGTAACAATCGCGAGACCGGTTTCTTGTCGTGCGACATCGAGCATCTTCAAGCCATCTTCTTTGAGACCTTGAAAGCTGTAGGGGCTCGTCCGCGGTTTGAACGCTCCACCTCGGAGGCCAGTCGCTCCAGCGGCTTTAACGGCTCGAGCGGTTTGCACAATTTGTTCTTCGTTTTCAACCGAGCAGGGCCCCGCAATTACGCCGATCGAGTTGCAACCGACTTTAAGATTCAATGCGGTGACTTGTGAAGGTTCACTTTTCACTTCGCGGCTGGCGACTTTATAGGGAGCCAGAATAGGAACGATATCGGCGACGCCTGGAGCCGATTCGAGCGATTCGCGAGCGACTTTGCGGTCATCGCCCACGGCTGCAACAACGGTACGTTCTGTGCCGCGAATCACGTGAGCCTTCAGACCGAGATCGCGAACGCGTCGTTCGATGTGAGCGATCTGATCCTCCGTGGCATTCTTTTCCATGACAACGATCATTTGGTTGGACTCCGATGAAAACGAGAGTAATTGTTTTGTGTAGGTTACAAACAGTGAATATTTTTTGATTACTTACAAGTTGCGTTTAGTTGCGGGGTGTATGGCCAACAAAAAAACCCCGCCGTCGAGCAGACGTCCGGGGTTCGCGGCTTTTTTGGGTAACTTCTCACATCGTAGTGTGACTGCTACCTCCGCGCCCGGGCGAGCTCGGTTCAAAATAAGAACCGAATTCAAAATAGTACGTCCCTTCGCCAGCTAGGCGATCAGGTCTACCTGAGTCTGAGAGTTGTAAATCAAGGCAACGGGTCATGGGACTTCGAGTTGCTATCCAGGGAGTAAAAAACGTTGCGGTCGAGCAGGTGTAAAGCAATTCAGTTCAATCGACTCAAATCAAACGACCTGATCTCCTGTACTATGATAAGTGTTTTCCTCGCTTTAGGGTAGTCGCAGGATGGTTTGTTGCGGAAGAGGTGATTTGGATTGAAATTGCTACCTTTTCGAGTTTCGATCGTAGCTTTTTAAGGCTTCCCGGATTGCCTGGATTCAGGGGAAGGGTACGTTTTTGGTCAGGATTCTTGGTGTGGGGATTTGCTGACTTGATGCAGGAGGATCGACCTCGTTGAAGGGTGGTGCGAGGTAGATCGGGTCGAAAAAGCAATGGAGGGAATCCAAGCGACCTTCTTCATCTGTGATTGCCCCATTGCAACCCAGCGATTCGATCGGGAAACTGACAGGGGTTGAATTCAGCGGCTTTCCCTTGGGGTAAAGAGTTTTCCGAGGTTGAACCGATAGCAAGAGTGATCCGAGCAGGTCTTGCCTGAGTCTGTTTTTTCTAAGAAGGTTTTTGTCGAACAATGAACAAAGCTCCCAAGACGGCGATTCAGCCGACTCGTGCCGAAGATTATCCCGAATGGTATCAACAGATCATCAAGGCGGCTGATTTGGCCGAGAATTCGCCCGTTCGTGGTTGCATGGTCATCAAGCCCTGGGGATATGCATTGTGGGAGAATATGCAACGGGTGCTTGATGGAATGTTCAAGGCGACCGGGCATCAGAACGCATACTTCCCGCTTTTTATTCCGATGAGCTATTTGGAGAAAGAGGCGGAGCATGTGGAAGGGTTTGCCAAAGAGTGTGCGGTTGTCACGCATCACCGTTTGGAGCCCGATGGTAAGGGAGGTTTGCGACCTGCAGGGCCTTTGGAAGAACCGCTGATCGTGCGACCGACAAGCGAGACGATCATTGGGGCGATGTATGCCAAGTGGGTCCAGTCGTATCGCGATCTTCCGATCTTGATCAATCAATGGGCCAACGTTGTGCGTTGGGAATTAAGGACTAGGTTGTTTTTGAGGACAGCCGAGTTCCTTTGGCAAGAAGGACATACCGTGCACGCGACTGCCGAGGAGGCACTCGAAGAAACTCGCAAGATGCTCGACGTCTATGCGGACTTCGCCGAGAACTACATGGCGGTGCCGGTGATCAAAGGGGAGAAGACTCCAGGCGAGCGATTTCCTGGAGCTGTAACAACGCTTTCGATTGAAGCGATGATGCAAGATCGCAAGGCATTGCAAGCAGGAACATCACACTTTCTCGGTCAGAATTTTTCAAAGGCGCAAGAGATCAAGTTCCAAGACCAAAATGGTAACTTGGCTTTTGCTTGGACGACCAGTTGGGGTGTCTCAACTCGCTTGGTTGGCGCCTTGATTATGACTCACAGCGATGATGATGGTTTGGTCCTTCCACCACGCTTGGCGCCATCGCACGCGGTGATTCAGCCGATCTATCGCGATGATGCGCAGCGGACGGAAGTGTTAGCTTACTGCCGTAAGTTGCGTGAGCAGTTGCAAGCGATTCACTGGGATGGCTGGCCTCTTCGTGTCGAGATCGATGATCGCGATCTGAGAGGTGGCGAAAAGAAATGGTATCATGTGAAACGTGGTGTACCTTTGCGATTGGAAGTGGGGCCGAAGGATCTGGCGCAAGATGCAGTGTTTGTTGCCCGTCGAGATACGGGTGAGCAAAAGTCGATGCCTCGTGAAACGCTGCTGGCCGAATGCATATCGTTATTGCAATCGATGCAAAAAGGATTGTTCGATCGCGCCTTGGCATTGCAGAAGCAGAATACGGTTGAGTTATCTACGGAAGCAGAATTCCGTAAATTGTTCACGCTCAAAAATCCTGATTCGCCCGAGATTCACGGCGGTTTTGCGATGTGCTATTTCGCATCCGAAGAAGATGTCGCTCCGCTGCTTCAGGAATTGAAAGTGACCATTCGTTGTTTACCGATGGAATTTGAGAATGAACCTCCGGGCAAGTGTTTTTACACAGGTAAGCCGGCGGCGCGACGTGGATTGTTTGCCAAGGCCTATTAATGCTGAGTCCTACAAAGTCTGAGATCCGGTAGAACGTTGGTCTACTGAATCTGAGGCTAGGTCTTAAGTCCGGGAGTATCTGCATGGGTGGCATACAGCCGCATTTCCCAACGCTAGCCCTGGTGGCGATTTTCAGTCGCCATCAGGAAGCTTTGCAATGGGGAGTAGAGAAGCTGCAAGAGATGCTCGGGCCGGTTGCACTGGAAAGCCCTGACTTTGAATTTGAAGAAACCCGTTTCTATACCAAGGAGATGGGTGAAGGGTTGCGGAAAAGGTTGGTGCTCTTTGAGCCTTGGTATGATGCAGGTCGGTTGGCGGAGTGTAAGCTGCAAGCGAATGCTTGGGAGGAAGAACTGGGAAAGTCTGGAAGGTTCGCAGAGCCAAGACCTTTGAATCTTGATCCTGGTTATCTGACGTTAGCGAAGTTTGTTTTGGCCACGACGAAGGATCGCGAGCATCGTCTTTATTTGCGAGATGGAATTTACGCAGAGCAGACTTTGTATTTTGCGCACAAACAGTGGCATCCGCGTCCCTGGACCTACCCCGATTATCGGCGACCGGATTTCCATCTCTTTTTCAACGCTGCCAGACGATACTTGAAGGATAAGCTGATTCGAGAAGCCGAAGCAGGGCCTTGGGAAGAGGAGATATCGTAATGACGCTGGGACTGCTTTTGGTATTAGTCATGTCGACGTTGTTACCGAGTTTTGTCATCAGTGTTTTGTTGGTAGCCATTGTGCGGCGCTGGGCACAAAAGCTCGGACTGATGGATCGCCCCGGCGCTAGAAAGGTACATACGCATCCCATACCTCTGGGAGGAGGACTTGGGATTTGGGGTGCAGTCGTAACTACATTTCTTGCGGGTGGTATCGCTGTTGCTGCGTATCGTGCCGGTTGGCTTTCTTCGCTGGAGTCTTTATTTCCAATTCCAACGGAAGTGAAAGTGCACTTTCCTGGAATGATGTATCGCTTTTGGCAAATCGTGGCTTTGCTCGGAGCTGGTACTGTCTTGATGTTACTTGGATTAGCGGATGATAAATACGGACTAAAGTGGCAGATTCGTTTAGGAGTTGAGTTTGCAGTAGCAGCATTTGTTGTGTTCGGACTGGGAATGCAACTGACTGCGTTTCTGCCTTGGGGATGGTTGGCTGGCTTGATTTCCATGCTATGGATAGTCGCGTTAGTCAATTCATTCAACATGCTCGACAACATGGATGGCTTATCCGGTGGCGTTGCTGCAATTGCCGCTTCCTTGTTAGCCGTTATGTTACTATCGCTTCCTGGAACGGATCGAACGTTGCCGCAGATATTTGTAGCAGCGATGCTGTTAGCACTTGTTGGTGGCTTGCTAGGTTTTCTGGTTCATAACTGGCCTCCAGCAAAAATTTTTATGGGCGATGCTGGGAGTTATTTTGTTGGATTTTGGATCGCCTGCTGTACTCTTTTGGCAACGTATGCGGGCTCGAAAACAAGTCAGCCGCATGCAGTTCTGGCGCCCGTTTGCGTGCTTGCTATTCCGCTGTATGACATGTTGAGTGTGATTATTATTCGTTTATCGGAAGGGCGCAGTCCGTTTGAGGGTGACAAGCGACACTTCTCTCATCGCTTGGTTGAAATGGGGCTGACGAAGAAGCAGGCTGTGCTGACGATTTATTTGGCAACTGCAACATGTGGGCTAGGAGCGTTGCTGTTACCCCAGGTCGATTATTATGGCGCAGCCATCGTGCTGGCAATCATCGTGTGTACGCTCGGATTAATTCGGATTTTGGAGTCCCAAGCATGGGAAAGAAACAACTGAAGTCGAGAAAGCCAACTGGCTCTGCTGCAGTTGTCTCGGCCGGATCATCCGGTAAGTCGTCTCCAAATCTTGCGATGAGTCAATTATCTGTAAGCGATAATCCAGCATCCGTAGGGTTGATGATCGGAGCAGGGGTTGTCTTGACGTTGATGCTACCCTCGGATTCGGTCAGCGTCGTTTTGGGAGAATCGCTTCCATGGGTCGCCTACTGGATGTCGGTTTCGATTTTTTTCGCATGGCTGGTGTGGAAACGAGTATCGTCCGCAGCGCAAGGCGATGGCAGACAAGCTATTACCATCCCACATGCCGCGGTAGGTTTAGCGTTCGCATGGTTGCCAGTATTAACGTGGGCTGCTTGTGATGTCGGTTTGAATTGGGAGCAAGGCAACGCGCGTTGGGGACTCAATTCGCTGTGGCAATGGATCGGTACAGCGCTGGCATCGATGGCACTGGTTTCTTTTACGACGACCGAGCAGCGGAGGCGCGACTTGCTTTTGCTATATGTCTTAGGAGTTACGGCGCTGGCGGTGTTCGGTCTCTATCAATACTTTGTCAGCATGCCGGCCGATCGAGCCGCCTTTGAACGAGATCCCGTAGGCATCATGCGCGAAGCAGGCCTAGTGACCGAAGCGGGATCGCCGATGTATCAGCAATTTCGCAATCGCATTTACAGTACCGAGCCATTCGCAACTTTTGCATTGGCTAATTCTCTAGCGATTGTACTTGCCTCGGCGTGGGTGATTGCTCTGGTGTTTGCCGTGCAGCAATGGTTGATGGATCGATCACTTAAAAGGTCGCTGCTCTGGTTGGTCGTTCTGTTTTTATTGGGAATTGTGTTGGTCTTAACAAAAAGTCGCGCAGCGTGGATTGGGGCGGCTGTAGGTGTTGCGGGGTTGCTCGCTTCAATGCTATGGCGTCGAAAGGAACTTCGAACGATCGTCGGTAGTCTGGCCGTGGGATTGTTAGTTGTGATCGGGGTTGTGGGTTGGATTGGATATCGACAGGATCCATTGGTGTTTTGGGAAGCGACGAAGTCGTTGCAATATCGTTTCGAGTATTGGATCGCGACCGGATCAATGATCGCCGATCACTTGCTCAGCGGCGTTGGGCTGGGGCAGTTTCAGTCGTACTACACTTGGTACAAGCTGGCTCAGGCGAGTGAATCGGTGGCCGATCCTCATAATTGGTTTTTGGAATTATTTGCCACGACGGGATTGATCGGTTTGGTGTCCTGGGGTGTGTTCCTATGGATTCTCCGTCGCTGGTGTTCTGATCGAGTTGCGGTCGCCGAAGGGGGGCAGGCAGCCCAAGATTCGGGCTCAACGAATTTCGAGCAATCGCAGGAGCGGCAAGGGGCTCAGAAGCAGGGGAACTCAAACGAGGATGCGAAGGAACGAAGCCTCCCGCTTTTTGTAGGAGCCGCTTTAGGAATACCGCTCGCCTTGGTGTTAGGGCTGCCCGTGGGACGAGTGCCCGATTCAAGCCTTCTTGCGCCAGTGATGTTGGGATTGGTCGTCGCTGTCATTTGCGGAGTAGCGGAATTCCGCATGAGGCGAGCTAGAGGTGACGAGGCGATTTATAAAGAGCTGGTTAAGTTTTCCGAAAGCGATTTTATTCTGTGGCCGCTGGTGGTCTGTTTTGTATCGATGCTCGCCGCTGGGGGATGGATGACACCTGGCGTGAGTTTGCCAATATGGATTGTACTTGCTGTTGGGCTCGGAAGCTGTGACTCTAAGCGGCAAGGGGGATCGAAGGCTGACTTGCCCCGCAGATGGTGGTACTCTAGTGTTGCGATCCGTGTGGCTTTGATCGTTTTGTTTCTATGGTCGACCTGGAAACCCGTCATGAGCATCAACCCAGTGATGGACTCGGCGAACTCTGGGGAAACCATCGACGTACAGGAACTACAAAACGCTGCCGAGGCCGATTCGATCGATCCGAGACCTTGGCAAATGATCGCAAGGCATTGGGTGGTGGAATCGGAAAAAGGGGATGAAAGCTCGGTTCAAAAGGCGTTGCTGGCGATCGATCAATGGCTAAAACTCGATCCTGCCAGCGCCCCGACTCGGCGGAGTGCAGGGGACTGGGTTTGGCTAATGGCAGAAAGATATCCTAGTTTTCGAGAGAGTTTGCTTAAGCGTTCCCTGGGGCTTTATCGGGATGCCGAGGCACGTTCACCCAACGATGCGGGCTATGTTTTGCAATTGGCGGCCATCCATCAGGCATCCGGACAACGCGATTCAGCACAAGGTTTAGCCGAAAGAGCCCGCAAACTCGATGAATCCCACCAGCATTTGGACCGTAAACTGGCCAGGCAGAAGATATGGTGGCCTAGCTTTAATCCCGGCGTTAGTACAATAGGAGCGTCGTCGGAAGCGGCTTTTTCCGTCGAAGCTCAACAAGCACTCGACCGAATCCTACAGTAATTAGCTTTTACCTTTTCGTTGGTTGTCAGGGTCAGAGATATGTTTCGATTTCTATTCTTGGCGCTGTTGGCTGTTGCCTTGGGTGTCGTCTTCGCATTTCTCGCCCATATTCAACGTTACAAAGATGTTCGCGAACTTTTTGAGCGACGGCCCGTTAATTTTCCAGCCAGCACGGGCAATCCCTTTTCTCCTTCGATGGTCGACTCCTCTTCTGAAAAAGCCGAAGAGGTGGCAGATAGCAGCAGTAGTTCAGGTAACGCTACAACTTCCGAAACTCCTGCAAAGCCCGGAAGCAATGTGGGTACTAATTTCCCGATTACTCAACCGACGAACAATACACTCTCACCGGTTCCCGCAGAGATGGCTCCCAAAGTCGAAGTAGTCGGCAGCGCGACGTATAACTTTGGGACAATGAAACGCAAGAGCAAGAAGTCTCATAGCTTCACTCTCAAGAACATCGGGCAACAGGCCCTGAATTTGAAAGTCGGGGGCTCGACCTGCAAATGCACAATAGGCACACTCGATAAATCGCAACTCAATTCAGGTGAAGAAACGACCGTGACTTTGGAGTGGAATGCCGAAGTTCCTGCGCGAGAGTTCGCGCAGTCAGCCGAGATAATGACCAACGATCCGAAGAAACCTATCGTCAAACTGTCGGTCGAAGGCATTATTGTCGATAGCATCGCTTTTGCTTCAGAAACCCTGGACTTCGGTAATTTTTCTACCAATGAACAGCAAGCCAAGAGCATCAAGTTATTCAGCTTCGTTAATGAGCCTATGGAAATAAAAACTCTTTCCTGGAGCAATGCGGACACGCAACCCTGGGTTCGTTTAAGTCACAAGCCATCGAAACTGGAAAACAACGACGACTTGAGTTTCCGAGAAGCTGTCTCGATCACGGAAGTGGTAGTTGAGATTTTACCCGGGTATCCTCAAGGAAAATTGACGGGCATGATCTTTGTAACAAGCAATCTTAATGAGGAAGATGCGGTTGAGTGCGCCGTCAAAGGAAACGGTACCGGTGATATCTCACTAGTAGGAGGAAAGAATTTCGATATCAACAAAAGCTTGATTGATTTGGGTGAAGTCAAACAGGCCGAAGGTAAGATCGCCAAAATCTTCATCTCTGTTCGAGGAGAAAATCGAAAAGATACCAAGCTTAGTGTCGTCTCGATTAGGCCTGAAGATGCCTTGAAACTGTCAATCAGTGAACCAACGGTACGGGAAGAAGTAATACGCTATACCCTGACGATTGAGGTACCCAAAAATGGGCCACTAACCAACCAGCCTGGAACCGCAGTTGGTAACTTTGGAAAAATTGTTTTAAAGTCCACATCAAAATTTGAGCAAGAAATTCCGATCTACTTCCGGTTGGTGGTCAACGCGGAGTAACTATCAGGAGCCCCTAGTGTGGCCCAATTTTATCCAATTCGACGACATTTGCTTCAAGTTGGTACTTTTAGGGTCACATTCCCAGCTTTTGCCCTGAGTGTTGCAATGCTAGCAACGTACGGCTGCAGCGAGCGCAGCGAGCCGGCTAGGAGTGTGGCAGAAAGCCGCTCCCGAGTTGGTTCGGATTCAAGCGAAAGCATTGCAGCGATTCCTGGCCCCAGCCTTCGCGCCCCTGCGACTTCGCTTGGCGAGGAGGTCGGTTTAGGTTCTCCAGAGTCTGACGGGGGCGCTTCGCAAGTAGCTGGCCCAGAGCAAAAAACTGGCCCAGAGCAAAAAACTGGCCCAGAGCAACAGGTTGAAGTCAGCAAGCTTTCCGAGGAAACCGATTCATCGTTATCCTCGGGCTTGAAAGCATTGCCTGCATCGGTTGCTGCGGAGAAAGGTAGTGAGGTAGCCAAAGAGGATGCTGGTCGCGATGACCTACAGCCTGTAGGTGATGCTGCCAGCAGTAAGTTAGCCGATAGCTCCGAGGAAATGGATGCTAAGAGCGAGGAGTTGAGTGCAGAGCAAAGCGATACCGCATCGGGCGTTGTTTCTGAGAACGCCGTGAGTGCAGTGCCGGAATCGGATAATAAATCTTCAGTGGTAGCGGCTCAGGATAAGCCTCGGTCGGATACGCCTGTCACCGTGGCTACGGAAGCGGAAAGGAATCAGAAGATCGCGGTTGACTGGCCGAAGCCATGGGCCGCCTTGTTTCTTACAGGCCAGCAAAACGGATATATCGAGCCGTGTGGTTGCACTGGGTTGGATAATCAAAAGGGTGGTCTGAATCGGCGAGATACCTTGCTGCAGGATATTCGCGCTCGAGGGTGGGAAACCATTCCACTGGATACAGGTAATCAAGTACGCCGTTCAGGTCGTCAAGCAGAAATGATTTTTCGCCATAGTGCTGATGCGATGTCGAGCATGGGTTATGCCGCGATCGGGCTTGGTCGCGAAGACTTGAAGTTGTCGTCTGCCGAGTTGTTGCAGGTGACTGCATCGGAAGGAAGTCAGCAAACCGCTTTCACCTCTTGCAATGTTGGTATTATTGCACCTGACTTTATGTCACCTTGGAAAGTGATCCCCGTAGGAGAGCGAAGGATTGGGGTTACCTCGGTACTCGGTAAGAGTATGCAAGAGGACATCAACAACAGCGAGATCATTATTGAAGATCCAATCAAGTCGGTTGAGAAAGCGATCTCCGAACTGAAGCAGCAAAAGTGCGACGTATATATTTTGTTGGTGCAGGCGAATCTTGCCGAGTCAGCTGAGATTGCAAGAGCGGTTCCTGGATTCGATTTAATTGTGACGGGTGGACTTGGGGAACCGACCTACATGCCTGAACCTATCGAGGGTTCGAAGTCATTGATGTTGCAGGTAGGTGTGAAGGGGATGTATGCGGGATTAGTTGGTTTGTACGACGATCCAAGTAATCCGATTCGCTACCAGAGAATTGCTTTGTCTTCGCAGTTCAAAGATTCGACGAGGATGATGGTAGCTTTTCGGGGCTATCAAGAGCAGTTGAAGAAAGAAGGATTTCGAGGATTGGAGGTCAATCCGGCGACGCATCCCTCGGGACGCACGTTTGTGGGAACAGAGAGTTGCGCTGAGTGCCATAGCACAGCTTTTGAGGTATGGAAAGGAACTCCTCATGCTCATGCAACCCAATCGCTCGTGCATCCAGGGGAGCGATCGGATATCCCAAGGCATTTCGATCCGGAGTGTCTCAGTTGTCATGTGACGGGATGGAATGCGAAGAAATATTATCCGTACGAATCGGGCTACTTGTCGCTTGAAAAGACTCCGTTGATGGCTGAGAACGGTTGTGAAAACTGCCATGGCCCTGGAAGTCGACATGTGGCAGCTGAAAATGGTGATATCGAAGCAGATCAAGCGTTGCTCACCAGTTTGCGTGAAGAGATGCGACTGCCATTAGCTCAAGCGCAGGACAAATGTTTGGAGTGTCATGATTTGGACAACAGTCCTAATTTCCATCGCGATGGCGCATTCGAGGAATTCTGGGAACAAGTGAAGCACTACGGTAAGGATTGATTTCCATCGCAGTCTCTTCGATCTGTCTGATAAGGCGACTCGTCCTCGGAGCTAATGAGGGACGAGTCGCTTTTTTCGTATCAGCAGCCAAATGTGAGTAGTGACTCATTTATCAGCTTGCGGTTTAGTTGTAATCCACAATTGCTCGCTAACAGCGGATTTCATGCAGACCGTCAGTTGCTGTTTGCTACTTTTTCTGTAGTGCTATTTCTGCAGAACTTGTTGGATGCGTTTGCAGGCCGATTGGGTGCCGAGAATATCGAGCGCATCGAAGACGCCCACACCGAGGGCTTTACCGGTTATGGCGACGCGTAGTGCGTTGATCACTTGGCCGATCTTCAGTTGCTTCTCTTCGAGGTAGGCTTTGAAGCAATGTTCGAATTCCGAGGCATTTTGTGGGTTAGTAGTTTGGAAGCGAGTCGAAAGTTCGGTGAGCCAAGTGTTAGCATCGGGAATAGAGGTGATGCGTTTTTGGACATCGACTTCACTGTAGGAAATCTCATCATCTGGAAGAAAAAATTCGTCGTATTGCAGGATATCGCCAGCGACTTTTAGTCGTTCACCGGCGGCGCGTACAACGCGTTCAATTTTCTCAGCGATAGAGCAGGGGGGAGGTGAAGAGACCCAGCCTGTTTTTTGTAGATATGGAAGTACCATCGCTACTTTCTTTTTGATATCCAGTCGTTGCATCCAGCGGGCTTGGAAAGCAACCAATTTTTGTGGATCGAAACTAGCTGGCGCACGATTCACTCGGTCCAGTGAGAAAAGTCGAACCATATCATCAAGAGTAAAGTCCTCAGTGGAGTCATCCAGAGACCAGCCGACTAGCAGCAGATAATTGAGAATTGCTTCTGGCAGAAATCCCATTTGGCGATAGAAGTCGATGACGACCGGATTAAATGTTTCCGGTGAGATCGGGAGTTTGATCTGCTCAGCGATGCTTCGCCCCTGTTCGTAGAGCGATTTGAAATCGTTTTGCTTTAGGTATTTATCTAGTTTTCGTTTGCTGAGTTTCGACGTGCCGCCAGGTTCAGCCACGTAAGGAAGATGGGCGAAGATCGGCAATGGATACTGCAGTGATTGAGCGATAAAGATTTGACGAGGAGTGTTGGGAAGATGCTCTACGGCGCGAACGACGTGAGTGATTTTGAAATCATAATCGTCGACGACGCTAGCGAGGTGATAGAGGAAGGTACCATCGGCGCGTTGGATCACATGATCTTGTTCAGCAGCCCATTCAAACTCGACATCACCTCGAATGAGATCATTGAATTGGCATTTGCCTTCTCGGGGCATTTTCAAACGGACGACCGAAGTGCGTCCTTCTTCCGACCAAGCTTTCGCTTGTTGATCGTTGATCGCCATCCACTGCCGATCATAGACGAAGGGGCGGCCATCCTTTTCTGCTTGCTCGCGCTGCGCCTGCAGTTCTTCCGTTTTTGCAAAGTCTCGGTAGGCATGTCCAGAGGCAACAAGCGTATCAACGGCAGTTTGGTAGCGACTGCTTCGCTGTGATTGAAAATAGGGTGCAAAGGGACCACCGATCTCAGGGCCCTCATCCCAATTCAAGCCAAGCCAGCGAAAGCCTTCAAGAATCGGCTGCAAGGCTTCTTCGACATTGCGCTGTTGATCGGTGTCATCGATTCGGAGAAGAAATTGACCACCCGCTTGTTTTGCCAAGAGCCAATTGTACAAAGCTGTGCGAACACCACCGATATGAAGATAGCCTGTGGGGCTCGGCGCAAAACGTGTGCGAACGGTCATCAAACGCACTCCGGCATCTCGAAGAAGTAGTTTTGTAAGGAAGTATACCGCTGGATTTTCCCTGAAGTTTAACGCGATTGAAACGGTTTACCCAGGGGACTCTCAGGAGAATCCGGTGAACGAAGAGGAAAAGAGCCGACCGACCAATCCTCTATTTGGCCCTGGAATTGGAGCGATCTTCGAATGGCTCCTTCGTCATACATATTCTTGGCGCTGAGGTCGATGGTTTACCAAATCAAGGATACTATACTTGCGGGCGATTCAGCGAAATCGCACCGCAAGGATCAGGAAGACTCGAGAAGCGTTTCATACTCAAGCGGCGCCGCGGCGTTGTTCTTGTTGAAGACGTTTTAGGCGTTTGCGTTCGGCTTTACTGAGTTTGCGATTCTGTCCATCGTCACTCTCATCGTCGTCATCGTCGTCGGTATCGTAGTCGGATGAATTCTGATTGGAGTTACTGGCTACTGCTTGCCGTTGCATTGCCGACAATGGGCCTGGTTTGGAATAGGGAGACGTCGATGGCAAAGGTTTATCTGCACTTTTGTTATTCGCCGCAGAGTCTGCTGTCTTCTTTGAATTACTCGATGTCTCTTCATCATTTTGCGAGTCTGTCTGCGGAGGAAGACGCAGCATGGCGATAGGGTTTAGTGCGCTGAGACTGGGCAGCTTAATGCGTTTGACCCACCCAAACATCGAACCAACTTTTATGCGAGGAACTTTAAATGAGCGTTTGGTAGCGGGCTTCTCTTCATTTGCTGAGGAATCAACTCTCTCGTTTTTGGTAGTCGCTTTAGTTGCAGATGTTTTTGTCGTAAGTTCTTTTTCCTCTTCGGCGGGCAGAGGTTTCCGATTTCTTTTAAATGAGGGGGCGGGTATCGTTGGAATCCTGTTTCGAGCCCACTGCGAAATAGTTGCCCAAGGGATTCTTGGTAAGCGACTTAGTTTCTTGGAATCGCTTCCAGTTTGCTCTTCGTTTTCTTCGGAGTCTTCGCTCTGAGCAACAGCCGCGCGACGCGTTCTGCCGGATTTCTTAGTATCTGTCGGTGGCGTATCTAAAACCTCGGCAGAAGACTTCTTGAAACGCCATCGCCAATTCACCCAGCCATTCGACTGACGAATCAGTCGATTTCGTTCGACGAAGCGACGCTGCGCTGCAATGTAGACTTGCCGCAGATAGATCAAAGCAGCGAGCATAACCAATGTCTTACCCAGGAGCCAAAGCGAGCCAATCGTAAGATGGACATAATCGGGCCGAATCGTGGTTTTGATAATTTGACTGGCTAGTAAGGCGCTGGGTATCCAGCATAGGAGTGAAAGGAGCCAGAAGGTTTGGCTTATTGGAGAGCCCCGCAGTTCCGTGCAAATCCTTAGGGCTAAGAGTCCAACGCCGGTTGCTAAACTGATCTCAAGCAGCGTTCTTCCTGACCAGCCGAAGTTAACTCGTCCGAATTTCTCCAGACTTGCGGCAACGACTTGAGTCAAGCCGGTACCTGCCTCGATGCTGGCGAGAATCGAAGCAAAAGCAAGCCATAACCAGATTCGATAGTGAGCGCGATAGTCATCCAATCGGTGCTTGCGTATCTGGAAAACCATTCCGCATAGTACGGCGGTAAGCAACCAAAGCTGCACGTTGACCCAACCTGCCAGACCCACTCGTGAGCGAACATCCAGCAATAAGGACAATGGAGTTGCTCGCCAAGCATCTGGCCCCGCGATCCAGACAACGTAATGTAGACCGATAAGCAGACCGATCGCCGCAAATGATCCGGCAATCACGAAGGACAGCATAGAGCGACGAACGGGAATGTAATGGACGAGCCTTTGCTGACAAGGGCCACGAACTTCTTGACTATAGCCGACCAAGGTCAGTGGCGAGATAGGTTGACCATCAGAGCTATGGCGTTCCGCCTTGGAACTTCTGGCAGCCGTGGTCTTGGGCAACGGCGTATCACCCGCGCTGCGAACCATGCTTTCGCGTAGAACTCGACGACGTCGATCCATTCTCATTTGTCGACCTTAGGGCATCCCTGCCGCTAGCCTCCAAAACCCATCTAGCTTTCCCGATCGCTCCGATAAGCCCCAAGGCCTCTCAAAGTGTTGAGTGAAAGCGATACCTAACGATCTTCCAGGGGCGTTTAGCTTCCCAAGAAGTTTTCAACATTTTCCGATCTGTTTCAAAGAAGATCGGGCTGTTCATGGCAACCACCGAGTAATCCTGCGGAGATTGTCATGATCGCGTTGATCCTGGCCGTCTTCCTGACGGCAGCGGGAGTGTAATCGTCAGAATGGCTCTGCGCGAATAAAGGATCTTGATGATTACCGAAATTTTTGATGATAACGAATAAGGGGGGGGCTGTTTGGTTGATTTAGGAAGCAGGGCTTATTTAGCCAGATTCTTCAAAGAGGAATTTGATTCGGGTTGGTATGTGACCTAAGTTTCTATGGAGCGACCTAAACTAGATGGATGAGTCGGATATCTGGATTCGCTGCCCATAGTTCAAAACCCGTGAACGAAATTCGGTTTCAATGAGTCAATTCCCAGGCGAAAGTTCCCCAAAATCCAAAGGATTAGAAGGTGTTTCGCAGAACTCGGCTTCTATAGCTGGTTCTCATGAGGGGATTTCCTGCGCTCGCACCACCTCCCGGGTCAGGAACGGGGGAGCGCCGGATACAAAACCGAATTCCATGGCTCAAGCAAAGGAAGTTGAGGCGGAGAGCTCTTACAAACACTACAAGCAGGATAATGTTGCCAGCTTAATGCAGGCATTTATTCAACAAAGTCCGGAAATTGTCGCCCATTGCCTGCGAGTCCATGGGATTTGTTCTCAGTGGGGGCAGTTTCGTGGGATCGACCGTGATGCTTTCGAGTTGCTTGAAGGGGTAGCAGTGCTACATGATTTGGCACGCATACTTCCAGAAAATGGCGATGTCGAATCACAGGAATTGAATTCCATAGATAATCTCGAAGCGATGTTACAGCGAGCGATGGATTTGCTGGATGCATCCGGTGCTTCGAGCGAAATGAAAGCAACCTTTTTCGAGTATCAGCAATGGTTGCTCTCTAGCGACCGGAAAGTAAAGTCCTTTCCGCCATCGGAAGTTTGCCATTTGCTGGCTATCGCCGACGTTTACGACTCGCTCACCACCGGTGAGGTATTCGGAAGCAGTGTGCATCCCAACAAGGCTCTTGCAGAACTTTATCGTTCGGCTGGGACAAGATTTGATGCAGACCTCGTACATGACTTTGCAGTTTTTATTGCATCCCAAGAAGTTGACCAGACGGATGCTCGCAAGCAAGTTGGGATGAACGCATGGATCAACGCTGTCGTCAGGGACTCGGGACAATTGCGACTCTATCCGATTTACTGCGTCGAATCACGGTCGCGAGCCAACGATGGTATGTTCCATCGTCGTTTGCTGGATCACATGCACCAAGGAGTCGTGTTTGTAAGCCGTTCGCTGAAAATCATGGAATGGAATCGAGCTGCAGAGAGATTGACTGGAGTACTTCAGATCAAAACTCTGGATGAGCTTTGGCGTCCTGGCTTGATCGGTTTGATGGACGAAGAAGGAAAACCGATTACGATAGATCGATGTCCTCTAGCGGATACCATCGAGAAAGGTCTTCAGTCTCTTCATAGGCTTAAGATCAAGCATCGAGATGGTCGAGAGATTTTCGTCGACGCCCATTTTCTTCCAGTGCGAAATTCGGCTGAGGAGTTATGCGGTGCGACCTTCATGTTCGGCGATGCATCTCAGTCCGCCCACCTGGAGAAACGCGTACAAACTCTGCATGAGAAGGCGACTCGGGACTCTTTGACTCAGGTTGCTAATCGTGCGGAGCTCGATAAGCAATTGATCGATTTTGTGAATTCATGTGCGAATTCCAAAACCAAAGGTAGCTTGATTATCACCGACCTCGATCGCTTCAAACGCGTCAATGACGAGTTTGGACATCAGGCAGGTGATGAGGCCCTAAAATTCTTCGCTGATATCTTACGAGAACATGCTCGCAAAACGGATGTCGTGGCGAGATACGGTGGTGAGGAGTTTGTTATTCTCTGTACCGACTGTAATTTGGAAGATGCAGTTAAGAAAGCTGAACGGATGCGCCAGGCTTTGCAAACGCGAAGCCTCCCCTGCTTGAAAGGAAAGACTCTAACTGCCAGTTTTGGTGTTACCGATGTCTCGACTTCTGATAATCCAGAGCGGGTATTGCAACGAGCTGATGAAGCTTTAATGCGTGCCAAGGGATCAGGTCGTAACCGAGTCCTTCTTTCCTCGAGTCGTGAGAGCAAAGAAGAAGAATTGACGATTGCCAGTGAACCGTTTGGTCTGAAATCGGGTTGGTTGGGTTGGTTCTCCAAGCAGAAACAGGAAAGCTTGTTAAAGCAAGATTGGCTCACGGCAGTTCCCGTTGGTATCGTAGTCGAGAAACTTCGCGGTGCGTTGTTGGACTTCAAGGCGGAACTGCTAAAGGTCGAAGAGGATGCTGTTCAGTTCCGAATCGATAGCCAAAACTTAGGCGACTTGAAACGAAATTCCGATCGCAAGTTTAGCTTCATCGTCGATGTGAAATTACAGGAAGTGGAGTTTGTATTGAATCGAAGCAATAACTCGGATTCCATTCAGACGTTAGTGGAGGTAGAGATTCTTCAAAATTCTACTCGAGATCGTCGATCGACTTTCTATCGTGAGCAGGCTGAACTGTTTGCACACAATTTGCAATCTTATTTGGTAGCTCAAATAGTTGACCAAAATCTCCGGCAGAGAATTAAGTTCAAAGTCTCTCGTTAGCATTGACGGTTCTGAATCTATTAGGAGTTTACACCGCCGGGCATCAATAACGCTGCCGTTCCAGGGTGTAAGCCATAGAGAGTGTCGATGCGGTTTCCGGGGGCAGCGTGTGCGATTCCAGGATTTCTAGGAGTTAAATTTCGTAAATTCCAACTAGCCCTCTTAAGAAGAGGATAAGTCGGGACGTTTTAGGCGAAGTCCTGGCGGAGAATCGGTTCCCCTAAAAGCTCCAAACTCTCTCGTCCAAACGAGTCGCAAAGAGCCTTAGAAAATAGTTCGAGAGAGGAATATTTGTGAGCGATGAAATAGGTTTACTCTGCAAAACGTCCCGGTTTTGACTTTTCGACTGTGGATTTCTTGCTCTCCAAGTCTCCAACCCCGATTGCCAGTAGGGCCATTCCCGCCTATCGTTCTGGGGTAAGGACGTCGTGTTTTATTCGACAAAACAAACTTGGATCAGTTTTCTTTGAGATATTGGAGAATCTTCTATGGCTTATTCCTTGCCTGCCCTGCCTTACGCGTACGATGCATTGGAACCTCATTTCGACAAGCAAACGATGGAAATCCATCACAGCAAGCATCATCAAACTTATATCACCAAAGTGAATGATGCGCTGGCAGGAACTGAGTTCGAATCCCTGCCGGTGGATACCTTGATTACCAAGTTGGCATCGATTCCCGAAGCAAAGCGAATGGCGGTGAGAAACAATGGTGGCGGACACGCTAATCACTCACTGTTTTGGACGATCCTTGGACCTGGAAAAGGTGGCGAGCCAACCGGCGATCTGGCCGTCGCAATCCATGCTGCCTTCGGTGGTTTTGTCCCTTTCAAGGAAGCTTTTGCCGCCGCTGCTGTGAACCGTTTCGGTAGTGGTTGGGCTTGGCTGGTCGTTCAGCAGGGCAAACTGGCCGTCGTTTCAACAGGCAACCAGGATAGCCCATTGATGGGTAAGGAAATTGCTGGCGTCGATGGTACTCCAATCCTTGGACTGGATGTTTGGGAGCACGCTTACTATCTGAAATTCCAAAACCGTCGCCCTGATTATATTTCCACGTTCTGGAATGTGGTTAATTGGGATGAAGTGACCCGTCGCTATGCAGCGGCTAAGTAATTGCTGTGGTCTGACTTCGCTGGGGCACTAGCGAATTTTGAGATCTTATGCTTTTCAAAATCAAGAGGTTGGTTTCAAAGCCAGGTAATGCTGGCAAATAGAAACCAACCTTTTTTTATTTGCTCTTCGCAATGCATGGTTTCTGTACCTCAAGGTTTTCGCGAATGTTATCGCTGATGTTTTGCAGCAGAGGGGTGGAAAACTCGTTGGTTTCCTATTGTCGCGGCTTCAATGAGTTCCTAATATCCCCGCGCCAAAACTCACCGAACCAAGGTAGTTGGTTGGAAGTCTGCTGGGTTTGCAAAGCTTTAAAAAGCAGCATCGGTTGGTACAAAGTCGAAAGTGCGGAGATTGTCACTGCGATCTTCGGCGATGATTTTACTCGATGAGGCGCCAAAAGGATTGCAACCCACGCATGTTCCGACAAACAGAACAGTTATTCAAAAACAATTCAGGGCTTGCGATGGTGGATGATGCCGCCGATCGCATGAGTGAAGTTTTTGAGGACCAATGGTGCTGTGGAGAATTGGATTGACTGGGAAAGATTTTAGGAATAAGTGGATTTTGCAGCGTGATGGTGACGATACCAGAGCGTGCCGAATTACGTAGTTAAGTATTTACAAAACAAGTCTTCAGGAAGAAGGCTTTGCCGAATCTCGAAATGCCGGTCCAGCATTTGGTGGCTCACTATTTCGCAAAAGAAGGATCTTTTGTCATGCGATATCGAATTGGAAATTCTCGGAAATGGATGCTGAGCGCCACTTTGGTTTTGGCGATCAGCTCAACAGGTTGCCAAACTGGTTGGAAGATGCCGGGAGCAAGTCTTTTCAGTTGGAACAAAAAACCTGATCCAGAAACTTTAGCTGGAAAAGGCCCATCGGTTTATCCTACAAGCCCCGCCACAAAATACACGCCAAGCACGGTTGCCAGCGCGACCAATCCTTCGGGAACGCCAACCGCTAACAGCAACGCGCCGACTGTAGGAAGTATGCCTGCCAACAGCAGCGGCGTTTCGGCTAATCAGTATGCAGCCACCATGGGCAATCGAGGAGCTTTTTCACCTGGAAGCGCGTCGAGTGCAGCAACACCAAGCAATGCTGCTCCAGTCGCTCCTAACAGTCCTTACGGCGGTGTAGCAGCAACAGCCAATGGTTATCGTGCAGCGGGAGTTCCTGCTGTAAGCGGAGCACCAAACGGAGGCTTGCAAGCCTCCGCTGCTGGTTATGCCACAGGTCCTTATGCAACGTCAGCTACTCCGACCTCGGGATCGAATCCTCCAGGCATGGCTCCTGGAAGCTATCCTGGACAATCAGTCAATCCTGCTACAAATCCTTACGGAGCCTCGAACACCTACGCTGGTGTAACTGGCGGCATGGGCTCGACCGCTCCCGTTTCAAATACCGGTTCGATTCCAGGTGCTCCTAACTATGCAGCTTCCAACAATCCATCGGCTGTAGCTGGTCTACCTTCTGCTCAAGGTCTACCTGCAACGCAAAGTATCAATGGTGCACCAGCTGCAGTAGCTGGTGGTTACAACAACACAAACTTTCCTGGTCAGCTCGCAAGTCGAGCTACACCAGCTGGGGCAGTCGCAGGAGCATCTGCTGTTAACACTTCGAATCCTACCTCGTCGATGCCTGTGATGAACCCAAGTGCAGCTGGTTACTCCCAGATGCCAAACGGTTTTCCTGGAGCGACTACGGCTAATGGATTGACCGGTTCAACATCAAGCTATCGACTTGCCGACACTGCCGGTGCATCCATACCAAGTGCGGCACCAACCGCTTCGTTACCACCGACAGCACAATATCCACCTGCAGTTAATCCCAATGGATTAAATCCTGCCGCCCAATTCCCAGCCACACAGAATCCAGCGATGCAGAATCCAGCGATGCAGAATCCAGCGATGCAGAATCCGGGATTGCAATATCCAGGTATGCCAAGTCCAGTTGCTGCACCAGGATCTTTACCTGGCACTTCGCAGCCAGGGGCCGTAGCGTCCGGTGTCTACACGGCACCTACAGCTAGCTCCTATCGTCCTGGCAGTACGCGAGATTCCTCGTATGACTTCTCCAAGGGTGCAGCAGGTGCGAGCACTGGAGCAAACTCCTTGCCTCCGATGCCTGGTATCGGCGGTTCTCAGCCACCGAGTAATTTCCCAACCAACTCTGGCAACGGTACATCGCTACCCACTTACAACGGTTCGGTTGTTCGATGAGAACAGCATAACAAGTCGCGGATGATACGAACCTTCGCGATCCAATGAAACGCTCTTAAGGCGGCTCGACAACGAGCCGCCTTTTCTACTTCAAGTCGATGCATCGCTTGATAAATACCATTGAAATGTCTCACCATTTCGGCAGCTCGAATCTAGTGAGGTATTGAACGGCTGAAAAAATTTTTAGCTTAATCCTCAATATCAAATTCACTGTCTTCTATGAAGTTGGCTGGCGTGCTGCCATCTGTGTCATCGAAAACTCTGGTTATTCATCGAGACAAGTTTAAGCCGAGTTGAGCTTGAGCGAAGCTGTGGTAACGCAATACCGAAGGATGAAGAGGCGTCAAAGTCTGCCTAGGTAGAATAAAAGTTTGAGCGCTGATCTGTTTTCAACAAAAGTCTTCTGAATGCACTGGTCTCTCTATAGTGCGATGAAAACGATGCACTCGGCAGTCAGCGTGACGAGCTGCTGGCCATGAAATCAGGTTGAGCTATCGAAAAGTGATTTTGTGAAAATCTGGGGGCTTTTGAAGGACTCTACCGGGAAAAACTTAATTACTACATTTTCGATGGACGATAACAGAGAAGCATGGATGTCTCCCCACGTATCAGAGATCGGTATTCACTTAGGTAATGCCTCAGGTGACACAGTCCCTTGGAAAAAGGGAGCCGCAAATCTGAAGAAGGCAGGATTCCCTTATGTCGCGAGCCTATGGAGCGGTGCTTAGCACCCTGGCAGTCGCCATTTTAGCCCTGAGGGGCATTTTGGCCGGCGAAGATGCCAATTTAGTTCTCCAGCAGTGCCTGGCAGGGATGATTGTTTTTTTAGGGGTGGGATTCGTGCTCGGATTTCTCGCCGAATCGGTTTTAAGGCAATCGGCAGAGAGACGTTTCCGAGATGCTGTAACCCGTTATTTGGAGCAACGAGGGGAAAACCAAAAATAATAACTTGGACCCTTTTTTGTGTCTGTTTGACGTAGCTAGGAAAAAGCTTTTTGGTTACAGTCCCGCCCGCCACTGAAGATGGCAGGCTGGATTCAAGGGAATGAATCTTTGCCAGTAATGATCACGGAGGATTGGATGGCAACGACGATCGCACCGGAAGAGGATATTCAGACTGTTTGGCAACGTTACCGAGCTGAGCCTGGTAACATTGATTTGCGAAACAGATTAGTAGAACAGTACATGCCATTGGTGAAATACAATGGCGAAAGGATTTGGGCTAGGCTTCCGGATGGAGTCGAGTTAGATGACTTGATCAGCGCAGGCATCTTTGGATTGATGGATGCGATCGAAGCGTTCGACATGGAACGTGGTGTCAAGTTTGAAACATATTGTGTTCCGCGAATTCGAGGAGCGATGCTCGACGAGCTTCGCACGATGGACTGGGTTCCTCGCTTGGTACGAAGTAAAGCGAGCAAGCTTTCTGAAGCGACCAAGCAACTCGAAACCCGATATGGTCGCCAGCCGACCGATCAGGAACTCTCCGAATACATGAGCATCAGTATCCAGGAACTGGAGAAGATGCAAGCGGAAGCTAGCGCGGTCAATCTCGTAAGCCTCAACAAGAAATGGTACGAGACCGACAGCTATAAAGATGTTCGAGAAATCGATATTCTTGAGGATAAGAAGGGTGAGGACCCAACCAAGCGAATTCAGAAAAACGATCTGATGCGTTTGGTTACCAAAGGTCTAAATCGCAACGAGCGATTAATCATCATTCTGTATTACTACGAAGAACTCACCATGAAGGAAATCGGCGCAACGCTCGATTTGAGTGAGAGCCGTGTTAGTCAGATGCACTCAAGCATCGTTTCTCGCCTTCAGGAACAATTGGGACGCCGTCGTCCCGAGTTCGGAACCTAATCGTTCTCTCTACTTCTGCTCACCAGGCTGTAATAAGTACGCCTAGGGGTCGATATTGAAGAGGGTGGTATCTTATACTTGAGATATCACCCTCTTTTTGTTTAGTGCCCCGAGCTATTTCTGTCATGCGACTTCTGATCGATGGTTACAACTTGTTGCATTTCAGCGGATTGCTGGGAAAGAGCCGCGGCCAGCAATGGCTACCAAAAGCGCGCAAACGCCTGCTTCAGTTCTTGCAAGAGCATCTCCCCGAATCACTTCAGACACAAACACTTGTTGTCTTCGACGCTTCCACAAAAGGGACGAGCAGCGAAAGTGAGCAATCCGCATTTGGACAGATTAGGATTCGATACAGCGTTGGTTATGAAAATGCGGATGAGTTGATCGAGCAGCTGATTTCATCGCATCCCCAACCCAAGTTGTTGATGGTTGTTTCCTCCGATCATCGCATTCAGCGCTGCGCGCGAGCGCATCGTTGCGAGTATTCCGATTGCGAAAGTTGGTTGAGTGTTCTTGAGGATCGAAGGCTCGTCGTACCGGATTCAAAGCAAGAACCACAAATCGCTGAGAATCAACCTAAGAGTGCGCGTACCGGATTGAGCGAATACGAAGTTCAGTTTTGGATGCGAGAGTTTGGAGTCCAAATTACTCAAACCGAATCGAGCCTCGAGTTGCCAGCGGCTGGAGAATCGGTCGCAAGAAAAGTTATTAGCAAAGAGGGATTAGGTAAACCGACCAAGTCTTCTTCCAAACGATCGCGGGAAGCAAAATCCTCTTCGAGAACGACTCGTAGTTCAGAGCCGAAGCCTAAAGTGGATTCCGCCAACGGGAAGGAGAAGAAGCCAAAGGATCAGGTATCGCATCGACGCCGTGCTAGACGCAAGCTACCTGACGACTTTCAGTTTCCGGAGACGCTGGAAGAAAAATAATCTCACCATTCCAGTCGCAGTCAGAGACAGTGTTGTGACGACAAACTGTCTCTGATGAATTGAGACTCTCGATAACTAGCGATTTTCTTTTTGTTGTTTTTCCATGTAGTGCAGCGCTTTATCGGAAATGTCCTTGCGGCACCACGAGCCAGGCCAGCGAACTTTTTGAACTGCCGTGTAGGCTTGAAGTTTAGCTGCTGAGACACTGCTTCCGATGGCTGTTACGCCGAGAACTCGACCGCCATCGGTGAGCACTTGGTCGCCCGACAATTTAGTACCGGCATGGAAAACTTTAACATCTTCGACTTCTGCAGCCGCATCGAGACCGGTGACAATTTGATTCTTGGTGTATTCGCCTGGATATCCTTGGCTAGCTACAACAACACAGAGCGAAGGACGTTCATCCCAAACCGGTGGATCGATTTGATCGAGAGTGCCATCGACCGTAGCTTCCAGTAAATCGACCAAGTCGCTCTTAAGTCTCATCAAAAGAGGTTGGCATTCGGGATCACCAAAGCGGCAGTTGTATTCGAGAACCTTAGGCCCTCCTTGGGTGAGCATCAAGCCCGCATAGAGAACACCCGAGAAGGGTTTGCGATTGCGTTTCATAGCATGAACGGTTGGAACAAGAATGTGCTCTTCTATCCAAGCCATCATCGAATCATCGACGATTGGTGTGGGGCAATAAGCCCCCATGCCACCGGTGTTGGGACCTTTGTCGCCATCAAAGGCGGGCTTATGATCTTGGCACGCAGGTAGTGGGACGATCGTACGGCCGTCGGTGATAGCCAGCACGCTGGCTTCCTGACCTTCCAAGCGTTCTTCGATAATCATCTGATTACCGGCGGTTCCGAATTCACGACGACGCGAAATTCGTTCCACGGCTTCCAAGGCATCTTCTCTCGTCTTGCAAACGACAACCCCTTTGCCCGATGCCAAGCCGTCCGCTTTGACGACCACCGGTGCACGATCTCCTTCGTTAGGAAATCTTGCTTTGATGAAACGCATCGCATCGTCTGCCTCGCGGAATACTTGATAGTCGCCGGTTGGAACATCAGCTTGGCGAAGGAGGTTTTTGCAGAAGACCTTGCTGCTCTCCAGTTGAGCGGCAGCTTGCGTTGGTCCAAAGACTTTCAGCTTGGCAGCCTGAAACGCATCGACGACGCCGAGTGCCAATGGTGCTTCGGGACCGATGACAGTGAGTCCGATTTTTTCGGTAGCCGCAAAGCGAACCAGCGCTGCGATATCGGTAGCCTGGATCGCCACGTTAGAAACCTTGGCTCCTTCCAGGGCGGTTCCGGCGTTACCTGGAGCGACGAAGACCTGATCGACACGTGAACTTTTTGCGATTTTCCAAGCCAAAGCGTGCTCACGACCGCCGTTACCAACAATTAGAACTTTCATGGTTTCCCAAAACTATTTGCCAAAACTAGTTGAACGAAGGAGAGACACCCATTCACTGCCGAAATCAAAACCGCAACGTTATCACTCTGTAACGCAGTCGAGTAGTGGCAAGGTACGTTTCTGAAGGGCACTTTGGAAGGCCGTATCAACAATCTGCTGACCGATTCGACTTATTTCCGGAGAGAGAGGGCCGCTCAGGGGTTCGCCTGTACAGAGGACATGAGCCATGTATTCGATCGGATTGCGGTAGGGAGCGTGCAAAGGTCGCACGGGGATTTCGGTCGCAATCGGCTGTTCGGCTGTCTGCAAAGTGAGCTTGTTTTCGTAATCATAGGAGCTAATGGTTCCATGGCTACCGACCAAAACAAAGCCGCATTTGGGCTGCGGTTGCGAAACCCACGGATCAGTATACGTTCCCCAGCGCGTTTCAAATTTCGAAAGGCCCCAGGGGTAGCGAGCTACGGTGATGCTATGTTCGTCGACGCTTAAACCTTCCGGGGAATCGGTTGTGGCGGTAACTTCCAGCGGTTTGGCTCCACCGAAATACCAAGTCCCCAGCGTTGTTCCGTAGCCTAGGTAGTCCAGTAGCGATCCGCCACCTCGCTGAGCCGAGTAAAACCAACTATGGGGTTTCTCCTTTTCAACCCATTCGGTGGTTCGTTCAATCTTTTCCGCAGTGTGCCAGAGAGGGCCACGATTTCCGTTGTAATAATGAACTTGTTTAAGTTGTCCGATACGACCACTGTCGACTAAGTACTTGGCCGTTTGATGAGATGCGACCCATACTAATGGCCAATTGATGGCGAGCAAAGTGTTGTGTTGACGGCATACTTCTATCATGCGATCTGCTTCGGCCAACGATGCAGCGAACGGCTTTTCGATCAAGATGGCGCGTACGTAAGGTGCAACTCGCTCGACCCAATCTCCATGCTCGGCCGATGCGGGGCATAGAATCGCGATATCGGCTCGACATTGCTCGAGGCACTTTTCTGGAGAAGTGAAGACCTTATCTCTGGAAATGCCAAGCCGTGAAATTGCTTCTTCCATACGATCGGGCTGTAAATCGCATATCCCTACCAACTCGCAGCCAGGCTGCTCGATCACCATGCGCAAATTATCGCCCATGTGCATATGGTCAAAGTTCAGCCCCACAAAACGGATGGGAAGTTGGGGAGGGCTGTTGCTGGAATTGCCGTGAGCATTCATGGATTCGCCTTCAGGGGTGAGCGAAAAAGGTGTGCCTTCGCAGTCGTAATGGACAGTCGTAGCAGAATTGATTCGGAGTAACTGTCCGGAAAAATAGATTTCTAGGTAGGGGTGATTTAAACTAGATTATTGTTGAGCCGACAGTCAGTCCGAGCCTCGCGCAACGAAGGTTGTTTGAAAAATCGATTCCAGTGACCCAAACGACGAAGGTTGGGACATAGTTAAAGCAACGAAGCTCCTACCGATTTTGCCCCGAATATCCTTCCGATTCAATGCTGCCGATTTCGATAAGAGAAGTTTATGGTCATTCACCATTGGATTGCGTGGTCTAAGCCCAACCCGCTTGGCCTAGATTTCCAGGCCTAGATTTCCAGGCCTAGATTTCCTGGGATGCTCCCGGGATCGGAAAATTGACATTTATGGAATCGCCGTAGCATGAACGATTCAAGACGACTGCCGATCAAAAAATTTCCCGGGGTCATTTACTGCGGCGAAGAGTAAGCGAAAAAAGTAAACTTTCGAGGCATTCCGAGAATCGTAGTGAAATTAACATTCCTTCCAGGCTTGACCCGAGAACCTCGGCAATATCGAATCGAACATAGCTCTTAAAACTATTACGTCTAACTGAGAATTGATTGATATGCGTAAAGTGAAATCCGGCGGTGGCTTAGCGGCTTTGCTCTATTCGCTCAAGAAAGCGGGTGAGGTAGGGGGCGTTTGGAATCTCTACAAAGCGCTTCGCACCCGCAATGCCTGCAAGACATGCGCTCTGGGCATGGGGGGGCAAAAGGGTGGTATGGTGAACGAACGAGGATCGTTCCCTGAAGTTTGCAAGAAATCGATTCAAGCGATGACGGCCGATATGCAGCCGGCGATCACGGCTGATTTTTGGAGCGCAAACAGCATTGCCGATCTAGCGACCTGGTCTCCACGTCGACTCGAAAAAAGTGGTCGCTTGATTCAGCCGGTGCTTTACGAACGGGGGGCAACGCATTACCGCACCATCACCTGGAGCGAAGCCTTCGATCGCTTGGTCAAGTCGTTGAAAAATGTAACGCCCGATGAATCGTTTTGGTACTTCAGTGGTCGCAGCAGCAACGAAGCTGGTTTTTTATTGCAACTGCTGGCAAGACTCTACGGAACCAATAACGTCAACAACTGCAGCTACTACTGTCATCAAGCCAGCGGTGTCGGTTTGAATTCCGCTTTGGGAACTGGTACAGCCACGATCACGCTAGACGATTTGGAGCATGCTGATTTGGTGATGATTATCGGTGGCAATCCTCCGAGCAATCATCCCCGTTTGATGACGACACTGATGCACCTGCGCAGACGCGGTGGAAAAGTGATTACTGTTAATCCAATACGCGAACTCGGCATGGAGAATTTTAGAATACCGAGCGATCCATGGAGTTTCTTGTTTGGTACGAAGATCACAACGCAATTTGTTCAGCCGCATATCGGTGGTGATTTGGCGCTGCTCACGGGAGTCGCAAAATCAGTTCTTGAAAAAGGTAAAGCTGATTTAGAGTTTCTGCATTCCTATTGCCGCGATTCGGTCGCCTACTTGGAGTCGCTGGAAAAAGCTGACTGGGATCAGATCGTTCGATTCAGCGGCGTCGAAAAGAGTGAGATCGAAGCAATTGCCGACACTTATTGCGAATCGAAGAATACGGTCTTCGGTTGGACGATGGGGATCACTCACCATCAAAATGGTGTTGAAAATGTTCAATCGATTATCAATCTCGCCTTGCTGCGCGGGATGGTGGGGCGAGCCGGCGCGGGCTTAATGCCTATTCGAGGCCACTCCAATGTGCAAGGTATTGGCTCGGTCGGCGTTACTCCGAAGCTGAAGGATAGTATCTTCAAGAACCTGCAAGATAAATTTGGTGTGAAGCTGCCTACGACTCCTGGCATGGATACGATGGCTTGCATGGAAGCGGCTGAAAGTGGTCAAGCGAAGGTGGCCGTTTGCTTGGGAGGAAATCTGTTTGGATCCAATCCTGATGCGACGTATGCCGATAGCGCGCTTTCGAAATTGCAAATGCTGGTAATGCTCAATACGACCATGAACACAGGTCACGTTCATGGACTTGCCGCAGAGACGATTATCCTTCCGGTGCTGGCTCGCGATGAGGAGCCAGAACCGACCACACAGGAATCGATGTTCAATTATGTGCGATTGAGCGATGGTGGTCCGCGTCGAGTGCCCGGCCCGCGCAGCGAAATCCAAGTAGTGGCTGAACTCGGCAAGCGTTTGCTTGGAGATACGCCAGTCATCAAGTGGGATGATATGGAAAAGGCCGAAACGATTCGCCAGTGGATTTCCAAAGTGGTTCCCGGTTATGACGAAATCTCTCGGATCGGGGAGACGAAAAAGGAATTTTATATTTCCGGTCGTGTCTTCCATGAACCGAAGTTTGCTACACCGGATGGCAAAGCGGTTTTGTTTTCGCACCAATTGCGTCCGATCCCTGGCAGTGGCGTGGGGGAGGTACGGCTGATGACTGCTCGCAGCGAAGGGCAGTTCAATACGGTCGTTTATGAGGAGGAAGATCTTTATCGCGGCCAGGAGCGTCGCGACTTGATTCTGCTTCATCCCGATGACTTTCCTCGTTTAGGATTGCAGCCCGAACAACTCGTGACGATCCAAAGCGAAGTAGGGGTAATGGTCAATCAGATCGCGCGTCCTTACCAGCGGATTCGCGCGGGCAATGCCCTGATGTACTATCCGGAGGCGAATGTCTTGGTGCCGCGCCATTTGGATCCGCAATCGAAAACCCCGGCGTTCAAATCGGTGATTGTGACGTTGCGGGGACAAAGCGGATGGGTGGAACCGTCGTCGGTTGTTCACTATCGGGCCGGCGATGTGCCCGATGAGCTACAGTCGGCTGGCGATTCGCGGAAAGCGATGCGTACCTGTTAAATCCTGCAGCGTATTTGTCCCTTCTGTGTGGATGGCCTCAAATCCTTCGCCATCAGCAAAGTGGACCCAATGGGATTTTCCGTTTGGATCTGTGTTTGTGTCCACTGTTCTTGTGCTGTTTCAGCGAGGTTAGGGGGCGGCAAACCGTAGCCTACGTTGGAGCTTTGGATTACAATTTCGGCTGAGGCAGCTTACTCGATGTCTCGCGGTCGCGGCCAACGTGGATTGACGCCATGCTGGTTTTTTAAAGCCGAGATCGCCCCACCGTATTTGGAGCATTAGTTTAATGAAGAAGCAGTTGAATTGGTTGGCCTGTGGTGTGATGTGGGTTGGCGGATTGGTGGCCTTTTCCAATCTGTTGGCAGCACCTGTTTCCGCGCAGCAGTGGGCTGATCTAAAGATGAGTTTCGTCTATGACGGAAAGGCTCCTGAGGCAAAGAAAATTGATGCCTCGAAAGATCCTTACTGTCTGGAAGGTGATAACAAGATCGTTTCGGAATCCTTGGTGGTTAACGGTGCTAATGGCGGTATTCGCTACATCGCCCTCTCCTTGGATGTGAAGGATGTCAGCAAGCTCAAGATTCATCCAGATCTAGCGAAAGCATCTGCTGAAAAACCTGTGTTGGATAACGTGAAATGCGTTTTCATTCCTCACGTTCTTGTGATGCGAGCAGGACAAACGTTGGAAGTTCGAAATTCCGACAAAACAGGTCACAATGCTAACTTTGGTTTCTTCAAGAATGACGCCCAGAACGTAACGATTCCTTCCGGCGGTTCGAAGGACGTAAAGATCGGCAAAGAAGAAACCGCTCCTACGCCCGTTGAGTGCAACATTCATCCATGGATGAAGGGTTACATCATCGTGAAGGATCATCCTTACGTGGGTGTCAGCAACGCCGATGGCGTTTTGGAAATCAAGGGTTTGCCTGCTGGTGAGGAATTGAAGTTCCGAGTGTGGCATGAAAGCCAAAACAAGTCGATCAATGAAGTGTCGATTAACGGCAAAGCAGAGAAGTGGGACCGCGGTTATGTGACGCTCACCCTCAAGCCAGGTGCTAACGATATCGGTACGGTTAAGCTTGCTCCTGCTCGGTTCAAGTAATCGAGTTTGGATAAGCGTTCATTCCAAAAGACTGCTTGGCAAGTCGTAAATCTTGACTCGACAATTGAAAATCAAGGATCCGCTGGTGGTATTCGAAGCCACGAGCGGATTTTTTATTGCTTGTCCTTAGAAGATTTCCCTAGTTCGGCCTTGGTGATATGTGTTCGCGTGTACATGTCAAGAGGGCTGTGAGTTTGACGCCCGTGAGGGGTGCGACGGTTTGCCCTACGGCTTCAGAACCGGTTGGCTTTCATTGCGGGTGATGGTACGGGTGGTCGTCCGGTTATCATAGCAGTGTGATAGTTCTCGGATCGTTTTATGTTTTGAGAGCCGTCGGATTGGCGGATGGAAGCCTTCCTTGAAAAGGTTTGTTCATTGGCTGTGGGCAGGTTTATGCCTCCACTGTCAGCGGGCCACCCACTGGGAAGTGCTTTCGATTTGAGGTGATATGGTAGGAAGGGTAGTTGGTTACTGGTTCGACCCAATGCTTCATTTGTGGGCTTTTGGGCTGTCGGTCATGCTGTTGAGTTTCAGTGGCTGTGGCGAAGGGAAGCCACGGTTTGAAGCCAACAACGTATTCCGACTGCGCGTGGAAGCCGAGACAGGCCGCGAGCAGCGCGATGCGCAGCAGCAAGTTGTCGCTTTGATGGAAAGTTGGTTTGGAAGTCCAGATGAGCCGAAGTGGCCTAATACGGAAGCTTCAGAAGAAGTTGTTCTGGTGAATGCCGACAATTTGGTGCGGGCAGCGGGTGCGGTTCGAAGCGAACGCGATGATAAGCATTACGGTTTATTTCGCGAGCACTGCAGTAATTGCCATGGATTAACGGGCGATGGCCGAGGACCTACTGCATTATTCTTAGCTCCCTATCCCCGTGATTTTCGTCCTGGTTGGTTTAAGTACAAATCGACTAAACGAGGTTCGAAGCCAACTCGCGAGGATCTCGTTCGAGTTGTTCAGCATGGAATACCTGGAACATCCATGCCTTCGTTCGGATTGATCGAGGAAGCCGATCTTCAAGCGATCATCGACTATGTGATTTATCTTTCCGTGCGAGGGGAGCTGGAAAGAGATCTGCTTTACGAAGCTGCGCAAGACGATGAACTAGTCAGTACTGGCGTTAAAAATTCGGAAGGGGAATCGCTGCTTGAGGCCAAGGCGAAGGAACTGTTAACGGAGATACAGTCGCAGTGGTTGACCGCTTCGCAGACGGAAGTTCCGGTGTCGGTTCCTGCTTTAGCTGAAGGTAGTCCTGATCGTTTGGCAGCGATCGATCGAGGACGCAATTTGTTTCTTGGGGCCGTTGCAGCGTGTGCTAACTGTCATGGCAAGACGGGTGCCGGTAATGGACAAGTGCGAGACTATGATGATTGGACCAAGGATGGGACGGTGCGTGCAGGAATTGAGCCTAGTGATCGCGCTGGGTTGAAGGAGTACTTTGCGGCTGGAGGTCTCAAGCCTGTGCCGATTTCGCCAAGAGATCTGCGCAGCGGCGTATACCGAGGCGGCAATCGTCCGGAAGATATTTATCGCCGAATCGTGCAGGGTATTGAGGGAACGCCGATGCCAGCTGTTGCAATGAAGCCCGACAATCCTCAAGGATTAACCGAGCAGGAGGTTTGGGATCTGGTATTTTATGTCCTTGAAATGCCTCGCGAAGTTGGATCGGCAAAGCCCACGGACGCCGACAATGCCAGGTCATCAGCAGTGGCTACTGCAAGCGTTGAGGAGACACTTCAGTGAATGCGCAAGTTTTTCCAAACCCTGCAGTCAAACCAGTAGAAGATAAATCAGCGATGAAGGCGGATTCGAAAACAAATCCCAAAAGCGTTCATGGCTGGGCGAAATTGCTGACCGCATTAACCTTCCCATTGATTTGGGTCGGTGGATTGGTGACAACCTATGATGCGGGTATGGCGGTTCCTGATTGGCCAGGAACATACGGGTATAACTTGTTTGCTTATCCTTGGCAGACGTGGTTGTTTGGGCCATTTGATTTGTTAATTGAACATGGGCATCGCTTATTGGCATCTTTAGTGGGACTGGTAGCCATTGTTTTGGTCGTCGTCGCTTATCGGTCGGGGCAGGGAAAGCTCGTAAAATCACTATCGATCGCATGTCTGGGTGCAGTTTTGTTTCAAGGATTGCTCGGTGGAGCCCGCGTTTTGCTGGATGCTCGTACGCTGGCGATGGTGCACGGTTGTTTCGGGCCTGCCTTTTTTGCTCTCTGTACGCTGACAGCGGTTTGCTGTTCGCCTCTTGGGGAGAGAAGCGGTAAGGGTGTGTTTAGCCCCTGGTTTGTGCGAATTGCGGTAGCGATGGCTGTGGCTAGTTACCTACAATTAACGATCGGTGCTCAGTTGCGACATATTCTCCCGTGGGCATCGCCGAAGTTCTTTCAAACGATGGTTCATTTGCATTTGACGCTGGCAGTTACCGTATTCTTAATCGCTGCGGTCCTAGCAGGATTGGGGATGCGAGAACCGGATCAGCGAATCAGGCGGCCATCGGTGGCTTTGGTGGGAGTTGTGTTGTTGCAGATATTGTTGGGCTTGGGTACTTGGATTGCTAACTACGCTCTTCCATGGGAAGATCTTTTTCCTTGGCTAAGTGAGTACATCATTCGCGCTAAGGGATACTGGGAGTCGTTGGTGGTAACGATGCACATGGCGACAGGATCGCTCATTATCGCGATTTCCGTCATGCTGGCGACTCGAGGATGGTTGCTGAGCAATCGCTCCGAAACGGCGACCGATGTAGATTTAGCACTGGCGAGGCAAGTCTAGTGTCGACAACCGTTGAACGTAACCTGAGCGGTAATGCTTGTCTGTTAGATGAGAGTAACTGCGACAATCAAAATATTGAACAAGGCGGCCATCGAGTGAGTGAACCGGAGCGGGGAGATCATGCAGCGATCGGGGCGAATGTTGTATCGCCCGATGCGATCACCTCGTCGCGTCGATGGGTGGATCGCGTGGCAGATTACGTCGAGCTGACCAAGCCGCGTATCTTGGTAATGATCTTGTTGACGGTCGGAGTCGCCATGATCGCGGTTGAGCGTTCGGCGATGAACTGGCTCATCTTTATCAACACGATGCTAGGAACGGCCATGGTTGCGGCTAGCGCAAGTGCGTGCAATCAACTCGTGGAGAGACGCCGAGACGCCTTGATGACTAGAACAGCCAATCGACCTCTTGCTGCGGGGCGCTTGCAGCCCGCAGAGGGATTGATCTGGGGCACGTTCTTGCTTGTAGTAGGTTCGCTGATTTTATGGCTGGGAGTCAATCTTCCTACCGCTGTATTGGGGCTTTTGACTTGGGCCCTTTATGTTGGGATTTACACTCCGCTAAAAACTCGCAGTTGGTTGAATACGGCCGTCGGTACCGTGCCTGGTGCTTTACCAGTCATGATGGGTTGGACGGCGGCTGGCGGTAGTCTCTACGATCCACGCGGATGGTTGTTGTTTGCGGTTGTATTGTTGTGGCAATTTCCTCACTTCATGGCAATCGCTTGGCTTTATCGAAAGCAGTACGAAGCGGCTGGATATCAAATGCTGACCAACGTGGATCCCACGGGCAAGCGAGCTGGTAATCATGGTATCTACGGTGCAGTTGCTTTGATCCCTATCAGCGTGGCGGTGCTGGCCCCTGAATCGATTGCGACTTGGATGGTTGCGTTGGTGGGTGTGGCTGCAGCGGTGGTTCAGCTATTGTCAGCAACTCGATTTCGTCGAAGTCCTACTCAGGAATCAGCCAGGAAATTGCTCAGAGGTTCGTTGCTCTATCTCCCGGTGATGCTCGTTCTGGTTAGCATTCGGGCGATTCTTTAAAGTGTGGCGATGTTGGCCGCTGGTGGATTGGCATCATGCAACCCTCTTATTCTTCTCCCGAGGTTAAATCGCAGCCATTGCCCAAGGACTTAAGTCTGAACGTCCAACCGTATCGTAGTTGGCTTGGTGTTGTGGTTGTTTTTGAAACGATTGTTTTATTGTCGCTTTGCATTGTTGCTTGGTTGGCCACTTCGCTGTTGGGCAATGACAGTGCGACGGGGCAATTTCGAGGATTTCGTTTTCTTCCTTGGTTACCTATGCTAGGGTCGGCTCTATCGCTCGCTGGGCTAGGTACATCGGTATTACTGTGGCGAAGAATAACGAAGGCGTTTGAAGGGGAGGGGAGAGGAACAGCACTTGCGAGTATCGGATCGAAAGAGTCCATCCTGCTAACGACCGTTGCTGTGCTTTTGGTTGGTGCGTGGAGTTGGCAGTTAGGCGTATGGTATCGGGCGGGTTGGTATCCTTCGATTCCACCGCAAGTCTTCTCGCGTCTCGATTGGCGTTACCTGCGCGCCGTGGATCAAAGATTGGTTGCCGTTAAAAGAGAGGCAAGGGAAGGACGGCGTTTCTCAACGGACGGGATCCAACTGCTTTCGAAGTCAAACGCTGCGAAAGCATCCTCAATCTCTCAGGAGTTGACACCGCCAGGTTTGGTCATCGATGAAGTGCGCAGTTATGTCGTTGATTGGGGGCAGGAGAGTTTCTCTCAGGCGACCAGCAGCGCTCAGCGCGACGAGACACTTGAGTTGTTGGCTCTTCAAATCGCACCTGCCATGCTCAATCTGAGGCGAGGAGAGGAGTTGATACAAAATGAAAAATTGCGACTTCTGCAGGGATTTATGCAAACCAGAAAGCGGCAGGATGAAGCGAAAAGCCGCTACGATGAATTATCCAAACAGTGGGGTGAGGCAAAGGAAAAAGCTGAAAAGGATAGTCTGGCTAATCAAGTAGTCGCATCTGAAGAAGAGCTCAACGCGTCCATCGCTGCATCTCAGAGAACGGTAGGGCGATTGAATTGGATAAGCCGCTTTGAGACCCAGCGAGATGGACTCAACGGAGCGATACCTTGGCTCTCCTTGCCGATCGTGGCTCGTGGTGGCTCATTGCTGTGTAACTTGGTATGGCCAGCGGCGATCTACTTACAAATTCGCTTGATCTGTGCTTTAAGGTATTTGCTGGTGGGGGCTCAGCGTAGTTCCGAGTTGGACAATCGAAGGGATTTTCGCGTTCTCAAAGAAACTTGGTGGTTTATTGTATCGCCGATTTTTTGGGGGCTGATGCTGTGGGGCTTGGTGGTTTAATTCGATTCACTTGGCCGAGGTTGCTGTTGAGTAAACGCATCGTGGGTCAAGAGTGAGAGATGGTGACAGATGGTTGCGACTGACGAAAGATCGAAAACGATACCACTACAAGTCGAAGGTGTGGTTCATAAATATGGCGACAAAGTCGCTCTGAACCGTGTCGATTTAGAGATAGGGCAACGAGAGATATTTGCTCTGCTGGGACCTAACGGCAGTGGAAAATCGACTCTCTTTAGATTGATCAGCACACTGGCAAAAGTGCAGCAGGGAAGCATCTCGGTGTTTGGCGCCAATGTTGTCGAGCAAAAGGCGCTGGTTCGGAGTTATCTTGGGGTTGTTTTTCAATCACCGAGCTTGGACGGTAAGTTGACCGTTATTGAGAATCTCTGGTGCCAGGGCGTGCTCTATGGTTTGAAGGGGCGTGAATTGCAATCTCGCTGCGATGAAGTGCTCGGGCAGTTGGGGATGCTGGATCGCAAGAGTCAGTTATGCCAAGAGTTGTCAGGGGGCATGAAGAGGCGAGTCGAATTAGCAAAGGGGTTGTTGCATCGGCCCCGTTTGTTATTGATGGATGAACCTAGCACTGGGCTCGATCCAGCTGCGAGGTTGGATCTGTGGCATGCGCTGGAGCAGTTGCGAGATCAAGCGGATGTGACAGTATTGATGACGACCCATTTGTTGGAAGAGGCCGATAAAGCAAATCGAATCGCCATCTTGGATGCAGGGGAGGTGGTGGCGTGTGGTGCACCATCCGAACTGCGACGTCAAGAAGGTAGTGAAGTGATTGCCATCTCGACCGATCGCGTTGACGAAGTTGCTGAAAAGTTGGAACGAGAGTTAGCGTTGGTCGTAAAGCGTTTGCCGGCGGAAGTGCGTGTTACAACCGATGGAGCCTTGGAGCGATTGTCGGAAGTTACCAAAGCGGTGATGCCGTGGTCGCACCAAGTGACAGTGGGTCGAGCCAGTCTTGAAGATGTTTTTATTTCAAAAACGGGACATCAGTTTTGGCAAAACCACAAAAGCTGAACGAAGTAGTCATAGGAATGTTTAGCGAGAGAAGTTTTTAGAAGTCGCTGAGTGAAATGAGTTGATTGGTTATGAATACTGTTTTCATGTTGACTTGGAGGGAATGGGTACGTTTCTTCCGTCAGAGGCATCGCGTGATTGCGGCACTCGGTCAACCGATACTTTTTTGGTTGCTATTTGGTACAGGGATGCACCAATCGTTTCGTGGAGCAGGTGGTACGGATTTTATGTCGTACTACCTACCGGGAACCGTCGCTTTGATTTTGATGTTCACGGCGATCTTTGCGACGATCTCGATCATTGAAGATCGCCGAGAGGGCTTTTTGCAGAATGTGCTTGTCGCCCCAGTGCCTCGCTGGACGATCGCTGCCGGGAAGATTCTTGGTGGTGGAGCCATCGCATGGGTGCAAGCGGCCATTTTTATCGGATTAGCCATTCTGGTCGGTAGCGTGACGCTCTCTTGGGGTTTATTAGGTTTGGCCCTATTAATGGCGATCACTGCAGCCGGTTTAACGGCATTGGGTGTGATGTTTGCATGGCCTATGGATTCGACTCAAGGATTCCACGCTGTGATGAATCTGGTGTTGATGCCTCTGTGGTTGCTAAGTGGAGCGTTTTTCCCGATCCCATACCCTGGAACATCGGCGGAAATAGGCCAGGTTGTGATACACTGGATCATGCGGTTAAATCCGCTCAGTTACGCGGTATCTGGAATGCGGCAATTATTGATGCCGCCTAAAGAGGAAATTGTTGGTGTATGGCAGCCTTCGCTGGAGATGTGCTGGATCGTGACCATCCTTTTCTCGATTCTAGCCATAGCGATGGCTGCGTATGTTGTGCGTCGACCTGCACGAGGTGATTTAAGATGAAATCGAATTTGAGAACTGGATCTGCAATCTTAACATCGATCTTGTTTGCAGGCGTTTTGCTGATTCTCTTATTGCTCTTGATCATGGCGTTTGCTGCGTACAAGCAGAAACTTCGTAAGGCGATGGATAGCGACACTGCTGGAGTTGCCGGGCGAGCGATGGTGGAGAGTGAAGATGGCAAGCGGATGATTACCACCGATGGTGCGGAGCCTGTTCGGGTCATTGAGCAAGGTTGGCTTAGCGATTTTGAATTAACGAGCAGTCGCAAAGAAAAAGTCAGTAGCGCATCGCTCATTGGAAAGCCTTATGTCGTCAGTTTCTTTTTCTCGACCTGCCCTAGTGTTTGCGTGAAGCAGAATGAGAAAACCAAGCAACTGTATGAAAAATTCTCTGAGAAGGGTATCCGTTTCGTAAGCATCTCGGTCGATCCGGAGATCGATACTCCCGAGAGGCTTACCGAGTATGCGGAGCGATTTGGAGCCGATACGCAAAAGTGGTTGTTTCTGACCGGACCGATGGATTACATCAGCCGAGTAGGGGCTGAGGTTTTTAAGATTTTTGTTACGCGCCGTGGGCATCCCGAGCAGTTCATTGTTGTTGATGCGGATGGAAAGATATTCGGTTACTACAACTGGACCGATGCGGGGCAGTTTCTCTCTCTACAGCAGGATCTTGCCGCCCTAGCGGAAGATGCAACACTGCGGGCTAGCGATGTCCCCAAGGGGCGAGAGGTGGCTAAACCCCAACCTCCAGAGGAAGATGAGTAGAGCGAGCGTTTGTGTGCAAGGATCGCACAAAAAAATCGCGCGGCAATAGATTGCGCCTAATAAGATTACACCGAGGAATAGAAAAGTGATTGAACTGTTGCCCCATGTGAATGTTAGTTTAAATGCCTTAGCGACCTTGCTCTTGATCGTCGGGAGAGTGCTCATCTACCAACGTAAGGAAAAGGCACATCGTAATGTGATGCTGGCGACACTGGTTGTCAGTGGCGTGTTTTTGACCTGCTATTTGATTTATCATTTCAACGTACCGAGCAAGAAATTTCCGACCGATACCGATGTGGCTCCGCTGGCAGCGCGCTACACCTACTATGTCATCTTATTGACTCACGTGCTGTTGGCGATCTCGGTTCCATTTCTAGCGATATCATCGATTTACTATGGTCTGAAAGACAATCGAGCTGCACATAAAAAAGTTGTTGCGTGGGCTTGGCCTATTTGGCTCTATGTTTCTGTGACCGGAATCATCGTCTATCTAATGCTGTATCAAATCTACGTTCCCAAAATCACTGCTTGAACAAGTATTTGGTATGATGGTACGACAGATAGCGGTTAAGTTTAGATCGAGGAAGCAGAGTCTTGGTTTAGCGAATTTTAGCCGCGTGTACTTTGGCCTAGGGATGTAACGAGAGGTGGTCTGATTTGTTCCATCCAACCTATCTGCCTAATTCGAATCGCTGTTTCAGGCAGGGTAGCTCAATGAGTTACCGAGGGCTAGGCGATTTTCTAGATGCAAGGTTTCTGCATCTCGCAGTCTTTCTGTTGATCGCTTTTGAATTGTCCGGGGGTATTTGCGCAGCTCAAACGGTCGGGTGGCGTAATCAGATTCCAGAAGTCGACGCGCCGAGATTGAATCAGCTCCAGCAAGTTGAGTTGTTGGTTCAGTCGAAAGAGTACGGCGAGGCGATTGATCTTCTTCAGAAAATTGAAGACGAAGGGGATGGGTTGGTTGTACAGGCAGGTAGGCTGCCGAGCGATTCACCGTTTGTGGTGGCTCGTTATATCTCATTGATCGACTATTGCCATTCAATTCGCCTAGCTTGGGCAACGCGTGCTCCAGAGGCCCTAGCCGCATACCGCCAACGCATCGATGCTCAGAGCAAAAAGGCTTGGGATGAAGTCCGGAAAACGAATCGTGCGGAAGAAGGGGAGAGGTGGCTTAAACGATACATCGCTTCTTCGATCGCAAGTGAAGTTGTTTTATGGGTTGGAGATTTGTGGCTCGATCGAGGCGAGTACCAAGCGGCTAGGGAATGCTACCAGAGGATTCTGCCCGGCGCACGTTTGAGTTACAGTCAACAGTCGCAAGCTGAGCCCAATGAGCGAGTCGGCGGAAGTGTTTCCTTCAGTCGTTTGCTACATCAATGTGGTCAATCGCAAGAAGCGTTGGAAGCGCTGGTGGAAGCGATCAAGAAGGAGAGCGTTGGCGAACAGGGGTGGAGTCTGCCAGCGGCTAGCGTACCGCCAGCAGATGTGTGGGCGCGACTGGTATGGTGTTCGATTTTGGAACGAGATTTGGAGCGTGCCACCCTTGAAGTGAAGTTGCTTGAAAAGCTTTATCCACAGGAGAAGGTAACACTCGCATCTGGAAAGGTTTTGGGGGCTTGGGGTGATCAACTGAAGCAGTCGATGCGCGATTTGGATTCAACCTCGACCTCAAGCGACCAAGTCGATTGGCGGCAGTTGGGAGGAAATTCTTCACGAAATGCACTATCGGTTGAAGAGGTGCGTCCATCGGACTGGCCGCGTTGGACACATCCGTTCTATCGATTGTCGGCGGCCATGGATCGCAATCCTGCCGGGCGTCCGCGCGTCGGCGAAGGTGCTGAGTCGGTTCTCTCTTATCATCCGGTCATTGATAAGGGGCGAGTTTATATTAATGACTTGCAGCGGATCTATGCGTTGGATCTGCAAACCGGTAGCACTTGGCCTTCGGCGGATCCCAAGTTGCCATTATTTGATTCAGGCATTCCGGTTGAAAGTGTTGTGCCGTTGGCGTATCCCAATTGTGGTGTGCCCCGCAGTACGTTAGCGATTTCTGAGAATCAGTTATTTGCCAAGATGGGTATTGCCATCACTGGTTGGAAACAAGCTCCGCTGGATGCTAATGGTTCTCTCAGCTTTATTGTGGGTTTGGATCTTGCACGCGATGGTAGAATGCTCGAAGGCTATCCGATTTATTTGACGGGACCGAAGTGGGCGAATTGTGAATTCGATGGATGTCCCTTGCCGGTAGGCGATCGATTATTGGTTTGTATTACTGAGCGAACTAATGTGCAGATCAATCGCTTCATTGCTGCTTTTGAAAGGAACTCAGGAAAGCTATTGTGGCGCACCATGCCGTTGGCTGCAGGCATGATCGAGGGGCTATCTGATGCTAATTTGATTTCTCATCAGTTGCTCAGCTACAGCAATGGAACTGTTTATCTCAATACGGGCTTGGGAGTTATTGCGGCTGTTGATTACGCAGATGGATCTTTGAAGTGGCTGACTCGTTATCCGCGAAATCAGATGGAGGATTCAGCCTATCCGGTATCTCAGCGATTCCGGTTTCGCGACATGACTCCCTGTTTGATTCAAGAAGACACTGTGTATTGTTGTCCAGCCGATTCACCTGAGGTCTTCGCGCTCGATGCAGCGACAGGAGATCTCGTGTGGTCGACCACGCCGGAGCATTCGGCGGACGTCATTCATCTTTTGCATGCTGGCGACGGGCAGTTGATAGGTAGTGGCGATCGGTTGGTGTGGTTTGATGCGGCGACTGGCAAGATGCGTGGTTCGTTCCCGGAAGGGATCGCAGCACGTCCGCGTGAAGGTTTGGCTGAACCGCGTGGCTTGGGGCGACCGTGGGTTTCCAAAGAGCTGATTTTCTTCCCGACGGAAAATCGAATTCACGTTTTGGGGCGGAAGCTCTTGCGCGAGGAAGGTAAGTGGGTTCTCGAGAAGAAACCAGCGATCGACTTGGCGAGTCGCGCGAGCGAGGGGGGGAATTTGGTCCTGGGCGACAAGTGGTTGTTGTTGGCGACTCCGAGTCGTTTGGTCGCTTTTGCTACGCCCGAGGTTCCGCAGCCGTAAAGAAACCAAAGCGTGAGCCATGGTGCTTTTCAGGCCATTTCGCTGCTAGGCTTCCCCACAAAATTCGCAAAAAATGAAATCGCTTTTCCCTTCTAGGCCGGCTCGGAATGTCTAACGAAGGTAAGTCTGGCGAGCCGATGGTGGGCAAGAGAGCGAATTTAGGCAGAAAAACCCCTGTTGGGGTACGCTATTGTGGGTGGTTTTGTCCTTTGCGCGCAGGTTGATTTCTCCGGCGGCTGGGAATTGAGGTTGCCTGTTGGGAACGGGGCGATATACTCCACCACTCGAATTACGTTTTTATTAGGTTGAGGCAGTGCCATGGCTCGCGCTTGTGACGTTTGCGGTAAGTCCGCTCAGATGGGCAATCAGGTAGAGACTCGCGGTAAGGCGAAGTATCTCGGTGGTGTTGGTACCAAGGTGACCGGTATCACACGTCGGCAATTCAAGCCTAATCTACAGAGAGTTCGTTGCACTCTTCCAAACGGAACCAACACTTCGTTGATGGTTTGCACTCAATGTCTAAAGAGTGGTCGAGTGCGAAAGACCGTGAAGCAGAAGCCTTTCCAGTTGCCTGTGTCTCACAGCTAAACAGTCTTTTGCGAAATGTCTATTTCGTCGACGGACATTCAGCGAGTTGCTCATCTGGCCCGTTTGCAGTTAAGTGAAACGGAACTGGAGAGTTACTCCGTTCAGATGAAGGCCATCGTAGAGTTTGTGGATCAGTTGCAGCACGTTGATACCTCGGGTGTTGAGCCGATGGTGCATGCGATTGAACTCACGAATGTTCTGGCAAACGACCAGGTTCGAACCGGACTGAGCCGTGAGCAAGCTTTGGCCAATAGTCCGGATCATGATGAGGAGTGTTTTCGAGTCCCTGCCGTGCTGGGGTAAAGCCTATGGAATGGTGCGCGACGTCTGCAGCCGAGCTTTCGAGACAACTTTCTAGTCGCGCTGTCAGCGCCGTTGAACTCGCCAAATACTTCCTCAACCGAATTTTGATGTTGGACCCTAAGGTTCAATCTTTCATTTCGGTTTCTGAAGAGTTGACGCTAAGGCAGGCAGCCGAAGTGGACGCTCTGCGTATGAGCGGTGCGGCATTAGATCCACTAGCGGGCGTGCCTGTCGCTGTTAAGGATTTGCTCTGTACGACCGATCTACCAACCACTTGTGGTTCGAAGTTTGGTAAGGGCTATATGTCCCCCTATGATGCGACGGTGGTGACCAGGATGCGTCAGTCGCGCATGCCATGGTTGGGTAAGACCAACCTTGATGAATTCGCGATGGGTGGGTCAACAGAGACAAGCTTTTACGGGGTAACCCGCAACCCTTGGGACTTGCAGCGGACGCCAGGTGGCAGCAGTGGTGGTTCGGCGGCATGTTTGGCCGCTGGTCTCGCTCCGCTTTCGTTGGGAACAGATACCGGTGGATCGATTCGTCAACCTGCAGCGTTTTGCGGTGTGAGTGGTTTTAAGCCGACCTATGGTCGAATCAGCCGTTATGGTCTGGTGGCTTTCGCAAGTAGTCTCGATCAGATTGGCCCGATGGCTCACACGGTTGAAGATCTCGCGTTGGCGATGGATGTCTTAGCAGGACATGATGAGCGCGACAGTACTTCGCTTCCACACGAGAAGCCTGCGTTTGCAGCATCGCTACTAGAGCCACGAAAGAGTTTTAAAGTCGGCGTGGTGCGCGAACAGATTGAAGATGCGGGCCTCGATGTGGAGATTCGCAAGGGGGTCGAGAAAACATTGGAAGTGCTCAAGGAATGTGGAGCTGAGATATGTGAAGTATCGCTGCCGCATTCCAAGGTCTGGGTACCAACGTACTATGTGATTGCTCCATGTGAAGCGAGTAGCAATCTTTCGCGATTTGATGGAGCGCATTTCGGGTTTAGAGCTGAAGCGGCGGTTGCTTCTAAGGGCCGCAATGTTGAAGCGGGTGACTCGTCTCCACTTGTGGATATGTACTGCCGAACTCGTTCCGAGGGTTTCGGAGCGGAAGTAAAGCGTCGCATCATGCTTGGCACTTACGCGTTGAGTGCAGGGTACTACGATGCTTATTACCTTAAGGCATTAAAGGTTCGTCGATTGATTCGACAAGACTTTGATCAAGCATTTGAGCAAGTAGATCTGTTGGTCGGTCCTACCACACCGACCACAGCGTTTCGTATCGGCGAAAAGCTGAATGATCCGGTGCAGATGTATTTGGGCGATTTGTATACCGTGGGAGCGAATTTGGCGGGGCTTCCTGCGTTATCGATTCCGTGTGGTCGCAGTTCTGCGGGATTGCCGATCGGAGTGCAGTTCCAAGGACGACCTTTGGATGACTGCTTCGTCTTGCAGGTGGGTCACAAGTATCAGCAGGCTATAAATTGGAAGCCGATGCCGGCAAGTGTCACATGAACGCTTCACCCTACACTTTGATCATCGGTTTGGAAGTGCACGTACAGTTGAAGACAAACACGAAGCTGTTTTGTCGCTGCAGTACGCTTTTTGGACAGCCACCCAACACGCAGGTCTGTCCAGTGTGTCTTGGCTTACCGGGAGCGCTGCCGGTATTGAATCGGCGCGCGATCGAATTGGCGGTTAGGACGGGATTGGCATTAAACAGCGATATCGCACCATTTACCAAATGGGATCGAAAGAACTATTTCTATCCTGACCTTCCTAAGGGTTATCAAACGAGTCAGTTTGATTTGCCTATCTGTTCCAAAGGTTTTCTTGATATCCGCGATAGCAAGGGTGCATTCGAGCCGAAGCGAGTTCGATTGATTCGCGCACACCTGGAAGAAGATGCGGGCAAGAGCATGCACGACGAATCGCAAGGGAAAGCCGATAGTCGTATCGACCTCAATCGTGCCGGCACTCCGCTTTTGGAGATTGTCACAGAGCCCGATATCCGCAGTCCACAGGAAGCAAAAGTCTTTTTGACCGATCTGCGTTTGTTGCTCCTCTACTTAGATGTATCGGATTGCAATATGCAAGAAGGTAGTTTGCGAGCTGATGCAAACGTGAACTTGCATATTCCTGTCGATGGCAAGATGGTGGCTACGCCGATTACCGAAATCAAGAATCTCAACTCGTTCCGTGCTGTTGAGCGAGCACTCGTTTACGAATCGGCTCGGCAATACGATCAATGGAAGCGAGATGGTATCGCACTTGGTGGAAGGCCCAAACAGACCCGCGGCTGGGATGATGCTCAAGGAGTGACCATCTTGCAGCGTGAGAAGGAGGAGTCGAGCGATTATCGATACTTCCCTTGTCCTGATTTGGTTCCTGTTACCTTGAGTCAATCAGAACTTGATTCGGCGAAAGAGACTCTGGGTGAATTGCCTGCCGCGATTCGGGCGAGATTGGTTACTCAGTATGATCTCAAAGAATACGATAGCGATGTGATCGTATCGCAGGGACGCGAGTTGGTTGAGTATTTTGAGCAAGCGGTTGTCGCAGGTGCACCACCGAAGCGAGCCAGTTCCTGGATTCAGCAGGATATCTTGAGATTGCTCAACGAGCGTCAGCAGAGTTTGGCGGATCTAGGTTTTTCGGCGGTACGACTTGCAGAGTTAACCAAAGCGATCGAGTCTGGAAGCATCGATACGACACGAGGTAAAGAAATTTTCGCTCGGATGTTAGAGGACAAAAATTTGACGGTCGCTGCGGCGATCGAGGCTTTGGGAATCAAGTCGGTTGGTGATGATGAGCTGATGGAATTGTGTCGACAGCTTTTGGCCGAAAATCAGAAAGCTGTATCGGAGTACAAGGGTGGCAACGCTAAAGCTCTGGGAGCCCTGATCGGACAAGCGAAGAAGAAGAATCCCAATGCTGACCCACGACGAGTTCAGGATCTGTGCAAGCAGATTTTAGATAGCTCTAACTAGCGACAATCTGGCACGCTTCGAGCAGTAATTGTTTGTCAAGCTGAGGAGGCTTGTTCTCTTTTCCTCGCTGGCGAAAAGATCCATGAACCTGATCACAATCACTCTGCTTGAGAAACTCTTTTAAGTGGTCAGGATGAATACCACCGGCGGCCAGAAGCTCTATTTTGCGATGAGTGAATTCATGCAATGATCGAAGCATCTGAGCACCTGCCATTGCGGTCGATGCGCCTCCCGAAGTGAGGATGCGACGATAGCCCAGATCGATCAATTGTTGGGCTGACATCGGTAAGTCGAGGCAGGCATCGAAAGCGCGATGGCACACGCAGCGATCTCCTCCGAGTAATCGAGAAAACTCGTTCATCGCCTTTAGATCCAGAGTTTGCTCCGTGGTTAGGCAGCCAACTGCGATTGCTGTCGCGCCGAGTTCTAAAGATTTTTCAGCATCCCAAAGCATCGCGCGGATTTCCTGGGAGTCGTAGGTGAAGTTACCACTTCTAACCCTTATCAAAGCGACGACAGGAATCTTAACCGACGAGAGGACTTCCCTTAGCAATCCGATCGAGGGTGTAACGCCATCGACTTCCAGAGCAGCGGATAGCTCGAGGCGATCGGCTCCACATGCTTGAGCATCGATGGCATCCTGTACTGTGCTGATGCAAGCTTCGATGAGGCATGATTTGTTAGTGGATGGCAGGTTCGATGTTGGCATGTGGATAAAGAAACTGCGATTTAGCGAATGGAGATTTGTCGGCCTAGGCACTCCAGCAGAAACTCGAGTACTTCTAAGTGTCGAATTGCATCGGCCAATGAATTGCCCCAAGTGTACATTCCATGGCGACGTATCAAGTAGCCATAGAGGGGTGGATTCTGAGGATTGGCGACATACTTGCGAACCTCTTCAGCCAGTTCGGGGATGTTCTGTGTGTTATCAAAAATAGGAAGCCAAATGCGTGACTGGTGTGTCGTGATTCCTTGAAGGCCTTTAAGCATTTCAAAGCCTGCGATTTCGATTCCTCCTTGGCTGGCAAAGTGCTCGGAGAGTACCGTTGCCCAGGGACTGTGCGTGTGCAGAACGGCGCCGGCACCCATTTCGACAGCAACGCAGTGCAGCATGGTTTCGGCGGATGATTTGGGTTGATTGGTTTCCGTCGGGCGGCCCGCTTGATCGACCAGGACAAAGTCGTTGGGCTTCAGGTGGCCTTTATCCATTCCGCTAGCTGTTACGAGCAATATCTTTGGCTCGTTGCTAACCACACAGCTGTAGTTGCTGCTGGTGCCGAGCGACCAACCTCTTGACCAAAGCTGCTGGCCGGCACGTTGCAGGCCTTGAATGTAGATTTCGTAGGGAGCAAGAAGCGATGAAAGAGGTTCGTTAGTCATCGTAGGAGGATGTATGAAAGGGTCTGGGGTTACTGAGGAACAACGTTAGCGATTTGAAACGGAAGACGAAGCGGATCGAGGCAATAAACTAAACTAGATTCGTTAGGAGTGCATACGAGGTAGTGAGTGTCCCAGTGCGATGATTTCTGTTTCGGCTGCCGAGAGTTCTTCTAATCGCAGCTTCACTTCTTCCGCAGGAGCGAACAGCTTAGCAAGTCGAACATAGGTCGTGTGGTGACGAGCTTCGGATTCGAATAGCGAGCCATAGAATTGTGCCAGTTCGGGGTCGGGGACATGGCGGCTTAGCAGATCGAAGCGTTGGCAACTGCGGGCCTCGATCAGGCTAGCGATCAGGAGTCGATCGACGGCTCGGTGGGGTTCATTGGTGCGAACCAGTTTATTCAGTTCTCGTCCGTAAGTACCAGGACGCTGCAATCGAAAGCGTATACCGCGTTTGGCGAGCAGTTCGAGCACCATATGAAAGTGCTCCAGTTCTTCTTGGATGATGCGGGTCATTTCCTCACAGAGCTCCCGGTACTCAATATACGATCCAAGCAGGCTCATCGCGGTAGCAGCTGCTTTATGTTCGCAATGGGCATGATCGATGAGAACTTCTTCCAGGTGGGGTTCAATTCTTTGGTACCAACCTTCGGTGGAAGAGCTTTGCAAGTGGAGCATAAGGGGATCCAGGATCGGAAAATGGGCTCTGAAATTGATAAACCCTGAGTGTCTAACGGATAAATCCCCCTGTCGAACGAGGGGTTGCGGGTTACAATTCCCTTTATGTTGTATCTATCTGCTCAGAACTTGTCCAAGACCTTTGGTGATAAGACCATCCTAGATGGTGCTTGCCTGGAAATACGCGCCGGTGATCGTTTGGCGCTAGTAGGGCCAAATGGTGCGGGAAAGACCACGTTGCTGCGTATTCTTACCGGTGAGCAGGGGCCGGACGGTGGAGACACCGAAGTGTCGGGGGGGGTACGAATTGGCTATGTGAAGCAACATGCTCACTTCCCTGACGGATCGACGGTTTGGTCGGAAGCGATCAGCGCTTTAGGAAATATTCCGTCGCTGCTTGGGGAGAGTGAAAGAGTTGCAGATCTATTGGCTACGACTTCTGATCCGCAGGAACACGAACGCTTGCTTGCAGATTACGAAAAGCTGCAATCCCAAATCATTCTTGAAGATGCTTATAACTGGCAGCATCGTGTCGAGAGAGTGCTCCAAGGATTGGGATTTTCACCAGCAGATAACGATAAGCCAGCCAGCAAGCTCAGCGGTGGTCAGCAGAACCGATTGATGTTGGCTTGTGTGTTGCTGTCGAAACCTGAGCTTTTGATTCTGGACGAACCAAACAACCACTTGGATGTTGAGTCGACGGAGTGGTTGGAAGATACGTTGGCTCAGTGGGCAGGAGCTGTATTGGTTGTAAGTCACGATCGTTATTTTTTAGATCGTGTTGCCAACGGAGTCTTGGAGTTAATCAACGGTCAGATCGATCGATTCAAGGGCAACTACACAGCGTATGTAGGGCAGAAGCAACTGCGTCTTGAGGTCCAGAGACGAACTTTCGAAAAGCAGCAAGAGGAAATCGAGAAGCTGGAAGATTTTATCCGCCGAAATCATGCGGCGCAAAAAGCAACTCAAGCGGAGGATCGTCGCAAAAAGCTGGAGCGAATTGAGTTGGTGCAGAGACCTCGAGAGATTGTGACGCCCAAGTTTCACTTTCCTCAGGTGACTCGTTGCGGTGATATCGTGCTGCGGGTGGAGCAGTTGAGCAAAGCGTTTGATCGACCGCTGTTGGATCGGGTTCATTTTCAGATTCAGCGCGGTGAGCGATGGGCGATCGTGGGCTCTAACGGCGCTGGTAAAACCACGCTGCTTCGTTGTCTGCTCGGCGATCTTGCTCCTGATTCAGGCAAGATGACTTTTGGTACCGGTGTGAAGGTCGCTTACTTTGATCAGTTGGTTCGCAGTTTAGATTTAGAGCTGCCGCCGATGGAGGCGGTGAGAGTACCTCATAAAGAGCTGGTCGATTTAGAGCGTCGTAATCTATTAGCTTCCTTTGGCCTTGCAGGGGAAGTTGTTACCAAGCCGCTGAAGACCTTAAGTGGTGGGGAGCGAAATAGAACGTTGCTTGCCTACTTGTCGGCTCTAGATCCGAACTTTCTGATTTTGGATGAGCCGACGAACCATTTGGATCTATGGTCGCGAGAAGCGTTAGAGACGGCGTTCAAAGAATTTCAGGGAACGATCCTGATGGTGACTCATGATCGCTATTTAGTGAATCAAGTCGCGGATCATATTTTGGTACTGCGAGGAGGTCGATGCAGTATCATACCTGGTAATTACGACGACTACAGACACTGGCTTTCGCAGGGAATGGCGATATCGGATCGAGGAAGTGTCTCGCTGAAGGATCAAAAAGAATCGACAAAAACATCGCAAGCGTCGGCAGAGTCCGGTGCCAAATCGCCAGCGAAAGCCATCAATTCGGGAGCGGTAAAGCGCAAGCGAAAATATCCGTATCGCAAAGTAGAAGCGATTGAAGCGGATATCATGGCAGCGGAAGAGAAGCTACAAGAGTTACAAAATCAAATGCTAGACCCGCAGGTCTTGCGCGATGGTAGACGAGTTAAACAAATACAATCCGAACTCGATCAACAGCAACAGACATTAACAAATCTTTACGAGCATTATGAAGAGGCAGTAGAGCTGAATTAGCTCTTTGAAGTGAGAAGCAAGAACATGGTTTTTTGGCGCAAGAAAAAAACAGATCAGGCAGCAGGCGACTCAGCGGATCAGGCGAAGCCGAGTGATGCTGATCCGTTGACAGGTGAGGCGACTGGCGGAGGCTTTTTTTCCAAGCTGCGCGGAGCTTTAACCAAGACCGCGAAACTATTTCAGACTGACATTCGCGATTTATGGAAGTCGGATGGGCAGTTGGTTGATGAAGACTTTTTGCGCGAGTTGTTCGCCATCCTCATTAAGTCGGATATCGGTACTGAGACAGCTGGGAAAATTCGCGATCAAATTCAGAAGGATTATCGAGGTCGCGTCGTACAGTTGAGCGAAGTGATTGAGGTGATTCGATCGCAAGTATTGAGCCAGCTACAGCAGGGTGAGATCGCGCTCAACATGGCGCAGCAGGCACCCACGGTGATTCTGGTAGTCGGTGTCAACGGCTCGGGAAAAACAACGTCGATTGCCAAGCTTGCTTATCGATTGACGCAAGATGGAAACCGCGTTTTGCTCGGGGCTGGCGATACGTTTCGTGCTGCGGCGGTAGAGCAATTAACGATATGGTCGGAGCGAATTGGATGCGCGATCGTGCGGGGAGAGCAGGGGGCTGATCCGGCCACGGTCGCGTACAAAGCAGCTGAGAAAGCGAAGAACGAAGGGTTTGATATTTGCATCATCGATACAGCGGGTCGCTTGCAGACGCAAACAAATTTGATGCAGCAATTGGATAAGATACGTCGCGTCATCTCGAAGCAGATCGAAGGAGCGCCCCATGAAGTCTTGTTGGTGCTTGATTCGACTGCGGGACAAAATGCGATCAGTCAAGCAAAAGGTTTTTCTGCTGCGGCTGGCTGCACCGGGATTGTCCTTTCAAAGTTAGATGGTTCCGCCAAGGGTGGTGTTGTGGTACCGATTCGGCAGCAATTTGGTTTGCCGGTGAAGTTTATAGGTGTAGGCGAACAGATTGGTGATTTACAACCGTTTGATCCGGTGTCATTTACCAAAGCATTGTTTGATATTGAGTGATCTTGTTTTACTGAAGATGAAGTTTTAGGAGAGGTGAAATGCCAAAGTTGACTGTGACCGGAGTGGGTACTTTTGAAGTGCCGGCAGGCAAAAGGCTTGTTTCCGCATTGCGCGAAGAGGCAGGTACCGACCAGCTTCATGCTTGTGGTGGTAAGGCGAGATGTACGACTTGTCGCGTTGAGTTTGTTTCCGGTGAGCCATCGAAAATGACGGCAGCTGAGAAAGCTGTGTTGGCAAGTAAGGGTGTAAGCGGTGTAAGGCTTTCTTGCCAAATCGTATGCGACCAGGATATGGAAGTTCGAGTCATTAGCCGCTTGGAAGGAAGCGGCCGCAAGGACTGCGGAAGCCCAGTGGCTGAAGCGATGGAACCACAGCCTGTGGAATGGGTTGACTGTTAATTCAACCTGTTCCCACGTTACGATTTGCCCAACGTAGGGTCAGCGATTTTGTTCCGAGGTCGGATGTTTTGCGGTGAGTGGTCAGCGATTTGCGGCTTGATGAAGACTCTCACCCTAGCCCTCTCCCATGCGCTTGTTCGGGCTAGCGTCCGCTCAAGCTTATGGGCGAGGGGACGACGGGTTGGGCTTTGCCCAACGGTTCAGGGAATATGACCCGTTCTTTTTAAGCCGATTCACGGTATTGCCAGGGATTTTAAGTTGAACTTCAGCACGGTGGAGTTGTCCTGTTATAGACTGGGGCGGAAAGGCGAAATGAAAAAAAAGCTACTGTGCATGGCTGGGGTTGGGTATGGCAATTCAGTTCGATGTTTTAGGAAAACCTCTCAACGATAATGCGCTTCTAGTACGTATCGACTCCGGACAATCGATACAGCGACTGCTCTTTGACTGCGGGCAGTCTTGTCTGGATGATGTTGACTTTGCGGAGATCCGCGAGATCGATCATCTTTTCTTCTCGCATTTGCACATGGATCACGTGAGCGGATTCGATCACTACTTTCGTTGCAACTATGACCGCAGCAAAACAAATCATTTCTGGGGTCCGAAGGGAACCGCAAAAATTCTACAAAATCGATTTCAAGGATATTTGTGGAATCTACACGACGACATGACAGGGAGTTCACTTGTCTGGGAGATCGAAGATAGCTCACTATCCTGTACCCGTTACGAACTCAGTGATGCTTTCTCGGTAAGTTATCCGGAATCTGAATTGAGTTTAACGCAGGAGCATCGTGGCATCATTCTGAATCGGCCAAGTTATTCGGTGCAGGCATTGCTATTGAATCATGGTACGACGTCGATTGGCTATATCGTGCGTGAGAAGCCGCGTGAGAATATCGACATGGCTCGCTTAGGTGAGCTTGGCTTGAAGCCAGGGCCTTGGCTCAAGAAACTGAAAGAACGCCAAGACCTCAATGATCTGATCGAAGCGGATGGTAAGCAATACACTCTCGGGCAGATTGCTACTGAAGTGCTCAAACAGACAGAAGGTGAGTCGATTGCTTATCTATCTGACTTCATCGTCCAGGGTGATGAGATTGACAAACTTGCCGCGAAAATCAAAGGGTGTCGTTATTTGGTGTGTGAGTCTCAATATCTTTCAGAGGATAAAGAGCTTGCAGTGAAAAATAATCACATGACTGCTGAGTGGGTGGCGCATTTAGCGCGTGCGGCTGCAGTCGAAGAGCTTGTATTAATTCATTTATCGAGCCGTTATCCTTACCCTTTTTGGCACAGAGTTTTAGGCGAGGTGAAGAGCATATTCCCTGGAGCAAGGTTTGCAAAAGGTTGGGAAAGATAGGAGATCCTCTGGAAAAAGTCTTTTAAGGATTTTATGAGAGACTATTGGAGAATATAGTCGCTAAGAAATGAATTTGAGTGAATGGCAAGCATCTCGGGATTACATCATGTCTCACGATCAAGAAGTAAGCAATTCAACCTCAACTAAAGGGCCACGAGTTTTCATCATAGTGGAGCGTATTGCTCCAGGTGCCTACCGTGCTCGAACTCTTCCTCCTTGGAGTCTAGATGAGCTGGGTTCGCGAGAGAAAGAGGTAGTGTTGCGAGTACGCAATAAACTGCCCCACTACTTTAAGAAGATGAAGCCAGTGACCTGGGCCCGACCTCTGCCAGGTAATAATCCTCTGCTGCAAGCCCCTTCCGTACTACAGATAAAAACCCCACTGCGTTTAGCGGATATTCGCGGTGCAGTGGATGCGGAAGTTGATATCGATATTGTGACGTGGCAAGTCGATGCGAAAAACTTTGCCTATTTTGTACCTGCACTCGATCGAACTTGGCTAGGCCGTCCAACTCAGTGGGATGAATCGAGCCTGCAGCGTCGGTTGCAGAAAGAGATAGAAAAGAGAGTAGCGGATAAGGGGCTTGAATTCCTTTATGACCTGATCGCAGTTCGAAGTATCAAAATACATTCCGCTCAGTTTCCAGCTGAATCCATTACCAGCTTGAGCGGTAATCAAGTCAAAAAGAAGAAAGCCGATCTTCGAACGCTTAAGAAAATTGCCAGCGACGTACGTACTTGGAAGGAAGATCCTGTTTTCGAGCGAGATGAACTGGTGACTCGCTTAGCGGATATTGTTACCGCCGAGTTACCCCAAAGCGTTCTGCTAGTCGGTCCACCGGGTGTGGGTAAGACAGCGCTAGTGCGACAGATCCCCAAATCATTTCCGCGAATGCCACCTCTTTGGTCGACGGGCGGATCGCAGATTGTTTCGGGAATGTGCGGCATGGGAATGTGGCAAGAGCGATTGCAGCAGGTACTGGGTGAGGCTCGAAAGATAAACGCGGTCCTGCATTTTGGCTCTCTGTTTGAATTGATGGAGGCGGGCAAGTTGGATGACCAGCCCGGCGTCTCATCATTTCTGAAACCTGAGATGCAGCGAGGAAAAATTCGTGTCATAGCTGAGTGCACTACGGAACAATATCAGCAAATCGAAAGTCAGGATCCGTCGCTGCTACGCTGTTTTTTGCGAGTTGATGTAGACGAGTTGGATCGCGAAGCAAATCTTCGTTTGCTCCAAAAAATTTCCGAACTCATGATCGACCAAAGGATAGCGGAGCTGAGTTTAGAGGGTGGGCTGTCTCGAATAGAAATTGAACCTGGAGTGATCGAGAGGCTCGATGAGCTGTGTCGCAGGTACTGTGCCTACTCGACGATGCCAGGTATTCCGCTGAGATTGCTACGAGGTGTCCTAGGAGCAGCTTCTGCAGGCGAGGTGATTCATTCATCTGTGATTACCAGAGCCTTCTCGTCGCAAACAGGCTTGCCGGTTTTTTTGATTGATGATGATGTTCCGTTATTGGTTAATGAGCTAGAAGAGAATTTGCGACGAAGGGTTGTTGGGCAAGAGGAACCAGTCGAATTACTTGCCAACATGATTTCAACCCTCAAATCACGGCTGAATCGAACGGATCGTCCTCTCTCTTCGTTTCTGTTTATTGGGCCAACGGGTGTTGGAAAGACCGAAATGGCTAAAGCGCTCGCCGAAATACTTTTTGGCGATGCATCGCGTATGACCCGACTGGATATGAGCGAATATGCAACTCCCTGGTCATTAGGTAGGTTAACTGGCATCCATAGCAAAGATTCAGGGACGTTGACAGGCCCGATTCTCGATCAGCCGTTTGCTGTGATCCTGCTGGATGAGATCGAGAAAGCGCATCCCTCAGTCTTTGATTTGCTTCTGCAAGTGCTCGGTGAAGGGCGACTCACAGACGCCGCCGGCCGTAAAGCGGATTTTCGAAGCGCTGTGATCATTATGACGAGCAATCTCGGGGTCGAGAGTTTCAAAGCGACGGGGACTGGTTTCATCGGAGGTGGTGAGGCAAGCTATCGCGAGCACTTTGAACGTGAAGTGCGGAGATATGTGAGACCGGAATTACTGGGAAGATTGGATCGCATCGTTCCATTCAGTCCATTATCCCGAGAACATGTCCAATCGATCGCCGAGCGGGAGGTCGGAAAGCTTTGGAGACGCCCAGGGGTTCGTTACAGCCGAATGCAGGTGAATGTCGCATCAGATGTCCTGCTCTGGTTAGCGGAGAAGGGATATCAGCCGCAATATGGCGCTCGACCTCTGCGGAGAGTGGTTGAGGAATCTATTGCCATACCTCTAGCTCGGTTCATGCAAAAACAGGAATCGCAATTAGGTGAAAATGCGAAATCAAAGATTGTCAGTATCGCTATGGAGGGTGAGCTGCCACATATCAAGATGGTTGAGGAAGATGAGCTTCGCGAGAGTTCGGTGGCTGAGCCAGTTGATGAAGAACATGTTCAGTTACATGCACCCTTGGTGGATGAGTGGCGTGAACTGCGTTACAAGGCATGGCTGGTTTCTCAAAGCTCCGCAGTAAGGTGGCAGAAGGAGAGTCTTTATCGGCTAGACACCAAATTGAAGGCGATCGAAAGGAAAATCTTGAAGTCCCAAAAAGCCGAACGAACTTCAATACTTATCCAGCAGCAAGGAGTTCTTTTATCTCAAAAGAAAGAGATAGAAGATCGCCTAGACAGGTTGAAACAGATACAGCAAAGAATTCATAACGCATGGCATGAAGTCATCAAGGCATTTTACCTCGGCGCAACGGTTTCTAAGACCTTTCTAAGAAGCAAGTGTGCCGAGATGGAAAAGGATCTGCGAAAAATGATCGCAGATTTGCAGTACCGAGAAAGTAGATCCTCAGTATGGACTTTGATCTATATCGGCGGTGATCTACCGGATTTCAGATTCCTCTACGAAGCTCATCACAAACGATTTCGGTCGACAAGCCGATCGTGGCTGCTCTATACGGAAAAGAAATTTGCGAAACTGAAAAAGTCGGGTTTCTTCCCGGAAGGGAGTGTCCTTGAAAGTAATACTACGATTTTTAAAGAGGCGGAAATCGTCGCAGTTCGCCAATTTCAGGGCTTAATCAATATCAATTATGAGTATGCGATAGGAATGGTCTCAGAGTTCCAGCCAGCAGGCGATCGGATCGATTTTATAAACGAAGAAGCGGGCATTCACATTCTTAAACGACTGCGGGGGACAACAACGCCGCATAAATCGCGACTACGTGTGGAAGCGTTCGAATCTCGCCTCGAACAAATGAAGTTATCAAGCGGTTTTTGTGAATTGAATGTTGCTGTGGATACAAAGCCACATCGTGTTTATTCGGAATCCGAGGGTTTTGTGGAGCACATTCCTAACCGGGTGGTGCAGCGGGTTGGTGCTGGGACGTTGGAGGGAGCTGTCGATTCGTTGCTCGAACGAATCGAAGAGCAGGCGGTTTGGAACCGATTTGGTTACATAGGGGTTCCTCAGCTAGCGAAAGCGGTTCAGCCACTATTTCTTGAGTCTTCCTTTAAGGCTGATCGATGATGCGAATCACAACATCAATTTTGGTAGAACGCGAGATGAGCCCAACGGGCTTTCGGTATCGATGCAGCTCGGTCGTGGATCCACGGTATTACTGCCGAGATATCGAATTAGCAAACGCTCTGCAGAAAATGTCTAAGTTGATACGCGAGCGATTAGAGAGAATATCTGGGGAAAGAGATACAGTTTCGTTGTCCAACTGGATTATCGATCCTGCTTGGGAGACCAAGTCCGAAGATCTATTGATTTGGTTGCCGGATCGAACGCTCAAGATGCGATTGCCGTTCATTCTGAAACCATGGGGAAAGGCTTTCTTAGCGATTTGCCCAATGCTACCAAGTCTTGGTTTAGTGATCCAAAAGCGAGGTGAATTGAACGAGAAAGCGGCGGAGAAGATCCCTGAGTGGATCATGCAGAAACCCGACTGGAAAACGAGCGATTGGGGGCACCTGCTAGTCGCAAAAGATCATTGGCTTGAGAATATTGAAATCGAGTTCGAACCGAAACCACTCCAGAAAACATCGCTGCTCAGTTTTTTCAAAATGATGGCTGCGCGTGATGACCAGCGTGGCTCACAGCAATTACAGAAGATCGGTCGATGCTTGGACGATGAGCTGAAGGAAACCGCTGGTATTCAAGGACGCGAGGAGGAGATTCAGCGTGTTGATTCTCTGCTTGCTTCTCGTAAGTGCCATAGTGTGGCCTTGGTGGGGGCCAATGGTGTCGGAAAGACGTCTATCATTCACGAAGTCGTTCGCTTAAGACGCAAGCGGCGCGAAAGAGAATCTCGCACCGGTCGTGTTTGGGCAATCAATTCTCAGAGAATCGTCAGTGGCATGATGTACCTGGGCGAGTGGGAGGAACGCTGGCTCAGTATTCTCAAAGAGATCCACAAGATGAAGCACATTCTCTATATCGAGGATCCTGTGGGACTGCTAACCGCGGGTAAAACTCGTGATAGCAAGACGACCGCCGCTGATGTGCTCAGCGCTTTCATTGCGATCCATCCAATTCGGATGTTGGTGGAAATGACACCGGAAGCTTACGGAATTTTGAAATACCGTAAGCGGGATCTCGCAGATCAGTTTCTGCTTGCGTCGGTAAAGCCGCTTAGTCAACAAGCAACACTTGATCTATTGATCGATCAGGCAGGTCGATTTGAAGCGCAAAGGCGTAAGTTCCTCCATCCAGGAACGCTTCCTTTAATCAATTCAGCGACGGATCGATTCATGCGCGCCGAAGAGTATCCAGGGAAATCGCTACGTATTATGGAGGAACTTTGTCGCAGCGGTAGCGGTGTAATCAACGGCAACGATGTCATGAAGGCGATTGAAAAACGCACGGGATTGGATTTAAAAGGTACCTCGGGCAGTGTGGAAAAAATTGAGAAAACGATGCGCAGTAGCGTTATCGGCCAAGAGAAGCCCCTCGATAAGCTACTCGATTTCGTTGCGCGTGCTCGGGTTGGCTTGCAACCACTAGATCGCCCTCTAGGAGTTTTTCTCTGTTTGGGCCCTACGGGTGTAGGAAAAACGGAGTGCGCCAAGGCGCTCGCAAAAGCGATGTTTCAGGGTGAGCAGCATTTTCTTCGTTTCGATATGAATGAGATCAACTCTCCACTAGCTGCCGAGCAATTAGTAGGCAGTTTCGATCAGCCTGATGGCAAATTGACAAGTGCAGTTAGACGTATGCCCCATTCGGTTATCTTGTTAGATGAAATCGAGAAGGCTCATCCGAATGTGTTTGATTATCTCCTGCAGGTTATTGGCGAGGGACGTTTGACGGATGCGGTTGGGCGAAGCGTAGACTTCCGAGATACGATCATTTTGATGACTAGCAACATCGGTGCTAGCGAGGTATCGAAGTCGATTGGTTTCGAAGTAAATGAGTCGGTAGCAGCGGATCAATATCGACGGGCGGCCGCCGCGTTCTTTCGCCCCGAGTTCATGAATCGATTGGACGATATCCTTATTTTCAAGCAACTAAGCCGCAAGCATTTGGAGGATATCGCGACATTACAGATCAATCGATTGGTAATACGTGAAGGTGTGATGCGTCGAGATGTCGTCTTGCGAGTCGAACAGGATGCTAAGAGTTGGTTAGTGGATCGAGGGTTTGATCCTCAGTTGGGGGCTCGAGTTTTAAAGCGAGAAGTAGAGCGGAGTATGGCTCAGCCGCTTGCCAATCTATTCGCAAGTTTTTCGGGAAACGAAACCTGCCTCATCAATGTTCGAAGGATACCGGAGGGGATTCAGTGTGATTTACGGAAGCTTGTAAAGCATCGCCGTCGCCGAATTGAATTTCCGGAGCCGATAGAGTTGCTCACAAAGACGGGGCAGGAGCTTAAGGCATTTGAAGAGCAAGTCGATACGATCAGAGAAAAGCATAGCTTTGACGATAAGCTTTCGCGCGCAGCTATTCACTACTATGCCATTCGCGAACAGTTGCTGGAATGCAAGTCATTAAGAAGCGATCTAAGGACTGCGATCGAGAACAAGGCGACAAAATTGGCTCCGCGCGTCGACACCAATTTGAAGCAACCCAAAGATCGATTTATGCGAGGATGGGAGAGTGATCCTTATTATCGAGATGAGTGCAATGCAGCCCAAGACATTCGTGAAGTCGCAGAGGAAGTGGATACGACAGGTTATTCGCAGGCAGATGTACCGGCACTTATGTGGCTACTAGCCAGCGAGATGGAATTTACCAAAGTCGTGATCGATCATTTTAATCGACAAGATTCGGTGATTATGTTTGTACGCGACTTATTAACGCCACCGGATAAGGCTAGGGAATTAGCTAGGTTGGATACAGATTATCTATATCCGCAGTTCCTGAAGTCGATGGAGCTTGGGCTCGGTTACAAAGTGACTTCACAATATGTTGAAAAAGATGGAATCCCGCACAAGTTGTTTCTAGTCGAAGGGCTAGGTGCGGAGATGTTGCTGAAAGGTTGGGAGGGAGTTTATTGCTCCCATTTCCATGATTGCCTCTTTCGTCTTGGGCTGATTCCACTAACAGAGGAGAGTGGCGAGGAATGTATTTGGCATGAATACGGAAGCCGTTTGCTGAGTGAGGATGTTTTACTTAAGCGAGACCTGGAAGGTCACCAAGAAGTGCTTGTGGGTATAACTGACCCAGAGTGGTCTAGAGCCATTATCGGTCACAGTTTGATGCTTCAGCACCATGATGAACCGATGGATTTAATGCAAAAACCTGATTACTGGCAGCATGCACGGGCAAATTCCGACATCAACCGCCGAGTCTGTCTGCATCGGCTTCTGTACCATACACGCGGTGTGGAGAATGAATCATGAGTGTCAGTGACTTAGTCTTGATGAGTCATTCCTCTTCAGGGATCTATATTGCGCAGTGGTTGCGAGAGCCGAAGGTGCAGGCATTGGGTTCTACTCCCGCGAGCGCCAGGAAGAGGCTTGCTGGTTTGATCGCTAAGATGTCCGGTACGACCTGGAATTCGTCCTATCATAGCTGGGAGTACGGGGAAGTATTTAGCAAGATTTTCATGATCCAACCATGCCGTAATGAGGATGGCCAGCGGGTATTGGCAGGACCACAAGTGGCGATTCCTCTGCGTTATGTTCGAGTTGAATATCGTAGTGGTCGGCGCGGCTGTTACATTCCAGAGTTAAATGTTTGGACGGAGTGGTCTACCGATGGAGATCAGCCACCACCGGAATTGGAGCTAGCCGTTAATCACCGAGCTTCCATGGTAACTCCGGAACAGCTGATCAAGTGGTGGCCGCCGTTGTTCAGTGAAGTTGTGTCAGTTTCGATTCCAGTGAAGAAGCGGTCTCGGGCGACTATTGATCATGGAAACGTGTTCCTGGAAAGTATTGCGGAGCCTATCAGAAAAGGAATGGTTCCATTTCTACCACCCGATGTGCGAACTCGGCGACCTGTGCAGGATGTGCGTGACTTGATTGAGAGTGGTGGGGGATTGGTCGTTGGTGAAAGTGGTTGTGGTAAATCGACGTTGATCGCGGCGGCGGCCCTAGAGTTTAACTTACGTGATCGAGCTAACAATTCTGATATTGTGAGGATGGATCGTAACCAAAAAGTATTTAAGTTTTGGCGTACCAGTGCTAATCGGCTCATTTCCGGTATGCAGTATCTCGGTCAGTGGCAGGAGAGGGTCGAAAAGCTCATTCAGCAATTGGCTGATATCGAAGGGGTGCTGCTCCTAGAGAATCTTCGGGATTTAATTCGATTTGGTGGTAGCTCGCCGCGCGATTCCTTAGCTGCTTTCCTTGTTCCCTTTATCCGCAGTGGCCAGTTGCGAGTCGTGATTGAAGCAACACCACGCGAAATCGATGCGGTGCAACAGGCACTTCCTGGAATTGTCGATTGTTTGCCGATATTGACTGTTGAGCCATGGGAACCGGAGACCGAAAGGCTCCTGCTGCAGCGTTATCTTGAATTTAAATTAAAGGATAAAAAGCTGACAGTTGACGCTGAGTTACCCAGGACCATTCAAGGGTTGTGTAGACAGTTTCAATCGGCCACGGCACCACCCTCTGCGACAGTCCGATTCACGGAGAAGTTAATCAGTTGGAAGGTCAAGGAACGAGAAAAAGAGAGGGAGTTGGAGCAGGGAGATTTAACTTCCTCGGAGGCGATAACGCAATTCTCAATGCTCTTTGGTTTACCTGAGGTGCTTCTGCGCGACGAGTTGCCATTGAATCGACAAGAGGTTATCGAGGCTTTGAGCCAAGAGGTGATAGGTCAGCGATCTGCGTGTCAGACGGTTGCGAATGTATTCACGCGGATCAAAAGCAATATGAACGACCCAGGTCGTCCCTTTGCGAGTCTTTTTTTCTGTGGGCCAACCGGTGTGGGGAAAACCCAACTTGCGAAAGCACTGGCCAAGGAGTTGTTTGGTCATCAACAGTCGACGACGCCTTTGGTGCGTGTTGATATGAGCGAATATTCGTTCCCCGGAGCTTCCTATCGATTTTTGCAAACGGAGAAAGGTGATTCATCCGCTTGGTTGCAGCAGGTTCGAATGCGTCCCTTGTCAGTCCTGTTGCTGGATGAAATTGAGAAGGCTTCCAGCGATGTCTTTGATACGTTGTTGAGCTTGCTGGATGAGGGAAGATTGACCGATCGTTATGGGCAGACGACAAGTTTTCGCTCGGCGGTTATCGTCATGACAAGCAATGTTGGGGTGCGCCGTGGAGCTGCGCTTGGCTTCGGCGAAGGTGCTGGGGTCGATTACGCAGCCGAAGTACGTAAGGCTTTTCGTCCTGAGTTTTTCAATCGTATTGACCATGTTGTTCCCTTTGAATCGCTTGGGCACGATGTGATCCGTGCGATTGCGGCAAAGGAAATTGTGGAACTGGCTAGTCGAGAAGGCTTAAAAGGAAAAAGGTTGCGTCTCGATTGGACCGACAGGTTGCTGGAAAGAATCGCTCAAGTTGGCTTTCATCCTGAACTAGGAGCGAGGCCACTGCAAAAAGCGATTGAGACACATGTCGTAGCACCTTTGTCACGCTGGTTGATAGAAAATCCAGAGATCACGGATGAAGTGTTGAAGCTGGATTTCAATGGAAGCAGCGGTTACTTAGAGATTACTTGCTGACAAGATAGCGAAGTATTGTATCGATGATTCACAAGGAATTTCGGTCTTCCCATGTAGATGACTGGTCATCCATAGAGCCGATCGTTGTTACCAGTTTTTATGGTAGTAGTTTGTTTTGCGGGCTCAAATTCTGCTGTTTATGATTCCGGTTGGAAGTCCAGGTAGACTTCACCCATGACGATCGAGATGACCGCGGGTAATTTGATGAGACGCTGTTCTCCGGGAGGTATCTGTCGGCTTTGGCAGCGGAGAGGAAGTTGTTCGCTGGTGTTGGTAACCGCTACAAAATTCGGAGAAAGTCGCTGAAGCAGCATCTGATATCGGCTGACCAAATTCTCATCTCGTCGAGCGATAATTAGACGTTGATGAAGGTTGCCGGAGGTTAGATAGATTGGTTGAGGTTCGCCACGTCTTTGCCTACCGATGCTGATCTCACCAACAAAGTCGAATTGGTGGTACTGAGGAGAAGGTTGATTTGCGTTGGGGTGAAACTTCAGTTTCGTGATCGATGGGATCGGAGGAACCTGAATCCCATATTTGATTTCGTAGTATTCAGCGGCGACACCATCGCCATAATGATTTCGATAGTAATATTCCTGTTCTACCAAACCGTGGTGATGTTTGAGAAATTTGGGTGAGAGATTAAAGGCATCGAGGTAGTCGTTCAGACGCGGGATACGACTTAAGGAGTCGATGAAGTACTGAGCGGGACGGTCGTCAGTTGCAAGCTCGATGAACTTTCCCCATTGATGCCAACAATGCTGACAGTGGATAGCAATCGCGCGAGCGAGGATATGATTATCTGGTATCTCGGATTGCTCGAGCCACAATTGACTGAAGCGGTCTGCGGAGTTGAGCAGGTTTTCCCCGAATTTTATGTCGCAAGGTAGATCGGATTGAATGAGTTGAGGAAGCTTGGTCAAAGCTTGGTGCTGAATAGGACTACAAGAAGGGAGATCGCTTGCACGTGAAGAGGAATCGAGCATCGATTTAGAGTCAGAGGACATAGGCCTAAGCCTTTGAAAACATTGGTGAAGCAGATTCCCGTGTCCCTGAAAAGATCCGCTTGCTAAACCGGATTCGAAGCGCTGTTACGATTTGTCACCTTGCAAACCGAGTTGCCCGATTCGGCTTGAAGAAGCGACTTTGATGAGTCATATTCGCAAATAATTGTTAGTAATAATCTTCGGATAACGAAGGATAAATTGCAAAGAGTTTCTTGCTACTTCGCAGTCGAAAATCTTCGGAATTGCATTTTTTTGTAATTTAAACGGTCTTAAAGGAGCTCAGGGGCACTTTAAGGGGGCGTTTACGATGTGTGTGATTTTTTACAAGGTCGAGGTGATGGATGGACGTCGAGGAGTTGCTGAGCCGATGTCGAGCAGGGGATCGGGGGGCGGAAAATGAGTTGATTGCAATCTATTTGGAAAAGATTGCTCGCTATGCCGATCATCGAATTGGGCCTGACTTTGTGAGAAGGTTTGATGGCGAAGATGTGGCCCAGAGTGTTTTGAAATCCGCTGCACTGGGAATGCGAACTGGTGGAATTGAAGTCGAAGATGAGAGGATGTTTTGGGGGCTGCTGGTCGTGATGACCAAGCACAAGATCAATCGGCGAGTACGCTACTGGCGACGTCAACGACGCGATATTCGGCGCGAGGAGAGAGTGCCGGAGCAAGCAGCATTACCTGAGGAGATATTGCGAGATCTTGTTCAGGAGCCAAACGAGCAAGATGCAGAAGAGGCTACCAAGTTACTCAACGCCTTGCTCGTTCGCTTGGAGTCTGAGCGTGTAGCGAATCCACCGAGTTATCGCGAAGTATTAATGGCCAGACTCAATGGTGACAGCTACGAAACGATCTGTGATCGTTGCGAGAAGCAATATGGTCGACCAGTTTCTACGAAAACGATTCAACGCCGTATGGATGTGATTCGTGAAATCTTTGAGCAATGTGTTGAGGAAGAAAAAGAGTCGGAGGATTGATGGTGTCGAAAAATTTTTGATCGTTCGACTCTTTTTCAGTATGCCGATTCTTTTAGCGTATGCCGGTTCTTTTAAGGTATGCCGGTGTATTGAATATCGCTGGAGATCCTTAACGTCGCCAAACGGTTAAATGCATGACGAGAAACAGGAGATTTGGCAACCTCCGTTGCCATCTGAGTTGATCGATTGAGCGAAGGGGTAGGTTAAAATGGAAGCGGGCTTTCGGCTGAATTGAATCCGAGAGCAATCGTGGGTAGATAGAGCGTAAATGGGAATTTTGACAGAACGGATTTGCCGGGAGGGAGACAGTAGCCGGCAAGAGCGAAGTCGGTAGGTGTGGAGGGAAGGGGATCTCCTGAATCGGCCAGCGCAAGAGTAGGAGCTTGTGGGACCGAGTTAGTGAATGTACCGAACTGGACCATGATCGAATCGCTGCAATTCTTGACGTATGCCACATGGGGTGTCAGTGGACTCACAATCAATTGGTGACGACTACAAGCTCTTACGTCGGTCTTGTTAGCGATGACCAAGCGTCGTTCGTTTCCGTGGAAGCTTAGATGAACCGCAGGCAATTCGCGGCTTTGTTGCCTACCGATGTCAAAGTGACCGGTCAATGGAAATGTTGGCAGCGAAATAAATGCAGTCAGGTGAAGCGGTTGGATGATTAGCCAGAGAAGATGTTGGGGTTCGGTTAAAATGACACCGAATCGATCCTGATAATCGTCCTTCGAAGCCCCATCAGCAAAACGGATTCGGTCATGTAATTCATTCCTTGCCAGAAATGGGAATCGCTGAACGAAGGAGTCGGGTAAATGTGCTGCCAGCAGGAAATCTGCCAAACGTGGTAGATCAGATAGTTGCTGAAAGAGATCGTCGGGCGGTACCTCGTCCTGGAATTTATGGACGTAGCATTTCCAGGCATGTAGTGTCAGGCTGATACAACTGGAAATCGCCGAAGCGGTTACTGAGTCACTCAACGGACCGGGGTATTGATGGAGACGCTTTACGAGGACTGAGGGATAATCCTTCAAATACATCGGCAAGGAAGCATCGATGGTTAAGTCCTTATGTATATCACCTTCCAGGAGATCCAGCCAATCTTCTTCCTGGCGTCGCAGAGATGTATCCATTGATTCGGACATGGGATGATATGCAGAGTATCTTCTGAATTAAAAATGTGACGTTATAAGCTTCGGGCTAGAAAACCATCTGGAGATTAGAGCAACTTCTTTTCCGAATTTGCAAGTCTTAGAAGTAAAGCAAATAGGTTTTGAGGATCGGTTTTATAAAAAAGTTTCGATAGCCAGTTATGATGTTTACCATGCACCTTAAAAAATCTTCACTGCGGTAAGGTAGCGGTAGGATTCGAGAAGCAAAAGGATGCAAAAGACTTTTGTGAAGGATACATTGAGAGGTATCAATAAATCAGTGTCGAGAAGAAGTCTTAAGCGGTTGATTTTCAGCACCGCTACGAATGGTTCGGCAGTGAGTAGGGCGACTGTCGTATTTTGGGATTTAAAATCTGCAGAGATAGTTTCGGAATTAGTGTGAAGCGATGGCTGAAGAAGTTGCAAATCTATTTGATGATACGACCAGTTACGTGACTTTGGCAGACGACAACCAGGTTATCAATCCGCTGGCCGTTGATTCCTGGGATCCGATTTTGCGTATTTTTGTTCCGGGCACTTTGATCTGTGGTACGTATCGTGTCATCAGTCGCTTAGGTGCTGGAGGTATGGGAAAGGTATTTCACTGCCGCGACGAGAATCTCCATCGTGACGTGGCCTTGAAGGTCTTGAATTGGACTCGACATACCAGTCGTCCTGAGGAACGAAAGTTACTTGAGGAAGCGAGTCTTAGCGCACCGTTTCAGCATGCGGGGATCGCGACCGTATTCGGTCATGATAGTCATTGTGGTCATCGATTTATTGTTTTTGAGTACGTTCAAGGGGAGACATTGCGACAGGTGCTTCGTCGGCGTAAACGCCTTCCGATGAACGAAGCATTGTTGATTTTGAAACCTTTGTCTGAGGCAATCGATCACGCGCACAGTGTGGGAATCATTCATCGCGATTTAAAACCGGAGAACATCTGCTTTACCTTGGCTGGCCAGCCCAAGATACTGGATTTCGGATTAGCTCAGCGCGTCGCGGCATCGATCAGCAGTCGTGTCTACAGTGGTACTCCTACTTATTCTTCACCGGAGCAGGCAGCTAGAGATGTAACTGGCTTCCCTTCCGATCAGTATTCATTGGCGGTGATCGCTTACGAGATGTTGACAGGTATCCCTGTTTTTACGGGTAGGGATTTTGCGGAACTGCTGAGAGATCATCGGCATACGATGCCTCCGGATTTGGAATCACACGGTATTCTCGTGCCCAAGGCACTCCCAGAGGTATTCAAAAAAGCATTGAGAAAAGAACCAGCGACACGCTACCCATCCTGTAAGGCATTCGTTGCTGATTTTGCGACAGCAATCGATGCCGCCCTTGGGCCGCTGCGTGTACCCTTATCAATCCCGGAATCCAAGAGAATTGCTGCGTATATTAGCAATACAAATGACGATTCCCATGTAGCCGGCATTCTGGAGAAGGCGTTGGAGCGAGGTGGTTATAACAGTTGGTATTTTCAGAACGATGCCTTACCTGGAATCTCTAGCACACAGCAAGTCGTCGATGCGATAGGGCGATCGTATTCTTTCATCGCTTTGATATCTCATGAGTCACTGGCAAGTGTGGAATTTGAAAGTGAATTGCGTCAAGCGGAAAGAATGGGTCTTCCTGTGATACCCGTATTGATAGACATCACTGATCAGGAATTGCAGTTTTATTCGCCGAAATGGTTGTCTTTATTGGGAGGTATCACACCGATCGTTTGGGACAAACGTCAGCCTTCCGTTACCTTGGAAAGTGTCAAGAGAACATTAGCAGGATGTGGTCTAAAGTCTCAGGGTTCGGGAGGGCGAATTCCTAAAAGCTCAGAACGTGCTGTCAGAAAGCAATGGGCGACGGACGCCAATCAAGTCGATCTCGATGAGTTACCTCGAGTGGTTTACGAAAATGATGTTGTGCGTGAGTTCCTATCCTATCGCGGAAAATACTTTCTTATCGGTACGAAAGGATTAGGTAAAACCCTTCTCCTCTCGTTTAAACGCCATAAGTTGACGTTGGAGTATCAGAATCGTCCTAACGATCAACCGTTGTGTTTGATTCCACATAGTAACCCGTTGCTCGATTTCATGGAGGACATGAAAGAGATCGGGCGGGAGTATGAGGATTTTCTCAGCAATCAAACAAATTCGAAGCGATTGTGGGTGATGGCCTTACGGATATCGGCGCTTTCGCATCATCGTGGAATCATGCAACCGGACGATGAGGAATCGTTGAAGGTATTTCCCGAATCGCTGAAGAAAATGCTACAAGGCGAACGTGAGGATCCGACTCTGGTTTTTAAAGAGCTGATCGATTTGAACTTAAACACGTTGAATCAATTACTAGATGATACGAATAATTTTCTGGATAGAAAATTTCGGCGAATCCATTCTGCGACGTATTTTTTTATCGATAAGGTCGATCAGGCTGTCAGTCGATTTGGAACCAAGATGTGGATTCACACGCAAGCTGGTTTGATCGATGCAGCTTGGGAGTTGATGAATACGAATCGACATGTCCGCATCTATTGCACCATACGTCAAGAAGCATTTGTTAGTTATCATTCGGACATCAAAGCAAATCTCATGGGTGCTTCCAGTATCTTGCAGTATTCCAATGAAGATCTGAAAGAGATGCTGGATAAGCTAGCGCGGGAGTACGAGCGCAGAGAGAGTTTCAAGGAGTTTGTTGGACTTAATACGATTCGTCATCCACGTCGTTCAATGCCCGAAGATGTATTCGACTTGATGAAGCGTCACACGTTTGGAAGGCCGAGAGACTTAGTGGTGCTGGCCTCTGGGCTCGCTGCCAGTTCAAGTCACTTATCGGAAACTAAATTCTGCCAGTCGGTGGCGCAGTCTAGCACTTCGGGTTTGGTGATGAATATATTTGATGAGATGCGAGCCTTTTTGCAGTGCCTAAAGGATATTGATTTAAGAAAGTCGTTCCTGGATAGTCTGCCAAGCAACATTCTGTCGCGCGCGGAGGTGGAGCATATTAGCGCGAGGTTTAATGGAATCGCGCGAGAGGATTTAGGTTTTTACGATGATGCTCAAGTCGAACTGAATCATCCTTTTCGCGATCTTTACTTGACAGGGTTATTAGGTTGTCTAGTACGAGATTCGCTGACCGATCGGAAGCAGCAGCGATTTAGGCAGCCGCATCATTTGATCACCGAAATAGCGACTATTTTGCCTTATTCGGAGTTCTATTTTATTCATCCGGCGTTACAGAATTTGCTTTCGCATCATCGTTATCAAGGAGAGATACATTTTCACCAGCATATCTTGGTGGGAGAAGGAGCAGATTGGACGCCGTTTGATTTTGTGACCTGGAATATCGAACGCGCTTTGTCGAACGTGAACGATCAAGTTGTTCGCGATTCAGTGCATGAGTTTCTTAGGACTTGTCGGCAGTGTTCGCAAGTTACGGTGGACTATCGCCGGCATTTGCAGTGGGAAAACTCGGAGGTATGGAAACATACAAGAGACGTGCTGACAGTTGCTAGACAGGATCAGTTGCTGTATTGGTGCGATGAGTTACGACGCAATGTCTAGCCTATAGTGATGCGAGGTAAAGAAGTTGCTAAACTTCCTCTACCTCGTAGATTGTTGAATGTTTTGCGGCATTAGGGATCTTCAGCGAGATCCCTAACACCGAAGATCTTCCTGTGTGATTGGAATCGCGGATGCAGGGGTGGATGAATTAGATCCTTAGCATCGTTTGGTATTGGTCAAATCGACGATCTAAATCAGTTCGTTCAATCTGCTTCATGCGATCGAGGCTGAAGTCCTCGACGTTGTAACTTGCAACGAGCGTTCCATAAGCTAGAGCGCGACGAAGCGACTGCGGGTCTGTTTTACCGGTGGAAGCGAGATAGCCCATCATGCCACCAGCGAAGCTATCGCCGGCACCAGTTGGATCGACAACGCGGTCGGTTGGGAAAGCAGGGAGGACGGAGACACCTTCAGGTTCGAAGAAAATGGCCCCATGCTCACCCTTCTTGACGACAACATACTTGGGACCCAGTTTTTGAACGGCGCGTCCTGCTTCGATCAAGTTTTCTTTTTCCGTCAACAGCTTCGCTTCGCTATCGTTGAGAACGAGTCCATCGACTTTGGTTAGAAGTTGACGCAATGTCGGTTGAGCTGTGTTGATCCAAAGATCCATCGTATCAGCGAAAACGATTTTCGGATTCTGAGTCTGTTCCAATACTTTTAATTGAACAGCTGGGGCGGCGTTAGCAAGGAAGACGAAAGGAGTATCGCGAAATTGAGAAGGTAATACTGGATTGAATTCGCCAAACACATTGAGATCTACTTCAAGGGTATCTCGATCGTTCATGTTGGGTTTGTAGCGGCCTTTCCAGAAGAAAGTCTTACCACCCTGTTTCACTTCCAATCCGCTTGTGTCAATATTACGAGACTGCAGCATCTGGGTGTGTTCGCTGGGCCAATCTTCGCCTACGACTCCGACCAGCCGCACTGGAGTGAAGAAGCTTGCGGCATAAGAAAAGTAAACTGCGGATCCGCCGAGTACGCGATCTCTCTCGGCGGTAGGGGTGTGGATGGTGTCAAAGGCGACAGAGCCGACAACGAGCAGCGACATGGCAGTGGGTTGGTTTGAAAATGAGTGATTGGATGGAATCGTTAAACACTAGTTCCAAAAGGTAATCGAAACGGTGTGGTTGAAACAGTCATAATGGATGATTTTCGACCTCGATGGTGGCTACGCAGTCCACATTTACAGACGTTTTTGGGGGCTACCGGGCAGGTGGCTTGCGTCAGTGAATTGACTAAAGTTCACCGTATTCCGACTATCGATGGGGAGGCATTGGCCCTTCACGAGGATCTGCCCCTCTTGGGCTCGCCTTCCTCTGTTGCAACTGAAGACGCTTTCTGTGATCCAGTGGTGTTGTTGATTCATGGATTGGGTGGGAGCCATCGCAGCGGTTATCTGGTTCGAATTGCGAGTCGGTTGCGAGAGTTGGGTGTGCGAGTTTTTCGTCTCGATCTTCGCGGGAGTGGGGCAGGGGAGGAGTGGGCTTACAAGCCGCCTCATGCGGGACTCACTTCGGATATCGCGGACACTGTTGGTTGGATTGAGAAGCACTACCATCCCCAGTGGTTATCGCTGTCTGGTTTTTCGCTGGGTGGAAACTTGGTTTTGAAGTTTCTTGGTGAGCTAGGTCGTGGTAGCTTTCGCGATCGTGTCGATGGTGACTGTTTACGGCATGCGGTGGCGGTTGCACCACCGATCGACTTGCGTTTAGCAGCCGATGCCATGGAGTGTGGCACGGGGCGATTTTACTCGGCGTATTTCTTGAAGCTCCTCAATCGTCATCTTCAGAGAAAGGTCGAGTTATGGCCGCAGTGGAAGTCCTTATTGAGGTCTCGGTCGGCTAAGTCGATTCGCCAATTCGATCAATGGTATACCGCACCATTATCCGGTTTTGCATCTGCCGATGAGTACTATGAGCAATCGAGTTCCAAAAGTTGGCTGGCGAGTATTCAGCTTGATGTGGACTTGCTAGTTGCTGCCGATGACCCGATTGTGCCCATCAAAAGTTATAACGGCATCGATCGCATTTTGGCGGCGGATGTTGAGAAGGCTAGCGGAATTGGCTCCATTCGATTTTGCCAATCGACTTGGGGTGGGCATCTCGGTTTTGTTGAGCGATGGATTGGTAACAAGCCCACATTGCGAGCAACCGGGAGGCTGGAAGAATCGCACGGTCAGGAGGCTTTGGTTGGCCGGTGGATGGACCGATGGGTGGTTGACAGAATCATGGAATCTTTATCATTTCACTCGGATGAGGCGAGTGCATGATGGGGTAAATGCCTAAAATATCTTAGGCCTGAGTCGTAGCGTGGTGGCATAGGGGTTGTCAGAATAACGGGCCGAGCGATTCGCATAAAATTTCAAGGTGCCCCTAGGCGACTAGGGATACTGTGTTGAGGGCTCCCCCTTAACTGAAAACGTTTGATGGCCATCATTTTCCTAAGGATTCAACGGAACGGCATGAAGATTTACACCAAGACAGGTGATGCAGGGACGACGGGGCTTTTTGCGGGACCTCGGGTGAGTAAAGCAGATCGCCGTATCTGTGCTTATGGAACCGTGGATGAACTTAATGCCGTGTTGGGAGTGGTGCGAGCATCGAGTGAATTGCCTGATCTCGATTCGATTTTAGCGAAGGTTCAGGGTGATTTATTCAGTATTGGATCGGAGCTGTCGACTCCTGATCCAGATGCTAACGGTTTGCGTTTTTTGACGCAGGCAGATATCGATTTATTGGAGCAATTTATCGATCAGAATGAAGAGCTATTGCCAGCTCTTCGCCAGTTTATTTTGCCCGGAGGATCCTTGTCGGCCGCTATGCTTCACTGGGGGCGAACGGTATGTCGGCGAGCTGAGCGGGAAATTGTTGAGCTGTCGGCCCAACCGGAGGTCGCAGACTGCTCGAACATCATCATTTACTTGAATCGTTTAAGCGATTTGCTTTTCGTTGTTGCAAGGCGTGCCAATCAATTGGCTGGTAAAAGCGATGTCCCATGGCAACGACCTACTACGGTTGCCCAGCAGTCTTCATAGACGATTCTTGGGAAGCATAGTCTTAACGGTGGGGTGAAGGGGCTTCGTCTCGGCAATTTGCTCCCTTGGAGGGTTCATTTTTCCCCCGAAAACAAGGGAAACGTTGCCCCGACTAGGCTTTTGGGGCGTATTTTCCAGATAGGGTCTCGAATTGAGGTGGAATTGCTTCCCAAGTGGGAAAAGCTTATTCTCACGAATAATCTTTCCGAGGGACAAATAAGATGAAAAAAATCGAAGCCATCGTGCGGCACTTCAAGTTGGAAGATGTAAAGAATGCGTTGACCGAACGTGGAATCCACGGCATGACGGTAAGCGAAGTACGCGGTTACGGAAGACAGAAGGGCCACACGGAAATTTATCGTGGGACCGAGTACGCTGTGGACTTCGTGCCCAAGGTGAAGATCGAAGTAGTTTGCTCGGACGGTAATCTGCAGACGGTCATTGATACGATTCTGCAGACCGCACAAACGGGGCAAATTGGCGATGGTAAAATCTTCGTTACCAACCTCGAGAATTCCATTCGTATTCGAACCGGTGAGACGGGCGAGGAAGCGATCTGAAACGCGGGGGAAGTGTGGCTTCTAATGTCTCCCTTGCAGAAGCGGTTAATTCATGCAGACTCGTTCATCGTTGCCTAAGGTCGTTCTCGATGCTAGGCAAAAACTTAGTGAAGGCCGAGTCAAGTTGCGAGCTCAGCATGATTCGGGCTCGCCTGCTATCCAAGTATGTGCGCGTCTGACGGAATTGGTCGATGGTATCGTTTCTGGTATCTTCGATCATTGCATCGAAGAACTAAATCTTGCCGACATTACCGATGAGATCGCGCTGGTTCCGCATGGTGGTTATGGTCGTTGCGACTTATCACCGTTTTCGGACTTGGACTTGATGCTGCTTCATCAGCCTGCTCAAGAGCAAGCTGTTATCAAGTTAGCTCGGATGCTCTCGCAGCATTTAGTGGATGCAGGATTCTCACTCGGCTTCTCTGTTCGTACACCGGCACAAGCGGCGAGTCTCGCGTGGAAAGATGCTCAGATTTTTACTTCGCTTGCCGAGGCAAGATCTTTGGCTGGATCCAAGATTTTGTTCGATCGCTTTTTTGAAGGTTTCCGTGCCGGAGCGATACGACGCTGTTTTCGAATGATTGATGCCGTCGAATTAGCTCGTAACGAGGAACAGCAAAAATTTGGTGAGACGGTTTTTTTATTGCAGCCTAATTTGAAGCGATCGCGCGGTGGACTTCGCGACATCCACCTTTTGCGATGGGTGGCTTTCGCCAGATATGGTATTCGCGATCCAGAGCAACTAAAGGAGATGGGACTGTTATCGCCGGAAGATTACAGAGCGATTCGAGCGGGCTACCATTTTCTTTTAAGAGTAAGGAATCAGTTGCATTTCGAAGCAGGCAAATCACAAGATCAGCTCGATCGCAATTGGCAGCTGAAGTTGGCTCCATGGTACGGTTGCCAAGGTGAAGATGGTGTTTTGCCCGTTGAACAATTCATGCAGGAATACTTCCGCCATAGCAGCGAGATCTATTACACAACCTCGCATTTTGTATCTAACTGTCGGGTCCGTTCTTCGGTTGTAAGGTGGATTGGAAAAGCGATCGGATGGCCGATTTCCAGTGAGTATCGACTAGGGCCGAGATACATTTGGGCAACTCGCAAGGGGATGAAAAAGCTGCAGGAACCATCTGCGGTTCTCGAATTGATGGATTTAGCGAACCGTTATCGCCGGCCCATCGAACATGAGACTTGGCGGGCGATTCGATCGGCCATGATTGGTCGACCACCGGGGGATCTAGGGCAGGAATCGATCTTGCGTTTCAAGTCGCTGTTGTCGCGACCTGGCAGGCTTGGAAAATTACTTCGTCGCTTGCATGAGTTACGCGTTCTAGAGCAATTGATTCCCGCTTTTCGACATGCTCGTTGTCTTTTGCAATTCAATGAGTATCACAAATACACAGTCGATGCGCATTGTATTCGAGCGGTTGAATGCGCCACTGAATTTTTCAGTAGCGAGCATCTTGTAGGTAAGATCTACAAGAAAATTAAGAGGAAGGATTTGCTGCATTTAGCTTTACTGATTCACGATTTGGGTAAAGGCTTTCCAGAGGATCACAGTGAAGTTGGCAAAGTGATCGCGGAGGAGTGTTCAGTTCGGTTGAATCTGGAAGATGCTGAGCGCGAGATGGTGGTATTTCTTGTGCATAAGCATTTGATTATGGCTCACACAGCTTTTCGATACGATCTTAGCAGTTCGGATACAATCGTGAGGTTTGCTGGTGAGGTTGGTTCGAGCGAAGCGTTACAGATGCTTTTCGTTTTGACTTGCGCGGATTTAGCAGCGGTGGGGCCGGATGTATTGAATCAATGGAAACTTGATTTGATAACGCAGCTCTATCAACAAACCGAATCTCAATTTCACGACGAAAAACCCGATGATCGTTTTCAGGATGCTCTGCGCGATCGCAAAGCACAGGTAATGGCTTTAGTGCCGCCGCAAGCAGATAAGGAGTGGTGGAGTGAGCAAGTCGCAGCGTTGCCGACTCCCTATCTTTTGCGCAATCCACCTTCTCATATCACCCATGAACTGAATCGACTCAAAGAACTCGATTCACGCTCTGCTATTGCTTGGGCTCGTTATTTTCCGCAGAAGGATGCAACCGAATATACGGTGGTGGTCAAGCAGGGAGCAAAGACGCTCGGTGTGTTTTACCGTATCACCGGTGTGCTCTCCGGTATGGGGTTGCAGATTTTAGAAGCCGAAATTCATACGCAACCTGGCGAAATTGCATGGGATCGGTTTTACGTTCAGGACAAGGACTTTAACGGTCCGCCTCCCGAGGAGCGATTGCAGGAGGTATGTCAGCGCCTAGAAAAAACATTTGCACCCGATGCTCCTGCAACACCAGTTTTTCGGCAGGTTTGGAAACCTGTTGGCAAAGATGCAACGACGAAGATGAATCAGCAACCGACGCAGGTTCGGTTCGACAATAACACCTCCGATCACTTTACCGTTATTACGGTTTTTGCGTATGACCGACTCGGTTTGCTCTATGATATTGCCGGTGTTTTGTTGCAGATGGAGTTGGTGCTACATTTTGCGAAGATTAGTACACATCTAGATCAGGTGGTCGACGTCTTTTACGTATCGGACACCCATGGTGACAAGATCACTGAGCCAACCCGTTTGTATACGATCCGTCAGCGATTGCTAAAGGCGATCGAATGAGTCTTGTTACTTCGTTTCTGACGATACAAGATTACGCTTACGGAACTCTCAATCGTATCAATTTACCAGACTAGAAAATTGCGAACTGGAAATTTGAAAAAACGAATTTCAGCCGATTCGCAATTTGCGATCACCGCAAACGTGTGACAAACTTCTTGTAAGCGAGTCTAGGAAGCCTCCGCCGCAACACCGGCCTTGCGGTAAAAGTGGTTATGTTGCCACGTTAAAAGGTTACGCATCCTACTCGCTTTGATTTTCTTTAGAGGCTCACGGATGCTTCGCTGGAAGGCAGATTCAGGAGGAATCAGTCCATGTCGATACGACTCGCACTCTGTTTAATCTTCTCCGCTTTTAACGCTTCAGCGCTTTACGCGGATTCGCCTGAGGGTTCCACAACCAGTAGGCAAAGTCCCTCATCATCTCAGGCCTTGACGCTGGGATCTTCGCTGGCTTTTCAGGTACAAGGGGAAGACCAATCCATCGTTTCACCTGAGGCCGAGCAGTCTGTTGCTTCACCGGTAGGAGGAGAACCTGTCGTGGTTCCTGATGCCGCGGAATCGGCACAGCCTTTGGTAGTCGGAATCCAAAATGGTGGTTGCACTTCAGCCCAGTCTGCATTTAACACTAAGCGTTGTGAAACGCCTTGGGGCAGATTCTCCAGAAGCTCTCAGTTCAGCTATCAGATTTGGCAGGGCTATGCCGAACAGAGGGCACGTGAAGAGCAACACAAAATTCAAACGGTTTTGTCACCTTGTTTAGGCGGGAATTGCTCGGGCATCAGTGGACATGGATTTAAGCTTCATTCGAAGCCATGTTTACCTAAGCATCAAATCAATGGGGTGCGTGCCGGAGTGCCTGGAAACTGTGATAACCTGATAACTCCAGTCGGACCACCCGTATTGCCAGCCTCAGCTCTAAAAACGGATTCCTCGTTTCGATAACAAGCGATCTAGGATTGGGGTTCTTCAGGATTTCAAGCGAAAGCTGGCAGCCGCATTGGCGACCTTAATTAGGTTGAATGGCCACATTGCGACTACCGCGTGAAGATTGCTGAGGTTCAGGCCAATTATTTTACCTAACCGTTCTCACGCGTAATTCCCTGCGTCTCGGTCTAAAAAAATAATCGCAAGTAGAGATCGAATACGAAATTTTCGGTGACTATCAGGTCGATACTCTCAGTACCACGGATTGGGACTGAGAGTAGCCTTTGCAGCAAGGCTGATTCTCGAATCAAGACTACGTTATGGCTATGGAATGGCTTGGCGTAGTCTTTTTTTATTGACACATCGGGCGTTTCTTCACGTCAAGACAATTTGATATGCTGCACTTGGTTTTCCAATAGCCATTCAAGCCATTGCTCTTGGTAGTCGGTCAATTCCATTTCCGCTTTAACATCGGCGGCTAGTGGCGATACGACTTCGATAACGTAATCGTCAAGCCAAGTTTTAGCATCTTCAAGATCGATCCAGTATTCACCAGGAGGGAATGATGCCCTTCCTAATTTATCTGGAGGGGTCATGAAGTAGACGACTTCCGTTTTAAATCGATCGGGCAACTGGATTGGTTTGATATTGGGTTGATCCAATGCGTGGACTTCGACCATGAGAGATTCCTATAGGAAGATATAACCTTCTTCGCCGTGTTGGGTAACGTCGAGTCCTTGTCGTTCTTCGTTTGCGGGGACACGTAAACCGATCAACATATCGACGATTTTCAGAAGGAGCCATGTGGCCAGCGCGGTGTAAATCCAAGCTACCAGTGTCGCTACGGCTTGCCCTGCCAGCACAGAGCCTCCTTCGATCAGTCCTAGGGGGCGTCCACTTCCGATATCCCAGCAAGCGCGGGTCGCAAAGATCCCAGTTAGAAGTGCACCTAAGGTTCCACCGATTGCATGGATCCCAAAAACATCTAGGGCATCGTCGTATTTGAATAGTCGTTTCAAAAGACTGCAGGCGAAGTAGCAGGCAATACCGGCGATAATGCCCATGGTCAAAGCAGGCATCGGATTGACGTGTCCAGCCGCTGGTGTGATGCAGACAAGGCCAGCGACGAGGCCACTGCTAGCTCCTAGCACGGTAGGCTTACCTCGATAGATTCGTTCGACAATCAACCATGATAAGGCTCCGCCGGCGGCCGCGAAGTGAGTGCTGGCAAAAGCACTTGCGGTCAGTTCGTTGGAAATGAGAGCGCTTCCAGAGTTCAGGCCTAACCAACCAACCCAGAGCATTCCTGCGCCCAGCGACGTATAGGTAAGGTTATGGGGAGGCATCGGTTCACGTCGAAATCCAAGTCGGGGTCCAAGCACAAGCGCAGCGATAAGTGCTGAGACTCCGGAACTGATATGCACGACAGTTCCACCCGCAAAATCCAAGGCACCACCGAGGAGTCCGATATCGAAGGAAAGCAAGCCACCACCCCAGATCCAATGAGCCAATGGGCAATAGACGAACGTTCCCCACAGCAAAGAGAATAACGCCATTGCATTGAATTTCATGCGTTCAGCAAAGGCGCCGCAAATCAGTGCAGGAGCAATGATAAATAGCATTCCTTGGAAGAGCATATGGGTCAGGCGAGGAATCGAGTCGCGCATCGGTGTCTCTGGGGACATCGTATCAGGATTCCATTGCCGAGAGACATTATTCATGAAGAGGTGATCTAGATTGCCAATGAAGTAATTCTCTGCAACTTGGCGCGGAGCGGTTCCTCCGAAGCATAACGAGTAGCCGTACAGAGCCCAGGCGATCGACATCAGGCTCATTAGAAAGATACATTGCATGATGATGCTGATCACATTTTTTTTACGAACCAGACCACCATAAAACATCGCCAAGCCTGGGGCTGTCATGAACAAGACTAAGACGCTACAGAGCAAAACCCAAGCGTTATTGCCGGCCAATGCAGCTGCGTTAATATCGGCTTGCAGTTTCTTGAGAGGCTCAGCAACCGTTGTCGTCGGATGATCAGGAATGGACACAACTGGATTAGAAGATTTACTTTCAGCACCAAGCACTGCTTGCGGAGAAGTATCTGACGATTGAGCCGATGTTGTTTCAGGGGAGGATAATGGAGTGGTTAAGGATTCCGCATTGCTGAGTGTGGCTTGCTGCGCGACGAGAGGACAATAGCAATAGGTAAGAAGCGTGATCCATAGGATGCCGACGGCGCGAGTGATTATGCGATCAGAGTACATGATTTTTTCTCCGCATTCTCTCTCTTTGGTACTCTAGAAGTGTTCAGCAATATCTTAGACTCCGCGTGTCAATCTCGATGAATGGTAGGTTTTGTCTGTCGCTCATCCAGGCAAGTTTGTCGCTCGCAGGCTTGGCCACAGCGGAAATCTGATCCAATAAATAAGATTTCGATCGGGTCAAAGATCGATACTACGATCGGTCAGAGATTGTAGCATTCCTTACGAGGTTAGGGGGAGGATCGTTTTCAAGGAAGCCGGCAGATAAAGCACTTGAGATAGTCCGTTTCGGGGCAAGCTAATAGGGTAGGGTGGTCTGCTGCCGCGCCACGTTGTTCAAGAATCTGTAATCCTCGCCCATGATTCCGCGAAGCGCTTAGAAGCATATGCCGAAAATCCTCGCGAGAAACTCGCCCAGAGCAACTGCAGGTGATTAGGATACCGCCGCTTTGTAGCAGTTGTAGTGCATAGCTGTTGAGACGGTAGTAGGCTCGAAGTCCTGATTCGAGTTGGGATCGAGAACTCACCAATCGCGGCGGATCAAGAACGATCGTATCAAATCGTTCCTTCTGGTCGACAAGCTGTTTGAGGTAATCGAAGCCATCCGCTTGCACATACTCGATCGAATCGAGTTGATTGATTTGCAAATGATGTTTGGCCTGTTTCAAAGCACGTTCGCTGCTATCGACTGATCGGATGAGTGAAGCTCGCGGACTATGGCGGCGAAAGGTTAAGCCAAATCCGCCAGTGTAGCAGAATAGATCGAGTATTCGGCCATGTGCTAGTTGGGCGGCGGCCATTCGATTATCGCGTTGGTCAAGATAGTAGCCGGTTTTCTGTCCGGTGGTGAGATCGATTTCTACAGTCAACCCGTTTTCGGTGATGCGGATAGGTATCTCAGGCAAGGTGCCCCAGAGCACGGAATCTTGGCTCAGGATTTCTTCTGCCGCCGCCGTCTTGTCATCGATGCGAAGCAAGATCGCAGATGGATCAAATAATTGCTTAAGCTGTTCGACCCAGACTGGTATGAAGCGAGAAATCGCAGAGGCGGTTTGTTGCAGAACGAGAACATCCCCATATTTATCAACGATCAGTCCGCTCAGTAGATCTCCTTCACTGAAGACCAGTCGACACGCTTGCTGATGATTGCTCTGCAGGGATTGGCGTCGGAATTCTACCGCGCTGTTTAGGCGTGCAGCGAAAAATGAATCGTCTAGGATGTGTCGACTATCCCACGTGTAAAGTCGAACCGCGATGCGACTGGTCGGATGGTATAGACCGCGAGCGACAAAGGTACCGTCGGGCAGAACCAAGTCGACTATGTCACCGCATCGAATTGATGAGGGTGGAGCGACGATCGAATTGCGCAGGACCCAGGGATGACCGTCCCAAAAAGTATCTTGTTTTTTAGGATGAAGGATAACTTGAGGAAAGGTCGTCACGCTGAAAATCATCCTGGTACTTAGGGGCGAAAATAATATGTGGACTTTTCACGGTTGCGACGAGGAGGTCGCGAAACCGCCACCTTGACACCGAGTCTTCAAGGCCTTGCGGCGTCATAGGTCTAGCGATAGCCACGACAGCAGAAGGCTTTCGCATCGCGTAGATCAAGTATAACTCGACCAAGCCGAGTTGGGTAAAAGGTAATCTTTCTAATGCGTTTTCGGGTGCCATTTGGAGACGGAAAGGCCAATCGCTACAGTCAGAGGGACTAATAGGGCCCACAAACCAACGCAAAAGAAGTCCTCTGGCGATTCAAGTAGAATTCCGGGAATTGGGTACGAGAGCAGTAGATTGGGGAATAGGGTCGAATTGACGAGCACGAAAAAGCTGCTGCAAAGAAATCCGCCAAGCAGTCCTCCGATGGATGTTGAAACGGCGGTTAGCCAGCAACGAGCAGCGATGCCAACGGCAACACCAGTTCCGCTACCGAGAATTCCAAGCATCGCCGAGTGCATGGTAACATCGAAGATGATGTTATTCATCGCTTGGCGTCCCATAGCCGAGCGAAGTAGTATGGCCATTTCCCCGGCTATCCAACCAAAAGCGAGTCCGAGAAGTGGGCCAGTAATTGCCGACCAAGCGAATATTTTCCAGCTTCGCCAGTGAATTCCTTCAATGATTCCGAAAGTTCCAATGATCAAAAATCCGCAGATCGGAAAGAAACTTCGAGGAGGCCTGCGTTCAAGTTCCATCACGATAGTATCCAGTCGCATGGATTCTGCTTGGGTTAATTGCATTTTGCTGCTGAGTTGAAAAAACTCATCAGGTAAAAATCCCCGGCAATTTGCGATCAATGAAGGAAGTCCCATCCAGAGCAGAAAGCCGATTAGCGCTGCGGTGAGAAAGAGAATTTGTCGAGAAACGCGAATGCCGGTCGCTCGCGGCGGTTGCGAGGAAGCGATTGAAGAGGCTGTTTCCATCGTCTGTCTCCTCGGGGAAGGATTGGCCGCAGAGAATCAGAAAAAACAATATTTTCCCGCCACCTTTTTAGAGTTGGTGTAGGGCAAATCGCACGGTTCAAGTTTCTCCACACATTCTAAGGGGTAGGGAATAAGCAAGATAGGAATTCCAGTTCCAGAGAATCAAATCCGGGTAACTTTCCATGGCTTGGGAATTTAGTGTTTTTTTGAAAACAGCTAGCAGAAACAGGTGCTAAGTTTGCTTACAACAACCGTACTCGAGCAGGTTTGGCGTTGAAATTTCCTTGCCAAGAAGTATTTTGCAAGTCGCCGAGGCGTTGGAAAACCGGTTAGAAGACGGGCTTATAAGCGACGTTGGCGATCGAATCGTTTCAATCCCTCTTCTTGAGCGAAAAGTTCTTCAAGGAAAAAAGGGTTGTACGCCTTAAGGATTCGAAACACGGCATATCCGAAACATAGCAATTGCATTTCTGGCTGGAGTGCATCACACTTTTTCTTAAGGATGTTCGTTAACTGTTTCTTGCAAGGAGTTAGACATGGCCATATCCGAATCCGCTGAAATCGAAGCTGGTACGAATGTTCGCCCTGGACGCTATTGGATCGGATTCGATCTTGGTGGAACCAAGATGTTGGCATTGCTCTTGGATGAAGAGTTCAAAGTGGTTGGTCGACGACGCAAGAAAACCAAGGGGCACGAGGGAGTCGAGGAGGGGCTGCGTCGTATTGAGGGAATCATCGAGCAGTTGCTCGAAGAGACGCACGTTACCAAGGAGCAAATCGCAGGGATAGGGATTGGTTGTCCTGGGCCTGTCGATTGGAAGAAGGGTATTGTCAAGGAAGCCGTTAATCTCAAATGGCACAATGTTCCCGTTGGCGACCATCTTCAGAAAAAGTTTGGATGTCCTGTCGCTGTACTCAATGATGTCGACGCTGGTGTTTATGGAGAGTATCGATTCGGGGCAGGTATCGATGCGCACTGCGTTTTGGGAATCTTTCCCGGTACTGGTATCGGCGGTGGCTGCGTTTACGACGGCCAGATCATGCATGGCAAAAAGCTGACTTGTATGGAAGTGGGGCACATACGTATCAGTAGTAGCGGTCGTGTTTCGGGGGCAGAAATGTCAGGAACGTTGGAAGCGGAGGCGAGTCGCCTGACCATTGCAGCGGAACTCGCGAAACTCGCTTTCCGGGGTGAAGCCAAGCACTTGATGAAGCTTGCAGGAACTGATTTATCTAACATGCGTAGCAAGGTGATTGCTGAGGCGATTAAAGAGGGTGATGAAGAAGTAGAAAAGGTTGTACGAAGAGCTGCTAAGGAAATTGGAATAGCGGTCGCGAATATGGTTCATCTTCTTTGCCCCGACAAAATCGTGCTCGGGGGAGGGTTAGTGGAAGCGATGCCCAATCTGTTCACCGAAGAAGTCTACTCAACTGCTCGCAGGAATGTGTTTGACTGCTACAAGGATGAGTTCGAGGTAAAAGCTGCAGTTCTTGGGGATGATGCTGGAGCAATGGGGGCAGCGGCTTGGGCTGCAATGCGAACAGCGACCAAGACTTCATAAAAAAAGCGACGGCCGTATGACCATCGCTTGCGAGAGAAAAAGAGTTGTCTATGAAAGGCCGGCCAATTCAAGATTGCTGTGAATCGGCCGGCTTTTTGGTTTAGTGTCTTGATGTATTTCGCAGGTCTATCGATTACAGAAACTGGTTGATCAAGTTTTCCAGCATTTCCTGTCGGCCACTGCTATTGGACGCGGCTTCGCCTTTCTCAAGCATGTAGGCTTCCAGGCGGCTGAAGTCTGCTTTGCCAGATTCGATTTCGGCGCCGATACCGCTATCCCAGCTGCTGTAACGTTGTTTCACGAAATCGGCTAAGCGACCATCGGCTCGAATAGCGGCTGCAATTTTCAATCCGCGAGCAAAAGCATCGATGCCACCGACATGAGCGTGGAATAAGTCGATGGGTTCAAAGCTTTCGCGGCGCACCTTGGCGTCAAAGTTAACTCCGCCTGTTCCAAGTCCACCATGCTTGAGAATCATTAACATGACTTGAGAAGTCAGGTAAAGATCGGTTGGGAACTGATCGGTATCCCAGCCTAAAAGAAGGTCGCCGGTGTTGGCGTCGATCGAGCCCAAAGCACCTTGATGTCCCGCATAGTCAAGCTCGTGCATCATTGTGTGACCGGCCAGCGTTGCGTGGTTGGTTTCCAAGTTGAGCTTGAAGTAGGGAAGCAAATCGTAAGCACGCAAGAAATTCAAGCATGCGGCAGCATCTGAGTCATACTGGTGCTTAGTTGGTTCCTTGGGCTTGGGCTCAATGAGGAATTGGCCCTTGAAGCCGATTTTCTTGGCGTAATCCACGGCGAGGTGTAGGAATTTGGCAAGATGATCCAGTTCACGCTTCATATCGGTGTTGTAAAGGTTCTGATACCCTTCGCGACCACCCCAGAAAACATAGTTTTCGCCACCTAGATATTTAGTGATCTCTAGGCACTTTTTAACTTGAGCTCCAGCAAACGCAAAGACATCAGCGTTGCAACTGGTCGATGCTCCATGGACGAATCGAGGGTTGCTGAATAGGTTGGCTGTTCCCCATAGCAACTTGATACCGGTGCTTTCTTGGTGCGCTTTGAGCGAATCGGCGATACGGTCCAGGATCGCATTGCTTTCACGCAGGCTCTGTCCCTCTGGTGCGATATCGCGATCATGGAATGCGTAATAGGGAACACCAAGCTTTTGGAAGAATTCAAAAGCGACATCTACCAGGCGCAGCGCATTATCGACAGTTGATGAACCATCGTCCCAGGGACGCAGCATGGTAGAAGCACCGAAAGGGTCGCTACCGTTTCCTCGAAAGGTGTGCCAATAGACAACACTCAAGCGAAGGTGGTCTTTCATCGACTTTCCTTCGATCATTTCATTTTCGTTGTACCAGCGATAAGCGAGTAGATTTTTGGATGAAGGACCTTCGTAGGGAATTTTGCCCACTTCAGGAAAGTATTGCATGGGTTGCTGCCTTTTCAGTATCGATTGCCAGTACCAAGTGATGAAAGAACCGCGGAGTCCTAGGGGCGGGGTGGCTCCTACGACTTCACTGCCGCCGCTCGGCCGCCTAGTTTTGTGGTTCAGTTACGTTTCACGCATTGCGTTTTTTTAACGTCCCGGCGCGCTCTAATCTAGGAGGGGAGGGCGAGGGATTCCAATCTAAATGGTGAAGAACTCGTTATCTGCTGCGGTGATCAGGGATTATTTACTTAGCAATCCTGCGAACGGTTTGTATCCAGCAAGCCGTAGCAAGAGTTGTATTTTGGGCTCTCAAATGTTCTTTTGTAGCCGGTACTGGTTTACCTGCGTGGTGAACCAGCCAAAGCGAGTTGCCAACGGACTGGTGTTGGATTCGTGAACCGTCAATAAGGGGAGAGATACGTTTGTGTAGCGAACAGGTGGCATCTGCGCAGATAGCTGGTTCGCAGGTGGAGCAAAAAAAGCGATACAAGCTATTCAACCACTTGAACGCCGTAGTAAGTAATCGCCCCAAGAGGGAGAGATCGCCTGAAGGACTAACAGCAAACGAGCTTTTGCTGGAAGGATCAATTCCGGTTTTCTTTGCGAAGCACAGCGAAGGATGTCATCAGTCAATCGCTGGGGATCTAGGCCTTTCAGTTTTGCACCACCGCCGGGTGCGTTGGCGGAAGAGGGAAGGTTGCGTTCTTTCGCCAACTCCGAATATCGACTTGCCGAATCATCGCGTCGGATGGGGCCGGGGCAGGCGAGCATCACATGGATGCTATCGTCGGCAAGCTCTAATCGCAATTGCTGGGTCACGGCCGCTAAGGCGAACTTGGTCGTCGAGTAGCCACCAAGAAATCGTGGTGCGAATTTGGATGACAGAGAGCCGATGTTGACGATCGTTCCACGGCTTGCTCGGAGAGGTTCGTGAAAGACTCGGGCTCCATGTATGGCGGTTAATACGTTGATCGTGAAGAGCTCTTTCAATTGCTGGTCATCAACATCCAACAATCTTCCCCGGTCAGAGCGGCCGACAGCATTGATCAGCAGATCGATCTTGTCGGTTTGTGCGGCCACGGTCTTGGCTGCCTGCTGAAGGCTATTCAGTTCAGAAGCATCTGCGGTGATCGTTTCGATGTCTGCTTTTGGTTGAGCTTTCTGCAGAGTTAATGAAAGTGTTTGCAGTTTTTCGGCGCCGCGAGCAATCAAAAAGAGTTTCTGGCATCGCGCGGCGAGTTCCGTCGCCAAATAGGCTCCTAGGCCCGATGAGGCCCCGACGATCACGGCGGTTGATCCGATCCAAGGCTTGGGCTTCATCAATGCTGGCCTTCAAGAAAAATTGCTGCGGCTCGCTCAGGATTGAGTTCTTTTTCCAACGAGAATCGTCCATCGGTTAAGCTTCATTATTTCGGAATAATCATTACAGCTTAACACAAACCATCGATTCAACCCCTGCTAGGAAGAGGTATCTGCCAGTATTCCAGCTAGAACGGACGTATTCCCCCCGAAATGTGAGCTAGGCTTTTGCCAATCTACATTAGCGGAACGTCGGTTTCGATAAGTTCGGCAGAATCTAACCTTTTCGAAGACTCTTTCCCCGAGTAAAACGTGATCATGCTTTCAACCCTGCAGGCTGGTTTTACAGTCTCCCAAAACGTGCCTCTTACTGCGAGTGGTTCCATGACCGAGTTACGTCCAAGTCCGATCGAAGCTCGTACCAAGATCGTTGCCACGGTTGGCCCGGCATGCAGTTCGGTTGAGAAGTTGACGGAATTAGTACGTGCTGGAGTGGATATCTTTCGCATCAACGCGGCTCATGGAAAGACAAGCGATTTCGAGAGTACCCTTAACAAGATCAAGGAAGTTCGACAGCGAACCGGTTTCCATGTCGGTGTGCTGCTTGATTTGGCTGGTCCCAAAATCCGACTAGGTACTCTAGTGCAAGACCCACTCGAAGTTGAAGTGGGGCGAGTACTGAAATTTGTTCGCGGTGAAAAAGTCCAAGCAGCTGATGAACTCTGCAGCAACTATCAACGACTGGTAGATGAGGTGCAGGTTGGCGATCGCATCATGCTGGCCGATGGTACGATCACATTACAAGCGATTGATAAGAACAAAGACCATGTAACTTGCCGAGTCATGACGGCAGGAACGATTCGTTCCCGACAAGGAATCAACTTGCCGGGGGTTGCCTTAAGTGTTTCAGCAATGCGTCCTGAAGATGTCGAAAATGCTATTTGGGGCGCCCGAAACGAAATCGATTTCATTAGTCTTAGCTTCGTTCGTTCTGCCCAAGATGTCTATTCACTGAAGAATCTTCTCAGTTCGCTCGATAGTCAGGCCTTGGTGATTGCGAAAATTGAAAAGCGAGAAGCTTTGGATCGACTGGAACAGATTGTCGAAGCGGCTGATGGAGTGATGGTAGCTCGCGGTGACTTGGGTGTTGAGATCGATGTAGCTGAAACGCCAGTTGCACAAAAGCGAATCATTGCTGTCTGTCGCGAAAAGCTCAAGCCGGTGATCGTCGCAACTCAGATGCTTGAGAGCATGCACCACAATCGTCGTCCTACCAGAGCAGAGGCAAGCGATGTGGCTAACGCGATTCTCGATGGCGCAGATGCTTGCATGCTCAGCGGTGAAACAGCGATTGGTGAGTATCCGGTTGAAGCTGTTGAGACAATGAATCGGATCATGCTGTTCACAGAGCAATTGCTGAAGGATCAACCGTATTCGGGTCGAGCGAAGGCATTTGATCGAGTGCATCCAATCACATCCGCTGTAACGCACAATGCGGCGAATATTGCGGAGTCCATTGGTGCCAAACTGGTGGTGGTTGCTAGCCGAACCGGTGGTACAGCTTGGGTGAAATCGAAGCAACGGAATTTTATTCCAACTCTTGGAGTGAGCAACTCAGAGATCACACTGCGCCGTATGTGCTTGTTTTGGGGAATTATGCCACTGACGGTTCAGAACATTGATAACCCCGCTCAGTTGATCGAAGAGGTCGGTCGCTGGGGTCGCGAGCGAGGAATACTTGCACCGGGTGATCACGTCGTATTCGTTACGGGAACGGGTGTGATGGATCATTCGCATAATTTGTTGGTTGTTCACCAAGTTCCTGCAGACGGCTGAGCATCATAGCTCTTGTCGATGGTTGCCGAAGTGGCTTTTCGGAATGGCCAGTAGGCATCTCTCAAAGTGATGATAATCTAGGCGAAATGCCTTTGGTTAGTGGACTTTGAGGCGGTGTGTGCTTGTTGGCGACAATCAGACTTTAGGAAAAGACCGAGGCGATCGCAGGCTTCAAAACCTCCGGAGTGCTTGACCTCACAGAATCCAGCTGTTAATTTTTTAGTATGAACCCAAACAATATACCCACCTACGTTCTAAAGACTTCTTTGAGCTTCCGTGCCAATCGGTTGCTCGATGGACTCTTGCGTTTGGAACTGCTAGGCCTTAGTTAGCCAAGTCTTGGGGCTGTTGTTAGATAGCACAGATCATCGAAACCCCAGGGCTTTGTAAAAGGCTTCCTGGGGTTTTTTTATGCCGTAGTAGTCAGTTCCTTAAAGGTTCCCCTAAGGGGCCTTTGAGGGTGAAAACCCATAGCGGGTGAAAGCGGAAAAACCATGTCAGAAGAAACCAGCAAAACAGAGACCGGTTTACGCAAGATCAAAATCTTCGATACCACGCTTCGCGATGGTGAACAGTCACCTGGGGCGAGCATGAACCTCGCGGAAAAAGTTAAGGTCGCTCATGCGTTGGTAGATCTGGGGGTCGATATCATCGAAGCAGGATTCCCGATCGCTTCGCCCGGAGACTTCGAATCGGTTCGTGAAATCGCCAATTCGATCCGTGGAGTTACGGTTTGTGGTTTAGCTCGCTGTAACGATTCCGATATCGAGCGGGCCTGGGATGCACTCAAGGGAGCGCACTACCCTCGTATCCACGTGTTTCTTGCTACCAGTTCTATTCATCGTCAGTTCAAGTTGAAAATGACTACTGATGAGATTGTGGAGCGAGCGATTGCCGGGGTACGCAAAGCGGCTTCGCTGTGTGATGACATCGAGTTTTCTCCCGAAGATGCTGCGCGAACCGAGCATGATTTTCTATGTCGCGTCGTTGAGGCAGCAATCGATGCTGGAGCCACGACAATCAATATTCCCGATACGGTTGGATATGCGACTCCCAACGAAATGTATCAGCGTATCCGCTTGCTTTACGATCGAGTTCCTAACATTTCCAAAGCGGTGATCAGCGTACATTGTCATGATGATTTAGGCTTGGCAGTCGCAAATAGCTTGGCTGCTGTTGAAGCGGGGGCTGGGCAGGTAGAGTGCACGATTAACGGGATCGGCGAACGCGCTGGGAACTGCTCGCTTGAAGAAGTCGTCATGGCTCTAAGAACGCGCGAAGATTATTATCGATGCACCACTGGTATCAACACACAGCGACTTGTGCCGACCAGTCGTTTGGTCAGCAAAGTGACAACTTTGGAAGTGCAACGCAATAAAGCGATCGTCGGTCGCAATGCGTTCGCACACGAAGCAGGCATTCACCAAGATGGTATGCTCAAAGAACGTAGCACCTATGAAATTATGCGTCCTGAAGATGTCGGATTGACCAAAACAGATTTGGTGCTTGGTAAACATAGCGGTCGAGCAGCGTTGTCTGATCGCGCTCGCGCACTTGGATATCACTTAACAGGTGAGCAGCTTCAAACGGTTTTTGAAAAATTCAAAGTGCTCGCTGATAAAAAGAAGGAAGTTTACGACGGTGATATCGTTGCATTGATTCAGGAGCAGATCAGCGGGCAAGTTCAACAAGCGTGGTCGTTGGTTTCCTTTGAAGTCGCCAGTGGTACAGGAAAACATCCAAGAGCGAAGTTGACTTTGCGACATGGTGATCGCGAATTCACTCAAGAAACCAATGAAGGTGATGGCCCGGTTGACGCTGCGTTCTGGGCTGTAGAAAAAATCACGGGCTACAATGCAATCTGCAAAGACTTCCGCGTAAGAAGCGCGACAATCGGTCAGGATGCATTGGGTGAAGTCACGGTAGAGATCGAGCATAACGGTGTCTCCTACCGAGGTGTTGGCCTTTCCACTGACACGGTCGAAGCGGTTATTTTAGCGATGCTCAATGCTGTCAATCGAATCGCCGCTCGCCAAGCTGTTACGGGGGCGTGATCGATTTCTGAAAGCTCCCTGAAATCGCGGATTTCGGCAGGGGTCCTAGCTGGAATAGAGAGAGTGGTCTGAGTTGGTGGCGGAGGTGTTGTTAACCTCCGCTTTGGGGAGTCGATGCGCAAGCCGCTCTAGAATGGTAATGACAATTGGCCCGTAGTGGCTGTCGGACGATGAGGCTGGTGTTGATGTAAATGGCCGAGAACACGGCCTGCTAACGACATCCCACTGAGCAAGGCGCCTTCGACGCGAGGCCCATTGCACCAATCACCGCAGCCTCCGAGCAACGAGTCGCCATCCCATACGGAATACTCTGGCAAGCAACGTACTGGCTGGGCATACTTCCAGCGATGAGCGGCTACATCGGCAAGTTTGGGAAGTGAACTTCCGGATGCTTGTCGGAGAGCATCTGTCAGTATTTCAATTACACGTTCCTTTGGCGTTTCTAGGTTCTCCTGACTCCATTCGCCCGAAGCGTGCAGTACCCAAGTATCCCAACCCTTGGGGCGATCCGGTTTACTGCTGTCCCTGGCGATCCAACGAAGTGGTCCATGGTTGATAAAAGCTGCGTCGAATGGAACATCAAGACGGTCATCAAACACAACGATCACTGCCCAGCAAGGTGAAAATTCCACGGAAGATAACCGATCTTTCCAATGACATGCATCGGGCAGGATCGGAGTGATTTGCGGAGAAGGTAGGTTATAGAGCACGATATCGAAGCCGCTAAATCGCTCGCCCATCTTCGTCTCAAGGTCATACTTCCCATCTCCGCTGCGTGAAACGGAATGGATTTCCATCTGTTGGCGAATGTCGAGTTCGCTAGTGAGATGTTTTCCTAAGGCATTCATGGAGGGTGTACCAACCCATCGCAGTTGATCGTTTTTCTCAGCGATCACACAGCCATGGTCTAGTTCGACAACTCGACCTTCCCAGGGAGCGATGATACCATCCTCGGCCCAACTCGCTGCGTACTTTGCGAGCCGTCGATCACGCACTGTGAAGTATTGCGCTCCATGATCGCAGCTCCAGCCATCGTCGCTTCGACGATACGCGACTCTGCCACCGACTCCACGCGACTTATCAAACAAAGTCACCTGTAGACCGTGATCAACAAGAGTTCGACCACACATCAAGCCACCAAGTCCAGTGCCGACGATAGCGATCTTGGGTTGAGTGCTGTAAACGGGCCGGTTTACCAGCGAGCTAAAATTCTGCAGATCGATCCTTCGTAAATGTTCGGAGGTCGGGCGAGGTCGCACGGTGCCGAGGATTCGCTCTGGCGGAGTGAAGGGGCGATCGAATTGGCCCAAACACCATAGGATGCCACCGTAGCTGGAGGGATTACGCCCGTCGAGAGCATAGCGATGATTAAGATCCTGCATTCGTGCTAGAGCTTCTTCTGGACCCCTTGTCCACTGCAAGATCTCTTTGCCCCAAGTCATGCGCACATTGTTGTGTAATTCACCATGTCTCAATAAGCTCTTTTGGCAATGATCCCATAAGATATCGCCGGTTTGACCTCGAGCAGAAACTTCCCAGGAATGAATACAGTTGCGTATATCTTCTTGGCGTTCTCGTAAGGTTCGTTGCGCCCATGCTGGAATCGCATCAATTGTTTCAACACTATCTCGATAGCGGCAAAAGCAATAAGCTAGCTCACGCCAAATCAGTAGTTCATCAAGAAACTTTTCTGCACCTGCATCACTCGCTTCCCGAGCGATTTTAAATGGAGAGACCATGCCATAGTGCAGATACGCCGACAGTCGGCTCACCCCTCGAATCGATGCATCGTTGCGACGCTTGGCGTACTGAGACAATCCCTGTTTCTTGAATGTCTCCCAACGCTCATAGCCCGCTTGGCTCCCACCTCGTGTATCACCCACAGGTCCGATGGTATGATCTATCTGGCAACTTGCGACAATTTCAGCGAGGTCAGCATGTTGCAGGTCAAATGGTTCAAAGGGAAGACTCCCGGTGTAGGATTTCGGCTTGACTGTGCACTTTGGCCAAGGTCGATTTAATCTTTTGGTGTACTCGTATGCCGTTGCATCGCGATAGGCGTAAGCGCGATCATATGATTTGCCGACGACTTGCATAGGGACAACACAGGCAGAGTCAACGAGCAGAATGGGGGTAGAGCATGTCGACTGCAGCCGTTCGGTCCAAGATGAGGTTGGATCGAGGGGAAAGTCTTCGGTGACTAATACAGCCGCTTGGCGTGTTAAATCGCGAAGGTAGGGTTCTCGGTGGCCTGGTCTTGCGAGATGAAATACATAGGGCAGATCTGCTTTGGCCATTTGTGCTTGAAGATCGCGAGCACCTTCTAGCATAAACCAGTGATGGCGATCCGATGCGTAGCGATAGTGCTCGCACACTGCTTGGTAGATCAAAAGAGGAAGATCCAGGCCAACGGCTAGTTCGCAGGCAGCATCAAGAGCAGGGTTTTCGTCCACCCGGAAGGAATGATGAAGCCAGCAGAGCACAAAGCTACCGGAGTGGTCGGGTGAACCAGGGCTGTAAATACGCAGCCGCTCCTGCAGGTGCTCGGGGAGAGTCCGTGTGGAATCTTCCCAGTCCCTGTTCCGAAACGACATGAAGCACCTTGCCCGTAATGAAAGCCACTAGCCAGATACATCTCTGCTCGCCACAGGTCTACTATATCTACGAGGCAAGTCATTGAGGAAACGTTTGGGAAAACAGATTCCAGAAGGTGGGATTCTTGGATTGCGAACAATTAAGTTGGAAGCACCTGCAAGAGTGGTTTCACTCGAGAAAATGGAAGCCATTTCCCTTCCAGACGGCCACTTGGGAGGCTTATCTCGCGGGTGGTAGTGGATTGGTGCATGCCGCTACCGGAACCGGCAAAACGATGGCCGTTTGGCTCGGTCCGGTGCTTGAGGCGCTGCGCGAGCTTTATTCACAAGGAGGTTTGCAGGAACCCAAATCCGCTGGACTACGTGTGCTCTGGATTACTCCTCTGAGAGCTTTGGCTGGCGATACAACGGAAGCGCTGCAGAGCAGTGCCGAAGCGCTCGGGTTGCCCTGGCGGGTCCAATTGCGAACTAGCGATGTCGGAAGCTCGGTCAAAGCGAAGCAACGCAAGCACATGCCCGAGGCGTTAGTCACGACCCCAGAAAGTTTGACTATTTTGCTCACGTATGCAGAGTTCCGGGAGCAACTACAGAATCTGCGATGTGTTGTTGTCGATGAATGGCATGAGTTGCTCGGAACCAAACGGGGCGTACAGACGGAATTAGCGTTAGCGAGACTAAGAACACTTTCACCCGCGCTCAAGATGTGGGGTGTGTCGGCTACTTTGGGAAATCTCGATGAAGCGCTCCGTTGCTTGGTGGGCCCCGACAACGTTAACGATGCAAATCTTATTCAGGGACAGCTAAGCAAGCCGCTGGAAATACAGACCTTATTGCCGCAGCAACTGGAACGATTCCCTTGGGCAGGCCATGTGGGGGGACCGATGGTTCCAGCGGTCGTCGAGTTGATTGATCGCGCTAAAAATACACTGGTCTTTACCAACACTCGTTCGCAAACCGAAGTATGGTACCAGGCACTGTTGAAACTGCGCAAGGACTGGGCGGGAATGTTGGCCATTCATCATGGTTCGCTTGATTCCGAAGTACGTCAGTGGGTCGAGCAGAGACTCCGGCAAGGTGATCTTAAAGCAGTCGTATGTACAAGTAGCTTGGATCTTGGTGTTGATTTTCCTAACGTTGAGCAGGTGATTCAAGTTGGGAGTCCGAAAGGTATCGCTCGATTGATGCAACGAGCGGGACGAAGTGGTCACAGGCCAGGTGTTGCAAGTCGTCTCACCTTCGTGCCGACTCATGCCTTAGAGATCATTGAACTGGCAGCAGCGCGAGCAGCAATGGCCCAAGGCTCGATTGAAAAGCGGTTGCCCGAAAGAAATCCACTCGATGTGTTGATCCAGCATGCTGTAACTTGCGGAATCGAGAATCGATATCAGTCCCGTGAGTTACTAGAGGAAGTCAGGCAAACGGCAGCGTATGAAAGCCTCAGCGATGCGCAGTGGAGTTGGATCTTGCAGTTCTGTCATCGAGGTGGTGAATCGTTGAAAGCGTATCCTGAGTACCATCGCTTGCAGTATGAGGATGATCGGTACTTTGTCGACAACCAACGAACGGCTCGTTTGCATCGCATGGCTATAGGTACGATCACTTCGGATACGGAAATTCAAGTGAAGTATCTTAAGGGGAGTCGCTTGGGGACTGTCGAGGAGACGTTCATTGCGAGACTGAAGCCTGGAGATCGTTTCCTGCTGGCTGGTAAGCTGATTGAACTGGTTCGAGTTCGAGACAATACAGCCTACGTTAAAAAAGCCACTGGGACACCGACGGCTATTCCGAGATGGATGGGTGGAAGAATGCCATTGTCCACAGAACTTTCCAAAGCGATGCGCACTCAGATTGATGCGGCTGCACAAGGTGAATTTCTATCGCCAGAGATGCTGGCGATTCAGCCGCTACTTGCTTTGCAAAAAAACTGGAGTTATGTACCACGGTCACGAGAATTGCTTGTCGAGCAGATCGAATTTAAGAAACGTCATCTCTTGCTGATTTATCCATTCGAAGGGAGATTGGTTCACGAGGGACTAGCCGCGCTGCTCGCCTTGCGATTGAGTCGCTTTCAACCGATCACCTTCTCGATGGCGGTGAATGATTATGGCCTATTGCTTGAATCGGTCGAACCGGCGCCGATCGCCATAGCTTTTGAGAAGGATTTGTTCACGGTAGATAACTTGGTCAGCGATATCAGCGAAAGTCTAAATGCGACCGAGATGGCAAAGAGGCATTTCCGAGAGATTGCACGAATTGCTGGCTTGATCCACTCCGGGTTCCCTGGACGATCCAAGACAATGCGTTATCTTCAAGCATCGAGTAACTTGTTTTACGATGTGTTTGCGCAATTCGAGCCGGATTCGCTGCTGTTACGGCAAAGTCGCCAGGAAGCTTTAGAAAAGCAACTTGAACTTGAGCGACTCTCCGCGACGCTGCAGAGACTTGAGTCTGAGAAAGTGGTGTTGCGACAGCCAGACCGACCAACACCTTTTGCTTTTCCACTCATTGTTGAAAAGATGCGAGAGCGATTGAGTAGCGAGACATTAGCGCAGCGCGTGATGAAGATGCAGCAACAACTTGAGAAAGCAGCCATTGGATCGGCAAAATGACGCAAGGTAATGGTTACTATGAAATCACGATTCGCGGAGCAACCCTGCAACTGCTTTTTCAGCGTGCACTATTTTGGGTCGAGACGCGTACCTTGTTCGTAGCCGATCTGCATCTTGGTAAAGATGTCACCTTTCGCAAAGGTGGATTGGCTGTTCCAGCAGGAAGCAATCGTGAATCACTGGATCGTTTGCGATCTATCATTGTCCAGTGCCAGCCGAGTCGTTGCGTGGTGCTGGGTGATTTCATACACGCAGCGAATTCCTTAAGTCAGGAAGTGATCCGAGAGGTCACCGATTTTTTTGAACAGACGGCGAATTGCCAATGGCATTTGGTGCGAGGGAATCACGATCGCAAAACGGATCAATGGCCGAAGTCTTGGCCAATCAGAATTCATGAAAAGGATTATGTCGAAGGGCCATTCCGTTTTGTGCATGTGCCGCCGGGGGGAGAGGGACCGAGAGTGATTGAAGTCTCTGATCGCGACGGCCAGGAACCAACACAGATAGGAAACTATTTTCTTGCGGGGCACATTCATCCCGCTTTTCGTTGCCCGGGTAATTCCATCATCGGGAGCAAGTTAGCTTGCTTTTGGCTTATGCCCGAGGGAATGGTGCTGCCAGCTTTCGGTGCTTTCACAGGAACCAAGAGCATTGAGCCATTGCGAGGTGATCGGGTCTTTGTTATCGCCGAGGATTCGGTAATCCCGTTTCCAGTGATTTAGCCATGAAAGAAAGCTGCCCGATGAATCGGGCAGCGAAAGTAACAACTGGCTTAAGTTGATAGTGTTCCCTTGCTACTCGGTACACCTTGTTGTCTTGGATCGAATTCGGTTGCCATGCGAAGACTTCGAGCGGCACCTTTGAAGATCGCTTCTGCGATATGGTGGCTATTGCGACCATAGTGAAGTAGCACGTGGAAATTGCAGAGCGAATTGGCGGAGAAGGACTGCCAGAAATCCTCCACCAGCTCACTGTCGAACTCGCCGATCTTCGGAGCGGGTATCGGAGCTTGGAAGACCAAGTAGTGTCGACCGCTGAGGTCGACAGCAACCGTGACTAGTGTCTCTTCCATCGGAAGTATGATATGGCCGTAGCGTCGGATTCCCTTTTTGTCTCCGAGGGCTTGTTGCATCGCTTGCCCAAGGCAGATTCCAATATCTTCGGTTGTGTGATGCGCATCGACTTCAAGATCGCCATGGGCGTCGACCATAAGATCAAATTGTGAATGCTTGGCGAAAAGTACGAGCATATGATCGAGAAAGCCAACGCCGGTGCGCACTTCCGACTTGCCAGTGCCATCAAGATTCAATTGAAGCTTGATTCGCGTTTCAGCGGTCTCACGTTGAATAGTTGCAATTCGCGGTGTGGTCAAAGCAGGCTCTCCAAAACGGTTAGTGAAGCGTCGATTTGCTCATCCGTACCAACGCTGATACGCAAACCATCTCCCCAACCTTCGTAATTCATGTAGCGAACCAAAACCTTTTGAGCTTTCAATTGCTCGTACAATGGCTTTACGGGGCGGTCTTTTCGAGTGCACCACACAAAGTTGGCTGAGGATGGTGTGACCTGAAATCCGAGTTCCGTCAGCCTAACTTCCATGCGAGCACGAGTGGCAATGATCCTAGCGCGGTTTTCGAGCAACCAATCTTGGCGATTGATGGCTGCGGTAGCTCCGGCAAGTGCAAGGGTATCACAGTTGTAACTGTCCTTGACGTTTCGGAAGACTCGAATCCACTCAGGGTGTGCGACCAAAAAGCCGAATCGCAAACCCGCTAAAGCATACGACTTGCTCAGTGTGCGAGAGACGAAAACATTGGGGAATTGCTTAACAAGATCGAGGCAATTGGTGTCGGAAAAATCGGCATAGGCCTCATCGACCAGAAGAGGGCAGGGGAGTTTCGAAGCGATTTCGCCGATTGTAGCGGGTGAAAGAATTGTGCCGCTGGGACTGTTCGGATTAGGAAGGAAGACAAGTCGAAGCTTATCGGAACCGACAGCGAAAGCTTCTGGGAGTTGGAAGTTTTCGAGAAAGCGAACTTCCTCCCACTTGGCGCTTTGCAATTGAGCGAGCGTGCGATAGAGAATGTAGCTCGGATAGGGTAAACGAAGAATGTCTCCTTCGCCGACGAGCGCGCGCGTGACAATGGTCAAAATGTCATCGCTCCCGTTTCCGCAGAGGATCCAGTCTGGATCGAAGCCGAGCACTTCACCGGCGCGAACACGAAAGGCTGTTCCAAGAGGATCCGGATATCGTTCCAGCCGATCGCGTGCTGCTTGAGCAATCGCCTCTGCGACATCGGCGTGGGGAGGATAGGGGTTCTCGTTAGTATTGAGTTTGATGAACTTTCCTGCTTGAGGTTGTTCCCCTGGAACGTAAGGCGTCATCTTTGCGATGGCAGGGCGAATCATCTTTTGGATTATTGTCGAGATATCCATGCTGTAGTCACTCTGGTATGGAATAAGGATATTGGATTGGATCTTTTCGAGAGCAGCGATCAATTCATGGATCGCATAGTGACGCTACGTTTGTGAGCGGTTAGTCCTTCGCATTGAGCGATTAAGCTTATTTCGGCCGTAATGTCCTTCAAGGCTTGCTGTGAGTATTCGATGATACTACCGCTGCGCAAGAAACTGTTGGCGTTGAGCCCTGAGGCCCAGCGAGCGGTACCGCCTGTAGGAAGCACGTGCGATGGGCCGGCCGCATAATCACCCAGGGCAACAGGAGAGTAATTGCCGAGGAACGTTGCACCCGCATTGCGTATATTATCGCTCAGTGATTCCGGGTTTTTGGTTGCGATATGCAGATGCTCAGGGGCCAATAGATCCGTCAGTTCGCAAGCGTGCTTTTCATCCTTGGCAAGAATCATGGCACCGAACTCTACGAGTGAATCCAATGTCAGTTGAGATCTTTCGAGACTTCCAATTTGCTGTGCGAGTTGTGATTCGACTTGGTCGAGCAACGAAGGTTCCCAGGTGATCAATAAACTTGAGCCAGGAGAGTGTTCCGCTTGAGCGAGCATATCGGCGGCGATGAAATCAGCTCGCGCCGTGGTATCGGCTAAAACGATGACTTCACTCGGGCCAGCGATCGAATCGATATCGACATCACCGTAGACATATTTCTTGGCGAGAGCGACGAAGAGACTTCCAGGCCCAACGATTTTGTCGACACCTGGGAGCACATCGGTGCCATAGGCCATCGCAGCAACCGCTTGCGCACCCCCAACCGCATAGACTTCTTTCACCCCTAATTCGTAACATGTCGCTAGCACATCGGGGTTGTAAGCGCCAAAAGGAGTTGGTGGAGCGACGATCGCAATTTGCTCAACACCAGCAGCCTGCGCGGGTACGACGGTCATTAAAACGGTCGATGGATAAGCGGCAGCTCCACCAGGTACGCAAACGCCGATGCGTTTAAGTGGCCAATATCGTTGTCGCAGACGGATACCTGGTTCCGGTTCCAAAAAGACATCGTGATGAAGGATGCTTTTTTGAAAGCGAGTGATATTGGAAGCGATGCGTCGCACAGCTTGCAGCAGTTCAGGTCGAGCGGCAGTGTGAGCCTTCTCTAGCTCGCTGAGGTCGACACGAAATTGTTCTGCAGTTTGAGGTTGTCCATCGAGTTGTTGGCTGTAGTGGAGCAGGGCAGGGGTACCCTGCTTCCTGACATCTTCGCAAATCGTTTCGACGACCTGCTGAGGTGTTAGTGGACGGCCGAAGACACGTTCGGTAAGTTTCTTCCCTTTTTCGCTGACGACGTTTCCTTGAGGGCTGAGCTTATGGCGTAAGGCCGTGAGGGCCTCCGAAGAAGTGCCACTGCGGGCGTCGATACGTTGAATCAAGGGGGATTTCAGCGGCGACTGCATACGAGTTTATCTCAGGAAAAAAGTCAAGCGAAGCACACTATGTCAAGCATTGTAGGCAGGCGGCTTCGATTCATCGAGGAGGTTTTTGCCTCGACCTGGGTTGCAAAAGCAGACTTTTAAGAGAAATACTCGCTTTTTCCACAAAATACGGAGAATCAGATAGCCGCTGCGTTACTGGGAACCCGTGGATCCGAAGCAGCTTCGATTCGCCCATCTGAGGTTCGCACGATTGCCTGAGCGATCGCCGAAGCTTTTACGGACCGAATAGGATGTCCTAAAGAGGCGAGTTGCTTAGAGATTTCCGCCGGCATTCTCTCTTCGACAAGCGAATCATCCGGTTGCCATTGATGATGAACTCGTGGGGCGGCAACAGCTTCGGTGGCAGAGAGTTTTTGGTCGAGAACTCCGATCAGCACCCGCAGGACGGCCGTGATGATTTTAGGACCACCGGCGGCACCGCAGGAAAGTACTGGTTCATTTTTTGAATCGAGGACGAGTGTTGGAGACATGCTTGAGAGAGGCCGTTTGCCGGGAGCAACGGCATTGTTGGCCGAGCCCACTAATCCAAATGCGTTAGGAGTACCCGGAGCGATACTGAAGTCATCCATCTCGTTATTCAGCACGACACCAGTCCCGGGAACAATCACTTTGCTACCGAAGGTTGTGTTGACCGTTGAGGTGATAGCTACCCAATTTCCATCTCGGTCTGCAGTGGTGAGATGAGTCGTATGTTTGCGATCCTCAGAGAATGCCTGCGACAAATCACTCGGTGTGCCGTAGGAAGCGACTTTTGATTTCGCTTTCGTGGAGATTTTCGAAGCAAGTTGTCGGCAGTAGTCGCGAGCAATCAGGCCCTTGGGGACTTTGACAAAGTCTGCATCACCGAGCCAATGGGCGCGATCTGCAAAAGCAAGCTGCATCGCTTCCAGCAGTAAATGATAAGCATCGGCTGGATTAGATTTCCAAAGTGCTGGCAGGTCAAATTCCTCAAGCATATACAGCATCTGAGCAATATGTACGCCACCCGAACTTGGTGGTGGCATTCCGATGACGCGATAGCCGCGATAGCTCGTATCAAGAGGCTCGCGATACTTAAATCGATAGTCAGCGAAATCTTGTTCCGAAAGAATGCCTCCGTTCTGTTGCATCCAGTTACCAATTCGTTGTGCGAATGGTCCGCGGTAGAACCAATCGATTCCGGAAGAGGCAAGTTGCTTCATCGTGTTTGCGAGGTCGGGCTGACGAAGAATATCGCCTTGTTGATAGGGTTCGCCGTTTGCTTTAAGTAAAATCCTAGCAGTCTCGGGAAATCTTTTGATGTTATCGAATTCATTTGAGATACGAGAAGAGAGAACTCGATCGATCGCAAAGCCTTCTTCAGCAAATCGAATAGGCGATTCAAAGAGTTGGTTCCATTTCAGCTTGCCAAACTTCGATGAGAGTTCATAAAGAGCTGCAACTTGACCCGGTGTAGCGACTGCTAATGGACCTGTCTGACTGAGATTACCATCGGGCTTACCGTTGCGAATATACATGTCTTCTTTGGCTAGTCGCGGTGCCATTTCACGACCATCGAGAGCCAGTAGTTGGCCCGTTGAGGTGCGAACAATGGCTAGGCAACCACCACCGATACCAGAGTTGTGACCATCGACCACGCTGAGAGTGAGCGCGGCGGCGATGGCGGCGTCGATGGCATTGCCACCTTGACGGTACGCAATCATCGCGGCGCCGGTAGCTAAGGGATGTACGCTGGCCGCAACATTTTGTCCAATGGCTGTAACCGTCTGTGGGGTGCTGTCGGTGCTAGAGGATTCCTGGGGCAGCCAAGAGGGGAGCGGTGAAGCAGGCAGGAGGATTGGATTCGTAGCGTTCAGCGCCACGATACCTGAAAGTTGTAGGGCAATGTCTTTGAGCCATTGGCGACGAACTAATGGCAGGGAGGCTGTTTTAGAATGGGTGGCAATCGAGGTTGGCTGAGAGGGCATTGGGTATTACTGATTTAGAAAAGAGGGATGTTATAGTGCCAACAGTTTCCAATTTGGCAGCGTAATAGGTTACAATGCCAAGTGTTCGAAGGATTAGATAATGTCTTAGATTTATTCTATTAAGGGTTGCAGGCTATGGACATTCAGTCCCAGTGGATTTTCAAGAGTCAGCGAATCTTGAGGGGAAGTCAGTGCGTTCGACTCAGTATGGTATTGCTGGTCGCTTCGATAGTTTTCGCCGGTTGCTCCTCGGAGAAAAAGGATAATGTTCCGAACGCTTCGGGTGGAGTTGCCTCTACAGAAGCAACGACTCCGAAGCCTGCTGAAGATGATGCAGGCACCAGTAATCCTGCGGCAACTAAGGATATGCCGAGCGACGCGGCACCCCAGGTCGAAATGGCGGGGCCAGAACTGCTTCAAAAAATCGGTGAGTTGACCCAAACTGCGGTGCAGTCGCCCAATCCGAATTATGACATGCTGATTGAAGCTGGATCGTTGGCAGAAAAGTTGACTCAAAAAGGCGAAGATTTGGATGAGTCGGCAAAGCGATTGGTATCAACCGCTTTCTACAATCAAGCTTGCGGTTATGCAAAGAAGTCAGATAAGGACAAAGCGTTCGCATCTTTGGATCGGGCATTAGCTTTGGGTTTTGATGAATTCAATTTGTTGACCGAAGATCCTGATCTGCAATCGCTTCGAGATGATGAACGTTTCTCAAAGCTAAAGGAGAAGTCCAAAGAAGCTGAGAAGATGGCGATCGAGTCGAAGGTCGATGAAGCTTTCGCAAGTACCAGTGCTTTCCCATTTGATTTCGAATTGGAAAATGTCAACGGCGAAAAGTTATCGCTTGAAAAGTTGAGAGGCAGCAAAGTGACGATTGTCGATGTCTGGGGAACTTGGTGCCCACCATGTCGGATGGAGATTCCTCATTTCGTCGAGTTGTATAACAAGCATGAGGCCGGCGGATTGCAAATTATTGGTATCAACTACGAACGAGGTGATAAGGAAGCGTTCATCCCCAAGATTAAAAGCTTCGCTGAAGAAACTGGTATCAAGTATCCCTTGGTGATCGGCGATGAAGCGACACAGGATCAGATTCCCGATTTCCAGGGTTACCCGACTACGCTATTTCTCGATAGCCAGGGTGTCGTGCGAGCGAAAACCGTGGGCTATCACCCAATGGAGGTCCTTGAAGGGATCGTGATGCGGATAATGGAAAAAGGTTAAGAGTTTCACTTCGAGTTGTTTCGTCCAGGCAGACCCTTCAGTCAGTTAGAAATGTTTATGTTGAGTAGAAGATTCCTTAGCTTGGTGTTATTTCTATCAGCTTACTCGGTAGTATCGATCAATAGCTCCAGTGGCCATGTCGCTGCTCAGGAAGCATCAGCCGAACAAAAAAAAGCGGTGGGTGCAGGTCAGGATGAGGGGGCAGCGAGTGTTCGACCAGGAATCAATAAAGATTTTTTGGATCCTGACTTGCCGGTTCAGCAATGGGTTGAACGCTTTCAGATTGAGAGCCGAGAAGTCTTTGCGGGTCGCAAGGAGATCTTGTCCGCATTGGAGCTAAGTCCAGGTGAAGCGGTTGCGGATATCGGCTGTGGTACAGGACTTTTTCTTGAGCCACTTTCTAAAGCGGTGGGAGAGAAAGGAACCGTTTTCGCAGTTGATATCTCTCCCAAATTTATCAAGCATCTTTCTGAACGGGCAAAGACGGAGTCGCTGTCGAATGTCGAAGTCGTTCTATGTTCGGATCGCTCAACCCTTTTGAAGCCTTCCAGTATCGACGTGGCTCTTGTCTGTGATACTTATCATCACTTTGAGTATCCTCAACAAACGCTCAAGTCGATCCATCAATCGATGAAGGATGGTGGCTTACTGGTGGTGATTGACTTTGACCGTGTTGAAGGAAAGTCACGACCTTGGACGATGGAGCATGTAAGAGCAGGTAAAGAAGTTTTCCGAAAGGAAATCGAAGAAGCTGGGTTCAAGTTCGAAAAGGAAATCCCAGTTGAGATGTTTAAAGAGAATTACCTTCTCACTTTTCGTAAGTCTTGAGCGATAAAAGTATCGAGTGGGAACGATGATGTTTGTTGGTCTGAGTAGCGTAGGCTACCGGGCCTGATTTGGTCTTGAGAAGGTTAGGTTACTTTTCGGTAGCTCAAGAGAATGCGATGAACCTGAAATTCATTTCAAGAAAAATCGCATGCTCTTCGGAGGCCAATACGTGAGTACCTCTCAGGATCTGCAGAAGTCTCGGAGCGACTCTACGGGGGAGATTCGCAAGAAAGTTGCCGTTTCGAACTTCGGGTTTTTCTCGCTGGTAGCTTTAGTCGTCGCGAGCATGATTGGCTCGGGTGTCTTTACAACGAGTGGATTTGCGTTGGGAGATCTCGGCGACTCGCGATTAGTTCTTGCGGTCTGGTGCATAGGTGGAATTGTTGCGCTTTGCGGAGCCATTGGTTACGGAGCATTGGCTGCGCGATTGCCGGGATCAGGTGGTGAATATCTTTATCTTTCCAAGTCGATGCATCCTGCTGTTGGTTTCTTGGCAGGTTGGATTTCGCTGGTCGCCGGTTTTACCGTTCCAATGTCTCTGGCTGCAAAAACGTTTGCCACTTATGCGCTTTCGGGATGGAGCAATGGTCCATGGCAAGTTGAGATAGTAGCGACGGTTGCGATTTGCATTGCCGCTATCGCCAATTCGATCTCATCGAAAGCGGGGGCTTGGATGCAAAACAGTATGGTTGCTGGAAAACTCCTGCTGCTGCTTCTGTTTCTCGGTTGGGCCTTAATGGCACCAGCAGACCGATGGCATACCAATACCTTGCCGATGGAAAAGTGGCCGGTTGAAGGTTACATGGTGATTTTGGCAATGGCAGGTTCTCTGGTTTGGGTGTCACTGAGCTACACAGGCTTCAATGCCGCTATTTATGTTGCGGGGGAAGCACCGATGGCTGAGCGTTGGGTACCCAAGTCAATGATCTGGGCAACATTGGTTGTCACGGTGTTTTATATTTTCTTGAATTATATTTTCTTGCATGGAGCGGCCGCAGAGAAAATTAGTGGACAACCTGAAGTCGCTTTGATTGCTGCACTAGAATTGCAGGGAAGAGGCCTAGAATCGTTGATTCGATTCATTGTCTGTTTAGCAACTTTAACTTCGGTGTGGTCGATTGCGATTGCAGGTCCGCGTGTCTATTCCCAAATGGCAGCCGATCGACTGATGCCTGCATGGTTGATGACTCGTGGTAATGAGCCACGATTAGCGATATGCGTACAGGCTATTCTTGCCATTGTCGTTGTGTGGTTTGCGTCATTGAGGGATATGCTAGGCTATCTCGGTATGACGCTTTCGATGTGCGCTGCCCTTACGGTTGCTTGTGTGCTGTTGCCGAATCAAGATGCTGAATCGGAAAGAAAACCGGTGAGCATAATCGCGAAGGTTGCCTCTACGATTTATGTGCTAACCACTTTAGGCTTGATCGTACTTGCGGCGAGTAATCGACGATATGAAATGCTTGCTATGGTCGCAACCGTTGTGGTGGGTATCGTTTTAATGCTGGTGTGGAAACAGTTCTATCCTTCAAAGGGAATCGCTTCGACTGATTCCAAGAGCGTATAAAGAATGGCATGGACGAAGTCACAACAGGATAGGAACTTTCTAAGAGTGAAGCAACTCTGGGAAAGCGAGTGCTATCGCAATGAGACGGAGGATATGTTTCGACGGCGACGCCTAATCATGTCTCAAGGGCGTCTTCCGGACGGTATTCCATCGGGCGATTCTCTAGGTCTTGGTAGGTAGCTAACTACTTTGGGTATTAGGTCGCATCGCTAGTTCAACCGGAACTGGCCGTTAGAGGGATTTTCTCTGTTGCTGTTGGGAGCGATACTTCTTGGAGTAAGAATTCTTCCGATTACGCGGCGCAATGGGTACTACCCACTCTCCCAATTTACCCCCCGAAGCGGAGGTAAATGAAAGGAATTGGGAACCGATCTTCCGAGATCTTCGTCTACGCTTTGGTACGCAACCTAGGATTTAGCTCATTCCTTGGATTCTCGTTCGGTTCATCAGATTTCTGGCTGCTTTTCATTACAAGAAGCTCCTATGCGACAACTCATTCGAAATCGATCTTGGCGTTTGTTATGGCTTGTGGTGGTCGGGCTGACGACCGTGAACGTGGAGGGGGAAGAGATCGGATTTGTTGAGACTTATGCTTTGTCAAAGGATAGGCCTGCTGTCTTAGCTCAATTGATTCCGGAAACCGAAGACTATTTTTACTACCATGTGTTGTTTTATCAGACGACCGGTAAGATCGCTGACGCACAAGCACAACTCGACGCATGGGTCGCCAAGTTTGGCTGGACCGAGCGGGCCAATTCGATGCGAGCGCGGCAAATGATGCTGACTTACTCGACCAATCGTGCGCAGACGATTGAGTACTTAAGGAGTCAGTTGGGAGTTAACTTGGATGCGACCCCACCTCAGAGAGATCGAGCAGCTGACTTGTCGACGGTCTTAGACAACGGTCGTGTTGATTATCAAAGCAATTTGAAAGCGGCGATCGAGTCCGATCGAAGTTTAGGCAATATCGATGATAGAGCGTTACTGGACGCGGTTCCTTGGACGGAGAACATCGACACTTTGCGCAGTTGGCTACAGAGAATCCAGAGAGTCGATGTGCCGAATCTCAGCGAAATGGTTGACAAAGAGCTCAAAGGAAAGAGGTCAGCCGGATTTGGTTGGGCGAAGGTTCATTCGCTGATGACGTTGAAACAACTCGAGCGACTTGCCGAATTGACTCCAGAGATCAAGCAAAATGATCGCTACGTTCAAGCAGTGTTGCAGCGATTAAGGCCGAGTGAAGATGAGTCGTTGAGTGATCGCGAGGTGATGCGAGCACATCTTGAGACATTAGAGCAATTTGCAATGGGATTGCCGCAATCGCAAAGTAACCTCCAGGCGAGCGTCTTACATCGACGGTTGGTGTTCGATCGACAGGAAGGAGTTTACGACCGAGAAAGATTTAAGAAGTATTTAGATTATCCTCGTAATTTGGGTTACTACAGTCGCATCTATTTAGGGAATCTAGATTCGCGAAGATTGATCGATACGAATGTCGATTATCGTCCTTTTGCATCAGAATTACCGCCGATTGGAGACGATTTTTCTCTGGTTCGAGAGTATCTAGAGCATTTCTTTCGCACCGATGGAACGGTTGAGGAATTCGCGAAGTGGATCGAGCGAGGCTATCTTGATCGGGTGTTTGCTGAAACGAAGATTCTTTATGGAATCGGTGATTCGAAAGACCATTTTGTAAAGCTGTCACCCGGGGAGCAGAAGGAGTTAAAAGACCGCGTTGAGCTAAAGTTCTCTCCAACGAATCCAAACTATTTTCAGCCTGAGCGACCGGTTCAGCTTGAGTTACAGCTTAAGAATGTGCCGGAGTTGGTGGTGAAGATATATCGTTTGAATGCGCGAAATGTTTTGAGTCGCAGCGGTGGCGGAGTTTCGATCGATCTGGACTTAGATGGTTTAGTAGCGAATGTTCAGAAGTCGTTCAGTTATGCGATTGCCTCGGAGCGTCGTCATACGGAAAAGATCGACCTGCCTGAAATGACCGATCGTGGGATGTGGATTGTTGATTTTCTAGGTGGAGGTCAGCGAACTCGGGCATTGATTCAGAAGGGACAGCTTAGGGCGCTGCAGAGATTTACCGATGCAGGACAAATACTGCGAATCGTCGATGAAGGTGGAAAGCTTGTTCCCAATGCACACGCTGAATTAGGCGATCGCACTTTCAAGGCTGACGCTGAGGGCGATATTGTGCTGCCTTATGGTGAGCAGACGAGAGTTGAAAAGGTGTTATTGGTTTCAGGTGATTTTGCCTCATACGAGATGTTGGTTCATCAGGCTGAGCAGTATCGTCTTGAGGCTGGTTTCGTCGTAGAGCCGCAGGCATTGCTGAGCGGGTCAAAGACTCAGGTCGCGATGAGACCGCAGCTTGTTTGCAATGGAAAGCCGGTTTCACTTGATCTGCTGGAAGAGACTCGCCTTAAGATCGAAGCTGTCGACCAAGATGGTATCGCTACGACGCAGGTCGTCGAGGAAGTGAAGCTGAATGATGGTGTTGAATATATTCATACGCTGATGGTTCCTCAGCGACTGGCTAGCTTACGTTGCAGTTTATCGGCTAAGGTTCAAAATCGTAGTCGTGGTGTTAAGCAAGATGTTGTGGCTGCCGACTCGCTTACAACCGTCAATCAAGTCAATGTGACCAAGCAATTGGGTGACTTCTATCTGCAGCGACATGCGGGTGGTTACACGCTTTATGCACTAGGTCGAAATGGCGAACCGTTCAGTAGATTACCGGTACGTTTGAGTTTCAAAGTAAGAGGCGTCAATCAACCTGTCCAGTTAGAATTAGCGACCAATAGCATTGGGGCTTGTGAACTGGGGGTACTCGGGGATGTGGAGAGTTTCAGTGCTGAATGCGATTTCCTCACGGCCCATTCTTTCGTCTTGCGTGATGCATGGCAGGATTGGCCCGTACGACTGCATCTTCTGGCTGGAGAGAAAAGAGAGCTAGCCTTACGAGGCGCAGTGGCCAAACAGCGTTTCTCACTGATGGAATATCGTGGTGGACAGAATTACTCGGATCACAGCGAGCGACTTGAAGCAAAAGATGGTTCGATTGCGATATCCGCGTTGACCGGCGGCGACTATACGCTGAGTGATCATTTAACGGGGCAAACTGTTGCGATATCGGTAACCGATGGAAAATCAGCAGAGGGAGTATTGCAGGGAAGCCATCGATTTTTGGAACCTAATGCCGATCATCCGGTTTTGATTCGTAAAGCGGAAGTGAGCGATGGCGAACTGAAAGTTAAGCTCGAGAATCATGATGCTTCAACACGTGTGCACTTGCTGGCGACGGCATTTGATAATTCGAAAGCTGCCGCGCGTTGGTTGCTAGTATCCAAGCCTCAGCCTTACACCATGGCACGACCAAATATTCCTAGCTTGTATGTGGAATCATTGCGGCTTGATGAAGAATATCAGTACGTGATGAATCGACAGGCGGCGGAGAAGTTTCCTGGCAATCTGTTGTCGCAGCCTAGTGTTCTATTGAATCCATGGGATTTGTCATCAACGGAGAACTTGCGCCGAGAGGCTAGGGGAGGCGATATGCCACCACCGATGGATGCTGCCGCCGCGCCAGCACCAATGATGTCCGAGAGTTTAGCAGCAGAAGGGGAGAGGCAGGGGCTGCAAAGCACATCGTATGAATTTCTTGCGCAAGGTGCGTTAGTTGCTTTCAACGCCGAACCAGACGCTGATGGCAATGTTCAACTGAAACTAGAAGGAATTGGCGAACGAACTACTCTGCAATTGATAGTCGTCCATCCAACATCGGTGGTCGTTCGAGATATCGTGCTGCCCAAAGCAGCAGCTGAAGGTAGTCCTTGGAAACTCAGCGATCAACGCTTGGCAGAGGCTTTTTCCCCGGACCAGCACCGGGCTGAGCGACAGTCGATTGTGCGATTGATGGCGGGGCAGTCGGTTGATCTAGGTGATGCACGATCAACTCGCGTAAAGACCTACAGTGAGCTGAGCGAGCTTCATTCTTTCTTTGGAGTTTTGCTGGGTGGGAATCAGGCTGCATGGGCGAAATTCCAAGTGCTCACCCAGTGGGAACAATTAAGTGATGAACGCAAGCGTGAAGTTTATGATGAGTTAGCCTGTCATGAAGTGCATCTCTTCTTGTTTCATAAAGATAGGAAGTTCTTTGATGAGGTCGTGCGACCCTATTTGGTCAATAAGCTAGATAAGCAGGTAATCGATCACTGGCTACTGGGTGAAGATGTTAGTGCGTATACAGCACCCTGGCGATTTCAGCGTCTTAACGCTCTCGAGAAAATTCTGTTGGCCGCAAGCTTGAAAGCTAAGAAAGATGCTGTCTCGAGGTATCTCACAGAATGGGTAGAGGCTCATCCAGTCGATCCTCAGCAGCGAGCAAGTAGGTTTTCGGTGGGGCTGATCAGCAACACTCTGGATGCTTCTAAAAATGACCAAACTACATTGGGATATTTCGGGACAACGCCACGTTTCTCGGGCGGAACTGGCGGCATGGGTGGTTTGGGTGGCGGCATGGGAGGAGGTGGGTTCGGAGGAAGGGGAGGTGCTGAACTGAAGCAATTGGAAGCGAAGGATGCTGAGCGTGATGCTGCAGATAAAAATGTCGAACTCGGGAAAACAGTCGATCATTTGGAACAAGATGAGAAAGCGATTGATGAACCTGCCGATGCTTTGGGAGAAGGAAAGCCAGGCAGTCCCAACGCGGCCAAAGCCAAGCGACAGGATTTGTACTTTAAGCGGTCAAGGAAGCTCAATGAAGAAGAAGCTTTGGGTCGCTTTTTTCAGTCCTTAGAGGCGACGAAGAAGTGGGCCGAATCGAATTATTATCGCCGCGAAAACTTAAACTCAAACAAAGATATTATTCCAGAGAGTGCATTTTGGCGCGACTATCTGATGAGTTTGGAAAAGGAACAATCTTTCCTTTCTACGAATATCGATTTACCTACAGCAACGGTCCATGAAGCCTTGGTAGCTATGGCAGTGACGGGGCTCCCTTTTGAATCCAAAGGTGTTGAGTTATCCGTAGCAGAAGGACGATTGATGGCCAAGGCAAGCAACGACAGTCTTGTGTTTGTACAAGGTGTGGAAGTGCTTGATCAAAATGCGGATCAGGCCTCGGTATTAGTTGGCCAGGATCTTTATCTCGGCAATCCTGGTACTCCCGAGGATGAGAATCGTCCTGTGGATCGCAAGTCGCTGCTGAAAGGGACTCATTATCAAGCACGGGTCGTGGTGACCAATCCTACCAACACACCGCGACGTTTAAGTGTTTTAACGCAGATTCCGCAGGGCTCTATCGCGCTAGCAGGTGGCAAAACCACTAAAAATTGGCCCATGGAATTGCAGCCTTACACGAGCGGTCAGATTGTCTACGATTTTTATTTCCCAAGCGCTGGCGAGTTCAATTACTACGGTGCTCAGATTTCAAATGAGATAGGTTTTATTGCTGAATCAGCTTCTGGCAAATTAGAGGTGCTGAGCGAACCGAAAGATATCGACAAGACGACTTGGGCTTACATTGCCGATTGGGGAAACGATCAAGAAGTGCTCGATTATCTTGCGAAAGCTAATCTACAAAAGCTCGATTTGAATCGTATTGCTTTTCGTATGAAGGATCGAAATTTCTTTGGTCGTTCGCTCGAACTGCTCAGCAATGGCGGTATCTTTGAATCCCAGTTATGGGCCTACGCCTTGCTGCACCAGGATGATCAGCGTTTGACTGAATGGTTAGAGCAGCAGGAAGGGTTTGTCAGCAGCTTGAAGCCGCATTTAGAAAGCGATTTGATCCATATCGATGCCGTTGATCGGCAATGGTTTGAGCATCTTGATTTCAGACCCCTTGTGGTTGCTCGAGTCCATCAGTTGGGAAGTCGCCGAGAAATTCTCAATACCGAGCTAGCTGCGCAGTATCGTGGTTTGCTCGCGAATCTATCGGCCCAGTCCAACATTGAGCCGACGCAGAAGTTGCAAGTCGTTTATTACTTGTTATTGCAAAATCGAATCGCAGAAGCATTGAAGCTGTTTGCTGAGGTATCCGCAGAACAGTTGCCAACGAGGTTGCAGTACGATTACTTCGATGCTTATCTCGCTTTCTTTCGTCGGGACTATCAGCGAGCCTCTGAAATCGCAGGGAAGTATCAAACATATCCGGAAGTTCGTTGGCAGCGTTTGTTCCGAGAAGTAGCTGCGCAAGTTCAGCAGCGAAAGGATTTGATGGCTGGTGTAACCGTAGCAGGTTCAGCGGGCGGAGAATCGCAGCAATCAGCAGCCAACGAATCGCAGAAAACCTTGTCCAATCAGCGCGAGTTACAACAAAGCGAAATCGCCAAGAAGTTGCCAGCTCTCAATTTGCAATGGCAGGAGGGGAATCTGACGCTCTCTTACCGTAACCAGGAAGAGGTTGAGGTGAACTATTATTTGATGGATATCGAATTGTTATTCAGTCGCAATCCGTTTGTTCAGCAAGATACTCAACGGCTGTCGCTGATCGAACCTAATCATCGCGATAGTCTGAAATTGTCCGGTCGTACCGATCCCGTAGTGATCAAACTTCCCGAGCAGATGAAGAATGCCAACGTTCTTGTTGAGGTGATTGGGGGAGGATTGGTCAGGAGCATGACGGTGTACGCGAATTCATTGGACGTGTTGCCGATTGAAGCAATGGGACGCATTCAGGTTCTAGAGAAAGCAGGTAAGTTGCCGCTGGAAGGTGCTTACGTGAAGGTTTATGCTCGGCATCAGGGGGGAGGGGTGAAGTTTTTCAAAGATGGCTACACGGACTTGCGCGGCGAGTTTGATTTCGCATCGTTGAGCACCAATGATCTGGATACGACAGAGAAGTTTTCTCTTTTAGTGTTGCATCCTCAGCATGGTGCATTGATTTTGGAACTTAATCCACCCAAAAGATAAAGTGGAGTGAGTCGAAAAATCAACGACCGATCAGCGAGCCGAGAAAACGGCCGGCGATGTGCAAGCAGATAAAAGGAATGAGATAGATATTACGAGCGAGTTGCGCTGGCCAGAAAAATGGTTCAGGCTGGCCGGTCAGGATATCCTCTTCACCGTGAGGCCATTCCGATAGTCGATACGCTAAACGTTCGTGCCAGGCGAGATCGGCAGGCCAATCGGAATATTTCGCGATCAACTCGTCGGGAATAGCATCGACTCGTAGCGACAATCCAAGCAGTCCACCACAAATGGCTGCGACCGAATCCGTATCGCCACCTAACCTAATTGACGACTGAAGAGCTCGGTCGAAGTTGCTGCAGTGTCGCAGCCAGCAATAAATTGCCATCGTTGCGGAGTGGGGCATAAAGCCAGATATCCCGTTTCGCCAACCGAGTCTTTTGGCGGCGCGTCTCGGACTGATACCTTCGGCTAGCATCGGTTGCATCTTTTCTAAGATCGCGCGGGTTTGCTCTTCCTCACAGGAGTCGGTTAGTTGTTGAAGGATATCGCAGCGAGTCGTCGAGTCGATTGTTTCATGCATGGCAAGGACTGTCGCTTTGCCAAGTAGCTTTGCTCCAGCAATGGCACGTTGATCCCGATGAGTAAGTTGAGTGGATAGCTGAATCCAGCGATCAATTCGCGATTCCACATCGGTTCTATCCAAAGTAGCGGCGATCACTAAGGCTCTAACCGCGGGGCCATTGCCAGCCGAACGCGAGCCACCAGAGTTTTCAGGATTGAAACCTAACCAGAGGCGTATACAGGAGAGTGTAGTTCCTAGACCGATTCCTAATGGCAATCCGAGAAACCACCAGCGGAATCGCCAAGCAAGTGAATCGAGAAAATGCTCAGACTTACAAATACTGGCAAGTAGCGCTTGGCCCGTCATGCCTGCCATCTGTATTTCATCGCTGCCGTATCCTTTGCGAGGCAGTAGGCGATAATCCAGTCGCCTCCTTCCAAAACGACGAAGGATTTTCTTGCGATTTAGACCTTCATAGGCCAAGCCGAGGGCATCCCCAATCGCGATTCCAAAGAGCATTCCCTCCATGGACCGTCTTCTATCGCTGGAACTAATCATGAAATATCAAACAATCTTACTGGTTATGGTCTTTTTGGGTGGGGCTGTTTGGGGGTAGTTGTTTTGCGGTCTTTTTGGGGAGGGGACTGGGACTATAGTCAAAAAAGAAAGATCGGTCAACGAATTGGCAAGCCCATCAGCTTTGCTGTCCAGAGATTCTTCATCGTCCTATTCCGGAGTTATCAGTTAAGCGAAGTTTCGGTCAAAATTGTGCCTTAAGAAATTCAACAATTTCGCGAACTGCTATACCCTTAAAAAGGGAATCATCTCAGCAGGATTTTTTTCAGTGATGAAGAACTTCAGCAAAGATGAAAGCTATGGTGCGAAGTGAATACCGAGAAGTTTATGCGATCGGCCAGAAGGCCGAGCGAAAGAGTCATTGAGCAAGATAGTTGCCCCAATCAACCTTTCGCTACGCGTTAGGAAGCCTTTCGCAATAGGTTAGGAAGTAATGTAAACGGAGATGCTTGCCGCATCTCCGTTACTTGCTTGGTGAGAGAGTTTCAGTTCATTAGCGAACGCGGCACTTGAAGCGAATCCAACCACCTTCGCCTGCTTTAAGTTCCGAATTGAGTTTCCATTTCAAGACAACGGAACCAACTTCATTTGCCGTAGTTGAGAACTCGGTATCATCGATCTTGTTAGCGATGCTGGAGGTTTGGCTGTTCTCGATGAATTCCAGTCGTGGCGATAGGTTGTCTAGGATAACGATGTTCTTGATGGCTTGGTCACCTGCGTTGTCAAAGCGAATGGTGAAGGTGATTTCGTCACCTGGGTTGGCCAGTGTATCGGAAGCGACTTTGCAAATTCGAACTCGTGCTTCGCGCAGTTCATACAGATGCAATTCCTGTGGCATTTTTGCATCTTTGATTTGTAGTGCTTCATCACCACCAACGAGTATCTCGACACCATCTAGGTGATTCCAGAGCAGTGCGGCTTGTACACCCTTGACGATTTTAGCCCACTGTGATTCGAGAATGATTCCTGAGCGGATGAAATCAACATCTTCCATCGGGCGTTGGGTATCGTTGAGCGCTACCGATGGGATTATTCCTTCGGCAGGTACTCCACGATTGCGATCGAGGACTTGTTCGATCAGGTTGACGCTGTCTTCGCGTTTGATGTGTTGACCCAGCATCACCATGCTGGATGGTAGTTTATCATTGATGCTTACAGGGCCAGCGGGTTGCGAGGCATTGATTGGTCCGACGGCCATTTGATTCGCGATCAGATTGGTCGTTTTGCGAACAGCGGCAAAGCGAGGTGAATAGATTTTGGTGCGGCAGGAAGGATCCACCAGGGTGCGTCCATCTTCGGTGTCGTAATGGATGACGGTATCTTCCACTTGAAGGCCTGCAACAGAACCATCTTTGAGAACGACGACTTTAGGTTCGTGATCTCCACCATCAAAGATGTATTCCTGCTGATCCCAGGGATGGGGCATCTGTTGATAGACAGGACCGCAACCAGCGTGTTCATTGCAGACCGAATCACCTTGACACCCGCAGCGAGAAGCGATGGTGCCAACGTTTCCGATCGAGGCTGGGTTGCAATAATGCACCGGCGGGCATTGTGGGTCGTAGAGCCGGTGGCCGAAGCCTGCTGGTACGACCGTACCTGCTGAGCCAGATTGCATCATCGCAGGTTGCATCATCGCAGGCTGTGCTACAGACATCGCAGGGGAATTAGCCGTTGCATAGGCGTGCTGAACGGCCTCAGAGGACGAGCCATTCGAATATCCGGCTGCTAGGCGTACTCCCGAGGAGTTCATTGCTGCTGGTGTTGCAGCAGGGCTCGTTCGAGATGCCGCTTGCTGTGCTGATGAAGCGTAAGCTGTCGAGGATGCCAACTGAGATGGGTTTGACGAAGTATCGGAAATGGAGGCGGGCGAATTGGATGAGCTCCATGGAGCCTTGGCCCAACGATCCATTGAAGGGCTGGAAATACAACCGCTTTGTAAAAGTGGTAGCGCCAGCAGAGGTAGAGAGTAAAGCGATAAAATCCTCGAAGTTTTCACGAGGCGACTCCATCGCATTAGGGAAAAACGGGACATGCTTTCACTCCCTGATATTCATTAACCTTCAATCGAACCGTTGCCAGGGCGAGCCGGTGGCGCGGTTGCTTTTTGAATCGTTGATTTGATTTGTGCTGGTTCGTTAGATGACGTCGTCGGTTGAGCGTTTGGGGATTCGATCGCTGGGGTTGCTGGCCAAAGATTGTTGTCGATCAACTTTTGACGTTCAGGAATCGGTTTGATGGGGAGCCATGGAGGCGAGCCATAAAGGAAGTCGTTCAGGTCAGAACTGAAATCAGGAGTTCGTGAGCCGATACGAACGATCGCTACAGGGCGACCTAGCTGATCGGCGGCTTGCAATGGATCGTCAAGGCCAGCTACATCGATCACTCGCTGTTGACCAGGAGAGTCCGAAACGGGTTCAGCCGTTTCAGCATCCTCTAGATAGATAACACGAGTAACTAACTCGCCCGAAAGAGCTGCGCGAAGATCTTCCTCTTCGAGCACAACTGGGATTGGGAAGCGATGTTCGCGACCCGCAGGAGCATAGACTCGATCGATCACTTCAATCGTAGGAAATAGTTCTTCCCCTTCGTATCCGGGGATGCCTGAGACTTTAATTCGGTAAACTTGACCAACAAGCATACCTGCGCGAACAGGTGCCTCAAGCAATGGCAAGAACTGGCCATCTTGTGCCAAGGCTACGCTGAGGCCTTTTGGACCAGAGACTTGTACTGGTTGAAAATAACCTTGAGCTGGCGTGCGGCGAGAAGCTTGTGCGGCACCGACCGCTCCAGGAGGCAAGTCGCTGCGGAGTAAATAATTTGAATTCGTTGGAATCGATTGGGCTTGAAGAGTCGCACAAAATCGATCGCCAATGAGGCTGCACATCACAAGCGAGAGAGCGAATCGGACGATCCAAGTGTGACTGTCCAAAGATCGCATCAAGCCAAACTTTCTTTGGGCACTTATCAAGTAAGTCTTCATCGCTATGTGCCTCTCCTCGGAAAGAAAAACGGGACGTCAGCCAACTTGAGGTCAACTGCGTCCCGCGTCCTTGTTCAACACTTTCGTGGACTACTGACCGGGAGGGCAGTAGGCAGCACCGGAGGCACCTGGGCCACCAGGACCACCAGCAGCAGGTCCTACCTGTTGGCTGGTGTGACGATACCAAGGCTGTCCGTAAGACATGCCAGGGTTGATGTTCTGTTCATGAATCTTCACGCGGCTAGCAGGTTGTGGATAGCTGTAACCTGGAGTCTGGCGAACATGAATCTTCATCGTTTCTACAGGATCTGGAATGTGCATCGGGGTGTGATTTTTCATCACGTGGCGTTGCAGTCCAGCAGGAGTTCCCAGTGGAATGTGAGGAGGACCAGGCAATCCGATTGGCGTGCCGCTGTAGGTCATACCGTACTCAGGAGCGGTTGCTCCAGCGACCATACCAGGCAAGCTGTAAGGTACACCACCAGGTCCACCGAGAGGCATGCCGTCAGGTCCACAAGGAACACCACCCATCATGCCAGGGTCGCCACCGACAAAGCCGGCCATGGCAGCACCAGGACCTGCGAGTTCGATGTCTTTGTTACCCAAACGGATAACAGCCAAGATCGATCCGCGACGGTCGGCTTCGATGATCGGGTCAACCCCTGGATCAAGCCGAGTGCTTACAATCGTATCGACACCTGCAAGTGCATCGCCCTGGAATTCAGGATCTGGCAGGTATAAGACTTTGGTAACAAAGTTGCCCGAGAGAACTTGTTCGAAATCTTCTTCAGTGAACTGAATCGGAATCGAAGAGTGCTCGAGGTAAGCCGCCGTACGAGGAGTTGCTGGAGCAACTTCTACGGTTGGATACAGCTCAACACCTTCGCGACCTTGAATGTTGGTCAACTTCAAGCGATAGATTCCACCTTGCTGCAACTCTTTTCGTCCGGGGACGACTAGAGCATCGCTGGTGAAGGTACCGTCACCGACGACGTCGAACAGAACCTGCATCGACTCGGGTTGACGGAATTCAAGTTGGGCCATTGGAACTCGGTATGGGATTCCCATACCTCCCATTCCACCAGCACCTACTGGAATTGTTTCAGGAGCCAGAACGCCAGGACCAGGGCCACCCACTCCGGGGCCTGGTTCCATCAAACGTTCGGCTGGCGGTAAATTGTGTCGGACCGGCGCACAACCGACCGAATAGGCCGAAGCCACCGCGGCCAGCACTCCCAGTGCAAATCGCATTCTCATGCTTTCCCCCTCATGACATGGCGATCAACGTGTTATGGCAACGTTGTGAACTCGCCGCGGCTCAAAAAAAGTCTTCCTAACCTCATTGCTGGTTTGGACTGAACTCACCAAATGGCTCGTTTCGCATCCAAGGCCAACATTAAATTCGCAATTCGAATTCTGGACGATCGCTTGCCAGCCTCAGTGAAACTGCGAACTGTATAAGCGATGCTCCGAAGAAAAACGGTAGACCAGTGGTTTGACCTGGATCTCGGACAGAACTTTGAAGTTTTCCGCTCCAGGATTCATCTGGACGGCACTCCAAGCTCATTCCTACAATCCGGCCGTCGTTTGAGGGGCAACATCTGACGTGAATCAGGGTTGTTCCGACATTCGACCATGGCGCAACGATTTTCTGCTTGAGCATACCTTCGGCCTAACGAGGGTCGATTCTTTGATAAAACCGGCATAACCCGTCTCATGACTTCAACTGGCATTCGTGGAATACCCCGAAAGTACGGATTTTTTGGCCTTGGAGGCTATTGGGCCTTCTTGGTTGTACTTCTTCCGTGTTGCTACTTTGGGGGAGTTTCTCTGGTAGCCGCCAATAAACAAGTCGGCGAGGGGGTTGAGTCAGCTTCGAAATCACCAGTGGAAGGATCGGGCGATGGAAATCGGACTGCCGCGCCCTCAGCCACATCGCCGCAAAAGGAAGAGGATGGCGAAAACGATATAAAAGAACGCAGGACTGGGCCGGCGGTATCATCTAGCGTTTTAGCTGGTGGAAGCAGCGAATTGGATCCCGAAGTGGTGATTCGGCGAGCGATTTGGCAAGCGGTTTGGGGAGAGCCGGTATCGGCAAGGGTTCGGCAACGCATCGCGATGTACGGTCGGGAGTTGGTGGGAGTCGGATCTTATCACCATGCAGGGGAGGGGAGTGCGAAGGTGAAGTGGCAGATGCGGTTAGCGGCCGGAGACGCCGTGACCAACTTTCTGCAAATCAGCGATGGTCGATTGTTGTGGACCAGTCAGCAGGTTAATGAGACGATTGAGTTGTCTCGTTTGGATCTGGGGCGAATTCGCGAGCAAATTGGGCCGGTCCGGCAAAGCGATCTTTCTAACCCTTTGCTAGCTATGGAGTTGGCGATCGGAGGGCAGGCTGAATTATTGCGAAATGTTTACCATCGTTACCGTTGGGATTCGGCAATACCAACGAAAATCGATCAGTATCCGGTTTGGATTTTGAGTGGTGAGATTCGCCAAACGGCTCCGGTTCCTTCGGCCCGTGCACCGATTGATCAGGCGATGTTGCAACCATCGGTCAGTGGTTTGTTACCCCAGCGGGTGCGTTTGGCCATCGGTAGAACGGAGCAATTTCCTTTTTTCCCCCATCGGATTGAATACTTCCGGCAAAAGGTGGAAAAGAACCAGGTGACTTGGGAAATGGTCAACTCGGTTGAGTTTTTCGAGGTTTCAAAGCCCAAGGAACTCGGAGCTGAGATCTTTCAGTACGAGGTTCGCGACAGCGTCGAACTGATTCAGGACGATACGGTGAAATACCTTCCTTCATCACCTTTGCACCTCACCCGGCAGCCGGTTTTGCCCGTGCAGCGGTAGGGGATTGCTCTTACGACCGGTCACTTCGCCGAATGAATCGCTCAGTTGGTCTATTCAGACGACTGTATCGGTTGCACAATTAGTGACGATTTCGAGTCATATTCTCGGTTTCAATCGACGAAGTTTTTTTGCAAGCGTGGGGCTGCCAGCGAAGATGGTCTGGCGTCAAGAAAGCTGCCGGCCGAAAAGATAAGGTTTGTGCTTGTGGGCCGACCTGCTGGCTTGTCGTGGATGAAATGCTGTCGCGATCGGGGCATTGTTTCAACGGTGAGATAGGGCAGGGGAGTGCGGCTTGGGTAAAGAGTCGCGGCTCAATGATGGGGTCAAGGTGATCTAGTCCATTTTGATAGATGTCCATTTGATAGTAGAGGTGTGGAGAAGTGACCAAGTCGGCAGGGAGAATCAACACGTTGGCGGTTGTGGGAGCAACGGGAGCTGTAGGACGGATCGTGCTGAAGGAGTTGCAGGATCGCAAGTTTCCTTACAACAACCTTAAGTTGCTCGCATCGGCTCGCACTGCAGGGACAAAAGTTGAGGTCAATGGAAAGTCGATTACGGTCGAGTTATTAGAGCCTGGCTGTTTTGAAGGCGTGGACTTAGCGATTGCCAGTACGCCTGACGAAGTGGCGCGTGACTTTATGCCTTGGGCGCGTCAAGCGGGAACGATTGTAGTGGACGAAAGCGGTTATTGGCGTATGGATCCTGAAGTGCCGCTGGTGATTCCTGAAGTGAATCCAGAGGCGCTAAAAAATCATCGCGGTTTGATTGCTAGTCCGAATTGCAGCACCACGCAGATGGTAGTGGCTTTGAAGCCGATCATGGATGCTTTTGGATTGCGCAGGATCGTGGTGAGTTCTTATCAAGCGGTAAGCGGCGCGGGCTTGCCGGCAATCGGCGAACTGAAGGAAGCGACCGCTCAGAATTTACAGGGTGGTGAGTTCAGTCCTTCGATCTTCGCGCACGACATCGCTTTCAATTTGATTCCGCAGATCGGTTCGCATAAGGAAGCGGGATTTACTTCCGAAGAGATGAAGATGGTGCGTGAGACGCATAAGATTTTGGGTGACGATACGATTGCGATCGCTGCGACTTGCGTGCGAGTGCCGGTGATGGTTGGTCACAGCGAGATGATTTGGGTGCAGACGAAAAAGCCGATCACGGTGGAAGAGGCGAGAAATGTGTTTGCGAAAGCACCTGGTATTGTCGTCGTGGATGATTTAGCACAGAAGTCGTATCCGATGCCGGTCAGCTGCGCCGATCGTCCCGAGGTTTTTGTAGGCCGAATTCGTCAGGACTTATTTGATCCTTGTGGGTTAGTGTTTTGGTGTGTGAGCGATAACTTGCGCAAAGGTGCAGCGACCAATGCGGTACAGATCGCCGAGGCGCTGGTTGGCTGATGGGGAGTCGGGGGGAAGGTTGGCGTTGTTTCAAATTGACGGTTGCTTACAACGGCAGTCGTTATTCGGGTTGGCAATGGCAACCTGGAGAGACGCTATCGATCCAGGGACAACTGGAAATCGCTTTGCGGGAAATAACGGGAGAGTCGATTCGTGTTGCCGGTAGTGGTCGAACGGATGCTGGGGTGCATGCGACCGGCCAAGTGGTAAGCTTTTCTACGGATCGGTGGAAAGCTAGCGCGGAGAGATTGATACCGGCATTGAATCGATTTCTTCCCTCGGACATCGTGGTTCGACTTGCTGAAGAGGCAGCTAGCCACTTTCATGCTATTCGCGACTCGAAGAGTAAACGCTATCGGTATACGATTCGGAATTCGCGAATTGCAGATCCGCATTTAGGGCATTTGCAATGGTGCCTTCATCGGCCACTCGATATCGAGGCGATGCGTTTGGCGGCGAATCATTTTTTGGGTGAGCACGATTTTGTAGCGTTGCAAGGGCAGGGGAGTCCTCGGCGCAACACGGTTCGAAATATCAAACGCTTGGATATTTTGGTGGAGCCGACCTGGGAGGGGAAGTTGCTGCAGATCGATGTGACTGCCAACGGATTTCTCTACAACATGGTGCGAAATATTGTTGGGACATTGGTCGAGGTGGGGCATCGCAAGAGAGAGCCAGCGTGGATACATGAGCTGTTGGCTAGCGGCGATCGTTGTTTGGCGGGCCAAACTGCGCCTGCCCAAGGGCTCTGTCTGGCAGAGGTGTATTACGAATGAAAGTAGCGCACGTCATCACGCGAATGATCATTGGCGGGGCGCAGGAGAATACTCTCTACAACTGCTTGGATTTGATTGAGTCTTATTCGGATGATGTCTTGTTGATGACTGGGCCATCGGAAGGTCCCGAGGGGCGATTGCTGGAGCAGGGTAGGGGAGAGGGATTGCCGGTGAAGGTGATTCCATCGCTGCAGCGAGCCATTCATCCTTGGCGGGATTGGTTAGCCTATCGAGAATTGCTCAGTGCGATTCGTGAGTTTCAGCCCGATGTCGTTCACACACACAGTGCCAAGGGAGGCCTCTTAGGTAGAGCGGCTGCTTGGAAGTTGCATGTGCCGGCGGTGATCCATACGGTGCACGGCGCTCCTTTCCATCCTTATCAGTCGTGGGGGGCACGAAAGTTCTTCGCATGGTGTGAGCGGTGGGCGGCACGACGCTGTCATCGCATGATCTGCGTGGCCGATGCGATGACCGATCTGATGGTCGATGCCAAAGTGGCGCCGCGGAGTAAGTTCACGACCGTGTATAGCGGTATGGAGGTTGAGCCGTTTTTGGAAGCCCATCGAAATCGCACGGCCATTCGCCAAGAACTCGGTATCTCCGATGAAGCGATCGTGGTGGGTAAGATTGCACGGCTGTTTCATCTCAAGGGGCATGAGTATCTGATCGAAGCGGCTGCAGAGGTGGTCCGAAAAGTCCCTGAGATCGTCTTTCTGCTGGTGGGGGACGGAGTGCTCAGGGAGCAGTTGCAGAAGCGAATTGATGAGCTCGGAATGCAAAGGAATTTCTGCTTCGCTGGATTAGTAGCACCCAAGAGAATTCCTGAGTTCTTAGGAGCGATGGATATTTTGGTGCATACGAGTTTGCGGGAGGGCTTGGCTCGAGCACTTCCTCAAGCGTTGATCGCTGGGATTCCAGTGGTCAGCTTTGACATCGATGGGGCTCGTGAGGTGGTTCGCGACGGAGAGACCGGGTTTTTGCTAGCGCCGCGGGATATTCAAGGTTTGGCTGGGGCGTTGATTCGTCTGGCAGAGGATGCTTCGCTGCGAAAAAAACTCGGAAAAACAGGGCAAAATCGATGTGCGGAGCAATTTCGTCACCAAAAGATGACGGCCGATTTGCGAGCGATTTACCAGGAAGTATTGGCAAAAAAAGGGTCATGAAAGGGAATTAGCCGACACGTCGACCTTTATCGTTAGGCTGGGTTTACTTAAAATTACATTTTTAAGGAATCCACCATCCAATGACTAAGGTTCGCGATTTTCTAGGACCCTATCGACTGACGCGGCTCATTCGCATCGGTAGCTCTTGCCAAGTTTGGGAAGCTATCGAGGAAGGGTCTCCTAATCGATTTGCACTTAAGGTCTTGCGTCCGGACCATAAGAACGACAAGGAAGAATTGTCGTTTCTCAAAAACGAATTCGAGATAGGTTCCAAGCTGACCCATCCGAACATTATCAAAATCTACAAGTTTCAGTTGGACACCGAGTTGCCTTATTTGGTGCTGGAGCTTTTCAGTGAACTGAATATCAAGCAGGCATTGAGGCAGGGGCCCGAATCGATCGCGTTTATGCTCGACAAGATCATCGAGCAGTCGATGGAAGCGGTTTACTTCTTGCACACCAAGGGTTACGTCCACTGCGATATCAAGCCAGATAACTTCTTGGTCAGTCGCGAGGGGAATGTGAAGATGATCGACTTCACGATCGCTCGCAAAATGAAGACCGGCCTTTCTAAGCTTTTCGGAGGAAAGGCGAAGATTCAGGGGACACGAAGTTACATGTCACCCGAGCAGATCCTCGGTAAGAACCTGGATGCTCGTTCGGACGTGTACAGTTTCGGTTGTGTGATGTACGAGATGGTGACGGGCAAGCCACCATTTACGGGGGATAACCCGAATGATCTTCTCAACAAGCATTTGACTGCTTCGATTCCATCTCCGATTGTGGCCAACGAAAATGTGACACCGGAGTTTGCGGCGATGTGCCGAACGATGATGGCAAAGAGTCCAGCCGATCGAATGGAATCGATGTGGGATGCCTTGAAGATGCTTCGAGGTACAAAGATTTTCAAGAAACCGCCGCGTATTCCGGAGAAGTCGATTTTCGATGCGTTTCCGACCGGTGGGCGAGTAACTAACTAGGAAGATAGTGATTATGGCGAGTGAAGTTTCCCTAGCTGCTGCTCCAGGCTTGGAGTTTGAGGAACCCATTTTGTCGATCGAGGCCAAGATTCGCGAGTTGGAGCGGATTGAGCCGAGCGATGAGCAGACCGAAGAGTCCTTGCGGATGTTGCGCCGGCAATGGACCGACGAGACTCGGCGGATTTACAGCCAGTTGAATCCTTGGCAGATCGTTCAGGTATCGCGACATAAAGATCGGCCCTATACGCGCGATTATTTGCAATTGGCCTTCGATGAGTTTGTCGAATTGCATGGGGATAAGTTTTACGGCGATGACCGAGCGATGTTGACGGGCTTTGCGAAGCTGGATCGTCAGAAGGTCATGGTGGTTGGGCATCAGAAGGGTCGAACGTACAAAGAGCGTTCAGCTTGCCATTTTGGTTGCGCTCATCCCGAGGGTTATCGCAAGGCGATGGGCAAGATGAAGATGGCGGAAAAGTATGGTCTGCCGATTATCTGCTTCATCGACACGCCGGGTGCCTACCCGGGCGTTGGTGCTGAGGAACGCGGTCAGGCGCAAGTGATCGCTGAGAGCATGTATTTGATGTCGCAGCTCAAGACGCCGATTATCTGCGTGGTGATTGGCGAAGGTGGCAGTGGCGGCGCGTTGGGGATTGGTGTGGGCGATCGGATTGCGATGTTGCAGTTCTCTTACTACTCGGTGATCAGTCCGGAAGGTTGCGCTGGGATTTTGTGGAAGAGTCACCAGTTCGCTCCGAAGGCAGCTGAGGCGTTGCGATTCACTTCGTCGCATTTACATTCCTTCGGTGTGGTGGATGACGTTTTGGAGGAGCCGCTGGGAGGTGCCCATCGCGACCATCATCAGATGGCTTCGAGGCTGAAGAGTTATTTGGTGCGGACGCTCGGGCAGTTGCGGGATGTGCCGGTGGAAAAATTGGTTGAGGAGCGTTACGAGAAGTTCCGTCGGATGGGACGGTATTTGGAAGCGGACCAAACGGTTGCCGGCGAGGTTTGAGCCGGGACTGGGTCTCGGAGCTTTGAGGAAAGAGTTCTGCGCGGACTTCCGAAACGATTTTCGGATTCGATTTTCTGGGTTGTTTTCGGACTGATTTTTCAGGCAGGTTCGCGCCCGATTTTTGGGTGCAAAAACGGGCTCGATTTTAGTTGTCCGAAGTCGGTTTTTTGGGACTTCAATTTTGGGCTGAATTCCGACCTGGATTTCACGTTGTTTTGCCGTGGCTGGATAGGTCGATCTTGAGGGTTGTTTTAAGTCGCTTTTCGATACCGGTAAAAGGGTTGAAAACAGCCTTTTTAACCCCCTCAGCAACGTCCGATAATGTTTCTTATGTTCGGTTTGATAGGGTTTTTTCCCTGGGAAATAAGCTTGGTGGGTTTGGCGGCCCAGCGACACGACGCGGGAAAACAGACGTTCTCTAAAGGCTCGCACGAGCCACTGAAAATGTCGGCCTTCGGCTACGCTCGGATGCCGCGGAAAAAGTCCGCCTTCGGCAACCGAAAAACGTTGCCTAAAAAGCGCCCGCCGATCGCTGTTTTGTCGCCGGTTTTTGTGAGGTCTCAGAAGGGGCTCTAGACCGCCTTTTTGGGGCGACCTTTTCAGGCCCGTTTCGGCAGCTCGTTTCAGGCTTAGTTTGGAACTTCGCCAGCCCCGCTTTATCGCTGCACTGGATTGCCAGCGTCTTGCTGGCGAGCCTGCGACCAGGGAATGGTTGTGTTCCACTGACCAGCCCCCGGCGGCGCCCCGCTGGAGTCCCCTGCCCTTGTTCGCCGGCCTGTAAGGTTTTCGCTAAAACTGTTTGGCTCCAGGTTGTTTGAGCCAAAGCTGTTTCCATTTTGCGAATTGCCGGCGCCGGGAATTGCTTTCTCCCAAAAGCCTTTCTCGTCGGTTTCCACGCCGCCATCACGCAATTGCTGATCCAGTTTCTCCAGATACGGACCAACCACCTCGCCAACCTCGTGCGGCAAGATTCCATCGGCTCGCTGCAGCACCTGGGCAATGAAGTAGCCCGACCGCGATTGGCAAATCGCAGCCTGTTGCTGAGCTCCTAAAAGCGTCATTCCAAACATCGTGATCAGCAGGCAGAGGATCGCTCCTTTGAGCATTCCAAAGATCGCTCCTAAATGCCGATCGAATTCCTTTAAGCGTACTTTGTCAATCAAACCACTGAAGAGCCGAAAGCCAATCCAGATCGCAAAGGAAGTTCCCACATAAAGCAGCAACATGGCCACAATCGCGTTCCAAGGCGGCTCCGCATCGATGTATTTCGAAACGTCGTCGCGATAGCGATAAGCCACGAAATAGCTGATGATCAAGGAAGCCAACGAGGCGATCTGCCAAGCGAATCCCTTCACGGCACCGAAAATGCCAGCCCCAATCAGGACCGCCAACATAATCAAATCATACGTCTGCATTCTGTTTCTCCATCTCACAGCTTTTGCAGCTTAGCGAAATCTTGCAGCTTAGGTAAAACGTGCAGATTTTAGGGTAGGGGGCGCAAAGTGGGATTTTAGGCCCACCTTGGAGCTGTGAAAAAAGCCGTCGTTTCTCAAGCAGTCCAACCGTGCTTCCTGTGGCTGTTCGTCCCCAGGTTGCTATCTTTCCGAATCACTACCCCCAAGCCTCAGGCACGTCATGGCCGCCGACTTCGCAAAGTCTGAAGGTGCAAGCATACGAAAGATTGTTTCGGTCTGCGAAGAGCAACTCTTTTAATGCTGGGTAAAATAAATCGATAGAGAAAAATAATTTCAACTCAATGCACAAGAAAATAATTGATATCAAATAATTATAAGTACCTGAAAAATATTGATAGCATTTATTATTTGCAGTGTTATTGGTGGCTACGAGGCTGAATGTAAGCGGTCGATGGAGTAGGGCGAAGTCGTTGGTAGATGTTTGCTAGCTTTCTAGGTTCGCAGTCTCATGGCATCTTGCTGGGAGGTTCGTTAGGCCGGCGAGTCGGTGAAGTTCTAGCTCTGATTGGGTCGGCTTTCCACGATCAGGGTAACTGGTCCGGAGTTGGTAAGGGTGACTTGCATATCGGCCTGGAAGCGACCGGTTGCGACGGGGATATTTTGAGACCGGACCAAGTCGCAGAACTTCAGGTAGAGAGTGTTAGCGATCTCAGGCGGAGCCGCTTCGATGAAGCTCGGCCGGCGACCTTTGCGGCAGTCGCCCAGTAGGGTGAACTGGCTGACGACCATCATGGCGCCGCCGACATCCTGTAGCGATAGATTCATTTTTCCCTGGGGATCTTCAAAGATTCTAAGGCCGGCGATTTTCTCGGCCAGGTAGGCACTATCTTGCTCAGTGTCGCCATTTTGGACTCCCAAAAGGACCAGCAGGCCCTTTTGGATTCGTCCTGTTTCCTGGCCATCGACGGTTACTTCGCAGTGGCTGACACGTTGTACGACGGCTCGCATGGTGACTTGGTCCGCAGGAAAAGATGTTTGGAAGCACGTATTCGACGATCGGCAGTCAAACGGCAATCGCGATTAGTATCTCGGCGAAGAACGCTGAGTGGAAGAGAGTGTGGTCTGACGAAGAGTGGATAAGTGCGTTAAAATTTTGGGAGGATCGAGGTTGTAGAAGCGAGATCTTGGAGCGAAGTACTGAGAAGATACCTTGCGGGGTCTTGAAAAGCTACTTCGCGGATGGAGTAGTCTGAGCAAGCTTTAGTAGGCTTTTAGAATTGAATATCCAGCTTCGAGCTTATTGTTAGAAATAATAACTGCAGCAGCACACTATAAGAACTTGGGTGTAAGGGATGGCGGAGTCGAAGCCAATATTGGCAATCACGATGGGTGATCCGGCGGGTATAGGTCCAGAGACGATTGTCAGCGCGTTGAGTGACGAGCGAATTTATCATGTCTGTGAACCGGTTGTCGTGGGGCGTCCTGTGGTGTTGCAGCGGGCGGCCGATTTGCTGAAGTTGCCGCTGGAGGTTCAGGTGGTAACTGATCCTGCGATGGCGACTTCAGCATCGCGCAAGGTGCTTTGCTGTTTGGAGTCGGGTTCGCCGGAAGCGGATGACTTGGCTCCTGCTATCGTCGATGCTCGTGGAGGGCAGGCGGCCTACGATGCTTTGGTGATGGCAGCGGAACTGGCGCGAGGAGGCAAGGTCGCTGGGATTGTTACTGCACCGCTGCACAAAGTCGCACTCAATGCGGCGGGGCATTTATGGCCTGGCCATACGGAGTTGCTCGCGGAATTATGTGGTGTCGAGCGATTCGCGATGATGCTTTATTTGCCACCGGGTGGCAAAAATCGTGGTGGTCCAGCGGGGCTCGGGGTGATACATGTTACCCTGCACATGGCGCTGCGTGAGGTCTTTGAGCATCTGACGCACGAAGCGATTTGTGAAAAGATCGAACTCGCTTATAAGAGCTTCACCAAAATCCGAGGTGCGTTGCATTTGCCGAGAGAACCGCGAATTGGCGTAGCGGCTCTAAATCCGCACGGTGGCGAAGGGGGGTTATTTGGTGATGAGGAAGAGAGGTTGATTGCTCCGGCGGTTCGCTGGGCGCAGCGCCGCGGGTGGCATGTCGAGGGGCCATTCCCTACCGATACGTTGATGTACCGAGCGGCGGAAGGAGAATTCGACGCGGTGGTGGCGATGTATCATGATCAAGGGCATATCGCTTTGAAGTTGCTCGATATGTTCGAGGCAGTGAATATCACGTTGGGGTTGCCCATCGTGCGAACCAGTGTTGCCCACGGAACGGCGTTTGATTTGGCTTGGAAGGGAAAGGCGAAATCGGGAGGGATGGTGCAAGCGATCTTAACCGCAGCTAGGTTGGTGCGAGGCTTGTAGAAAGCGAGAGGGGTTCATGACTTTTGAATTTGTCTGTCCTTACTGTTTCCACAAAACGCGGGTGGACAAATCTTATGCGGGACGAAAGGGGCCCTGCATTAACTGCGGCAAGATCGTGACGATGCCGAAGCTTGCCGAGTCAAGTAAGGCTTCCCCTTCAGATTCACTCCCCTCCCCTGCCCCATCCTGGCTCGAGGATGACGGCGAGGAGGAGCAAGTCGATAGCCAACGCCGAGCTGTTAGACGTAAACTTTTTGTTGCTGTCGGGATCGTCTTGGGGCTAGCCGTTGTTTTAGGAGCAGGTTGGTTGGCCAGTGCTCCTTTTTTCAAACAATTGCAATTGCAGCACAATGTAGTCATGGGGCGCAATAATCTTCAGCGCGTCGCGGCGGCGCTGAAAGCCTATAGCAACGACCATGGAAGCTATCCGACGCCAACAGTCACCGACGCCACGGGCCGGCCGCTTTACAGTTGGCGGGTTCTTTTGCTCCCTTATCTTGGCGAACAAGGTCTCTATGAAAAGTTTGTGCTAACCGAACCTTGGGATTCTGCCAACAACTTGAGTCTTGTGTCCAGGATGCCAGACGTTTACGCAGCGCCGGCAAGTCCCGATGCGAATGCTTTAGGAGAAGCCTGTTACATGTTGATCACTGGTCCTGGAACGTTGTTTCCGGCGAGTGGACCGCTTAATGAAAAAGCGGTAACGGATTCCCCGGCAGAAACCTTGTTGGTTGTCGAAGTGCGCAATCAAGGAGATGCTTGGTCGAAGCCCAGCGATTTGGATGTCAGCAAGTTAAAGTTGCAGATCAATGCTAAAGGAAGCGATGCGATAAGCAGCAATGAGTCATCCTCTGGAGCCTCGGCTGCGATGGTCGATGGAACGAGTGTTATCTTGCCACCACTATTGCCGGGATCGACGTTGCGTGGTTTGATCACGCCAGATGGTGGCGAGGAGCTAGATGATGCGGAGTGGATTCGCTAGTTTGGCAGCTGGTGGAATAAGGCAAACGATCTTAAATCGTTTGTTAGTTGCTTGGGCATACTGGGGTAGTTTGCGGGCAAGGTGTCTAGTGAAGTAAACCGGGGCAATACATGGCGATGATTTAGATCCTTCTGTGCCAAGCCCCAGTATAAATTGAGTTCAAAAAATAAACGGCAGGCAATCAGTTTGAAGATTGCCTGCCGTTAAGAATTTTTGGTTCGCGATACGCGACGAATTCCGAACTGAACTTTAGAGCTGATTCAGAAAAGATTTCCTGATCGCTGTTTTAGTATTTGCGAGGACGGACGCTAGCTTGCACTCGGCTGGGCAAACCTTGGATTCGCATAAAGCCTTCCGCGTCATCTTGATTGTAGCTTCCGCCACCTTCCATGGTTGCGATGTCTGCCTTGTACAAGCTTTGAGGCGAGACGCGTTTGGAGATTGAGATATTCCCTTTGTAGAGCTTGATGGTGACTTCACCGGTGACCACTTGATGAGATTCGCGGATGAAGGCCAATAGGGCATCCATTTTGGCGTGATACCAGTAACCGTAGTAAACCATCTCGGCGATTTCAGGGCTGAGGCGATCGCGCAGGTGTTGTAGGTCGCGATCGAGAGTGAGCTGCTCGAGTTGGGCAGCAGCGAAATAGAGCAAGGTCATACCGGGAGCTTCATACACTCCCCTGCTCTTCATCCCGACGAAGCGATTTTCGACCACATCGATTCGTCCAATGCCGTTGCGGCCACCGATGGTGTTAAGCGTTTGTACGATTTCCAGCGGCGAAAGTTTTTTGCCGTTCACTTTGACCGGGACACCATGCTCAAAGGCGATGGTAACTTCTTCGGATTGATTCGGGGCTTCTTGGGGACTGACCGTCATACCGAACTCTACCAATTCAACTCCACAAATGTCGAGTTCTTCGAGTGCTCCTGCTTCGTAGCTGATATGGAGACAGTTTTCATCGGAAGAGTAAGGTTTCTTCACGCTCGCTTTGACTGGAATATTATTTTGTTCGCAGTATTCGATCATGGCGGTTCGGCCAGGGAAGCGATCGCGGAATTCTTTGATGCGCCAAGGAGCGATCACCTTGATACCTGGTTCTAGGGCTTCGGCAGCGAGTTGGAAGCGGCACTGATCGTTACCTTTGCCGGTTGCTCCGTGAGCGTAGGCTCGAGCACCGACTTGGCGAGCGACTTGGAGGCAAACTTTGGAGATCAGGGGGCGAGCGATCGAGGTTCCCAGGAGATACATGCCTTCGTATTTGGCTTGCCAAGAGAGCACTGGGAAAGCAAAATCTCGGCAAAGCTCTTCCCGGGCGTCGATAATTTGCGAAGAAGCTGCCCCGATCTTTTTCGCTTTGTCTAAAATGGCTTGTCGATCTTCGCAGGGTTGGCCGAGATCGACATAGACCGCATGCACCGAATAGCCTTGTTCCATCAACCAGCCGAGAATGACGGAAGTATCCAAACCACCCGAGTAGGCCAAAACACACGACGTCATATGGAGTCACCCGCAAATAAACGAAGCTTTTGAAAAACCGGCCATCAAGAGAGTTAGGATTTGCATCGCGGATTGCGTGCTTCTTGTATCCTCTTTGATTCCGGCGAATCGAAGATTCAAATTGTGGGGTGCGATGGCCGAATTGACAACCACGGATTAGACCTCAGATGAACGAAGATCGCCCGTTTCCTAGCACTTCGGATTCGAAATCTCTTATTTCACCCTCCGAGCAAGCCGGCCCATGGGCTTTGGACACCTCTCAAGCCTTGGCGGATCAGGCATCGATTTGGCTCAAAGAGGCGGCAGCAGGAAAGATTTCCTGGGTCGAGTACGCGGAGAAAATTTTGCAGCAGTCGCTCAAGGGAAACGGAGATGTGATGGCCGATCGCGACCGCCAGCGACGGTGTGGTTTTCCTGAAGTCATCTTTGGCCAAAGCAAGACGGTGGCTTCGATTATTAATGCCGGCAAACGATTGCTGGCCGATGCGGATGAAGTGTTGGTAACGCGTATTGCCAAAGATCAAGTGGCGGATGTTGTGAAGGAATTTGAGTTCAGTTTCTATCATCCGGTCGCATCAACGTTGCGGCTTGCTAAACGCCCGATTCAGCAAGAGGTAATCGCCGATTATTCTGGCAAGTCATCGAAGGCAACGGTGGCGATTGCGGCAGCGGGAACGACTGATTTACCGGTTGCTTTGGAAGCAAGTCAGACGTTGGCTTGGATGGGCATACCGAGTTTTATGATGATCGACTGCGGCGTAGCTGGGCCTTATCGATTACTTGCTCGTTTAGAAGAGCTTCGCCGTGCCGATGTTCTGGTCGTGGTTGCGGGAATGGAGGGAGCGTTAGCGAGTGTTGCTGGGGGGCTTGTTTCTGCGCCCGTGATCGCGGTCCCCACGAGCATCGGTTACGGAGCGAATCTATCAGGGATAACAACTATGTTGTCAATGCTAACCAGCTGCGCCGCAGGGGTAACCACGGTGAATGTGGATGGTGGATTTAAAGGGGGTTATGTCGCTGGCCTGATTTGCCATCGCATCGATGGCAGGTCGTCATGATTCCAGATTCGTTTTAGATTTCAAAGCATCGTCGTAGTGCAGTGCCTAAGCGTGCGAGAATTACTTGATATGGAAGCCATGATCTATGGATTTGCTAAGTGATTTGCCGAAGTTAGCCGCGAGGGAAAGCGAGGGCCACAAAGGAGATTATGGTCACGGTTTATTGATTGGTGGAAGTCGCGGGATGGCTGGAGCGATTTCGCTGGCAGCTCAAGCGGCTCTGCGCAGCGGTATTGGTTTGGCAACGGTAGCGGTGCCTGAGCGATGTGTGGAAACGGTTGCCGGCTATTGCCCTGTCTACATGGTTGCACCTTTGCCCGATCAAGATCCGGGAAGGATTTCGGGCGAGAGTTTACCGGCGATCATGAAGTGGAGCGAAAAGGCAACGGTATTCGCTTTGGGCCCTGGCTTGGGGCAGTCGGATGATTTAAAGGAATTGACATCCTCGCTCTTTACTGAGTTGCCCCGGCCACTGGTTCTAGATGCTGATGGGCTCAACAATCTTTCCGCCCGTCGAACTTGGTACGACCTCCCCTCCCCTGCCCCGCGCATATTGACTCCGCATCCTGGCGAAATGCAAAGATTATCTGGAATTTCGAGTGCGGACCGAAGTGGCCAATGCCAGGCAGCGGCTGAATTGGCAAAGTGTTTCGGTGGCGTGATCGTTCTGAAGGGAAATCGTACATTGGTCACCGATGGTAAGTGTTTTTACGAGAATCAGAGCGGGAATCCTGCTATGGCAAGTGGCGGGAGTGGAGATGTGCTTACCGGGGTCATTACTGCCTTGATTGGACAGCGGCTTGATGCATTTAGGGCTGCGGTGTTAGGCGTTTTTCTGCACGGCTTGGCCGGCGATCTTGCATGGAAATCTTTAGGCGGACCAGCGGTGCTTGCGACCGACTTGATCGCCTTTTTGCCCGAGGCTTTTAAAGTGCATCACGCGAGATGAGGTTTGCAAGTCGACTTGTGCCTTTGGGGGCTCATGCTCCGCAAGTAATCAAAGTCACATCGAGTTGGGTGTGCGCTTAGAACCGGTATGAGCGAGGAATTAGTCCGTTTCGCTTCCTGAAACGCGGTCCCCACAAGTGAGTCTTCGGTTTATAATGTTCCCATTCGAAATTTTAAATTTGGTTACGATTCGGAAGGTTTTGTCTGTGGATGAATCGGGAACCGATCGGTTGGAACTGCTGGACTACCAATCGTTGATGGAATGCCAGGGCGGAAATTAGGCGTGAATTTGAATCATCATTTGCTGCTTCGCGACTTTCATCATTTGCCTTCTGAGGTACGAGGGGGAGCGGTAGCGATCGGCAATTTTGATGGCGTGCATTTAGGGCATGCGGTGTTGATGGAGCAATTGGTTCAAACAGCTCGAGCCTGCCAGGGACCTGCGGTGGTTTTAACCTTTGACCCTTCTCCCCTTTCGCTACTTAAACCGCAGTTTACTCCACCCAAGCTCACGACAGTTGCCCGGCGTGCCGAGTTGCTTGGTCGCTTGGGAGTCGATTGGGTCGTCGCGTATCCAACGGATTTGGAGACGTTGAAATGGAGTGCAGAGGAATTCTTCAATAAGGTGATTGCCGAGCGGCTAGGAGCCAAGGGAGTGGTTGAGGGAGAGAATTTCTTTTTTGGGAAAGACCGTCGAGGAAATATCGAGACGCTTAAAGACTTGTGTCGGCAGAATAAAATGCGGATCGATGTGGTTGCGATGTCAGATTTTCAAGGAAAGGTTGTTTCCAGTAGTCGAGTTCGCGAATTATTGCTGACGGGAGATGTGGCGGGAGCTAATCAGTGCTTAACTTCACCCTACCAAATATCGGGAACCGTAGTGACTGGGGCTCAGCGAGGTCGCGATCTCGGTTTTCCAACAGCCAACCTCGCGATGCCAGAAACTTTGGTGCCGGCGGTGGGCGTCTACGGAGCGGTCGCTTTCCCCAATGGTAAAGCACATCGCGCCGCTGTGAATATCGGGCCGAATCCATCGTTTGGTGAAAACCAATTCAAAATCGAGGTTCACCTACTCGATTTTCAAGGAGATTTATACGGCTCCAATCTAACGGTCGAATTTCGCGATCGAGTCCGAGATATTCGCAAATTCAGCGGTATTGCAGAGCTTAAAGATCAGTTGTCTAGAGATATCCATTGGGTTCGCGAGAACGTATTATGCGATTGAGGCGTCAATCAGTCCGAATCGGGCTTAAGAATTGGGGCCTAGCGCAAAAAGAACGGAACTTCCTTTCGCTTCAAATACATCTCTGAGGGGACGGTCTCTGGTGAATCGCAACAGCGACGGTTACTATATAGCCTGGCGTTAAGGATAGCGGCCCCACTGATTCCTTACGTTCTACACTTGTCGGTCAACACGCTAGTTGTTCAACACAGGGAACAGTCGAAGAAACTGTTTGCTTCGCGGTTGTGTGAGGAAAGTCTGTATCGTTTTCTTGGATTGTGATGGTGCGCATGAGTGTCGACTGGGATCGTTTGGCGGAGCGAGTCGCCGGATTTCATAGCTTTGTCTTGACCAGTCATATCAGACCGGACTGCGATGCGTTAGGCAGCGAGTTGGGGATGGCCGGTGTTCTGAAGCAATTAGGAAAAGAAGTGGTGATTGTAAACGGCCACCACACCCCTCCTGGACTTTCCTTTTTGGATCCTTATGAGTCGATCCAGATTCTCGGCGAACATGTTCGATGTGATGAACTGAAGCCGGATTGCTTTATCGTTCTCGATACGAGCGCCTGGGCCCAGCTCGGGCCGATGGCGGATGTCTTACGACGCTCCAAAGCAACCAAGCTGGTCCTCGATCATCATGTTGGTGAAGATGATCTGGGGGCGGAGTTCTTCAAGGACACCAGTGCTGAGGCGACCGGTTGTTTGGTGACTCGATTTGCACAACACATGAAGGTCACCATACAGCGGCCAATGGCAACGGCCTTGTTCGCTGCCATCGCCACCGATACTGGTTGGTTCCGATTTGCTTCGACGACCTCCGACACCTATCGCTGTATCGCAGACCTAGTTGATAGTGGAGCGAGTCCCTCTGAGATTTACGGCGACTTGTATGAACGCGATACCTTGGGGCGAGTGCGTTTGCGAGGCAGGATTTTGTCACGTACGGAAGCGGAACTCGATGGGACGTTAATGCACACCTATGTTCTGAAAGAAGACTTCGCAGAAACAGGTGCCCTACCCTCGGATACCGAAGATGCCATTAATCTAACATTGGCAATATCCGGTACGAAAATGGCTGTCATCATGATCGAGCAGCTCAAAGGGGGCTTTAAGATCAGTTTCCGCAGTCGTTGTCATGTCGACTGCAATCAGCTTGCTCGCAGTTTTGGCGGTGGTGGGCATCGCGCGGCGGCAGGCGCTTTCATCGATGGCACTCTAGCTACGGTTCGCGAACAAGTCTTAACGGCAACGCGCAAAGCAATGAGCCGTCCTGCTTAGTAAATGTCTGTTCGACGCTTTCATTATCAAAGTCGTGGATCGCTCGGCGATCCATCGCTTCGGCTGTTTGCGAGAGAGCCTCTCAATCCGTAGGGACCTTGCGGCGTCAGACGTCGGAGCCAGCCACCACGAGCATCCAGTAAACGAATCAAGCTTTATTTTCATCCGCGGGTTGTGGATCTGATTCTTGAGCTTCTTGATTCGCCTTGCCGTCAGGTTGGGCCGAGCTTTCTTCCTTCGTGGTGTTTGGGCTTTCTGCCGGCTTTTCGAGAGGTTCTCCAGTGAGATGCTCGAAAGCGCGATCAAACATTGCTTTGCCATAGGTGAGTTCGCCACCTTGATGGCCAACCAGTCCAACGATTCCCGCGGCAACGACTAAGCCAAATTTCCATAAGAGAGTCTTACCGGTTGAGCTTTTTCTAGACCAACTGACAAACATCAGCCCAATCGCGAAAACTGCTAACACGATGCCCGAGACACGATGCCAGAATATTTCGCCTTCCATGTTGGTCCAATCCCCATAGCCGCGTTCGACGGCGAAAGACCAACCCATCATGCAAGCAGCAACTGAAGAAATGGCTCCGAAAAAGAGGCAGGTCTTGGCAACCGCTTCAGCAGAGGTCCAGCCGGGCAAGAAGGAGGCAATGGCTGCAAAGGCTCCTAGAATCAACAAGGCAATGGGAAAGTGAACTGTGGCTGGATGAAGGAATCCTTGGAATGCCCAAAGACGACCAGCGAGTGTTTTTGGCAATTCATGAGGTGGATCTAGCATCGCTACATGGGAAGGGGCTCCTTCAGCAGATGCAGTGACTGTGACGTTCTCTGGCCAGTTGGCTCCCTCATCAATCCAAAGTTTTACCAGTGCGATCTCTGCTGCTTTTAATGGTCCACCGTGGCTAGGAGGTGGCATCATCTCTTCGGGATCATCGGTTAATAAATAATCGGTGATCAAGCTGCTTGAACTCGAATCTCCGACTTCCAGATAGCCTAGCATCGCGTCTCGATCATCGACGCGAAAATCATTCTTGGCCTTCTTCGGCCCATGGCACTCGAGGCATTTTGCAGCTAGGAGCGGAGCGATATCTTTTTGGAAATCTACGATCCCTTTTGCATTTTCTTCTTTTGCCGGTTGATCGTTAGCTGCTGCCGTTTTCGCATCGCTCGCTGGATCACCAGCTTCGATGTTTACCGCAGCCTTATCGGCTGGGGGTTGGGCTTCCGCCGTATTGTTTTCTGAAGGTTTGGTGTCGGCAGTTTTATCCGTCGCTTCCGTTGCAGCTTGCGGGGCAGGTTCGGCAGTGGCCTGGGGTGCTTCCGTCGTTTTTTCGGTTGCTGCTTCTTGCGCCTTTGCTTTTTGAGGGAGCAACAGCATAGAACTGCCACCAATCGCCGCAGCGATCAAACAGCAGTTAGCGAGAAGACTTACGGACTTGGTGAGTCGAACGAGTTGTGTGCCGAGGGAGGGATGGCTGGAGGTGGGAAGGGCGAGCGACATTAGGGCTCCTTAGGGCGAGCGGGACGGTTGGGCCGCCAACCGCAGTTGCGATTGAGGCTCGATGTTTTTTTCAAGCATCTGCAATGCGGCGGTGGCATAGAGCCCGTCCCAGCTAGCAGCTTGCCTGAGGAATAAATCCGACTTTTCCGAACTACCTTTCAAACCGACCAAGACACCGAGCAACCAGAGTTCTTCGGTATTTCGAGAGGGTTTGTCCAATGCAACTTGGGCAAGTCGATCCAGTTGAGTATCGAGGTCCTTTTGTTGACCGTAAAGACCTGCGACGTTTTCACCAGGAAGGGACTTGGCCCATCTCTCTAGTTTACTTGCTGAGCCGATCGCTGTACTGCTATTGGGGGTAGGTGTGTCAGGATTTTGTTCCAGGATCCAGCGAAAGGTTTGGGCGGCCTGAGGGAAGTTGCCGGAGGCAAATTGGGCTGTCGCGAGGCGAACCGCAGCCTGCTGACGCTGAGAACTGGTTAGTTTTTGCCCGAAACTGGACGAGCCCTTGGGTTCTCGGCCCGCTTGCTTGTACCAGATTTCGGCAGTCCGGAAGTTGCCTAGGGCAAAAGCTTCATCTCCGCGTTCCAGATAGGATGGGCTCACCATCGTGGGGCTTGGACGTTCTAACGTTTCGACGCTGCTGAGCTGCCGTGAAAAATTGGCGGGTGCCGGCGGCGTTCTAGAAGCAATTTGTCCACGAGCATCGGCCAAGATCCGCTGGGCGGAAACATTTAGCGGTTCGGCTTGACGCTGATGGATACGCTGCAAAATAGCACGAGTCTGTGCCAAGCGATTATCGAGTGAATCGGGGGCAAGCTGGGCTGCCGAATTCGGTAATCTTTCTTCCGGCAAATAGACATTTGGTATCGAGTTCGAAACGGAGTTGAGATTTGTGGCGGGCAAGCGTATTTTGCGGGCGGCGGCAGCCAGCGGTAGGCCACCCCTCCCCTGCCCTGCCCCGTTAGCTGCCAGTCGCTGAGCATTGGCGGCTTGAAGTTGATTCACTTGCAATACACCCACTCCGCCTGCTGGAAGTTGCCATGCGGGTTGAACTCCCACGGGATTCAAGTTGGCTTGGTTAACGGAGAAATAAAATCCGGTCGTATGCCAAGCTGGAAGATAGTTGTAGTATCCGTAAGGCCAGCAATAAGGCGAGTTAACATAGTACGGATAGTAAGAGATCGATCGGTAACCGTACCAAGATGGCGTATAGCACAGGCCGACGTTTCGATAGGAAACATTCCAAGCGACAACGTTGCGGCCGTAGTTGTTGAAGCCCCAGTAATTGGTTGGGAAACAGTAGTTGGAAAAACGGATTGGTGCCCGCCAATGACTATGATTCCAATGACCATGATTCCAATGACCATGATGAAATGGGCGATGATGACCATGCGGCCAAAAGGCTTGGGCCGAATCCGCACCAGCCCACATCATTGCACCGCTCAAGGTCACCAAGAGCGCGGATGCATGAATCATTTTCCTTAGCCGATTTACAAAAACCATCATAGCAATGGCTCCTGGCGAAACGGTGAATTTCGTTCTTAATTCTTTACTCAATCGTCGAGTGCAGTCTGGAAATCTTGTTGCCTTGTCCGTGTGCTGAAGTCAATGGTTTGAACCGCAGCGTGTCGTTGGCACCAGTTTCTCTGACGAGCATAGACGACGGAGTTTTAATTATACCCTATCACCTAACCTTGGACTCGCTGGCTGATTTCAGCAACGACGTCGTCGATCTTGATTCGGATTTGTTCCAACGTATCCCGATCGCGTATCGTCACCGTTTTGTCCTGAACGCTTTGACCATCAACGGTGATGCAGTAGGGCGTGCCTGCCTCGTCTTGCCGGCGATAACGTCGACCAACCGCACCTTTTTCATCGTAAAAGACTGGGAACTTCTGCTTGAGAGCACCGTAAAGTTCTTGGGCGATCTCAGGCATTCCATCTTTCTTGACCAGTGGAAAGATAGCCGCTTTGAAAGGAGCAAAGCGAGGATGCAATCGCAGCACCGTGCGACTTTGCATGTTGCCGTTTTCATCTGGAGCTTGATCTTCCTGGAAGGCTTCGCAAAGGAATGCGAGCGTTGCTCGATCGGCACCGGCTGACGGTTCGATCACATGAGGAACGTAGCGTTCGTTGGTGACTTCATCGCGATAGGACATGTCGCGTCCACTGCCACGATGTCTAGGCTTGCCATCGGCGCCCATTTCTACAACCAAGTTACCTTCGGCGTTCTTCACTAGCTTACCTTCCATATGACTGCGCAAGTCGAAGTCGGCGCGGTGCGCGATTCCTTCTAGTTCGCCGTAATCGCCTGGAGGGAGGAAGGGGAAAGCATATTCGATATCTGCCGTGCCGCAGGAGTAATGCGCGATCTCTTCCAACGCATGCTCTCTTAGTCGCAATCTTTCGGCAGGCAAGCCATGCTTGAGATACCAATCGAATCGTCGATTGCGCCAGTACTCATACCAAGATCGTGAATTCTGTGGATGGCAGAAGAACTCCAGTTCCATCTGCTCAAACTCGCGCGAACGGAAGGTGAAGTTTCGTGGAGTGATTTCGTTGCGGAAGCTCTTGCCCACTTGGCAAATACCAAACGGTATCGCAACTCGTGAGCTATCCAAGACATTCTTGAAATTGACGAAGATGCCTTGAGCCGTTTCGGGACGGAGGAACGCTGCATCCTCTTCGCTTCCCAACGCACCTACGATGGTCTTGAACATCAGGTTGAATTCTCGGGGCGTTGTTAGCGAACCGAGTTCTTTGGCATCTGGTGCAAGGACGTTTTCGAATTCCTTGATTTCCGCAAGAGAGACCGCTGGTCCGTGCCACACCAGCGACTCAGCATCTTTACCGCGAAGATTGAAGAACTTAAGGGCTCGTTGTTGCAAGGCCGCTTCTTCTTGTTCCGCTTCCGCTAGGGCCGTTACGAAAATCTTTTTCCCCTTGGCTTCGACCCAGCGACCGCGCACTTGATCGTAGCGATAGCGTTTCTTGGACTCTTTGCAATCGACCATGTAGTCATGAAAGAGATCGTAGTGGCCTGAGCATTTCCAGACTTGCGGGTGCATGATGATGGTGCAGTCCAAGCCTACCATCTCGTAGGAGGATGGAGCGCCTGCAGGAGTGGCAAGCTCGTTGTGCCGAGTGACCATATCCTGCCACCAAGCTTCTTTGACGTTGCGTTTCAGCTCGACTCCCAAAGGACCATAATCCCAGAATCCATTCAGGCCACCATAGATTTCACTGGATTGAAAAAGAAATCCGCGGCGTTTGCACAGCGAAACGATTTTATCCATCGAACTCATAATGCTTTCCCGACTCTAAAAATAAGGGCTCTGTGGCCTGTTATCTGTGGCCTGTTAAATGTTAACGCTTTAAGGGTTCGTTTTCGTTCGTTTTTTGTTTCGAGTCATTGATCCCGGATTTTGGCTCGATTCTTTTTTTGTCATCGATCACTGCAGTTGCGATGATGTTCTAGGTTTTTATCCGCTCGGTGTGGAGTCGGGTTGGTAGCATGCTACGGCGATACGAGCCAAGTGAGCGAGATCTTTAATGGTGCGGACGTAGGACCATGGAGGCGTACTGAGGATCGCTTGAACCTGCGTCGCAATCATCGGACTGAGTTCAACCAGCAAGTAGCCTCCAGGAACCAAGTGCCTGGAGGATTGCTCGGCTAGTTTGCGAATATCTTCTGTTCCTTCTGGACCTGACACCAAAGCACCGGTCGGTTCGAAATCACGAACACTCTTGTTCAGTTTTTCAAACTCGGACTGACTGATGTAAGGAGGATTGCTGACGATGATATCCCAGTGAGCATCGGTTTCTTTGGAAAAAGCGGAAAGCCAATCCGATTGGCGGAAATCGATACGATCGGCCACGCCATGCGTCTGAGCATTGCGACGCGCGATTTCCAGTGCGGCTTCCGAGCGATCAACGGCGGTAATCGTTGCTTTGGGTAGATGCTTGGCTAGCGTGATCGCGATGCAACCGCTGCCAGTTCCCAAATCGGCGATACGGACCGGCAGAGAGATCTCTTTGGTAGCAGGACTTGCTGCCGCAGCACCTTCGGCCGCTGCGATGTCACCGCCGTCCAGTTGGTTTTTTTCCTGCTGGCTTTTAAGGAGATCGAGTACGGCGACGACCAAGTGCTCGGTTTCTGGTCGCGGGATCAAGACATCGCGTGTTACTTGGAAGGGAAGTGAAAAGAATTCTTTGGTGCCGACTAAGTAGGCGACAGGCTCGCCGGCGGCTCTTTTTTTTACCAGCTCACGAAACCGCGTTTTGATTTCTTCGGGCGGTTCTTCGGCAAAGGCTGTGTAGAGCTCGATGCGCTGGCAACCTCGCGCGTGAGCCAAAAGCACTTCAGCATCCAAACGAGGGCTCTCCGACGCATGCTTCCGAAGAAAATCGGTCGTCCATTGCAGCAATCGACCTACCGTCCATGATTCGGCTTGCGTCACTCTCCCTCCTCCATACCTCCGCGCAGTTGATCTCTTTCGTATTCCAAAAGCGCTTCAGTTACAGGGCTGAAATGTCCAGCCATGATCTGATCCAATTTGTAGATGGTCAAATTGATGCGATGGTCGGTGAGACGGTTCTGCGGGAAGTTGTAGGTGCGAATTCGTTCGCTGCGGTCCCCTGAACCAATCAAGGATTTGCGTTGATCAGAACGCTTTTTATTTTCCGCTTCTCGCTTCGCATCGTAGATGCGGCTTTTCAAAACTCGAAGTGCCTTCGCCAGATTTTTGTGCTGGCTTTTCTCATCCTGGCACTGAACGACAATGCCTGTTTCATAATGGGTTAGACGGATTGCTGATTCCGTCTTATTGACGTGCTGGCCACCAGGACCGCTAGCGCAGAACTTATCGATCCGATAATCGTCCGACTTCAGGTCGATTTCGACATCTTCCGGTTCGGCCATCACGGCGACGGTTGCAGCTGAGGTGTGGATGCGTCCCTGAGCTTCGGTTTCTGGAACGCGCTGTACGCGATGGCCACCGCTTTCGAACTGCAGTTCACGAAAGACACCTTCACCTTCGAAAGCGAGAATGATTTCTTTGAATCCTCCCATGTCGGAGTGACTCACTTCCATAATCTCCACTTTCCAACCTTTGCTTTCAGCATGTCGCTTGTACATGCTGAATAAGTCGCCGGCGAATAAAGCTGCTTCTTCACCACCGGTACCAGCGCGAATTTCCATAACGCAGCGGGTACGGTTGGCATCTTCACCGCCAATGGTGAAATCGAGCAATTCGTTCCATAGTTCTTCGCGTTGCTTGCGTGTCGTCTCAAGTTCCTCTTCGGCCATGGCCCGTTCTTCAGGATCTGGGCTCGCTGCCATTTGCTTGAGATCGCGGATGTCGTCAGACATCTTTTTGTAGGTGCGGTACTTGTGCGCCAATTTGCTCAGACCACCATGTTCGCGCGCAGCGTTCGCCATTTTGGTCGAGTCGGTTTGGATGGCTGGATCGGACATCATCCGCTCCAGTTCCTCAAAACGTCCAAGTTTCTGTTCTAGTTGGTCTCGAATATTCATCGGCGTAGCTCGGCCTTCGGTCAAGGTGAATGGCGGTATGTCGACGGTGATCTGTCGGCTTAGAAGATCTCTTGAACGAAAGTCTGAAAGAGAACGATTGTGGGACGGCGATATTTTTCAGATAGATTGGGAAGGTTCGACCACTCGATTAACCTTGCTGACCTATCCATCAACAATTGTCTATCTACCAAAAACGCCGTCGTGAACCAACCGGTATCCGGAGTTCGCGACGGCGATCTGATTTGGAAAAAGCTGTGTAAAGCTACTTCTTCTTTTTGCTCTTGGACTGCAAGCTGGCGTATGATCCCGCAGCGAACTTGTTCTGGAACTTCTCGATACGACCGGCAGTGTCAACGAACTTCAGCTTACCGGTGTAAAACGGGTGGCAAGCCGAGCAAATGTCGACCTTCAATTCCTTGCGGGTACTACGAGTCGTGAACGTGTTACCGCAACCGCAGGAAACCATCGTCTCCTGGTATTTGGGATGAATGCCTTCTTTCATAAGCGTCTCAGTGTAGAAGTCTTGTTATTGTTGTCTGGGAATCGTCCGCAGATCCTCGTAAAAACTAAGATCTGCCGACTACGAAAAATGCGACGAAATTTGAGGACTAGGAATCGTATCGGCCGAACTCGATCTTCTCAAGAGCTAATTCGTTGCGAAGGTCGCACTTTAGGGTGGGTTTTGGCTCGAAGTTTGTCGCTTGGTCCCAATCGCGGTAAAGGTACCGCCGTTTTCCTGGGCCAACATCTGCAGAGTTTCTTTCCCGTCAGAGCTAAAAAGATGGACACAGTGAATGGGGGTTATTACCCCTAGGTCATTGTGATTGGTCTGCCGCAGCATGAACATAGTGTTATCTCGCAGTTCCCCATCGGAAAGCAGGAATATCGCGTCCGGACGAAACTCCATGGCAATACTCAGGGCACTGGCCGGCATGGTTTCTGGACCAAGGTCCAGTTCTCTTAGCCAACGTCTTACTTGAATGGCACTGTTCTTGTCCTTCACCAAATATTGCTTGGTGATCGCTCGCGAGGGTTCCACCGGTATGGCTGTCATATGAAAAGCGATGACAAAGAATTCAGTTCCATCGCCCAGTTCGCGGATGCTCTTGAGCAGTTCACCCATTGCGCGATTCCAGCGGTAGCCCTCCATGCTGCGTGAGGCATCGATGACGTAGACAAATCGGTTTCCGTAGGCAGTCGAACCGAAGAATGTCGCTTGTCCCGATTTTCCTCCGCTACCACTATCCATTTCCTGGTCACCGCGACTGGAAACCAACGCTAATTCGGAAACGGTATCGCCAATGCTTGGGGCCGTCGATTTCGAGTCATCGCCCGTATCGAGTAGGGTTGTTAAGGCGGGTGCATGAGAGAGTTGAGCAGTCAGCTCATTCTTGTCATCGCCTCCTTGAAGCGGTTGCGATTGATCGGCTTGTTCAAAATCACCGAATTCAGGAGCGGATATTTCGATGGTGTTCGTCATCTCTCCCAGCTGCTCACCCCGATCGCCAGCATCTGAAAGCGTCATGATCAAGCTGGATGGTCCGGGACTCAGACCTGTAAACGCAACAAAAGCCAAAGCCAGAAAAACGAGCGTGTGAAGAATGAAACTGATCGCGATACTCTGGAAGCCCTGCCAGCGGTTTGATCGGCCAACGTAAGACGAAGAGGCCTCGGCGACAGCCTCGGTAGAGGCTTCGTTGACGATTTCGACGTCAAGGTTTTTGGCTGTCGCGAGGGTTGGGAACATAAAGATACTGTCCACCGTTTTCGCTGGCGATTCTTTGGAGGAGCGTTTCTCCTTCTCTTGAATAGAACCCAATTGTATTGATCTGGCAACGTATTTGGGTTCCATCAAGCAAATCTTCTCGGCGATTGTTTTTTCTAAGAAATCCGGTGACATCCGATCGGGTTACCCCGTCGGTGAGCAAAAAAATGCAGTCGGGTTGCAATTCGATTGCCATTTTGAGTGCCTGATTAGGAGGGCCGCCATTGCCGATGTTAACCGTTTCAATCCAGCGCTGAAGACGAACAAAGTTTTCAGGATTTGCATATGCAGCGGATGGTATGAGGTTTGTTGACTCATTAGGTTCGGCAATGCTGAATGCGGTTGCGGGATCCATCGCTTTTGCGGGGGCAAGCGGGTTGATGGCGTTGGGAATTGGAGGCCCCTGCTCTTCCCCAAAGAGTCGCATGGGGCTGAGTTGCTGGTTGAAAAACAAAACGTAAAACCGCTGGTTGGGCTTTAGGAGTGAGATCGACCTGAGCAGTTCCTTCTTGGTTGCTTCAAACGGTTCTCCTCTCATGCTCCCCGAATTATCCACCACATAACAGAAGATATTGCCGCTTGCCTGCACCCCAAAAAAACTTGCTTTCGAGAGCGAGAGGACTTCGGAGGTTGTTTGCATCCCACCGGCATTTGCACTTAGCAGGCCGGCAGCCAATTTGTCTCCTGGTGTAGCTGCTCCTGCGCTTCCATGCTCAGAGACGATCGGCTTAAGCGCTGTCGTGGTGGTTGCAATCGCGGATTGGAGATCCGTTTGCGAGAGTGAGGTTTCAGGCTGGAGTAGGTCCGCTTGCACTGCCTCGGCAAAGGTTTCGTTTTCCGTGGTTTCTTCCAGAGTCGCTGTGGTCTCTATAGGAGATGTTTCCACGGCTAACGAATCCGCGGGCTCGATAAAAGCGGTTAATGCGAAGGGTGCATTGACTTCGGGAATCTTTAACGTGACAGCCATCAACCCCAGAATCGCTACGGTATGGATCGCGATGCTTGTGACCCAAGATGGGGTTTTTTTACGGCTTAATGGGGCTGGTTTGACAAACTAGCAAGGCGTGGCGAAGTGGCGGAAGAAGATGGTTTTGGGGGCGATTTCTTACGGCTGCTTTGATTCTTGTTCGGGCGAGTCGTTTTCGGTTTGGCTGCAGGTTCTTGAGGCGATGTGGCGGTAGGCGATTTAATAGCAGGCTGGGCTGGAGAAGCTTGGGTTGGAGAAGCCTGGGTTTGCGAGGGCTGGCTTTGCGAGGACAGAGTTGGAGAAAGTAAGGCTTCGGTGTCTTTGGGGGAATCGGTTTTGGTTCCGATGGCTTGAGGCCGAATCAAGGAGATCGCGTCACTTGAATCTGTTGCGGGGTGATCATCTTGTGGCGTTTGGCTGGTTTTTTCGCAAGCTGGTGATGCTGAAGTTGATATCGATGGCAGTTGGCTTTCGTCCCCCTTTGGTTTTGGGGAATTTAGGGACTGAGGCAAATGCGTTTCAAAGACTTGCGTGGATGTCGAGGTACTGGAAACTTTGGGATTCGTTTCGTTTGGCTGCGTCGAGGGGCTGTTTGGTTGCTTCGAGAGGCTATGTAAAGTTTGATCGCTGCGATGTGCTGGCGAAGGAAAAAGTGGAGGCGATGAAAACTGCTGTGACGGGCGAAAAGGACTTTCGGTGATCCGTAGGGGGGCGCCGAATGATTCAGTCCTATTTTCGCAAGCGGTTTCAGTGGGGGGGGTGTTTTGGTGTGAATGGAGCTGGCAAGCGATTGCGCCATAAGAAACGGGGGCTGAGCAAGATGAAGGCGCAAGCGATGGCTGTGAATTACAGGGACCCTGATGGAGATTGTTTGGCTGGAGGACGAGGTTGGTGGGGGCGGTTTCTATCGGATAGGTGCTGGGATGGCTGTGCTGTCCAGGTGATAACGGATGTCGGAGGACGATCGAGTGATTGGCGAAATTCGCATGGGCTGACGTAATGCTCGGAGAAAAGTTGCTCAGCAGAGAATAGATAACCGGTTGTACGCTCCCCTGCCCTGCAGGACTCGATCCTGTCTGGTTTTGTCCCCTACTGGCTTGGATTTGATTGGCTTGTATCGGCGACTGTTGTATGGCACTAATCGTGGCGTTGTGTGGCTGTACGAAAAGGCTTTCGGGTTGAGGGGTGCAAGGGTGTTGCGGCGAAGTTTGGTTTGGGTATCTGGTAGCGGAATGCGATTCCACTAGCTGTGACCATGGGGTTCCATGCTTTTTTTGCCAATTAGCCAAAGGTTCTCGATTGCCGTGGCGAGCTTGATGAATGGCCAATTCCAATTCGAGTTGCTGAATTTCTAGGCGGACCAGTTCGGCTTGTTTTTTAAGGAGATTCAAGCCCATTTCTGCTTCGCTGAGTTCTAGCGGAGACGAGCCGACGTTGTGGGGTGGGGAGTTGTGTGAGGAATCGTGCCGGAGAGGGGCGGCTTGCAGAGGATCGGCCGTCGAATGCAGTGACGTGGTTGGTAGAGTTGTCTGGCTGGTCGTGGGTGCATCCATGTTCGGCCTCGGATATCCGTAATGCTGTTGCACATTTTTGAGTCGTGTGCAGGGTTAGTTTGTCATTCGTGGGAGAGTCTCAAGTTGGCTTGTGGTAATCCGTTTTGATTGCTGCTGCGGGCTTCGTGATTTCTATGTTTTCAAACTTCGATGTTTCATGACTTTTCTGCGACACACCTTTGTGTTCCTTGAAGGTGTGTTCCTTGTAGGATTCTTGCGTGACCGTCCGAAGTGAGGAAATAGCTTCTTTGTTTTGGGGTAAATGTAGGTCCTGGGTTATTTGGTGAGATTTTGCTGCCTGTGTGTTGAGGCTGAAATAGCGCACGCATTTTCACTGCTTTGGGGAGTGATGTCAAGTTAGGGCGTTTGGGATGGGACTGTTTTGCTTTTGGTATTGGTTTGAGGAGGTAGCAAGGGCTATAAGGTGCATTGAATAAGTTGGTGTTGAGAATGGATCGAATGCGTCCGTTTATGGCAGGGATCGCCATGGTTTTCATGAAAGAAATTGATTGCGACGAGGGTTATTCGAGCTTTGATGGTCGCTGCACAGCGGGAATCGCTCTGAGAAAACGGGTGTCGCAAAGTTTCCGTTTCCTTGGCCAATGTCGTCTGGGCAAGCAGCGTTTCGGGCGAGCGATTCTCCTTTCGTTATTCTTGTTGGCCTTAGATTGCTCCGCATTCGGGCAATCGCCCGGAGCTGGCGATCAAAACTTTACTAGTGGCCAAGGTGGCAGCCAGGGAGCAGTTGCGGGGGGATTGCCGGCGGCAGATATTCCAGCTGGCACTACCTCTGGCGGTGGTTTGCCTTCAGTGGCGCGTTTATCGCCGCAAGGTTTGCCCACAAGCCAAGGGCAGGTTTGGCGCGAATACGATTTGCGAAATTACACTTCGATGATGCGCGACAAAGATCGACCACATCAGGGTGTGATCGATTGGGTGCTGCGGGAGACCGGCACGGACGTTTGGTTTACTGAGCCATTCGGATTTATGAATGCCGATCGCGATACGCTGCGTGTTTATCACACACCTGAGATGCAGAAGGTTGTGCAAGGTGTGGTTGAGCGAGTGGTTAATGGTCCTAAAGAGAAGCAAGTCTATGAAGCGCGTTTGGTGTTGATGACCAATCCGAACTGGCGATCCTCGGCAATCGCAATGCCGCAATTGCGCAGCGTGCAAACGCGAACACCTGGCATTAGTGCTTGGTTATTGTCCAAGGAGCAGATGGCGCTGATGGCAGCGTCGCTGCGCAATCGATCCGATTATCGTGAACTGCGGAACGTTGAGATGTTGATGTACAACGGGCAGTCGGAGTTTATCGAGCAGGTGCGAGGACGCAATTATTTGAGGGATTATCAGCGAGTTGAGGCGGGCTGGCCTCCTTTCATTCCGCAGACGGCCGAACTGCAGGAAGGCTATCGCATGCAGATCAGCACGTTGCTCAGTGAAGATCGCGAGACGGTGGATGTGGTGATTCGTTGCGAGATCGACCAAGTTGAAAAACTGTCTAATGTGAGCTTGAATCTTCCGATGCCTGGAGGGCAAATGCAGAATGCTCAGATTCAGGTTCCGCAAATGTCGAGTTGGAGGTTGCATGAGCGATTCAAGTGGCCTTCAGATCAGGTGCTGGTTCTGAGCTGTGGGGTGGTTGCTGCGCCTAGTGGAAGTGGGAACAATACGCTTTTGGGGCAAAGTGGCGGGATTATGAGTCTTTTGCCGGGAGCTACGGCGGAGCGTGCCGATGCGTTGCTGGTGATTCAGCATAAAGGAGATGCGTCGAGCCATTTGACCACTGGCCAAGCCAATGCGGCTGCGGGTCTTGGCGTTGGTGTTCCTGGTGGTGTCTTGCCGGGAGCGGCTGGTGGGGCAAATCCTTCTGGTGTAGCCAACCCTGGGGTGGTTCCTCAGCAGTCGCAATTGCCTTCGGTGAGTCGCGGAAGATATTGATGTCGTAGCTGCGAAGGTTCCAGTTGGGCAACAGCGATGGGGATGGTCGCGAGTGTCAGGATGAGCGTTTTTGGTAAGAGAATCCTGAGGGCTCGGGGTAGGATTGCCGGCGTGTCGAGTAGTCAGCTTTGAGAATTTTGGGGTGAATTGAAGTGGACGAGCAGCGTCGTATCGTGGTGACCGGATTCGGGTTGGTGTCTCCGTTGGGCTTGGACGGTGACTTGTTTTGGCAAAGGATGCTTGACGGCGAGTCGGGCATTCGACCTTTCCAGGGGTTGCCTGGCGACGTGTTGTCGGTGGGTTGCGGAGGCCAGTGCGTCGAATTCACCGGGAATGCCGACGATTATGGTCCTTTGGATGCGACGATGAAGCGTAATGTGCGCAAGAACCAGAAGGTGATGGCGCGGGAGATTGAGATGGGCGTGGCAGCAGCCCAGCGAGCCATCCATCATTCTGGGATTGGGGCCCTGCAGCGAGATCCAGATCGATATGGAGTGTCGTTTGCATCGGACTTGATTTTGACAAGACCGGAAGAGTTTTGTGACGGAGTCAAGGCTTGCACGGAGCCTGGTGCTAGTGGTCCGTTGGATATTAAGCGTTGGCCTGGAGAAGGCTTGCCCCAGGTCAATCCTTTGTGGCTTTTAAAGTATTTGCCCAATATGCCAGCCAGTCATGTGGCGATTTTCAATGATTTTCGTGGGCCGAATAATTCGCTGACGGTTCGGGAAGCGGGGCATAATTTGGTGTTGGGCGAAGCTTTGTCGGTGATTCGTCGCGGCTGGGCTGATTGTATGGTGGTGGGGGCGACGGGAAGCCGAATTCATCCATTGCGTTCTTTGCACACTGCGATGCAGGAAAAATTGGCGACTCCTCGAGCTGAGGTTCGGGAGATGGCGCGGCCCTTTGATCGAAGTCGGGATGGAATTGTCTTGGGTGAAGGAGCTGGGGCGATCGTGATCGAGCGATTGGACAAGGCGCTTCAGCGGGGAGCAAAGATATGGGGCGAGGTTGTTTCTGCAGGGAGTTCCATGGTAGGGCCGATCAAGAGCTCGGGAGATTCTGAGAAGCTTTCGCAGGCATTAAGTAACTCGATGGAGGCTGCTCTGGGAGCTTGCGAGAAACTGCCCAAGTCACTGCACGTCCATGCTCATGGGGCTGGGACGCAAGAAGGTGATCGAGCAGAGGTTTTAGCGATTCGCAAAGTCGCCTCTCGATTTGGACTTGGTACAGTGCCGGTTGTGGCTGCTAAGAGCTACTTTGGTAGTTTGGGTGCTGGCAGTGCGGCGGTGGAGTTGATCGCCAGCTTGATGGCTTTGCAGAAGGGTCACTTGTTTGAAACCCTGAACTTCCGTCAGGGGGATGATGCCGAGGTTTTGATCGCTCGAAGGGACACTCCTTCTGGTGAGGGGTTTTTGCATTTGAGTTATTCGCCACAGGGGCAAGCCAGTTCGGTTTTAGTAAAGCGATTTGTGGCTTGAGATGATGGTTGATGGGAGGTTGACAGTATTGCGTTTTCAAGATAACCTTTCGCGATTCCCGAAGAACCGTTTCAGGTTCGGTCGGACCTAAGCTGCCGGATTGTCGATGGCGGGTGTACGACTAGATCTTCCAACCTCTACAAAAACGAGGAAGGTTTCGGTTCCTCGGTGTTCAGCCATGGTTGGAAAAGTTGGAGTAGCCTGCGAGGCGTTCCAGCTTGCGGTCCCTGGGAGGTGCTGAGGAAAGCATTCTCTTATCCGCTTCGTTTCAGCGATGGTTCCCTGATACAAGCCTTAGAGCAAGCCCCAGTCCAGGACGCATGAATCCTAACGACCTGTTGCGGATTGTAGATTCGCTCCACCGCGAAAAGAACATTGATTCTGAAATTGTCTTTCAGGCAATTGAAGCGGCGTTGGTTACCGCGGCCAAGAGACATTACGGCGAGAACTCTGATATTACTGTGCGGATTGCCCGTGATTCTGGGGTAATCAATGCAGTTTGCGATGCTAAAGAACTCAACCAAGATGAAATTGGTCGAATCGGCGCGCAGACGGCTAAGCAAGTGATTATTCAGAAGATTCGCGAAGCTGAACGCGACTCGTTGATGGACGAGTTTTATGGACAGGTTGGCCAGATGGTCACCGGTGTCGTGCAGCGTTCGGATCGCGGGATTACGACCGTGCAACTCGGCAACATGGAAGCGATTCTTCCCAGGGGCGAGCAAATTCCGGGCGAGAGCTATCACAACGGCGACCGCATCCGAGCAGTGATTTTCGAAGTGAAAGCTGCCGGTAATCGTGTGAAGGTCATTCTTAGTCGTACGAAGCCTCAGTTGGTGCAGCGATTATTTGAGCAAGAGATTCCTGAGATCGCCGATGGTGTGATCAAAGTGAATGCCATCAGTCGTGAACCTGGTTATCGCAGCAAGGTTGCCGTTAGCAGTTCTGACCAGCGAGTTGATTGCGTCGGCGCTTGCGTTGGAATGCGAGGTAACCGTATCAAGAATATCACGAGTGAATTAGCTGGCGAGCGCATTGATATTGTTCGCTGGAGCGATGACCCGCTGGTTTTGATACCGAATGCCTTGCAGCCAGCGGAAGCTGAGCAAGTGCTGCTGTGCGATATGATTGGCCGAGCGATTGTATTGGTTCGCGAGGATCAGTTGTCGCAGGCTATTGGTCGGCACGGTCAGAATGTTCGCTTGGCCAGCAAACTGTGCGGCTGGGATATAGAAATCATGACCGCCGACGAGCTGGAAGATCAGATTCAGCGAGCAGTGGCCGGTTACATGGAACTGGAAGGCATGACCGAAGATTTGGCCTCGCGATTGGTCGAACAAGGTTACCTCTCTTACGATGACTTGTCGGTGATAGAGCCCGACGCGTTGATGGAAATGGGAGAGATGACCGCTGAGCAAGTCGACGCGTTGGTCGCGCAGGCCGAAGAGCGAGCTCTGGAGGCCGAAAAGGCTGCTGAAGAACAGAAACGTTTGCGTCGCGAAGCGATTGAGCGAGGAGAAGTTCCTCCGCCGTTGCCTAAGGCTTCTAGCCGAGGTGCGGCTGCTGCTGCGGGTCCAGATGATGCGAAAGTAGAACTTCCCGATCCAGCGGACAAGAATGCTGGTTCGGATGAAACGGAGACTCGCGACTCAACCCAATCTGGCTGAGAGGCCAGATAGGGTTAGCCGTTTTGCGGCTGATAGAGGCCAGATCGCTCTGCTTGGCCTTTTTGCAGATCCCTGTTTTTTCTGCGAACGTGGATCGCAAAGAGTGTTGATAAAGATAGATCGGGTGTCTGGACTGAAGAGATTTTACAGTGACAATATCCATATCGGATGATTCGTGTGTCTGCGGATCGTCTTGGTGGCCCCAACGACCGGGCGTGTTTCGCACCAGTCGTAGGAGAAGACTCATGATAAGCTAACGGGCGATAAAGAACCCTCGAGGATTGCGACCACGTGTCAGTACGTATTTACGCGCTTGCGAAAGACCTAAAACTTGACAGTAAAGACCTTGTTACTATTTGCAACAAGATCGGCATCACCGGCAAAGGCTCTGCTTTAGCCAGCCTGGAGGATGATGAGGTCGCTCGTGTTAAAAAATATCTAGCAGGTGGTGCAGGTGGAAACGCACCCGGAGCTACCAGTGGACCGGCGGCTACAGCGGCCCCATCTTCACCTAGTGCAGTGGCACCTTCAATTGCTCCGATTCCACCTCGTCAAGATCCGGCGATTTCCCCCATCGATCGAGCTAATCGGCCGATAGGCGTTATTCGTTCGCCGGCAAGCTCAGCTTCGACTTCAAGTACCGCGGAAAGTCGCGGTGGCGCTGCGGCACCAACTACGCCTCCTGTTCAAAGCCCTCCTCCGTCACCTTCAGCACCTGCGGAAAGTGATCAAGTTGCTGATGAGGCAACGACTCTTGAGCCAGTCGCCAGCGCTCCTGTGGCGCCCGTTGCTACCCCACCCTCTGCGCCGAGCAAGCCCGCTGGTGGATCTACCGGTGGAGCGACTCCTCCAGAACCAACTCAGACGCCGGTGGAAACATTCAGTCGAGAAGACTATGCAAGGATTAATCCGATCGGTGGTGCGACGGGAAGTAAGGTTCGCATTATCGGAACCCGCTCGACTAAGCCGGCCGGAGATCGAAGTGGAGCTGACAAGGATAAAGATAAGCCAGCTGACAAAGCAGGCGATGAAAAAGCCAAGCGTCCTGCTGGACCTCGTGCGCCAGTTATTAATTTGGCGAAAATTCCCAAGTCGTCTCAACCTCCCGCAGCACAGCGTCCTCGCAACGAACCAGCTCCTCAGAAGCCCGAAATTCGTTTGACCAAGGATTCTCTGTCCGGTCACAAAACAGGTTCAAAGGCTCATTTGGAAGAGTTGCAGCAGCGTGAGGCAGCCGCCTCTGCGGCCAGCTCCGCCCCGTCGTCGAAGCCTCGCAAGAGCACCGACAGTAGTCCTCCACCTCCATTCGCACAAACGGGAGGATTAACGGAATTCAAGGCGAACGCCGAGAAAGCTCGTGCCAAGCACAAGAAGCCAGGCGTTGAGGATGACGAAGCCGAACTGCGAAAGAAAGCTGCTGCGGGTGTTTCGGCAGCTAGAGCCGAACGAGCGAAGAAAAAGATCCGTGGACCAGAGGATATCGAAGAGGATGCAACTCGCGGTGACGGCGAAGATCGTCGCTCTGCTCGCCGCAAAACACTTGTGCGCCGCGGTACCAACACGGCTGCTCCACGCAAGGAAAAGTCAGCTTTGGAATTACCTTGCAGTATTCGTAGTTTCTCGGAGGCTGCCGGAGTTACGGCTGCTAAAGTTCTCAAGTCGTTGATGGGCATGGGCAAAATGATGACCATCAATGCCGCACTCGACGAAGAAACCGCGTATATGGTGGCGTCCGATTTGGGTGTGGAATTAGAGTTCAAGAAGCCTGAGTCGTTAGAAAGCGAAATGATCCAGCAGATCGAACAGCAGGAAGATGCTGAAGCGGATCGCGTGACTCGACCCCCAATCGTTACCTTCCTCGGTCACGTTGACCATGGTAAGACATCGCTGTTGGATTTCCTGATCGGCACTAAGATTGTTGCCGGCGAAGCGGGCGGTATCACTCAATCGATTCGTGCCTATCAAGTCGAGAAAGATGGCAAGCGAATATCGTTTGTGGATACACCTGGTCACGAAGCGTTCACGGAAATGCGAGCTCGTGGTGCGAACGTCACCGACATCGCCGTATTAGTGATCGCAGCCGATGACGGGATCATGCCTCAAACCGAAGAGGCGATCAGCCATGCGAAAGCAGCAGGAGTTCCGATCGTCGTGGCGATGAACAAGATCGATTTGCCAGGGGCAAATCCGGATCGAGTCAAGACTCAGATGACGCAGTTTGGGTTGACGCCTAGCGAATGGGGTGGCGATGTGGAAGTCGTACCAACCAGTGCGATCACTGGACAAGGTATGGATGTACTCCTAGATACCCTGCTGACAGTCGCCGAACTGAATGATTATCGCGCAAATCCAAAAAGAGATGCGGTCGGTGTTGTGCTGGAGTCGGGACAGGCCAGCGATCGCGGCGTGATCGCCAAGGTGATCGTGCAAAATGGAACATTAAAGGTGGGCGACATCGTTGTCTGCGGTTCCTCGCACGGTCGAGTAAAGGCGATCTACGATACGCTGCGTCCGAATAAGATGATCAAAGAAGCTGGCCCTTCGATGCCTGCGAATATCACGGGTCTCGATGTACCGCCTAATGCGGGAGATCGATTCTATGTGATCGATGACATCGCGAAGGCTCGAGAAATTGCGTCGACGCGAGCTGACTCGACACGCACGCAATCGTTGTCTGGTTCCAGTACCAAGGTCTCGTTCGAGGCATTCCAAGAATTGCTGCAATCGGGCAAGTTGGGCAAGAAGGAAGACAAGGTTCAGCTCAATTTGATCATTCGAGCCGATGCTCGCGGGTCCCTAGAAGCGATCGAGAAAGAGATCTCGAAACTGGAACAGCATCCGGAAGTCGATATCCGCATTCTCCAAAAGAGTGTTGGAGGTATCACGGTTGCCGACGTGACTCTCGCTCATGCCTCACAAGGTGTGATCGTAGGATTCAATGTGATCCCGGACGAGCAAGCACGCGCGTTGGCAGAGGAACGAGGCGTCGAGATTCGTCGCTACGATATCATCTACAAACTGGCGGAAGATATTAAAGCGATTATCGAAGGTCGCTTGCGTCCAGAAGAACGGGTTATCGAGTTGGGTCGAGCCTTGGTCAAACAGGTCTTCTCGATCAGTCGAGTTGGAGCGATCGCAGGTTGTTATGTGGCTCAAGGTGCTATCGAAAGAGGATGTCGAATCCGAGTCAATCGCGATGGGCGAACCATCGGCGATTACGCTCTCGATTCGCTCAAACGCCACAAAGACGATGCTAAGGAAGTACCACGCGGTATGGAGTGCGGTATCAAGTTAGCTGGATTTAACGATATCAAGCCGGATGATGTGTTGGAGGCTTACAAGATCGAGGAAGTGGCTAGGACGCTGGATTGATCCTAATCGTCCGTAATGTTGTCACCCCCTGGGAGTTCTGAAAGCTAATGACCTCACGTCGTCTCTTAAAAGCCGCTGAAGCGATTCGCGAAGTTGTCAGTATGGCAATTCTTACAGAACTGCGCGATCCTCGAATCCAAGATGTTACGGTCATCGGAGTGGAAGTCGCCCCCGATATGCGACAAGCGAAGGTGGCTGTAAGCATCATGGGTTCAGAGAGCAAGCAGCAATTAGCAATGCGTGGTTTGGAAAACGCTAAAGGCTTTTTGCAATCGCGAATAGCAGAACGAATCGACACGCGATACACACCCAAATTGCAGTTCACGATGGATCAGGGTGTGAAGAAGTCATTGGAAGTTGGCCGTATTCTCGACCAACTAGCAGCCGAACGGGCTGCTAGGGAAGCCGAGAATGCATCGGCCCAATCCGATGCTGGAGAAACGGAATCAGCAGACGAAGATGACACAGCTCAGGAAGATTTGAATTAGGAATTGGAAATTCGAGTTCGGGATGTAGATGGATGTCTCGGGGCATCCGGACATCCCGGCGAAATTCAAAAAGAGCGACACCTAAGAACTTAAAGCAAACGACAATAGCAACATACAATCGAATTCCGGTGGGCATTGAGTTGCCGGAGTACTCTTCAGATATCTCTCACATCCCCAGGTGATGCATGAGCAGCTTGAATCGCGGCGAACGACTTGAAGTCTTGCAAAAACTATTGAAAAAACATTACAAGCCGGTGGCTCTGCCTCAAGGCCGCACCGTCCTGGATCATCTGATCTACGCATGCTGTTTGGAAGATGCAAAATTCGAAGTTGCCGATGAGCTGTTTGCCAAGTTGCAGCAGGATTACTTTGATTGGAATGAGGCTCGGGTAACAACGATTACCGAACTGGCTGAGTTGTTCAGTATTCATCCACTCCCCGTGCAGGTTGCTCTGCGTGTCAAGAAATCGCTACAGGGGATTTTTGAATCGCGATACTCTTTCGACATTGAAGACCTAGTAAAGTTGAATTTGGGAAAAGCGACCGAAGTCATCGAGAATTGGGTCGGTGGTAATAAGTTTATTCCCGCATTCATGCAGCAGAACGCATTCGGTGGTCACGCGATTGCGATCGATAATTCAGCCCTTCAGGCTCTCGAAGCGATTGGGATCGCTCAGCCTGCAGACATTCAAAAGAAACAGATATCTGGACTCGAAAGAGCCGTACCAAAAAATAAAGGGTCGGAAGTCTTTTCGCTTCTGCATCAGTTCGCTGTTGACTTCATGAAAGATAAGAAGTTACCGGGAGTCGCAGCAATTTTGGCTGAGCTAGCTGTCGAGCCGCCACCTCCTAAGCCTTCGAAGGTAGTTGCAAAGGCGCCAGAGAAGCCAGTTGCAATCGCACCGAAGAAGCCTGAGAAGAAAGAACCGGAGAAGAAGGAACCGGAGAAAGTATCAGGCACGAAGGCTCAAGCGGCCGCCAAGCCAGCGCCCGGTAGCAACAAGGCTCCTGTAAAGCCTGAGGTGAAGGCTAAGGTGGAGATAAAAGGCAAATCTGACGTCAAGCCAAAGACGGAAAGCAAGCCTAAGCCGGATAGTAAGCCAGATACAAAATCTAAATCGTTATCTGCTCCCAAAGCTGCTTCGAAGGTTCCTCCTGCAAAGCCAGGAAAAGGGGACACCAAGAAGCCTTCTAAGCCTGTGGCAAAGCAGCCACCTTCCAAGGACAGTAAGAGCTCTTCGAAAAAGCCGATTACGAGCAATAAAGGTTTATCCAAAAAGAAGCCGAAGTAATTTCGGTTGCTCGACTGCGAACTCCCTTTGGATATCCAAGCAGGGAGTTCAGCTAGTCGGATCAGTTGTTATGGTCTCCACTTGTTTTTGTCAGTTCTGACGTTCAATCGATTTCGGGAACAATGCCATGGCAGGCCATTCGCATTGGGCAGGCATCAAGCACAAGAAAGCTGTTGTCGATAGTAAGCGAAGTAAGGTTTGGAGCAAACTTTCTAAGGCCATCATTGTCGCAGCTAAGCTCGGTGGTGGTGACCCAGGTATGAATGCTCGTTTGCGAACAGCTGTCGCTGATGCCAAAGCTGTTTCAATGCCCCGTGATAACATCGAGCGCGCGATCAAAAAAGGAATCGGCGAGCTCGATGGTGGAAACGTCGAAGAAATGATCTACGAAGGGTATGGTCCAGGTGGTGTCGCCGTGATGTGCGATATCATGACCGATAATAAGAATCGGACAGCACCGGAGATACGCAAGATTTTCGATGTTGCTGGTGGAAAGCTTGGCAGCACTAACTGTGTTGCCTATCTGTTTGAGCGCAAGGGATTGGTCGTTGTGAAGAATGGCCAGATTCCCGAAGAGAAGCTCATGGAGTTAGCCCTCGAACTTGGGGCAGAAGATATTCAGCCACAGGAAGGTACTACTGAGATCATAACGTTACCGGAGAACTTTTCGGAGGTCGTCGAGGGGCTCGAAAAATCGAACGTAGCGATTGAACTGAAGGAGATTATGAGAATCCCTTCCAACACCGTAGATCTCGACCCTGAAACAGCCAAGACCGTCGTCAAGCTGCTTGAAAATCTCGAAGAGCATGATGATGTGCAAAGCGTCTCCACGAATCTGAAGATCACGGCAGAAGCCCTGGAAAAGTGATCTGGGAAAGGTTGTAAAACTAAGTTTTTCAGCGCCTCGGTAGCTCGGTTTTTCTGCCAACGACAGAGATTATTTTTTTCGAGGAGTTTCAGAATGACTGCAGTTGCAGAAAAAACGACGACCGTTCAAAGTGGCTGGAGTATTTTGGGGTTCAATTTTGCGATAGGCATTTTGGCCTTAGCTCTGTTTGGCCTGGGTGCTGGCATTTTGCACTCGCCGATCGTGTTAATCTTGGGTGTACTCCTCGGGGTAATCGCCTTTGTCATGATGTTCGGATACTTTTCTTTGCAACCCAATGAGGCGGTCGCTTTAAGCTTTTTCGGCCCCTATATCGGTACGGTACGGGAAGCAGGTTTCTTCTGGGCTAATCCTTTCTACAGCAAGCAACGTATCTCGCTTCGAGCTAGAAATTTCGAAGGGACCCGGTTGAAAGTAAATGACAAGCAGGGGAATCCAATCGAGATTGCAGCTGTCGTGGTGTGGTGTGTGCAGGATACGGCTCAGTCGCTCTTCGAGGTTGATAACTACGAAGAGTACGTCAAAGTGCAGAGCGAAACGGCCGTAAGGCACTTAGCTAACAAGTATGCCTATGATCATGGCGAAGCGCATGAAGTTACCTTGCGAAGCGATGTCGATACGGTTTGTAAGGACTTGTGTGCCGAGTTGCAGGATCGACTATCCAAGGCGGGCGTGGGAGTGATCGAAGCTCGTTTGACTCACTTGGCGTATGCTCCCGAAATTGCAGGTGCTATGCTGCGTCGCCAACAAGCTGAAGCGGTGATCGCTGCTCGACAGAAGATTGTCCATGGTGCAGTCAGTATGGTTCAGATGGCTCTGCAGGAGTTAACTGACAAGAAGGTGGTTGATTTTGACGAGAACCGCAAGGCGACGATGGTCAGCAATTTGCTGGTTGTGTTGTGCGGTGAAACGGAAGTTCAGCCCGTACTACAGACCGGCGGCCGTGACGATCGATCCTAGAGCAGGTGTAGAAATGCATATGCTTGAGGATTTACGGGCTTAGATCATTGAGACGTCGAGTTGTTCCTCGCGAATCCATCAAGCCTTGCGGGATTGCTTGGTGGATTACTCCTGAAAACGGCTGATTTTAAGGTTCGGAGGCCGGCTGGTTTTCTCAGTGGGTTTTTCTTTTAACGGCCTTTTTCTTCCAGAGTCTCTTCCGCAGATGTATTGGCTTTCTTTGCATAAGTCTGCTAGTTCCCAGGGTCCAATGGGCTGAAGCCATAGGACTCCTTGTAGCCAATGTTTTTCTCGGGTCAAAACGACTCAAGTCAACTCCGGTTAAGCCGTAAAAGTTGCTTCGAACTTGACTTTGTTTGATCCAAGGTTCAGGATGAGACAACATCGGCATTGGACAAGAAGATCGAACGACTGAGGAATGATTGCTTATGGCCAAGTCAAGCTCGTCGCAAGATGTCGCTCTTAAGAGCGATGATATTGAACGGTTTAGACCCTATTTAAGAGTACTGGCTCAAACCCGTTTTCAAACAAAGTTTCAGAGCAAGCTGGATGCATCCGACATCGTGCAGCAAACAATGCTCAATGCCTATCAGTCATGGGAGCAATTTCGGGGAAAGTCCGATGCGGAATTAGCCGGCTGGTTGCGACAAATACTGGCGAATTTGATCATTCGAAATACGCGTGATATGGGGCGAGGTAAACGCGATGTTGAGCGTGAAAGATCGATCGATGCGGCCTTACAGGAATCATCGATGCAATTAGGTAAATTGCTCGCAGATCCAGGCCAGGGAACGCCCAGTCAGGTAGTGATGAAGGAAGAGCGAGCCGCCGAATTAGCTCAAGCTTTGATGGAGCTGCCTGATGACCAGAGAGAAGCCATTATGGGGAAATATTGGCATGGCCAGTCTTCGGCGGAAATCGGTGAGCAATTACAGCGAAGTCCCGAAGCGGTGGCCGGGCTACTCTATCGAGGTCTTAAGAAGCTTCGTGAAGTGATGGGGCAAGTCACTTCGTGAGTAAGTGTTAAAGAAAGACTTTGAACTCCTGAGCAAAGGTTGGTGTCATGGGCGAGAGAGCCGACGATCAGGATGACGATCGCGATTCGCAAATCGAAGGAGCAATCGCCGAATATCTCGCTGCGACGGAAGCTCACCTTGAATTTGATATTCAGCTATGGCTAAGGAAGAATGCTGCGATTGCCGAGGAGCTCACCGTATTTCTTCAAGATCATCAACGGGCTCTGGGCATCGCAGGAGCTGGTTATCAGGATGCTAAACGTACACTCTCAGCTCCTCGCAACTGGGATAGCTCTCAGATACCTGCTCGCATTGGAAGCTATCAGATCCTCGAGGAAATTGGACGTGGAGGAATGGGGATTGTCTTTCGCGCTAAACATCTGGAGCTGCAACGCGAGGTTGCGCTGAAACTGATTCGATCTGGAGAGTTTGCTAATGCCGAAGAAACAGCGCGTTTTAAGGCAGAAACAGAGGCTTGTGCTAGGCTGCAACATCCCAACATTGTTCCTATATACGATGTGGGAGAGCATCATGGTTTGCAATTCTTCACAATGGCCTTCATTCATGGTCCCACTTTGCTGCAACGTGCAAGTGGTAAGCCACTGGAGCCCAAAGAAGCAGCGAGATTGATTCAGAAGCTTTGCTCAGCAGTTGATCGGGCTCATCGCGTTGGCATTGTTCATCGCGACTTGAAGCCGGCAAATATCTTGTTTGACGGTGATGGCGAGCCCTATATCACCGATTTTGGGTTGGCCAAACTTGTCGGCGCCGATGATGGCGTTACAACAACTGGTCAGATCCTTGGAACACCAGCCTTTATGCCTCCTGAGCAGGCATTGGGACGCAAGGGTGCGGTCGAAGCATCGGTCGATGTTTATGCGCTTGGCGGATTGCTTTACTTCGCATTGACCGGGCAAGCTCCATTCTCTGGTCCTTCGCCATTCGATGTGTTGTTGCAAGTAATCGAGCGCGAGCCAGCGTTGCCGCGACAATTGAACCGCGAGGTTCCCAAAGCACTAGAGCGAATTTGTTTAAGGGCGATGGCGAAGCAAGTTGGCAATCGTTATGCGTCAGCGGCGCAGTTGGGGGACGACCTCAACAGGTTTCTCAGAGATGAATCCATTGTATGGCATGAAGTTTCCTTATCTCAGCGACTGCACGCTTGGTGGCGGCGCGAACCTATTCTTGTCGCTCATCTTTGCGGTATTGGTATCACTGCTTTGATCGTCACCATAGCATTCTTGATACGTGGCTCCGAGTTAACACCCTTCTTAAAACGAATCGTTTTGTTGGGTGCTTGGGGGTGTGTGTCGTTTGTCTTGCAGAGAATGCTCAGCAGATTGCTGCGCAAGGATGCAGTCTGTCTTAGCTGGGCAGCGATAGATATTGTTATTTATACATCCTTGTTGTTCGTTGCCGACCAGCCGCGAGGATTGTTATTGATTGGCTATCCGATGCTTGTCTGCGCGAGCGGTTTATTCTATCGCAGATCTTATGTGGCTTTTATGACCACCGGGTGTACGATCGGATTCCTGGTACTCGCCTGGAGCTTTAGGAGTGCTGAATTCTCGAAAATCGATTTTCAAGCGATCTTTATTTCGGGACTAGCCGTTATCGGTCTGATTCTCTCGACGATGATTCGTCGCATACGAGCACTATGCACGTACTACGACGAAAAGTTCGAGTGATCTTTCTGGGGCGATTGCAAACTGGCTTACGATAGAACCAGAGGCCCATCTCCACAGTAGTTTGGATTACCGAAGCGATCGATATGATGGCCCATGCCATGGGCAATCGAAAGAAGCAAACGGTTGTGAGCGATTCGAGGTAGATGGAGCGATCGGCCCATCTTGAAGTTGAGTCCACCCCCGATCAGAACGAAGGGGATGTCATTGAGCGTATGTGAATTACCTTCACCCAATTCGTTCGTCCAAATGATGGTGGTATTATCGAGCATACTGCCGTCGCCACTTGGTTCAGGTGTTTCGGCCAAACGCTTCGCAAGATAAGCGATCTGTTCGCAGTACCAAGTGTTGATCTTGGTAAGTTTATCTTGAGCAGCCGCATTGCTGTTCGGTTCGTGTGAGAGTTCGTGATGGCCTTCTTCGACTCCAAGCCATTTCATTTTGGCCTGACCAACCGAGTTGGTGAATTGCAACGTCGCAATGCGCGAGAAGTCACCGATGAAGCTATTTACCATCAGGTCGATTTGCATCTTGCTGATGCGAGGCATGTTCTCATTATCGTTACGCACTCCCGATTCTAGTTCAGGCACGGGATGATTCAGCATAGACTGCGTATCGCTTTGAAGCTCCATTTCCGTTTCGCGGATAAGGTTAGCGTGCTCTTCAAGCAACTTAGCATCTTCGCTGCTAACGACTTCCTTGATCTTGCGAAGGTCTTCCTGCAGATCATCTAGCACGCTCTTAAGGCTTTCGCGGTCTTTGGTTTGTCCGTAAAGCTTATTGAACATCGCATAAGGATCACTGATTGGGGCTATTGGTTTGTTTCCGCCAGCGTACACCATGCGAGTCCACGTATCGGCTCTTTCAGGAACAACGACTCCAAATTCCAGTGAGCCAAAACGCGTTTGAGTTTCCGGCCGAGATTGAAAGTATTTCTTGATTTCCTGGTCGATCGAGATACCGGTGGCCCAACCGGCTGGTGTATCAGATCCACCCTGAATATTTCCCGGGAACAATTCGCCTCCTGTTAGAAGACAGCCGATACCACGCATGTGGTTATCACCATCCCCCTTGATCTTGTCGCATACTCCTTTGAGCACCAGAGTCTGTTGTTTGTAGGGGGCTAGAGGAGACAAGATCGGCTTGAAATCATACTTGTCGGCCGATAGCTCATCTTCCTCATGGTCCGGCCAAAATCGATCCTTCACAACACCATTGGGGCTAAAAATGATCACCAATCGTTGTTTGCGATTGGTGTGCGACGCAAATCCAAGACTTTGTAAATTCAACCACAAAGGAATCGATGCAGCGCTCAATCCGAGGGATTGCATGAAATTTCGTCGAGAGATGTAGCTTCTCATGGCGAGGGTCCTTCAGTTGGACTGGTTGAATTTGGTGCGGTTATTGCAGGAAGGTTGGCTTGATCTGCGGAAGATGGCTTGGCGACAGGTCGGCAAGCAGTTTCCGTAATGTCCACGATTAATTTTCGGATGTCAAACGAGTTTTCCGTGAATCGGTTTCTCAATTGATCTGGTGTATCAGCGCCGTAGGCTCGCACCGGTTGTTTGATCAAATGATGGAACAGTTGTTCAATAAAGGCATCCTGTGCTTCGGGGCTGCTGATCAAGAAAGTTGATAATTCCTTGACTCCTGAGAATTTCACCAGCGTTCCATTTTTTTGCAGATATTCCCCAGAGGCATCGATCGGTTTTCCTCTTTCGTCGCTGCGAAGTTTCCCAATCGCATCGAACTGTTCTAATGCAAATCCGAGATTATTGATCATGCCATGACATGCCTGGCAGGTCGTCTCGCGTGTTTGCAGGATGGTCCGTTCTCGCGTCGTTAAACTCGGGTGAAGTTCTTCGCTGAATGGAGAAACCGCTTCGGGCGGTGGCTTCAAGCGACGTCCCAAAATATGTCGTGTCATGAAGACACCGCGATGGATAGGCGAACTCGCATTGTGATAGGCATACATCGATAGCACCAGCGGATGAGATAAGACGCCCATCCGATGGTCCGTAGCGACTGCGACTTTATGGAACTTTGCATGCTCGGCCGACTGATTCCCAGCGATAGGTGAGTTGGTCAAATCGTAACCATAGAGTTTGGCAAGACGTTCGCTTAAATAGAGATAATCAGCGTTGAGGAACGTGCGGAAGTCCGACTTGTCGGTCTCCAAAACATCATCGATGAAAAGTTCTAGTGACGATTGCAAGTCGGCCAACGTCTGCTCGTCAAAATCAGGATAAAGTTCCTTGCTCTTGCTCAATCCAATCGCATGTGTCGTTCCTAACCAATGATGAACGAATTGACGCAGTTTCGCTTTGGCTCGATCATCTCGGAGCATTCTCCAAACTTGCTCACGCTGAATCTCTGGCTTGAGCAATTCGTTGTCGGCAGCTTTTTGAAGCAGCTGTTCGTCGGGGAGCGAATCCCAAATCGCAAACGACAATCGCGAAGCGATCTGATAGGCATCGCTGACTGAAGTATTTCGATCCAGATAGAGGAAGCTTGGCGACTTCAACGTCAGCAGCACAACGCGTTTGATCGATGTTTCAAGCGAAGGGGAGTTTTCGAAATGTCGATCGACCCAACGAATTTGTTCCTCTGGCGTTAACGGTCGACGAATTGCGCGGCGTACAAAATTAGTTGCAAACTCTTTGACCTTAGGAATATCGCTTGCAGGATCCTTCTCACCAAAACCAGCAAGCTCGGGCAATCTCTTCGCAACAGCGTCAGCAACCTCGATCGCTGCCATGGTTGTTGCTTGTTCCCAGGCTTTCGAAATCGTGGTTCCACGTTCATATCCGATACTGCGATCGTCGGGAGGAAAAGGAGTCGAGGGAACAAGCAATTCGGGGAACTTTTGCGGTGTGAGAAAACGACTTGAAATAATCGTTTCGCGTCCACTTGGAAGTCGCCATGCCAACTCAATCGAACTCATTGGATCTTCTTTCGCTTTGAAGAACTCGAGTCGAAGTGGGTAAGGACGTCCTCCGACGAGGAAGATACTGGATCGATATTCCTGATCATTGCCGGAACGAACCCAGGCATCGATCAATGCAACTCGGCTATTATTGAGCCAGAGTCGAGTCCCATTATTCGTTCGCAATATGAAATCGTAAGTGCCGGTTTCTGGGGCAATCAAGCTTCCCTCCCAGCGAACAGCGAACTCTGGGTTGATCAACTGTTCTGGAAGCGGACCTTTTGTGCCCCACTGAAAGTTGACTTCATCGACGATTCCCTCGTCTGCTTTACGGCGCGGATTGAGGCCACGAGAATCAAAATAACTGACGAGTAATCCGCGATCTGGTGCGAGGCGAGATCGATAACGAAAGCTACCGATCAGGTCCATGATGGCGTTGCGATACTGAGGAACGGTCATTCGTGATAGCTCGGTTCGAGCAGGACGGCGACGAGCCTGAGCCACTTCGGAGTAAAACTCGTCGTAGATGTACTGCGCAACCTTTTGAGCATCTTCGCCGACACATTGGGAAGGATCTTCTTCTGGCATTGTTTCTTCGATCAGTTTTGCCAGATCAATAACGGGGCGATCGCCTATAAGAGCCGCTGCAAATTTTCCTGGGACCCCCTCCCCTGCCCCGCCGTGACAGCTTGCACACAGTTCATGGTAGATCGCTTTACCGTCTCGCGGCGAAGCGACCGGAGGAGATTGGTTGTTTTCGCTGTTGGATTTTTCACTGGCCGAGTTCTGTTGTTCCGCTGTCGCGGTTTCCTGGGCCGGCAAACTCGATGGAGTTGTCGCGCCGATGGTCACCGTGAACACGCAAATCAGACCTAGCGAAATCGCTAAGCGACGAGTGATGAGGTGAGTATGCAAGAAAGAAAATGTGGCTGGAGTCATACGGTAATCAAGCTGAATGTAGGTCCCAGGCGATGCAGGAATCGCGGCGACTTCAATCGCCAGGATACACGACAGCGGTACTCACTCTAGAGCCAGCACCACTTTCGCAGGGACTAACGTGTAAATGTTTGATCGGTAGGCTTACGCTGCAGTGCTCCGAGAGCCGTTAAAGCCATCGAGTTTGCCGCGAAATATCAACAGGCGGGATCTTAAAAGTATATCGTCCAGCCAACCTCAAAAACATATCAAATGACCTGGAGAAAGAGGTTTCCGCAAAGGTGGTAGGTTTCGGATTAGTCGTCAAGTTATTGCGGTGTCGATGTTTAGGATTTGAAGGCGACTATCCGTAGGTCGTCATCCACTTTAGCGATTTGGTGCCTGAATCGTTGAAAACAGCGGACCAATGAGTGTCTCAACCATCCCAAATAGCGGTTCCCAATCAGTGACGCTCTAGCGTGAATTTCCATTTCTCCGCAGCGAAAATCGTCCCCAGTAGGCTCGCGAATGTTGAGAAGAGCTCCTGGGGAATCTGTGCCAACCAAGAAAGGCTTGCTGGCAAGATTGGTTCCAGCCAACCTTGCAAAGCGTAGTCCCAATCGACCAGCCAATGTAGGAACCAGCAAATGCTGCCGCAGAGCATTCCCATCAATGCAGCTCGTGGCGTGACTTCTTTCCAGTAGAGGCCGGCCATCAAAGGAACAAAGAGGCCGACAAGTGTCATCGAATAGGCGTCGCGCAATAATTCGTAGGTACCGCGGCCACTAAAGGCTGTGGCTAATGCTAGGCCTGCGATCACGACCACGCAGACTCGCTGCAATCGCAGCACCGTTTTCTCATTGAGCTTCCAATGTTTGACGGTAGGGATATGCAAGATAAGGTTTTGTCCCAAGATACTTGCGGCAGCCATCGTTGCTGAGTCCATCGTTGAGAGGACGGCTGAGATGACGGCCAGAACAAACAGAAGCAGCAAAATTGGATTGAGCAGTTTTACGGCCATGCTCGTGATCACGCCGCTTTCGACAGGTTCTGTCAGAATGAGATTGGCTGCGATCGCCACGGTCAGTGGCACAGCGGCCATAAGGATATAGATCACGCCGCTCCACCAACAGGCATGCCGAGCTACACTTGCCGACTTTGCAGCGAACATTCGTTGCATCAAATCCTGAACAGGAATGTTTCCAAGCGCACCGATAGCAAGAGCTCCACATGCATGAAGAATATCTTCTGCAAAGTGATCAGGGGAAACAATTTCCCAACTTTTCTTGGGTGAGTCGTTCCAGATACGGGAGAGACCCGCTGTTGCCGAACCATCTCCAAGATAGATGGCCGCTTCATATCCAAGAATGATCAAGCCAACGCAGATAAAGGCTAGCTGAATCGCGTCGGTCCAAGCAACAGACCACATTCCGCCAAGAACTGTGTAACCGGTGCCGAGAACTGCGACAAGAATGATGCCCCAGGTGATAGGTATACCGAAGATGATTTCCAGGAGTTGAGCAAGTCCTACAAATTGGGTTGCTACCCAACCGAGATAGCTGGGAACGAGAATAACGGCGGCAACAATTTCGGTCGCTCGACCAAACTTGCGATAGAAGAAATCTGGGACGGTGGTCAGATGCATTTTCCACATCGGTTTGGCAACCAGCCAGCCAGCTAGGATCAGGCAGAAGCCTGTTCCAAGCGGATCCATGATCCCGAATCTCAGCCCACCCTGATAAACCTCGTCGGAGGTTTGCAGTAGCACTTCAGCTCCAAACCAGGTCGCGACCAAAGTTGCGATCGATAGCGGAAGTGGAAGTTTGCGACCGGCGACCAAGTAATCATCGACCGATTCGATTCGTTTTTCGGCGGCCCATCCGACAAAGTACATCGCTATGGTGAAGATGATCACCACAACGGAATAAATCGTAATCCAAGTTGGCGATAAATTGGTTTCCACTCCCTAGCTCTCTCCAGGTGGGATGGCTCGTTGGCTCGTTCCGTGCGGCAAGGCACGCCCCAGTTGGTCGGGGACTGGGAACCGTTCGGAAAAATTCTAGCAAGAAATTCCTGGAGAGGGTCCAGGTGGCGATGCTTTGATGTGCGCAGGGGCAATTAGGGGTTCGCTCGAGAAACGTCAGGGTCCAGAAAGAAAAAATGTTTTTCCCCAATTCTCGAACCCTAAACTGGCCAAAGTCATCTGGCGGTTATGGGGCTGCTTAAGATAATCTGACAAAGTCTCTTGCCAACAGGAATCTCGGATGAATACATCTGAACACCATGACGACGAATCGTCCGGTTTACCCTGGGAAAACAGGGTGCTGAATTTTATCGAAGTCGAAATCGAAAAAGACCGTCAAAAGCCAGGGTGGGGAAACAAGACGATTCATACTCGTTTTCCCCCTGAGCCTAACGGCTATTTGCATATCGGACATGCCAAAAGTATCTGCCTCAACTTTGGTTTGGCGCAGCGCTATGGCGGCAAATGCAATCTTCGTTTCGACGATACGAATCCCGCTAAGGAAGAGCAAGAATACGTCGATTCCATCATGGAAGACGTACGATGGCTAGGCTTTACCTGGGAAGATCGGTTGTACTACGCGTCCGATTATTTCGATCAACTCTATCTATGGGCCGAGCAACTGATTCATGACGGTAAAGCGTTCGTCTGCGATCTAACGGCCGAGGAAATGCGATCTTACCGGGGAACATTGACCGAACCAGGCCGCAACAGTCCGTATCGAGATCGTTCGCCAGAAGAGAACTTGAAGTTGTTCAGGCAGATGCGCGATGGTGCGTTTCTCGATGGAGCTAGAACTCTGCGCGCCAAGATCGATATGTCGTCACCCAATCTGAATCTGCGAGATCCGGTGATGTACCGCATCCTTCGAGCCCATCATCATCGAACCGGTGATAAGTGGCTCATCTACCCGATGTACGATTGGGCTCACGGTCAAAGCGATTCGCTCGAACAAATCACGCACTCGATTTGCACTCTCGAATTCGAGAACCATCGTCCGCTGTACGACTGGTTCTGTGAAAACCTGCGAATCTACCATCCTCGACAGATCGAGTTCGCACGCTTGAATCTCACCTACACGGTGATGAGCAAACGCAAGCTACTGCAATTGGTCCAGGAAAAGTATGTCGATAGCTGGGATGATCCACGCATGCCGACGATCAGTGGATTGCGTCGTCGCGGTTACACGCCCGAAAGCATTCGCGCGTTCTGCGAGCGCATTGGTGTCGCTAAGTTTAACAGCCTTATCGATGTGACGGTGTTAGAAAGCGCGATTCGTGAGCATCTCAATGCGATCGCTCCACGCGTAATGGCTGTGCTGCGACCGATCAAAGTCGTGCTCACCAATTATCCGGAAGATCAAGTCGAGTGGATGGAAGCGGTGAACAACCCTGAAGATCCGGGTGCAGGGACTCGAAAGATCCCATTTAGTCGCGAATTTTACATCGAAGAAGATGACTTCCGTGAAGATGCTCCTGCGAAATACCACCGGCTTAAACCGGGAGGTGAGGTTCGATTGCGATATGCTTACATCATCAAGTGCGAAAAGGTGATCAAGGATCCGTCGACAGGTGCTATACAGGAATTGCATTGTACTTACGATCCACTGACCCGCAGTGGTAGTGACACATCGAATCGAAAAGTGAAGGGTACGATTCATTGGGTTCCTGCTCAGCATGCGATCGACGCCGAAGTTCGACTCTACGATCGATTATTCAAAGTGGAAGAGCCTGATCAGAGCAGTGAAGGCAAAACATTTCTTGACTATATGAACACCAATAGTTTGGAGACGGTGCAGGCTAAGCTTGAGCCATGTTTGCGCGATGCCAAAGCGGGAGATCGCTATCAGTTTGAGCGTCTTGGGTATTTCTGCGTAGATACCAAGGATTCGAAACCTGGTACGCCAGTCTTCAATCGAACGGTGACCTTACGCGATACCTGGGCCAAACTTGAAGCTCGGGGAGATGGCTGAAAAGAACGGAAATACATCGGTTTATGGAGTGCCCGCGCTGATGACCAAATATGTCGAAGCGGCCGGATATCTTTTGTTTCGCAATGTGCAACAGCCGGAGTTTCTACTGATGAAGCATGCTTCCCGTTGGGATCTTCCCAAGGGACATGTCGATGAGGGAGAGATGATCGAGGCAGCTGCAATGCGCGAGCTACGGGAAGAGACCGGTATTCCGGATGAACTCATATGGACCGATCCGGAATTTCGGTTCCAGCTGATCTATACGGTTCGTTATCGCTCCGACAAAAAGGAACGGCAGAAAAGACTGACCATTTTTCTCGGTCGCTTGCTCGAATTGAGAGACGTTGTGCCTACCGAGCATGACAGTTTTAAGTGGCATCCATGGAAGCCGCCTCATCGCATTCAGTTTCAAACGATTGATCCGCTGCTGGAGCGAGTCGATAGCTTTTTTAGCAAATCGCCCGATTGGTTGCAGCAATTACCAGTGCATTCGAAAAAGAGTTAGTCCGAGGGTAGTGAGCTTCCGCCCATTGCCTTTTCGGGCTAACCAATTCTTTCGATTCCTTAGGAGAGATAGAGCAGTGGCTGAGTGAAAAACTTAGCTGTCGTTCTACTTCACGGGTTCTTCGGTTACCGAGCTGATTTTTAATTCGCCCAGAACTTGAAGCACCGGCAACAGAGCAACATACGGATTCTGATCAGGCAAAGACGACTCGAGAATCTTCAAGTGTCCCGCTCCGATTCCTCCCTGACCAAGCACGGCGTCGAGCGGGATCCAGCGTTCGCCGATGTAGGCTTCGTTCCACATGTGATAACCCATCATCGGGCCGTCTGCGGTTTCCACATAAACCAAGCCGCTGGCGATGCGAGCTGGAATCTTTTTCGCTCGCAGCAATGCAGCTAACAGCACCGAATGTTCCGTGCAATCTCCGCGAAGTTCTTTCGCTACCTCCGATGCACTGGCAAAGGACTTTGAAAAATCCTTGCGTTCGATCGAATCGTGCACGCATTTCTCCAAAGCTAAAGCGATCTTCCAGGGATCGGTTTCTTCGCCGCAGCAGCGAGCAGCCATCGCCACGATACTTGGATCATCGGATTGAACCATCGCTGTGGGTGCACTATCGGTTTCCGTCGGAATATCGGGTTTTTGAATACCTTCTGGTAACGCGAACTCAGGTGTTACAGGATGAATGGTGACTTCGCAATCAAGAGCTGCTGTGGAACGAATCGTTTGATTGGTTTTTGTTGAAAAAAGTTTGAAAGGATCTTTCTGTGCGCTGATTTGAAACTTCGCCGATTTCAGTTGATGGAGGTTGCTGGTTCCTTTGGGAAGAGCGATGGATGTTACTTGGAGCAGATCGACCTGCACGGAAGTCCCGACCGACTCAGCCATCGATTGATTGCCGCGATAGGTGAGAATTTGCAATCCCAGCGCCGCGGATTTTAACGTCTCGCCTTTAGCGTCAACCCAAGAGACAGATTCCATAACGGGGTTGTTATCTAAGAAGATCGTCGTTGTGACTTCTTGCAATTCAGCGGCAGAACCGTCGAGCATCGCCACGCTTTCCTGCTTGCCACCTTTGAGTTGTAGTTTGGCGAGGCGAAAGAGAGGAATGCTGAGGAATTGATATTCGCGTATTTCGCCTTCTTTAAGTCGCTGTTGTTTCAGGCTTTGTTCGACAGCGAAGGGGCCTTTGTATTCAGCTTTCCACGGGATACTGATTTTCGAAGACTTACCATCGGACTGTGTGGATTGGATCACCAGGCTATCCAAAAACATGGTACCGGTAACTTCAGTCTTCGTTTGGCCTTCCCACAGTGTGGCCAAGAATTCGACGAGTTCTCCGTTGGGCTTTTCTTTACTGACTACCTCGATTTTCTGCTGAGTCAACTGTCCTCCTCGGTTGACCCTTATCAAGCTTTCCAGTTTCAGTCGCAGCAGATCCTTGGAGTTTCCTTCGCCAGGTGTGACCTGAGTGTGCATGCTGCCAATCTTGGATTGTCCTAGGAACATGATGTCCCAGGTTTCGCGAGGGAGTTCAGTCGGGGTGAGCCAGGGAGCGTTAGGGTCGATGACTGTGTTGCCCAACGGAATCGCCGGCGTTTGCGCGGGCAAGGATGGACGTGCGGTAGGGATTGTAGCGGCATCGGAATTTTGCGCTGGGTCACCATCTGGGGTGATCGAAGAGAATTGGTTATCTGTTGCCGTTGCCTCGGTTGAATCTTGTTGAGTCTGGGTGTTACAGCCCCCGACCCAGCTGAGAATCAGCGTGTTTAGGCATAAACAGCATAGGCTTAACCGACGTTTTAACGACCGACTCAACGCGGGCTTCATGCTCATAAAAAAACCGTTAAGAAAGCGAAGGTTTTGAAATGGTTCACAGCGAAAAGCCATTATAGGCATCTTGGAGTGCGAATTTGTTCCGAATGTAACGATTGGAGCAACTTTGGTGGCTTACGATCGCCTTATCACGGTGGATTTTCATATTTCGGCAAAAGTTATGGGGGGAGTGCGAATGAGGCGTGACCTAGTTTTACGCATGAGTAATTCGGCTGAGGTGACATCAAGCCTCTGGCACAGCCTTATTGTTTACACGTCAAAAAGTCGGAAAAAAAGATGGGTTCTTTACCAGGGTATTCGCGTAGTAATTCCTCCCAGGGCAACTCCCAAGGGTTGTCCAGTAACGCCTTTCAGGAGGCGTCGGATGCAGAATTGGAGCAGCATCTGGAAGTGTTTCGTTACGGAGCATTTGATTTAACAGACGCGATTCGCCCTTCGTTGCAATTGCCGATTATTCCTCGACAGGGATTTAGGCACGATTGCTACAGCGATGATTCGTCCGGCGTTAAAGTACCGGTGATCATGGCAGCTGCTTCTCGCGAACGATTGTTCGATCTGTTTATTGACTTGATTGATCCGCTGGGACAAGTAGTTGATGTCGTCATTGAGACCAGTCACTACGGCGGAGATGGAAGTCACCAAGATCTATATCGTGAACATATCGACATGCCCGTGCTCAAGAGCGTCTTGTATGACTACGAAGAGCTATTGCTCAACGACGGTTGTGCAGGTGTTGCTGTCCTGAATCCAGCAAAGCAGCAGGAAGTTCAGTTCGACGAGCATAAGATGTTGATCATTTATGGAACTCCGCTTGAGCATTTCGAAAGAATTCTGATCAAGCACGATGTTTATATCGATCCCAAGATCAAGTTCATCACCGAAGCTGAGCACGTTCACTCGAGCAGCGAAAAGTATTACGACCAGATTATGCAGTTAGCAATGCGTTTAGGCATTGACACTATTGAGTAATCTGCGAATAGAGTTCGTGGCTGCGAATATATTGTTCTACTGCTCGCGGTGTCCGGAAGCGAAGGCTTTTTCCGGATGCCGCGCGCTGTCGCAGATCGGTTGAGCTCACTTCAAAGATCGGCATGGTTACTCGCATGGATAGCGTCTTCTCGTATCGCTCCTGATCCATCAGACCTTGGAGCACATCCCAGCGAATGCCATCGTGTCCGCCACGCTCTACGACGGCAATCCAAGCGAGGCGACAGATCTCTTGCGGGTCTTTCCATTTTAGAAAGTCCACCAAAGAATCAGCTCCCATCAGTAAAAAGAATTCGCTATCCGGCAACTCCTCATGAAGGCTGCGTAGCGTATCGACGGTAAAGCTGATTCCGCCACGATCGATCTCACGCCGATCGAGAGAAAATGATTGCTGACCAGCTAAGGCTAGTTGCAGCATTTCAATGCGTTCTTTGGCATCACTAGGTTTCTGTTGTAACTTAAAAGGGGAAACGTGAGCTGGAATAAAACGGACTTCATCCAGTTCCAACTGCTCGCGGCAGGATTCAGCCAGCAGTAAGTGTCCCAGATGAACAGGATCGAAAGAACCACCATAGATTCCGATGCGACGGGGGGGCATCTCGGACCTTTCGGGAAAAAACGCTACAATGAACCCAGCATCACACTAAAGTGTCGAAGCTTAATCTTCAAGATCATTGTCTAATCGTCGCGATGGAGTGGGTGGATGTCTAGTGGACCACAGCAAGGGGATCTTTTTGATCGCGACGTGCCCCCTTGGGAGGTTGATTCGGAATGTCAGTGCTGGGCGGCATCTGTTGTTTTTCCTGAGCAGCCTTTCGGCCCCTTAACCTATCGCATCGATCCACCATTGCAGGGACAGGTTGTACCAGGAATCCGTGTCAAAGTCCCGCTGGGACGCGGAAATCGGCCGATCATCGGATACTGCGTCGACGTTAGTATGGTACAGCAGCATCCCGATTCGCTCAAAGCAGTCCAGTCCATCGAAGATCGCGAGCCACTGTGTAGCAATCACTTGCTGAAATTAATGAAGTGGATGAGCGATTATTATCTCGCCCCGCTCGGACAGGTGTTTGAGGCAGTGGTACCGGTGGGAGTTCGCGAGTCGGCCGGAGTGAAGCAGGTTGTCTACCTAAGGCCTCGGCCCGACTTGAGTGAAGAGGATCTTCAGCGACTTACCGCGCGGCAGCGTCAAGTTGTGGACTATTTGCTCACAGCTGGAGAGCCAATGACGGCTGAACAAGTAAAAACAACGACTGGCTGTTCGCCGGACATTATTCAGCGTCTACGAAAAAACAATGTATTACAATCTTCAACCGTTCGAACCTTAGCCCCCCTCCCCTCCTCCACCAATTCGCCCTTGCAAATTCCACCAGCGCTTAATGTCGATCAACGACAAGCTTTGCAGCAAATCCGCGCCGCAATCGAATCGCGTCAAAATCAAACGATACTGTTGCACGGTGTCACCGGAAGCGGCAAGACCGAAGTTTATATCCAGGCAATCGAAACCGTTCTAAAGTTCGGTCTACAAGCGATTGTGTTGGTACCTGAAATCAGTCTCACACCGCAAACGAAAACTCGGTTCCAACAACGGCTTGGCAATATTGCAGTGCTTCACAGTCACATGACCCATGTCGAGAAGCATCAGCAGTGGCAACGCATTGCGGCGGGTGAAGTGTCTGTCGTCATCGGTCCGCGAAGCGCTATCTTTGCACCTGTTCCCAAGCTTGGATTGATTGTGCTCGATGAAGAGCATGAACCATCTTTCAAGCAAGAAACAATTCCAAGATATCATGCGCGAGATGTCGCCCTGCACCGCGCGATGCTTGAGCAATGTACGGTTATACTTGGCTCAGCCACTCCTTCCTTGGAGACTTGGCAGCGTACGATCGATAATCGCTATCAGTGTGTTTCGATGCCTCGACGTATACATAGTCGTCCGCTTCCTGATGTCGAGATCATCGATTTGCGATTGCAAAAGATGTCGCCGCAGTTGGGATCGATCAGCCGGCCTCTTGCACAAGCGATCAACCAAACGCTAGCAGGCGATGGCCAAATCATATTGCTGCTCAATCGCCGCGGGTTTGCCACGGCGATTCAATGTCCTAAGTGCGGCCACGTGGCGACCTGCCCTAATTGTGATCTTTCACTGACTCATCACAACGATGGCAGCAAAGCGGTTTGTCATTACTGCGATTATCAGATTGTGACACCTCCTCGTTGCCTAAGCTGTAACTTTGATGGCGTTCAGTACAGCGGAACGGGAACTCAGCGTTTGGAAGAGGAAGTTCGACAACGTTTTCCGAATGTTGCCATGGCTCGCATGGACAGCGACACCATGCGAAAACCAGGTAGCCATGAAAAAGTACTCGATGCATTTCGTAATGGAGAGATAAAAATTCTCCTGGGAACGCAAATGATCGCGAAGGGTTTAGACTTTCCGAATGTGTTGTTGGTCGGTGTAGTCAACGCAGATACGGCACTGCATTTTCCTGACTTCAGGGCGGCCGAGCGGACATTTCAGTTGGTGACTCAAGTGGCGGGGAGAACCGGACGTGGCGAACGTCGTGGCTTGGTACTTGTGCAAACCTACTCGCCCGAACATCCTGCGATTCAGGCTGCTTCGAAACACGATTTCCAGACCTTTGCCAAAGATGAGTTGCTCCACCGTAAACGACTCGGCTATCCACCGTGGGGATTTCTAGCGCGCGTGATCTTTCGAGGTGAACTCGCTGAAAAGCTTGAGGCGTTCGCTGAGAGTTGGGCCAAGTTGACGGAAAAGGCAATCGGGCAGCTTTCGGTCGAGTGCCGTACGCTGGGCCCTGCCCCACCTCCGCTAGCCAAGTTGCGAGGTAAGTATCGACAGCATCTGCTGCTCCAAGCGAATTCGCCGCAAATCCTCAATCGAGTTCTTTCTCAGGTTTCTGGCGAAATCAAAACTCCGGACGATATTCAGTGGGTGATCGATATTGACCCTCTGGATATGCTGTAAATGTCAACTTCAAGATGTGCACGTGATAAGGTCTGCCATGATGAAATACTATTGCTACTTGACGATCGGCATGGTTCTCTCTGTTGGAATGATTGCTGATCGAGTGAAGGCTCAGGAATCATCGATTACTTTGGGTGGTAATCTCGTTGCTGAAGGTATTCCGGCGATTCCAAAGGCGCTGGCAGAGGATGTGCGAAAATATACTGAGGCGCGTGGTGCCTCCTTTCTCGATTGGCATCCCACTGCAACAGAAATGCTGATCTCAACACGCTTTGCCAACTCTAATCAGGTGCATCGTGTTAGTGTGCCCGGCGGTGCGCGGTATCAGTTGACTTATTTCAGCGAACCAGTCGGATCGGCAACATACGAACCCAATGATGGTCGGTACTTTATTTTCAGTAAAGACACAGGCGGAAATGAGTTTGCGCAGTTGTTTCGGTTTGATTTAGAAGATGGCCGTACCACTTTGTTAACCGATGGAGGTCGTTCGCAGAATGGTGGAGTTGTCTGGAGTCGACTCAAGAATCAGATTGCTTTTATGTCGACTCGCAGAAATGGTGCCGATCGCGATTTATGGCTAATGAATCCAGCCAAGCCCGACTCAAGTCGCACTATGCTTGAGTTAAGCGGTGGTGGTTGGGGTGCGACCGATTGGTCCGCCGACGATCAGCAGATTTTACTACAGGAATCGCTCTCTATTAACAAGAGCTACCTCTGGCTGGTCGATGTTGCCAAGGGTGAAAAACGAAAACTACTGGAACCGGAAAATGAAGTTGCGTTTTCTGACGCGAAGTTTTCAGCGGACGGCAAATCTATTTTTACGGCGACGGATTGGGAGAGCGAGTTCTTGCGTCTCTGCACCATCGATGTGGCTAGTGGTAAGATCACACCGCTAACATCCGATATTCCATGGGATGTTGAGTTTTTTGAGCCCTCTCCTGATCGTAGTCGAATTGTTTTTGCAGCGAATGAGGCAGGCGTTTCGCGGCTCTATTTGTTAGATACCAAAACACTTAAGTACGCAGCAGTCGCAGGTTTGCCGAGTGGTGTCTGTGGTGGATGTCGCTGGCATTCCGATGGGAAGAAAGTTGCTGTAACGTTTTCATCAGCTAAATCGACTTCCGACGTCTATGTGGTCGACTTAAACGACGCGGTGATTGCACGCTGGACCGAGAGCGAGTTGGGCGGTCTACAGGCAAAGGACTTGGTTGAGCCTGAGTTGATTCGCTGGAAAAGTTTTGATGATCGGGAAATCACCGGTTTTTATTACAAGCCGCAGTCAGCGAAATTCTCCAGTAAACGACCCGTCATTATCAATATTCACGGTGGACCTGAAGGACAATCAAGACCTATCTTTTTGGGACGCAACAACTATTTCATCAATGAATTAGGCGTAGCGATGATTTATCCTAACGTGCGTGGTTCAGCCGGTTTCGGAAAGACCTATTTGAAGCTCGATAATGGTGTTCTTCGCGAAGATTCCGTGAAGGATATCGGAGCGTTGCTGGATTGGATCAGTCAGCAAGAAGATTTGGACGCTTCGCGAGTTATGGTCACCGGAGGAAGTTATGGTGGTTACATGACATTGGCTGTAGCCACTAACTACAACGATCGCATCCAATGTTCTTTAGATGTGGTCGGTATTTCACACTTCGGTACGTTCTTGAAGAATACCGAAAGCTATCGCCGCGATTTACGCCGAGTCGAATACGGTGATGAACGCGACCCGAAGATCGCAGCGTTATTCGATAAGATTGCTCCGCTGAATAATGCTGCGAAAATAACTAAACCGCTCTTCATCGTGCAAGGTGGCAATGATCCTCGAGTTCCTTTATCAGAAGCAGAGCAGATGCGGGATAAAGTCAAACAGAACAAGGGAGAAGTGTGGTACTTGATGGCGACCGATGAAGGACACGGCTTCAAGAAAAAGAATAATGCTGATATTCAGTTCTATTCGACGGTTATGTTCATTCAGCGATTTCTTACTGCAAACGATTAGGTTGAAATTATCATCACAACAGTTTAGGGATGAATCGACCAGTACGTTGCTGCATCGCAGAGTAGGTGTCTGGAAACTGTCTTTTAAGCTCTTGTTCCTCAGCTCGGCTACGTATCGATAGCAGCGCGAAAAGCAGTAAGCTGCCTAAGAACAACACCCAACTGCTGACAGCGATTGATAAACCGCTCGATAGAAGCAGCGTGGCGGTATAGTAAGGATGACGCATGGATTTGTAGGGGCCAGCGTCGCAAAGCTGAGCATCGGAGTGAGTTCCTGAGGAGCCGCTGAAGTTTTTGCCGAGAGATACAAGACTCCAGTACATGAGCATCAATCCCATCAAGGCGACTGCGATTCCAGTAAAACGCAGCCAAATTGGAAGGTTGAGAGATACTGTAGGAAAAGCGTTCGGTTGAAACAACGCGACGGCGAGAACGATGCCCAGTAGGATCGCCAATACACCTAACGCAGACGAGAGAAAACGGGGTTCGTACTGTGAACGCGGAGGTGACTTACGCATTCCGCCGGCGAATTTGAAACGAATTACCACTAAGGCCGTTGCCGACAACAAAACACCTATCGCAGCGTAGAGTCCAATGCGATCGCTAGTCACTCTATAGCCTCAATGAAACGAAGTTGTGTGAAACGGTCGGAGGAAATAATACCTTAGGGTGCCAGTCGCCGTAGCGACCAGTGGGTTTGAAGATTGGGGCGACTGTAAACGAAACGATCATGCAAACGGTTGGGGCGCCCCTGCCAAAACTCAATGTGTAGCGGTTGCAAACAATAGCCGCCCCAGTTATCTGGACGGGGGATTTGGCTATTGGCAAACTCCTTGTCTTTGTCGGCCGCCTTTATTTCCAAAGCATGGTAATCATCGACAACTCGCGACTGTGGGGAAACGACTGCCCCTATCTGGCTGCCACGAGGGCGAGAGTGAAAGTAAGTATCTGAGACGTTGGGAGCGGTCTTGATAACATTCCCTTCGATTCGAACTTGTCGCTCCACATGAGGCCAGTAAAGAACTAGTGCTGCATAGGGATTGGCTGCAAGCTGCTGTCCCTTGGCTGAATCATAATTGGTGAAGAAACAAAATCCGTTCTGATCAACGCCTTTGAGTAGTACGATGCGAGCTGAAACATGTCCCTGCAGATTGGTCGTGGCGAGGGTCATCGCATTGATTTCTAGCCAATCGGGTGTTGCGATTTCCGATGCCTCACGGAACCAGAGTTGAAATTGTTCAATTGGGTCGGAAAGCAATTGATCGCGTTCGAGGCGTTTCTGCTCGTAGGTACGGCGAAGATGATCCATAATCTTTGGCTCCCGATCAGACACTTTGGGTGGGATCTTGATGTAACGCTTATACGGAAGGAACCGATAGTAAGGTTCTTTATTAGTTTGCGGTTAAGGCAAGTGAAGGGGTGTATTGGAGTTCGCTTCCGTTGCCTAACTGTACAACGAATTTGAAATTGGTGCGATTGGGGGATTATCCCGGGAACCGTGGGTAGTTTGAGGGAAATAACTGATCGCCCAAACCAACAAGTTTGTATTTGCCTCTATAATTTCATTACGAAGGCGAAGTGGCTTTTCTCTGGTGGCTGGTGATCGCTATCCAGCAGGTTGCTTCTTCACCGAGTTGTTTGGGCGATATTAATTTTACGTATGCAAGTCTGATTGACAGAGATTGGTGCCTTGATAACGTGATTACATAGCTGGAATGTTAGGTTGGTCCTGAAGGATTTTTCCTGACCTATTCTAGCTTGGCATTGGTTCGCTTCAGGGCAAATTGAATCAGCGCGGTTTGTATGCAATGGTGTTGGGTTTCTTAACTAGGTGAAGTAATCTCGAATGAGCAATCGTCTGGTTGAAAAGCAATGTCAGTTATCGATGGACGGATGTTTGTTGGTAGCATCTCCTTCCCATCCAAATCCGGATACGGCACACGATGTATTTCTGGTCACTTGGCATCGACCAGAAGGAAGCATGGGAATGCTTTTGAATCGTTCTTTGGTCGCCGATGCAGGGAATCTTTGGGAAAAGGTTTTGGGACCAGAAGCGAAGAAAATGCCCTGTGGACCGGTTCATTACGGCGGCCCTCTGGAAGGTCCGGTGATTGCTTTGCATGATCGTCCCGAGTTAGCTGAAGCGGAGACGTCCCCCGGTGTTTACATTGCCGCTCAAGTTGCAACGCTGCAAAAATTAGGTAAGAGCCAGCCGAATACATGCCGCTGGATCGTCGGTCATGCTGCCTGGAAAAGTGGCGAATTGGAAAAGCAAATCCAAGAGGATTGGTGGTACACGATTCCGGCATCCCCCGAGTTAGTTTTCGCAGCCGCCGATGAAATGTGGATTCGTTCGGTTCGTCGAGCTGGCGACCATCTGATTGGTCTATTGTCGGGATGCCACCGTAGCCCCGAAAGCGGTTTCTGGAACTAAGGACTTCGGAGAGTGGTTCCTTAGTGGTGACTCGAATAAAGTCCCATATTCCGGTGGTGGCTAAGTGCAAAGCATTTCGTTGAATCCTGGTCGAGTGGAATCGATTGGAAGCGGGCCGGCTCTAAGAGCTTCAAACTCTTGTGATCGAAGTCACTAGGTGAGCCAACCGGATTCTTTTTTACAGCTGCCAAGTAGCCCGAAATTGCAGCTCAATTGGCTTAACTTGAGGATTTACGCCTTGTCCATCGGTCGACTTCGCTTAAAGTGGAGGGATCGGGGGTTCTGATTTGACCTCGAGCCATATTTGATCTTTCAAAAAACAGGTTGAAAAAACGTCCATGCGGATCGGTGTTATTAAATTTGTTGCTCCTCAAAAAGGCTTTGGTTTTATCTATTGCCAAGGATTGTCCACGGACGTTTTTTTCCATTTCACCGCCTGGAAGTCGACGACTAAGCGGGCAGATCGTCTAGTCGCTGGTGACGAAGTTGAGTTTGACCTCGATGAATTGAGTCGCATGCGAGGCGACGAATTAAAAGCGGAGAAAGTGATTCCTTCTCGACGGCCTCTTTCGACGAAGTTGGCTGATGACGCCGATCCGCATATGCTTCCCAAGCATCATCCTAGAGCACGTCGGCGCATGGCAACGTGGCGACAAAGTGACAAGCCAAAGCAGACTCCCGAAAAGAACGATGACGAATCAGAGTTGATGTAAATCGCTCTATTTTTTCTCAGTATCGGCGGCTGGAAGCGGCGTTCCTTTTAGACGAGCATCGAGTTCTTTCTCAACTTTCTGCACCAGATCATTTTGCAAATACTTCTGAAGCAGTTCGCGAGTTTGTTGGAACATTTTTTCGATGCGCAACTGGGCCACAGGCGTTAGTGGTCCAGAGGCTGGATCGAGAACTTGGCGTTGAACATTGTCGAGATCTCGGGCCATCTTTTCATAGTCTTTCAGTTGTCGCAGTTCATCGACAAGCAGCTTGGCCTGATCTAGTTTTCCTTCTTCCATTCGTAAGCGAACTCGAGCGGCGGCGACCTGACGTAACGCCACAAGGTCGACCACTTCGCTTTGCAATCCACGGAGAAAGGCCTCGGCTTCCAAGCGGCGGCTGTCATCTGGCACTTCAGCGACGAAGAGAGGCTGGAGCCCTACAACAATCGGCAGTCGTGCTAAAAGCGTTTCGCCGTTTTTTACATACAGCAGAACGAGCGGTACGTTGAGAGGATAGGTTTTGGTTTCCATCGGAACTTCTGCAGGAGGAGCGGCTTCGGCCGGTTTGGCCGCTGCAGTCGCTGCTGCTTTATCGCCTGCTGCAGGCTTATCAGTAGCTGCAGCGGTTTCAGCAGTCTTGTTATCGGCAGGGGTCTTAGTATCTGCTGCAGGAGTCGCGGCAGCGTTTGCATTTGCGGCAGGCGTGGCCGCAGGAGTAGAGCTACCCTCTTTGTTCTCCGCAGCGGCGGGTGTGGCCGGAGGTTCAATAGGTGTTTTGATCGTAACAATTAAGGGTTCGGTTGGGGGCGTAACTCGAAATTGGCCGCGCCAATCGGTTCGGCCTAAAATCTTACTTTCATCGCCACCCGGCAGACGCTGAAAAATTTGTGTTCCAGCAAGTGGGCGATCCTTTGCTAGTTGAGTTACGACTTGTACATCGGAGTAGGTTCCCGAAGGTTTAACTTTCAATGCAACGCGTTGTGTACGACTGTTGCGTCTTCCTTCCATGCCACCTCGGATACCAGTAAATACAGCACCGGAAATATGCTCGCGGTTGACTTCGGTTACAGCGATATACGTCCAGGGAATTGCTTCTAGTAGTGAAGGCTGTCCGTTGCGATCATTGCGACGAATGATGGGTTGCAGCACATCGCCGAGGCGAATGAGGACAGGATGCTCCTCCGCAATGACAAGACCTGCTGCGCGAACTCGCAGTTTAGCGGACTTCGGATCCGACTCTTCGATACGAGCTACTGGCGTAAAACAATCGCGAACCAAACCGGCGATCGGAGCAGCGATTTGGTTTCTGGGGTGGTACAGATCCCGCTGATAGATGATCGAGAGCTGTCGAGTTGGACCATCAAATTCGCGTACCAGCACTTGAGGGTTTTCATTTCCTGCTTTGAGTGTGATGAAATAGATTTTATCGAGCTGCTGAAGGAAACTATCTGATTGGTTTTCCAAGCGAACGATGATGCTGCGGCAGTTCTCTGATTGACGCTGTAGATCATCCTTCAAAATCATCGCAGCCGTTGTTTGGCCTTCAGCGATCTCCAAGGCTAGTTGAGCAGAAGTTTTGTCGGTCGGACGGAGTTGATCTTTGAGACGCACAATCGCTTGAGGACGTGGCTTCTCAACCATCAGCGTTGTGATTTGTTTAAATAATTCCTCTGGAACTTGTGGTTTCAACTCCTCTTTGAACTTCTCCATATTCAGACCATCGGGATCTTTGAGCATTTGGTTCTCGACAAGAGTTAAAATCTTCTGCGAAACCAGAAGCTTTATTTGGTCTTTTACTCGCACATGATTGGGCGGTTCAGGAAGAGGTTTAATACGGCTTACCACCGCATCAAAGTATTTACGAGGTACCATCACGTCGATCGATTTGTCGACGAAGGATTCCAATGAACGAACATTATCTGTGGTCGCATTTTTTTTCGGAATCGCTAAGACAAAGTCACCGGCGCTCAAGATCGTAGGATTAAGCGTATCGAGACTCTCGAGCATGGTCGATTTGAGCCAGACCGGAGCTTCATCGATTTGCGTTTTCCAGGTTGGACCAAAGGTAAGGTCCAATTGCTCAGCGAGTTTAGTTCTGAGGGCTTCGACATCGCCAGTTGCCATCGCTAGGTTGGGATCAACGGCCAACCAAGCTTGTACGCGGTATGGAGAGAATTCCCATATTTCCTGGGCAGACGCTGGGGCGGTGCAATGACTAACTACGAGCAGTTGTAAGACGAACAGCCATACCGCTCGAACATGTCCTCGCCTTGAGTCAGGTTTGTGCATTTTCACGAACTGCTGTTGAGTGGGCAAATTTACTTTAGACGCCATCGCTGTACATCCTGATAGAGAGAGGCTGGTTGCGAGGCGACGCCTTGAACGTTCTTGCGAACAGCAAAGCGATCAACGATTTGCCACAGAGGAAGAATGGGAAGATGGTAGTGAACCAGACGATGCAATTCTTGGGTGCGCGATCGAACTTCGCGCCAATTTCGCGCTGAACGAAGCGAACGCAGTCCCTGAACAATAAATGGATCGTCGGCGGCAGCGGGTCCGCCGTCACCCAGCAATCGTTCCGCATCGGTGGCAGGTTCCCAAATCGCTGCGGAAGCTAGTACTAAATCGCAGCTTCCATCTTGGTCGAGCGTTTCTCCAGGAGGAAGAACGACCAGTTCGGCTGGAATTCCGATCACTTGCCATTGCTGAACCATTGCAGCTCCCGCGACTTGCATTGCTTCCAGGGAAGGAACTCCAAGGCGAATCGTGGTGAGTTTTTCTGGTGTCTTCTCGGTCTTCTTAGCGACTTCTTCGAGTTGCTTTTGAGTCAGCGTGACAAGCAGTTTGGCTAAGCGTGGCTGATAAGGATAGGGAGCAATCGAGAAGTCGTAGGCATAAGCTAAAGGATCATCGACACTGGTACCCGCAGGAAATGGACCGCTGATCAAACGTGCATCTTCCTTGTTCACGCTGCCCAAGATCTCTTGAAACAAAAGTTTCTCGCGATCAAGTCCATAAAGAAGGGCTCGACGGAACTCGAGTTTCTTTAGGTAAGCATGCTTGGTAGGGCGGACGATAATCGAATAGACCGTTGGGAGAGCGTATGTATCAACTCGCAGTTCGGGAACTGTAGCGAGTCGAGCCGCATCGGCAGGAAAGATTTGATCAATAGCATCGATTTCACCTCGAAGTAGGTCGTTGCGCGCTAAGTCAGGATCCGTGTAGTACCTTTCAGAGATTTCGATAGGTTGTTTCTCGGATCGAGATTTGCGATCTCGCAGCAAGAAGGCAGTATTCGATTCGTCGGTTGGGCCTAACGCATATAGCCCCTGGAGTTTGGTTAATTCGGCAGGTGGTAGTTGAGAAGCAAAAAGTTCTTTGGGGAAAGGCCATTGCATTAGGGCTTGGGGAAGGACGTGAGGATTGCGAAGTCGTACGTTAATAACGCCTGGCGCGGTAACAACCACATCTCGAAAAATCGATGCCCAAGTGGGTTGATACTCCGGAGCGTTAGGATTCGCACGCTTGGCAATCCATTGACTCAGCCAATAAGCATCCCATTGCTTTACCGATTTTCCATCGAAACCATCGAGTGACATCAGCAATTCTTTTCGATCGTCGCTTTGACGAAAACTTCCCAGCGGGAACTGATAGCTTCCCCCTTCGGTACCGATTTTTCTCAGTTCGAAAAGCGAACGCTCTGTCAGGTTCCCTGCTCGTCGAGCAGACCAATTGATGATGTTGGATGGATCAAATCTAACCGCCTTCTGCATTACACCGACGCGCACAACAGGATAGGTAGCATCGAGTTCTGCGATCAGTTCGTTAACGCCCTCTAGTTCAGGCCAAGTGGCGATCACGGCTTGAGCAACGCTCTTCGCTTCACGGTATTTCTCTTGACCCTTCAATGCGATCGCTTCATCGAACTTTTGTTTAGCCATCGAGGCTAGTTCGTTTTTCCATTTTTCAACACCTTCGATTTTGAGATCAGCCAGTTCGGAATCGAACCGACGAATCCACTGCTGCGCACGAGGCAAGTTATTGGCTGCCATCGCATCGCCGATCAGCGTATCGGCCAACCTAGAAATAGCAGTGCTTACTTTCTCAGCTTCGAAGCGTCGGTCGTCGCGATAGAGGCTTTCCATGACCACCAGAGCTGCTTCGTACTGCTTTTGGCTGAATAGCCAAGCTCCATTTTTAAGCAGCAACCTTCTTCTCAGTTGGTCGAGGTTTGGTGTCTTGGGATATTTGCGATAGAGGAAACCGATGTAGCGAAAGGCGCCTGAGAAATCGTTAGCGGTCGACATGCTATCGATTTCATTCATGATCATTTGTTCGTAGAGCTCGATTTTTTCGATGTCGGCCCAGTCGATTTCGTATTTTTCGTCGGGACGCTCGAGCCAAGTGATCTGTAGCTTCTTGCCAGGTTCAGGCGCGGGTACTTCACGGGTTGGAAAAGGTAGCGGTGCTACCTTAATGACCTCACCCCCAGCAGCTGCTTTGATAAAAATTTTATCAAAAGCATCCTGATCAATGATCGGGAGTTCGTAATCTTTCGCGTTTTTCGGTGGCTGTGCGTTACCTTCCTGCGCGTTACCTTCCTGCACAAAGCTATAGCTGGTAAAGCAGACCAGTAGGATCAACACTAATAAGCAAAGACTCTTTCTCTGCATTACGGCTGCTCCTTGCCTGGAGTTGATGCCGCATCGTTGACAACTGCGTTGGTATCGACTCGCAAAACGACTCCTTCTTCACCACCTAGTAACAGCGACGAGTCTTGAAGGAGAGACGTTCCGGTGATGGGTTCTCCTACGGAGATCGTTCCCATGAGTGTGCCGGCAGAAGGTTCAATCTTCCAGATACGACCTTCTCGAGCGAGGATCAGAGCACCGGTTGGGGTCATAATCGGCGCGTTGACAAGAGCGGTACCGTTGACAGGGACTTGCCATAACAAAGTCAGACTTTCGTCAAAGCAGCAGAGCCCATCGGTATCTGTATGCAGCCAAATTCTTTGATCAACAAGATAAGGCCCCCAAGTCACTTTGCCCTGCAAAGGTGTGCTCTTGGAAATTTTCAGAGTATCAATTTCGAACAAGCGTAGCGTATCGCTGACCGCTCCTCCCGAAACACCGACCGCCCAAGTTCCGACTGGGAGGAGACGTCCGCGAAGTGGTTGTTCAAGATCAGCCTCTGAAGCGGCCTCTAAACTGTTACCGATCGTGATTCGATAGATTTTCTGTTTGCTGCTGGCGATCACAAATGATTTGGCATCGGCAGCGACAGCAGGTTCGACCCAAGTGACTTTGTCACCAGCTTCCAGTGGCGGCTGAAATGGACTTGCCAAAGCGCGGCCGGTTGCGGGATCGGCGTAGACCAATTGGCCATTTCGAAGTGGTACAAGCAAGCCTGAGCCTGCGGCGACAGGTGTTCCAGAGGGGTCGCTGCCAGATAGATTGAGCAGAACCAAGGCAAGTTTCTTTTCAGCTTTTGACTGATCTAGAAAAGCGACTTGATTGGGGGTGCTGCGATTGAAAAGAACCCGATGCTCTTGATCGATTACCACGGGATCTAAAAAGAGCAAAGAGCGATCATGGAGTCCAGGATTCTCGGCTGGACGGGCGGGTGTTGGGGAACCATTTAAGTTATCGCTGCCGAGTTGGAACAAAGCTGCTTCTGAACTAACGGCATACACTTGATCGCCCGCTGGAGAGAGGCTTGCTACGGGAACACCGATATCGGTTTTCCAGATCTCTTCGCCATCACTGCCTCGCACCGCAGCGACGCGAATGCCTTGGGACCCACGAACGGCTCTTGCATGAATGATAGAGTCGCCGAATTGTTGAGGTGAGCCGACGAATGCGTCACCATCTTCCTTGATCCATTTGCGATCGATTTGTCCGCGACTGACTTGAATGTCGTAACGCGAGAACCGATTGCTACAGATCCACATTTCGTTGCTGCGAACCATAGCAAAGAGTTGACGGGGACTTGGTTCGGAAGCTGGAATGCCAGCGATCTTGCTTACTTTTTCCTTGTTCGATGCTAGTTCAACGTCCAGCACGGCGATTTCACCCAGGTCGGTAATAACGATGACTCGGCGACCATCGATCTGTGGTGGAACAACGATGTTGCCTTTCAAACGGAATGGACTTTGAGCGGGTTTGAGTTCTAGTCCTTCATCGTTGGTCGCGAAGATACGAACGGTTGAATAGTCAGGAGCAGGGTTTTCGAAAACAAAAAGATGGCCGAGCATGTAGAGAGGAGGCACGGCAATCGAGCCGGCTGCGTGACCCAGATAAAGCACTTCTTTGCATTCGCCACTGTTTCGCGAAAGAACGTACAAGTTGGAGTGGTTACCAGGAAGATAAAGCTGTGGTTTGTTTTTACCAACACCTGGGCCAACGACGAGCGGCTGAGGTATTTTGGCCGACCAGCGGATGTCGCCTGTGGTACCATCGAGCATAGCGATTTGGCCCGTTGATGTGGCTGCAAAGATTTGTTCGTTATCGACGACAGGAGAGAGAATCGGTTCAGGCATTTTCGATTTCCAGACCGACTTACCATCTGGTCCTCCGATTCGTTCGAGGATTCCTTCCGATGCTCTGGTAACTAGCGTGTCGCTATCGGGCGCATCGGTTAAGCGTATGGGTTGGTTGGTGATGTTGCGACCGACGTAGCGGCGCCACAGCAAGTTGCCTGTCGCTGCGTCGAGTCCGTAGACCGCGCCGAGCGCATTGACGTAGACCAAATTACCTTGAAGCTGATCGATGGGACTTCCTAGCGGATTCACCAAGACGGCAGCAGGTGGTGTGCTATTGTCTTCGCTGCGTGAAGCCATGACGTTCGACTTTTCGACCAATTCTTTCTGGATATTTGCGGCTTGAACGACCAAGGCTCCAAGTTCCGCATCGACTTCCAATTGTGGATATTTGCGAATCAATTCAGAGCGGAGGCCATAAGAGCCAACAGTGTCTTTCTTTTCTAGTGACTCTTTCATCTTGGCCAAGGTGGCAACAAGATCTTCATCGCGTCCGATATCACGAAGAATACGTTGCTTTTCTTCTTCGATTCTCGCGATGCGATTGGCCTGCTGAGTTCGTTGTGCAGCGCCGACGAATTGCGGATTGTCGAGAATCTTTTGCAGTTCGCTTTGCGAGCCCATAAGAGTTTTCTTGCCGGCGGTTTCCTTTGTATCATCGGCTCGCTTGTTGTACTTCTCCGCGATCGTCAAAAGCACACCGGTCAAGTCGCTGCGTTCGGACTGCAGGCCAGGTTCTTCGGTGATAGGAGGCAATACTTCTTGAGCTACTTTAAGAGCTTGGTCGGGATCGTTAACCGTTTCGGCGACCCGGCGCAATTTCGAGAGAGCTTGACGAACTTTCGCATAGGAGAGTCGATCATCGCTGGTGAAGCGATTGACGAATTCCCCATAGATCTTGTCGGCCGTTTCGTAGGATCGACCTTCATATGCCTCGTCAGCTCTCTTGATGGTCTCATCCGCAGTGCCTCGGAAAAACCACCACAATAGACCACCACCGATTACCAGTAAGAGAACCAGACCCGAACCAACTCCGAGGATTCGGAAGTCTTCCCATGGATTACGGTTTGCTTTTTTCGTGTTGAGTTTTGGTCTTGGAGCAGGAGTGTAAGTATCTGCTAACGCAGGTGCAAAGGCTTCCGGAGCAGGTGTGACGGGAGCAGACTTCGATTTTTTAGAGCGACGCTTTTCGACGACTTCAACGGGTTCGACGACTTCAACAGCCTCTTCGATGACCTCGACTCCCTCTACGGCTTCGACGACATCCTCAACGATCTCCACTGCCTCTACTTCCTCGCTCGGATTTGCTTTGGATCCGGTCTGAGGTTTACCACCACCAACGGCGGTATCTAGCGGAGCCAAGTCGAGATCATTGCTCGTCGGGGAAGCAGGCTTGGGAGGAGTTGGCGCAGTTGAAACATTTCGAGTGGTAACCGGATCGGGGGTTGATTCCCGAAACTCGGCGATCAACTTGGTCGCTTGGAACTTAGTAAGGTGTCCATTGTCGACCAAGAGCTTGGCTAATTGCTCCACGGTCACGCGACCTTTTGAATCGGCCAATTGTCGGCGAAGTTCGCTGATAATATCGGGATGCAGCAAACCGGAATTCTCAAGTTTATCGACAAACTGCTGGGCAAGCATTGTTAACTATCGGCTCAATAAAGGGTGAAAAGCAACTCGCGGTAATAGCGAGGTTTATTCAAAATCTTCAATGGTGGTTAATTCAAAACGTTCGAAATTAGCATCGCGGCCGGCATCCAGCGCAGCGACGACAGCAGAGTGTAGGCTATCGGCGTGAGCTTTAATCACGAGTTTTTGCGGACCTGACTCCCCTCCCTTGTTCTCCGACAAGAGCACGATCAGGTCTTGTTTGCTGGGAACTTCCCGCTCTTCTCCGCTTGGTAGAAGCACGGTGTATGCATTGAATTCGTCAATCTGGACGATGACTGAGTCAGAGTTGTCTTGATTGGGATCGGGTATCGCTTTAGTGCTCGCTTCATTGCTCTTTTGAGCTGGCGTGCGAAAGACCTTTTGGATACTGAAAGACGCAGTGATCATAAAGAAAATAAGCAACAGAAATGTGACGTCGACCATCGGGGTCATGTCCATTTCCGTGTTGTCGCGATTCGCGTTCTTTGCAAATAATACCGGTTCCTCTTGCGGTTCATCTTCGTTATCAAGATCGTTCGGTGTAGGGCTCGACTCTTGCGAAGTTGAATCGTAGCGTTCTTCATCCGCCGGATTATCAGTGCGAAAGGCAGAATTCGATTCCGATTGGACAGTAGCTTTGTCTTTTTGCTGTTCTGCAGCAGCGAGGGCTTCGAGCGTTGGCAGTTGAACATTTGCAGAGCATGCGGGGCAACGAATCACCTTGCCCGCCAAATTGCTGTTGGCGGAGCGTATTTCGTTGCAACTGGGACACTGGAAGCGGATGCTCATAAGTAACAACTGAAGCGTTGAGGTTTATAGGGTATCAGTGAAATTGTTTTCGGTAGTGATCGTTATTGTTCCTGGACGGCGATATTGATTTCTTCACCCTCCTCAAGGGATGCTGAAACGGCAGTGCGTATTCTTGAAATCTCACCTGTTTTCACCGATCCTTCGGCTCGGATCACCACCAATTTCATTCCTTGATCGATACCTTCCTTGACATAGTCTTCGATCTGTTGAGCCTGTTCATCTTTGTCGCTAGAGAATGCAGAGCCATCTTTTCGAGATACCTCGGCAGCATCTCCATCACCTCTTTTAACGTTGATGACGATCCATTGCTTGGATGCAATTCCCTCTCCATGTCTCGCTTTGGGAAGGTCGGTGACCTGTTGCGGCTGCATCTTGGAGGTGACCACGAAGAAGATCAGCAACAAGAAAACGATATCGATCATCGGCGTGATGTCGATTTCCGCATCAGGTTCTTTGCGTTTCCCTGTCGATACAGGGGGATCATCTTCAAGTATCAGATCCGGTTGATAGTCGCTCATGGAATACCTTAGGTTACGCTCGCATGGATTTCTGTGAGGTCCTAGCCAAACCAATTTTGTAGGCTTCCAAGAAGCGAGTTAGGCCGGCGGCGACCAATTCTTCCATATGCTTAATTCGATTGCTGATACTTGCCATAGCGATCAGCAACGGTACGGTAATCGTCAAACCGATCAAGGTTGTTTCAAGAGCGATACGAATATCGAGTGCAAGTTTGGATGGCTCTACCGTTGTCGCTTCAGCCAACGTCGCGAACGCACCCATCATCCCTGCCACGGTTCCGAGCAATCCGAGCATCGGCGCGATTTTAATCACCGTCGAAACCCAGGCGATACGCTGATCGAGGTCAGCGATCACATCGCGTTGGAAACGATCCATGATCAACTGGCGAGTTTTGCTGTAGCCGAGTTCGCGGTTATTCAATGCCAGAGCGATCATGGCAGGCAATGCACGGCTATCGGCTTCGCAGATCTGCAATGCAGCATCAAAGTTTCCTCGCAGAAGTTCTGGTTCAATCGAATCAAGAAACTTATCCTGGTCGTCTTCGGTTTTGAATCGTTTCGAGTTCACTCGATTCCAAACCAAAATCACGCATACAGTACCCCACAGCGCGGCTAAGGCGAGAAACACATAATCCGCTTTACCAAGAAGATCGTAAACCATATCCCTCGCTTCTTTCCCCAGTAACTTGTACCCCGGTCGATGAGTGCCGGAGTGTGAGACAATAAATACCAATTACTTTGCGATGCGATAACGTTGATCGATCACAACAAATTCATAACCGGTGACCGTTGGCCTCGATTCGAAAATTGTTTTGGCGATCTTCTTGACGGTATCAACACCTTTTTCTTTCGCATACTTTAGCTCGATGATTGCAAGCTGATCCTCCAAGGGTTTGGGAATGAACTTCATCATCACTCGACCATCGGTCGATATGCCGGCTCGCACCAGCAATTGGCGGTCGTACTGTAACAGTGGACCGCTTTTACGCCAAACAAAATACAATCGTTTTTCCTGGTCGCCATCAGCCGATCGCTTGACGGGAGCTCCGGAGAACCCCGAAGCATAATCCACCTGCTTAACTCCACCACCAGCAGCAGCCAGTTCGATTTTGAAATAGTCCAGTTGGGAGGAGTAGGTGCCGAGATTCTTGGCCGCGAATTTTAATTCCCAGCGTTCGAATCGGGGAACGATGTCATCTCCTTCACCCAGCGGGCCAGGTGGGCGACTGTCCCCCTTCCCTTTCCCTTTCGAAGTTGCTGTGGAATTGGTTTCTAGAGTGTCCAGCGACGCGGCCACATTGGTAACCGCTGAAGTCACCGCCTCAAGGCTTTCCGCCAAAGTTGGCTCGGTCATCTCCTCGACTTCTTCGGCTCCTGGCGGCTCAAGGTCTCGAGCGAAACCCTCTGCATGGTCTCCGCGACCAGCGACATTTTCTACCGGTACGACTTCAACCGAACCACCTTGCCAAGTGAGTGTTCGGCTCAGAAAGATGATCAGTAGGGCAAATACTCCGATACCGATCAAAATTACAAATGCCATCAACCAACCGGCGACTTTATCCACCACCGAGGTGCGCAGGCTATCTCCGAGTTGTGGCTTTTTTCGCGGTGCTAAGGCTGTCGACATCGCTAAGGTTTCTTCGGAGTCTAAGGTGACAAGATTTGGGGATGTGTGAAGTGTGATCTGCTCGATGGTCTATATCAACTAGGGCGAAAGAGATTGAAGTTGATTGGTCCCGTTGCCTTTTGGTAGCACTTTTGGGGAAATCCTTCGTCGGTAGCTGACGGTGACTTGCTTACGGCTCAAGAAAAATGTAGTCGGGCCGAAGTGAAAGGTACCATTTTTTCCATTCCTCAATCGCTGCTTTCTTTTGTCCTTCCGAAGCATCTTCGGGAAGAATATTGTCGAGCCTGCGACTGACTAAGCGTAATCCATCATCTGCATATTTCGAAACGATGCGATCCGGATCTCCCAGGGCATAAATCATCGCCGGTACAAAATCGAGATCATCCGCCTGTGAAAGCAAGCGCGACGCGACGCGACGCTTCAAATAGTTTTCGCTGTTGAGCACATCATTGCTCGACAAGATTCGAGAAAGTCTCGCTAATTGAGCACGACGAGTCTTGGGGTCGGCGGCTAGACGAAGATTATCTAGTAGATTCTCTTCGCTGCTCGCCTTTGGATCGTCTTCCTCCATCATCTTCAAGAGATCATCGATCGAGGAAGCACTTGAATTACCAACAACCTTATCCCCGACTTGCCGCATTGAAGAAGTGTCCTTGGGAAGACCATAGCCACCAAAGAGCATCCCTTCACTTAGTTCGCCGATCGCCTTTTGAGTACTGCGAATCAAGAAAAGCACTGCAAAACTGGTGGCGACTTGATTAGGTGCATGGTCGGCATGCTTGCTTCCCCAGGCCCCCGATTCATCCTGCAATTTGCGTAATTCCTCGACACCCTGGTTATACCAACCTGGGCTTTTTTCCTGCTTGTTTCGCACGATTTCCAAGAAGCTCTCATAGCGTTCCTGCGAATATCGCCAATAAGTGTACCAGTCACGGTTTTGCAAACTGGGAGTTGCTGGATTGCCGTTCTGCCAAGCTACTCCTCGATCGATGGTTGGCTGTAGGTCATCTTTAGAAAGCGAGACACCCTGCGGACCCTGTTCTTTCTTTTTTTCGACAACAAGCTTTAAAGCGGAAGGAACCAAATCATCGACACGTTTCTTTTGACGCTGTCCATAAAGCCTCAGGGTATCACCACCGATCATCAAAGCACCCAATCCGGCAGTGGCTAAACTCTTGGTGGTTGTGAACGCTTGCATCTCCGATGGTTGGTATCCCCAACCACCATCTTGATTCTGGAATCTGCGAAGCCAACCTAGTGCTCGCTCCACAGTATCCACTGGCGCAGGCACACCAGCTTCGTTCATCGCCCACATCGCCAACATCGCATATTGAACCTGCGAAGTATCGCCCGCTGGGGTTGTCAGATAGCTGAATCCTCCATGCGGTTTTTGAACGGCTACCAGCCAATCGCGGATTCTCGTAATTTGATCTCGATACTTATCCGGATCGACATCGCAAAGCAATAGAGCAGAAACACAAGCGACGTAGGTGATCTTGTGCTCGTTCGCTTGGGCCTGTGTTCCCAAAATGCTCGCCGTATGCAAAGCGGTTTCTATTCCCTTTTTAACCAGCGGATGCTGGTCATCTCCTCGGACTTTGTAAACCGTGTAACCGACAATAATCGCACCACCATCTTTGAACTCACCGCTAGCGATCGCTTCTGTCTTCTCCAAATAACTCACACCTCGCTCGACCATCTGAACAACGGTTGGATGTTCCGGAGAATACTGAGCGATGAGGCTCGAAGCCTGGAAAAAACTAGCCAGAAAGGCCGCCAATAGCCACATGGGCAATTGGCTGGGAATCGCTTGGGAGATTCGAGCAAAAGCAACAAAACGGTCAGGCATACGTATTGGCTCAGCAAATCCGTGAAGAAAACTACAAAAGACCGAAGACTAGTGTTGAGAAAAGGAGGCATCCGAGGGGATTTGACCTCATTTTCCCCAATTCATGGGTGTAATTCAGGGAAAATATAACCCTAAAACCCATACTTCTCCTTCTAGCGTAACGAATTGAGGGCGGGGTTACAAATCAATGGTGCCATCCGATTGACAGATCGTGCCTGAGAAATGACAATCCCACACATGGAATTTGACTTGACGGTTGGTTACGAGAATCGATCGGTTGCTGATCGGAAGAGCCAACGACATCTCATTACTCTCTTCGACTCCATTCCGGGATCGATGGAAGTTTGGGAAAAGCAGTAAGGTCCTAGCAAATCAATTCAAATGGTCAGGTAGCTCAGTAGGTAGAGCAATGGACTGAAAATCCATGTGTCGCCGGTTCGATCCCGGCCCTGACCACTTTCTTCTCTTGATTGCTTTTCTGGGGGCTGCTTTCTGGCAGTCTCCTGACTCAAGCTTCTGCTCCCATTTTAAAAAATGGGAGATTTCTTGGTTTGCCAAAGGCCAGATGCCCTCAAACATGCCTGCTAGGCTGAGGCAAATATTCCAGCCGGCCCATTTGCCAAGCCCCGCCCTCGACAGACGATCGATATTCCTCACGTCAGAGGTCCAGTCCCATTTCGTTGAATGGCACCTGCCGACATTTGGAAATTAGTGTCCGCCACCGCCGCCATGGGCGGCCGGCGCTCCGTGCCCTCCACCACTTCCCGAGGCCCCATGTCCACCAGCGGCCCCGTGTCCCCCAGCAGCACCATGTCCCCCGGCAGCACCTGTATCTTCGCTCTCGGCGTCATCATCCAGTTGTGAACTTTGTAGTTCTTTCTTTTTGAAGACTTCGGTCGATTCGTTGAGAACAAAAATCTCGACGCGGGAGTGTAGGGCTGGATCTTTCTGAGCACCCTCGACAACGGCTGGTTCAAACGAACCTGCTTGGCTGATACGAATGCGTTCCTGTGTTAGTCCATGTTCGGTCAAGTAATCGAGAACTGCGAGGCTGCGCTGATAACATAGTTCCCAGCTGTCTGCGCTGATCTTGGTTGTCTTACGAAGGTCAGGAGCAACGTGGCCACGGATCTCGATTTTGTTCGGCAGACCATCGATCACTTTCAGCAACTTATCTAATTCCTCTTTCGCTTCATCGGAAAGCATATGATCGCTGTTTTCAAAGTAGACCGAGATACCGATGCTCGTACGGTTGCTGACCGAAGAGATTGCCACCGCTGAAGCGCGATTCGAAATCGTAGTTTCACCAACGGCCGAATCCATCGGTGGTTTGTCGCTACCCGGATAACGGTCCGGACCACGATGGTTCGCTCGTAATGAATCAAACGAAGGAGGACGGTGCTTGCCTGTACCCGGTTTGCGATAGGCGGCAGGATCTTTAAAGTATTCCGCCACAGCTTCTTTCAGTTCAGGCTTTTGCGAAGTGAGCCACATCACCATGAAGAAAGCCATCATCGCCGTAACGAAGTCGGCGTAAGCAACTTTCCATGCACCACCTCCTTTACCTGCCATATTCGTTGAACCTTTATGATGATGCGACGTTCCAAATCACGCCGCCTTGGTGCACTCTGAATTACTGATGAAAAAAGTATCGATAGGTTCTCAAACAACCTGCGAAGTGTTGAATCGTTGCGATCGATTAAACGCATCGAGAGAGTTGAGTCTTAGTGGGAATTATTCGTTGTGTTGCTCGGCTTCTTTGAACATCTTTTCCATCTCACTGTCCGATGGACGAACATCTGATGGAATGCCACGGCGAGCGACTTCGATCGCAAACTTCGGCGGCATGCTTTCCACGAAAGCCAAGACCGCTGCAGCAATCGTGCGGAAAAAACAGCTTTCGGCAACGCCCATCATTTCCAGTTTTCCGACCAGCGGAGCGATGAAACCGTAAGACATCAAAATCCCAAGAAACGTACCGACCAACGCAGCACCCACCTTGTGACCGATCTCTTCCACCGGACCGTTGATGTGTTCCATCGTGATAACGATACCGAGAACCGCCGCGACGATACCGAAACCTGGCAACGCGTCAGCCGTCTTGGAAAGCACGCCCGTTGGTGCATGATGCTCTTCCTCGACAGCGTGAATTTCTACATCGAGCAACCCACGCAACTGACCAGGGGTAACACTGCCGTCAATAAAGGGCCCTAGTGCGCCTTTAATAAAGTCAGTGACATGATGGTTCTTTACGATGCGAGGGTAACGTTGAAAGATGGCACTGTCATGCGGATTGGATAAATGGATTTCCATTGCGAGCAGGCCGTCTTTTCTCGCTTTTCGGAATATCTCGTAGAGCAGACTAAATAGCTCCGCATACGCTTGTTTACCGTATTTGTCTCCAGTAAACGTGCTGATGATCCCTTTGACTAAGTTCTTTAGAACCGACAAGGGTGACATAACGACCAACGCACCCAAAGCGGCTCCGCCGATCGTTACGATCTCGGAGGGATGGATCAACGCGCCGACATGCCCACCAGCCATCATAAAGCCGCCGAGCACCGAGCCAACTACAATCAAAAAACCGACGATGGTTACCATCTGAGGAACCTTGAAAAAAAAATCGATCTCTTACCGAAGTAAATCCGGCGAGATCTCGCAACCAAAATCAAAGACCCTGACGGGCCTGTAGAAACGAAACCTTAAGTAAGTAGCATAAAATTCCCTATGCCCACGCCTTTTGGTCGAATCGAATCTGATTAGCAAGCGGGAAGAGATAGCGTTTTTTTCGTTCATAACGATTGTGATGATGACGCCGCGACTAAGTGGCTCTCGCACCGTCTCGCCCTAAGCTTTAGCCATCAAGCATCGTGCTTTCCCAAAACAGTCTCGACGCTGGCTTGCCCCCTCTGAGGGGTGGTTTTTGTTAAGATATGCACCCTCGAAGTCGTGAATTAGCGTCGACTTGTCGGGTTAGGTAGTGGACAATGGTAGTTAGGTTGGACTACAGAAAAGCCAGGAATGTCTGCGACGTTAACTAGCTGAAGCAGTTCGTCTTAACGCTTTGAAAAAGCCAGACAGTCAAACAGAAATCAGGGATCGCAAGTGAAAGACGGCGTTGTCACACCTTCCGAAGAAACAACTGCGGAAGGGCACCAGCCAGCAGGCTCCCCCGGTCAGAAGTCAGTCCCCCTTTTCGAGGTGGGAACGCAATCTCCTTCAGGTTCGCAGTCCCATTCAGGTTCCGGCGCAAGCCGCTGGCTTTATCGTCTCGGATCGGTCGCGATCTTAGCGGCGACTTTCGGTAGTGGCTGGTGGTTTTCGAAGGTGCGGCAAGAGCAGTCGCATCGACTTGAACTGACCCATCAGGGCGAGCCATCACCGGAAGGAATGGTGGTTACTGCTGAACCGGTTCGTCTTATGACCTTGCAGCGATCGGTTGAAGCGGTTGGTAATCTCCATGGTTTTGAGGAAATCTCGATTAGCTCCAAACTGGATGGCCAAGTCGAACGAGTTTATCACGATGTGGGGAGTGTGGTTTTACCGGGGGAAGTGTTGCTCGAGTTGGATGCCACTGATGCGATGTTGGCACTTGAGCAAGCTGAGAGAAGTTTGCAGACCGAATTAGCGAAGTGGGGCTTTAAGAAGGTACCTGAAGAGAACGAAGATATCGACGAGTTACCTTTGGTTGCTTCAGCCCGGTTGAGATACGAGCTTGCGAAATCTCGCCTATCTCGACTGAAACCGTTGAGAGATTCCAAAACAATTACCGAAGAGGAGTTCGAGCAAGCTGAGTCGGACGAGCGAGTTGCTGACGCGGAGTGGAACAATCAGAAATTGGTAGCCAGGCATGCAGTCGCCAATGCGCGGCTCAAGCAAGCGGATTTGCAGGTCGCTATGCAGCGAGTCAAAGACTGCAAGATTATCGTCCCTGTACCAAAATTACTCGATAGTGCCTCCGATCAGAGCTACACCCTGTCTGATCGATTGGTTTCCGAAGGTTCAAGGCTAAGACCAGGAACCGAAGTTTTTAAATTGGTTTTAGGTAAGACGCTGAAGTTGAAACTTTCGGTACCTGAGGCTTCTGGTAACGGGATCAAAGTGGGGCAAGCAGTTGAGGTTTTTACAACCGGCGCGACGGCGACAGCAGCCGGCAAGGTGATGCGAGTCAGTCCTACAGTGGATCCGCAGACAAGATCATTGTTGGTCGAAGTGGAGATTCCTAATCGAGAAGGAACGTTAAAACCTGGTGGGTTTGCTAGAGGCAAAATCATCTTAGGTGAATCGCAGCAAGCGATCACGGTGCCGCTGGATGCTCTCTATTCTTTTGCGGGAATTAATAAGCTCTTTGTGATTGAAAATGGTATTGCGAAAGAGATTCAAGTGACTTTGGGGGATCGGACAAGTCAGTGGGTTGAAATTGCCTCACCGCAATTGAAGCCTGATGCCATCGTAGCGACCAGTGGCCAACGATTGCTGTCCGAGGGAGTCGCAGTGGTCATTCGGCAAAAAACAGATGGCTCTTCCGCGATGAAAAACGATCAAAAGACGATCGCTCCCAATTCTCCTGCAGAGCCCGTTGTAGCGAAGCCGGCAAGTGGCGAACTTGAGGCGGGATCATGAGTATTTCGGATATCTGTATTCGTCGCCCAGTTTTTACTTGGGTGTTGGTCGCGATTCCCGTAGTGCTTGGGATCGTTTCCTATTTCGAGTTGGGGGTCGACTTGTTTCCCAAGGTCGACTTTCCGGTCATTTCGATCTCTGCAGCTTTGCCTGGCGCAAGCGCTGAAGAAATGGAAACGTCTGTGACCAAGCCGCTGGAAGAGGCGATCAATACGATTTCGGGAATCGATGAACTCCGTTCCATCACGCGTGAAGGAAGCGCGACCTTAGTTGTACGCTTTGTGCTTGAGAAAAACGGTGACGTCGGAGCACAAGAAGCTCGCGACAAGATCTCGTCGATCCTTCGGCAGTTACCAGAAGGGATTGAGACGCCGCTGGTCAATAAATTCGATTTGGACGCTGCGCCGATTATCACATTAGGAATTTCTGGCAATCGAGATGTTCGAGAAATTACTGAGATTGCCAAGCATCAGATCCAGGAACAACTGCAGACGGTTCCAGGCGTTGGAAATGTCTTCATGTCGGGTGGTCGAAGTCGTGCGATCAATATCGTCGTCGATACCGATCGGTTGCGAGCCTATGGGGTCTCAATTGAAGAGGTGCGACAAGCACTGGTCAATCAGAATATCGAAGTGCCAGGCGGGATTGTCGATCAAGGTCAACGCGAAATGGTGTTGAGAACTCTGGGACGTGTGTCAACCTCAGAGAAATTCAATGATTTGATCGTGGCTAATCGGAAAGGTTATTCGATTCGCATTCGAGATATCGGACGCGCGGAGGATTCGATTGAAGAGCCACGGGGACTCAGTCGACTTGATGGTAACAACGCTGTTAGTTTGTTTGTCCAGAAACAGTCGGGTACCAATACGATCGCTATTTCCGATGCGATTCAGGAAAGACTGAAACGGATAGAAAAAACGCTGCCACCTGATGTCAAAGTCGAATTGACGCAAGACCAATCGCGGTTTATTCGAGTCTCGATGGATGAAGTTAAATTCCATTTGCTGCTCGCGGCAGTTCTAGTCGGTCTGACGATCATGCTATTTATTCGCGACTGGCGAACCACTGTGATTGCGACGCTGGCGATTCCCACGTCCATATTGCCGACGTTTTTGTTGATGCAGTATATGGGCTTCACTTTAAACAATATCACAATGCTCGGATTGATTTTGGCGATCGGCATCGTGATCGATGATGCAGTGGTGGTGCACGAGAACATTTTTCGGCAGATGGAAGAGCATGGGCTCGATGCAATGAAGGCATCTGCGATCGGCACCAAGGAGATCGCTTTAGCTGTGTTAGCGACCAGCCTATCGTTGATTGTGATCTTTCTGCCCGTGGCCTTCATGGGTGGGATGGTAGGACGATTCTTTAGCAGTTTCGGAATCACGGTAGCGTTTGCGATTGCGATGAGCTTATTTGTTTCCTTCACGCTAACCCCAATGCTCTGCTCGCGATTCTTGAAAGTTGAGGGTGATGCAGGTGGGCATGCGAAGTCGAAGGAAGGTTTTATCTACAAAGCTTTAGAAGCGTTTTATGGTTGGGTACTTCGATGGTCGATGCGACATCGATGGCTCACGATAGGGATCTGTTTGTTGGTTGTAATATCAACGGTCCCGATCGGAATGAATCTCGGTGTGAATATGATTCCGCGCGACGATCAAAGCGAGTTTCAAGTCAGTTTCATTGCCCCCGAAGGTTACACGCTGGAACGCACGAACCGAGTCATTTCCGAAATCGAAAGTCGACTCGCTGTATTGCCGGGTGTGCGGCATTTCTTTACTTCGATCGGACAAAGCGGCGCTGCAAAAGGTCAGGGTGATGTAACGCGAGGCTCTATCTATCTCCGTTTGTGCGAACTTGAGGAGAGGCGATTTAGTCAATTTGAGTTGATGCGAATGGTTCGAGAAATGCTGCTGGAGTATCCCGATCTTAGAACTTCGGTGTCGGACGTTTCAGCGATCGGTGGTGGAGCTAATGGGGACAGTCGAATTTTTCAGATTAGTCTACAGGGGCCCGAAGTCGATCAATTAGCGGAGTACGCAGAAGAACTCAAGAGAAGGCTGCGACAATTACCGGGATTGGTCGATATCGATTCGACACTTTCCATGCGCAAACCGGAATTGCAAGTCGACATCGATCGAGAGCGGGCGATGGATCTTGCGATACCGGTCCAGATGGTAGCCAATACGCTTAATGTGCTCGTGGGTGGTCAGATTGTATCTTCTTTCAAAGAGGGTACCGAGCAGTATGATGTGTGGTTGCGAGCGGATAAGAAGTTCCGTAGCGATTATGAGGATCTCAAATCGCTGGCAATCCCCTCCCCTACCGTCGGTCAAGTTCCACTGAATAGCCTTGCCACTCTGAAAGAGGAGTTAGGGCCCAGTCAGATCGATCGACTGAATCGCCAGCGAACTGTCACGCTGATGGCTCATCCTGATGAAGTGGCATTAAACGCTGCGGTGCAATACGCCAACCAATGTGTGGCCGATATGAAGTTGCCTCCTGAATACCAAATCGTTTTCGGTGGTCAGGCCGATATGCTCAAAGAAACCGCTTACTACTTTGTGGTTGCATTGGGATTGAGTATCACCTTCATGTATTTGATTCTGGCGGCTCAGTTCGAGAGTTGGTTAGATCCCGTCAGTATTTTGGCTGCCTTGCCAGTCACGATTCCATTTGGACTTTTGTCACTGCTGCTATTTCAGACCCCTCTCGATCTTTACGCAATGTTTGGCTTGTTCATGTTGATTGGGATAGTAAAGAAAAATGGTATTTTGCAAGTCGACAAGACGAACGAACTGCGGCGTGCTGGTATGCCGAGGGATGAAGCGATTTTGGAAGCGAATTACACACGCTTGCGACCGATTTTGATGACCACGGTGATGTTGATTGCTGCGATGATTCCGATTGCCTTGGGACAAGGTCCTGGTGCGAGCGCTCGAGCGAGTATGGCCAAAGTTATTATTGGTGGACAAGCCTTATCGCTTCTGATCAGTTTGCTCGCCACTCCAGTCACTTACTCGTTGCTGGATGATTTGCGACGATTTCTTCGATGGAAAGGTGAAGCATGACGAGAGAGGCTATCGTAGGTGGTAGCGTTTAGTCTGCTAAATGATCAATAAAGCGGGAATGAAAAAGTCTCGGGGATAAAGTCGCTTTCAGTAGGAAACTGTTTTATCCCAATGAAACTATCGGCTATACTCTGGCTCAATTCCTGGACGCGAACCAGCGACAACCGTGTCCAGTCATTCCTCCCTAAGCATGCTACTTATCTACAGCACCTACCAGGCGTCTCACCATGGTTCTTCCCGGACTCGACTCGGCCCGCTTGAAAGCCTATTGCCGTTTGCTGCCGATCCTGATTTTTTGTTACATGATTGCGTATGTGGATCGAAATAATGTAGCGATCGCCAAGCTGAATATGGTGCAGGATCTTCCTGACTTCAACGAACGAGTGTTTGGATTTGGGATCGGAGTATTCTTTTGGGGGTATTTTCTACTGGAGATACCTGGCACGCTCATCGTGGAGCGATGGAGTGCTAATAAATGGATTTGTCGAATCATGGTGACTTGGGGGATTATCGCCGCGCTGACCGCTTTTGTGCGAACCCCGATGCAGTTCTATGCGATTCGCTTTTTGTTGGGTGTGGCGGAGGCAGGTTTTTTTCCTGGAGTGATTGTTTATTTGACGCATTGGTTTCCACAGCGAGACCGGAGTAGAGTGCTAGCTGTATTCTTCATCGCATCACCGATCGCCATGATGCTGTCACCGATCATTTCGCAATTAGTTCTCCATTACGGCGCGACCGAGATGATCAACGGTCAGCCAGTGACGTCACCAAAATTGATGGGGATGGATGGTTGGCAGTGGGTTTACATCATGTGGGGTTTTCCGGCAGTAGCTTTAGGAGCCTTGTTGCCGTGGATCTTGCCAGATCATCCTCGCCATGCAAAGTGGTTGTTGCCCGAAGAACGCGAAGCATTGGAAAAAGAGTTGGAGCGAGAGAAACTGGCCCAGCACGATCAGAAACATATGTCGATCTGGCATGGACTAACCAACCCACGCGTTATCTTGCTGACGCTGATTTATTTTGGTGCTGTGGCAGCGAACTACGGCGTTGAGGGGTTTCTTCCGTCGATCTTGAAGGATTGGTACAAGCTGACTTCGACGCAGGCTGCCATGCTCACGATTGTACCCTCGATCTTGGTATTGATTGGTCAATTGGGAATCGGGTGGAGTTCCGATCATTTTCAAGAGCGGAGATTCCATGCGGCGATTCCAGTCGCCCTCGGTTCCTTGGCGTTTCTCGTAGCACCTTGGACGCAGGGTAACTTGTGGATGACGATGATTTGTTTCATGGTGGCAGCTGCGGGTATGAAAGCCTACATGCCTGCGTTCTGGGCATTGCCGAATCTCTTTTTAACTTCGGTCGCTGCCGCGGGAAGTATTGGACTGATCAACTCTTTTGGGAACCTGGGGGGCTTTGTAGGTCCTTCGATTTTAGGTTGGATCAAAGAGTCAACAAAGTCCTACGAGTGGGGCTTGTATGCGTTGGCAGGTTTGTCGGCGATGTCCGTGGTGCTCCTGCTCTGTATTCCTCTGAACACGGAAACGAAAGCAACGGATCACTCGAGAGAGGATTCGCCTTCCACGTAAGAGTTGTTCGGGAATGGCTGTCTTTGGTAATTAGAGCGGACTGGGTTCTTGATGCCCCTGGCAACGTATCTAGCGTGATTGCGGATGAATTTGAGGGTAGGCGGAACCTGAAGAGGGTTTGTTTTCGCCCCATTTCGCTCGTAGAAAATGCGTCTGGGAAAATTTTTTTCCTCAGTATTTGCAACGATGACTTCTCGTTTTCATGCTTTAGCCCGAGACAGTTTGCGAAGGCTTTTGTGCCGACGACGTTGATGCAGCCCCGTATTCCTTTCTTGTTTAGGGCGTAAAAGTCGTTCTTGAGGAAGGATGAGGGAGGATTGAACGCACTTGCGAGATATGGTTGGCCAGGGTGGTTCCAAAGGAGCCATAGCAAATCGTGTTGCAGACACCTTGCAAGGGTGCTGGAAGGGGTTCCTGTGAAATGGGGCCTGGATCCTCAAATATCAAAAATTTTTCCTTTAGCACTAGAAATCCGCCCTTCCCTGGCTGATATTATTCCCTAGCACCTCAACGGAAAAGGCACGCTTTCCAGAGTTGTAATCTGCATCCTCTCCAAGTTTGCGGTTTAATCAACTTCTTCTACTCAATGCCCCTAAAGTAATGGGGCGGGAAGGCGGTATCTAATGGGGACATGGTTAAGGCGCTCGTTTGCGCTGACTTGGCGAGCATCACTTCTCGCAGTTTTTATTTCATCTTCGGCTTTGGCTCAGGAAACAGCACCAGCTGAAACTCCAGCCACACCTGCTGCAACGGCACCTGCGAGCGAAGCACCGGCTGAGACTGCCGCGCCGGCAGCAACTGAGCCTGCAGCAGCAGCGGCTGAAAGCGCTCCAGTGGAGTCCGGGGGCGCTGCCCCGGTGACTTTAGAGCAGCGAGTTGCGGGCTTGGAAGCTTACATTAACAACACTGATCCAGCTGCACCCTTGGGAGCCGCTCAGGGGACGTTGGGAGTAGCTGGTCCTGGTCACAATGCTTTTTTGATGGTCAGTGCAGCTTTGGTTCTTTTCATGACGCTGCCAGGTTTAGCGTTGTTCTATGGCGGTTTGGTTCGCAAAAAGAACGTTCTGTCTGTTGTAGCTCAGTGCTTTGGTGTCGCTGGCCTAGTCACCATTTTGTGGGTGATTTGTGGCTATACGATGGTTTTCGGTGAGGGTGGAAATCCTTACATCGGTAGCATGAAGCATTTGTTTTTTGACGGCGTCGGTGCGGCTCCAGACGGAAACTATTGCTACTGGGTTTCCGAATCGGTTTTCGCCAGTTACCAGTTGATGTTCGCGATCATCACTCCTGCGTTGATCGTTGGTGCGATCGCCGAACGCATGAAGTACTCGGCGATTATGCTCTTCATCGCTTTGTGGATGTTTGTCGTTTACTTCCCATTGGCACACATGGTTTGGGGTGTCGATGGTTTGATGAACGGTGTATGGAACGGAAGCGCGAAGATTCGAGCGATCGACTTTGCTGGTGGTACTGTCGTTCACATGAGCTCTGGCTGGAGTGCTTTGGTGCTCTGCTTGCTCTTGGGCCCACGTATTGGATTCGGTAAATCTCCGATGCCTCCGCACAGTATGGTTTTGTGCGCGATCGGTACCGGTATGTTGTGGGTGGGTTGGTATGGATTCAATGCTGGCTCGGCTCTATCGGCTGACGGTATCGCTGCGAATGCTTTCTTGACTACCACGATTGCAACTGCGGTTGCAAGTTTTGTGTGGCCGATGATCGAGTATTGCCGCAACGGTAAGCCATCGATTCTCGGTTTCTGCTCGGGTGCGGTAGCTGGCTTGGTGGTAATTACACCTGCTTGCGGTTTTGTGGATGTCAAAGGTGCCTTGATTATCGGCTTGCTAGCCGGTGTTGTTCCTTACATCTTCTGTACTTCGGTCAAGCGGGCCTTCAAGTATGATGATGCCTTGGACACCTTCGGCGTGCATGCTGTCGGTGGTACGCTGGGTGCGTTGATCACTGGATTTTTGGCGACCGACAAAGTCAATGCGAACTTGGTGGGTAGTTATGCGACCCAAAACGGTTTGAAGGATGTTTTGGCAAACGGTACCCTTTGGATCGAGCAGCTCAAGGCAATGGGCTTAACGATCGTTATGGCGGTTGTGGCTACGATTGTTATCACCTTGATCGTCAAAGCGACTGTAGGCCTCCGCCCAACTGCGGAAGTCGAAAGCATCGGTTTGGACTTGGCGGAACATGGTGAAGCTGGATACGAAATCTAATAACAAGGGGGATAACCTAATGAAAAAAGTTGAAGCGATTATTCGCCATTTCAAATTGGAAGATGTCAAAACGGCCCTCACTGAAAAGGGTATTGTGGGGATGACGGTCAGCGAAGTTCGTGGCTTTGGTCGTCAGAAAGGTCACACGGAAATTTACCGTGGATCGGAGTATGCGATCGAGTTCGTTCCCAAAGTCAAAGTAGAGATCGTTTGCAAAGATGAGGATTGGGAGTCGGTTGTCAACGCGATCGTAGGGGCTGCTCAAACCGGTCAGGTTGGTGACGGAAAGATTTTCGTTACCGACATCCGGACAGTGGTTCGCATCCGCACCGGTGAGACCGACAGTTCGGCTCTTTAGTCCGGCTGAGAGTTAATTGTTGTTGCAATCCCATCCTGGGATAGCTTATCCTTCTGTGCCTGCGGGATTCGGCCTTCGAAACCCGCAGGCATTTTTTATGTTATTGTCCGTTTGAACTCGTTTTTCTAATCTTTTTTGCCCTGTGAGGCCGGCATGCTCTCGCGATTATTGGCCATTAAAAATGTCGAATCCAACGCTGAAAGTTCTCATCTGAAGCGGGTGCTGGGACCCTTCGAACTGACAATGCTTGGTATCGGCGCGATCATTGGCACGGGTATCTTCGTGCTCACTGGAACTGCGGCTGCAGGTGGAGATAATCACATCGGAGCTGGGCCGGCACTGGTGATTTCGTTCTTGATCACGGCGGTCGCTTGCGGGCTAGCGGCTCTTTGCTACGCCGAGTTCGCTTCGATGATTCCTGTTTCCGGTAGCGCTTACACCTATGCTTACGCATCTTTCGGAGAGTTGGTCGCTTGGATCATCGGCTGGGACTTGATCCTTGAGTACGCCGTGGGCAACATCGCCATCGCAATCGGTTGGTCAGGTTATATGCTCAATCTGTTGCAGTTCTTTAATATCCATCCTCCCGCGTGGCTATGTATAGACCCGATGACCGCCTCGCATGCTATTGCACATGCGGCAGATGCGAACCCGCAAACTCTTGAGCTCGCCAAACAAGCCTATGCCACTGCTCCCAATTTAGGTTTCCCTTTGATCATCAATCTTCCAGCAGTGCTAGTCGTGTTGCTGGTTTCATCTCTTTTATATTTCGGCGTTAAAGAAAGTGCTCGCTTTAATTCGGTTCTCGTGCTGATCAAGCTAGCGATGATTGCTCTATTTCTAGTCGCGGGTTTACCGCACGTTGATTTTGCAACACACTGGCAGCCTTTTGCCCCTAATGGCTTCAGCGGTATCATGACGGGTGCCGCGATTATCTTTTTTGCATACATCGGTTTTGATGCTGTGTCGACGACGGCGGAAGAAGCGAAGAATCCGCAACGCGACTTGCCGATCGGTATGATTGGTTCTCTATTGATTTGCACCGTGCTTTATATCGCGGTCGCTGTCGTTCTCACCGGTATGGCTCCTCTGTCTGTTCTCAAAAGCCCCAAGCCAGTTGCGGCTGCCTTAAACGCAGTCAATGCGACCGGAATTGCCAATATCATTTCTCTCGGTGCTGTGTTGTCGATCACTAGTGTTTTGGTGGTGATGCAGTTTGGTCAAACGCGAATTTTTTATGCGATGAGTCGCGATGGTTTGCTGCCGAAAGTTCTCAGCAAAGTGCATCCTAAATTCAAAACGCCTCACGTCTGCACGTTGCTGACAGGCTGTCTCGTTGCGATTCCCGCCGGTTTGATTGACATCGGAGTGGCTGCTGAGGTGAGCAACATCGGTACGCTGTTTGCGTTCATTCTTGTGGCTATCGGAATTATGATCCTGCGAGTTCGCGATCCTCAAAAGGCTCGTGGATTCAAGACACCTTTGGTTTGGATTGTCGCCCCAGGTTGCGTCATCACGTGCTTTGCCCTGATGTACTACCTAACTCCGATCACTTGGATTCGCTTTGGAATCTGGATGGTGATTGGCTTGGTTTTCTATTTCGTGTACGGCTATCGAAACAGTGAATTAGCTAAACAGGAAATTGCTAAAGTCGCTTAAGTAGAGCGATATCAATGAGAGTGATTTTCGGAGATCTTGCCAAGCACGAACGAAAATCATAGAGATAATCTCTCAAAGAGTAGCAACTGAATTGGAAATCGGTCGTTCTTGCGAGCGATTAAACAAACAATGAAATGCGATCGGCTTAATTTAGGTCGATCGCATTTTTTTGTGAGAGCTTACCAAGTAGCGTAAGGAGGGATTGGCTGCGATTCGGATAAACCCAAGGCTTGCCGAGTCGCACTAGTATTGCAGTCCAATTGCCATAGTGAGGCCCGGGGGGCAGGTGTCGTTTTGGGCGATACACGCAGCAACTTCTACAGTGCGTTGTATCAAGCCTCAAGAAGATTGGATTCAATCGATCCTCGCACTTTTCAGCGAGGCATTTGAAGGATCTGCTTCATCTGCCGAATGATTGGAGAGAGAAGTCGCTTAGATGTTTTCTGCGACATCCTTCTTGGCATTCTTTCTTGATTCGATCAGGAACTGCCACTCTTGCCAAAGGAAAAGAAGCAGGGCGATAAAACCGGGCAATAGATAGTAGATGAACCTGAAGAGCACTAAGCCGCAAGTCACCGCCAATGGTAATTGCGTTTCGCTGCTTGAGTTGACACCCCGAGTGAGCAGTTCTAGCACGATAAGTTCTAGTACTCCAAAGCCACCTGGAACATGGAGAATGACAGTAACGATCATTGCGGCCAAATAACTCACAAGCACAGTGCTGTAATTCGCGGTTCCCTCGGGTAGCAAAATGTAAAGCACTAAAGAAGCGAGGGCGAAGTCTGCTGCCGAGACAGTAAGTTGTAATAAGGAGAGTCGGAAAGGAGGGAATACAAATTCTTGCTTCCCGAGTTTGACTGGCTTGCGGATAACCATAGATGCCAGCAAGTAGAGCGAGACACAGAAGAGAAAAAGGTAGCCATAGAGTGCAGGCGGGAAATGCAAATGATCTCGATATTCTTCCGGTAGGTGAACCGGCAAAATCACGAAGGCGATACCAGCCAAAAGAAACATGCCCAACCAAAACGTGACTGACAGCAGGGAGATAAAAGCAACGACTTCCAGGAAGGTAAAACCCCAGCGAGTATATAGTCGGTATCGAACCGCAGTACCGCCTAGAATCCACCCGAGGATATTGCTGAAGGCGTAACCAATCACCGCTCCCGACATGATCTTGTGAATGGGAACTGATTTCTTGAGGTAATGTACGGCAATCCAGTCGTAGCCGGTAAGCACGACAAAGTTGATGGCCGTCACCAATAAGGCTAGGGCGATTTGCCAAGACGAGACATTTTTTAGGCCATCGGAAAGTTGTTCCCAAGTGAAGTGGCCTAGTTTGTGCCGAAGAGTATTAAGGCAGAAGATAACGATCGCAAAAACTGCCGAATACTTTACGATCTCACCCAAGACGCCCAAATTGGGCGTGCTATCTTGAGTTGTTGTCGTCTCTTCCGAATTAGTGGTCATGACGCAGTTATCAAGTACTTTCCGTGATTCGCGATCGTTTAGCTTCGTGGCGGGGCAGCAAACTTCCAAAGTTTGAAATCATCTTTGAGCAGTATCAAAGAAAGCGGTCGAGACACTTCAAGAACCGGTCATCGTAATGAACTCACAACAACTTGGAATGGGGTTTACTCCAGCAAGCTTTGAAACTTGTCCCTTTAATTCCGAACATTTCTACTAAAACCGTCTTCTTTGGGGAAACCCTCGCGTTGGAGGTGCCAGGGAAGCGGTGCTTAGGTCGTGTTCGAACCCTACAGTCTTCGAGTATAGAGCACCCCGAACACTCTTCCTATCGGACACAAGTTGCCCCTGGCTTGCCCGCGAGTCCTTTTGGCTCGAGAACTTTCCGGAATTATTCAAACTCGTCAAACTCCCCTTGGCGGGGGTAAGGTTTGTGAAAAATAGCGAGTTGCCGGTTTGAATTTTTGTTTGACAAAGGCAGCCAAGGTTTGTCTCCCAGGCTTTGAGAAAATATCCTAATTGCGTCTTTTATTCCTTTGGAATCATTTTACTGGCAGCTAACAAACCTTTGCCCAGTCGCGCGATGCTCTTTTCTTCTACTGGTGAGCGGATTGATAGCATCAAAGACTGGAGTTGGGTATCCGACACCGATCTTGTTTCATTTGCCAACAAGACTACACTACTTCGTGATTAAAACTTGTGAAATTTTTCACAATTTAAGCCGATCAGAGTGCGTGTTGAAAGAGTGTTTTGTCGCAAGCACCGATTGAAAGCGAGCTAAGTAGCGTGGCATCGTTCATTCCCATCTTGGTTTATGTGTTTGCCGTTCTTGGATTTGCGGCAGTCAGCTTGGTGCTGCCTCATCTTGTGGCGCCACGCAAGAAAACGCCTGTGAAGGACATGCCGTACGAATCGGGTATGGATCCAGTTGGAAATGCCCGTAAACCGCTCGATGTGAAGTTCTATTTGATTGCGATTTTGTTCTTGTTGTTCGATGTCGAGTTTTTATTCATCTACCCGTGGGCTGTTTCTTTGAAGGCGGGTGGTGAGGCAACAATGGATTCGCGGGCGGGTATTCTGATCGCGATGCTGACGCTGATCGGGACGCTCTTTTTGGCCTACTTTTACGCTTTGCGAAAGGGTGTATTCCAATGGCGAAACAGATGAACCAGCTAGGCGACAGTGTGCTGTGGACGCGGCTTGACGCGGCGGCCAGCTGGGCGCGCAAGAACAGCTTGTGGCCGATGCCTTTTGCAACGGCCTGCTGTGGTATCGAACTGATGGCATCATCGGCGAGCCGACATGACTTGAGTCGCTTTGGATCGGAAGTGATGCGATTCACGCCACGGCAATGCGATTTGATGATCGTGGCTGGACGAGTTGTCATGAAAATGCTTCCGGTGCTACAGAGAATCTGGTTGCAGATGCCGGAACCGAAGTGGTGCATCTCGATGGGTGCGTGTGCTTGCACAGGCGGAGTGTTCGATACCTACGCCGTTGTTCAGGGTATAGACCGTTTTATTCCCGTCGATTGTTACATACCTGGTTGTCCACCTCGACCTGAGCAGTTGATCAAAGCAGTGCTCGATTTGCAGGACAAAATTCAGCAAACGGGAACCGTACACGCTCGTGAATTTGCTAAACGCACTGTGCCTGAAGGACCATCGCGATTTGATGAAAGCGAATTGGTGCGAATCCGCAATCGTGAGCCGATGAAGTTGCAACTTCCGATTTACAATCCGAGGCACTAAATGTCTGCTTCAACCAAAGACACACTTAGTTCAACATTGCCGGGCAAGAAACTTTCTTGGTCGGATTTTCGTGGTCAGCAAAGATTGACGATCGAACCTAGCGATTTGCTGGAAGTGATGGCAACGCTAAAAGAGAAGTTCGGCTTTGACATGCTGATCGATATAACGGCAGTCGATTACTTGGAGTACGCAGGAGCCAAGGATCGATTCGAGTTGGTTTACTGTTTGCTAGGAACGGAATCGGGAGAGCGACTGGTGGTTTCGGCGTTCCTCAACGAGCCAGACCTTGAAGTTGCTTCGGTTTATGGATTGTGGAAAGCTGCGGATTGGCTGGAGCGTGAGGTATTCGACATGTTCGGTATCACCTTTGCCGGACATCCTAATCTCCGACGCTTGCTTTTGCCTGAGCAGTTTGCTTCGTTTCCGTTAAGAAAAGATTATCCGGTTCAGGGACGCGGCGAGCGACATAACTTCCCTGTAGTCACACGAGCTGACAGTTGAAAGAACAGAGTTGGTAGTTGGGCGAATCGCCCGGCGATTGATAAAGCCGTGGTTTGCGGGTGTGTTGAACGAATTGGTGTTTGAGTTATTGGTTGGTGCAAGCATCGACCATTCACCTTGAGAGTAATTGGCGGGTCTAAAATGCCTCTCGAAATGGTAAATACTGAAGTGGATGACTTTGGTCGCCGCGAAGGTTTGTGGACGCTCAATTTCGGTCCGCAGCACCCGGCGACTCATACCACGTTGCGGCTTCTTTTGACCCTGGATGGTGAAGAGATTGTCGAGGGTGAACCGGACATCGGCTATCTGCATAGCGGTTTCGAAAAGTTGGCTGAGGTTTTGGACTTCAACCAATATGTGACGATTGTTGACCGAATGAACTACATTTCGCCGATGGCCAATGAAATCGCTTGGCATCACTCGGTGGAAAGTTTACTCGGCATCGAACTCACTCCACGTTGCAAATACATCCGTACGATTTTCGCTGAACTGATGCGAATCCACGATCACTTGCTCTGCATTGGGGCGAGCGTTTTGGACTTAGGCGGTGTTACCGCTTTCATGTATGCGTTCAACGAGCGTGAACGCATTTATGAGATTTGCGAACGCATCTCGGGCCAGCGATTCCATACCAGTTACACTCGTGTTGGCGGTTTGATGTTTGACATCACCGACGACTGCATCGAGATGATCCGCGATTTTCTGAAAGGCTTTTCCAAAGCCTACGACGACGTCGATCGTTTGGTGACTCGCAATCGAATATTCATTGAACGAACTCGCGGCATTGGTGTGTTGAGCAAAGAGGAAGCGATTTCCGGCGGAGCGACTGGTCCTGTGGCTAGGGCTAGTGGCGTCACCCGAGATCTTCGTCGCGACGAGCCATATCTTGCTTACGCAGATCTTGATTTCGATGTGGTCTGCAGCAAAGGTGGCGACTGCTATTCACGTTACTTGGTTCGAATGCTTGAGCTAGGTGAATCATTGAAGATCATTCGGCAGGCTCTTGAGAATCTTCCTGCCGGACCGATCTTCGCACCTGGTACTGGCAAAGAAGCGATGCCCGAGAAGAAGGAAGTTTATCAGAGCATCGAAGGTTTGATTCATCACTTTGAACAGATCATGCCCAATCGTCAGATGGCCAGTCAACGGGGCGGATTTTATGCGGCGACTGAGTCACCCAACGGTGAACTTGGTTACTACATCGTTTCCGACGGTTCCTTCAAAGCGTATCGCGCTCGAACTCGCCCACCATCTCTCGTACATTTCGCATTGTTCCCACAATTAATTCGAGGATGCATGCTCAGCGATGTGGTCGCTGTTCTGGGAAGCCTCAACATTATCGCGGCGGAGTTGGATCGGTGAGCGTGTTATCAGAATCGATCAAAGAACGCATTCGAGAGCATTTCGGCCGTTACCCCAATAAGCAGGCGGTGACATTACCTGCTTTGCACATGGTTCAGCAGGAACTGAAATGCGTTCCTCGCGAAGCGGTTGGAGAGATTGCCGAGTTGCTCGACCTTGCTCCCGCGCAGATCTACGACACGCTTTCTTTTTACGGATTTTTCCGAGATGAAGAAAAGCCTCTTGGAAAGCGTCGAGTCTGGGTTTGCCGAAGCTTGCCTTGCATGTTGCGAGGTGGTGATCAGCTTCTAGCCGACGTCTGTGAGAAGTTGCATCTGTCGCCTGGCGACACGACCCCTAACGGCGAAGTGACCATTGAACTGGCCGAGTGCCTCGGTGCTTGCGATGGCGCACCTTGCATTTTGATCGACGATGAATTGCGTTTGAATGTCAGTGTCAACGACATCATTCAGCTTGCGGAAGGAAAGTCATGAGCGAAACATTTCAGCCAGTGCTTCTTCGACGATGCAGCGGTGCAGGCCCCGTGTCGCTCGATGCCTATATGGCGGATGGTGGCTACGTCGGATTGAAAAATGCTTTGGCCAAGAAGCCTGAGGAAGTGACTCAGGTTGTCCAAGACTCGGTGCTCCGAGGGCGTGGTGGTGCAGGTTTTCATACAGGTTTGAAGTGGACGTTTTTGCCGAAAGGTTACACCGGTCCAATCTATTTGTGCATCAACGGTGACGAGAGCGAACCGGGCACCTTCAATAACCGCATCTTGGTCGAACAAGATCCGCATCAGGTGCTCGAAGGAATCGTGATCGCCGGTTATGCGACACGAGCTTCGACTGCTTACTTCTATCTTCGCTACGAATATGGCCGCTGCTATCGAACGCTGCAAAAAGCGATCGATGAAATGTACGCCAAGAACCTTTTGGGCAAAAACATTCTCGGTTCAGGCTACTCGCTAGATATTCACTTGCATCGCGGTGCAGGAGCGTACATTTGCGGGGAAGAAACTGGTCTGATAGAAAGCCTCGAAGGGAAGCGTGCGTGGCCTCGCATCAAGCCCCCCTTCCCTGCCATCGAAGGCGCCTTTCGTCGCCCAACGATCGTGAACAACATCGAGACGCTGGCATGCGTGACTCACATTCTCGATAAAGGGTCCGATTGGTTTAAAACGATGGGCGTTCCGAAGGATCCGAATAACCCTCGAGATATCGGAAGCTACGGGCCAAAGCTTTATTGCATTAGTGGTCATGTCAACAAACCTTGTTTGGTGGAATTACCGCTGGGTGTGACCTCGCGAGAATTGATCGAGAAGCATGCCGGCGGTGTTTGGAAGGGTCGCAAAGCTAAGGCTGTTGTTCCCGGTGGAATCAGCATGGGTTTCATGTCGGCTGATGAACTCGACGTGCCACTGGACTTTAACGGACCTGGCCGCGTTGGCTGCTTGGGACTTGGTACCGCTGCAGTGATCGTGATTGACGACGAGACCAGCATGGTCGATGTGTTGTATAACACTTGCCGATTCTTTGCTCACGAGTCATGCGGTCAGTGCACGCCATGTCGCGAAGGGACTTCTTGGTCCTACAAGATTTTGTCTCGTATTCGCCAGGGCCACGGTACGCTTGCAGATCTCAAGACGCTCGAAGATATTTCGAACACAATTGGTATCACTCCTGGTACAACCATCTGCGGATTGGCGGACGGAGCGGCATGGCCGATCAAGAACGCTCTCAAGAAGTTCCGTCCTGAATTTGAAGAGTACATCAAATCGGGTCGGCGGAGCGAAGCTCGAGAAGCGGTGTTGGCACACTAGTCGAAGGTGATTCGGCGTAACAAAATTTGGATCGATTGAACGTAAAAAGCGGAGCACGTCAGTGGGCAACGTAGTCATCAATGGCATCGAAGTGGATGTCGACCCCAAGTCGAACATCATTCAGGCAGCGATGGAGGCGGGAGTTGAAATTCCCTACTACTGTTGGCATAACGATTTGTCAGTCGTGGCAAGCTGCAGAATGTGTTTGGTGGAAGTTGGCGAGAAGAAGCCCGATGGTAGTGTCGCGATGCTGCCTAGGCTCGTTCCGGCTTGCCAAACGCCTGCCAAGCCTGGAACAGTCGTTCGAACTGATACCGAAAAAGTAAAGGCATCTCGCGAACAGACTCTCGAGTACCTGCTACTAAATCACCCGCTCGATTGCTCGATTTGCGACCAAGCAGGCGAGTGTTACTTGCAGGATTACACGTACAAGTTTGGACGAGCTCACAGCCGCTTGAACGAACCCAAGGTGCAACGTGAAGACAAGTACCATATCGGCGATCAAATTGCACTATTCACCGATCGCTGCGTGATGTGCACCCGGTGTGTTCGCTTCACAAGAGAAATCAGCGGCACGGCGGAATTGCATGTGATCAATCGCGGTAGCCTTGAAGAAATTGACGTCTTTCCTGGCCAACCTTGCAATAACAAGTTAGCGGGTAACGTTGTCGATATCTGCCCAGTTGGTGCACTCTGCAGCAAAGACTTTCTTTACAAGAAACGTGTTTGGTGGCTCAAGAGCTCCAACAGCGTTTGTGCTGGTTGCAGCACCGGATGCAGTGTCGAAGTTGATCAGAACGATAAAGAGAACAAAGTCTACCGCTTACGTCCTCGCGAGAATCCAAAAGCGCAAGGCTCATTCATGTGCGATGATGGGCGTTTTGGTTGGAAGTACATCGATAGCCCCGATCGTTTGAAAGCGCCACGAAAAGGAAAGCTCACTACTACAACTCAAGTCGCTACCCAACCGAACACCGTTCAAGATGATTTGACGTTTGTCGATCCATGGCCTTCGGTTCTGCAGGATGTGCAGAAGTCGATCACCGAAGTTGCTGGGCGCGATGGCAAGAAGTTTGTAGCCGTTTTGTCACCGTTTATGACATGCGAAGAAGCTCATCTTTTGTCGAGCTATCTCAAGACCTTGAACCGAGGTATCACGCTTGCCCTAGGTGATGTGCCTGTTGACGGAGAAGATGATCTGTATCCCAAGGGGCCTCGAGGTGAGTCGCCTGCGGCCGATAAGGTCAAGTTTACAATTCGTGCTGAGAAGTGCCCAAATCGCCGTGGAGTTGAAGCGGTCTTGAGGCATCATCAAGGTGAAGTGATTCCGTTCGCTCGCGCGATGAAAATGATCGACGAGAAGAGTGTGGATGGAGCCTTTTTTGTAGGTGGTAATCCACGCGGTCTAGGTGATGCCGCTTTGGCACGACGATTGAGTGATCTGAAAGCTTTGATCGTCATGGATATTCTCCGTAGCCCGATCAGCGACCAAGCTGATTTCGTTCTCGCGAGTGCGGCATTTGCAGAACGCGAAGGTACCGTGATCAATCATGCTGGCTTAGCTCAGCGTTACAACATTGCGGTTCGACCACCTGGTGAAGCACGAAGTGATGGCCGTATCCTGATGGAGTTGGCAGGGCGTAAGGGATTGTTCCATTCGGCGTCGATTTTGAAAGAAATGTCCGTGCTGATACCAGCCTTCTCGGGTCTATCGACCGGAGAAGTAGGTGAAGAAGGGACGGTGGTGTTGCGATGATGGATTGGAATACTTTCTGGCCTTTGTCAGTCGCGATGGGGATTGTACTGGCGGTAGTACCTATCGCTGGACTCTACATGACGTTCATCGAGCGCAAGTTGGCCGCATTGATTCAGAATCGCGTTGGTCCCAACCGTGTGGGTCCTGCTGGTCTGTTTCAAGCGATTGCTGACGGCATCAAGATTTTCTTGAAAGAGCAAGTGATCCCAGATCACGTTTTCAAGCCGGTTTACGTAATGGCTCCGACCATTGGTTTGATCTGCGCGATGCTTTCGATCGCTGTTGTACCTTTCGGGCCAACGCCTACAGAGCCTCCCACCGGTTTTCGAGCGATCATCGCTCCTGGAGTTGATATTGGTTTGCTATTCCTTTTGGCGATCTCCGGTCTTTCGGCCTACGGGATCATCCTTGGTGGTTGGGCATCCAATAACAAATACAGCCTTTACGGGGCCATTCGTTCGTGCGCTCAATTCATCAGTTACGAAATACCTCTCGGCTTGTCAGTGATCGGTGTGATCGCCGCTGCTGGTTCGCTCAACATCGAGCAGATTGTCGCTGCACAGGGGCCAGGTCTCGCTAGCTGGAACGTTTGGTGGCAGCCTCTAGCGGCAATCATATTCTTTACTTCGGCATTGGCTGAAACCAACCGCTTGCCGTTCGACCTTCCTGAGTGCGAACAAGAGTTGGTCGGAGGATTTCATACCGAATACAGCGGTATCAAATTCGTTCTTTTCTTCTTGGCAGAGTACACGCATGTTGTCACCGTTAGTTTCTTGACAGTGCTTTTGTTTTTCGGCGGTTGGCATTTCCCTGGCTTGGATATCGACACCGGGTCGACATTCACAGCGTATGCCATTCGCTGGTGTGTGCTTTTGGCTAAAGTTGCTCTAGTTGTCGGTTTCATCATGCAACTTCGCTGGACCTTGCCTCGCTTCCGTTTCGATCAACTGATGGGAGTGGCATGGAAAGCTATGATTCCGCTAGGCATGTTGAATCTGGCAGCGCTAGCAATCGTGTTGACATTGGATATTTCGCGATGGTGGTTAGCTGGTATATCTCTCTTTTTGCTGATCGCCGCAGGCATGTTGAATGTGTCAGTTTCCAAGGATCGAATTGAAGGCCGGTCCACATCTTCGGTCAGCCGAACTCGAAGTTCGTCGCCGAAAGAACAATTGGAGGGCTCGAGGTCATGAGCGAAGAAGTGCGTAAGCGCGAGAAGACGGTAACCTGGGCTGATGTGCCCAAGATGAACATGATGGAGTCCCTTTATCTGCCTGCGATCGCGGCTGGTATCGGTACGACGGTAAAGCGTATTTTCAGCAAGAATGAGACGCGACAGTATCCGGAAGTAGAACCGAACATTCCGCCTAACTATCGTGGCGTTCATCGACTTAATCGCGACGACAAAGGTAGAGTCAAATGCGTGGCCTGCTTCCTGTGCCAGACAGCATGCCCTGCTAACTGTATCACGATCGAAGCGACTGCGACGTCGAAAGATGATCCTCAGTGGGCGGATCGAGATAAGTATCCTGCTAAGTTCGAAATCGATGAACTTCGTTGTATCTACTGCGGCATGTGCGAACAGGCATGCCCGGTCGATGCTATCGAATTGACAAGCATTTACGACCTTACTGGAATGAGTCGCGAGGAAATGGTTTTTGATCGCGAGAAGCTTCTTGAAGTTTACGATCAAACCAGTGGCACCGGTAAGGATCCAGTGAGAACCAAACGCGGCGTTCTCGGCCCTGCATCGGACATTTTAAAAGAGCAATAAAACGGTCGGTTGTATTTACTTTTCTGTCATCTAAATTTCAGCATCATTCATCAACAGACCTTTGGAAGTGATCGGCATGATTCCCATATTTTTCTCCCAATTGGACTTCGCCAAACTGGCGATGAGTCCCTGGCTGATCGCAGGACTCGTGCTGGGAACCCTGGGACTGATGATTGTTCAATCTGCGACAGTCAATGGCAAAGTTTCCAAAGGTGCCTTAGGAACTGGATTGGCTGCCGTTGGTGGAGCAATGGCGGTGCATTTGCTGGCTGACCAATGGAGTCTGTCGCATTTGTTGCTGTTGGTGTTCATGTGGATCGCGATATTTGCAGGAGTTGGTTTCCTTAGTTTTCGTCAACCCGTTTACGCCGCTCTGAGTTTCGCAACGGTTGTTCTCTCCTCGTGCGTAGTGTTTATTCTTAACGATGCTCCGTTCATCGCAGCGGCTACGACGATTGTTTATGCAGGTGCGACGATCATCATCTTCTTGTTTGTGTTGATGTTCGCTCAGAAGTCCACTTTGCAATGGTCGGACGTGAAGTTGAATGCACCCAAGACGAGCGTCATTGCAGGGGCCGCTTTGCTTGCACTCTTGTTCGCTGCGATTTCGCAATTGCCGAAAGCGGCTACGCCAATTGAAAAAGAGGCGACAAAGGTTGTTGGTTTGGGCAAAGCAATGTTCACTGACTATCTACTGACCATTGAGTTGGCGGGAATCTTGCTACTGATCGCAACGATCGCTGCCATTGTGATTGCCCAAGATGATGGTGATGAAACTCATTCGGCGCAAATTTCCGGTGGGCATGCAGGTTCTGAAGAAACCTATTCTCTAAAGCAAGGAACACGAGGATGAGTCCTGTTACCATTCAGACCCTCCTACTTGGATCGGTTCTCTTCGCGATGGGAATGGTCGGTTTTCTGACCCGAAAAAATCTCATTCTGATTTTTCTTTCGGTCGAACTGATGCTGGCAGGTGTTGCCACCAACTTCATTGCATTTGGAATGCACCATTCAAACTATCAAGGGCAGTTGTTTGCGATTCTCATTCTCACGGTTGCTTCGTGCGAAGCAGCTATTGCTTTAGCCCTAGTTGTTGCTCTGTATCGAAGAAAGAATTCTTTGGATATCGGAGCATGGAGTGCACTAAAAGAGTCGACCGAACCTGTCTTGAAGGAATCCAAACTAGTAGTCTCTGAGCCAGTTGTCGAATATCCGCAACTGACGCCGGCGGGTATCGATCCGCTGACGACCAAGGCTCCTTCGAGAATCACTACAACGGATTCCGAAATTGCTCCCAATAAGGCTTAGGACAAAACGCTTATAACCTGAATGGCTCGGATTAGCTTCGAGCCGGACATTATGGAATAGATCTCATGTCGAACATTGCTTGGCTTATTCCGCTCGCACCGCTGATCGGTTGCCTGATTTGTGCATTGATGCAATTCAGACGCCGAGATGGGGAAGTTGCGCATTTTCCTGCTATCGCTGGATTGGTAACAGCGGCGATCGCTTCGCTTTACTTGCTCTCTACCAGTGAAGCGGGCCAAGTCACTATCGTGGAAGGCTTTCAGTGGCTAAGTATCGGACGCATCCAGCTTCCAGTATCGCTTAGATTCGATGGTATCAGCTTGTCACAGCTCAATGTGGTCACTTGGATCTCGTTGCTGGTAGCGATTTATTCGACCGGCTACATGAAGGGTGATCCAGGTTACACTCGCTTTTTCGCTGTGATCAGCGCGTTCGTTTTTTCGATGACCATGTTGGTGTTAGCAGGTAACTTATTGGTGCTATATGCGTTCTGGGAATGTGTTGGATTGTGCAGTTACCTGTTGATTGGTTTCTGGTTTCAGAAGCCTTCGGCTGCTGCAGCTGCGATGAAAGCGTTCCTGGTCAATCGATTGGCTGACTGCGGATTTTTGATCGGTATCATCACGCTGTGGTACGGCGTTGGATTGACGGAGGTTCCTACCAATGGTGTTTTAGGACGCCTCGACTTCGATACGATTTTTCAAGCGGTGCCAATTCTTGCGGAACGCCATCCTGATCTATTGGGATGGGTTGGGTTTTTGCTCCTGATCGGTGCGATTGGCAAGTCCGCCCAATTCCCGTTCCATGTGTGGTTGCCTGATGCGATGGAAGGTCCTACCCCAGTTAGCGCATTGATCCATGCTGCAACGATGGTGACCGCTGGTGTCTACTTGCTGGCTCGCATGTCGCCCCTCTTGGAACTGACTCCAAATGTTTTGATCTATGCGGGTTGGTTGGGTGCTATCACAGCACTGCTCGCGGGGACCATCGCTTTGTTCCAGGACGATCTCAAGCGAGTGCTTGCTTATTCGACGGTGAGCCAACTCGGCTATATGTTCCTGGCGTTCGGTGCTGGTTTGGGTGAGCATATGATTTCGCTGGCCGTTGTGGCAGCGATGTTTCATTTGATCACTCACGCGTTCTTCAAGGCGTTGCTCTTCCTATCGGCTGGAAACGTCATGCATGCGATGGGTGATGTGATTGATATGCGGCAGTTCAGCGGCTTGAAGAAAGTGCTTCCTTCCACTCACGTTCTGTTTTTGATCGGAGCGTTGGCGCTCGCTGGTTGCCCTCCACTTGCAGGCTTTTTCAGCAAGGAAAGTATCTTGGGATTACTCGCATCGCAGACCGGCGATCCGCAGTATGGTGGATTGTTCGTGGTGTGGTTGGTCATGGGATTAGTGACCGCATTGCTGACGGCTATCTATACCTTCCGAGCTTACTTTAGAACGTTCCATGGTCCTGAGAAGTTTCCTGAAGAAGTTCATCATCCCCATGAGGCTTCGACCATCATGTTGGGTCCCTTAGCTGTTTTGGCCGTTGGCAGCGTGTTGTCTGGTGTGATTCTCTTTTTCACCGACGGATTGAACAAGTTTATTTTGCCGATTCGGTACGTGAGCGAGGCACATCACGAGCATCATGAGAACATCGTTCTGGTCGTGGTTTCCATCGCTTTGGTTGCGGTGGGTGCATGGCTTGCACGCTGGAGCACTTCACGAGCAAGTTCGGAAGAGAAAGCGACGACTGTCCCTACGGGCTTCGCAAGCTTGGCTGGTAATCGCTTCTATCTCGATGAAATCTTTTACGGGTTGCTTGTGCTTCCCTTGCAGAAATTGGCCGATGCGATCGGATTCTTCGATTTGAATGTGGTCGATGGTTTCATTCGAGTCGTTTCCTCGATTCCATCAGCAATTGGAAAGTTCGGCCGTCGATTGCAGACGGGACTGGTTCCAAGTTACGCATTAACCATGGTGTTCGGCATCGTGGCCCTTATCGCCCTCGCATGTCTACGTAGGTAAGTTGAGATACTATGAGTGGTCTATTGCCGATATTGATTTTGCTTCCTCTTGTTGGAGGCATTGCGCTGTTGCTTTTTTCCCGACGCGGATCGGAAAGTGGCTCGGGTGGATTTTGGGCTATCTCAGTAGCGCTCATTGCGCTGGCCATCAGCGTTGTGCTAACTGGAGTTGTATCTCAGGAAGCGACTGCAGCGAAACTGCCTGCTGCTGAGGGTGTCGCCTATGCCACGATTAACCCCTTGGTCAAATATCAGCCGCAGTGGGGAAGCATCGAAGGGCCATCCGGAGTTTCATTACAATTCGCACTTGGGCTAGACGGTCTTGGAGCGATGATGGCTCTCTTGACTACTTCGGTTGTGCTAATGGTTCTGTTATTTGCTTCGCGGACCGTGAAGCAAAATTTCACAAGCTACGCTGCATGGACTTTGCTCGCTGAAGCCGGTTTGCTGACCGTGTTCTTGTCGATGGACATGGTTCTTTTCTATGTTGGTTTCGAATTGGCTTTGGTTCCCTTGTTGGTTCTGATTTCGGTATGGGGATCCGGAGATAGCCAGCGAGCCGCAAAGCGATTTGTTGTATTTACGCTTGCGGGCAGCGTACCGATGGTGCTCGCACTGATTGGAATCGTATGGCACTATCCCGTCGGGGGTGTCACTACGCTGTTTGAGGAACTTTCTCGACGAGCGGCCACCAACTTACCTGCTGAGACATTAGCGAGTCAGTCATGGATCTTTGGACTGCTGGTTCTTGGTTTAGGTATTAAGATGGCGATCCTGCCTTTGCACACTTGGTTGCCAACGACCTATAGCGCCTCGCATCCTACAACCACGGCATTGTTAGCTGCAGTTGTACTCAAGCTTGGTCTGTTCGGGTTTATGCGGATCGCCTTGCCACTTGTTCCCGTGGCTTGTTTGGAATACGGTCCTCTGCTCTTAGGCTTTGCGGGTGCCTTTGCGATTGTTTATGGAGCTTTGGCCGCACTGGCCCAGAGCGATTTACGATTGCTGCTCGCTTACAGCAGCTTGAGTCACGTCGGCTTTATCACTTTGGGTATGTTCGCACTGAACGAAGAAGGTATTGCTGGTGCATCTCTGCAGATGGTCAATCATGGTATTACCACAGCGGCAATGTTCTTGCTGGTAGGTTGTTTGATTGAACGTCGTGGATCATCGAATATTACAAAAGCTGGTGGGGGCTTAGCGAGTCTCTATCCGAGGTTGGCTGTCTTGTTGCTGTTCTTCGTCTTTGCTGGTGCGGGTATGCCTGGCCTGAATAATTTTGTCGGCGAAGTGATGGCTTTGATTGCGATGATGGCCCGCCATCCAACGCTCACAGTGATCAGTGCCTTAGGAGTTCTTTTGGGCGCTTGGTACTCCTTGCGAATGGCGAAGGACCTGCTTTTTGGTCAACTCGTCAAGCAAAAGGGTGACTCCGATGGGGCGAATGATTTGCAGACTATGGAATGGGCCCCATTAACAGCCTTGGCCATTATCTCATTGGCAATCGGTTGTTATCCGCAGCCAGCGATTGATTTAGTAAAGCAAGATGCCAGTCGATTGGCGGGTATCTACTCAAGCCTTGATGGTATGGCGAAAACGAATTCGACAGCGATGGTGACGCCAGAGGCTTCTACGCCCAAGTTAGCGATTGAGGAAGGTCGGTGAATGTGATGTTGACCAATCAGGATTTATACCAAAGTCTATTGCCGATCCTTCCGGCTGTTGCCTTAATGCTCGGAGGCTGCATTCTTTTGCTTTTCGGTATCATGCAGGGAAACTCGGTTCTTCCCGCTGATGCAAATCGAAGCAATGGATGGGCTTGGTCGAGTTTGCTGATCATCCTATCGATATGGGGCGTATGGTGTTTCGCCAGCACTCCAGGCCTTCGTTTCGATTCAGGGTTGTTTCGCGTCGATTCGGTGGCAAGATATGGAACACATTTGACACTTTTAGCTGGCGCACTGCTGGTGATTATCACTCTCAAGATGACACCGGCACGCTATGCGTTTGAGTTTCATAGCTGTCTGTTGTTTCTTCTTTCTGGGGCAGTCTTTGTCGCAGGTGCGGCCGATTTGACTTCTTTGTATTTGGGTTTGGAAGTCGTCAGTATCCCGACAACTTTGCTTTTGTCGGTCAGTCGCCGCGATGATGCTGCTCGCGAGGCAACGTTGAAATACTTTTCCTTGAGCGCGTTTTCTTCAGCGGTCTTTTTGATGGGCGGCTCTTACCTTTATGGGATCGCTGGAACCACCTCGATCGATGGAATTCTTCTCGCACTCGCCAAAGAGCAGAACCTGTTATCGCAAGTTGCACTATCGCTCGTACTCGGCGGATTGGCATTTCGAGTTACCGCTGTCCCCTTTCACTTCTACGCTCCCGATGTGTTCTCCGGTAGCGCCTTGACCGTAGCAGCCTTGCTGTCGACCCTTCCAAAAATTGCGGGCTTCGCTGCGATGATTCGATTGCTTGGGGGTGAGACGCTCAGTATTAATCTGGCAGCCAACGTCGTTCCTACTCTGATGATTCTCGCACTGATCACGATGACCCTAGGCAACAGCTTGGCATTGATTCAGAAAAGTTGGCGACGTCTGTTTGCTTACTCCAGCGTTGCTCACTCAGGCTATCTATTGCTCGGTTTAGCCGCTGCGTTGCAACAAGGTATTGGGGCTCAGGCAGTTTTGGGCTACTTAGCGGCATACTCGGTTATGACCCTTGGCGTCTTCGCGGCAATTGCCACATTGCAAGGCAGCTATGACAAAGATCTACAGCTGAGCGACTTACGGGGCTTGACGCAAAGGTCCTGGTGGATTGGTATTTCGTTATCGATTTGCTTACTCAGCTTGATCGGCATTCCGCTCACGGCTGGCTTCTGGGCTAAGTTCAATATCTTCCAAATCGCCGTTACGGCCAACGACTCGCTCTTGCTGTTCGGGGCGGTGGTGATGGCAATCAATGCGGTGATTGGTGCGGTCTATTACTTGTCGCTCTTGGCAAGTGTCAATGGTTGGGATTCGACGAAAGAAACCAAATCGCTGGAGATTTCATTTGCTTCTCCTGCTACGGTTGCTTGTGTCGCCTGTGCGGTAATTACCCTTCTTTGGTTTGTGTTCCCTAAGTGGATGTGAAATAGGGATTAAACCGCAGCGACGTTCGCTCAAAGGAATTAGTTGCCTAGTCCATGATTTATGGGCTAGGCATCACACGGCGACGATAGATACAAGCGGCAATGAAGCCTAAATTCTTCTCTGATCGCTGCAGACCCGTCTTTGATTGCTTCGACACCAACTCTAATTCTTCGGCTTCGCGCAATCACCAGTTCTGCTTGGGTTCGAAATCCGGCGATTCAGTTGCTCGGTGGTTCGCAATCATAACCTTGCTCGCGGTATGATGATTACAGCCGTTGTGCCCTGGCTAACGCGGGTCTTGTTGGTCAAACTACGGCATCTATCAAGGCTCCATCGCTCTAGTTTCATTAGAGAGATTCGTCTGCATGATTGTTTATTCAAAAACGAAATACGATTTCGTTCGTGATGTGCTATCCAATGAGATCGATCGCGCGATCGAGGAAGCGGTCAAGGAGCGTCTGGGGCATGCGACCAGTCCCAGCGAAGTGACATCCTGGCGCAACTCCATGCAATACATGAGCAATGCATTGAACGATCCTGATATTCCGGATGATGCGGGAGTTGCCATCGAATACCGTATTCCTCAGACAGCCAAGCGAATTGATTTTATTCTTTCGGGTCAGGATGGTGAGGGGCGGCGAAATGCAGTGATTGTCGAGCTCAAGCAGTGGTCCGAGGCATGGCCGACAGAGAAAGATGGAATTGTTGAAACGTTTCTTGGTTCTTCAATTCGAGAGGTTGCTCATCCCAGTTATCAAGCATGGACCTACGCGTGTCTGTTACAGGATTACAACGAGGTCGTGTATCAAGGCAACATCCAGTTGAGTCCATGTGCGTACTTGCATAACTGCACAACCGGGACGGGGCTACTGGATACACGATATTCCAATTATCTCTCTCAAGCTCCTGTTTTTTTGCGTCAGGATGCCGAGAAGCTTTCGGCGTTCATTAAGCGCTATGTGCGAAAGGGTGACCGAGGCGAGTTACTGTACGAGATTGATCATGGGCGAATACGTCCATCCAAAAGTCTTGCGGATCACCTAAGCTCTCTGCTGCAAGGTAATCCTGAGTTTCGAATGATTGACGAGCAGAAGATTGTCTATGAAACCGCCCTGAAAATGATGAGAAGTGCTGATACAGGAAAGCAAGTACTGATCGTTCATGGTGGGCCGGGTACTGGCAAAACGGTTGTTGCTATGAACCTACTAGTTCACATGACTCAGGCAGAGAAGGTTGTACGTTATGTAACCAGGAATTCTGCACCGCGGGAGGTATACGAGGCCAAGTTAGCGGGCACGATGCGAAAGTCTCGGATCACGAATCTCTTTAGCAGCTCGGGCGTTTACACGGACACCGAGGTAGATGCTTTTGATGCATTGCTGGTCGATGAAGCTCATCGACTTAATGAAAAGTCAGGCATCTTTCAGAATCTTGGTGAAAACCAAGTAGGTGAGTTGATACGAGCCGCTCGATTGACACTCTTTTTTCTTGATGAGAACCAGCGTGTTACTTGGCGGGATATTGGTAGTCGTGATGAGATATTGAAATGGGCGCGACGGAATCGAGCATCGGTTAATGAATTAACACTATCGTCGCAGTTTCGTTGTAATGGATCAGACGGCTATCTCGCATGGCTCGACCATACGCTTCAGATTCACGAAACGGCTAACGAGACGCTAGAAGGATTGGATTATGATTTTCGAGTTTGTGAGACACCCAATGAGCTAAAGCAATTGATCGAAGAGAGGAATTTGTTGAGCCAACGAGCGCGAATGGTCGCAGGTTACTGTTGGGATTGGAAAAGCAAAAAAGATAAGTCGAAGATGGACATTGTCTTTCCGGAACATGGTTTTCAAATGCAGTGGAATCTCAGCGAGGATGGAATGCAATGGATACTCAAACCCGAATCGATTGAACAAATCGGATGCATCCATACTTGTCAGGGACTGGAGTTGGATTATGTCGGAGTTATTTTCGGGAGTGACTTTGTGATTCGAGATGGAGTTGCGATCACTGATGCGGCCAAACGGTCAAAAATGGATAAGTCCGTTCAAGGTTATAAGGGAATGTTGAAAAAGCAGCCGATCGAGGCAAAGCGAATTGCGGATCAAATCATTAAGAACACTTACAGGACACTGATGACTCGCGGCCAGAAGGGTTGCTTTATCTACTCCGCTGATTCGGAAACACGAGAGTGGTTTAAGAAACGGTCCCGAAGAAATCAGGAAATGGTTCTACTGAAGCGAGATGAGAGCGAAGTCAAAAGAAAGTTAGCTTTGCATCCATTCACGATCGTGGGACCGGAGCAACGATCCACAAGACCTCACATCGTTCCTCTTTTCGACATCCTTCTGTCGGCTGGGCAGTTTGTTGAGGGGGATTCCGCGAACGATTGTCAGTGGGTTGAACTGCCGGAGACCTTTCGTTGGCAACCAGGCTTGTTCATCGCTCGCGTTCGTGGCGATTCAATGAACAAAAAAATTCCTGATGGATCTTGGTGCTTGTTTAAAGCGAATCCTGCAGGAACGAGGCAAGGAAAAGTTGTCTTAGCTTGTCATCATTCGATACGCGACATGGATGATGGCGGTCGTTACACAGTTAAAATCTATCGGCGTAGCGAGGGGGAGGATCCATCGGATTTTGGAACGATTTCACTGGTACCTTGCAGCGATAATCCGATTCACGTTCCGATGCGTTTTACCGCCAAGCAAGCTACTGAGTTGTCCATTCTAGCTGAGTGGCTAGCGGTGATCGGATAGTTGCGATTTCATAGAAAAGCCGCTCTTTTACGCACCTTGGATTGATGTTTTGGGAGCAATGTGTCACCTCAAGCACCAAGTATTACTAACTGTCGCAACTTCCGGTTAATTTTATGTAGGTGAGGTTGAGTCGTTTTTACCACGCGCCAGGAACGGCGATTTGGTTTAGGCATGGGGTAATCGTATATTGATGTTTGATTGTTGTTTTCATCCGGCCGCTTTGTCGTCAACTTGTCTTGGTGATCCATGTCTGAGCCAGGGATAGACTTGGTTGTAGAGCTTCAACGTTTTCGTTCGAAGTTACTCGATTTAAGTTTGCGAAATCCACTACTTAACTATCGCAAGACTTCACGACGAACGCTGCAGATCGTTGATGAACTGCCTGATCATGTTTTTCGCAGGATGGTGGAACAGAGCAAGGCGATGAAGCTTGTTCCCGACACTTCGCTGGATGTTGAACTCGATGAATTCATTGAGCAAACAGCTCCCATAGAGGAAGGGGAGGAAGTTGTTGTTCCTGAAGCTCCGAAAACGAAATATTCAGATCTTCTGCCGGAATCCGATGTTGAACGGAAACAGAAGAGTCATGGGGATGATTCTTTACAGACTAATATTTCGACGCTGAAACTTCAGTCGCTGATGCGAGGGATGGCACGTGCAGCCACAGCGACGATTAACGAAACCGGTATCAATTATCTCCATTTAGCTATTGGGTTTTTACGATGGCGGGAGATGGAAGTTGGAAACGGTGAGTCGGCAAGGGCTCCATTGATCTTGATACCAGTCGAGCTGCATACAACGGCAAGCCCCATAGGAGGATATGACTATCACCTTCAGTGGAATGAGGATGATGTACAAACCAATGCGAGTTTAAGAAAGAAGTTCGATAACGATTTCGGATTACCGCTTCCAGAGCTTGGCGAAGAGCAATCGGTAGAAGAGTATTTGGCTGAGATCAAGGAATTGATTGGCCAAAGGAAAGGTTGGAGTGTTGAACGGGAAATGATTCTCGGTTTCTTCTCGTTCCATAAGCTTTCGATGTATGCCGATATCGCGCCGGAGCAATGGAGGGAGAAAGGTGTTCTGGAGGAGTCTTCGTTAGCTGGTCAGTTGATTTCCGGCTCAGCTGTGGATGGTGGAGTTGGAATCTACGCGGGGGATTATGATGTCGACGATCATGCGATCGCCAAGAGTATCGAGTTGCCTCTGGATGCAGATAGTTCTCAGCATTCTGCAATCACGGATATTGCAGAGGGAAAGAACCTTGTCATTGAAGGACCGCCTGGGACAGGCAAGTCGCAAACGATTGCCAACGCGATCGCCTATGCCATAGAGCAAGGAAAGTCTGTCTTGTTCGTAGCGGAGAAGCTGGCTGCTCTAGAAGTAGTCTACAAGCGTTTGGCTCAAGCGGGTCTTGCAGATTTCTGTTTGGAATTGCATGGACATTCCGTTGCCCCGAAAAGGGTGATGGAGTCATTAGCGAAAAGATTAGGGCTAACGCTTGCCTCCTCCGACACGACACCTGAATTAAGGTCTCGCCTTGATCGTTATCGGGAGAAGCTACGACAATACCTGAAGGCCTCTTCCACAACAGTTGGGCCCTATCGCGAACCGTTGTACGATTTGTTGTGGCGCATCGTACAGTTACGCCAGCAAGGTATAGAGTCTCGATCATCTATCGCATGCGATCTTGATATCACAGCTGAACCGTTTCAAGAAGCGTGCGGCGCTCTGGAAGCGTTTTCAAAAGTATTCAAGGAATATGACAACCCGCGTGAGAGTGCTTGGTGGGGTTATTTCCCGAAGGATCTAGCGCCGACGGAAACCTTGCGAATCCTGCAAGTCTTGCAACGTATGAAACCCTTGGCAGAGACATTGGGATTTCATTTCGACGTAATTAGAAAAGCGATTGGGAGTGAAGCGATCGCCTTGCGAGAGTTTTTGCAAAAGGCTGATCGCGATCGCTTGGGGAAACTAGCTGCCCTGCCCTTTCCAACTGTTCCACTAGAAACTCCGAAACTTGCCAATCCACAATTACAACAAAGAATTCTCGAGTGGGTTGAGGCTCAGGATAGGCTTCGACAGGCGTCGGAGGTTATCGATAAAGAACTTATTCATGGCCAAACAGGAATTGCGAAAGTTGAGTTATTGATTACTCCGTATTTGGTTCAAATATGCAGTGCCTTGCCGAGCGAAAAGAAAATTTGGCAAGTACAAGAGACGCGACTGTGGATTAAGCAAACGCAGCAATTGATTGAAAAGATTAAAGGTCGCATATCCGATTTCGGCCGTCTTAGCTTCACCGGAATCGATCGCTTCGATGATTATGATCGAACGGTGAAGGTCATTCATTTTCTACAACACCCGATCATTGCGAACGAAACGGCGATCTCCAAGGAACTATTTTTTGATTCGGTGGTTGGCACCCTGTCGAAAGCCAAAAGGAATGGAGAGGAGTTAGTTAGTCGACGAGATAAAATACGAGCGTTGTTTCATATGACGTCGGTTCCTGACAGCGAAAGAGTGCTGCAACTGCTGAAGCAGTATCGAGCCAGCGGTAATTCCTGGTTGAGGATATTCGATCGGCAATATCGAGATACGATTCGCGAAATACGCCAGTTTTCTAACTTTCCATCGAGATATAAGTACCGTGATATTGTGTCTGCGCTGGAATCGTTGGAAGGTCTTGACCGTGACATAAAGGCTTTTGAAAAAGATTCATCGCTACGGCAATTGCTGGGATCATTTTTTCAGGGACTTGATACGGATTGGGATAAAGTTAGGGAGTTATTGCAATGGGTTGCTTCTGCGAAGAAAGTTGGACTCGATGGAACTAGAATCCAGCAATTATTTGATCAGCGGCCAAGCCTTGAGGCCTTGTCCGTCAAGGAGTTGAAGGATGAGTTGCTACAGTTGCAGGGGCAGTTTGCGGGGACAATCGCTGGATATCTAGGTTATGAACCCTCTGCCTGGAGTACGCAAAGGATCGTTTCGGTGGAGGAAAGATTGCTCGAGCAAGCCTCGCAACTTGAGCTCCTCGACTCACTGATTCCCCATCTTGCCTTGGCGAAGGAAGCTCAAGTCAGTGATATACCGCGAATTTATCGAGCGATTCAAGAGTATCGAATTCAAAAGGGTGCAATTGAACGACCGCTCGCTTCTGCCTCCAAGGAGGAGACCGTTGCAATTGAAGCGATTCGTAGTGGTAAAGGTGATTTTCGCGGGGCGATTGCGTGGTTGCGTGAACTCCAGCAGTTGCCGTCGGGTGATGCAATTGCACAAGGCTTGGGGGATTCCGATCCGACAAAGTTGTGTTTCGACTTGCTGCATGCGTTGGAGGTTATCGGATCAAAAACGAAAGAGTGGGAAAATCTGCGACTAGAGTTGATCGGTAATGCAGCTGCAGAGCCCTGGTGGATGGCTGGCTTAGATCAAGGCGTACCGAAAGCCGATATCCTAGAGCAATTACAAAAATTAGAGTTGGAGAAAGGTCGACTACCATCCTGGTTGGCTTTCTGCCGAATCTTTGATCGCTGTCAACGTTGCTGTGTCATCGACTTTGCGATGGCAACAGTGCGGAAAGAAATCCCCGAAGACATCCTGAGCCAGACTTACCAATTAACGCTACTGGAGCGAATTAGTAATCAGCAGTTGGAGCAGACAGGTATTGGTTTTTCCTTCACGGCGGAGGAGATGGAGGAGTACCGTAAATCCTTTCAGTTTTATGACCGCCAGTTGATGAAATCGAAGTCGCTCGATATCCAGAGCAAGATGAAGGGGCAGTACATCCCCGAGGGTAACGCCAAGGGACGTGTTGGCGAATTGACCGAACTATCCCTCATTCGACACGAGATTGCTAAGAAGACGAGGCATTGCCGAATTAGGGATCTGATGTTGCGAGCGGGTAACTCAGTACAGGCTCTGAAACCTTGCTTTCTAATGAGTCCATTGTCTTTGTCCCGCTATATTCCTAGCGACAGCTTGAAGTTCGATCTAGTGATCATGGACGAGGCGTCGCAGATCAAACCGGAAGATGCGATTGGAGCTATTCTGCGTGCGCGGCAACTTGTTGTCGTAGGTGATCCTAAGCAGTTGCCACCTACAAGCTTCTTTGACCAGCTCAATGAAGAGATAGACGACGAAGATGCTACACAGTTCGATAATGCGGAATCGATTCTTGAAGTAGCGATGCGTTCCTTTCAGCCTTATCGGAGATTGCGCTGGCACTATCGCAGTCGCCATGAAGATTTAATTGAATTCTCAAATGAACGATTTTATGACCGCGATCTAGTTATCTTTCCTTCGGCCGTAGGTCGCAGTCGTGGCTATGGAATACAGTACCATTTCATTGAGAATGCGACATGCGTTAAAGGTGTGAATGTCGTAGAAGCTCAAGCTATCGTTGAGCGAATCGTAGAACATGCAAAATGCAATCCTACGGAGTCTCTTGGGGTAGCAGCCTTTAACCAGAAGCAAGCAGAGGTCATTCAGGATTTACTCGACGAGGCATGTGATTCAAGCCGTGAGGTGAGCGATGCAGTAGCCAAGCTCAGAGAGCTAGAGGATGAGTTGTTCGTTAAGAATCTTGAAAGCATACAAGGGGATGAGCGCGATGTCATGTTTATTTCCTACACCTACGGACCGGATCCAGCGACGAGCCGAGTCTTTCAAAGGTTCGGTCCAATCAACAGTGATCAGGGGTGGCGTAGGCTTAATGTGATGGTGACGCGAGCGCGCAAACGAATGGAGGTTTTCAGTTCGCTCAAAAGCGGCGATATCCAAGGAGGCCCGGACAAGAGTCGTGGAGTGAATGCTTACAAGCAGTTTTTAGAATATGTTCAATCGGGCAGAATGAGTGAGGAAGGCGTCGAGACAGGTCGGCCTCCTGGATCGCCTTTCGAAGAGGCGGTTGCGAAAGTGATACGTGATTGTGGGTTGGAGCCTGTATTTCAGGTTGGTGTTGCAGGCTACTTCATCGATATCGGGGTACGAAGAAGAGAGGGAAATCGAGAATTTTTACTCGGTATCGAGTGTGATGGAGCATCCTATCATTCATCCCGTAGCGTCCGTGATCGCGATCGCTTGCGTGAGGAGATCATTCAGTCACGCGGCTGGAAACTGTATCGGATCTGGTCAACAGAATGGTTTTTAAACCAATCGCAGGAGGAATCGCGACTTAAGCGAATCCTCGCTGCGTTGACGGCTGATCCGATCGTTGAAGGTTCATCGGATAGCTAATTGGGAATCAGGAAGGTTCGCACAATAAGATCTGCGATTCAGGTTGATTCTTGATCAGACTGATCAGTTCGCTCGATGAGAGTCTACCGGCGCGATTGGCACCGTTGAGGACATTGGCGATCAGTTCGCGTTTGTCATCGTGTAAAGCTAGTATCTGTTCCTCGATTGAGTCTTTGGTGACGAGTCGATATACGGTAACAGGTTTTGTTTGACCGATACGGTGCGCACGGTCCGTCGCTTGATCTTCAACCGCTGGATTCCACCAGGGATCTAAGTGAATAACATAATCCGCAGAAGTGAGATTGATGCCGGTTCCCCCTGCCTTGAGAGAGATAAGGAAGAGTGTTCCTTGGCCATCTTGGAAAGCATCAATCGCTTCTTTTCTTTGAGATTTGGGAGTGGATCCGTCGAGGTATAGATAGTCGATACCTCGTTTTTCTAGTGCGCCGCGAACCAGTTCCAGATGCTGGACAAATTGACTGAATACGAGGGCGCGGTGATTGCCTTCTTGCAGTTCATCAACGATTTCAAGGAAGAGATCAAGTTTAGACGAGGATTTTTTCCACGAGGCATCCAGTAATGCTGGATGACAGGAGAACTGACGCAGCTTAGTAAGCCATGAGAGGATCTGTATGCGTTGAGTCTGGCTGTTTCCTTTGCCCGATTGGGTGTCTATATCCGAGAGAGCTGCGATTCGCATGGCATCATACTTGTTTTTTTCCGCTTTGGAAAATTCGCACTTTCGAATGACATGAGTGCGTGGGGGAAGTTCCGAGAGCACTTCACTTTTTGTTCTTCGAAGCACATAAGGTTGCAGCAGTTCGCTGAGGGCCTTCATGCGTTCGCTATCTTTGTGTCGTTCGATGGGTTCAGCGAATCGAAAACGAAATTGATCCCAGGAGCCTAGTAGGCCGGGATTGACCACGCGCATCAGTCCCCACAATTCGCCTAAGTGGTTTTCCAGCGGAGTACCTGATAGGGCCAGTGTCCACTGCGCTTGAAGCTGACGGACAGCCTGAGAGGTTTTTGTATTGAAATTCTTGATGTACTGTGCTTCATCGAGAACTAGCGTGTGCCATTTCTTTTTTGCAAATAACTCTACTTGTCGCCGAAAAAGTTGGTAGCTAGTGATCAGTAAGTCTCCTGGCCCAGCGTTCTTGATCGCTTTTTCGCGATTGGTTTCATGAAAGAGTATAGGGCGCAGCTCAGGGGTGAATTGGAATGTTTCGGTTGGCCAATTCAAGGCGACGCTAGTTGGTGCGATGATGAGGGCGGGACCATCGGCTGCCCGTTCTTGCAAGATGGCGAGCGTTTGCAGGGTTTTTCCCAGACCCATGTCATCAGCGAGTATCCCACCGATTCCCCAGTAACTCAAGCGAGAGAGCCATTGGTAACCTGCGATCTGATAATCACGAAGATCGGCTTTTACTTGACGCGGCACTTTGGGATTGCGTTTACTTCCCTTGCGGAGTCGAGCCACCGTATCACACCAGGAGGGATCTGCTTCAACCTTAATATCTTTAGCCAAAGCTTGCTCGACGATTGGTGCTGCTGATGTATAAACTTTCAGCTTCCCATGTTCTTGATTGGCAACATCTTTTAAGGCCAGTAAACGTCTTCTGATTTCACTGCTGATACGCGCATATCTACCGTGGCCAATGGCTACATATTTACTTCCACGACGCAGAGCGGAGAGTAGGTCGAGCAAAGATATACGAACGCCATTGATTTCCAGATAGCCATTAAGGCCAAACCAATCATGTTGCTTTTCGAGTTTGACCTTGAGTATCTCGGGAGTGATTTCTCCAACGGTGTCCCATTCCTCGCCTTTTGGCCAGAGGACGACAGGAGCTCGATCTCCCATCATTTTCAAGCGTTCGATCAGCCCGAGTGTTTCTTCGAGGGAGTTGATTTTCCAATGATAGAAGCCAACGTAATCGAAACGTTCAAGTTCAAGTTCATTAGCGCAACGATCTGCCGCTTGGATTTCGGCCTCGATATCACGGATCAAATTGACTCGGCCAACCGGCGTTTTCACGGTGATGCGATTGTCGCCTACCCCAGGTTTGAGAAGATTCTCTGTTATATGGCAAGCGAGGTAGAGATGGATATGGATGTTATTTGGATCGACGACGTCAAAGTGCAACTCCAGATCGGGCGAGAGTTCCTGATCGGTTCCACTGAGATTTTCATGGATGTCCAGCCGATAGTTTGTTTTATCCTGAACTGCTTCGAAACGTTCCATGAACCGGACGGCCATCTCCGGGTCTAATAGCAATTCTTCATACTGAGTTTGTAATAGCTCAAACAGGAGGATGGTGTCTCTTGTTGTCATCATCGCGAAGAGTAGATCATCTGTGGCTGGATCTTGGCAATAAACGAGTCCCTCATTGCCACCAAAATAAACATCACCGAAAACCGAGGGTGTGAGAGATAAGTCGCCCAAGCAGACGACAGGGCGATAGAATCCATCTTGTTCTTCTAGGCCGATATGAAGTTCTTCTTCGCGAACGCGAATCAATTTATCGAACTCATCTTTCCAGGCAACGCAATCATGCTGCGCAAGCAGCGGTAAGGCTTGAAGAACCCAGTTCTCTGAGTTCAGGGCGAATGATGAGTAGCGGTGTTTTTCAACGGCCAGCAGCAAACGATCTTGGGGTGGTATCAGAATACGATTGTCGTTGTAGCTATTGAAGGGGCGAGGTTTCCGCCAATGTCCAAGCTTACCCTTGAACTGCAAGTGCAGATCGATAGCAATATCTCTCCCATGGAGTCGGTAATAGTACGCTAAATTCGAATCGTTACGTTTGCGATAGCTGTCCTTAAGGCGCCTTTTCGGCGCTTGTACAACAGGATGAGTTGGACGAGAAACGGTCCAAAGAAAACGATGCTCGGGCGTATATTTCTGGTTTTGCTTCTCTGGGCAAACCATTTCCGGTTTCCATCTTTCGATAAACCTTCGCCCAAGTTCTTGCGGATCTGGAAAGAGCGATTCAACCCAACTGGTTCCTTGCGAAAGCGTTAAGGATTCCAGTGATCGCAGAATCGTTAGATAAGCCGCTTGTCTGAATCGGCAGTTGCGGTCGTAGCAGACACAATCGACCTCAATATGAAAGTTATTCAGAAAGTGATCGTATAAATCTTTCTCACGAAGATCTTGGTGTAATAGGTCGCGAGACATTTCGCATCGGAGTTGACCTTGAAATCGACGACCGAAAGAGGTTTCCTGTGCGAAACTGAAACTCCAGAGGAAATGGTGATTCACCGATTCACTTTCCAGCCTTTCGATAACCGGCAAGGATTTGGAGTTGCGAAACGATTTCGTATAGTCTTCGAGATATGACTTTAGGACTTTGAAGACCAATGTAGCGGGGGTCTGCGGCAAGCTCAGCGGGTTCATGGAACAGAAATCTCCCTACGGGGCTCACGATCAACCATTAAGCGATGTCACTCTGCTGAATGGTTTAGGTGACCCACAAACATCCTTGTTCTTGAAATGAGTGTTGTAGTTGGGGTTATCGGGTTGGAAGGTGGACCGATTGCGAGAGAGAAGTTCAGACGCAAGATCGTCCTATCCATCCGAAATTCGGGCGATGGTGAAGGTGGATCAGATCGCGAGTTTCGGTTGTCAATCAAGTATATGGCTTAGAGCAACCATTATTGGATGGTCAGTGATTGCGGGAAAGTCATCTATTTCGTGGAATACCTTTCACAAGCTTGAAACTCTACAGCTCAAAAGGCATTCTGGCTGATCGCTTGACGTGAGCAGCAAAAAATAGCTCAATGCGATTTGGCTGAATGCTTGTCGAGCGATCCTTGAAAAAGGGGGTGTTGGGAAATCGTTGGGAGGTTAGGCAAGATCGTTGAGCATGAAAAAAAGCTTGCGTCGCATCACGAGCAAGCTTTTCGTTTTAAGGGCAATCTAGGTGGGCTAGAGTTTTATCGGATTTGGTTTGTGTTGGGATCATTCTCTGGAGGTGGAGGGAGGACCAGAGAATTACCGGATTGGCTTTCTAAAGCAACATAATGCTTGAGAAGTTGATAGACAGTTTGGAATTCCTGTCTTGCCGCGAGGTTGGAATATTGTGGACTAGTCGCGATGGTTTCGTAACGCTGCAGAACTTTTTGAAGTGCTTCGATGTTGTGGGAGTTTTCTTGCAGAAAGAGTTCGTTCGGCAGGGCCAAGTATTGTTGCCACTGAGGATCGAGCAATTCGAATAATTGAGGCGCCATGGTGGTGATTTGCTGGCGTAGTGTTTGAGCTTCGTCAGCGGAGTGGAGTTCGGGCGCTGTGAGTTTTTGGTTGAGGTTATTGGTTAGGGTGGGAGCACTTGAATTGTTGGGTGAGTCGGAGGTTGCTGCCGTCAATAATCGCACCAATTCAAGTGCGGAAGGGGGAACGGTCATAGAAGCGTTGTTCACGCTTGGTTGTGTTGTGTTTTGTGAAGGCTTGTAGTACTCCGCATTGGCGAGAGGATCGATTTGTAACTTGGATCCATCGAAGGAGACTCCTGCGAAGAGTCCTCGACTGCGTGAGTAGGAGTAAATTTCAGCTTGAAGTTTTGAATCGGTACCAGCGGCTGCTTGTCTTCCGACCGGACCTGCGGCTGCGGCGGCATCGACACCGATCGTAAATTTGCCCGAGTAAATTCCTTCGATACTGCGGCGTGATTTGAAGACAAGGATGACATCGGTCGACTGTACTCCGACTTGCCAGCCGATATTGCCTCCTGTTAGTGTCGTAAACAGTGGTGCTCCCCAAGCCCCTTGGTCATCGCGCGTAATGAGAACACCATTTCCGCGTCGAGCGCCGATAATAAAGCTCCCCTTGATCACGTTAGGGATGATAGCGACTCCCTGGGCATCGCGTAGAAGTTCTCGTGGTATACCTTGCAAGGTGAGTGTATCTACGGCTTTGAAGACTTCGATCGCAGAAGTCATCGTCGCTTCTTCACGCGACTGTGCATGGAGGGATGGGGAGGCGTAAAGGAGGATCGTCGAAAGCAGGGCGATCCATTGAAGCGTGTTGCTGAAAGAGACAGGGTTCATTGAAGACCACTCCGTTGCTAGGTGAGAACATCCATGATGCGACTGAAAAATTGTTTTCATCATTTTAAATAATCCTTGGGTTATGTCGACTTCAAAAAAAGGTGGGACATTGGCCGGGAAACGTCCTCGCGGTCCCCTGCCCTGCTGGTAGCTTTGAGTTCTGAGAGAGCTTAGGTTGATGGGCTGAGGGGCAAGGAGAAATGTTGAGCCCTCGAAAAGCTTCAAATAAATTGAAAAAGCCAATGATTTTTCATTTCTATTGGCTCAATCGAGTGCTGAGGGAGTCCGTTGTTGGGTAGAGCAGTACCCAGCCGAGTTGGTCAGGTTATACTCCAAGTTATCAATTCAAAACTTTGGTACGATTTATTAGTGTTTGGGGGGAAGGGATGGAGAGTCAAGCGACTTTGCGGCGATGGACGATCGTCTGCCTAGTTGTCTGGCTTTTGGTCTGTGGACTGGCACTGATCTGGTACCTCGTATTGGCCGGGACTATTGATCGGGCGAATCAGGAAAGCGGCTTGCGACAAACGGCTCGCAATTTAGCTTGGATCGTATCGAGATCAACGGCCGAGCAAATCGACGCAGGATTAGTGGAGCAACTGCAAAAGGATTTTGGGGTCGAAGCTTCCTTGAAGAGGAATGTCTCAGCGGACTTGTTGCGTAATCTTGATGGCTCAGCATCTGAGGGAGGCAATTTTCTTTTGGAGCAAGGGCCGGTGGTTTGGCAAGCGCAGTCGGGTGGACCCTATCGAGTTTCAGTCGATGTTATCTTTGGAGGTTCCAAGAGCGAGTTGAGTTCGCTTCGTCTTTCTAAAGACGTGAATCAAAGAACTTTTTCTACTTGGGGATTGGTCGTGCCGTGGTTGTTGCTGACGGCAACCGGAATTGGTTTGTTGCTTTATGTTCTCCGGGTTCCAAATCGGCGTACGATTGAGTTATGCGAACAGCTTTCGAAATGGGGCGAGTCGAACATGCAGCAACTTGTGCAGGGGCCGCACGATTGGACGACGCCGATACCTTTGAAACTCCCCGATTCATTTCTGGATCTTCAGGACTTGATGTTGCAGTACTCGGATGCATCGCGAGAAAAAATATTGCATCTGTATCAAGAGGTCTTCCGTACAACGCGAGTGCTTAACAGCATGGTGGAGGGGGTGGTTGCGGTAGATCGACAGATGCGTATTCTGGCTGCCAATCCTGCAGCTCGAGAGCTTTTATCGATGTCTGCAGAACCGACTCCGGGGCGATCTTTAGTTGAGCTGGTACGATTTCCTCGTTTGAGTTCGATGCTCGAGCAATCGTTGAAGAGTCAGAAGACCATGGAAGGAGACGTTGAGGTTGGGTCAGCCAATCGTCGCTATCTACGAATTCGTTTGCTTCCATTACCGGGTAATAAAGAGCCCGTGGGAGTGTTGATAACGCTGAGCGATGAAACAAGATTGAAACGCTTGGAGAATCTGCGGCGCGAGTTTATTGCGAATGTCTCACACGAGTTAAAGACTCCTTTAGCCGCGATCAAAGCTTATGCTGAGACGTTACTCTTGGGAGCTTTGGAGGATGAAAAGAAGAATGTTCAGTTTGTCGAGCGCATCAGCCAGCAGGCAGATCGATTGGATCATCTGATACGCGACATGTTGCAGTTAGCAAGAGTTCAGTCTGGTAATTTGCAGATGAGCATGGTGGAGTTTGCGGTAGGCAAGGTGTTGGTTTCGACGGTTGAGTCGCATCGTGTGATTGGTGAGTCAAAAGGAGTTGTGGTTCGCTTAGAGGAAGTGGCCCCGGAGCTGATGATCGTAGGTGATTACGAAGCCTTTCAAACGATTGCCAATAACTTGATTGGCAATGCGGTCCGGTATACCGAAACGGGTGGTGAGGTTGTGGTGAGTGCTGTTGAGGAAGATGGTTTGGTTTGCATTGCAGTGCGCGACACGGGGATTGGGATACCGGAGGAAGATCAGGAGCGGGTGTTTGAGCGGTTTTACCGTGTGGAGAAGGCTCGCAGCACAGAGCGAGGTGGGACGGGGTTGGGGTTGGCAATTGTCAAGCACTTGGTAGGGGCGATGAAGGGAACGGTCAAGCTGAAAAGCAAGCTGGGTGAAGGGAGCTTGTTTGAAGTCCGCTTACCCAGTGCGAACAAGAGATCTTAGGGGCGGTAGCAAGGCGGTAAAAATTTTCAGGAAGTCGCTTTGAAAAAGAGGTTGGGGTTGTTCCATTTTGGGGGCGGATTCCAGCGATGTGATTGAAGAGGTTTGTGGTTCAGGATTTGATCTGGGCCAAAATATTTCCCGCCTTTTTCTACTCCCCGTAAAAAGCGTAGAATTAGGAGCAAAAGTGAAGTTCTTCATGTTACCTTAACGAGATCTTCATGGCGTTGTATTAGCTTCTGTGGCGTTGGGCTGAGGGTGGTTTTGGCTCGAGCAATTGGGTCGCGACCGGCAGTTTGGCGTCCGAGAGTAGGAACGGATTTACAAGGTTTCTCGGTGTCTTCCTGTTGGAAAGGAAATTCCTGGATGTCGCGACATTTGCAGCACGATTTGGACGAGGCTTATCACAACTTGCTTTTCCTTTCGGGGATGGTTGAGGAGATGATCGACCAGGCCGTGGTGGCGTTGTGTGAACGTCGGCGCGATTTGGCCGACGAGGTGATTGCCAAAGATGCTGAGATCGACCGCAAAGAAGTGCGTATCGAAGAAGAGTGTTTGAAGATGTTGGCTCTACATCAGCCGGTTGCCGCCGATTTGCGGAAGGTAACTACGATGATGAAGGTCAATAATGACTTGGAACGAATGGCGGATTTGGCCTGCAATATTGCCGAGCGAGCCCACAGCCTTAGCCCGACACCCGAGTTTCCCATCCCGCAGAAGATCAACCAAATGGTCCAGTTGACCACAGGTATGGTTCGACAGGGTTTGGATGCGTTCGTCAATCTGGATTTAGATCTCGCTTACCGCGTGATTAGCCAGGATGACATGGTGGACAATTTGAACGTGCAGGTGATTGACGAGATAACCAATCTGATGAGTGGGCGGCCGGACTGGGTAACTCCAGGACTCCATTGTTTTTCGGCTGCTCGTCATCTAGAGCGTATCGCCGATCATGCGACCAACATCGCTGAGGATGTGGTTTACATGGTCAACGGAGTAATTGTCCGGCACCGAAGAGATTGGCCGAGACCGACGTCCAAGCCCGCGGGCAATAATGAGATTGCTTAATCGGAGTGAATTGGCTTATGCCCAAGCCGAAGGTTTTGATCGTTGAAGACGACCGGTCGCTCGCTGAAGTTCTAGAGTACAATCTGGAAAAAGCTGGCTATGAAGTGTTCAAAGCTCATGATGGACGAGATGGTCTTAATCAGGCACAGTTGAGGCTTCCCGATATCATTGTATTGGATGTCATGCTACCTGTTGTCGATGGCTTGGAGGTTTGTCGACAGTTGCGAGCTTCTCAAGAAAATCGCAATGCACAGATCATCATGTTGACCGCCAAGGCTGAAGAGACTGACCAATTGGTCGGCTTTTCTGTCGGAGCGGATGACTATGTGGTCAAGCCCTTTAGTGTTCGGGTGCTACTGGAACGTATTAAGGCATTGCGACGCCGGCGCACCGATGTTGCTGAGCAAGATGTGGATTCGATTGTTTGCCAAGGCGTTACTTTGGATCGTAAGCGTCACCGCGCAGTGGTCGGCAATCGCAATTTGGATTTAACGCGTAGCGAGTTCAAGTTGCTGGAGACATTGATTCGCCAGCCAGGAAGAGCTTTTGATCGATCTGAATTGATCGATGCGGCGTTAGGCGAAGATACTTTAGTTTTAGAACGGACGATTGACGTTCATATTCGAGCGCTACGTAAGAAACTCGATGATCAAGCCGATTTGATCGAAACGGTTCGAGGAGTAGGTTACCGATTTAAGGAACCCGATCAGGTAACTTAGGCAATTCGGCTTACATCTGATTTACCGTATCTCAGGTAGTCCTGGAAAAAGCGAACGCTCCGGAAAAAGGTTCGCCTAAGCTACCTTCTTTCGAAGCGTTCTGCGTTGTTGTTAAGAGTGATTTCTCAATCACACTCAGCATGCATTACGCGAGTGCTGGTTCGTGGGATCGAGAGCCTTCCAAGATTCTTTCGATTAATTCTTGCTTGCCTGATTCCGAGCAATCGTTACTTAGCTGGCAGGTACCAGCAGCTTCGTGCCCACCTCCGCCGTACTGAAGCATGAGGTCACCGACATCCAATTCGCAGGAACGATTGATAATCGAACGACCTACGGTGTAGACCGTGTTACGTTTCTCGACGCCCCACAAGACGTGCATCGAAATATTGCACTGTGGATACAACGCATAGATCATGAATCGATTGCCAGGGTATATCGTTTCTTCGTTGCGCAGATCGAGCACGACGAGGTTGCTGTGAACCTTTGCGACTCGCAGCAGTTGTTGGCGGAACTGATCTTGGTGTGAGAAGTACAGGTCGACACGTTCCTTGACGTCTGGCAATTCGAGAATCTGCTCGATCGAGAGATCCCGGCAGCAATCAATCAGCATCATCATCAATTGGTAATTAGAAACACGGAAGGTACGGAAACGACCTAGTCCGGTTCTTGCATCCATCAAGAAAGAGAGCAGTTCCCAACCGGATGGGTTGAGAATATCGTTGATTGAAAAACCAGCGGAGTCCGCTTTATCAACGGCTTCCATCATGTCGTCACGAACCTTTGGGAAGGTCGCCTTACCACCGAAATAGTTGTAGACAACTCGAGCTGCCGATTTAGCCCCTGCTTCAAGGACATAACCTGGCGTTTCGTCCAATTCAGAGTTACGGGTTTCTTCGCTCGTATGGTGATCGAAACAGAGTGCGGCACCCTTCACGTAGGGAAGGTTGGTCAGAATATCGCGATTTGTGACTTCGATTTTGCCATCTTGCACATCTTTAGGATGTACAAATTTGATTTCCCCGAGGATGTCTAGTTCCTTCAGAAGTACTGCACAAATCAAACCATCCATATCGCTTCTTGTCAGCAGACGATATTTGCCACTTAAACCGTTCATGAATCGCTCCCTAAACATTTGTGTTGTGTTAATGGCAACTCAATACGCTGCCCACTCTTCACAAAAACCGTAGCTTGCAGGGAGGGGCCGATTGCCGAAAGGGAGTACAAACAGCAGGAGAAAATGCAGTTAGTAGGTGGAATTGGTTGCCTATTCGTTACAATCAGTACCGTCGGGCTTCGGTCTTCCGTTGTTAAATGGATGGAAAATGCATGGAAACGCAAATTAGCTCCGTAAAACCCCCTGAGTTACAGCGGTTAGCCGACTTTGCCATGGTTCGAGTGATCATGTTGTTTTTCGTAGTGATCGGGAGTGTCTTTTTCGTGGCCTTTGGTGTTTGGCCTGCCATCCAATGGTTGCGATCGCAGAGTTGGGTTTCCGCTTCATGTAGGATCCAATCTGTCGATATCGCTATAAAGAACGCTGGGGATGAGGGGATCTCCTACGCACCAAAGATCACTTACATCTATCGTTGGAAGCAACGCGACTACCAGGGAAATCAACTCGATTTCGACTCGAGATCCTACAGCAAGAAGGAGTGGCTGGAGGCGAAGCTAAGTCCTTATGTTCCAGGAACTGAAACCCAATGTTTTGTGAATCCTGCGCGACCAGAAGAGGCGAGTTTAACTCGCGACTTTCCAACGGTGTCTCTAGTATTTTCCACGGTAGGATTATTGTTTTTCTCGATTGGTCTGATGGCTCTCCGTTTCAGTTTTCTATCGCCAGCAAAGATGGTAGGAAAACTTGATGAGGCAGTATTGCCGGATCGATCGATGAAAGCGACATCGAAGTTTTCCTCAGTCGCAGAAGATATTGTAGATCCTAAGAATTCAAGCTCCGAGTCATTGCAAGATCAAGTCGCTGTCTCGACCGCTGTGCCTATGGAGTCTCAGGGGGAGAATCAACCGCAGGTTATCAAGCCTGAGTTTAGTCGTTTGGGGGTAGTTTTTGGGCTCGCAATCTTCGGGCTTATTTGGAATGGAATCATCGGATTTGTGATATTCCTGATGTCACAGGAACGAGGTGGTTTCTCGATCTTCATGTCGCTGTTTCTTATTCCTTTCGTACTCATCGGAGTTGGTACTCTTTTGATACTGGCTCGCCAGATATTGGTTTTGGCAAACCCTCTGCCGATCGTGGTTTATAGCGATAACTGGATTTATCCCGGCAGTGAGTTTGAAGTTAGTTGGATGATGAAAGGAAGAGTAAACAGGATTAAAGCGTTGACGATTTTTGTAGAAGGGATTGAAACGGTCACCTATCGCCAGGGAACTTCGACGCGACGAGAATCCAATGTTTTCTACCGAGACAAGATCGTTGAAATCGACCAGCAAGAGAGGATTGCTCAGGGATTTGAGGTCGCTCGCATCCCCCAAAACACGATGCACTCCTTCGATGCACCGAACAACAAAATCCAATGGCAAATTCGATTTGAAGGCGAAATACCATGGTGGCCGGATTTGAGCGAAAAGTTTCCTCTGGTCATTCTTCCCCCACGATCGCCACAGGAGTCGCTGTAATGGACAATATCGATGATGGGAATAGTAGTTTAGAACGTGGAACAGGCGTTACGGTTTGCTTGTTATATGCGGATGGCAGAGAAAATACGGAGGGGATATTTCTGCCCGGGGACGAAATTGTGGTCGAGGTATCTTGGGTTCTGCAACCCTCCTTCCATAGCTTTGATTTACGACTGGTTTGGGAAACCGATGGAAAAGGAACCGATGATCGCGAGACCGTGCTGCGCGAGACGTGGGAGAGTGAACTTCGAGGCGAAACAAAAAGGAGCTTTCGTTGGACTTTGCCAAGAGGGCCTTTAAGTTGCGATGGTAGTTTGCTGCGAATCCGTTGGTTCGTCGATTGCTATATCAATCCAGAAGGAATTCGAGCGAGGAGAGATCTGGTGCTCAGTTCCACGGGAGAACCAGTCGTGTTACCTAAGATGGAAAGCGAGGGAGAAATAGAAAAGCTGTTCAAAAAGGTTATTGGTTCCCGGAAAGCTCCTTAAGCAATTGAAGCCATTTAGGCCCGATTCTATTCCAGGAGTATTCCTCCGCGATCTCGCGAGAACGCATTCCAAAGGAGTGAAGTGCTTCGGGATTTTGACAAGCTGATGAAATTGCCCTGCTCAGTTGTTGAGTATCATCGAGAGTTACGAGCCAACCGTTTTGGTTCTCACGAACTAATTTAGGTATCACATCACTTGCTCTGGTTGACACAACTGGGAGTCGGTGTGACATCGCTTCCAGTAGGCTAAGAGGTAATGCTTCGTAGTTCGATGATAAGATGAACAGATTTGATTTATCTAGCTCTTCGGCAATATGGTGACTCCAGCCAGGAAGCGATATCGTCTCATTGAGTCCATAGCTCTGAATCAACATTTCAAGGGGCTTTCGCTGTTCCCCTTCGCCAAGGATATCTAGCCTCCAATCGGTGAGCAGATTGCGGGAAAGCTGCCAAGCCTGGATGAGTTTGTCGAAGCCCTTTTCTTTCGCTAATCTTCCCACGGCGATTGCGCGGTAGGGTGGCCTCGCAGGATTATGTGTTTCGACATCCGGCGACGGAAGTTCGGAGAGTTCGATGGCGTTGGGAAGAACGCGGATATCCTGATTCGGAAAACGCTGCTGCAGGTCTGCTGCGATTTCATCTGTTAGCGCTAAGATACAACGAGCTTTGGGATAGGTAAAACGACGCCAAGTTTCCCATAGCAGTGAAAGGCGTTGGCGACGGGGATCACTGTGCTCCGCAATGATGACGGGGCAGTGTCGCGATGAGCCGAGTTCTGGGCGATGGAAATCCAGGGAGGCTGCGGCAGCTAGCGAGAGAATATTCATTTTGTCAGTGAAACTGACGATGGCATCCGGTTGAAGTTCTTTCAGCGTCGCCCGCAATTTGGTGATTCGGTGGCGATTGGCGATCCAGGCCTGAACCAAATTCTTGCTATGGCTCATCAAATCCAAGCCGATTCGCTGGACACTAGGCTTAACCTTGTAAGTATCCCGATCGATGCGATCGAGAGTTACCACCGTGACTTCGTGATGGGCAGATGCGAGGTAGTTGGCCAGTTCGGCCATTTGACGCTCGGCTCCGCCACCGTGAAGAGCATGAATAGTAAGAGCGATACGCATAGAGACCTAAAAAGCGTTTTAGTGGGACTCAGGGAGAACTATTTTGGTTTACAATGCTTGAGAGCGTCTCTCGTTTGGTCACTTGGAGGCAGTTATGCGTTGGCTTTTTATCGCTTCAGGAATGAAGGTTCCATCAACACGTTTTCGCGTGTTGCCATACCTTCCATTCTTGCGGAAAGCGGGACACCAATGCGACTTGGCTTTCAGTTGGCCGGAGAAATATGATTATCATCCGTTGCTGGGATGGAGGATCAGTCAGTTCGTCAAACGTGAACGTCGCAAGTGGCAAGCGTGGTACGCATCACGAATTCATTATGACGCAATTCTACTTGAACGAGAAATATTTCACGACCCCAGTTACGATATCGAGATGCGTTTCCGCAAAGTGACGCCTCGCATGGTTCTCGATGTCGATGATGGTATTTTTCTAAATTTTCCAGAGAAGTATGAGGTACTTGCAAAGAGCAGCGATGCCGTGCTTTGCGGTAACAATTTCTTGCTGGATTACACTCGCCCCTTCAATGCAAACGTCCAGCTACTGCCAACCTGTGTTGAACTAGGACACTACCCAGTGCGAGATGCGTCGCGTAATCGTTCTGGAGATCAAGTGACAATTGGCTGGATTGGTACCACACAAAATGTCGCTTTTCTCGAAGTATGCGCCGAGGCGCTACGCAATTTATCGCGGCGCCATTCCTTTCGGCTTTTGGTCGTCGCTCCGCAACCTGATCGACTCAGGGAGATCGATTTAAGTGGCGTCGAGATTGATTTTCGTAAATGGTCGCCGGAAACGGAAATTGGTTTGCTGCACCAAATGGATCTCGGGATCATGCCACTGCCGGCAGACCAAGAGTGGATGAAATACAAGTGTGGATTAAAGCTGATTCAATATCTGGCGGTCGGCATTCCTGGGGTTGCTTCTCCAATCGGAGTCAATGAGGCAATTCTTTCAGGTAATCAGGTCGGATTGGCTGCCCAGTCTTCCGAACAATGGGAAGTTGCGTTGGAAACCCTATTAACCGATTCGGCTCGCCGCCTAGAAATGGGGAAATTGGGCCGCTGTTTGGTCGAAAAGCAGTACAGTATCGAGGGAAATTGGCAACTTCTGGAAAGAACTCTCCAGTCGCAAGGGTAGATACTTTACGGGCTGTTGGCGGGAATCGATAATTGTTTAGGTTTGTTATCGATCCCTGTCTATCGACGGTTCTTACCGGCGGTTACCGTACAGTGACATGTTTGACTTTGGTCTATCTCGTATCGACCATCGGAAGGGCTTTAGGCCCAGGTGATGGTCTAGAAAAGCAAATGGTAGTGTCATGCAAAAGGTTGCCTTGAGATCAAAGATTTTCGGGTCTTACTCATCATCTTGGATTGTGAGCAGGTGTGCTGTTGGTATTTGGGCTTTGGTTGCTTTATGTGGCGGAAATATTTCTGCTCAGCAACCCTCTGATGGCGACCAAGAAAAATTGGAATTCAATCGCGACATACGACCGATCTTGTCCGAGACCTGTTTTGCTTGCCACGGTTTTGATGCCAAGAAACGTGAAGCTAACCTGCGTTTGGATACTGCTCAGGGAGCCACTCAAGATCTCGGTGGGCGATTTGCGATCAAGCCTGGTGATCTAGCTGCAAGCGAACTATGGAAAAGGGTTCTATCGACTGATCCAGACACCGTGATGCCTCCGCCCGAGACCAAGAAGGTTCTCACCGATACCCAGAAAGAAAAATTGAAAAAGTGGATTGAACAAGGAGCCGGCTATCAACGTCATTGGGCATTCGAGCCGATTGCCGATGCTTCTCTTCCTGCAGATCAAAACTCGGTCGCTTGGTCGAATCATCCTATCGACCGTTTCATTCACAAAGCACTTCAACCTCGCGGTATGAAGCCGCAAGAAGAAGCAGATCGTGAGACGTTGATCCGCCGCGTAGCGATTGCACTGACAGGTTTACCTCCGACACTCAATGAACTACAGGAGTTTCTTTCCGATAGTTCTCCGAGAGCCTACGAAGCGATGGTCGATCGTTATCTCGAGTCAGAGCAATATGGCGAAGAGATGGCCAAGCACTGGTTGGATGTGGCTCGATACGCGGATACGCATGGGCTTCATTTGGATAATGAACGGGCGATGTGGGCGTACCGTGATTGGGTCATCAATGCCTTTAATAAAAACCTTCCGTTTGATCAGTTTACTATCGAACAGCTAGCAGGAGACTTACTCCCCTCCCCTACCCAGGATCAAATCATTGCCACGGGATTTAATCGCTGCAATGTGACAACCGCTGAAGGAGGTGCCATCAGCGAGGAGTTTCTCTTCCGTTACGCGGTTGATCGAACCAGTACAACGATTCAAGCGTGGATGGGGCTAACCGGCGGCTGTGCTGTTTGTCACGACCATAAATTCGATCCTTTATCGAGCAAAGAGTTTTATTCGCTTTACTCGTTTTTTTACAGTGCTGCTGATCCAGCGATGGATGGCAACAACAACATCACACCTCCCTTGCTGCGAATGACCTCGCCGCAACGCGATGCTGAGATCAAGCAATGGAAACTCCTGGAAGCAGATCGCTCGGCAGCGCTAGCTCGCTGGATCGATGAAGGAAAGTATCAGGATCCTTCCACGGCAGCGGAAAAGCCGGCCGCTGCTGAAATACGCGATGTTTGGCTGGATGATCGCTTTCCGGAAGGAGCTGGAGTTTCCTGTTCCTCGCGCAATCCATCGGTCTGGGTAGGAAAAGAAGAGCTGCAACCTGCCAAAGGCTTACGGGTACTGAAGCAAGTTAGCGCTGTGAATTACGAAGATCGCATCGATCAGCCGATCGAGCCTTTGATGATACCTGTCGATGGAAAATTAAATCTATCGGTCTGGTTGGATCCTAAGTCAACACCTGAAGCGTTCATGTTCGAAATCAATACGACCGCTGGTGTTCGGAAACTCATCTGGGGCAATCAACAGCGTTATGGCGGCGCGGATGAGAAGAACAATATTCGTGTTGGTGATGTGCCTGCTGGAGGCCAGTGGCACACGATCGTTTTTGATATGACACGTTTCGCTCTTCCCCCTGCGACTCAGGTAAATCAACTGAAACTGGCTCAGTATGGCGGTCTGATTTACTGGGATAATATTGAAATGGTCGGCACTATGGAGCCAGCGACAGATATCCGAGTGGCGATGAATGCATGGTGGGATAGTCGCAAAGGGAAAGACACCAAAGGTGCCGATGGAGAGCTAAATAAAATTCTTAAGGAAGGTCGCGAGCAACATACGGAGCCAGAGAAGGCGACGCAGGTTCGCAAATTTTTCTTGCGATCGATTTCCCGAGGAGCTAATCCAGAGCATGTCGATTTGCTCAAGCAGTGGTCGCTAGCGAAGGATCAGTTAGCGTACTTGGAAGAAGGACGTTCGCAGACATTTGTATTTGCGGATCTCCCCAAGCCACGCGATGCATTTGTGATGTTGCGGGGACAGTACGACAAGCAAGGAGAAGCGGTACAGCCGAGTACGCCAGCCTTTCTGCCGGCGATGTCTAGCATCGAAGGTCGTCGACCCAATCGACTCGACTTAGCCAAATGGCTATTAGCCGAAGAGCATCCACTGACAGCTAGAGTTACAGTCAATCGTTTCTGGCAACAGATTTTTGGAGTGGGGCTAGTCAAGACGAGCTACGATTTTGGTTCTCAAGGTGAAGTTCCCAGTCATCCTGAACTTCTCGATTGGTTATCTCGCTGGTATCGGAACAATAGTTGGAATACCAAGTCGCTGATGCGTTTGATGCTCACGAGCAAGACATTTAAGCAAAAGACCACTGCTTCCCCTGAATTGCTTGCTGTCGATCCAGAGAATCGCTACTACGCCCGTGGTCCTAGATTGCGTATGGATGCCGAGCAGATTCGAGATAATGCGCTGTTTGTAAGTGGCCTGATCAATCTAACGATGGGAGGTCCCGGCTTTAAGACCTATCAACCACCGAATATTTGGGAGCCGGTGGGATACGCGGATAGCAATACGAGGTTCTATCTTCAGGATCATGGACCAAACCTTTATCGCAGGAGTGTCTATGCGTACTTCAAGCGAACGGCGCCTCCCCCTTTTATGTCCAACTTCGACGCTCCGAATCGCGAGCAGTTTTGCACGATACGAGAACGCAGCAATACCCCGCTGCAGGCTTTGCAATTGATGAATGATGTGCAGCACTTCGAAGCGGCTCGCGCTTTTGGACAAAGAATGATTCTTGAGGGGGGCGATACGGCTGAGAAACGTATCGAATACGCTTATCGACTTACCTTATCCAGGTCGCCTCGAGCGCAGGAATTGGAAGTGCTCAAGAAGGCGCTTTCGCATTTTCAGGAACGTTACAGCAAAGATGAGGCGGCGGCTGTGGCTGTTATCACCAACGGTGAATCAGTTGCTTCCAGTGCGGTGAATAAAACCGAACTGGCGGCGTATACGTTGCTGGGTAACTTGATTTTGAATCTTGATGAAACGATCCATCGCAATTGAGAAACGATTGCCAAGGCCGAACGAAAATGGATCTCTTTGCGAATCGATCTATAGCTAACAAGGTTTGACATAAACGATGAAAGACTTACATCAACTGCAGTTCGAGCTCAATCGGCGACAGTTTTTCGCTGGAAGCGGTCTGCGTTTAGGTGGCGTGGCGATGGCTGCGATGCTGGGAAATAATAGCTTCAGGTCGCTCGCTGCTCAGGAGAATAACACCTCTGCTAATCAGAGCATGTATCCGCCATTGCCTGGCCTACCGCATTTTGCTCCGAAAGCTAAATCGCTGATCTATCTGCATATGAATGGTGGTCCTTCTCAGATCGATATGTGGGATCATAAGCCAAAGTTGGAAGAACAGTTTGATAAGGATCTTCCTGATTCCATTCGAATGGGTCAACGAATTACGACGATGACCAGCGGCCAGTCGCGATTGCCGGTTGCACCATCGAAATTTAAGTTTTCTCAAGCTGGCCAGAGCGGGATGTGGGTGAGCGAATTGCTTCCGCATACAGCCAAGGTCGTTGATGACATCGCATTGGTCAGATCCGTACATACTAATGCCATTAACCATGATCCAGCTTGTACCTTTGTGATGACTGGAAGTGAAGTGCCGGGCAAAGCAAGTCTTGGGGCGTGGTTAGCTTACGGCTTGGGAAGCGTCAGTAACGATTTACCGGCCTTCGTTGTTTTGACACCAACTTGGACTGCTTCTGCTGCCGCGCAAGCCCTCTTCACTCGTATGTGGAGCAGTGGCTTTTTACCAACACGCTTTAATGGCGTCGCCTTGCGTGGATCTGGCGATCCAGTCTTGTATGTTCAGAATCCCAATGGAGTGACTGGATCAGATCGCCGTGTGATGTTGGATGCGTTGGCTGAATTGAATCGTCAGAGTTTCCAGCTTAAGGGTGATCCTGAAATCCAAACACGCATTTCGCAATATGAAATGGCTTTCAGGATGCAAACGAGCGTTCCCGAATTAGTCGACCTGAAGGGGGAGTCGCAGGAGACACTGGATCTTTATGGCCCTGAGGTCACCAAGCCGGGAACCTTCGCAGCTAGCGCCATCTTGGCGCGACGATTGATCGAGAGAGGGACACGAGTCGTCCAGATTTTGCATCGAGGTTGGGATCAGCATGGGAATTTACCATCGGATATCAGCGCTCAGTGTCGAGATACCGATCAACCTTCCGCAGGGTTGTTGATGGATCTCAAGAGACGTGGCCTCTTGGATAATACGCTGGTCGTCTGGGGAGGTGAGTTTGGGCGAACCGTTTACTCGCAAGGTTCACTATCTAAAGAGAATTACGGTCGCGATCATCATCCGCGCAACTTCTGTATGTGGATGGCCGGCGGTGGTATCAAGGGTGGCACTGTCTTTGGCGAGACAGATGATTTTAGTTACAACATCGTTGCGAACCCTTGTCATGTGAATGACATCAATGCGACCGTATTGCATTGTATGGGCATCGATCATGAACGATTCACATTTCCGTTCCAAGGTCTTGATCAGCGTTTGACGGGAGTCGAACCGCAGAGAGTTATCAAAGAGATTCTTGCTTAACAACACGCGGTTCATCGATAGGTCGATTGTCAGCGAGCGTTCTTCTGCGAACGTTCACTGCGATATAGTGTTGCGAAAAGAGTTATTGCTCGTTGTTGATAATTGCAAACGAGTTTATTTGCCAACCTTTTCGATCGATATCGAATAGAAGAAAAAGAAGCGGTAAAAAAAGAGAGGCGATCGATTTGCTCGATCGCCTCTCTGATACTTTTAGTAGGAACTGCAGCCGATAGGTTGTTTAGTATTGGTCTCGTCGACCACCACCTGAGTAACCACCACCTCCGCCGCCACCACCTCCACGGTAGCCGCCTCGACCACCACCTCCGCCACCGCCACCCGGACGCTCTTCACGTGGGCGAGCTTCGTTTACAGTTACACGGCGACCAGCAACTTCTTGCTGATTAAGATTCTCGATCGCTGCTTGGGCCTCTTCGTTATTAGGCATTTCAACGAAAGCGAATCCTCGGGAACGTCCTGTCTCTCGGTCCATAATGATGCTTACTTGAGATACCTGGCCGAAACGACCAAAGGCCTCACGAAGTTGATCTTCGGTAGCGCGATACGACAAGTTCCCCACATAAATATTCGTCACTGCACAAACCCTTCACGAAACACTGACTGGAAATAACCTTTGAGCGATTTCGCCATTCAGGACGGACTAAGAAAAGCAGTTTCCAGCAGCATCTTTATGGGAACAAAAATGGTGGCTGGGATGAGCCTATCTAAGGTCAAGACGCAGGGACTTGACGACCTGTTATCGCTCAATGGCCGCGATTATCAGCCTTGTTAATAGGGCAAGTCAACAGAAAATATCTTTATCCAACCAGTTTTTTCAAAACCTGCAGAGCGTTCTCGTAGTTCGGTTCGGTAGCCACTTCCGGAACGATTTCACTGTAGGCAACGTTACCTTGAGCATCCAAAACATAGACTGCTCGGGCGAGCAACTTTAGTTCGTCGATGGTCAGTCCCCATGCCTGACCAAAAGCTCCAGTTTGATAGTCGCTGGCGCTTCTCAAGCTCTTAATCGATTCAGCGCCACAAAAACGGTTTTGGGCGAAAGGAGTGTCGCGACTGATGGTCACCGCATTGATTTTGTCACCGAGAGATTCTAATTCGGTGTTAAAACGCTTGGTTTGAATCGCACATACTCCCGTGTCCAAAGATGGGACAATGTTTAGGAGGGTCGGTTTTCCAAGCAGATCCTGCTTCGTCAGGGTCTTCAAACCCCCTTCAAAGTAATGCAGCGTGAAATTCGGGGCAGCTTGGCCCACTGTAACTTCTTCGCCGACCAAAGTCATAGGGGACCCTTTGAAGGTAATCTTGCCATGTCGAGCCATGTTTCGGTTCCTGTGTTTTGAGAAAGAGTCTGGAGAAAGTGTGCCGCGATCGATTCCAAATCTTTTCGCTCCGGATTAGAGGTTTGATTAGAATCGAATGGCCTATCTTAGCCAGCCCACTCAAAGAGTTTTTGTTGGAACTTAGACTCCGATATCCACTTCGTCTTGCTCAACTAATTGGGGGTTGCAGGACAGTCACCAACCAAGCCATTGGCGAGTGAGTTTCGGCGAATTGAGGGCTCTGGCCAATGACGATTAATGGCCCAAACCGCAAAAGGCAAGCCCGAGATAGGGAGTGTCAACGAAGGTTGCTACAGGCTATTTAGAGATCCCAGGACCTTCGGCTGCGGTGAAAACTTTATTGCTTAGCCCCAAGTCACTTCTAAGCGATTATCGACCTTCTGAACGCCTTCGATGCGACGCACGATTTCCTGTGCCATCTGCTTCTGGTAATAGGTTTCGACTTTGCCACGGACGACCACCGTATCCGACTCTGTTTCAACCAACAATCTCTGCCCACTTAAGTGAGGAGATCCGATGATGGCTTGGTCGATACGGGTCAGCAGGGTCGAGGATGCGGAGGGATTCATCACAGATTGCCTTGACTGAGATAACTCGGATTGAGGTGGGAAGTACTTCCTGGACTAGCTTGTGAGATTGCAGCGATTCGCTCACAACCTCGCAAACATCGGTTCCATTCCAGAGGAAGTTCAGCTCACTTGGAAAAATTCCGGTCGGCATTCGCCGGTTCCCGGAAAATAAAACGGTAGCAACGGATGTGCCAAGAAAACCGTTTGAGGCATGCAATAAAGGAATTCGCTAAAAAGCCTAGTCAAAAGCCGCTTTTTCTCGAGATTCCAAAAGTTTCGGTAAGCTTCTCGACTCGAAGCAGCACGCTGGGATGTGTCCACGTCGCGCGCTGAGCACGGTTGGAAGAGCCGACGAGGTTGTGCAAGGCAGCGGCTAACACCATCGCGGAGCGGCGCATGGTCGCTTCCCAATGAAGAGGATTAGAGACCGGTAGGCCACTTTCTGGATCCCTCATCTGGGTTTCTAACACGGTACTGAGGCAACGACTTGATAATCGACAAGCTGTAATATCGGCATCAATCTCCGTGCAATGCCACAGCCATCGTAGACCCCAAGCGGCAAAGATTCCCAGCAGTACTCCAAGCGTCATGCGAGCGAGCCATAACGCCATTGGAATGTCGATCCCCCATACGTCACCCGTTACTGAGGCCGGCACACATAACTTGCCAATAAAAAGGGCCAGCGATGCAACGAGTAAGACCGCGCCGTAACGAATTGGCCCATGCCAACGATGCACATGAGCAGCTTCGTGAAGCAGCACCATTTCCAACTCACGAGGAGACAAGGTCCGCAGCAATCGATCGCTCAGTACTACATAGCGTTGCCAAGAAATGATACCCACCAACAGTGCTACAGAGACGCGGTCACCCGAGTTCCATATTCTAATCCCTCGAACTTTAACACCTGTTTTGTCAAATAGTGTCAACCACGCTTGATACTGTTTAGGGTCGCCACTCCATTTTTCCGTCCAAATCCAGACCGCTAACCAACAGACAAAGAAGGAAGTTGCGATGGAAACGGAGAGCGTCATTGCGAGTGAACCAAGAAAAGTGTCTCCACTAAGGAAGTTTGTGAAATACTCAGTGGGTACGATCCAAGTAAGACCACCAAGCCCACGGCTCAAGAGATCGTAGCCCAAGTTACTGAAGCTGATCAGCGACAGAGGAAGCAACCAGCCTTTCTGGGCTCGATGAAGTAGAAAGTTCAGTGGCCTATCAACCAGCTTTAGTTGGCTGTCGCGGGGTGAGCGAATGACTTGTTCATCCAGATACGCCTCCCATTGATGATCTAGACAATCACTGAGCAGGGCGAGCCCTATCAGCGGTAGAAGAGCCATCAGTGCGCTAGCGGTTTCACCATATGCAGACGCAGATGCTATGGCATTGGAGAAGCCGGACCATGGAACGGCCGCCACGATCAATATCGCACCGACAAATCGGCCGATATTCATACCCCTGTTCCACAAACTATTCGCATGCTGGTGACTGAGTTCACCATCATCGAGCGTCAAGGCGATCTGAAGCATCCAAAGTTTAGCGAAGAACAATACTGCAACTAAGACGCCGATCATCAGCAGCGGTTTAGGTTCGACCTCTGGTATCCATGTCGGAGCTGCTTCACCGACCAGCAGCATGACAAACATGGCGACGAACCAAAAGCGAAGCATCGCAAGTCTCTCTAAAAAATTGTTTGCCACATAAACCTATCCTTGGTTACGAGTTTGTTTTGAGTCCAGCGAAAAAAGAACGGCGACTGAAAATCCGATGGAGAATCAGTTCGGTTTCTATGAACGATCCGCGAGTTGCGTTTCGAAATCTCTAAGACTTCAGGCTAATCAAACCATAGCAACCCACAATCAATCCTTGGGCAGCTAGTAAAAGCTGTTGATTTTGACCTTCGGGATGTAACGATTGCATCAAACATGATTAGAATGAGGGCTGATTGTAAATCGTCTTGCCTTGTTGCTAACACAACAGAATAGGGCCGATTTAACATGTTGGGGTTACTGTCATCCGCGCGGAGTTTTGTCCTATGCGTCCATCAAACTTTCTTACTATTCCACTTTGGTCTTTTGTAAGTTTGGTCTTTTTTTCAGCCTCTCTCTTTGCCGAGGGCAAACTGCTTTCTAAACGTAACGAGTTTCTTGTAGCACCTGAGGAGTTGATCAAGTCGGATTCTGCTTCGAAAGTTCGAGTGATAGATACTCGAGATAATGACGCCTACCAAAAAGGACATATCCCCGGCGCCATCTTGGCAGATACAGCTACTTGGAAAAAACTATCAGCGAATCCTAAGACCTTGGCTGATGCGAAAAGCTGGGAGGAACCATTAGCTAAACTGGGGATTCAACAAGATATGCGAGTGATCGTCTACGGAGATCCGATGTCCGACGTAGCCCGAATGTGGTGGCTACTAAAATATCTCGGGGTCAAAAACGTCGCGATACTCGATGGTGGTTACAAAGCATGGACGGCTGTGGGTGGAAAAACGACAAACGATGTTGTCGAGGTACCTGCTGGAATAAGCTCTGTGCAACTGGATAACCAGCGATTGATTGAGCTTTCTGAGTTAGTTGAATGTTGCCTAGAGCAGAAAAGTGCGACCTTGATCGATAATCGAAGTGCGGCTGAATTCAAAGGAGAAGCTGGTGCAAGCCAACGCAAAGGACGTATCCCAGGAGCCTGTCATGTTGAATGGCTGGAGTTTCTTGATGCCAATGGTCGCTTCCTCTCCGATGAGCAGTTAAAAGAAAAGCTAGCCGACGCGCAACTTGAGCCTTCCAAGCAAATTATCTTGCATTGCCAAACCGGAGGACGGAGTAGTGTAGGTGCGTTTGTTATCGAAATGCTGGGCTATCCCAATGTAGGGAATTACTACAACGGTTGGTCGCAATATAGCGTCGATTCCAAGTTGCCCGTGGATAAATAATAAAGTCTGCAAAAGTTGATAGGATCAACCGCTTACGATGAATGTTGATCCCCATTAGATCAACAAGGTCTATAGCTGCGAGTCAATAAAAAAGCTGGAGCTGAGTTTTTGCTCGGCTCCAGCTTCTGTTTTGTTGATAGGTTATGCAGTTGAATAGAAAAATATCAGGTGTCGCACCGAAGTGACTTTTCTAACTCTGCAATTGGTTTTGCATCCACTGCAAGCCGATTTGAAGGGCTTCGGAAATCTTTTCGGGGAAGCGGCCACCCGCTTGTGCTAAGTCGGGACGACCACCGCCACTACCGCCGAGAATCTGGGCCGTTTGGCTGGCCCATGTTCCTGCACTGAGGCCCTTTTGCACCAGTTCAGGGCTGAGGCCCGCTACCACCACCACTTTGTCTGCGCCTGCTGATCCAGTAAGCAAAATCGCGCTTGGTTGTGAAGACTTCTTGCGAATCGCATCGATCAGTTGACGCATGAGATTCGGATTTCCTCCGGGGATCTCGCTAGCGATCACCAGAACACCACCGATCTGTTTCGCTTCAGCAATCAATTGATCTGCGGAGATTTCGCCTCCGCTGGTCAGCTGTTTGAGTTGCTCCAGGATTTTGGATTCATCGCCTAGCAACGATTCCACTCGGTTAACGACTTCCGGTAAAGCGACGTTGACCATTCGAGCGGTTTCTTTGAGCCACTGCCGCAGATCGCTGTAGGGGCTGGAGGTTGGTTTCGCAGAGTTACTCAGTGATGAGGCCGCTGGGAGATCTTTCGCCTGACCGCTACTGAGCGACTTCTTTAGTTGGCGAACGCGGTTCATCAACTGGTTGGTGGCTTCGGCCACTTGATGCTTTGAGCACTTCAGCAAATCGGCTAGACGATCGAGTGTTTCATCAACCCACTGCCTATGTTGATGGGCGCGCTGGCCAGTTAGTGCAGTGATGCGTCGCACGCCGGAAGAAACGCTTTCTTCGGAAAGTATTTCAAAGTTCTTCACTTCACTGGTGTTGTGCAAGTGAGTGCCACCGCAGAGCTCTTTCGAAAAATCTCCCATGGTCACCATGCGGACTGGATCGGGATACTTCTCGCCAAAGAGCATCATCGCGCCAGCTTTGCGTGCCTCTGCCAGTGGAACAATACTCCAGCTAACAGGAGCAGCGAGCTGCACCTTTTGATTGACGATTGATTCGATCTTTTTCAACGATTCATCATCGATGGATGATTGATTGGAAAAGTCAAAACGCAACCAATCGGCATCGACTTTCGAACCTTGCTGTTGAGCGTGTCCACCGAGTGTTTGTTGTAGTGCATAGTGCAGTAGGTGCGTGGCGGAGTGGGCGCGGCGAATCGCATCGCGACGCGTTGTATCGACAACGGCTTGTATGGTCATCCCTTCCTTGATTTCGCCACGCTCAACATGACCGAAGTGAACGAACAATTCGCCAGCTTTTTGCGTATCGGTGACACGGAAAAGGCATTCATCGTTTTGTAGAACACCGCAATCCCCGACCTGTCCACCACTTTCGCCATAGAAAGGAGTTCGATCTAGTACGATTCGAGTGAGTTGCGTTTGATCACCACCTGCAGCCAGTCGACCGACCAATCGATCTTCTTCGGCGGGGCCAACGATGATCCCTCGTACCTGGCAAGAAGCTTCTGTGTTTTCGTAGCCGAGGAAATCGGACTTCAGTAGAGCTTCTTTGAGGGTTTCGATGGGACCGGTTTGGAAAAGTTCCTTTTGGCCCGCTCCGCTGTTCTCGCTATGTTCTCCCATCGCAGCTCGATAGCCATCCCAGTCGAACGTGAAGTTCTTTTCAGCGGCGAGGGTTTGGAATAGTTCAGGAGGTACACCGAAGGTCTGGTAAAGAGAGGCCGCTTCGCGACCATCCACCATGACGCGTCCTTCCTTTTCCATCCCAGTGAAGACTTGATGGATACGATTCAAGCCGGCATCAATCGTTTGGAAGAAGTCCGCTTCTTCGCGACGAATCACATCAGCAACGCGTGTTGTCGTTTCACTTAGTTCTGGATAAATGCTTCGCATGCATTCTGCGACCATCGGCACGAGCTGATGCAAGAATGGATCTTTCATCCCGATTTGATGACCATCGAGAACAGCTCGACGGATCAATCGCTTGATCACGTAACGAGCTTTCTTGGGGCCTGGATAAACATTTTCATGCACCGCAAAAGTGCACGCGCGGATATGATCGGTGATGCGGCGGAGGCGTCGACCATTATCGCTCGTGTAGTCATACTTCGTTCCGCAGACTTCAGCTGCAGCAAGCACGATCGGATAAAGGCTGTCGATGTGGAAGTTAGAAGGAACGTTTTGCAGAACGCTCGCAGTTCTTTCCAGTCCCATTCCGGTGTCGATGTTCTTGCTGGGTAGTGGCCGCAGATTATCGGGTGGTTCGCCAACTCGATTGAATTGCGTGAAGACCAAATTCCAGATTTCGACCGACTTGCCGTTATCCAGCTGATAATAGATTTCACTGCAAGGGCCGCAAACGCCATCGGGTCCTTGGCTCGGAGCGCTCGCGGGCCAGAAGTTTTCATCTTCTTCCATGCGAGAGATTCGTTGTGAAGGCAAACCGATCTCTTGATTCCAAATAGCAGCCGCTTCGTCATCGTCTTTGTATACCGTAACGCTCAGACGATCGGCGGGGATACCAAGCCATTTCTTGTCGGTTAGGAATTGCCAAGCCCAATGGATTGCTTCCTTCTTGAAGTAGTCGCCGAAGCTGAAGTTCCCCAGCATCTCAAAGAAGGTATGGTGGTACGCGGTACGCCCCACATTGTCGATGTCGCCCGTTCGCAAACATTTCTGGCAAGTCGTGGCTCGTGTGAATTCCAGTTTCACTTTGCCAAGAAAGTGATCTTTAAACTGATTCATGCCCGCCGGCGTGAACAAAACGCTGGGATCCCAAGTGGGAACCAGAACATCGCTCGGCTGGCGACTGTGACCTTGCTGCTGGAAGAAGGAAAGATATTTCTCGCGTAGTTCATCGCTTTTCATAATTGGCTTATCGTATCCACGTCAAAGGCTAGAATTATCCTGCGATCGAAGAAGTTTGTACTATACAAATCCCAGTAAGTATCCACCATCGCCCTTAGGATGATAGAAGTTGACAGAAGATCGCCTCAAGCGTGAATTTTACGCAACTTTTTGCAATCAGGGAGAGGCTTCAAGCACCCTAATAATTCTGTAGGTCAGCCAGACAGCTAGGGGCTGCAACGGGTAAAACCGGAGCGAGGCGGGAAGGCTACTGGGGAACGACAATCTTGCGCAGGGTATCGGTAGCATCAAGAAGGGTAATTTCCACCGGCCGGTCAGGAAATCGATTGACCATTTCGGTGAATTGATCGGGGTTGGCTACAAATTCCTGCTCCACCGCCATGATCAATTGACCGGGACGAATGCCTGCTTGCCAAGCAGGCGTATTAGGTTCCACTTGCAAGGCCGCCAATTTGGGAGGAGTTGCCAGGCTACGGGACATAAATCGTAACATTTCCGTTGGTAACGCCGTGGCGTATTCCACCGAAAGTCCTCGCCAATTAGTTTTCGGTAAAATGGAATAGGGTGGAATCGAAGAAGCAATGTACTTTTTGCTTAGTTGTCCTCGCAAAATAAGGGTCTCAGGAAATCCCCCAAATCGACTTTGCCGAAGCACCGTAAGATCGATTTGCTCTTCAGCCCCATGCCTACTTAATGCCAAAAACAAACTATTGCGGTCAAAAACCTTGGTATCCCCAACAGCTGAAATGATGTCATCGCCGCGCAAGCCGGCGAGATCACCAGGGAGTCCAGGAACCACTCGCGATACATAAGCACCCTGAACGCCAGGTTCGCGAAGGCGACCAGGTATCTCTTCTGGGACGATTCCCAAAAAGCCAAACTCCGGAATTTTCCCCTGCTTCAAGGATTCGATGACACGCACAAATGTCGAATCGACCGGAATCGCGAAACCGCCAGAAACGACTTCGGTGGGTAACACGGCGGTAGGAAGAAGGAGTCCAATCATATGCCCTTCAAGATCCAATACGGGACCTCCATTAAATCCAGGGCCAAGCTGGGCATCGATTTGCAGTAGGCCGCCGAAATGATGCAAAGACTCTTTCTCTTGCGGAAGTGTGGTTTGGCCAGGATTGCCCGCCAGCGAACGATCGGTGTTTGCAATGATTCCCCAAGCGGCGTTGGGCGATCCATCGCGGGATGTCGCATAGGGGTTACCAAGTGCGAAAGCCAACTGACCTTTCTGAACCTTTACTTCTGTGTCGATGGGCATCGGTCTTAGATTCGCATTTTGCACCTTCAAGATCGCGAGATTTGAAAAAGGGTCACCAGCTTGAACTTCGGCCGGCAGCCATACGACTTGTGCCTCTGTTGACTGCTTAGCCGACCATACGTAGTAATCGCTGGCTCTTGGGTCGGTCAGCGAGGAAAAGCACGTCGCAATAAATCCTTGTTCATCGACGACCACACCTGTGGAATATTCGGCGGGAACAAAGTCTGGATCGGTGGGACGATTCATCTCGGCAAAACGCATATCAGCACCCAGAGGTAATCGAAATGCTTCAACTCTGGGTTGAGTCTCGCGGCGGACTCGCGCGATGGCGACGACAGAACCTTCTGATTTGCGAATCGACGCAGTCAGTTGTTCCTGCATTTGCTTTAGAAAATCATTTGCAACATCAGGATTTTTGTTGATCGCTGCTGGATCAGATACTGGCGGTGATGCGGGACTTTCTGCCGCCGTTTTGGTTGCGGAAGATTCTTGCGCGATAGATCGATCGAAGGTCGAAACGATCAGCCAGCACGCTATCGATAGCGAGATCGACCAGACTAGATTTCGCAAGGGTTCGAGCATGGCTGGTTGAAAGATAAAGGGATTTGAGGCCTAACCAGCTTGGATGTCTAACCAGCTAGGATCGTGATGGGAACTGCCCGCGAGGGAGTTCCCTCGAGCACTTTAGGTTAGCAGTAATCAGCGGACGTTCCTAGAGTTGAGAGCCGTTGTTATGGCGGTCGAGGTAAGCGAGCAGCGTGCCTTGCGGGATAGAGTTGTGGAGTGGTGAATGGTGATGAGTTGGTTTGTTATTGAAATGCCAGAGCTTCAGGTTGTGAAAGCTGCAATAAAAAAGCGGGGAAAACCCCGGCGATGAAGCCGGAGTCTTTACCCCGCAGTACGGTTTTTTCGCGTGAATTGTCTTGCGAACCTGCACTCCATTTTTTTATCGCAATCTCTTCTGCCAGCTCTAACTGCCTTTTCTAAACCAGCCTTTGTTCTAGCTTTCCGGATTTCCGGTGAAGCAGCGAGAGGGTCGGGAGAGGATCGCGTTAGGATAGCTTTTCATGAAGCCATCGGCTGGCAGGCCAAGAGTTGAGGAAGGTGTCCCCAGCTTTGGCAAGCCAAACCGACGTCTGCAGGTTGACTTTTCAGCTGTCGATAACTGCTTCTTCTTCATCCTCCGAGTCAGCTGCCTCAGCGCCAGCGGGGGCGGCTGAATCGCTGCAGGCGAGGATTCGCTGTCGCATTTCCTCGGCAAGTTCGGGATTTTCGACCAAGAAGTTTCGAGCTTTTTCTTTACCTTGTCCAAGATAGGTTTCGCCATACTTGAACCATGCACCGCTGCGATTGATGACTTTGCAAGCGACGCCCAGATCGAGCACATCACCTTCGAACGAGATACCGTTGTTGTGCATCATGTCGAATTCGGCGACGCGGAATGGAGGAGCCACTTTGTTTTTGACCACTTTGCAGCGGACGCGTTGGCCGACTACTTCTTCACCTTCCTTGAGGGCGCCAATGCGGCGGACGTCGATACGCGAGGAGGCGTAGAACTTAAGGGCTCGGCCACCAGGGGTTGTTTCGGGACTTCCGAACATCACACCTACTTTTTCACGGATTTGGTTGATGAAGATAACCGCACTTTTACTTTTAGCAATCGCACCGGTCAGCTTGCGCATCGATTGGCTCATCAAGCGAGCTTGCAAACCAACGTGAGAGTCACCAATTTCACCTTCGAGTTCTTGTTTAGGAACCAAGGCTGCGACCGAGTCAATAACGATCACATCGACCGCGTTGCTTTTGACCAGCATCTCGGTGATTTGCATCGCTTCTTCACCACTGCTGGGCTGGCTGACCAAAAGAGTATCAAGCTCGACACCGATTTTCTTTCCCCAGCTTGGATCAAAAGCATGCTCGGCATCGATGATGGCTGCGATACCACCAGCTTTCTGAGCTTCCGCGCAGATGTGAAGTGCAAGAGTCGTTTTACCGCTGGATTCAGGCCCAAAGATTTCAATGATTCTTCCTCGAGGAATACCATATCCACCCAGCGCGATATCCATCGAAAGGCTTCCGGTGGGGATGCATTCGACTTTCAGTTGCCCTTCGCCTCCGAGGGGCATGATCGAGCCTTCGCCAAATTGTTTTTCAATTTGTTGCAAGGCGGTTTTCAGGTTGGGATCCCGTTTGAAGATTGCTTCCAGTCCGCTTGGTTCTCCACCCGACCGTTCTTTGTCCGACTTCTTTTTAGCCATCCCTAGATTCTCCTAATTGCTGCGAAACCGGCCTGCGGGATGCCGAACGGTTTCCAAAAAGTTGTATACAGGTGATTAGTATCGCAAAGATGCCTGTTTTGCAACAAGGCGACCTTATTTTTATTTTCGCCCAGCCTCGGACACCTTTGGTCCCTCGCGAGGAAATGTCGCCGGAAAGGGCAGAAATTGACCAAAAAACCAGTTGATTCTTGTCTCAAACTGCATCGCTCGGTGAGCATAGGGTCGTCATGCGCCTCCACAACTTACGAGGGGCCACCACCTCAATGGACTGCGTTTCTTCTTACCAAGCCGTTAAAGTTTTTCAAAATCCACTCTCCTAAATTAATAATTCTTCCGAACCTATCTTTTTTGCTTTCGTTATTACGCAATTTCGTTCCGATACCTTCCGTTGAAACGCGTTCATGGATGAACGGGGGCTGATGAACTGGCTGTCACTGGCGGAGGCCAACAGCATTACGTACCTCGGCATCGACCCAATGCGATTGGGCCACACGCTTTTGCCTTGCCACATAACGGATTTGTTGAGGAGTCAGGAAGATGAAAATCAGCAGGATGGCGTTAAACGCCGCATTGGCCTGCGTTTGCTTTGCAGGTTCTACCTTCGCTCAAGAAGGTCACCGCGGAGCGACCAGCTACCAGAAAACAGCGTATTCTTACGGTTACGAAGGGGAAACTTCTCCTAGCGATGCAGCTAAGGAAGCAGCACCTGCAGCAACAGCTGCACCTGCTCCAGTTGCTTGCGACAACGGCAGCGGTTGCGATACCGCCTGCGATGCAATGGGTGGATGCGGAACAAGCTTCGCTGGCTTGGGCCTTCTAAGCGGCGATTGCTGCCTAGGCGATCCTTGGAAGCTATGCGATGGTGATGTTTGCGGATGGAACATCGGCGGTTGGACCCAGTTGGGCTACCATACCTACGCAACACCTTTTAACTTCAATCAACACCCTGACCGAGTCAACCTCCAGCAACAGTGGCTGTATGCTGAAAAAGTTGCTGACGGCAGTTGCGGAATCGGCTTCGGTGGTCGTATCGATTACGTCTACGGTGTGGATGCTCAAGACACCCAAGCTTTCGGTACCCAGCAGAGCGGTTGGGACAACCCATGGGATAACGGAATTTACGGTCATGCCTTGCCACAAGCTTACGGTGAAGTCGCCTTCGGTGACTGGTCCGTGAAAGCTGGTCACTTCTTCACGCTCATCGGAAACGAAGTTGTTGCTGCCACCGGTAACTTCTTCTATTCGCACAGCTACACGATGTACAACAGCGAGCCGTTTACTCACACCGGCGTGTTGTCCACCTACAAGCTATCGGAAAACACCAAGATCTATAACGGCTACGTTATGGGTTGGGACAGCGGTTTTGATGACAACGGTGATTCATGGTTGACCGGTCTGTCGACCCAACTCACTGACAACGTCAGCGTTGCTTACGGTTTGGTTCTAGGTCGCTTCGGTGCACGTACCGCCAACGAAGTTGGTGAGATGCACAGCTTGATCGTGACCAGCAAGCTAACTGACAAGCTCAGCCACGTTTTCTGGACCGACTACCTCGATTCGGATAACGGTACTAACCGAGCTGTTGAACGTCAGACTTACGACTTGAACAACGCGTTGATCTACTCCTTCAACAATTGTCTAGCTTGGGGTAATCGCTTCGAGTGGTACAACGTCGAACGAGCCACTAACTTCGGCGCTGTAGGCGTACAAAATGGTCGCAAAGACGTTTACGTCTTCACCACCGGTTTGAACGTTCGTCCTCACTCGAACTTGCTCTTCCGTCCAGAAGTTCGCTGGGACTGGGATCAGGACAATCTAATCGGCTTGCCTTTGGGATCCGGTCAGACCACCTTCGGTATGGACGCGATCTTCACCTTCTAAGGTGCGAGCATCTCGAGAATTCGTTAAGTGCAAAAGAGGCCACTACTGCATCAGCGGTAGTGGCTTTTTTGCTTTTCGAAAATTCAGTCTGATTCCGTCAGAGTGAAAGGGTGCTGAACTGGAGACTTTCTAGCGATATTCAAAGAGCTTTCGCTCCAGTTCATAACTGCTCAAGGATCCGTCGAGCGAGTTGTGTGGTCGCATCGGTCGCCTCGTATGTGCTTCGGTGCGAAAGTCGATGCTTCAGGGAATAAGCGTTGCTCCAAAGTTCCTGCTCTGTTTCATGGCAAGTGGATGCCTGTTTTCTGTGCTTTGGCTCAAGTTGCAACCCCGTAACCCACCGGCCTCTAAAGACTCATGATATTTCTAAATCTATGGGCGACAAGGGTTTGAGAGTTATTGCGGAAATCAGTTCGGGGGTTCGGCACACAAACTGCGTCTAATCAGAAAGCAGTTAAAACATCAGCCTTGAGGATGGAGATTGAAGCCGATGATGGATGCCGAGCTTTATGTTTAAGCTTTTGCACCGCAACGCTTTTAGACATTCAAAAACCGAACAAGATGAAGAGCGTGTGGATTGAATTCAATTCGACGCCCAGTACCGCACCCTACCCTGTGTCGCTCCGTGCGAAGACTATTTCTGCCGGTCCTCCACGGAGCGACACATTTCTACTCCAGCAATCCAACTCAGCGAAAAGGTTTTCCTGTTCAAGCAAGCGGAGGCGAAATTCGCCCCCTACGGTCTCGCTCGATCTTCAAGCGAATCCTGGACCGCCATCGATGCGACCGCTGCTCTATGTCTTCGGCTCATGCCTGGGCCCGAAGGGTACCCCATCGGCCCTGGATAGGTGTCCGCCTCACCTGTTCGGGCCGGGGTATTCCTTTTAACATCTCACTCCGCTAGTCTGAAGCTGAGATTGTCTCGAGTTTGCGGCCCAACTTCATCGCCGACTAATCAAGCGAGTATCCTAGTAGGACCGATCTCATCAACGTTTTATTTTGCAGCGTGATTTAAGGTTGTAACGTGAAGCTCATCATCGCCATCATTCAGCCCAATCGGCTCGAGGCCGTCAAAGATGCGCTCACAGAAGTCGAAGTCTTTCGATTAACGGTCGTGGATTGCCAAGGCTTCGGACGTCAGAAAGGGCAACTCGGAATTTATCGAAGTCAGGAATCATCGCTCAATCTGCTTCGCAAAGTCCAATTGCAAATCGCCGTCAATGAAGATTTCGTAGAACCAACCGTCCAAGCGATTATGAAGGCGGCTCGCAGTGGTGAGCGAGGACAGATTGGTGATGGCAAAATTTTCGTCTTGCCCATGGATGACTGCATTCGAATCCGAACCGGCGAACGCGGTTCCGATGCAATCTAAAAACGAGCAACCGATATGGAACTGACCGGAGTTCCTGGTTCGCTCATCGCTAGTCGCATCAGCATTAATCTTTTCAGCGTGTGCCTCTTCGCAACGAAACTACCACTCACCTTTAAGCAACCGGATCGTAACCTTCGGCTCCTAGCGGACGACCCAGAGGAAGATACTTGCAAAGGGCGATGCCAAGGAAGTACAGCAAGATAAGAGGCAGTCCCATGCCAGCCATGCTGTAAATGTCGCCCCCCGGTGTCAGCACCATCGATAAAAAGGCGATCACCAAAACAGCGATCTTCCATTGCTTGAGATAGGTTGTCGTGGTGAACATTCCGATGCGATTGAGAAACACCATCACCAAAGGCAATTGAAAGGCAATTCCGAATCCTAATGGAAGAATGAGCGCAAATGAAACGTACTCATTCAAACGAGGTGACAAATCGGTACCCAGGCTGGAGTTGGCATTGAGTAGAAACTCGATCACCAAGCCAAAGATCACGAAGAATGCCAAGCTAACCCCAGCTAGAAATAAACCGAGGCTAAGTGGCAAGAAAACGTATACGTATCTTCGCTCGTGGGGATAAAGACCCGCAGCGACAAAATGCCAGATATGCCAAAAGATGCCTGGGCTACCGACGACAAGACCTGTGATCAAAGCTGCTTTGAGCCAGATCATAAAGCCTTCCTGAATGTTCAGCGTCTCGACTTTGGTAGAAACCTTTCGCCATAAACGTACTGGCTTGAGACGATTGACCAACAAGTCGTCAGGAACAGTGGCTACACGCTGCTCTTTGGCTGAAGAACCAGTTGTCGTTTGAGGTTTCGCTGATGCATCAGGAGTTGCAGATGTACTGGAAGCTGCAGATGCACTGGGAGTTGCAGATGTACTGGGAGTTGCAGATGCACTGGGAGTTGATGTAGAGTCCTGCCCCTTCTTTTCAGGAGTCGATGGAGATGCATTGTCTTTTGCCGGTGTCGTAGATTCGCTTGCGGCGGATACGGCGGTTGGTGTTGTGGCCGTTTGAGTCGTTTCGCTCGCCGCGGTTGGAACTGATAGTTGGCCCGATAGATCCTGCGGATCCATGAAAAGGTCTTCACTGACAAAGCCATTGGCTCGTGTCCAGTTCAGGAGGTCGGTTGGAAGTTCTCTACCGGCGAGCTTTTCCAGGCGAGCTTTGTCTTGATCGAGATAGTATTTTTCGAGTGCCGATTTGAGCGGGGTTTGGATGTACTGAACAACGTCGTCAGCAACAAAGAGCCCGAAGATCAATCCCAGCCCAACCCAAATCGTCGACTTAGCCAGCGCCTTTCGCAATTGCTCAAGGTGCTCGCCGAAAGTCATCGAACTGCTCTCAAACAGGTCATCTGAGACTCGTGGAGAGATACGGGGGGCAGCCATGGGTTATCGTTTTCCGAAAGGTTGACAGTGAGGGTTAGTTTTTAAAGCCGTAAGTTTTGGCACACGGGCTTCAGGTAACTTTACAGCATATTATGATCGAGAGTATCCTTCCTGATAGACCATATTCTGCTCCCCCACTAGAGTTGTGCGATATGACGGATAACCCAGGATCGCTCTATCCGCTGACTTTTCAGCCCGTTTTTCGGTCCTACTTGTGGGGAGGCCATGGTCTCCGCGATTATCTACAAAAGAATATACCTGACGAAGGAATTTGGGCCGAAAGCTGGGAAGTCGTCGACCATGGCGCGGATCAAAGCCATGTTCTGCATGGCCATTTTGCCGGCCGGACTTTGCGTAATCTCATCGAATCGATGCCCGAGGCAGTACTCGGATCTAAACTAGTCGAACAACAAAAAGCTTCGCCCCACGCCAGCGGTTCCCCCGCCGTTTACTTTCCATTGCTGCTGAAGTACCTCGACTGCAATCAGGTTCTGTCGGTGCAAGTTCATCCCGACGATACGTACGGCCTGAAGATGTCCATTCCCGATTTGGGAAAGACGGAAGCTTGGTATGTCGTTCATGCCAAACCTGGCGCGGTCATTTACGCAGGCCTACTCCCCGGCGTCGATCGGGAGCAACTGCAGAAAGCGATCCAAGAGGGCAAGACAGAAGACTGCTTGCACAAAATTCATCCACAGGCAGGAGATTGTATTTTCATACCTGCCGGTACCGTGCACGCTTTGGGATCTGGTCTTGTTGTCGCCGAAATTCAACAATCTAGCGACACCACCTTTAGGCTGTTCGATTGGAATCGTACTGATGCCGCCGGTCGCGGACGGCCCTTGCATGTCGCGCAAGCCCTTGATGTGATCGATTTCAATCGAGGACCAATCGAGCCACAGCGACCTACTCAAGTCGTGCATGCTGCGAAGGGCTCAATCGCTCCTAAACCGAGCGATCTGATTCACGAAACCCTCGTCGATTGCGCCAAATTCACTCTCGAAAGAATCCAAGGCCAAGGGATGCTCCGAGTCGATCGAGAAGATCGCTTCACGATCGTCACCGTACCTCAAGGAGAAGCGATCCTGGAAGCGAATCGGCAACTCTACAGACTCTCACAAGGCTCCAGCGCCTTGTTGCCCGCGGCCGTAAGCGATGTTTATTTACGATGCGAAAAGCCCGATGCAGTCGTGCTGTTAGCTCGCTAGCAGTATCTGCTTCCAATGTTTGGCATTGATGATGATGCAAGGATCCAACAGCCAAGCCTTGAGGTTCCGATTGAAACGGTTGAGAAAAATCTAGGGGGCAATGGGCTTGGTGGGCTTGAACTGCTCCTGTCGAAAAATCCGGCCAATCCTTGGGGACCGAGGAATAAAGCGGAGACGCGTTGATTCGTGATGTAGAGAGCCAGAGAGGCGGTTCGATGCTAAAGCTAGCAAAGGAAATCTCGCTTCCCCAAGCCGCCGTCGAGGTGGCAGGCTGCCATGGATGGTAGTGCTGGATATCTCAAGTCGATTGAGAGCTTGGAACTGGACGTGAGAGTTCTTTGCAATGCCGCTGAATGAATGGCACAGGACGCGACCAGGAAAGTATGATTTGCCCTGGTTTTCATCAGCGGGTTCTAGGTAGGATTCCACCGCTTGATTTTTGGGTTCCTCGGGAAGCTGAAAATCAATATTCCTCAAGGATGAGAAACGCATATGAAGCGAATATCACTGATTGTTATGCTGTCGGTAAGCTCTCTTACTGGTTGCGCGAATCGTCCAGGTTGGGGAATCCCAGGGTTTGGTCAAGGATCAGTCGACCGGCAAAGTGCACGGGCCGTCTATCACGATCCTTACCCGCTCAACGATATCGGCCCTGAAGTGGTCGGAGGTCGTCCGCGCGAGTATCAGCAACCGCTGCCCGAAGCGACTCGAAACCAGTTATTTTCTGGCTCAGCACCTCCTGGTTTCTACATGACTCCCACGCGATAGCGAGAGTTTGAGTCGTTGTTGGCGGTTTCAGACAACTGGAAAAGTGTCTCTGCGTTCACTCTTTGTCAGCGTGCAGAGAAAGTTTTTTTCATTTTTGATCGATACCCCTGTCTTCTATGCACTTGCCCCGATTCTCGAATCAAGGGAACGCTGCGGAGTCTCGTTTTGCTGTCCCTGCGGCTTTCGGAAGGCCAAATTCCCCTTTTTTGACCAGATGCGGGGTAGGATAGGCAAGCTGACCCTGGGCGCTTCGCACTGCTGGAAGATATGATCGACAGGTCAGGGAAAAGTCTGGGGATCTTGCAACCTTTGCGAGGCTCGTTGTTTCCCGGGTTGCTCATAGAGGTTTTATTTGATGTCCAGTAATAAGAAGCCGTCGGGCTGGGGTCCGCTCGGCGCAGGTCAGCAACGTCTTAACAAGGTTCTCGCTGCTGCTGGTCTGGGTAGTCGCCGCGCTTGTGATGAGTTCATTTCCGAGGGGCGCGTTGAGGTCAACGGCGAAGTGGCCAATCAGTTGGGCCTCAAGGTCGATCCATCGACCGATCAGATCCGCGTTGATGGTGAACCACTCAAACGTTTCAAGCCGGTCTATTACGCCGTTAACAAGCCGGTCGGAATTGTATCGACCAACTCCGATCCTGAGGGGCGGCCACGCGTGATCGATCTTGTACCTGATCGAGAGCGATTGTTCTCTGTGGGGCGTTTGGATCGCAGCAGCGAAGGATTGATGTTGCTAACCAACGATGGCGAATTGGCTCAGCGACTGGCGCATCCCAAATTTCAAATCTCGAAGACTTACCATGTTACCGTGCAGGGACAAATCGATGTCGCCCACTTAGCGCGACTAGAACGCGGCATTCATTTAGCGGAAGGTTTTGCGCGAGTCGATCGTGTGAAGATCCGAAAACAACGAAAGCATGCGACCGATTTGGAAATTGAATTAAGCGAAGGTAAGAACCGCGAAATTCGACGTATCCTCGCTAGACTCGGGCACAAGGTCGTGGAACTTAAGCGAGTGGCTATCGGACCGCTGAAGCTAGGCGACATTCCAACCGGCTCTTACCGTCCTTTGACATCCGAAGAAGTACGCAAGTTATATGAGGATGCAGAGAATCAGCGCAAGAAGAAAAAGGTAGCGCGTCCAAGTAAGGGTGGTGCGTCGAAATCGGTTGTTGCTCCAGGCCCGATCGATGATGATGTCGAGCTCGATGAAATCGCTGAGGAATTAGAAGCAGAGAGAATGCTTGAAAGTCCTGACTTGGGAGTTGTCATCGATTACAGCGGCGAAGCTGTTGGTGAAATGGAATACATCCCCGGCGAAGATGAAAGCTGGGATGAAGAGAGTTTCCCTGAAGTCGTAATCGACGAAGATGGAGATGAGATTATGCTTCCACCACAGCCGCGAGGGGGACGTGGTGGTAAGCCGCGTGGAGAAGGTGATCAAGCTGGTGGCAAACCGCGCGGTCGTCGCAGCGAGAAGGGCCTTGAGGGATCAGGTCGAGGAGCGCGATCGGAAGGATTCAGAGGACGCGGAGCTGGAGACAGAGGGAACAGAGAACGCGGATTTGGAGAGCGGGGTTCTGGAGAGAGGGGCAGCCGTGAGCGAGGTGGACGCGACGGTGGTGGAAGACCAGCGTCGGATCGCCGCTCCAGTGAAGGTGGTTTCGGTCGCAGTCGTGGTCCAGGGGGTGGTCGACCACCGCGCGGTGAACGAAGTGAAGGAGGCTCGCGCGGTTTTTCGCGACGAGGTGACGGCGAAGATCGAGGACGCATTGAACGCGGAGAACGCGATCGCGGTGGCGAAAGAGGATTCGGGGATCGTCGTTCCGGTCCACGCGGCGAGCGACCAGATCGACGCAGAGAAGGTGGTTTTTCCGATCGAGGGCCAAGTCGCGATCGCGATTCGGGTGAACGAGGCTCACGCTCTAGAGGTTTCGGCGAGCGAAGCTTCGGTCAACGCGGTTCAGGGGAACGAGGTGGCGATGGGCCATCACGCGGCGGACGACCAGGAGGTTCACGTGGTGGTGAACGCCGTTCGTTCGGTGATGCTCCCAGAGGCGATCGGCCCAGAAGCGACAGGCCCAGAAGCGACAGGCCCAGAGGTGATGGTCCAAGAGGCGATCGGCCCAGAAGTGACAGGCCCAGAGGTGACAGGCCCAGAAGTGATGGTCCAAGAGGCGATCGCCCTTACGGCGATCGAGGGGATCGAGGCGGTGGTTCGGGTGGATCGCGCGGAGGGCGGCCTGGCGGTGGTGGCGGGAGACCGAGCTCTGGTGGTTTCCGTGGAGGCCGCTCCGGCGGTCGACCTGGTAGCGGTGGGCCCCGTGGTAGCGGTGGGGCTCGCGGAGGTGGCGGTGGTGGTAGGCCGCGCGGAGGCGGTGGTCGAGGAAGAGACTAAGTTCGAGATAAGTCTTGTCGCTGCTGCCTAGCACAGGACGAGGAACATCTTACAAACGGAGGTTGTTTGAACATGTCGGTGGATCATGATGTGGTTCCTTTGAATGTTCTAACCGTGAAGATCTTGGAGAATGCGGCGGTAGCTAATGGTCTTTGGAAACTGAGAGTTGATGCGCCGCAGATTGCATCGTCGTTTGTCCCCGGCCAATTCGTCATGCTGCGAATTGCGGATCGAAATGATCCATTGATCGGTCGCGCACTGGCGGTCTATTCCGTCAGCGCGAAAGAGGATGGTCAGCGCACATGGTTAGAGTTGATCTACCAAGTCAAGGGACGAATGACGACGCCCTTGGCCAAGATGACAACGGGGCAGCTATTGCAGATATGGGGACCGCTTGGAAACGGGTTCTCAACGCAGCGAACCGAGCATTTGATCATGGTCGCAGGTGGGATCGGGCAGACACCCTTTCTGACTTTAGCGCGCGAAGCTTTGGGATTGGATTCCTATGGCGATCCCGATCGTCCAATCGGTTATGCTGTAAACGTTCATTTACTTTACGGCGCTCGATCGGCTAACTATTTCGCTGGCTTGGATGAATTTCGAGCAACAGGATTGAATCTTCAATTGGCGACCGATGATGGCTCGATCGGACCACCGCGCCGTGTCACCGAATTGCTGGTTGAAACGCTTGATCGAATCGATAGTTCCTCGGTGCGCATCGTTTGCTGCGGACCTGAACCGATGATGGAAGCGGTGTCAGAAATTGCTAAACAAAGAGCGATCGATTGCCAGGTATCTCTGGAAACACCGATGGCCTGCGGAATAGGGATTTGTTTCACTTGCGTTGCCAAGGTCAAGCAGGAAGATGGTAGTTGGGACTACAAGCGAACTTGTATCGATGGACCGATCTTCGACGCAAATTGTATCGTCTGGTAGGATAGCCTAAGGCGAAGTCGCGAATTGATTTTTGGCATGATGATCAGGATCATGCTAAGGAAATGATCTACGGCTTCGCAATTCTATTGGCGTTATGAACTCTTTGACGAAACGCAAGCAGCAAGTCACCTGAGATCCTGCTTAAGGCTAGGCAGCTTTCGATTGGCCACCGTTAAGGCTGCTGTCGCTGACTAGGCCGATCGCCTCGAGTTGGGTATCTCGCGTGACCTCGTTGTAGCTGAGCACTCTCAGGTCGGGAAGATAGTTTTGAGTGATCTGTCTGACTGCCGGGCGAATACGAGGAGATACCAGAAGGATTCGAGGTCTGCCTGCTTGCTCAAGTTTTTTGATCTGAATCGCAATCTGTTGGCAGGTCGCTTCAATAACAGGAGGCGACATGCGAATCAACAACCCGCGATCCGTGTGTTCCATGCTCGCGGCAATTCGATCTTCCATCGAAGGATCGAGTGTCACAACATGCAGTCGTTGTTGATTATCGCGGAATCGCTGCGAGATCGTACGCGCTAGACGATGGCGGACGTACTCTGTCAGAAGCATCGGATCTTTAAGCCTCTGAGCATTATCGCCTAAGGTTTCTAGAATGGTACTCAACTGACGAATGGGAATGTCTTCACGTAGCAGCAATTGAAGTACGTGTTGGATATCAGCCAGCTTCATTAAGCCCGGCATCAGTTCTTCAACAACCGTAGGTGATGTTTGTTTGAGCTGATCGATCAATTGTTTGGTTTGATCGCGCGTCAGTAATTCGTCTGCATGTCGGCGCGCTATTTCTTGAACATGAGTTGCCAGTACAGCAACAGGTTCAGCGACCTGATAACCGTAGATCTCTGCTTGTTGTCGCAACGACGAATCGATCCACCAAGCGCGACGCTGAAACGCAGGTTCGCGCGTCTCGTCGCCCGGTAGGAATCCCGTTGTCATTCCCGTATCGATCGCCAGCAGTCGATCGGTTCTGAGAAATCCTGTAGCAACCGGAGCACCAGCGATTTGCACTTCATACTGCGATTCACCGAGGCTCATGCGGTCTTTGATGCGCACTTTCGGAAGCAAGATGCCGAGTTCGCTGGCAAGCATCGCTCGAACTGTGCTGATGCGTTGCATCAAGTCGCCACCACGCTTTGGATCAGCTAACGGAATAAGACCTGCTCCAAGCTCCACACGCATTGGATCGATTTCCAGATAATCCTCAACCTTCTTTTCAGGAGGTGACGCCTTAGCGATCTCCGCTTGTCTTTCTTTTTCAGCTTTAAGGCTCGTCTGCTTCAGATTTTGCTTGTTGATAAAATATGCTATACCGATACAGCCCAAGCCGAGCGAAAGCATCGGTACAGTCGGCAACTGAGTGAAAATCATGAGGATCAAAAATACACCCGCCACAATGAGAGCTTGTGGACGAGAGAACAATTGACTGATGAACTCACCCGAGAGATTCACCTCTTGAGTACTGCGAGTGACGAGCAACGCGGCTGCCAATGAGATGAGGAAAGCCGGAACTTGGCTCACCAGACCATCACCGATAGTCAGTTTGGTGAAGACTTCGGCACATTCCTGGAGTGTCATGCCGGCGTGCATGTAGCCCATGTAGAATCCGCCGACAATGTTGATCGTGGTAACCACAATCCCCGCAACCGCATCGCCGCGAACATACTTACTAGCACCGTCCATCGCTCCATAGAAGTCCGCTTGCCGCTGAACTCCTTCGCGTCGGCGCTGAGCCTCTTTCTCATCGATCACGCCTGCATTCAAGTCAGCATCGATCGCCATCTGACGACCAGGCATACCGTCCAACGCAAAACGTGCCGCAACTTCAGAAATACGTGTTGCACCCTTGGTGATCACCAAGAATTGAATCACGAAGATAATCACAAATAGAATTAAACCTACTTCGAGCCGATCGCCAGCAACGAAGTTACCGAAAGCCAAAATCACACTACCAGCGGCCGTCGTATCATCCGCTGTCACTTCGGTTAGAATCAACCGGGTCGTTGCGATGTTAAGAACCAACCTCGCCAATGTCGTCGTTACCAGCAACGCCGGAAAAATGTTGAATTCCATCGGCGAGCGAATATAGAGAGTGGTCAGCAGAACGATCACGGAAATCGTGATGTTCGCAGCCAACAGCATATCCATCAGCATCGGCGGCAGGGGAACGAGGATAACCCCCAAGCAGGAAATCAAAGCGACAGGCAAAAGCAAGTCGCGATATTTCTGCAGCCACAGCGATACATAAACCATCGGATACTCTCAAAATCCATGACAATCCGGTCGTAATCCTTTACGAGTCTCCCTAAAGTAGCCTCTCCTGCCTCGAAAAGTCCATATCAGCTCCTAACCACCCCTCGATCTTTTATTTTGCTAGCAATACTAAACTCCGCTCCCTGTTTGACTTCAGCTGTCGTAAGGGCGACAATAGAAGCTTGTCAATCAGACATCCTTCCTGCCCCAACTCTCCCACCGAAACTACTGATATGTTCCGAAATACATTGCTTGCATTTGCCGTGATCTTCGGTTTGGTTGCTTGCCAAGCTATGGCACAACCCGCTGTTCAGTATGTCCGGCCCGCCGCCGTTGCTCCTGGTCAAACCGTCGAAATTGTGGTGGTAGGTGACAAGTTTGCCGAACCGCTTCGGGTTTGGAACAGTTTGGGGGCTAACGTTGAGGTTCTTTCGGTCGCGGCCACGGAAGCGAAATTGAAAGTAACGTTGCCAGCCGATGCGCCGCTGGGGCCGTTCGGGTTAACCGTTGCAACGGTCGATGGTAATTCGTTGCCGGTATCGGTATTGGTCGATGAGCTACCCAATGTTGCCGAAGCCGCTGATAATCATGAACTGGCTAAAGCTCAGGTGATCCCTGATCGCTGCGGTATTGATGCACTTTCTGATGGACCACTAGTCGACTTTTTCCGACTCAATTCCACCAACGACCAAAAGCTTACCATCGAAGTACGCAGCGACTTCTTAGGTGGGGCTATGGATCCAGTCGTACGAGTCTTGGATGCTGCGGGAAACGAAATCGCTGTGGGAGATGATCAAGCGACGACATCGGAAGGTCGCGTTTCCTTCCCTGCCGCAAAGGGTACCGATTACATCGTTGAGGTACGAGATAGCAAGTACGCAGCGGGTGGACGTTATCGCTTGCGAGTGGGATCTTATCCCGATGTGCGTGTGATGCATCCTGGAATTGTGCAGTCAGGGGTTGCAACGAATCTCGCCGCCATCGGGTTGGTTTCAGGAGAGGTCGCTGTCGCTAACTTCAATGCGAACTCGGATGCGGCAGGTAGTCTTGTTCAGGTGCCGGTGCGGTCTCCTGATTACACCTCATCGACTTGGGGGACGGTAGCGGTCACGACGTATCCTGTGGTGCTCGAAACGGAGAATGGTGATGCTGCAGCAACCAGCACTGTGTCTGTTGTGCCGGTAGCGCTAGCAGGTCGTTTGCAAGCCGCGGGTGATTCCGATCGTTTTGCTTTGCCGCTTAAGAAAGGTGTGGCAGTTCGTTGCAGTGGCTTATCGGCCTCACTGGGTTCTCCGGCGCTTGTGCGATTAAAAATGTTTCATCCGGATGGAAGGTTACTTGCCGAATCGCCCGTGAATGAAGCGAGTGAATGGCGATTGGAATTCACGCCACCCGATGACGGCTTGTATGCTTTGCAAGTCGAGGAATTATTGCAGCGCGGTGGGCCTGACTACACCTATGCTGTGCAAGTCGAAACCGCTGGAGTTGTGATCGCCTCATTGAAGGCAGATGCCAATTCTCGAGATCGATTTTTACTAGGTGGTGCCGCTGGCGTTTTTCCGGTCGATTTTCAACTGGAGCGTTTTGGTTATGAAGGGCCGGTTCAGATCGGCTTAAAGCAGTTGCCTCAAGGGCTGCAGATTCTCAATTCAGTAGCAGCGGCTGGGGCTAAGGAATGGCGAGTGTGGGTGGCAACGACTGGTAGCACTGTGGGGGATGTACCAACGGGTGAAATACTTCGCTCTTTGCAGTGGACGGTTCGGCCTCAAGATATTCCTGCCGCGGCGACTTCGCTTTCGACTCGCGGCGTATGGAGAGTGCGTCAGCCAACCGTCCCCTACCCTCCTGCTTGGCGCGACGGTTTGGTTTTAGTGTCCACGGCGAAACCTGGGGATCCATTCTTCAAAGTAACACCGACTGAAAGCACCGTACGTTTTGCTGCTGGGGCAAAACAGATTCAAACAGTGCTCAAGTTGGAGCGGCTCAACGCAGAGTACAAAGAGGTGCCGCAGTGGTTTGTCACCGCGGTGCCTGCTGGAGTGACCGCTGCAGTGGTCATGGAGGGAGATCAAGCGAAACTTACAATCGATCGAGTTGCGGAAAATAAAGTGATCAGTGGCACTTTGGAATTATCTGCGGTCGCTGAATTTGGTGGCCGCGGCAGGCGCGAGACGGTTGCCCTGCAACTGGATACCTCGGCGGATCGGCTTGAGGTGTTCCCATCGGAAATCGCTTTGCAACATGCTGGCGATAAATCACAAATGGTGGTGACTGCGCACTTTGCAGATGGATCATTCCGTGAAGTGACTCATTCCGCGTCGCTGAAGAGTTCCAATGAGATGGTGGCTCTCGTCGAGCAGACCCGAGTGATTCCCAAAGGTGATGGGACTGCGGAATTACGGGTTGAGGCATTAGGGGCTTCGGCCGTTGTGCCAGTTCAGGTGCAGAATGCAGCGAACCATAAACCGATTGGTTTTGAAACGGGAGCATTGGTTGCATTGACCAAACAAAATTGTAATTCGGGTGCATGCCATGGATCGCCAAGCGGTAAAGGTGGCTTCCGATTATCGCTGCGAGCCTTCGATCCGGTGCTGGATCAGTTAACTTTGTTGCGTGAAGAAACGGGGCGAAGAGTTAATGTGTTGGATCCCGAGCAAAGCCTATTATTGACCAAACCGCTAATGAAAGTGGCTCATGGCGGTGGTACTCAAATTCGACCTAGCGATGCTGCTTATAAGTTGCTCAAGCAGTGGATTTCTGAAGGAGCCAAGAACGATCCTGCAGATGCGCCTAAGGTGACTCGAGTCGAAATCTATCCGTCGGGCAAGCGTGTGTTGCGTAAGCCAAATGATTCTCAGCAGATCGCTGTGATTGCGCATATGTCTGACGGCAGCAAACGCGACGTTAGCGATATCGCTTCATACTCTGTATCCAACACTTCGGTCTGCAATGTGAACGCCGATGGGCTAGTGCGAAAGATGCATCGTGGTGAATCGGCAGTGCTCGTGCGATATATGGAGCATGTCGAAACGTTGACATTGACCTTTGTTGACGACATCGGAGGGTTTGCTTGGCAGGATCCGGGGATCAATAACTACATCGATGAAAAGGTTAATGACAAGCTGAAGCTCTTGCAGTACCAGCCGTCTGCAACGGCGAAGGACAGTGAGTTTCTAAGGCGTGTTTATCTCGATGTGATTGGGCTTTTGCCAACTCCGGAAGAATCACAAGCGTTCTTGGCTGATACCGATCCGGCGAAACGCAGTAAATTGATTGATCGTCTTTTAGAGCGACCCGAGTACGCGAGATTTTGGGCGATCAAATGGGGTGATCTGTTGAAGATGACCAGCAAAAAGATCGGCGCTGACGGTGTCTTTAAGTACCATCGTTGGGTTGAAGATGCGATCCGCAAGAATATGCCTTACGATCAGTTTGCTCGTGAATTGTTGACGGCTAATGGAAGTAGCTTGGTGAATCCACCAGCTAACTTCTATAAGGCGGCGACCAATATGAATGATTGTGTCGAAACGATTTCACAAGTGTTCTTGGGATCGCGTTTGCAATGTGCCAAATGCCACAACCATCCTTTTGAACGTTGGACCCAAGATAACTATTACGGTATGGGAGCGTTTTTTGAACGAGTGCAGCGCAAGGCGACTCCAAGACCTAATGAGACGTTTGTGTGGACATCGCAAACGGGCGAAGTGACTCAGCCTCGTACGGGTAAGGTCATGCAGCCGTGGGTACCAGTGGCAGGAACGTTGACCGAGGTTGATCCACTGGATCGCCGACGTACGTTTGCTGATTGGTTGGTAAAGGGGGATAATCCTTACTTTGCCAAGATGGAGGTGAATCGAATTTGGGCTCAATTGTTTTCTCGAGGTATCGTTGACCCGATCGATGATTTCCGCGATTCGAATCCTCCGTGCAATGCCGAGTTGCTCGATGCTCTGGCTATAGATTTTGTAAAGTCAGGTTATGATCGCAAGCACATCTTGCGAACGATTCTCAACAGTCGAACCTACCAGGCTAGTTTTGAGCCTTTGCCCAGCAATATTGAAGATGAGATTTATTTTTCACATCAGATACCACGGCTATTGTCCGCTGAGCAGTTGATGGATGCCGTTGGATCGGCACTGGCGGTTGCTGAACCTTTTGCAACACTGCCGCCCGATCGCAAAGCTACGCAATTGCCCGCTCCAGATTTGGTGAAGGTAGATTTCTTGAAAGTCTTTGGGCAGCCAGAGCGCGAAACGGTTTGTGCTTGCGAGCGATCCAAGGACACGAATTTGGGGATGGCCATCGAGTTCTTTAATGGTTCCTTTCTGCATGGTCGTCTGAAGAATCCTCAAAATAGGTTTCGGCAGGCTTTGGCAGGTGGCAAGCCAGCGGACCAAGTGGTTCGCGAAATGTATCTTGCTGCAGTGTGCCGGCCTCCTAATGATGCAGAGTTGCAGGCGGCCATGAAACATATTTCTGCCCACACAGATCCAGCAGTAGCGATGGAAGATATCTGCTGGGCTTTGGTCAACACGGATGAATTTATATTTCAGCACTAAAAATTTTAGGCAGGGCGGTTTCGTAGTGGTGCGATGGATCGCCAAGGCAATTTGAGCTCTCGATCCAACGCACAACAAGAAATACTTAATAAGAGACCTATGGCCGTTATGACCTATCTATCGATGCGTAAAGCTGTTTCATTTTGCAGCGTCAAGCTTTGGCTGCTTCTCGTTTTGACAATAGCGTTGTGGGGCCATGAAAACGCATCAGCTTTTCAAGATGCTCCCGCCAATCCCCCTGCGGCCGAACCACCTCCTGCGACACCCGCTCCAGCAGCGACGCCTGCTCCCGCACCCGCTCCACCTGCTGAGGCCGCTCCCGCACAACCGACTCCACCGGCAGTCGCTCCGGTGAGTTTTAAAGGTGACATTGCGACATTGTTGCAAGATCATTGTGTCGCCTGCCATGGTCCGAAAAAAGCGGAAGGTGGTTATCGGTTGGATAGCTTTGGAAAGCTGACGCAAGCGGGCGATTCGGGACTTACGGTGGTTACACCTAAGCAGATTGAACAGAGCGAATTGATTCGTCGATTGATCACGGACGATGCATCGGAACGTATGCCAGAGGGACGCGATCGATTACCCGATGCGCAGATCGAATTGTTCAAACGCTGGGTAGCTGAAGGTGCTGCGTACGATGGAAGTTCTCCCGATGAAATGATTTCAGGAATCATTCCACCCGTGAAGTATCCCGCTCCGCCCGAGCACTATAACTTGCCGATTCCGATCACTGCAGTGGCTTGGACTCCAGCGGGAGATGCGGTGGTTGTGGGTGGCTATTACGAAGTGACTGTATGGAATCCGGCCGATGGCGTTTTGGTGCGTCGAATTCCTAATCTTCCGCAGCGAATTCAGGTTTTGCGATGGCATCCTGATGGTCAGCAGTTGGTGGTAGCTGGTGGTTCACCTGGTCGTGTCGGTGAGGTTCGTTTTGTCGACTTCGCATCGGGGGAAGTAAAGCGGGTTTTGCCACGCATCAATGATGTCGTACTCGATGTTTGTTTTTCACCTGATGGTACGCGTTTGGCGATCGCAGGGGCTGATGGGATGATTCGAGTTTACGACGTATCAACACCGGAAGATAAACCGCCACAGTTGTTCTCTAGTCATTCGGATTGGGTTTATTCGGTTGCATGGAATCAAGATGGTAAACGAATGGTTTCAGCAAGTCGTGATAAGACTGCCAAGCTCTACGATATGGAAAAGAATGAATTGTTGTTGACCTATTCCGCTCATGGTAGTGCCGTTCGTGGTGTCGCGTTTAATCCTGCTGGAACTGAGGTTTACTCGGTAGGAGCGGATCAGAAAGTGCATCGCTGGAAAAGTGAAAACGGCGAAAAGGTTGGCGAGTTTGGATTAGGTGGCGAGGCTTTACGAATTCAACGTCGCGGATCTTTAAGTCTAATCGCAGGAACCAACTCTCAAGTGCGTGTGTACGATATGGACAAGGCAGCTGAATTAAAGCAGTTAGCTGGACATGGCGACTGGACGTTATCGGCCGACTCCCATCCAGCCGACTCGCGTGTCGTTGGTGGATCGCATTCCGGCGAAGTCATTGTATGGAACAAAGACGATGGAAGTGTTGTGGCTCGCTGGATCGCGAAGCCTTAGTAACGAGTTAGTTGTCTTTGCGTGAATGCCATACAGCATTCATTTCAAGCAAATCCTAAGTAGAGTATTAGCTATGGGCGTTATCTGTACTTGCTTCTGAACAGACTTCGTCGCTTGACCGAACAGCGATCTTGGAGAGAAGCAGGTCATTGAGTCGTTCCGGTTGGTCGGTACCGATCCAGAGTTTTTGCTTGGGCAGTTGGATAAGTACGCAGCGGAATCCCCAGATATTCCAGACCCAGCCACCTCTGATTGAGTAATGGATGCCCCATCCATCAAGAAAAGATGTTTTGGAAATTTCCGTAGAGACGATTTCGCTGTAGGGAATCTGCTTTCGAAATAACGGTAGTGGTCCAAAGCGAACCGATAGATAAGTATCACGATCTTCGGTTGTCAGTTGGAAGAAACTGGTCATCATAATCAGCATAAGAGTTGCCACGCACAAGAAAAGCCAGGCAAGTGGCGGAGATTCGTTTCGCATGATAAATGCAAGGGTGAATTGCAGTATGGCGATGGCGAACAACAGCAGGTACCAGGGACCTTGTTGAGTGTGTCGGTAAGTTGTGCTGCGGTCAGTATCCAAGCAATCCTCGTTCGCTTAAAACAATTCCGTCAAAGGTCTGCCAGTTTCCAGTAGATGGTAGGGTCTTCCTTGAGCATCTTCGGCTTGAAGATTATCGATATTCATCGCATGGTAAACAGTCTTGGTGATATCGGCAGCGGTAACTGGATCAACAGCAGGATAGGCGCCGAGGCGATCGGTGGCTCCGAAAGTTTGACCGCCACGAATTCCGCCGCCAGCCAGTAAGACGCTCATCGAATGAGTCCAATGATCGCGACCGTTCCCCCCTGCCCCGCCCGATCGCGGATCTCCGATTTTGGGTTGTCGCCCCATCTCGCTGGTGACCATTACCAAGGTTGTGTCTAACAAATTCCTGGCTGCGAGATCTTCCAGTAGTGCGGAATAACCGCGATCGAATTCAGGCAATAGAAAATCTTTTAAGCAATTGAAGTTATTGCCATGCGTATCCCAGCCACCTTCGCTCTTGCATTGGTCAGCGAACTTTTTGTTTTCTTTCCAGAAGACGGTGATGAAAGGAACTTCCGCTTCGACGAGTCGGCGAGCGAGCAGTAGGCTCATACCATTGACGGTTTGTCCATAACGTTCACGAGTTGCTTCTGACTCACTTGCCACATCAAACGCTTCGATTGTTTGCGAGGACATCAAAAGATCGAGGGTCCGTTTTTGGTGCTGGCGCCACGAGCGAGGGTCTGAGTATTTATCGAAATTGCGTCGGGCTGTATCGAGTGACTGCAGCAAGCTTTGGCGATCTTGAATTCGAGCGGGGGTGATATCGCCCTCGAGTTTCAATGATGGGGCTTGAAATTTAAGTGGTTCATCCAGGCTACCGTTGATATAGAACGGATCGTGTTCGATACCGAGTTTAGCTGCAAATTGTCCAGGCCGCGTGTAAGGAAGTTCGCTTGGTTTGTGCGGTAGAGTGATCGCGTTAGGTAGTTGTGGATGGGGAGTTCTGCGCGAAGCGATGACGGAACCAAAAAAAGGCCAGTCATCGGCATAGGGTCGGCGGTCGTTGCCTAAGGAGAGAAAGGTAGGATCGGGAATATGGCCCGTTAATTGGTAATAGTAACCTGCATGGTGATCGTTTGTGCTGACGCTGTTACCTACCGAGCGGACGATGGCCAAGTGATGCGCTTGCTTGGCCGTCAACGGGAGATGTTCGCAGAGTTCAATTCCACTTGCCGAGGTCGCGATGGGTTGAAAAGGGCCACGGTATTCGGTGGGAGCATTCGGTTTCATATCCCAGGTATCGATATGGGATGCACCACCGCAAAGGAAAAACAGAATGGTCGATTTCGCTTTGCCTCCTTTGGAACCATTGTTTTTGACATCACCGCTATTTTTTTCTTGACTGTGTAAGTAGTTAGCGGAATTCAATGAAAGGCCTGCAAAACAGGCAGTGGAGGCGACCAGAAAGGTGCGTCGATCGGACCTGCGGAAGTTCAGCGGTAGATGGTCCATCGTGATGTCCGTGTGTAGAGGAACGATTACGCGAGCGTTTGGGCGATTGGGCGTCCCTTGCTGATCACCAGAGGGCGGCCGAATTTGTCTATGAGTTCTGTTTCTGGTGCGTAGCCAAGGCAATGGAAGATGGTTGCTGTGAGATCCTGTGGTTCGACACGACCATCGAGTGGATACGCGCCTTGCGAGTCTGACTGACCATAGACAACGCCACCTTTGCAACCTCCACCCGCTAATGCTGCGGAGAAGACATGGCCCCAATGATCGCGGCCACCCGCGCCATTAATCTTTGGTGATCGTCCGAATTCACCCATCCAGACAACGAGTGTTTCATCGAGCATACCTCGTTGCTGCAGGTCTTCCAGCAAGGCGGAGTAGGCTTGATCCATCGGCGGCATTAAGGCTTCTTTGAGTCGCTGGCTATTTCTTTGATGGGTATCCCAAGCGGGTGATGAGTTGTCATCGTTCTCCCAACGTGTCCAATTCACTTGAACCAACGATACGCCTGATTCAACCAATCTTCTTGCCAGCAGTACGCTCTGTCCAAAACGATTGCGACCATAGCGATCTCGCATCGCATCGGGTTCTGTATCGATGGCAAAAGCTTTTTTTGATTCATCGCTTTGAAGTAGCGATAAGGCTTTCTGTTGAAGTTGGGACCAGCGTTGTACTTCACCAGTTTTTTGTGCTTGTTCGAGTTGACGATTCATTTGGTCGAGTAAGCCTCGACGACCTTGAAATCTCTGTGTGGAAATATCTGCTTGAAGAGAGATATCACCGACGTGAAAATCTTTTTTGTTGGGATCGCAGAGCAATAGCCAAGGATCAGCTTGATCTCCTAGCCAACCGGCGTCTTGTCCGGGCCAGGGAATGCGACCTGTGTTCCAAATATCTTCGGGTAAACGTACGGCACCAGGTAAGCTGGTGCGATCGCCTCTGAGGTGCCGTACGACGGAGGCGGTGCAGGGCCAGTCATTAGGCGCACCAGGCAATGCGTTTTCGGAGTTCTTTGGTGAATGGGGATAGCCGGTCAGCATCCAGTAACCGCTTGAGGAGTGGGCATTGTCGTCGGTCGACATAGCTCGCAGAACGGAAATATGTTCTGTCAATTTGGCGGTTTGGGGCATCAGAGAGCCGACGTGAAGACCTGGGGTTGCAGTGGGAATGCTTCCGAACTCTCCGCGAACTTCTGCTGGGGCGTTTGGCTTGGGATCCCAAGTCTCGTGTTGAGGTGGTCCACCGAGCATGAACAAGACGATGCACGATTTCGCTTTTCCGAATGATGACTTAAGCGATTCATCGACAGGTTGCGTGCTGGCCCTGGCCCTTCCTGCCCATAATTGCGGTAGTGACAACCCACACGATCCAAGGCCACCGATACGAATCCATTGCCTTCGATCAAGGCGATCGCAGAGTTCAACTCGTTGACCGTGCAGGGAGAGCATAGTGATTCTCGTGGCGTAGGTAGGAGGAAAAAAACGATCAGGTCGGTAAAATTCGCAGGAGGGAAGACAGGCAAATTGGAACGAGTTATGACTGGTTGTGTGGAGGATTTTGGGGGGGCGGTTGTGCACAATCAACGGCCATGCTTTATTGTATCGATCCTTTGGGGGTTATTTCTACTCTTTTTTCGTGGGGATGGAAAAGTGCGGAACCTGCTTTTCCCTGTGATTTTGATCCTGTTCGGCTCATCGATTCAGCTGTTTGGTGCCGAAGGGATGACACGCGAGCAAAAAGTCCGGGCCGACCAAGAGCGGTTTGCTAAGGATCAAACCTGGATTTACAACGACTTTAACGCCGCGCTTCAAGAGGCGAAGAGGTCAGGCAAACCGATACTCGCCGTCATGCGATGCCTTCCGTGCGAGGAATGCGTGAAGCTTGATGATGCTTTGCTCGATTCACATCCGAAAATCCAAGCGTTACGGAAAGACTTTGTTTCGGTACGAATTGTCTCCAATAACGGTCTGGATCTGAATCGATTTCGGATTGATACCGATCAATCTTTCTCCGCCTTGATGTTTAACTCCGACGGTAAGTTGCTTGGGCGTTACGGTACAAGATCGCATCGCACCCAGTGGGAAGATGATGTTAGCGTCGATGGCTTAGCAGCCGCACTGCAAGGAGCCATGGAGTTGCATCGAGCGGGAGATAAAGTTTCTAGCTCTTTGGATGGTAAGCAGCCCAAGCCGATGGACTTTCAAACCCCAGAGCAGTTGCCTGGCTTGAAGGGTAAATACTCTTCGAAGCTCGATCCAGGTCCCAATATCGTTAAGAGTTGTATTCATTGCCATCAAGTTGGTGAGGCGATCAGGGATGTTGCTTGGCAAAAGGGGGGCAAGTTGAGCGAGGAGGCATTGTTCGTTTATCCTCATCCCAAGGTGGTTGGCTTGATTATCGATCCTCGCACTAAGACCACAGTACGGCGAGTTATCGCAGGTTCAGCGGCCGCCAAGATGGGAGCTTTGCCGGGCGATGAAATTATTGAGATGGCTGGACAGCCGTTGATTTCTATGGCCGATATCCAGTGGGTATTGCAAGCAGTTCCCGCTGCCGGCGGCGAAGTCAAAGCGAAGATCAAGCGACGAGGTGAACTGGTCGATGCTTCCTTAGTACTTCAGCCAGGTTGGCGATCCAAAGATGATCTTTCTTGGCGAGCCAGCACTTGGGAACTACGCCGAAGAGTGCTAGGTGGCATGCTGCTGAAAAACCCGGAACAAGGGGCCGATAACCAGAAGGTTCTGGAAGTGGGGCACGTTGGTCAATATGCTCCGCACGATCGCGCCCGACAAGCAGGCATTAAGGCGGGCGATCGAATTGTCAGTATCGGCGGCCGCACCGATTTCACTCGTGAAACCGATGTCATGTGGCACCTCCTGCAGACATTCGGCGATGGTAAGCCATATGTCGTTGAGGTAAGCCGAGGTGGAGATATCTTAAAGATGCAATTGACTGTGCAATAATCAGGTACCGGGTATACTGAGTGGATTGCTAGACGGTTGTAGGTAAGAAGACTATCATCGACAACTCGATGACGATGGTTCAGGGTAAGGAAAGAAAAAAAGCGATGATCTGGAATTGTTGCTTTTATGGTTGCAGGTGACCTGCGATTGATGGGAAGGATCGACAGCGTAATGACGGCGGGAAGTGACAAGAAGGCGGGAGCTGCCAAAACCGGTTTTCATTCTTATCCATTTTGGGCGCCCAAGTTTTGGCATGGAATGCGTGTTGGACTGTGGATGCGTTTGCTCTTCGGTAACAAATTTACCGTTGCTCTGACTCGGTTGCCCATTGCGATCGCACTGATAATTCTGACCCCTTTCAACGATCTACTCTATGGAATCCAGAGCTTATTGTTTGGCAGAAAGATTCAGCAAGCCAAATTGCCTCGAGCACCGCTGTTCATCATTGGCCATTGGCGCAGTGGAACCACATTACTGCACGAACTCTTGTCGCTCGATGATCGCTGGGCGAGTCCCACGACCTATCAATGTTTTGCTCCTTGGCATTTCCTTATCACTCAGCGGTTGATGAATCGCTTTGGAAATTTTTTGATTCCTGATAAACGTCCAATGGACAACATGAAAGCAGGCTGGCAACTTCCTCAGGAAGATGAGTTTGCTTTGATGAATCTCGGTTGCAAGTCGCCCTATCTGCGGATTGCATTTCCAAGGAATGGATTTGTTTACCAGCACTATCTCAACTCCGATTCGCTAAACGACTCTGAATGGAAGGCTTGGTCAGCCAAGTTGGACTGGTTCTTGAGAGCTTTGACCACCGGTCATGGTAAGCCCTTGATTCTGAAGAGTCCCACGCACACAGGACGAATTGGAAGATTGCATCAGACGTATCCAGCAAGCTATTTCATCCATATCAGCCGCGATCCCAGAAAACTCTTTCCCTCTACCGTTCGACTTTGGCAATCGCTTGATACGGTTCAGGGCCTACAGTATCCCATGAACGATGAGCAATACGAAGCTTTGGTACTAGATAGTTTTCAGCGAATGTACGAAGGTTATTCAAAGCAGAAGAATTCGATTCCGGCAGGTCAATTGATCGAAATTCGTTATGAAGATCTGATCGCCGATCCGCTACGACATCTCGAAGAACTTTATAAGAAACTTGATTGGGACGGCTTTGATCAGATTCGACCGAAGCTCGAAAAAAGGCTGCAGCAGGATCGCGACTACCAAGTCAATCGACATAATCTTTCTGAATCTCAGGAGCAGAAAGTCAAAGAGTGCTGCGAAGCCTATATGAAGCAATACGGATATTGGAATTAAGTCTCGTCACTATTAGGTTGCTAGACTTAGATCGCAGCGGTTAGGCCGCAGAACGTGGATTGAGATTCGGCATTTTCTTCCCTTTGAGCTGGTAGACGTATTTCAATACTTCGGCTACTGCCATGTACTGATCAACGGGTACGGGCTTTCCGATATCCACAGTCTTAAAGAGAGCTTGAGCAAGCGGCTTACGTTCGAGAATAGGGATACCGTTCTCGAGTGCGATTTGACGAATCTTCTTAGCCATCGCATCGGCACCTTTAGCTATGACAATCGGTGCGGCCATTGTTTCCGGGTCATACTGCAGCGCGATAGCCAATTCGGTCGGGTTGGTCACAACGACATCCGCTTTCGGAACCGCGGCGCCAACTCGCTGCTGAGCAAGTTGGCGTTGAACGGCGCGGCGTCTGGCGACTAATTGCGGATCGCCTTGTGTTAGTTTTATTTCGTCCCTCAGTTCCTGGTCAGACATTCGTAGATCTTGTTCGTACTTCCATTTTTGAAAACCGTAATCGGCTAACGCAAGTACCAGTAGGATGACTCCGGTTTGCAGGCTGGTGTCGAAGACCGTTTTCCAAAGAAAATCCCCCACGGTAAGAACGGGCATTTCGGTAGCGCTGAGCAATTCGGTGATACGCCCTGAGGCACCTGCAAGAATCAGCGTACCGATGATTGCAATCTTGAGTACGCTGAACAATAACCTCGCAGCACTTGCCATGGAAAAGATGCGTTCGAAACCTTTAATCGGATTGATACGCTCAAAATCAAAGCCCAACTTATCGGGCAGGAACATGAAGCCAATCTGAAACCAATTGACCACCAAGGCGAGTAGCATGGCCAAAAGCATAAGAGGAAGTAGGGCAATTGAAATATCGGTGACAAGCAACAGAAGATTGCGGATCACATTGCGCGAATCGACTTCCCAATAATGAGTTCCACTGAATTGAAACTCCATGATCCTCTTAACCGAGGCGATGATCGATGGTCCGGTGAAATTGAGCATTGAGATGAGGCCCAACAGAAGTACAGCGGAGCCCAAGTCTTGGCTGCGCGCAACCTGCCCCTTCTCGCGAGCTTGATCGCGACGGTATTGGGTTGCATCGTGCTTCTTATCTCCTGCTCCCTCTGCCATCTACCGTCTATTCCGAATCCAACTTGAAAAAAAGAATGTTTAAATACTCGACGAGCTATCCCACAGCTGGCTTGTGTACTGCAGCCAGTTAGCCAATTCTTCCTGGAAGGCAAAACCAATACCACCGACCGAGGCGAAGATCATGATCAGCATCACCATCGCATTGATATTGAAACCGACTGCCAAAATATTGATTTGTGGAACGGTTCGGGCTAGCAGTGCTGTGATAAGGTTCGAGAGCAACAAGGCAACTGCCACTGGAGCACCGATACGAATACCGATCACCAGAGAATCGACTACCAGTTCCACGGCCAATGTCAGCCAATGCTCTTGAAAGGTGACTGTTCCCGCTGGGTAACGTTCAAAGCTTTGGAGGAAGCCTCCGAGCAATTCACGATGGCCACCTAAAAAAAGAAATAGAGCAATGGCGATCCAACCGAATAGCTGAGAGATAACATTCATGGGTGAGTCATCCAGGGCATCATTGCTGTCGGCCATTTCCATGCTACCAATCTGGGAGATAAACTGACCTCCCATCTGCATTCCACCGATAATCAGTGAAACGGTGACTCCTAAGATGAGCCCCAGTAAAAGCTCGCAAACCACTGCGACCGCAAGCATCGGAAGACTCGAGGGCATAGCGGTAGCGCGATCGATTACCAGTGGCGTAATCATTGAGGCCAAGCCAATTCCGATCATCGCCCGTATCCGCATCGGTATCGAAGGTCCGCGAAGTGGCGGCATCATCATCAGCAAGGGACTAACGCGCGCTAGTACCACCATGAAGACCCAGATCGAATTATAGAGCAGTGGTTCTAGCAGATTCATAAAGGCCCCATCTCACCCGGGCCGCTATCGGGTTATCAGTTCAGGAATATCGGCAATCGCCGTCTTCGAATACTCGACCATACGATCCGTTAACCAGGGGAGGCAAATCACTAAAGCGATGACCATCGCAATGATCTTAGGGACCGCATTGAGTGTCTGATCCTGGATCTGAGTTAAAGCTTGGAGAAGGCTTACAATCAAACCGATCAACATACCAATGATCAGCAATGGCGAAGCGACCAATAACGACATCCAGCACGCTTCACGTACAAGATCGATAACAAAAGGTGCTTCCATCGATTCGCTCCACTTCCCTGTGTCGTTCCAAAAAACTAACTCGCTCTGCGCGCAGTTTCATCCCTGTAACTTAGTTATCCTGCATAGGTACCAAAGCTTTCCAACAACATTGCGACCACTAGTCTCCAACCATCGACTAGTACAAATAGCATCAGCTTGAATGGAAGCGATATCATCGCTGGTGGCAGCATCATCATACCCATCGAAATCGTGACCGAAGCAACAACGATATCAAGGATGAGAAACGGCAAATAAATCTGAAATCCCATCGCAAATGCAACCTTTAGTTCGCTCAGCATGTAGGCGGGAATCAAGACGCGAAGCGGTACATCTTCGAAATTACTTGGAGATGTCTCATTGGGTTTGTAATAGCTGTAAAAAAGATGCACGTCATCATGGTTGCCTGCCATATCGATTTGTCGCGACATGAATCGATGAATTGGGTCAGAACCTTTTCGCCATGCTTCATCCAAGGTCATCGTCGAACCTGGTTCGCTGTAAGGTCGAATCGATTCTTCGTACACTTCGTTCCAAACAGGAGCCATCGTAAAGACGGTCATGAACAACGCGATTGCCGTGATCACTTGACTAGGAGGCAATTGACCTGTGCCAAGAGCCTGACGCAGCAATCCCATCACAACAATGATGCGGATATAGCAGGTTGTCATTAGCAGGATTGAAGGAGCTAGGCTCAAGACGGTTAACAAGACAAGAATTTGTAAGCTACTGGTGAGCCCCTTCGGACTTGTCCAATGTTCGGGGCCAGCAGTGAAGAAGTTGATTGCGTCTTTATTCTCCTCCGTCATTCCTGGAAGCGCTGTACCTAGAGAGTCCAGCAAGGAGGTAGAGGATTGATCGGTAGACCTAGTGCCTGGGGAATTCGTGGAGTTTTCGCGTGTTGCGAAACTTCCGTTTTGCGGATCGCCTATGGATCGTGTTTCCGTTTGAGCCGAGATTGGAGTTGAATAGGAGAGCCACAAGATAGCTACTAGGCTCATCAACCCTAAGCGATGGGCTAGTGAGGTCGATAAATTGACACACGCAGCAACGAAAACCATTGGCGACGAAGATTGATTCATCACGATTTCTCCTTCGCTAGTAAAGCGACAGCGGGAGAAATCTCTTCTTGGTCGGAATCTGAACGTGATCTTCGGTATCGAGAATCCGCCAAGCCACCGCTACTTATTTTTCCATCGGTTACTTGTTTCAGGACTTGTCGGAAAGACTCGCTGATACTGTTAGGTTGGTTTTGTTCACAGCTACCACAGAGACGATGGACTTCTTCAGCATCCGTGATTTCGGTGATCGATTGAACTTCACCGCTGGATGCATGCACTAAGACGAGCTTATTACCAAGTCTCAGAAGATACAAAGGATGACGACCGGCCAAGCGACTTGTACCAAGAACCTGGAAAACCTCGCGAGGAAGTTCGATGCTCTGCGCACCTCGAGTCTTCTTCAGAAGCAGCATCAAGCCTAGGAATAACGCGAGCACGATCAATAGACTGGTAAACATCGTGACCGTTGATCCGAAAGCTGTTGATGAGGGTTTACCGAGTCCCTTTCCATCTCCTGCACTATCGGATCGAGGCTTCAAGGCGATAGGTTCGCGAACCAGAGTCGCCGAGGAGGAGTCTGCACCAGTTTCGCTGGACGATGCTGGAAGCTCCTGGTCGATCGATGAAAGAGCTCGCGAGCCAACGTGAGGAATAGTTCGTGGAGTGTCGATGGCGGAGGCTGGCTGCACGAAAGGATCGAGCCGACCTGCCGATGGCTCAAGCTGATTTGAATCACCTGTAAAGCGAGGTGCATTTGGCAACTGCGAATTTCCCTGCGCATTGCGGGAACTGGCTTGTGGCGAGACTTCCGTTGATACGTTACTGGGCTCTGCCCGAGCATCGCTGGAAAGATAATTCTGCTGTGCTCGCACAGAATGAACTATTGCTACAAGCAAACAAGCTGAAACTACCAGCGTAGAGATCGTTTTCCGTGTTCGTCGTGCAGTCATGACAGGCCTCCTGTTGCCCACAGATTGCTCACTGGATCCAGGTGTTCTAGATCCATGTGTTCCAGTCCTAGTGCTCCAGCGGTGAATCCGATCCTACCAACTGAGCAATACGAACACAGAAGTTGTCATTGAGAACCAACACTTCGCCTCGTGCTACTAGGCGACCGTTGACATAAACATCGACGGGGTCGCCAGCGAGTTTTTCTAAGGCGACTACGGAACCTTTACGAAGCTTAAGAACTTCGTCGAGATGCATGTTGGCTCGACCAAGTTCGATCTTTAGATCGAGGTCGACATCGTGCAACAGATCCATCGAGATCTTCTCAGGTGGTCCCCCTTCCCCAACAAGCTCTTCAAGGACGAAGGGGCTTGGCTTAGGGCCATGCATGCTGTTTTCAACGCCTTTGAGAGCCGCTTCAGTTTGTTCTAGTAACTGCGCGGCATCGGCTGCGGTACGAGCGGCCATCTGGTCGGGAGAGAGCGGCTGTGAGGGGACTGCAGAAGCAGTACCCGGATTGGCCGCTGGGTTGTTTGTATTTGAGTCGGACATCGCACTGCCTCCTGCGCAGCGATTTCCTCGAAACTAAAACATTTCCGGCGAATGCGATCCCTTCACCGGCAGGGTTCTCGGCTGAACGCAGTAGCAAACGAAATGCAATCCAGTGCATGTTCGCTTTGCTATTTCGGTTCATTCAGCCGCTCTTGGCAGACATTAAATCTCGCTCTTGGGTTCGAGATAATGCGTGCTGCTCAAGCAGACCTACTTTGTATTTTTCCAGCATTCCCCCGATCCTTCATCCTCCTTGGACAAGGAGAGAGAAATGCAAGCATTGGCTATTCCTCGTAGATCTCGTAGGACTCGAAGCCCACATCTTCCAACAAGGGTTCACCTAATACTTCATTACTTATGGCCAAAATCCGTCGTTGGATCAATGCCAATTGGTCTTCATTGAGCTCTTCAAAGGTTGCTGTGCGGATTTCCATGATCAAACGATGGCGGAAACGACCGCTGGTTTCTTTGAATTGCTTATCCAGTTTATCTTTGTTCTTGCCTTTAACAGTACCGAACAATTTGAACTCAATTCGATGGTTGCGTTGGTCACCCCCCGGTTTGCAGATCACGCTGAATTCGCCCAGAGGGAACTCGATCGTAGCATTAGCATCTGCCTTTCCATGACCACCGCCACCCCCACCATGCCCATCTTTTTCTTCTTCGTGGTTGCCTACATTTTGTATCAAACGAGCTTCTGCCAATTTGGCGACTTCATCGGCCGAGGGTACCGCGAGGAAGAAGAGAGCGGTCTCTGCGACGATTACTGAGCAAACAAAACCAGCGATTAGTATCTTGGGAAGAAACGAGCCTCCTTTGGCAGCTTTATCCTGTTTGGCATCTGCGGCTGGAGCGTGACTTGCTGGCTTAGACATTTTCAAGGGATCCTATATCGATTTTTGACTTCGTCGACGTGTTGTATTTCCGTCAGTGTGATTTAGCTCTGAAGAGATCGAGGTTGATAAGTCGTTGTATTTAAAGGAGGAGTTTTGGGAGCGATTTCGCGACCCCAGCCGGCAGGAACGAGATGTTTGCTTTGCTGGTAGCGAATCGTTCGGCTAACCACCTCATCCATAGACTCGGCCACCAGGAGCAATTCGCCGGTGGTGAGCGTGACAAAGGTGTCTGGTTTTTCCTCGACAAAGCGGATTAACTCAGCGTTCACAATAAACGCTTTGCCATCGAGTCGTGTGAGTTTGATCATGAGACTGATGCTCCGAGTGTCAGTGGGGAAAACGCGACTTCGTCTGTAAGACTAGGCCAGTCAACGGTGATGGATTCACTCCCGCAACGAGACAATATCGCAAATGCTTGGAGGAGTCTGAAAACGAAACCTCCGCAAGAGTCGCTGTTCCCGCTTTGGAAATCCGTAGAAACTTAGGTTACAACTAAGAAAGGGGCGTTTCCCAGAAACGGCGGCGAGCTAGACAAGCAGCATCAATTTGCAGTAAATAACCGCAAGATCCACTTAATCGCTATATCCGGACCTAGTCTTAATCCAAATCAGGTTTCTCTGGTTCGGCTTGCATCAGGTGACAATAGCTTTCGTAGCGCCGGGCATCGATGCGATCGTCGGCTACTGCATTTTTTACTGCGCAGCCAACTTCATGTTCATGCTGACAATTCGGGAAGCGGCAGAAATTGGCATAGGGGCGAATCTCTCGAAATAGTCCAGCGATTTCTTGAGGTGCGATATCCCACAATTGAAACTGGCGAATACCAGGAGTGTCGACGATGTAGCCCCCCATGTCTAAGCGAATGAGCTTGGCTGTCGTCGTTGTGTGCTTTCCCTTTTCATTCTCATCAGATACCCGTTGTACCCGAAGTTCCAGTCCCGGTTGTATCGCATTGAGTATCGAAGATTTCCCGACACCGCTTTGCCCCGCTACGACAGTTTGTCGATCGCGCACGATATCTCTTAACGGTTCGATACCCCAATTCTTTTCCGCGCTGGTAAGAATGGTGCGATAACCGAGGCGGCTGTAAACGCCCACGAGCGCTTGCAGCTCTGCTGGGTCAATCAAATCCACTTTGTTAATGCACAGAACGGGATCGAGTTGATTTTGTTCGGCGGTTACGAGGAAGCGATCGATGAGATTGGGCTTCAAGGCAGGTTGAGCGGCGCTGGTCACGATCAGCAATTGGTCGACGTTAGCAACGATAATATGTTGCCTTCCTTTGCTGGAGCGACTGAGGATCGAGGTCCTCGTCTCGATGCGCAGGATCACTCCCTCTTGCGATCCCTCCATTCGAAAGCGGACTCGGTCTCCCGCCGCGACGATATGACGCTGGTCGGTGCTCATCGTTTTAAGAAGCCGGCGAGTAGCGCAGCGCACGATGCTACCATCCTCAGCCTCCACATACGATTGCAGACCATGTACCTCCAGCACGCGGCCGCTCAAGACGCCAGGTTCATCAACATTGAGATGGCTTGCAACATCAACATCATCGGGATGTGAAGAACTCTCAGCGTCGACCATGATGGTGCGACGTCGAGTCAGACGTCCTTTGCCGCTGATTCGCTCAGAACTGGCTGCATCGAGCGTATCTGGGTCGTCCCGCAAAAAATCTTTGGTGACATCTCCCTGCCGCTGCCTCCCTTGATATTTCTTTTTGAATTCGACTCGAAGCTTCTGTTTCTTTTTTTTGGAACTCATACGGGAAGCCTAAAGAGGAAATTCACAAGCTGTCTTGAGGGAGAATCGATGGCGGCAAGTAGGTCAGGACGCCAGCCACATATGTGTTTCAGTGATTATAGCCTAGGCAACAGGATTGTACGCCGATGTCGAGCGAATGTTCTCGCCCTGAAAGGAGCCCCGTAAATATATCGATTTTTGTTCTTCAAGGAAAATGGGCAAATTAGCCAGTCTGTCCTGTTGTTGTGGAGGGGAAACGTCTTTTACAATCCCCTCGAACATCGTTTGAGTCAAAAAGCGAGGCACTTGGAAAAAGACTTCGCGCGATTTCTCTGTTCTGCTGACCAAGCGAAATAGTCTTGTTGATTTTCTTTTTGCGGATCTGCGTCGGAAACGCGATGATCCTTGTTGGGTATGGACAGCTGGGAAAGACTGGGATGTCTGGCCGCTGAAATCGAGAACGTATTAGTCGATTAAGCGGAGAACAGGGATGAACTTTCCAGTGGCTTTAGCAAAGCGGATAAGGAAGCTTGTTGAGTATTGCCGCCCCAGCGAACCGCGGCTTTGGGGTAATCCTTTGCTGCTCTGCTTGCTAGCGATGGCTGTGGGAATCGTATTTCAGCATTGCGTTAATCTTTCCATCTCAGTGCTGTTGGTCTCCACATCATCTTGCATTCTTGGTTTGTACATCATGCATCGTCGGCGTGATTCGCGGTGGTTGTTGCGTATGACGGCAGGTGTAGGTTTATTGCTATTTGCGGCAACCCTCTGTTGCGTCGAGAAGTCGGATGAGCGCGTTGATGAAATCGGCGAGCGAGTGTCTGATTCGTGGCAACCGATTCTAGTGGATGCCGTCGTGCGTGGTCCGCTTCGTTATCGTCCCAATCCAACGCTGCAAACGATCACGCCGAACGTTAAGCCGATCTCATCATCGAAAGCGGCGGAATCAGTACCGCCATGGAGTACGATCATTCCTTTAGAGATTGAAGCAATCTACGAAAGCGGTGATCGACGAGCCGTCTTTGGTAGAACAACGCTGGTGATGGATGTTTTCTATGAGGATTATTTACCTGGAGATAGATTGCGTATCGCTGGGAGAATGATTCGTATTGGAGAACCACGCAATCCAGGCGAGCCAGATTATCAGGAATGGATGCGAAGTCGCGGCGAAGAGACTCGTATGCGTGCCGAGAATACCGATTCGATCGAACGACTCGATTCCTTGAAACAAAAGTGGTTATGGTCGCGCACACTTGCTTGGATTGGTCGTGAGGGAAATAGGCAACTTCGACGGTATGTTGCTGAGCCTCAAGGATCGCTGGCAGCTGCTCTATTGCTGGGCCAGCGCGAGCAGGTTGATCGTGAATTGACTGAATCGCTTCTAGCGACAGGAACCATTCATCTGTTGTCGATCTCTGGTCTACACGTCGAGATGATTGCGGTCAGTTTATTAACGGTCGCCTTAATTCTCCGTCTACCCAGGCGATTGACGTTGTTAATCACCGCGATTTTGATCGTGCTCTATGCGATGGTTACTGGTAGTAACCCGCCGGTTGTTCGTGCAACGGTACTAATTCTCGGCTTTCTAGCTGGCCGCTGGTTTGGACGTTCGGCCAATGCATTTAATTTGCTGGGACTCGCAGGTTGTTTGTTGCTCTTGTATCAACCTTCACTTCTCTTTGATCTTGGTTCACAGCTTTCTTTCCTAGCCGTATTCTGTCTTGTTTTGCTTTCGGGACGTTCGTCGGCGAGCGGCTCTCAGAAGCAAACCGATAATAAGAAAGAGACAGCAATTGACGTTCAAGAGGAGGACTCAGAAGCAAAGAATGCGGTGCGATGGATCTTCAATAACTTGAATCGCTGGTGGCGCAATTCGTTGCGACCCTCTCTCGATTCCGCCATCGCGATGAATGTTGGAGTATGGTTGGCGACGACACCATTGGTGCTGTATCACTTCAATGTCATCTCACCTATTGCCCTGCTCCTGAATGTCTTGCTGTGGCTTCCAGTGCTTATAGCGCTGCTCAGTGGACTGGGTGTCATGTTGATTGGATGGATACCAGGAATTGGCAGGTTGCTGGGGAAAATTTGCGAATACTCGCTTGCCTCAGTGGAAGGGATTGTTAATTGGGGTGCGTCGATCGATGGAGGTCATGTTTGGCTACCAGCACCGAGTGAAGCATGGTTGGGATTTGCTTATGTTCTCTTAGTGATCTCAGGAGTCTGGTTTATCGCTACGACTCCAAGGCGATTTTTTGCGGTGGTCATCCTTTCGTCGTGGTTATTGATCGGGTGCTGGGATGGTGTGGTTGGTCCTGCAGGTGTCCTGCCGCTGGCATCGTCTTGGGTCGGGTCCGGCGTAGGGAAGTCACCCAGTGGCGAGATGAGAATTCAATTTCTTGACGTAGGTCATGGATCAGCGGTGATCTTACGAATGCCCGATGGAACAGCGTGGCTTTACGATGCGGGCAAGCTTGGCGATCGACAGCAAGGTTATCGAACGATCAGCCAGTCGCTTTGGGAACTTCGCATTGCTCGCTTAAGTGGCATGATTTTATCGCACGCAGATTCGGATCATTACAGTGCTATGCCAGGATTGCTTCGTCGCTTTCCAGTAGATCGTTTTGTGACGGGGCCTGGCCAGTGGGAACATCCGAGTGTTTCGCTTCAGGAGTTAAAAGAAAAGCTGAGCTTGAATTCGATTGCGATGGAGGAGTGGTCTCGCGGTCAACGCATAGCGATCGGCAAAGTGGGGATTCGAGTGTTGCATCCGGAGAAAACTGCTTGGATTGGCACTGATAATGCAAAGAGTCTTTGTTTGGTAGTTGAGTATGCAGGCCGAAGTGTTTTTTTACCTGGTGATCTTGAGTCGCCCGGTACACAGGCAATATTGCAACTGCCATCACCCCAAGTCGATGTTTTAATGGCCCCTCATCACGGTAGTTTAGCTGAATCACCGGAAGGTATTCTCAAGTGGAGCCAAGCAGGCGTTGTGATCATCAGTGGATCGGCACGAGCCAATTCACCGGCTGTGCAAAGCGTTTACGCTTCGGGCAATCGTAAATTATTAATCACAGCGCGCGATCGCGCAGTAGAAATACGCATCGCAGCGGATGGTAAGATGACTATTTATCGTTGGGATGGAGTGGCTTGGGTCGCTGCTTGATGTTCTGAAAAGCGAAGGGCATTTTTCGAAGTGTTGATCGAACGAAAGTGAAAAGATTTATTCCCAACCAGGAATCTTTTCCAGTTCCTCTCGAAGCGCAGTTCGAGCTCGTGATAAGCGACTGCGCACAGTGCCGATGGAAATCTCCAAGGACTCAGCAATGTGTTCGTAAGAAAAGCCTTGCATCTCTCGTAGAACCAGGATGCTGCGGTGATCATCCGAAAGCCGGTCCATCGCTTGTCGAACCATCGTGATCTTTTCATCCCGCAGGATGGGATCGTCCGGCGCCTCACCATCATCCAGCGGTTCAGCGCCGGTAAGTTCTCGATTTTGTTCAATAGAAGTTTCGCCGCGGTTTCGTCGCCTTCGCGATAGCGCGCCGTTGAGTGCGATACGATAGAGCCAAGTGAAGAAACGGCTTTGTCGTTGAAACGTATTAAGCTTCACGTAGGCTTGAACAAATGCTTCTTGGACAACATCTTCTGCCTGTTCGATGTTTCCACAGACCCCCACCATCGCGCTAAAGAGCCGATCTTGATAATAGGCCACCAATTGGCCAAATGCTTGGCTGTCGCCAGCCAAGGCTGCATCGATCAGGGACTCTTCATCAATCACAAGAAATTCGTACCAGCCACCGCGGGGAAAGGTTTGAGAGGAGGGGGTATGCTCGATAATACTCCATGTTCGTACTCAGTATCACCGTTGTCAATTTGGCAAGCAATAAAAGCCCCCCTTAAGGCAACCGGAATTGCCTATTTGCAAGATTCCAACACCGAAAAGGATCGATTTTGAGGGCTATGCCGTGCCATTCCAGATCAAATGGTGCGCTACGGCACAGGTCTGGCACAAAACTCTACGAAGCTGCCTGCCGTTTCGTTCGATCGGAAAACAGTACCGGGTCTCATCCTTTCGCCAAAAAGAGATAGGCTTCAAAGGTGATTCCAAGCGAGTCGTCGTCTAATCACTTGACGAGTATTGAGGCAATGCCAACTTGATGTGGCAAAGTGGAGGTTCCGTTTCCACTGCAAAGAATGGATTGGCTCGGATAACGACGGCTGCCAACTTGTTATCAACCGAAAATTGAAGCCGCTCGTTGGCAGAAAGTCCATTTATCTTTGGCGATGCACGAGCAGATCGATCTGGGCATAAAATGAAAACACGCTCATAAGCACTACGAGTGCCTATGAGCGTGTAGCAAAACTTTCTATTTCCAAAAGATGCCGAATTACTTCGCCGGCTTCACTTCGATCTTCTTGGAGCCATTCTTCACTGCTTTCGGAAGATTGACGTGCAACACACCTGCATCATAGGTTGCTTCAATCGCTTCCTGATTTACCGCGGTGGGAAGCAAAATCGATCGCTTGAATTCGCCGAAGCTACGTTCAACACGATGATAATTCTTGTCTTTCTTCTCGCTGGAAGATTCACGTTTTCCCGAAACCATTAACTGGTTTTCATGGATTTCCAAACGGACGTCATCCGGTTTGACACCTGGTAGGTCGACCGTAACCTGATAGGCATCTGAAGTTTCGGAAATGTCCAAGCTTGGCAGGAAACGCCCACCTTCACTCTTTTCCGGCATCGATGGCATCCCGATGGCACGACCAAACATCGTTTCAAATTCGTTGGCCAGCTCTTCAAAAGTTGACGCCAGCTGTCGTGCAGGTAATAAAACTCGACTCATCTTGCATTCTCCTGTACCCGAAACATTGAGCTATGTCAGCTTGACAGAACTGCCTGTCACGTCGGATAGGTAGATGCAAGACGCGTGCCAATTCGCGGGAAATCTATTCCTGTCGAGGTGGAGGGGTGCGTGAAGTCGAGTTAGGAAGAGGTGAAATATCCTTCAGCGACTTGCCCAGTCGCTTGCGCGAAACGCGTTGGGGAGAGCCTGCCGATCCGTCTCGAGAAACACCACCCGCGGTACCATCGAGGGCAACAGCGAATTTGGGGGAGTCTTCTGAGCCGGTTTCGCTGCGGCGTTGCAGGAAACCTACCACGCTTGGGTGCAGTTCTTCAGCCGGCGCAGGTGTGCCGAGTTGCTCGATCGCATCGCTTACGCCCAGCAATACAGACTGCCGAACCCCATCCCGGATCCAACTAAAGAAATTAACGCTCATCGACGGATCCCTCCCAAATAAACATCCTAACGAATGCCCAATTCCTGCATGCGCTCCGCCTCTTGCAGATCGCCGCTTCCCATTCGTACTTTTCTGAAAACGGTTACGGGTTCTCGAGCAGCCGTCGTTACGAAACGACAGCTTTAAAGAACCTCGCGTCAAAAACACGCGTTCGAACCTTAGTCCTTCCGTGGAATCGAGTCCAGATGAATTCAACGACTACGATGCGAGATCACCGCATTAATCGCTAGCGTTTGGTCACCAGGATACAAACCTGCTGCTCAATTACATGGATACTCACGCGGCGCGGACTCACGAGGAACGTTGTCGTGCAAAGAGGCTTACCAACAGAATTCGAGCCTTGGGAGTCACTGCCAGTTGCTCCCCGAGAGTACCGAAAAAGGAGTCAGTACTCAGCTTCAGGATATCGTGCAAGGATAGAACCGCTGACGTACCTGCAGTAGATACGTCAGCGATCTTTGACGAGTTGCTTGAGTTGCATCTCAAAACACTCAGGTTGATTTTCCGCGTGGTTCACCACAGCGAGACTTGTAGCTTTTGATCGAGAATCAAAAGCGAGTACTCTAGCTTGCTGAGTTGCTGCTGAAGACACCCAAAGTACGGCTGGCCTTAGGCCGTCTAAAGCCGATTCGCTCCAAAGCTTGATAAACTTCCAGCAATGTTTTCTCACCGAAGTTGGTAATGCTAAGCAGAGTGTCAGGAGTTGAATTCAACAAATCCTTGACGGTGAAGATGCCTTTCTCTTCAAGGCAGTTCGTGGTGCGTACACACAAACCAATCTCTGCAGTGCTGAGTTCTAGACGCTCACGCAAGGTACGAGCTTCTTCGTCCGCCTTGCTGAGACGAATGCGAGTAACAGATCCTCCGCTGCTCGAATTCGCTTCGTCGCTGAACATATCCTTGGCCGACACTTCCTTGGTCATCATTCCCTTCATCGTTCCCTCCCTCGATCATTTCCTAATTGGGTGCAAGATTCCAAATCTTTCTTCCGTCCATAGAAAGTTTGGCCAATATAACGCACAGCACTTCACGAACAACATACCTTCAAGAATTTTATTTCAATGCTAGCAATACACTGAATCATAGATTGCCCATGGTGTTGATCGGTCTTCGGCTCAAGCTGAACGAGAGGGCCCCTAGAGAGGAAACGGAGACCAGCAGAATTCTCGCGCGTTTCGGCAGTCGAAGAATTCAAGGGTCGTATATCTTGCGATTGCCCTACATAAATCTGGTTTTAAGCTTGTTTAATCGCCTGAATAACCAACTTCAATGACTTGAATGAGCTATCAGGGGTAGAGAGTTAAGCCTGGAAAGCCCACAATAACGTTTCGGTCAAGGTTCTCCGGAAAACCGCATCATAAAATCGAGACTGGATGGTGGTTTGGTGGGGGCTTATCGCGAAAAATGAAGTCGCCGGAGGTAGGCAAGCAGTCGCATAAAATCGCGGCGATGAGCGACGCTTGCGCCACGATGGATTCTCGATCAGATGGCGTTGTTCAGTAGAGGGATTTGAGCATAACGCGAAGTAGATCGATATCGGGGTGAGATGGCTCCCGATGAGTACTCGGGCATGATATCGAAGGGCCCAAATATCGAAGGGCGCAGATGGTGAAGAGGACAGGAGTTTGGGTGGATGGATGATTTACTTAAGAATCTGAACGCTGCACAGCGCGAGGCGGTGTTGCACGTTGATGGTCCGCTATTGATGTTGGCTGGCCCTGGTAGCGGTAAAACGCGAGTGATCACGCATCGAATTGCAAATCTGATTCGACATGGTATCCCGGCCTGGAATATATTGGCCCTAACCTTTACCAACAAAGCGGCAGACGAGATGAAGAGTCGTCTGCGGCAGTTGGTGGGTGAAGCTCCCGTTTGGATGGGAACATTTCATTCTTACTGCGCTCGCTTGCTAAGGCGTTATGCGCCGATGGTCGGTCTTCCCGAAAATTTTACGATCTATGATGCAGATGATTCGGAGTTGGCACTGAAGGCGGCTGTAAAACTAGCCAATGTCGAACTGACGCACATCACGATCGGTTCTTTGGCTCAAAAGATCAGTCGTCTCAAGAACCGCTTGGTAACCTCCGAGATGTTACTGGGCAATGCGGTATCGAGCGACGAGCATTTGATTGCTCGTGTTTATCCGATCTATCAGCAATATCTGCTGCGCAGCGCGGCCGTAGATTTCGACGACTTGCTGATGCATGTGGCCATCATGCTGCGGCAGTCACCCGAACTGCGAGCCGAATTAGATCGCGGTCATAAGTATATTTTGGTTGACGAATATCAGGATACCAACCTCGCGCAGTATGCCGTCATTCGTAGCATGTCGATTGATCATCCCAATCTTGCGGTGACGGGCGATCCCGATCAATCGATCTATGGCTGGCGAGGAGCGAATCTGAACAACATCTTAAACTTCGAGAAAGATTTTCCCGGCGTGAAGGTGGTTCGACTGGAAGAGAACTATCGAAGTACGCCGGAGATCCTTTCGGCGGCCGATACTCTGATTCAAAATAACGAACGACGCAAAGCAAAGAAACTGGAACCGACGCGTTCCTCTGGCAATAAGGTCAGGATCAAGACCTATGCAACCGGTCGCGATGAGGCTGCCGATATCGTTCAGCAGATCATGACAGCCTGCCAGCAAGGAGGTTTGTCTTTAGGTGATTTCGCTGTTCTTTATCGCACCAACGCCCATTCGCGATTGATGGAGTTAGCCTTGCGAAAGGCCGGCTTGGGTTATCAGATGATCGGCGGTTTCCAATTTTATCAACGCCGTGAGATCAAGGATCTTTTATCTTACTTGCATCTACTTCATAACCCCGCCGACGATATCGCTTTTCAGCGTGTTATCAACACTCCGCCGCGCGGACTTGGCAAGCAAACCTTAGCCCAGCTTGAAGAACTGTCGCGTCAGCATGGAGTCAGTTTGCTGGAAGGATCGCAATTAGCTTTAGATCGCGTCAAGTTAACGCCCAAGGCGCGAAAGAGCATCGCTGGATTCCTGAAATTGATGGAGGTCCTGCGAGAGCAATCTAAGGGAAGGTTGAGCGATCTGCTTCAGACCTTGATCGAGCAGATCGATTATCGCGCCTATCTTCTTAAAGCGAAGCGCGAGGAAGAAGATGCTGATGTGATGGAAAACGTTGATGAACTACTAGCGGATGCTGCTGAATTAGATGACGAGGAATTAGAAGCGAATCCTTTGGAAGTATTTTTGGAACAGGCCGCCCTTTACAGTGAAACGGACCGCTATGAGTCGACCGATGAACGTGTGAAGCTGATGACGCTGCATGCGGCCAAGGGGCTCGAGTTTTCGCATGTGTTTATCATCGCCGTTGAGCAGGATATTCTGCCGCATCGTCGCAGTCGTGAAGATCCAGCTCAACTAGAAGAAGAGCGGCGGTTGTTGTTTGTGGGCATGACGCGTGCAAAGGATCAGTTACAGCTCAGTTGCGCTAAGTCGCGATCATTCCGTGGTGATCATTCTTTGGCCGTTGCGAGTATGTTCTTGATGGAGTTGCCTCGCGCGGAAATGCAAGTCACTGATCTGACAGAAAGTTGGGATAGCTACAGCGATTCATGGGAGGATCATGATAGCGAAGCGGTTACCGATTTCTTCGATCGGCATTTTGGAACGAGCGATGACGCTGTAGCCGATACGGACTCGTACACCGGTGCAGAGGGAAGCAGTGACGCAGATAGTGATTCAGCCTACACGCAACTGGAAGGTGATGATGATTCATCGTGGGCTGGCGCACCTCGCAAGTTACTCGGCAAGAAGGGAAAAGGAGCTCAGGTGGGCAATAAGCCTTCAGCTGATCGAGTCGCTGATATGTTGTCGAGCAAACGACTGCGGCCGGCCAGTGAGTTAGCGGATCCTGACACAAGTGTGATGCGAGCACCTCCTGAAGCGTTTGTCGCTAAAGCTGTAGTGAGTCATCCAACGTATGGCTCAGGTCGCATCGTCGCAGCATCGGGCAAGGGACTGCGGAGGACCGTGACGGTTGAGTTCTTCGGTGACGGTGTTTCGCGATCCTTTGTGCTGAAGTTTGCAAATCTAACTTTGGAAGGTGCTGATTCGTAGTTGGCACTGTTCCGATAAGAGTGATTCTTTGAGAGCGAAGCAGATAGGTTGAACTTTTTGTAAAGTATGCAGGGAGTGATAGATGGCTGGCTATCCCAAGGTCGCTCAACTGAAAACTGTTGAACGCTTTCGAGAGCATATGCAGCAGTTGGGTGTGGTGGTTCCCATCGATGATCGGCTGCTAAGTGCAGCGGAGCACTCACCTTTGGCGACACCAACACGCATGGGAAAGCTGGTTGTTGGAAATCGCTGGGTGATTCATCCGATGGAAGGTTGGGATGCAAACTGCGATGGGACTCCGTCGCCCCTGACTTTGCGTCGGTGGCAGCACTTCGGTGAGAGTGGTGCGAAATGGATTTGGGGAGGCGAGGCGGCAGCGGTCCGACCAGACGGAAGAGCCAATCCGCGACAGACCATGGCTATCGAATCCAATCGCCAAGGTCTTGCGCAGCTTCGCGAAACACTCGAGAAAGCGCATTTAGAAAAGTTCGGAACGATCGATGATTTACTAATAGGATTGCAGCTAACCCATAGTGGTCGGTTTTGCAAGCCGAATGATACAAAGCGTTGGGAGCCACGCATCATGTATCATCATCCTTTGCTTGATCCGAAATTTGGTATCGACTCCAAGGATGATTCAGTTGTTTGGACCGACGCACAACTCGATGAGTTGATCGAGCAATATGTCAAGGCGGCGAAGTTGGCGTGGGAGACAGGCTATCGTTTTGTCGACGTCAAAGCGTGTCATGGTTATCTACTGCATGAATCGCTGAGCGGCTTTTTGAGACCAGGGCGATACGGTGGTGATTACGAAGGGCGAACCCGTTTGCTTCGATCCGCCATCGGTGCCGTAAAAGCAGCTTGTCCCGATTTGGAAATCGGAGTTCGCATCAGTTTGTTTGATACTCCGCCATTCATGCAGGGTGACGAACATGGGATACCGGTTTCGCATGAGGATTTGTTGCCATACCATTTGGCGTTCGGTTGTGATCCGCGCAATCCTTTGGAGGCTTGTTTGGATGAGCCATTGCGATTGATGCGCGATCTCAAATCGGAAGGGGTTACGGCTTTCAATGTGACCCTGGGCAGTCCTTACTACACACCGCATCTTCAGAGACCAGCCATCTTTCCTCCTAGCGACGGCTATCTTCCACCGGAGGATCCGTTGTTCGGTGTTGCACGTCATATCGATCTAACACGGCGCTGTCGTGAAGCGGTGGAAGGGGTGACCTTTGTTGGAAGTGGGTATACCTACTTACAGGAATTCCTTCCCTTGGTGGCTCAGGCGGTAGTGGCTCAGGGATGGGTGGATGCGGTTGGATTGGGGCGAATGGTGCTGTCGTATCCGGAGATGCCCGCCGATTCGCTTGCCGGAAAGCAACCGTCTCGAAAGCTTGTTTGCCGAACCTTCAGTGAATGCACGACCGCACCGCGTATGGGGCGAATCTCAGGCTGTTATCCGCTGGATCCGTTCTATAAATCGGGGGAAGCTGAAAAGCTGTCACCCCAACTTCGCCTGAACCGTGATCTGGAGACTTGATTCCCAGCCCATTTACGTTCATCTTAAAGACTCTTTGGTCTCGCCCAGCAGATTCTCTCTGCCGGGCGTCCGCTTCCTTCAGAGCCTCCCTATGAAAACGGCCCACCCTATGAAATCGTTTGACCCAAATTCCAAGTCATGGTCACCCCGTCGCTGGTCCCTTTTGATTGCTTGTGCCGCTTGCTATGTATTGTTCGGCGCCAATCTATCCGCCGAAGATCGTTGGCCCAGTTGGCGCGGTCCCAATGGAGATGGCAAGGCGAGCGGCGGAGATTTTCCTGTGAGCTGGGATATCAAAGAAAACAGTCAAGATGGTTTGCAGTGGAAGGTGCAGATTCCGGGCCGCGGCGCCTCGACACCAGCTGTGTGGGACGACCATATTTTTGTGACTACCAGCGCGGAAGATAAGAACTGGTTGATGGCTCTTGATTGGAAGGGTAAGGAATTGTGGCGATCCGAAATGGGTTCGCCGCGAGAAGGAAAGCATCGCAACGGTACTGGAAGTAACCCATCTCCGGTAACGGATGGTAAGTATGTTGCCGCCTATTTCAAGAGTGGCGATATCGGTTGCTGTGATTCCTCAGGCAAACTCCTGTGGCATCACAATCTGCAGAAGGAAGTTGCCGAAGATACATTGTGGTGGGATTTAGGTACTTCGCCCGTGATGACCGAGGACGCCGTAGTCGTCACCGTCATGCAGACTGGGCCAAGCTTTCTCATCGCACTGGATAAGGCGACAGGTAAGACGTTGTGGAAACAGGATCGAAATCTCGATGCGCCCGAAGAAGCTGCACAGAGCTATAGCACGCCGACGCTCTTGAGCACCAAAGAAGGTAATCGCCTTTTAGTTCTGGGTGCGGATTACCTTACCGCCCACGATGCTGTGACAGGAAAGATGTTATGGAAGGTTGGTGGATTCAATCCTACCTCACATAAATATTTCCGATCGATCGCATCGCCAGTGATTGCAGGTGATTTGATCTTGTGTCCCTATGCTCGAGGTGCATCGCTTACGGCCATTCGTCTTCAAGACAACCTTCCAGATGATCAACGCATTGCTTGGTTCCGTGATAATCTTGGTTCCGATGTTCCAACACCAACCGTCATCGATGGACGAGCATTTGTGCTGGCCGATGATGGCAAGCTCACTTGTTTGGATGTGAAAACCGGAAAGAATGTTTGGTCTGAAGAACTACCACGCAGTCGAGCCAAGTATTACAGTTCGCCCATCTACGCAAATGGCAAGCTCTACCTGACTCGAGAGGATGGAGCGACCTTTGTTGTGTCGGCTGGTGACAAGTTTGAATTGCTCGCAACCAATCAGGTGCCTGGCGAAACGGTCGCAACCCCAGTATTGGTCAATGGCAAGATCTTGATGCGTACCTTCGATAGTCTCTACTGCATTGGCAAGTAACATGCATCGATTGCAGTTGGCGGTATGTTTAACCTGGTGCTGCATCGTGTGGCACCAGGTTTCGTTTTGTCAGGAGGTTGCTCCTTCGCAGCGGCCACCGAATATCATTTTGCTGGTAGCGGATGACCTCGGTGTCAATTTTGCGAGTTACGGAAATGCATCTTTACCGATGCCTCATTTGGACGGACTCGCGTCGCAAGGTGTTCGTTTTCGACATGCTTTTTGCACGACTGCTAGCTGCAGCCCCAGTCGCTCGGTGATCCTGTCGGGATTGTACAGCCATTCGACCGGACAGTACGGCCTCGAGCATTCCTACCATCATCAGCAATCGTTCGCTACTCTGAAGACGCTTCCAGTGCGACTCAGCGAAGGTGGATACGAAACAGTGCGCATCGGCAAGTACCATGTGGCACCCGAGAGTACCTACCGCTTCGACCATTTTTTGCGTGGAGATGCGCGCAATCCAGTGGCGATGGCGAATGAGGTAGGGAAGTTCATCCAAGACAAAAAGGATCAGCCATGGTTTCTATATTTTTGTACCGTCGATCCACATCGCAGTGGAGCGGAGAAGCCCAATAAGAACTTGACACCCGATCCTTTCGGTAATCGACCACAAGGATATCCTGGTGTGAAACCCTTCCGTGTCAGCCCACAAGATGTGCAGGTCCCCGCTTTTCTGCCCGATAACGATATAACGCGAGCGGAATTGGTTGAATACTACGAAAGTTGCCGCCGATTCGATGATGGTATTGGGCAATTAAGAAACGTGCTTGCGCGTGAGGGTGTCGCCGATAACACGATCATCATGGTCACCAGCGATAATGGGATCGCTTTTCCCGGAGCAAAAACGACACTCTACGATCCAGGAATGCAAGTGCCGTTGATCGTTTATGATCCGCGAGAAAAGAGTCGCAGTAGTAATCCTCAGCGCGGCGGGCCTGCTCAGCAGCAAGGTGTTGTTCATCCGGCGATGATTAGTCATGTTGACCTAACGCCGACGATACTTGAGTTGGCGCAAGTCGATTACAAGGGGGACGAGTTTCAAGGGCGAAGTTTTGCAAAGATACTTTTTTCACCCGATGAAAAAGATTGGGGTGACGAAAAGTGGAGCAAAGTTTACGGGGCACACAACCTGCATGAGATCACCATGTATTATCCGATGCGCGCTGTGCGAAGTGAACGCTATAAACTGATTTGGAATATTGCCTATCAACTCCCCTTCCCTTTCGCTTCGGATCTCTGGGCCGCATCGACGTGGCAGGCGATCTATCGACAAGGTGAGGACGCAAAGTATGGTTTCCGGAGCGTGAAGCAATATGTGCAACGACCTCAGTTCGAATTGTATGACCTGCAGAAAGATCCGGATGAAAGAGTGAATCTAGCAAGTGATACCGAGTATGCGGATTTGCTGGAAGAGTTGAAGAACGAGCTCAAGGAATTTCAATCGCGAACGAAAGATCCTTGGATTCTCAAATGGAATCGAGAGTAAATCTATGCCCTTTCGGCGGCTGATACTGGTCTTGGCTCTTTTAGTTGTCTCGGGTGCAGCCGGATTGATGCTGCAAATAGGATGGACGAGGCAATTGCGTCTGATCTTTGGAGGTACCACGGCGGCATCGGCAACGGTGTTAGCAATTTTCTTAGGGGGCCTTGGGTTCGGACAGTGGTTTTGGGGACGGCGCATCGATCGTTGGACGAAACCGCTTCGAGGTTACGGACTCCTCGAGTTAGGGGTAGCAGGAGCGGCCTTAGCTTCTCCCTGGCTTGTCGATCTTTCGCGAGAGATCTATCTGGCACTTGGTGGCGAGAGTGCTCTAGGGACTTTTAATGCGGCTCTACTACGAATCGTTCTATCAGCGATCGTGTTAGGGCCTTCAACTTGGTTAATGGGTGGAACGATTCCTGCCGCAGCGGCTGCTATCGCATCTGATGAAGACTCACGCAGAGTTAGAGTGGGATGGCTATATGGACTGAATACTTTAGGGGCAGTTGCAGGAGCAGCTTGGGCAAATTTTTATCTACTGGAAAACATCGGAACCCGAGCCTCGTTGTGGCTTGCCGCTGCCATGCTCATCGCTGCAAGCTTGGGAGCTATTGCATTGTCGGTGGCTAGTGGTGAACTGCGTACATTGTTGGTAGACCAACCCAGCAAGTCTTTATCCGAGGGAAAGTCGCAACAGAATGATACGGATCCGTATGCACTGGCGGGCTGGGTCGTTGGTATCACTTCACTCGCTAGCGGCTTTGGATTCTTCCTAATGGAGATTGTTTGGTATCGAGCACTTGGGCCACTACTGGGAGGTTCGACCTTCACCTTTGGAACCATTCTTTGCGTTGTCTTGATCGGGATCGCCGGTGGTGGAATACTCTTTAGTCTTTTGGCGAGTCGATTCACCCCTAAGTCACAGTGGCTTGCCAATTCCTTTGCATTGCAAGGTTTACTTGTCGCCGTTCCGTTGGTCTTAGGAGATCGCTTAGCTGTACTAGCTGCGTCTGAAAGAGTCGATGCGGTTTCTTTCGCTGATCTTGTGCAAAGTTGGTTGGGAATTTCGGCGTTAGTGATCTTGCCCGCCGCCTTGTTAAGTGGCTTTCAATTTCCGCTGCTTATTTCTCTTTCGGGTCGAGGACGGCGCGGATTGGGACACGACCTTGGATGGGTATATGGGCTCAACAGTTTGGGAGCGATCAGCGGAGCGCTGCTGGGTGGTTTTTGGCTATTACCGATCTTTTCGGCGATTGGATTGTGGCGAGCTACATCGATCGGTTTAGTCGGGATTGGAGTGGTTGTCGCTTGGTTCGGTTCCCAATCGAAACTAGCAAGACGATGGATGATGCCAGGTTTACTAGGGCTTCTTTGTCTGTGGTCGATTCTGCAAACTGGACCAACGGCTGGATGGCGACATAACTCCATCGGTGCTGGACGTATCGGCGAAATTTGGTCAAGTTCAAATACAGTGCAGGATTGGTTGACCAATGCGCGGCGACAAGTCTACTGGGAAACCGATGGCCGTGAATCGGCGATGGGGATTCGTATCGGCGATAGTCCCACGTTCTATATGAATGGCAAGTCCGATGGAAACGCCTTCCTCGATGCAGAAACGCAAGTAGGACTGGGACTGCTCGGCCCACTATTGAAAGATCAAATACGCAAGACTTTGGTGATCGGATTAGGAACGGGAGAGACCGCGGGATGGCTCGGTGATATCGCCAGCTTGGAGCATTTGCGAGTCATAGAAATGGAACCAGCGGTTTTAGAAATGGCGCGCTTATGCGAGCCCTTTAATCGCAAAGTCCTTGAGAACCCTAAAGTCGAAGTCATTTTAGGCGACGCACGCGAAGTCGCCCTAACAACCAAAGATACCTACGATTTGATTGTTTCGGAACCATCGAATCCTTATCGCGCCGGTGTCGCTAATTTGCTGACGGTTCAGTTTTATAAAAATCTTAAAGCAAGAATGGCTGCTGATGGAATTCTACTGCAGTGGGTACAAGCTTACGAAGTGGAAGAGCAAACGATTGCCTCTATGTTAAAGACAGTATCCGAAGTGTTTGCGGACGTCCAAGTTTGGCGTACTAAGGTGGGCGATCTTGTTCTGGTTTGTCGCAACCAGCGTTCACCCATTCGACTTGAAGATATCGATCGACGATTGCAGGCGGATCCTGTTTTAAAAGAAGCGATGTTAAGGACATGGCGACTGGAGAATGCCTACGGGTTGCTGGCTCACTATGTTGGTGGAATGAAAACGATTCAGAGCTTCATGGATACTTGGCCAAGTCCTGCTAATACCGATGACTGCACTTGGCTTGAGTATGGCTTTGCCAGGTCGGTTGGTAAGCCGCTCAGTCAGGTCTCTGGAAAACTTAATCAACTTGCAATCACTGCCAATGATGATGTGCCGGAAGTGCTTGGTACCTTTGATATGGAAATCGTTCGCAAGCGAAGATTGACATTGCGGGCGTGGTGGGGTGAGGAGCTAAAGCTACCAACGGATCCAACTGCCGAGCTACTTGTGATGAAGGAGGTGTATCAATCACTTCATCAACAGGAATATGGAGCGGCCTTGGAGTCATGGCAAAAGCTTCAGCGTGCTCCAGAGGATCCGATTGAACATACGATGATCGCCTTTGCCTCCGTGATGACAGGTGTTGAGCCGCTGGAGGAATCGATGAATATGATTTCTCAAATCAGTCCTGCGGAAGTGTCTGTGTTGCAAGCGCTCGCGGCTTTCGGAAGGTTGGATGGTTCGTTCATCGAGCGACTCGAAAAAATGGGTGAGGAATTGAATCGTGATCCTTGGGCCAGTGATGTCATACTGGGGATGTTATTGGCCAAACTGACCGACGAGAAAATCGTTTTTTCCAAAGAGGAAGCGAGTCGAATCTACAAGGTTTTGAATAAGCCATGGCTAGGCTACCGATCTGAAACCCTACGTCAGTGGGTCGCAATGTGGATCGCCGGCCAAGTCAGCGTCGAGGAAACCGCTCGGTATTTCGCCGCCATGGAACCGAATGTCTGGTGGAGGGAGGCTGTTTTAGAGAAGCGATTGGAAGCATATCGGGCGACGGGAAACCCACTGGAAACCAAGGCGAGCAACGATCTGAAGCGTTTTAGATATCTAAAAGATCGGGCAGGGATAGCAGTTTGGGATGTTTGGGGGATTCGGTAGTGGCGTGTCATTGCCCAATTGTCCCAAAATGGAAACAATAAGAGAGTTTTAAAGCTTCAACAAACTGGACTTTCCGGTTATTTCCGCCAAGTTTCCCTTCTGGCAGGTCGATTTTTTTTCTAGCTTTAGAAACACGTCAGGAAGATCCAATTGATGGCACCCCCTGATTTGGTTGGCGTTCAAGATTAGCAAGTTAGATGAGAGAGTATTCGGTATGAATTCACCGGGCCAGAAACCAGAAAATAATCCCATTTCGGTACCCAATGATACCTCGGGACAACCTTTCCAGGTGACCTTTGCCCCGCGTGTGCATCGTCTGCCTCCCTATATGTTCGGGCGAATCAATAATTTGCTCTATCAGAAGCGTAGAGCGGGCAGTGATGTGATCGACTTGGGTATGGGGAATCCATCGGATCCTCCTCATGAAATGGTGATCGAGAAACTTGCTGAGGCTGCGCAGGATAAAGACAACCATGGCTACAGTAAGTCCAATGGTCTTTTGAATCTCCGACGCGAATTGACCAGCAAGTATTTGCGCAAGTACGGCGTGCGACTTGATCCAGAGACCGAAACAATTGTGACGCTCGGTAGCAAGGAGGGATTCAGTCATATGCTGCTGGCGCTCATTGGCGCCGGTGACGTAGCGATCATTCCAGCCCCTTATTTCCCAGTTCACATGTACGGCGTAGTTTTAGCTTCCGGTAGTGTGGTCGCCTTGGAAGTAGCGAACAGCGAAAAGTTTCTCTCGAACATCGCTTACACCTGTCAGCATTTCTATCCCCGTCCGAAGTTGTTAATCATCAACTATCCACACAATCCATCGACGGTCACTGTAGAGCCTGAGTTCTTTGTCGATGTGGTGAAGTTGGCAAAACGTTATGGATTGATGGTGATCAGCGATTTTGCTTATGCCGACGTTGCCTTCGATGGTTATCGCCCACCTAGTTTCCTTTCGGCTCCGGGTGCAACGGATGTCGGTGTTGAATTCACGACAATGAGCAAAGGCTACAACATGGCCGGTTGGCGCGTAGGTTTCTGCGCTGGCAACTCGGAAATGGTACGTGGTCTAGCGACGATCAAAGGCTATTACGACTACGGTATGTTCCAAGCGATTCAGATCGCCGCGATTGTAGCGATGCGAGATACCGAAGCGTATGTCGAAGCGCAGTCGAAGATTTATCAGGGGCGGCGCGACGTGCTCGTGGAAGGATTGCGACGTATTGGTTGGGAAGTCAATGCACCAAGAGCTGGTATGTTTGTCTGGGCTAAAGTTCCTGAGCCTTGGGCAAGTTCCATGAGTACGATGGATTTTGCGATGTTGCTGCTGGAGAAGGGTGATGTTGCAGTAAGTCCTGGCAGTGGATTTGGTCCAGCTGGCGAGGGTTATCTTCGACTCGCATTGGTTGAAAACGAGAATCGTTTGCGACAGGCTGTTCGTCAGATCGCACGTTGCCTTGACCGCATCGGACAGCAACCGCCACTGGTCGGTTCAAAGTAAGCCGATTCGTTGTAACTGTTTTAAGGGGACAACGTAGCCGGCAACCGTGCTCGTGCTCGAAAGACGCTGCAGAGCGAGGATCGATTTAAACGATGGAATTCCCGTTTCGAACCGGATTGCTTTGATCCGTAGGTGAGCAGGGTTTGCGGCTCCCGCAATTCGAGCACCGCTTCGCTGAGCCCGAAATACGGGACACTCTTGACGATGTTGTGATCTTGAATTTCCGTCTCAGACAAGAGCCGCCGTTTCACTGGAACAGGGCCGCCATCGGGAGTCGTGCTCGTGCTCAGCGCAGCGGTGCTCATGCTCGTGCTCGAATGACGCTGCAGAGCGAGGATCGATTTAAACGATGGCATTCTCGTTTCGAACCGGATTGCTTTGATCCGTAGGTGAGCAGGGTTTGCGGCTCCCGCAATTCGAGCACCGCTTCGCTGAGCCCGAAATACGGGACTCTCTTGACGATGTT